>Ga0070667_100000013_pt1 | contig 255674 bp, 258 predicted proteins | sample KBSS33metaG_FD_64659 | JGI IMG/M metagenome (GOLD analysis project Ga0070667, IMG submission 64659) | Switchgrass rhizosphere microbial communities from Kellogg Biological Station, Michigan, USA - KBS S3-3 metaG | ecosystem: Host-associated > Plants > Roots > Rhizosphere > Soil ...
TCCACTCTCCTGGCATCAGCTTTGCCCCCTGCGATCGCAGGGGGCAAAGCTGACACAAATGTATCACGATCCGGCCATCTCGGTTGTCGTCAGGCGGCCAACATAACTGTCGTCACACAAGGGCGGCAGCTTTTTCCCTCCACCGTCGCTATCACGAACGCAAACGTGCTGTCGGAGGTGCCTGTAGAGGCAGATGGAAGCGATGCCCCGATAGGATGAACGGTGGTGATATTTTCCTGACACCTAGGCTGGCGTCCGTAGAGGCATCGCTCGTCATCGACCAATTCCAGTGATGCTGACCGATGTCGGTAGGAATTGGAGGTTACCATGCAATTTTTTGATCCGAGTTTCTTAGCAGGCATTGCGGCTATCATAGCCGCGACGGCAAAACTGGTGAGTGCGTGGAAAGGCGGTATTCGATGATCCGACATTCCTGCCTGAGCAGGCTTGATCCGGGTACAACGCTCAGGTACAAATGGCGCTCAACGGTGGCTTAAAAAACCGCAGAAATCAGCCATTTTTTGGACGAATTGGCCTAGTCCCTGCCTCTCCGCCAACTACCCCCAGAAGACGACGGTCGAAGAGCCGTTGGGGAGCACCCGGTCCTCCAGGATCGCGCGGACGGCGCGGGTCAGGACCATGCGCTCCACGTCACGGCCCTTGCGCACCATGTCCTCCGGCGTGTCGCGGTGCGTGATGCGCGTCACCGCCTGCTCGATGATCGGGCCTTCGTCGAGGTCGGCCGTCACGAAATGCGCGGTCGCGCCGATCAGCTTCACGCCGCGCGCATGCGCCTGATGATAGGGCTTTGCGCCCTTGAAGCCGGGCAGGAAGCTGTGATGGATGTTGATGCAGCGCCCGGACAGATAGGCCGCCAGATCATCCGATAATATCTGCATGTAGCGGGCCAGCACGACCAGGTCCGGCGCGGTCTCCTCGACGACGCGCTTGATCTGCTCTTCCTGCGCCGCCTTCTGGCCCTTAGCGACCGGCAGGTGGTGGAACGGCACATCGGCGAAATCGAGATGCCCGTATGTCTCGCGCGGGTGGTTGGAAATGATGCCCACCGGATCGAAAGCGAGGTCGCCGGTCCGCCAGCGGTAGATGAGTTCGGCCAGGCAATGGTCGAACTTGCTGGCAAGCAACAGGATACGCTTGCGCCGCGCCGTGTCCGAAATCGACCATTCCAGATCATGGTCGGCGGCGACCTGCGCGAAGCTGCCCTCCAGTTGCGCGAGCGACGCGTCTCCCAGCAGCGAGAAGGCAATGCGCATGAAGAAGCGACCGGTCAGCACGTCCTCAAACTGCTGCGCCTCGGTGATATTGCCGCCATTCTGAGCGAGGCACATCGTCACCGCAGCCACCAGGCCCGGATGATCCATACAGGACACAGTTAGAATATAGGATGCGTCCCGGGTGGGGAGAGCTTCGTAGGCACTGGTCATGGGCGGAGGATCGTCAAGGTCATGATACCCCGGTTGCCGGCAGGATGGGATCGCAATTGGCGGAAGGGGTGGGATTCGAACCCACGGATGCTTGCGCATCGGCGGTTTTCAAGACCGCTGCAATCGACCACTCTGCCACCCTTCCGTCTGTCGCGCTTCTTATCGCGCCCGCGGCCTTTGCCAAGGCAAATCTTCATGGCGAAGTTCGCGGCTTTAGGGGATTCACCTTGCCGCCCGACTGTGCAACAAGGCGGCAGGGAGATCATCATGCGACCCATAATGCTGGCCGGGTTCCTGGCCGCGATGCTCATGTCCGGCAGCGCCGTGCCGCAAACGACGCCCGCTACAGCGCCGATGGTGCAGCCTATCGTCCAGCCCGTTTCGGGCGCCACCGATGCCGGGTTCCAGTCCTATCTGGCGAACCTGCGGCCCAAGGCGCGGGCCATGGGCGTCTCCGAAGCGACGATGAATGCGGTATTTCCGACGCTGACGGTCAATCCGCGCGTCATCACTCTCGATCAGGCGCAGCCGGGCGGCAGTTTCGATTCCCCGATTCCCAATTTTGAGCCCTATCGGCTCCAGCATGTCGACGCCGCCCGCATCTCGCGCGGGCGCATCGCTTGGCAATCGAACCGCCAGCGGCTTGCGCAGATCGAGGCGCAGACCGGCGTTCCGGAAGCGGTGATGGTCGCGATCTACGGCCATGAAACCAATTATGGTTCCTACACCGGCGACTTCGACCTGCTGCGCTCGCTCGGAACCCTCGCCTATGAGGGACGCAGGCGGACGCTGTTCGAGCCGGAATTCCTGGCAACCCTCAAGATGCTGGACAGTGGCGTGCCGCGCTCGCGCCTGGTGGGCAGCTGGGCCGGAGCCACGGGCTTTCCGCAATTCCTGCCGACCGTCTATCTGCGCGTCGCGCGCGATGGCGATGGCGACGGCAAGGCCGATATCTGGACCAGCGAGGCGGACGCGCTCGCGTCGATCGCCAATTATTTCGTCAGCGCGGGATGGCGTCGGGGGCAGCCCTGGGGCGTGGCCGTCACCGTGCCCAGTGGCTTCGACCGCACCAGTGTCGCCAATCGCACCAACGCCGCTCGCTGCCCACGCGTCATGGAGCGGCAGAGCCGCTGGCTGACAATAGCGGAATGGCGCCGAAAGGGCATCGTGCCGCAGGGACGCGCCTTGCCCGCAGATAACGTGCTGGCGACGCTGTTGGAGCCGGACGGTCCAGGCAAGACCGCCTATCTGCTCACCAACAATTATCGGGTGATCCTGGATTATAACTGCTCGAATTTCTATGCGCTGTCCGTCGGCCTGCTGGCGGATGCCGTTACCCAATAATCCAGCCTTTTCCGTCGCCTTCCTGTCCCTCGCGCTGGCGTCATGCGGCACGGTGGGCGGGGGCAGGCCCGTGTCCGACACGCCGGTCAGGATCGGTAAGCCCTATAGCGTGAAGGGGGTTACCTATACCCCGCAGGCCGTCGCTGCCTATGACGCGCTGGGTTATGCGTCCTGGTACGGAAAGGAGCAGTCCGGCAACCCCACCGCCAATGGCGAGCGCTTCCGGCCTTCGGGCGTCTCCGCCGCGCATCGCACCCTGCCGCTGCCCAGCTATCTGGAGGTAACGGCGCTGGACACGGGCCGGACGATCCTCGTTCGCGTGAATGATCGCGGGCCGTTTGCTCCCAGACGCATCATCGACCTGTCGCACGGCGCGGCTGAGCAACTCGGCATGGTCAGCAAGGGGGTGGCGGCCGTCCATGTGCGGTTGGTCAATCCGCCGGAACGGGAAAGGGCGAAGCTGCGCGCCGGGAAAGCCGCCGTCCTCCGCCCGACCGTATCGCGCGAGGAACTGGCCGAACTTCGCCTGCGGATGGCGGGCGAGCAGGGCGCGATCGCCGCCGCACCGCCCGCATCTGCGCAACCTGTATCGAAGGGGTTTGCGGACTCGCCCATAGAGGCTAATGAACGGCGTTAACGGCTCCCGCAGGGGCATGATCCGGGACTGACAATGAAAAGAATTTCCTCCGCCGCTCTCTTGCTTACCCTTGCCGCGCAGCCGCTGGCCGCAGAAGCGCCACCCTATACCAGTGAAGCGCCGATTGCGTACATGAAGGACCTGTCCTCCGGCGCGGTCCTTTACGACAAGGGCGGCGAGAAGCGCATGCCGCCGGCGTCGATGGCGAAGATGATGACGGCCCATGTCGCCTTCCGCCTCATCCAGCGCGGCGAGCTGAAACTCGACACGAAGTTCACGGTGCGGCCGGAAACCTGGCAGAAATGGCATGGCCCACAGGCGGGATCGACCATGTTCCTGTCGCCCGGCGAACAGGTGTCGGTGAACGACCTGCTGCACGGCATCGTCACCCTGTCCGGCAACGACGCCTGCGTTGTGCTGGCCGAGGGCATTGCTGGGACGGAAGAGGCGTTCGTCGCGCAGATGAATCAGGAGGCCCAGCGCATGGGCCTGGCCGACAGCCATTTCGGCACCAGCAATGGCTGGCCGGACGAGGGCGTGACCTATGTCACCGCCCGTGACCTTGCCAAGCTGGCCGAGGCGACAATCCTGGAAACGCCCGACCTCTACAAGCGCTTCTACGCCACCCGCTCTTTCACTTGGGGCAAGACGATGGGCGGGTCGGACATCGAGCAGGCCAACCGTAACCCCATATTGGGCCGTATCACCGGCGCGGATGGCCTGAAGACCGGCCATACCGAGGAAGCCGGTTTCGGCTTTACCGGATCCGCGGTTCAGGAAGGCCGGCGACTGGTCATGGTCGTGGCAGGACTGAGCAGCTTCAATGGCCGGATCCAGGAATCGGTGCGGTTTATGGACTGGGGCTTCCGCGCATGGAAGGCACAGCCGCTGTTCAAGAAGGGCGCGCTGGTCGAAACGGCCGAGGTGCAACTGGGCGGCGCGACGCAGGTCGGGCTGGTCGCCCCGCGTGACCTGGCCGTAACCATGCCGCGCACCGCCTCCACCAATGTCAGCGTTAAGGTGATCTACACCGGCCCGATCAAGGCGCCGATCAAGAATGGGCAGGAGATCGCCCAGTTGGTCGTCTCCACGCCGGATACGCCCGCGCAGATCATGCCGCTGGTCGCCGCCGATGATGTGGCGGAAGCCGGCGTCTTTGGCCGTTTCTGGAACGGCCTGAAATCGTTCTTCGGGTGACGGGACGCTTCATCACCCTGGAGGGCGGTGAGGGGACAGGCAAGTCGACCCAGATCAAGGCGCTGGCGGCGGCATTGCGCGCGCGGGGTATCGAGGTCGTCGAAACCCGCGAGCCGGGCGGCAGCGCGGGCGCGGAGGCGATCCGGACGCTGGTGCTGACGGGGGACGATGACCGGTGGAGCGCGAGGGCCGAAGCCCTGCTCTTCGCCGCCGCCCGTGCCGATCATGTAGAAAAGACGATCTTGCCCGCCATCGCCCGTGGCGCTTGGGTGCTATCCGACCGCTTTCTGGACAGCAGCCGCGCTTACCAGAGCGGAGCCAGTGGCCTTGAAGACGCGGACATAGTGGCGCTGCACCGGATCGGCAGTCTTGGCCTCCTGCCCGACCGCACCTTCGTCCTCACGTTGGATGTGGATGAAGCGGCGGCGCGCGCGATGCGGCGAGATGGCGGCGTTGCGGACCGGATCGGCGCGCGGGACCCGGCGTTCCATGCCAAGGTCGCCGAATCTTTCAAAAGCTACGCGGCGCAGGAGCCCGATCGCTTCCGCCTGATTGACGCTTCCGGCGATCCGGACGCGGTGACGGCGCGGCTGTGGACGGCACTGTCGGACCTGCTGCCATGACGTCATATTTCGGTCAGGATGATCAGATCCGCACGATCCTGGACGCTGCCGCCGGTGGACGCATGCACCATGGCTGGATTCTCGCTGGTCCCAAGGGGATCGGCAAGGCGGCGTTTGCCCGTGACGCAGCCCTACGCCTGCTCGCCGACGCCGCCGGGCCTCCAGTGGATACGCCGGGACTGGAGGTGCCGGAGGAGCATCGGATCGCCCGGCTCTTCGCGGCGGGCGCGCATCCGGACTATGCCGCGCTTGAGCGTCTGGAAAAGGATAATGGCGATCTCGCCCGTAACATTAGCGTCGATCAGGTGCGCGGGCTCCAGCGCCTCTTTTCCAATGTGCCGTCTTTCTCCAATCGCCGGGTCATCGTCATCGACAGCGCCGACGATCTTGAACGGGGCGCGGCGAATGCCCTATTGAAGAATCTGGAGGAGCCACCCACCGGCACGGTGTTCCTCCTCGTCTCTCACGCGCCCGCCCGCCTGCTGCCGACCATCCGGTCGCGGTGCCGGATATTGCGCTTCTCGCCCTTGACCGACGACGCCATGCGGCAGGTGCTGACGCGAGAACTGCCGGACGCTACCGACAGCGCCGAGATGCCGGCGCTGATTGCCATGGGGGAGGGGTCGCCGGGGCGCGCCCTGGAATTCGCCGGACTGGGCCTGGCGCAGATCGAAACCCTGATGCGCGGCATTCTGTCTGACGGCGACCCCGACAACAGCCAGCGTCTGGCGCTTTCCAAGATGCTGGCGTTGAAAGCGGCGCGGCCGCGCTACGAAGCGCTTCTGGAGCGCGCGCCCGCCTTCATCGCGTCGGTGGCGCGCGCGCGTGAGGGCAGGGGCCTCGCCAGCGCCATCGATGCATGGGAACAGGCGCGCAGCCTTGCCTCCGGCGCTGTCGTGCTGTCGCTCGATCCGGCATCGGTCGTATTCGAGCTGTGCAGTCTGGTCGCCGGTCTGGCGGACGTCAGAGAAGCCGCCTGAAGGCGCGAAAACGGCCTTGGACCCGCTATAGCCGCCTTGTCCTGCGCCGGTTTCGACCGTAGAGCAGCGCCATGGCCAAGCCCTTCACCCTCACCACCGCGATCAGCTATCCCAATGGGCGCCCGCATATCGGTCATGCCTATGAGGCGATCGCCAGCGACGCCTTTGCCCGGTTCCAGAGAATGATGGACCGCGATGTCTTCTTTCAGACCGGCACGGACGAACATGGTCTGAAGATGGATCAGGCAGCGCGCGCCAAGGGCATAGAACCGCGCGCACTTGCTGATGAAATGTCATCCTATTTCAAACAGATGGATGATGTTCTGAATATCAGTTATGATCGCTTCATCCGCACCAGCGAGCCAGCGCATCATCGCGCCAGCCAGGCCATCTGGCAGGCGATGGAGGCCAATGGCGACCTGTATCTTGGGCGCTACGAGGGCTGGTATTCAGTCCGTGACGAGGCCTTCTACGATGAGAAGGAACTGATCGACGGGGAGGGGGGCGCAAAGCTTTCGCCGCAGGGCACACCCGTCGAATGGACAGTCGAGGAAAGCTGGTTCTTCCGCTTATCAAAATATCAGCAACCCTTGCTGGACCTCTACGCCGCGCAGCCCGACTTCATCCGCCCGGACAGCCGCCGGAACGAGATCATGCGCTTCGTCGAAGGGGGCCTCAGCGATCTCAGCATTTCGCGCACCAGCTTCGATTGGGGCGTCAAGGTGCCGGGGAGCGAGGGCCATGTGATGTATGTGTGGGTCGATGCGCTCACAAATTATATTACCGGCTGCGGCTACCCGGACGATCCGGAACGCATGGCGCGCTATTGGGCCGAGGGTGGCGATATCGTCCATATCATCGGCAAGGATATCGTGCGTTTTCATACGGTTTACTGGCCGGCTTTCCTGATGAGTGCGAAGTTGCCCTTGCCGAAACAGGTGTTCGGCCATGGCTTCCTGCTGAACCGGGGCGAGAAGATGTCCAAGTCGGTCGGCAATGTCGCCGATCCGCTGGAGCTGGCCGAACGCTTCGGCGTCGATCAGCTGCGCTATTTCCTGCTGTCCGAAGTCACGTTCGGCAATGACGGCAGCTACAGCGCGGAGGCGATTGTCGGCCGCGCCAATAGCGATCTCGCCAATAGCTTCGGCAATCTGGCGCAGCGCACGCTGAGCTTCATCGCGAAAAATCTGGATGGCGCGCTGCCGTGGGGAAATGAAGCCGAGACCGGTGCTGATGTCGAATTGCTGGCAACTGTTCGGCGTGAAATCACATCGCTAGAAAGTGATTTTGAAAGCCTTGCGCCTTCTGATGGCATCCAATCCTGGATGCGTGCAGTGTTCGCCTGCAACGCCTATATCGACGCACAAGCGCCTTGGGCTTTACGGAAAACAGATCCAGCCCGAATGAAAGCGGTGCTTGCCACACTTTATATCGCCATAGGTGAACTGGCGATCGCTATACTTCCCGTCATACCGTCAAGCGCCGGCGCTTTGCTCGATCAAATCGGCGTTCCTGATAATCTTCGCAATTATCAGGGTCTTCAGTCGCAATGGTATCAAAAGTTGGTCGAAGATGGCTTCGTGCTTTCCCCACCCAAGCCGCTGTTCCCCCGGCTGGAGCTGGCCGAGGCGGACGCTTGATCCATGCTGATCGATAGCCACTGCCACCTGAACTATAAGGGGCTGGTCGAGGATCAGCAGGCGGTGCTGGCCCGCGCGCGGGAGGCCGGGGTAGGGACGATGCTGAACATCGCCACCCGCGAGAGCGAATGGCAGGACGTGCTGTCGACGGCGGAACGCGAGCCCGACGTCTGGGCCACGGTCGGCATCCATCCGCACGAAGCCGACGAGCATCCGCATATCGACACCGCCAAGCTGGTCGAGCGCGCCGCGCATCCGCGCATCGTCGGTATCGGCGAGACTGGCCTCGATTATTATTACGACCATAGCGACCGGGAGCGGCAGAAGGCCTCGTTCCGCGCGCACATCGCTGCATCGCGCGAGACCGGCCTGCCGCTGATTGTCCATACCCGCGACGCGGAAGAGGATACGATCGCGATCCTGCGCGAGGAGATGGGGAAGGGGGCCTTCCCCGGCGTGATTCATTGCTTCACGGCCAGCGGCGCCTTTGCCGACATGGCGATGGAGATCGGCTTCTACATCAGCATTTCGGGCATCGTGACGTTCCGTAACTCGAAGGACCTGCAGGAAACTGCCGCGCGGCTGCCCAGCGATCGCCTGATGGTCGAGACCGACTCACCCTTTCTCGCCCCCGTCCCGCACCGGGGGAGGCCGTGCGAACCGGCCTTCGTCGCCGACACGGCGCATTTCTTGGCCGGACTGCGCGGCGAGGATTTCGACGATCTGTCCGCTTACACCTCAGCGAACTTCCGCAAGCTGTTCGCCAAGACGGACCAATGAGCCTGAAAGTCACTGTCCTGGGCAGCGGCACATCGTCGGGTGTGCCGCGCATCGGCAATGACTGGGGCGCCTGTGATCCGAACGAGCCAAAGAACCGCCGGACCCGCCCGTCGATCCTGGTCGAAACGGCCAGCACCCGCCTGCTGATCGATACCTCGCCCGATATGCGGGAACAGCTTCTCGCCGCAGACGTCATCGACATCGACGCCGTGCTTTGGACCCACGACCATGCCGATCACAGCCATGGGCTGGATGATCTCCGCCAGATTGCCCACCACCGCCGCAGCCCGATGCCCGGCTACGCGCGCGCGGAGACGCTGAAACTGCTGGAGCGGAGATTTATCTATGCTTTTGAAGGGCATAGCGTCTATGCTCCGATCATTATCGGCCATATCCTGCCGAACGAGATCATGATCGGCGACATCGCGATCACCTGCGTAGATCAGCCGCATGGCGAGATATTTTCCACCGGATTCCGGTTCGAGAAGGATGGCACGGCCGTCGGCTATGCCACGGATTTTCATGAAGTCACGCCCGCCATGGCGGCCATGTTCGCGGGTGTGGACCTCTGGGTCATCGATGGGCTGCGTAGGGAGCCGCATCCAAGCCATCCGCATCTGGCTCTGACGCTCGACGCCATTGCACAGGCAAAGCCGGGAAGGGCGGTGCTCACGCATATGGACCAGAGTATGGATTATGCGACATTATGCAGGACCCTCCCAGCGGGCGTCGAACCGGGATATGACGGCATGGTGATAGAGTTTTCATGAGCGGCGATCAGGCAGCCAATGTTGTCTGGTACGTCCTGGCGCTGACCCTGGTCGGATCGGCGCTGCTGTCGCGCAGGTTCAGCCTGAAAAGCGCGCTGGGCATGGCGCTCGCCTGGATCGCGATCTTTCTCGTCGTCCTCACTGTGTTCAGCTACCGCCAGGAACTCGGCTTTGTCGCCACACGCGTCCAGACTGAGGTCACCGGCGCGCCGCGCCAGCAGATGGTCGGCAAGGCCATCCATATCACCATGGCGTCAGACGGCCATTATTGGGTGGATGGCAGCGTCGATACCACGCCGGTGCGCTTCCTGATTGATACCGGGGCCAGCATCACGGCCTTGTCGCAGGCGACTGCGCAGCAAGCCGGCCTGGCCATCGACCAGCAGCGCGTGGCGATGATGCAGACGGCCAATGGATCGGTAGAGGCGAAATATTCGGTCGTGCCGGCGCTGACCGTCGGCGCGATCAGGTCGAGCGATCTGCAGGTGATCGTGTCGCCGGCCTTTGGCGAGGTCAACGTGCTGGGCATGAACTTCCTGTCGCAGCTCAAGGGGTGGCGCGTCGAGAATGGGGAGATGATTCTCGAACCCCAATGACGCCCCTCCCGTATTGAATGTGATTTAACATAATATATATTATCGGATTTAAAGATGGTCGATTCCCAGTATGGCATAAGCGCGTCCCCCTCCTCTGAAGCCGGTAATCCCGCAGACGCGGGAGCGAGCGCGGCCGACATCATGCCGCTTGCGCGGATCATGGCGCGGCTGCGCGATCCGGAAAGCGGATGCCCATGGGACATCGAGCAGGACTTCTCGACAATCGCCCCCTACACGATCGAAGAAGCCTACGAGGTTGCGGACGCAATCCAGCGCGACGACATGGCGGCGCTCAAGGACGAACTTGGCGACCTGCTGCTTCAGACCGTGTTCCACGCCCGCATGGCCGAGCAGGCCGGCCATTTTGCGCTCCAGGATGTGATCGAAACTATCTGCGCCAAGATGGTGCGACGGCATCCGCATGTATTCGGCGACATGGAGTCGACGGACGGCGTAACGGCGCAATTGAACTGGGAGGCCATCAAGGCGGCCGAACGCGCGGAAAAAGAGAGTGATCCGAGTGCCTTATCCGGCGTTGCAGTGGCGCTCCCGGCGTTGCTACGGGCAGAAAAGCTGCAGAAGCGCGCCGCCCGGACCGGATTTGACTGGCCTGATACGCAAGGCGCCATCGCCAAAATCCATGAGGAACTCGCCGAGGTGGAAGAAGCAACATCGCCAGCGCATCGCGAGGAAGAGATAGGCGACCTGCTGTTTGCCGTCGTCAACCTTGCGCGGCATCACAAGATCGATCCCGAAACGGCGCTGCGCGGCGCCAACGCGAAGTTCGAGAAGCGATTCCGATTCATGGAGGGTATCGCGGGCGAAGCCTTTGTGGCCCTGTCGCTAGAGGCCAAGGAAGAATTGTGGCAGGCCGCCAAGATCGCATGACCGCCCTTTCCGTCCGCCCGGCGACCGCTGACGACGCAGACGCCATCTGGTCGATCATCGAGCCGGTCATTCGTGCCGGCGAAGTCTTTGCGCTTCCCCGCGACATGGGCTGGGACGCTGCCCTGTCCTACTGGCTGGACGGCGACCATATCCCGTTCGTTGCAGAGGCAGACGATATGGTCGTCGGAACCTATTATATCCGCCCCAACCAGATGGGTGGCGGGCATCATGTCGCCAATGCCGGCTACGCAACGGATGCGGCAGCCTCCGGCAAGGGCATAGCGCGCGCCATGTGCGCCCATTCGCTGGAGGCCGCGCGCGCAAGCGGCTTCCGCGCCATGCAGTATAATTTCGTGGTGAGCAGCAATGTCCGCGCTGTAAGGCTCTGGGAAAGCATGGGTTTTGAAGAAGTCGGCCGATTGCCCGGCGCGTTTGACCACCCTTCCCTCGGCTATGTCGACGCGCTGGTGATGTGGCGGGATCTATAGCGCCATGTTCCGTCATCCCAGCGTAGGCTGGGATCTCAGGCGATAGCGCACGACCTAACCTCACGATATCCCAGCCTGCGCTGGGATGACGAGCGAGCAGAGCGACGCGCAGACATCCGCCCTTCCCCTGTCCTACATCGTCACCACGGTGTTAGAATTTCGGCGGCTGGAAACAGAGGGAAGAGCCGTTGATGATCGCCGCCGTACAGGACCTCCAGACTGCAGCGCTACACGCGACCCAAATGGGACATAGATGCGACGTGAGTGCGACGCAGATGAGACGCACCTGCGAATGTGAGACCTGCATGCGACCTTGTTGCGACTTTCCGGGGCAAATCGCGTCACACCCCGCAACTTCCGCAACTTCGTTGGATTTCGTGGCATGTTTCGTAAGCGTCGAGACTGGCCGGAGCCGGATCGGGCCAGCGAACCCTACCCCTTCCGCGCGCCAAACCGCGCCGCTGCGGCGTCGCTCAGGCGCACATCGACGCGAAGGGCCTCCCCCTCTCCCGCCGTCGCCAGCACTTCGCCATGCTCGTGTAGCCAGGCGAGCGATGCGCCATCCGTGGGATCAAGGGTCAGGTGATACATAGTGCTGCCGGCCGTCAGGCAATCGCTCATGCGGCGCTGGAGGCTGTCCACTCCTTCCCCCGTCATCGCCGAGACCAGAGCGACATTGTCATGCCGAGCCGCAACTTCGCGCGCATGGGAGGCGGCTTCGGAGTCGAGCAGGTCCAGCTTGTTCCACGCCTCGATGATCGGGGGTTGCCCCGCCTCGGCCGCTTCGCCGATGATGCCCAGTTCCTCCAGCACTTCCAGCACGTCGGCGCGTTGCGCGTCCGTGTCGGGATGGGCGACGTCCCGGACATGGACGATCAGGTCAGCGGACATCACCTCTTCCAACGTCGCGCGGAACGCCGCGATCAACTGCGTAGGCAGGTCGGACACAAAGCCCACCGTGTCCGACAGTATCGCCTTGTCCAGGCCCGGCAGCGCAATCTGCCGCATGGTCGGGTCCAGCGTGGCGAACAGCAAATCCTCCGCCATGACGTCAGCGCCGGTCAGGCGATTGAAAAGCGTGGATTTTCCGGCATTCGTGTAACCGACCAGAGCGATCACAGGCCATGGTGCCTTCTGCCGCCGCGCGCGGTGCAGGCCGCGCGTTCGGGTCACCTGATCCAGTTCCCGCCGGATCTTCGCCATGCGGTCGCGGATCATCCGCCTGTCGGCCTCGATCTGGGTTTCGCCCGGACCGCCCAAGAAGCCAAAGCCGCCGCGCTGCCGCTCAAGATGGGTCCAGCTGCGCACAAGGCGTCCGGCCTGATAGTCGAGATGGGCGAGTTCGACTTGCAGCCGACCCTCGTTCGTGGCTGCTCGTTCGCCGAAAATTTCCAGAATGAGCCCGGTGCGGTCGATGACCTTGGCCTTGGTCCCCTTTTCCAGATTGCTCTGCTGGACCGGGGTCAGGGCATTGTCGACGATGACAAGCTCCGCCTCATTGTCCATCGCCAGCGCGGCGATGCTGTCCACTTGCCCGCTGCCGAACAGCGTGGCGGGGCGCTTCTCCCTAACCCGGAAACTCTGCGATGCGCGGACGTCGATGCCGATGGCGAGCGCAAGTCCCCTCGCCTCCTCCAACCGGGCATCGACGTCGCGCCTGTCCGCACGCATGTCGCCATGGACCACGACGGCGCGTGTGCCGCGCGTGACCTCATCATCGCTATCGCGATCGAATACGCTCATGCCGCTGTTACCGTGACGGGATCAGTCCTCGCCTTCGCCTTCGGCCGTCAGGTCGAGTGCATGGGCAGGCTGTACGGTCGAAATGGCGTGCTTGTAGACCAGTTGCACCATGCCGTCGCGACCGAGCAGCATGCAGAACAGGTCATAGGCGGCGATCTCACCCTGCAGCATGACGCCGTTCACCAGGAACATGGTGACCGAATCGCCCGATTTGCGCACCGCGTTCAGGAAGATTTCCTGAAGCAGCTTGGGCTTGCGGTCATTGGCGTCGGCGCTCTTGCGCACTTCCGTCATGTCCATCGGCTGGGCTGGCATGACGGTGGAGATCGCATGCTTGTAGACCAGCTGCGATTGTCCATCGCGGCGCAGCAGAACGGAGAAGTTGTCGAACCATGTGATGATGCCTTGCAGCTTCACGCCTTTCACCAGGAACATGGTGACAGGGGTCTTGCTCTTGCGGAGGCTGTTCAGGAAAATATCCTGAAGATTGTTAAGTTTATCGGCCATGGGGGAGCCTTCCTTATTGGCGGGACGTTGCCCGCTATTGCGCCCTTACAGGGCATCGTGCCGATCCCCCGCGTATCGGGGGGAGCGGTTCAGGGCATATCGCAATTGCGAAGGAACGTCCATCGCCATGGAGAACAACGGCGTTTGAACCAAGAAAACGCTCAGCCGCCGTCCTTGCCGTCGGTGATGCCCAGCAGCTTCAGTTTGCGATGCAGCGCCGATCTCTCCATGCCGATGAACGTAGCCGTGCGGGATATATTGCCCGAAAAACGGCGGATCTGGACGCGGAGATACTCCCGCTCGAAGCTCTCGCGGGCTTCGCGAAGGGGAGCGCCCATGATCGCCCCCTGCCCCATGCTCTCTCCTGAACTGCCGCCCGTGGTTTCAGCGGGTAGCATATCCAGTTCGATGCGCCCGATACGATCGCCCGGCGCAAGGATCATGGTACGCTCGATGACATTCCGCAGCTGGCGGACATTGCCGGGCCATTCGCCGGCCTGCAGCGCGGCCATGGCGTCCGTCGCGACATCGGGTGCCAACACGCGCCGTTCGGCGGCGAAACGAGCGAAATAATGCTCCACCAGCGGGGGAATATCATCGCGGCGCTCCGACAAGGGAGGAATGGTGAGTGGCACCACGTTGAGCCGGTAGAACAGATCCTCGCGGAAACGCTTTTCCTCAATCTCCGTCGCCAGATCCAGGGCGGTCGAGGAAATGACACGCACGTCCACCTTCACCACGCGCTGGCCGCCGACGCGGGTGAAGCTCTGTTCGGTCAGCACGCGCAGGATCTTGCCCTGCGTCGTGATCGGCATGTCGCCGATCTCGTCCAGATACAGCGTGCCGCCATGTGCCTGTTCCAGGAAACCTGGGCGCACCATGCCGCCCTGATCCTCTATGCCGAACAGTTCCTCCTCGACGCGCTCCGGGTCCATGCGCGCTGCGGAAACGATGATGAAGGGCGCTCCGGCGCGGCCGCTCCAAGCGTGGAGCATCCGGGCCGCGACTTCCTTGCCGACACCCGCAGGGCCGGAGATAAGCACCCGGCTGCCGGTGCCAGCGACCTTCTTGATCGTCGCACGAACGGCATTGATGGCGCTGCTGTTGCCGGTAAGCTCGTCATCCTGACCGATACGGGCACGGAGATCCTGATTTTCCCGGCGCAGGCGCTCCGTTTCGGTGGCGCGGGCGACAAGATGCAGCAGGCGATCCGCCTCGAACGGCTTTTCAATGAAATCCGCCGCGCCCCGGCGAATGGCGGCTACCGCCGTGTCGATATTGCCATGACCCGAAATCATGAGGACCGGGATGGAGGGGTCCCGCTTCTTGATCTCCTCCAGCAGTTCCAGCCCATCGAGGTTCGACCCCTGCAACCAGACATCGAGCAGCACGAGCGACGGACGGCGGGCGCTCAGCGCCTCAATCGCGGCATCGCTATGGGGAGCGGTGCGGGTTTCGTAGCCCTCATCCTCCAGCACGCCCGCGACGAGATCACGGATATCCTCCTCATCGTCGACAATCAGAACATCAAGCGCCATGGGCCGTCACTATTCCTTTCACAGGCGCGGTTTCCCGGCCTTCTTCCATTTTTTCCAGCGCTGCCGGGTCGAGCAATATCGACACGCAAGCGCCGCCGCCCATCGCATCGCAGAATGTCAGTTCGCCCACATGTTCCTCGATGATCTTCTTAACGATAGCGAGGCCAAGGCCCGTCCCCTTCGCCCGCGTCGTCATATAAGGCTCGAGGATGCGGTCGCGTTCCGGCGGCAGGCCAATGCCATCATCCGTCACCATGATGAGCAGCTTCCCATCCTCTTCGCGTGACAGATTCATGCGTACATGCCCTGCCAGACTGCCATCGTCATGGCGCGGTTTGGGCTCGATGGCCTCAACCGCATTCTTCACGATGTTGGTCATGGCCTGGGCAATCTGGCGGCGGTCGCAGACGATTTCCATCGCCCCGACATCGGAGTGGAATTCGAACCCGATTTCCGGATGCGCCACTTCGTGCAGGAACAGCGAATGGCGGGCGATGTCAGCGATGGCCTCGCTGCGGAAAAGCGGCTTTGGCATGCGGGCGAAGGAGGAAAACTCGTCCACGATCCGGCGAAGGTCGCTCACCTGCCGAACGATCGTGCCGGTCAGGCGGGTGAATGTGCTGGGATCATTGGTGATTTCTCCCGCATAGCGCCGCTGGAGACGTTCGGCGGCAAGCTGAATGGGGGTCAGCGGATTTTTGATTTCATGTGCGATACGGCGGGCAACATCGGACCAGGCGGCGCGGCGCTGATCGGACAATTGCTGGGTGATATCATCGAATGTCAGGACATGGCCCGAGGCATCCTTGGACACCTTGACAGCAAGGGTGCGCAGATCACCATGCGCGCGCACCTGAACGATCGAAGCGCTTTCGCCGCCATCCACCAATTCCGCCAGTTCGGCGGAGAGCGTAGAGAGCGGTTTGCCGAGCGGATCATCCCCCTCCTCCACCAGAATTGCCAACGCGGAACTGTTGAGCAGGCGGACGAAGCCCGCCTGGTCGACTGACAGCACGCCAGCCGTGACGCCCGACAGGATCGCCTCGATAAAGGCGCGGCGGTTGTCCAACTGGCTGTTGGCCGCGACCAAAGCGCCAGTCTGCGCCTCCAGCCGCTGAGTCATTCGATTGAAAGCGCTGGCAAGCGTGCCGATCTCATCGCGCGCATGGGGACCCGACACGCGCGTCGAAAGATCACCTGCGGTGATGCGGCGGGCGGCGTCCACCAGTTCATTAACAGGGCGAACAAGCCAGTCAGCCACTTTCAGGGCGATCCACACTGCGATGCCAACCAGGAGCAATGATCCGAAGAAAAGTGCGATGTTGAACCGAAGCTGCAACTGTCGGGAACGCGCAGCGAAGGCATCATAATCGGTAAGAACGGCTTGGGCCCGCTCTACCTGGCTGAAGGCGGGCGCATCGGCGTCGCGCGTGGCGTAGAGATAAATCTTCGCCTCCGGATCCAGCAGCGTGAATGCCTCGATCTGGTCCGGGCGGGTGTTGACGACCACATTTTCGCCGCCCGCGAGCTTGTCGATCACGGGCTTGGTTAAGATTTGGCCTGCGGGACGGCTATCCGGATCAACCGTGGCGGCCGTACGCGCTACGCCATCCTTGCCGATCTCGATGATCGCAGAGCGATTCAGTTTACGCGTAACGACCTGATAAATATAGCCTTCTGCAAATTTCGGGCTTGAGACGCTCTGCTGCGCCAGATAGTCACGCAGGTCGCTCGCCATCGTCAGCGTCTCATCGCCGACCTCGCGGACATTCTGCTCATAATAGCCGCGGGCAAAGTCGCTGGCGTTCTGCAGCATGCCACGCGCACTGTCGGAGAACCAGAATTGCACGCCATATTGAAACAGCAACGAAGCGAAGATCACCACCAGCAGCATTGGCACGCTGGCGATCGTCGAAAATATCGCCACCAGTCGGACGTGCAATTGTCCATCGCTGCCGACCGCCGAACGGGCCGCGCGGCGCTTCGCGACCCGGCGACCCAGCAGGACCAGGAGCGCAATAGCCGGCACGAGGTTCGCAACCAGCAGCAGCGCGACAATCGGCGGTGTCAGGAGAGTATATGACTGGCCCTGGCTGGACACCAGCATGTAGGTGAGACCGGCCGTACAAAGGAAAAGCAGCAGCGTGCCGCCCTCCATAAAGACCGCGACATCACGCGAACGCATGCCGGCCGGCAGAAACCGGCGCCAGCCCGACATATCCTTATCTTCAACAGAGTCAGCGACATCGGCCATCATCGTTGCATCGATACAACAATAATGTGCTTATTCAAACACAGCAATTTGGCGCAAACGTCCATTCAAGCCGCAAGCAGGGCGGCTGATCGATTGCGGGACAATCGGGCGAAAGGCGGCTTCAGTCATTTTGCCGAATATGGGCAGGATCAAGGCCATAGTCGGTCAACTTCTTTCGCAACGTGTTGCGATTTATGCCGAGAAGGCTCGCTGCCCTGATCTGGTTTCCATCCACGCTGCGTAGCGTTTCCCGAAGCAATACCGGTTCGACAATCGCCAGCATGTCGTCATGCAGCGCCTCCCGCTGTATCTGACCGATGCCGAGTTGGCTGCGCAGCCACTCCCGCATGGCGGTGGCGAGATTGTCGGCGCTTGCGCTCGCATGCCCCCCAGCGCCCTGATCCAGCGGCAAATTCTGCCGCATGATATCGCCCGTGATCACATTCTCACGGCTAAGAACAGCCATGCGCTGCATCAAATTCTGGAGTTCGCGCACGTTACCGGGCCAATGATAGCTGCCCAGCAATGCCGCTGCATCGTCAGCCAATGTCTTGCGCGGCAGACCCTCATTCGCGGCAAGGTCAAGGAAATGCCGGGCAAGCAAGGCAACATCCTCGCCACGGTCCCGCAGCGGCGGCAGGGATATCGGCACGACATTGAGCCGATAATATAAATCTTCCCTAAACCGGTTTTCGGCGATCAGGGCCGGAAGCTGTTGATTGGTGGCGGCGATGATCCGGACATCGACCTTGACTGGCCCCGATCCGCCGACTGTCGTCACCTCTCCCGACTGAAGCACACGCAGCAGTCGAGTCTGCGCCTCCATGGGCATGTCGCCGATCTCATCGAGGAACAGCGTGCCGCCCTGCGCCTGCTCGAACTTGCCGGCGGTGCGGGCGTGCGCGCCGGTGAAGGCCCCGCGCTCATATCCGAACAGTTCCGCCTCTATCAGCTCGCGCGGAATAGCGGCCATGTTGACGGCGACGAATGGCTTTGTCCTGCGCCGACCCAAGCCATGGATCGCCTCCGCCACCAGTTCCTTGCCCGTCCCCGATTCGCCCAGCACAAGAATGGTGAGGTCGTTCGATATCACCCTGGCTATCGTGCGATAGACTTCCTGCATGGCAGTTGATCGGCCAACGAGCGGCAAGCCGTCATTGCTTGCGCCATAGGATTCATGCTCGTCCCCTTCCCCAGACCGCTGGCGAATGGCGATCGCGTCGGCGACCGCGCGGGTCAACTCATTGAGGTCGAAGGGTTTGGGCAGATATTCGAAAGCGCCCTTCTCTGTCGCGCGGACAGCCGTGTTCAGCGTGTTCTGCGCTGACAGGATGATGATGTTCATATCCGGATCGACGGCGATCATGTCGGCCACGCCGTCCAGTCCATCACCATCGGGCAGCATGACGTCGGTGATGAGGACATCAGGCGCAAAATCCGCCATCATCGCCGTGCGCTCGCGGATGGAGGCGGCCGTCTTGACCTTATAGCCCTGACGCCGAAGCGCCTCCCCGACGACGATGCATATGGCGGGATCGTCATCTACGACCAGTATCTTGCCTATGGCGTTGGGCATCATCCCATCCCCATCGGCAACAGGATGCGAAAGGTCGTCATGTTGGTTTCCGGGTCCCTGAGATGCTGCACGAAACCATTCATGTCCCGAACCAATTTGTCCACCAAAGCCAGCCCCAGCCCCTGCCCATCACGTTTTCCGGTGATGAAAGGATTGAACAGATGGTCCCGAATATGGTCGGGCACGCCGGGACCATTGTCGATGACCAGGATTTCGATGGGGAGAACGGCATTACCTTTGCCGCTGCCCATCATCACGGAAACGCCATGACGGAAGGCCGTGACGATTCGGATTTCGGGTTTCTCAACGCCTTCCAACGCCTCAGCGGCGTTTTTCAGCAGATTGATCATCACCTGAACCAAAGCATCATCATTGATGATAGAAAATGGTAGAGATGGATCATAATTCTTTATAATTTTTACTTTATTTCCAAATCCAGCCGAAGCGAGGCGAGCCGCGCGATCAAGTAACGGATAGATATTTTCCGGTTTGCATTCCAGCGGGCGCTCTGTGGTGAAATCCTGCATGCGGTCGATGAGTGCCGCGATCCGGTCAACCTCGTTGCAGATCAACTGGGTGAGCGTCGATGCGCCGGCGTCGCTACCGCTCTCCAGCAACTGGGCGGCGCCTCTTATGCCCGACAGCGGATTCTTGATCTCGTGCGCCAAGATGGCGGCGGCACCCATCGCCGACCGCGTACCGCCAGCGGTGCGCCGCTGCGCGATCTTCTGCGCCTCGCTCTGCGCATGGATCGACACGACCCGCCATCCCTCATGATCCGGGATGGGCGACACCATCAGGTCGACCTCCATTGCGGCGGTGCGGCCCGCATGGACTTGCACATCATAAGCGGCGAGCGGCTTGTCGGTATGCCAGATGTCGTACCGCCCCTGCACGTCGGCCATGCGGATCGTGCGGGCGATATCGCTGCCGACGATCGCCGAGCGCGCCATGTTCAACAGCGTTTCAGCGCGGACATTGGCATTAGCTATGCGATTATCAGGATCGACGACCAGCGTCGCCACCGGATAGGCGGTCACGATGTCGGCGAGCGACGGCTGCTCCCGGCCCTGCCTGCTCGGAGGGGCCGGCCCGACTGCCACCGTCAAGCGGCTTCCCGCGTTGGCTGGCTCTGCGTCAGAAATGGATCGTAGAAGCGCGCAAGCATGTCCAGCGCTTTGTCGGCATCCGGTTCCTGATTGACGGCATTGCGAAACTCCGCCGATCCCGTCAGGCCCTTGGTGTACCAGCCGATATGCTTGCGCGCCATATTTACCCCGGTTTCCCGGCCATAATGGTCGAGCATTGCACGATAATGGCTTGAGATAACGGCATATTGCTCATCAATCGACGGATCGGCGCGATGGTCGCCAGTGGCGAACCAGTGCATCACCTGTCCGATCAGCCAAGGCCGGCCATAGGCGCCCCGCCCGATCATCACGCCATCGGCTCCACTCTGGGCCAGCGCCGTCTCGGCGTCTTCTATCGAACAAATATCACCATTCACGATGACGGGCAGCGATACCGCGTCCTTCACCTTGCGAACGAAGGCCCAGTCGGCAGAGCCTTTATACATCTGGTTGCGGGTGCGGCCATGGACCGTGATCATCTTGGCGCCAAGGTCCTGCGCAATGCGAGCAAGTTCGGGCGCGTTGAGGCTGGCATGGTCCCAGCCCATGCGCATCTTCACCGTCACGGGAACGTCAACCGCCTTTACTGTGGCTGCGATCAACGCGGCGGCGAGCGGCAGATCGCGCATCAGCGCGCTGCCAGCGTCGCCATTGACCACTTTCTTTACCGGGCAGCCCATATTGATGTCGATGATAGCGGCGCCACGGTCCGTGTTGAGCTTTGCTGCCTCAGCCATTTCGATCGGCGAGCAACCGGCAAGTTGCATCGACACCGGTTCCTCGACCGGATGCCAAGCGGCTTTTTGTAATGACTGTCGGGTTTCGCGAATCATCGCGGCCGATGCGATCATCTCCGTCACATTGAGGCCGCAGCCATAGCGTCGCACAAGCGTGCGGAACGGCATGTCGGTAACGCCGGTCATCGGCGCGAGGATGACGGGGGAGTCGATCGTGACGCCGCCGATGGAAATGGGCTTCAACTGCTGCATGGCTCTGCCTAAAAATCAGGCAGCCCCTTAACCTGTATGCGACAAATCAGCAAGATACTGGCGGGGAAGATCGCGCTGGGCTATGCGGCCCGCCATGACAGCGGGGTCCATAGACGGCGCGACGATCGCCATTATCGTTGCCGCAGGGCGCGGAGAACGCGCAGGCAGCCCGATCCCCAAACAATTCCGCACTATTGGCGGCAAGACGGTACTGGCGCATGCCTTCGATGCCCTGGCGGGTCATGCCGGAATCGATGGGGTCTGTGTGGTTATCGGCGCGGGGCAGGAGCAGGCCGTTACGGAGGCGTTGGGCGATCGCGTTCCACTGACGACCACCGTGGGCGGCGCGACTAGGCAGCAATCTGTGCGAGCCGCGATGGAACATTTGGCGTCCGTAGGCGCTCCTGCCCAAGTACTGATTCATGATGCGGCGAGGCCCTTCCTTCCCTCCGTAGTGATCGATCGCCTTATTGGTGCGTTAAATGACGCCAAGGGCGCAATTCCGATACTTCCCGTTGTCGATACAATCGTTCGCGGCGAGAGCAGCTTGGGCGAGGTTGTCGACCGGTCCGCGCTCAATCGTGTGCAGACGCCCCAGGCTTTTGACTTCTCACAGATATTGGCAGCACATCGGCTTTGGAACGCAGATAATGATGCGACTGACGATGCACAAATATTGCGGGCGGCGGGTCATGACGTCACGCTCGTCATGGGTGACCGGAGGCTGGAGAAACTGACATTGCCCGAGGATTTTGCCGCAGCGGAGTGCGTTTTCGTCGATAGCCGAAGCATTCGCACCGGCATGGGATATGATGTGCACCGGCTCGTCGCGAAGGAAGAGCTTTGGCTGTGCGGGATACAGGTGCCGCACGACAAGGGCCTATCCGGACATAGCGACGCCGATGTGGCGCTGCACGCGCTGGTCGATGCGCTGCTCGGAGCGCTTGCTGAGGGAGATATCGGCAGCCATTTTCCACCGTCCGATCCGCAATGGCGTGGAGCGGCGTCGTGGCGCTTCGTGGAATTTGCACGGCAACGCGTTGAAGCGCGAGGGGGAACAATCTCCCATATCGATCTCACCATAATCTGCGAGGCGCCGAAGATTGGCCCGCACCGGGATGCGATGCGCGCCCGCATCGCTGAACTGCTAGGTGTGGGGATGAGCCGGGTCAGCGTAAAGGCCACGACAACCGAACGTCTAGGCTTTACAGGACGCGGCGAAGGCATTGCCGCCCAAGCGGTTGCCACCCTGTCCCTGCCCGACATAGAGTGATCCGATGCCTGATACGATCCTACCCCTGGAACTGGTGCGCAAGGCCGAGGAGGTCGTGGCCGCAAACCGCCGCGCCGGGCGCACGATCGCCGTGGCGGAGAGTTGCACCGGCGGGCTGGTGTCGGCGGCGATCACCGAAATTCCCGGATCATCCGAAGTGTTCGACGCCGGGTTCATCACCTATTCCAACGACATGAAGAACGAAGTCCTGAAGGTGTCGCACGACGTGCTGGACACGTTCGGTGCGGTGTCCATCGCCACGGCCTGGGCAATGGCGCAGGGCGCGCTGGAGAAATCCCATGCGCATGTCGCGGTCGCCATCACCGGCGTTGCGGGGCCCGGCGGCGGATCGGACAACAAGCCGGTCGGCACCGTCGTGTTCGCCCGGGCGGAGAAGGGCGGCAGTCCGGACAATGTCGTAGCGGACATGCGGCACTTCGAGGATAATGGACGCGGCGGCGTCCGGCTTCAGGCGGCGCTCTGCGCGCTCGACTTGCTGCTGCCCGATTCGTCCGCGCCGTAAAGCGCAGCCGCGCGAGTTTCGAACGCGCCGATCATCTTGCGCAACGCGCTGTCGAACATCTGGCCGGCGATCATCTCGAACAGCTTGTTCTTGAATTCAAACGCGACCTCGAAATCCACCAACACGCCCCCTTCTCCATCGGGCCGGAAGCGCCAGTGGTTGTGGAGATGCTTGAGCGGGCCGTCGAGATAATCGACATGGATTTCGTCAGGCCGATGCTTGTTGACCTTCGACGTAAAGGTTTCACGCAGACCCTTAAAGCCGACGATCATGTCGGCGACCATTTCCGTCTCGCTGTCCGACCGCACCCGGATGGCGCTGACCCAGGGGAGGAATTCCTCGTAGCGCTGGACGTCCGCCACCAGATCGAACATCTGATCCGGGGTGTAGGGAAGGTGACGCGTTTCCTTATGCGTTGGCATTGGCGACCTTCTTCGCCAGTTGCGCCTCACGCGCCGCGCGCATTTCCGCGAAATCCTTCCCCGCATGATAGCTGGACCGGGTAAGCGGGCTGGCGGCGACCTGCAGGAAGCCCTTCGCCCGCGCGATCGCGGCATAGGCGTTGAACGTCTGCGGCGTCACGAAATCCATGACCTTGGCATGTTTGGGCGTGGGCTGAAGATACTGCCCCATGGTCAAGAAATCGATATCGGCCGAGCGCATGTCGTCCATCACCTGATGCACCTCAAGCCGCTCCTCACCAAGGCCGACCATGATGCCGGACTTGGTGAAGATGGACGGATCGAGCCGCTTTACCATCTCCAGCAGCCGCAGCGACGCATAGTAGCGTGCGCCGGGGCGGATCGTCGGATAGAGCCGGGGCACCGTTTCCAGATTATGGTTATAGACGTCCGGACGCGCCTCGACGATGGCGGCGACGGCGGCCTCATGCTTGTTGCGGAAGTCGGGAGTCAGGATTTCGATCGTGGTGTTCGGCGTCGTGCGGCGCAGTTCGTTGATGACCTTCACGAATTGCGATGCGCCGCCGTCGGGCAGGTCGTCCCGGTCCACCGAGGTGATGACGATATGTTCGAGGCCCATTTCCGCAGCGGCCTCGGCCAGATGCATCGGCTCCAGTGGATCGACCTTGCGCGGCATGCCGGTCTTGACGTTGCAGAAGGCGCAGGCGCGGGTGCATGTGTCGCCCAGGATCATCACCGTGGCGTGCTTCTTGCTCCAGCACTCGCCGATATTTGGGCAGGCCGCTTCCTCGCAGACGGTGGCGAGACCCTTCTCGCGCATCAGTTTCTTCGTCTCGATATAGCCGGGACTGGTTGGCGCCTTCACGCGAATCCAGTCGGGCTTGCGCTGGCGGGGCTGCGGAGGATCGATGCGGGAGATTTCGGTCATTGCGTTCACATAGCGATCCTCAACGAGTCTTGCCAGTGCCGCGCGCGCATCCTAACGCCTGTGCCAGTTAGGAGCATCCGCGATGACCGATTTCAATGACATGCTGGCCGGATACCGGCGGTTCCGCGAGACAGGCTGGGCGCAGCAGCGCGAGCGCTGGGACGAATTGAGCGAGGGGCAAAGCCCCCGTGTCATGGTGATCGCCTGTTCCGACAGCCGGGTCGACCCAACCCAGATATTCGACACCAGCCCTGGCGAAATCTTCGTCGTGCGCAACGTCGCGGCACTGGTTCCTCCTTTCGAAACCACTCCCGGCCATCATGGCGTATCGGCGGCGCTGGAATTCGCAGTGCAGGTGCTGAAGGTCGGCGAGATTCTCGTGATGGGGCATGGCAAGTGCGGCGGGTGCAAGGCGGCGCTGAGCCAGGAGCTGAAAGACGCCCCTCCGGGTGAGGGCGGCTTCATCGCCAACTGGATCGACCTGCTTGACGGCGCGCGCGACAAGGTCGTGGCGCGTTATGGCGAGGATCACGGGCCGGACGCCTACAGGGCCATGGAGCAGGAGGGCGTGAAGGTCTCGCTTGACAATTTGCGTACCTTCCCCTGCGTCCGGTCCAAGGAGCGTGAGGGCAGCCTGAAGCTGGTCGGAGCATTCTTCGCCATTGCGGATGGTCAGTTGCATGTCCTTAACGAAGAAACGGGCGTTTTCTCGCCCGCCTGATCCGATTTTGGCAGGAAGGATTCGTGATCGATGTCGTCTAAAGGCAATATCGCGCTGCTGATCGATGCTGACAATGCGTCTGCGGCGCATTTTGATCCAGTGCTGACTGTGTTGGCGGAATTGGGTACGGTCAATATCCGCCGGGCCTATGGAAATTGGAGCAAGCCGGCGCTCAAAACATGGACGAACCTTTGCATCACGCAGGCGATCGAGCCCCAGCAACAGTTTGATCTGACTAAGGGCAAGAACGCCACGGATATGAAGATGACCATTGACGCGATGGATCTGCTTTTCAGCGGGCGTGTAAACGGCTTCGGTTTGATGTCGAGCGACAGCGACTTTACACCACTGGCAACCCGTATCAGGCAGGACGGAGTACCGGTTTATGGGTTTGGCACGCCCAATACGCCCGAGGGATTCAGGCAGGCCTGCACGCGCTTTATCGATGTTTTCGCGCTGGTAGCGCAAAATATAAAGGTAGCGGGACCGGCGGAATCTGCCGCGCTCGATGCCCCTGCTCTTCTGGATATTAATGATACTCTCATCAAATTGCTCGTCGATGCCTATAACAGTGCGAAGCGGGACGAACGCGGTTATGCGCTGGTCAGCGCAGTAGGCCAACTTGCGGGCAACCGATCGAGCTTCGACGCGCGTAATTACGGCTTCAGACGCTTGGCAGACTTTATCGAAGCGGTACCCAACTTCGTCACCGAACGGCGGGAGGATGGACAGGTCTACATGAAACGGGTCCGATAGATGGACGTGATTGCGCGCCAGTTGTCCATCACAGGGAAAGTTCAGGGCGTGTTCTATCGCGACTGGACCGTGGATACTGCCAGAGGCCTTGGCCTGACCGGCTGGGTGCGCAACCGTATGGACGGTTCGGTCGAGGCCCTTGTGCAGGGCGAAGGTGCGGACGTGGAGCGTTTCATTGCGCTGGCGCATGAAGGGCCGCCGGCAGCGCGGGTCGCCGGGGTTGTGGCGAACTATGTTGCTGTGGCAGAACTGGCGGGGTTTGATCAGCAAGCTACGGCGTGATGGCGGAAGAGGCATATCCTTCGCCCGCCGAAATTTAAGAAAATCCAACGAAGTTGCGGAAGTTGCGGGTCGTGACGTGTTTTGGCCCGGAAAGTCGCAATAAGGTCGCATGTAGGTCTCACCTACGTCGCATGGTGGTCTCACTTGCGTCTCATCCACGTCGCAGGTGCGTCTCATGTGCGTCGCACTCACGTCGCACATAGGTCTCATGTTGGTCTCATCCAGGTCGCGGTTGGAGCGCAAATGCCCGAATGGCTCTCGGGCAGGTCGCACGGGTCAGCAGATTGTGGATACCCTTCCATGCATGGGAGTAGAGCATGGATGCGTCGATGTAGGACAGGGATGCCTGACGATGTTTCCGGCATCCTCTCCTTTGGCAGAGGATAGCGAAGTCTGGCGGCTTACGACTATTAGAAGTTAGCGATGGTCGGTTTGATCTGATCGCGGCGCAAAGCCGCCAGTCACCTAACCACCCTTTCGTCATCCCCGCGAAGGCGGGGACCCAACGCGCCTTGGGCATACAAGGCGTGGGAGGGGAGATGGGTTCCCGCTTTCGCGGGAATGACGGGTTTAGAGGGAGCGGATCAGGTCCCGGGATGACGGCAGGTTATTGGGCCGAATAAGGTCCTTCTCTCCCCCATTCGGCCCCCAATCCGTCTCTACCGCGTCAGCTTCTTGTACGCCAACCGGGTCGGGCGATCCGCCGCGTCGCCCAGGCGGCGGCGCTTGTCTTCCTCATAGGCTTCGAAATTGCCTTCGAACCATTCGACATGGCTGTCGCCTTCGAAGGCCAGGATGTGGGTGGCGAGACGGTCGAGGAAGAAACGGTCATGGCTGATGACCACGGCGCACCCGGCGAAATTCTCGATCGCTTCCTCCAGCGCGCCCAGCGTCTCGACGTCGAGATCGTTGGTCGGTTCGTCGAGCAGCAGGACGTTGCCGCCCTTTTTCAGCATCTTGGCGATGTGGACGCGGTTGCGTTCACCGCCGGAGAGCTTGCCGACATTCTTCTGCTGGTCCTGCCCCTTGAAGTTGAACGCACCGACATAGGCGCGGGTCGACATGTCGTGGCCATTGACCTTCACATAGTCGAGGCCATCGGAGACTTCCTCCCAGACATTCTTCGACGGGTCGAGATGGTCGCGGCTCTGGTCGACATAGCCGAGGCGGACGGTCGTGCCGATATCGACTTCGCCGGTGTCCGGCTGCTCCTGACCCGTGATGATCTTGAACAGCGTCGACTTGCCCGCGCCGTTCGCGCCGATGACGCCGACGATGCCGCCCGGCGGCAACAGGAAGGACAGGTCCTCGAACAGCAGCTTGTCGCCATAAGCCTTTGAAATGCCCTTGAACTCGATGACCTTGCCGCCGAGGCGCTCCGGCACCTGGATGACGATCTGCGCCTTGCCGGGGGTCCGGTTGTTCTGGCCGGCGACCAGTTCCTCGAACTTCTTGATGCGGGCCTTGGACTTGGTCTGGCGGCCCTTCACGCCGGCGCGGATCCATTCCAGCTCGTCATTGATCGCCTTCTGGCGGCCGGTGGCCTCGCGGTCTTCCTGCTCCAGGCGCTTGGCCTTCTTCTCCAGATAGGTGGAGTAGTTGCCCTCGTACGGGAAATATTTCCCGCGATCGAGCTCCAGGATCCAGCCCACGACATTGTCGAGGAAATAGCGGTCATGGGTGATCATCAGCACCGAGCCGGCATATTCCTTCAGATGGTTTTCCAGCCAGGTGACGCTTTCGGCGTCGAGATGGTTGGTCGGTTCGTCGAGCAGCAGGATGTCCGGCTTCTGGATCAGCAAGCGGGTGAGCGCGATGCGGCGTTTCTCACCGCCCGATAGATTTTCGACGCTGAGGTCGGACGGGGGGCAGCGCAGCGCCTCCATGGCGATCTCAAGCTGATTGTCGAGCGTCCAGCCGTCGACGGCGTCGATCTGCTCCTGCAGCGTACCCATCTCCTCCATCAGCGCGTCGAAATCGACGTCCTCCGGCGGATCGGCCATGATGTTGCTGATCTCGTTGAAACGGTCCATCTTGTCGGCGGTCTCGCGCGCGCCGTCCTTGACGTTTTCCAGCACCGTCTTGTTCGGATCGAGTTGGGGCTCCTGCGCCAGATAGCCGACCGTAACATTCTCGCCCGGCCAAGCCTCGCCCGAGAAGTCGGTGTCGATGCCGGCCATGATCTTGATGAGCGTCGACTTGCCCGCGCCGTTCGGGCCGACGATGCCGATCTTCGACCCGCGATAGAATTGCAGGCTGATGTTGCTCAGCACCGGCTTTGGCGCGCCGGGGAAGGTCTTCGTCATGTTCTTCATGACATAGGCATATTGCGAGGAGGCGGACATGGGTTCGGCTGCTCCGAAAAATACAGATGGGGGGATTTCGGGGCCGAATTAGCGAAGGCTGCGCGCATTGGCAAATGGCGAAATGCCGGTTAGCACAGGCGCCATGCAGAAAATCCTCCTCCCCACCGCCGCCCTTTCCTTTCTCCTTCTCGCCGGAACGGCTCTTGCGGCCCCGCCTGCGGCTACCGCTGCACCATCGGTCGAGGCGCTGCGCGACGCGGCGCTGAAGGACGATGTGGCGATGGACATCATCGAGGGGCTGACGACCGAGGTCGGGCCCCGCCCCGCCGCCACGGCCAAGGAAGCCGACGCGCGGGTGTGGGCGGTCGCAAAGCTGAAGGCGCTGGGTTTCAGCAATGTGCGGATCGAAACCTATATGATGCCGGCCTGGGTGCGTGGCGAAGAGGAGGCGACGATCGTCGCTCCCTTCCCGCAGAAGCTGGCTATCGCGGCGCTGGGGAACAGCGGATCGACCGGCAAGAAGCCGCTTGAGGCCGAGGTCGTCTATTTCCCGACCATTGGCGACCTGCAGGCGGTGCCCGACGGCAGCCTGAAGGGAAAGATCGCCTTCGTCAGTAACCAGATGGCGGCGACACAAGACGGGTCGAGCTATGGCGTCTATGGCATGGCGCGGTTCGTGGGACCCAATATCGCGGCGAAGAAGGGCGCGGCGGCGATCCTGATCAAGTCGGTCGGCACCGACCATCATCGCGTGCCGCACACCGGCGTTACCCGCTTCGAGGATGGCGTCGCGCCCATTCCCGCCGCCGCGCTGTCCGTACCGGATGCCGAGCAGCTTGAGCGCGTGTTCAAGCGTGGCAAGCCCGTCACGATAAAGCTGGTCGTGACCCCGCGCTTTAACGGGAAGCAGGAATCAGGCAACGTCATCGCCGAGGTGCCGGGCAGCGATCCGTCTGCGGGAATAATCATGGTCACGGGCCATCTGGACAGCTGGGACCTGGGCACCGGCGCGATCGATGATGCGGCCGGTGTTGCGATCGTCAGCGCTGCAGCCAAGCGAATCATGGATGCGGGCAAGCCCCGCCGCACGATCCGCGTGGTACTGGCCGGTGCCGAGGAAGTCGGATCGTTTGGCGGCAACGCCTATTATGAAGCGCACAAGAATGAGCTCCATGTGCTGACGTCCGAGTCCGACTTCGGCGCAGATCGCATCTGGCGCGTGGACTTTGCGTTTCCGGAAACAGGCAAGCCGGTTGCGGAACGAATCGCAACGGCGCTCGCACCACTGGGGATCGGCAAGGGCGAGCATCCGGCGGCCGGCGGAGCGGACAATGCACTATTCGTGAAGGCCGGAATCGCGACCATCGACCTACAGCAGGATGGCACCCGTTATTTCGATTTGCACCATACTGCCGACGACACGCTCGACAAGGTCGATCCCCAGCAACTGCGCCAGAATGTCGCCGCATGGACCACTATGCTGGGCATCGCTGCGAACGCGCCGGAAAGCCTCATCGCAAAGTGAAGTTTGGCGATAGACAACATGTCGTCGCGCGGCAGCTTCGTTTCATCGGCCCAAAAAAACGTTGATTTGTGCAGCGCACACGGTAATGCCGATTACTCGCGTCGGGCCTGAAACGTCCGCGCGGCAAATGCTATGGGAGCCATACAAGATGAAGAAGATCGCCATTGTTTTCGCTTCGGCCGGCCTGATGGCGCTCGCCGCTTGCGGTGGGACACCCGCCAACGAGACCGCGAACGCTTCGAACGAAGCCGTCGAGAACGTTGTGGAGAACGCCGCTGCTGTCGCAGAAAACGCTGCTGACACCGCTGCGAACGCCGCCAACGTTGCGGAGAACGCTGCCAACGCGCATTAATTTCGCGTCAGCACAGTTTCGGGAAAGGGGTGGGTCACATATGTGGCTCACCCCTTTTTCATGCCTGCGCGCATTGGTGTAGAATATGAGCAGATAAGGCCAGCCCATCGCGGGAACGGCAGCCACGCCCAAATGGCAAGGGATCCTTAGGATATTTGCTTTACCTCCATTTCGGAGGAAAGGCAGGCTGCTATGAAGTCGGCATTGTTGGCATGGGCCGGACAGGAGAGAGATGCGCGCCGGGATTACCGGCTTGATATCTTCCTGCCCGTGAAAATGCTGTGGGCGGGGACCCGTCGCAGCGCGCAGATCATCAACATCTCACTCAGCGGCGCGAAGCTCTACTGCGCGGTTCCCCCCTCACCAGGCGATCTTCTTGGCATTGAGTGGAGTGGAAGGCTGGTCCTGGGCCGCTGTCTGTGGACGCGGTCCCATCTGGCCGGAATAGCGTTTGAGCATCGTCTGGACGAGGATGAATTGGCGGCTCTCGCCGCCTGACGCAAAACCGCGCGTCGACCCGTCGTACGTATCGCACAGCCCTAGGCCGAAAAAGCGCCGTTCCGCGCTGGCCCGTGGAACGATTGCCGCTCTGCGGCGTCCGTTAACCATAATTACCGAAAGGTGACGGCCAGCATAAGGCCAATCATCTTCCGCGCAGGATGTGCGGAAGGAAAAACAGTCGCACCACCAGCCGGAGTATGGAGCATGACCATTCGCAAGCGCTCGACAGTCGAGGCAGCCCGCCGCATGAAGCCCGATGAAGTCGCAGCCTGCGTAAGGCGCATCATAGGAGCAGGAAGCGAGCGCCTCGCCGCGCGCCCCCTGCCCTCCCCACGCCGTCAGGCCATGGGATAATGGCATGGCGGGGCCAAAGGCGGCCCCGCCCACCTTTTAGATTAAAACGCCGCCGAGACGGAAAAGACGACCTGTCCCGAAGCGATGGATGAGCCATCCTTTGTCGACGAGAAGTTCGGCTGAAGGTAAACCGACTCCGACTTGCTGATATTGGTGTCGACATAGGCGACGCCCAGCGTCAGCGGACCAACGGCGAAGTCGCCCCCGACCATCCAGTCGAGATATTTGCCGGTTGGCGCAACGCTGGTGCCGTTCGGACCCAGGCCCGCATTGCCGTTCGAATAGCCCAGATGGGCCTTCAGCGTCAGCGGTGTGCTAGGTACGCCGGAGCTGATGTCGCCCCAGATGTAGAGATTGTCTTCCTTGTCACCCGGCGCATCAGGAATACCGGTGCCGTAGGATGCGCCGCTCAGATACCAGCGACCTAGCGCCTCCTGCTTTGGCGCATAAGCGACGCCCGCCAGCAGCTTGGCCGGACCGACTGTGCCGCTGACCTTCACATAGGGTTCGGCGAAGTCCGTCTTGTCCGCACCGCCCGGATACATGTACCAGGTCAGGCCGACGTCGACGGTCGCGCCGCCCAATGGAATGGCATAGCCGCCGAACAAGTCGAGTTCGGTATTCGATCCGCCGAACGTGCCCCAACCCGAAAGGTTAGAGCCCCAGGTGCCGACGTAGAAGCCGCTTTCATGGGTGACGGTGATGCCGCCCTGAACGGCAAGTTCCTCGTCGCTCTGCGACACGCCGCGGAAACGATAGTCGGATACCAGCGCGATCGATCCGGTGACGGAAATGGGGCTGGTCGGCTCGTCCTGAGCCATGGCCGGAGTAGCAGCCGAAAGAGCGATGGCCGCGCAAGCCAGATAATAGCGCATGAACATTTCCCCTTTTTTCAAAGAAATGTTCCGTCCTGCGTCCGAACCGTCCCCCGGTCTCATCAACGATGGCGAAGCATCGGTTCGGATGAGGAAAGAGTAATATTGCGGCGCAGCATTCTGAAACCAATTCGGCCTGTAAAATGCCTTATGAAAGCCTGCCGTGACCTATCGGCAACGGTTCATTGCCACATTATTTCTCAATCAATTCGCTACATTGCATGTCTGCGCCGAACTGTTTCCAGCATGGCTTTCCAGAAAAATTGGGGCAGCCGGCACCCGAATCACAGAAATAAATCTGCCCGCAGGGAGGGGACCTGCGGGCAGATATTTGTCCAGACTAGCTGGCCAGTTTAGAACGGTGCGTCAGGCCGCTTCCGCGAACCTTTTCAAACGCCCCGTGGCGCCGAGCAATTCCACCCGTTCGCCGGACTGCCGCCGCCGCTGCAGCCATTCCTTGACCATTTCCGCGCAGGTATGGTCGATGTGGGACAGCTTCTCCATGTTCAGCCGAAGGGCGCCGCTGGCCGGAATGGCGTCCAGCTTGGCCGAGAGCTTCGGCAGGGTCAGGAAGGTGGCGGACCCGTCGAGCGTTATCTCGCGCGCGTCACCATCTTGCCTGTCGCCAACCTTGAGGCCGAGCGTGCGCAGATGGGGAAGCAGTTCGATCATCGAAAGGCCCAGACCCACCAGCACGCCGGTCAGCAGGTCGGTCGCCACCACCATGATCAGTGTGGCGGCCCACACGATCGCTGGCAGCGGGCCATAGCTGTGGAAGAGATGCCGCACATGGGCGATGCTGACCAGGCGCACACCGGTTACAACCAAGATACCCGCCAGAGCCGCCATCGGGATTTCCCGCAGTAACCAGGGCAGCAGGGCGACGAAGCCCAATATCCAGATGCCGTGCAGGATAGCCGACATGCGCGTCATGGCGCCAGCCTGCACATTGGCCGAACTGCGGACGATAACGCCGGTCATGGGCAGCGCACCGGCAAAACCGCAGAGCAGGTTGCCCACGCCCTGCGCGCGCAGTTCCTTATTATAGTCGGTCCGCACGCCATCATGCATACGATCGACCGCAGCCGCCGAAAGGAGCGTTTCCGCGCTGGCGATGAAGGCAATGGCAAGCGCCGTGGCGATGATCGCCGGGTTCATAAGTTGGTTCAGGAAACCCGTTTCCGGCAACGCGATCGCGCCGACGATCGATTCAGGTACCGTGACCCGTGCAACTTCCAGCCCCATGAAATAGGCGACCAATGTTGCCGCAACCACGCCGACAAGCGCGCCGGGGACGAGCTTCATCGCTGCGGGGCGAAACTTCTCCCACGCCAGCATGCCGCCGATGGTGATCAACCCGACCACGAAGGCCGTCAGTGTCGGCTCATGATCAAGACCGAGCAGCTTGCTGGGCATTGCCATCAGGTTGGCAAGGCCGCTGGGCAAGGGCCGGTCATCGAAGAGCACGTGGAACTGCCCCACGACGATAAGCACGCCGATGCCCGCCAGCATGCCGTGCACCACCGCCGGAGAAATGGCGCGGAACCAGCCGCCTACGCGCACGATCCCGGCAATGACCTGGATAAGGCCGGCCAGAACGAGGATGGGACCGAGGGCCGAAAGACCCTGGTCCCGCACGATCTCAAACACGATCACCGCAAGGCCGGCGGCCGGACCGCTGACCTGCAGCGGCGATCCCGCCAGCAGGCCGACTATTACGCCGCCGATAATGCCGGTGATCAGGCCTCTTTCAGGCGGTACGCCCGAAGCGATTGCGATGCCCATGCACAGCGGCATCGCGACGAGGAATACCACGATGGATGCGGTGAAATCCCGCGTGAAGGTTTTGCCGAGAGCCGCCTGCATGGCTTATTCCGCCGCCTGGAGGACAGGCTCCATGTCGCCAGCAAGACGACGCGCCTGGGGCAGCGCCACCGGAAGCGGCTCGCCTTCGCGCAGGGCCATGAAACGGCCGGTTTCGCCATCAAGGCCAAGCACCAGACCGGCATGAATATCGACATACCAGCCATGCAGCGCGATATCGCCCCGCGCTATGCCCGATGCGATCGATGGGTGCGTGCGCAGATGTGACAGCTGCACCACGACATTCTCCAGCGCCATGTTGCGGAGCTTCTCAGCGGGGCTTAGGTCCGTAGAATAATTTTCCCGGCAGACCTTCTGCGCGGCGTGCGAGTGACGCAGCCAGGCGGCGACGTTCGGCATGGAACTGAGATCGGCGTCGGTCGCCAGCGCCTTCATCGCACCGCAGTCGCTGTGGCCGCAGACAATGATGTCGCGCACGCCCAGCACCATGACGGCATATTCGACCGTCGCAGTTACGCCGCCAAGCTGGCTTGCGTGCGGGGGGACGATGTTGCCTGCGTTACGGCAGACGAACAGGTCGCCCGGGTCCGCCTGCATGATCTGTTCGGGAACGATGCGGGAATCGGCGCAGGAAATCATCAGCGCCTTGGGGCTTTGGCCATCGCTGGCCAGACGATTGTACAGCGCGCTCTGGTTCGGAAAGACATGGCTTTCGAAACTGAACACGCGACCAATGAGCTCATTCATGGCTCTATCCTCAAATAAAATAGCCCAGACGGGGGGTGCCCGGGCAGTCATTCAAGGATAGGGATCGAACTTTGCTGCGCTGCAGCAGTTTTGTTAAAAATTATGTCTGGATTGAAGGACTTGGTAAGAAAACCTCGGCGAGCAGGCCGCCTTCCGGGCGATTGGAGAGGCGAAGCGTGCCCCCTTCCCGCTCGATCGCGCGCGCTGCGATAGCCAGGCCAAGACCCAGACCCTTTGTGTTTCGCCCACGCGCGGCATCGAGCCGGACGAACGGACGCAAGGCATCCTGCAGGCGGTCTTCCGCGATCCCCGGGCCATCGTCAGCGATAGACAAGGTGACGCCCCTTTCATCCTCACGCCCGGAAACAAAGACGCTTTCGCCATATTTCGACGCATTTTCAATGAGATTACGGATGGCGCGCTTGAAACCCACTGGGCGTACCAGCGCATCATAGTGGTCGATCCCTTCATATTCCGCGCGTCCGCCATCATCGGCGATCTCATCCACGAGCGTTGCGGTCATGATCGCAACATCGACGGGCTGCTGCTTTTCCGGATCATCTTCGCCACCCAGATAGGCCAGTAGAGACGAGACCATGGCCGACATTTCCATGACGTCATTGCCGATCTCCTGACGGAGACCTTCGTCGCCAATGCCTTCGGCGCGTAATTGCAGGCGAGCGAGCGGGGTTCGCAGATCATGCCCTACTGCTGCCAGCGCCTCGACCCGGTCGTTGATCAGGGAATGGATACGCGCCTGCATCTCGTTGAAGGCATGCACCAGTTCGCGCACTTCTACGCCGCCGGTCTCCTCGATCGGCTCCTGCCGTTCGCCATGGCCGATACGCGCCGCCGCCTGCGCCAGTTTGCGCACCGGGCGCAGCGTCGAGCGGACCATCAGTCCCGCGATAAGGCTGAGGCCGAGCGCGACGACCACCATCATGACGATCCATGTGAAGCGGAACTTACCCTCATCAACCAGTTGAGGAGCCTTGAAGGTGATCCAGCTGTCATCGGCCAGTTGGAGCGATCCCGTCACCAACCCACCCCGCCCCGGCTCCTTCAGGTACAAGCGCAGGTCATGCTGGGCCAGCACCGGTTCCCAGTGCGTGATCTGATCCCGCATGACGGTCAGGTCCGCCGACATGGGCGGCGCGGGCGGCAAGGTGGGCACCCAGCGCACGGTGAAATTCTTGCTGGAAAGCCGGGCGGCAATGGCCGGACGTTCGGCGGGAGGCCGCTGGATCATCACCCGGCTCGCGCCGGAAAGATGCTCGGCGACCCGATGCACCTCATCCTCCCGAACCCGCAGCTTGCTCGCGCGGTCGTAGAGGATGGTGCTGGCGCAGAATTCGATCAGGATCGTCAGCAGGACGATGGCCAGAACGCGGCCGAGCAAGCCGATCGAAGGATGCAATAGTGCCCTCAAACGCGCTCGACTTCGGCGCTGAACATATAACCGATGCCGCGCACCGTGACGATCGGGGCTTTGCCGCCCTTATGCGAGAGCTTGCGGCGCAGGCGGCTGATCAGGACGTCGACGCTGCGGTCGGAACTGTCGCCCAGACGGGTGCGCGACAATTCGATCAGTCGCTCACGGGCGATCACCCGCTGCGGATTGTCGATGAAGCTGGACAGCAGATCAAATTCGGCGCCGGTCAGATCGACGACCGCGCTGGTGGGCGAGGTCACTTCGCGACGGGGGAAATTGACGGTCCAGCCGTCGAAATGCGCCTCGCGGCGGCCGCCGCCCTCATGCTGCCTGTCCATGCGGCCCCGGCGCAGGATTGCGCGGATGCGGGCGATGAGTTCGCGCGTGTCGAACGGCTTGGTCAGATAATCGTCTGCGCCAAGCTCCAGCCCGACGACGCGATCGACTTCCGCGCTCTTGGCGCTGACGAAGATGATCGGCACATCGCTTTTCTGGCGGATCTGGCGGCACAGGTCGAGGCCATTGGTGCCTGGAAGCATGATGTCGAGCACGACCACATCGACCGGCAATTCCGACATGATATTCCACATTTCCGGCGCGGAACCGGCAGGGCGGACGTTGAAGCCATTCTGCTGCAGCGATCGCATGACCAGAGTGCGCAGTGCCGGATCATCCTCGACGATCAGAACATTGGGGGCGGTCATGGTATGGAAATTCCAATTACTTTCAGGCCGATCATGTAGGGCATGGACCGACAGGGATCAATGGACGGCATATCCGGACGCCCATGCGCGTGCCGGCAAGCAAACGCAATTGGACGTCCGGATGGGTGGAGACAGACGCTTAGGTCAGCCGCCCTTTGCCTGGCTGAGTGCAGCAACGCCGTCCAGCTCGGCCATCAGGGCGCTCTGGTCGCGCTGGGCGGCGGCTGTTGCATGCGGAGCCAGCTTGTCGGACTTACGGGCAACGGCGGCGGCGATGCGCTTCTCCGCGGCCTGGCAGGTGCCGATTTCATAGCCGGACAGCGGCGTGAACTGATGGATCGGCTTGGCCAGCGCGGCAACGGCGGTCTTGTCAGCGGTGTGGACGGCGCGGTTCACGACCACATTGGCCTTCCAGCGGCAGGCGGACTGGCCGGCGCGGTTGGCGGGGATCGGATTGACTTCGCGGGTGCTGGTCTGCGAATCCAGGCTGTAGGATGCGCTAACGGGCAGCACGCGATGATCGACCGCCGTCTGATGGAAAGGCTGCGCCATGGCGGACGGAGCGGCGACGACAGCCGCTAGGGCTATCCCCGAAAGGACGAGAAGTTTCATAGGTGTCTCCTGCTAATATCCCGGCGGCTGGTCTGCGCCGGTGACTGATTATGAGGTAGTCAAGCAGGATGTCCGGCCTATTTTCCGGTTGTAACAAAGTGTGTCTTTCACATGATCGATTTACAATCCGTGCATTTTCAGAAACTTAGAAACAATTGCACCCGGAAGGTTTCGTTCAGGCCTCCCGCCCAGTGTCATTTGATTGCCATTTCACGGGGGCAAGGGCGATAGGGAAAGGAATTCCCATGCCCCTGACGATCGACCGCCGCGCCCTCCTTCTTGCCGGAACTTACGGCCTTGGCGTGTTCGCCTTGGCCGGAGCGGCGCGGGCCGCAGGGCTGATCGCGGCGAGCGGCTTCACGCATAGTGTTGCGAGCGGCGAACCGGGCACGGACAGCATGTTGCTCTGGACGCGCTATGTCCCTGCGGGCGACGCGACCGTCACCCTGCGCGCGGAAGTCGCCGAAGATGCGAATTTCGGTCGCGTGATCGCAGGCGGCGCTGTCCGCACGGGAGCCTATCGCGACTGGACCGCCAAGCTGACGGTTGACGGCCTGCGCCCCGGCATACGCTATTTCTACCGCTTCATCGCCCCGGACGGCAGCTTCTCGCCGACAGGCCAGACCCGGACCTTGCCGCAGGGCAAGGTCAACCGCTTCCGCATCGGCCTTTTCTCCTGCTCCAACCTGCCTTTCGGCTATTTCAACGCTTATGGCCACGCGGCCGCCGCCGTCGAACGGGGCGAGCTTGACCTGATCTTCCATGTTGGCGACTATCTCTACGAATATCATCGCGGGGATTATCCCTCGCTCGCGGAAACCGTTCCCGGACGGATCGTCGAACCCATTGGCGAAATGATCGACCTGGCCGACTATCGCCTGCGCTATGCCGCCTATCGATCCGATCCCGACCTGCTGAAGCTGCATCAACTCAGCCCCTTTCTTGTGCAGTGGGACGATCATGAGTCCGCGAACGATAGCTGGGAGGGCGGCGCGGAAAACCATCAGCCGGCAACCGAAGGGCGCTGGTCCGACCGGCGCGCAGCGGCGGCCCAGGCCTATCGCGAGTGGATGCCGGTGTCCGATGAGCCATGGAAAAGCTATCGGGTCGGCTCGCTGGCGACCCTCTACCGCACGGAATCGCGCATCCTAGCTCGGACGCAGCAGATCGATGTCGCGCCGCTGTTCAAGGAGGCCGACCCCGCCGCAGCCCTAAAGGCCTTCCGCGACGGCCCTTGGCAGGACCCATCCGCGACGATGCTCGGCTCTGCGCAGGAAGTCTGGATCGGCCACGCCCTGAAAGCCGCGGCCCGCGAGACCGCCTGGCAAGTCGTCGGCATAGGCACGATCATGGGGCAGATAGACATGCCCGCCGCTGCCCGCGATTGGCTCTCCCCGGATGCGCCGGCTTACGCCCAAGCCTATACCGAGGCGGGCGTTCTCGCGGGATCACTGGGCCTGCCCTATAATTATGACAGCTGGGACGGCTACCCCGCCGCGCGCGCCCGGTTCCTCAAAAGTGCGCAGGCGGCCGACGCCGACCTCGTCATGCTTTCCGGCGACAGCCATAACGCCTGGGCGTTCGACCTGGCGCAGGATGGCAAGCCGGTGGGTGTCGAGATGGCGGGCCACAGCGTGACCTCGCCGGGCTTCGAGCATAGCGTGAAGGCCGACCCGAAGGTCGTCGCGCGCGGTCTGGTCGAGGGCAATCCCGGCCTCAAATGGACCGACACCAGCCAGCGCGGCTATGTAACGGTGGATATCACCCCTGCCCAGGTGACCGGCGAGTGGATATTCATGGCCGGGATCACGCAGGCATCGCTCGCCACCAGCGGCAGTCAGCGGATGACGGTCAAGCGTGGGCGACGGACCTATCAGGCGATCTGAGGAAAATCCGGACAGCGCGCATGTTTCGTGTATGACCCTCGCGCTGGATGCGTGAGGCTCAGCCCGCGCTTCCGCTATTCTGTCAGGAAAGAGATCGACCCTTGTTGTCTGCACATAGCTTCAGCATCTCCATCGCGAAGGAGTGGCGCGCGCTGTACGATCATATCTGGCAGCCGGACTATTTCCCGCAATGGGCGACGGGCCTGTCCGAATCCCATCTACGTCCCGACGGAGACCATTGGACGGCGGACGGTCCGGAGGGACCGATCCGCATTCGCTTCACACCGCATAATGCATTCGGCGTGATGGATCATTGGGTCGATACCGGCGACGGGAATGTTGTGTATGTGCCGCTGCGCATCATCGAGAATGGCGACGGGGCCGAAGTGGTGCTGACCCTCTTTCGTCAGCCGGACATGACGGACGAGCGTTTCGCCGCCGACATCAAATGGGTCAACCGCGACCTGCGGGCGCTCAAGGTGCTGGTCGAGGGTAAAGTGAAGGCCCGTTAGCCGGGGACGGAAAAGCCCAGCCGCCATTTCTCGCCTAGCAACAGGTCATATTCCTTCGGCTCGAACGCATCGAAACCACCGCCCGGATACAGCGTCAGCTCGCCAACCCTGATCCACTCGTCGCAGGCATAAAGGTCGACGCGCAGGAAATCGAAGCCCTTGCCCAGCGTCTCGGCCACCCGGATCATCTCCTCCAGCCGCGCCGGACGGTCGACCTCGCCCAGGAAAAAGCCGTCATAGTCGGGGTCGTGGAACGGTAGTTTTCGCCACTGCGGATCGTAATTGCAGTAGGATGTCGTTCCGTCATTCTCGAAATCCACCTCGATATGCGAGACCACCCCGTCAAAGGTGAACAGGCGATAGTCGGGTGGGATCGCACCACGGGACAGCAGCATCGGCTCGATAATGATTCGGGGTTCAAGCTGGCTGTAGGCCCACTCGCGATTATAGGATGCATGGTCGATCGCCAGCCAGGCAGCAGACGGGTCCTGCGCCATCAGCGCATCGACATCGTCCCAATGATTGAGCAGTCGGCCCACGCCGCTGGCATGGGTGGGCTTCACCACGGCGGGCAGCGTTATGGTCCGCCAGTCGACATCGGACAGCGCGGTTCCAACCCATTGCGTCGGGACTACATAGCGGGGCCCAACAACGTCCGTGATCAGTGACTTCACGTCCGCCTTATCGACGATCGTGGGGAACAGCGGATTGCGGTCATAAAGCTTGCGCGCCTGCACCTTGTCGGTAAAGGTCCGGGGGTTGCGAAGGTCGGGAAATCGGCCCCGGAACGTGAAATATTTGAGCGCGCAGAAGGTCGCGTCGGGAAGCGGCGCGATGATCCTGCAGATCGCGCTGCGCGCCACGTCCTTCCAGCTCCGCTGGACATGCCCGGTATTAAGGAAGACATCCCTGTCCGTAACTTCCGCCGTCACTTGCGCCCTTCCCTCGCTCGTCGGCGGCATCTGTAACGCCCGGCGTTTAACAGGCGGTTATGGACTCGCGATAAAGACCCGCTGATGGCCAATATCCTCCGCTCCTCCCTGATCAGCATCGCTGCGACCGGCGCATCGCTGGTGGCGGGCTTCGCCAGCAATATCATCGCCAGCCGGATGCTGGGGCCTTCGGGCGCTGGACTTGTCGCCTTCGCCATATGGGCGGCGACCTCCGCCTCGGCCGTCGCCGACCTTGGCCTGCCACAAACCATGCTGCGAAACGGCGGCGCAGCATCTGGGCCGGGAGAGACCTGGAAAGGGCTGGTGCATTCGGCGCTACGGACTTTCCTGCTTTCGGTGATGCTCGTTGGGGCATGCATGCTGGGCTATGCCGCCTGGCTTGGCAGGCATGACGCGGGCGGCGCCTGGCGCTGGGCGCTGACGGCGGCGCTGTTTATTGCCTATGCCCTCGCCGCCTTCTCCACCGCCGTCGCGCGCGGGCGCGGGCGGTTCGGCCAGACGGCGACCAGCACGGTCATTGGCGGCATCCTGCAAGTGCCCTTGGTGTTCGTAGGCGCTTGGTTCTGGGGTGCGGCCGGCGCGCTGATCGGGCATGTCGCCCGCTACCTACCGCAAGCGGTGCAGGTGCGCGGCTATATGGGCCATCCGCGCCAGCCGCTGACGCCCGATATGCGCGCCTATGCCAGCAATATGTGGCTGAGCGACCTTGTAGAGAACATGATCCTCTCGCGCATCGAATTCCTCTTCCTCGGCATCTTCTTTGCCTCGACCCAGATCGGCTACTTCGCCGCCGGCCTGTCGCTGGCCGGGCTGATCGAGCAGATCATGCTGCAGATTTCGCCAGCGCTGATCGTCGGGTTCGCCGATGCGCATTCCCGTAAGGATATGAAGGCCCTGCAGCTTTCCTATAGCCGGGTGATGCGCATGGTAAGCCTGATCATGTTCCCGGTGAGCTTCGGCGGCGCGGTCATCATCCCGCAATTGCTGCCGATGATCTTCGGCCCGCTCTTCACGCCCGCCGTTCCCGCGGCGACGATCCTGATGGCCACCGTCTGGCCGGCGGCGCTCGCTGTCATCCCCTGGGGCTTGATCAGCGCAGCAGGGCACAGCCATCAGATATTGCGCATCCAGATCGTCAGCGGCTTCCTCACCATCATCCTGCTGCTGGCTATCGTGCCATGGGGGGGGCTGGAGGGCGCGGCTTGGTCGCGCGCTGGCGTCAGCATCCTGACGCTAATCATCCTGCTTTATATCTCGACGCGGCATATTGGCATCGCGACCCCTTGGGGCGCGCTGTTCCGCACCATGCTTGCCGGCGCTCTATGCGCAGTGGCGGCGGCCGTGCCGATCCTTCTGCTTCAGGGCATCGTGGCCATAGCGGCGGCCGTTGTGGCCGGGGCTATCGTCTATCTGCTGGCGATCCGCCTGTTCCGGCTTGTCGATCCCGACGATGCTGACGTCCTGCTATCGGGTTTCGAAGCCAAGCTGCCGGGTTCCGCGAGGCGCGCCGTTTCCGGCCTGTTCACCTTCATCGCGCCGCGCTAGGCCTCAGCCCTCGAACGCCGCCTCCAGCGTCTGCCGGGCCACGTCGTGCCAGGTCATGATCCCGTCGCGTAACTCATCCGAATGGGGCAACGCCAGTGCAGCATCGATCTTACCTCTCCAGTCGGTCTCACCGTCGAGCCGGTAGGTGATCGCGTTCCGCCCGGTATAAGGGATGAGGTCCGGCATCAGGATCGGCAGCTTGCAATAGCTATATTGCGGAAGCTTCAGGCTCGATTCCGACAGATATATCTCGGATGCTGTCATCCGGTACGGCGCAAGGCCGATATCAGCATGGCGGATATAGGGGACGATGCTGTCGAAATCCCGCTCGCCATAGACGATGACGTTGGCGGGCTGCGTGCCATGCCAATGCGCGCCGAAGATATGGAAAGTAACTTCGGGCGCCGCCTTCGCCATCGCCGCGACGGACCCCTCGTCGAACAGCATGTTGCCGACTGACACGGCGTTCAGCGTTCCCTTTGCATAGGGCGAAGGCCGGCTTTCATCGAACAGGCTGGCGTCCACGCCCTGCGGGATGAAGCGAATATTGCCTCCGGCAGGCAGGCGCTCGGCGAGCAGGCGTGAGGGCACACAGATCGTGTCAAACTGCGGAATCGCCTTTTCCTGGATCTTCTCCAGTACGGAGGCCGCGCCAACGCTCTTCAGAAGGTCCCGGCAGAAGTAGAGGAGGCGCGCATCGGGATTGTAGCGATGCACGGTATCGAAAAAGCAGAGGGGTGACCCGCTTTCTATGACGACCAGATCGGCCTCCGCGATCTGCCGCCGTGCGAACTTCGGCAGATAGCTGCCATAGAGCCGGAAGGCCGCGTCGCTGAACCGGTCTAGCACGGCATTGCCGGAACTGAAGGCATGCACCGGCGGCAGATAGGCCCCTGCCCACAGGTTCGGCTGCACCGCCTCGAAATGGTTCGCCTGATGCGCGGACAGCGCCTGGAAACGGGGGCGATCCTTGGCATAGCTCAGCCAGCTATGTCCAACGGTCGTGAAATAGACCTGATTGCCCTGCTCGGCCCAGTTCTGCGCTACAAAGTGGACCGACGCCTTGCGATATCCGGGCAGAAAGACGTGCGAGGTCAGGATCACGATCTTGCGTGTTTTGTCCTGGGCTACCGTCTGCTGAATAGCCTTGTGGTGAAACACGGTTTCGATCCTGTCTGCACATGCGCATGACGCGCGGGTGTAGACGGCGACCGGGCAAATGAGATTGACCGGCGCACGTCCATCCGATCTACAAACACGGCACGGATAATGGCGGGTTAAGGCTGGAAAGCCCTTATTTCGCTGTCAGATTATGGGACAAGACCGCCGATGCCGCGCACCGCCTGGATCGTCACTGCAGGAATTGCCCTTATTGCTGTGGCAATCGTCACCGCAGCAGCTATTCGGGCCGTTGCGCGTGTTCAACGCCGCCGTTCCCAAGGACTGGGGAAGCCGCCCGATCGCTGAAGGGATCGCCTATGGCGAGGGTGAGCGGCGCAAGCTCGACATATATGCTCCCAGTGACATGCAGGCCAATGCGCACCTGCCCGTTATCATCTTCTTCTACGGCGGCTGGTGGTCCAGCGGCGTGCGATCGGGCTATGCCTTTGTCGGGCGCGCGCTGGCTGCCGAAGGGTTCGTCGTATTGATCCCGGATTACCGTCTCGTCCCGCATGTGACATTCCCGGCCTTCGTCCAGGACGCAGCAGCAGCGGTCAAATGGACGCAGGCGCATGTCGGTGCCTATGGCGGCGATCCCGGTCGCATCGTGCCGGCGGGGCATTCGGCCGGCGCCCATATCGGCGCGCTGCTGGCGATGGACCCGCAATGGCTCGGGACATCGAGAAAGGCCATCCGAGGCTTTGCGGGCGTCGCCGGACCCTACGATTTCTACCCTTTCGAGGCCGAGCAGACCAAAGCTGCCCTCGGCCATTGGCCCCGCCCGATGGAGACCCAACCGATCACATGGGCCAGCGCCGGAGATCCGCCCGCGCTTCTGCTCACCGGCGCAATGGACGACACGGTCAGGCCGCGAAACAGCGAAGCGCTGGCCGCCCGCCTTCGCGCGAGTGGCGTGCCGGTAGAATTGAAAAGCTACGCCGGCATAGGGCATATCGGCATTCTCACCGCCTTCGCTCTGCCCCTGCGCAGCCGCGCGGCCGTGGTGGACGACATCGCCACTTTTGCGCACAGGGTGTCCCAGCCGTAGCCCAAAAACATGGTTAACAAACATTTCCCATCGCCGGTAAACTCCTGTAGAATTTCAAGGACTACTCACATGATCGATGTGGGTGCAGGGTGGAACTTGGATGATCGGGCATTTTGTTTCACCGTTGCTGCTGCTGGTTCAGGCAGCCACTATGCCGCCTGCCAAGGCCGCGCCGCCGGCGGGTCCATCCGTCTTCATGTTCGAGACCGGGGCGACGCTGCTGGAGAAATGCCAAAACAAGGCGCCTGAATATGCCCTGGCCTGCACGGCTTATGTCGTCGGCGTGGTGGATGGCATCAAGAAGGACATTTATCTTGGCCGCGCGCCGACGACCTGTTGGCCCGACAGGCTCGGCGCAACGCAGGTGAGGGACATCGTCGTCAAATATCTCAAAACCTATTCCGACCAGCGCAATTTCCCAGCGTCGCTGATCGTCAGCGTCGCGCTGGCCGACGCCTTCCCCTGCCATCCCTGAAGCGCGACTGGCAAGCGTTGCATCGCCGCCTTCGCTAACGCACAACAGTCCGAAATCAGCCACACTAAGGAGAATCATGAGCGACAGCACAAGCGATCGCTGGTGGCGGGGCGCCGTCATCTATCAGGTCTATCCGCGCAGCTTCGCCGACTCCAACGGAGATGGCATAGGCGACCTTCCGGGCATCACCGCGCGGCTTGACCATATCGCATCGCTTGGCGTGGACGCGATCTGGCTGTCCCCTTTCTTCACCTCGCCGATGCGCGATTTCGGCTATGACGTCTCCGACTATTGTGACGTCGATCCGATCTTCGGCACGCTTGCTGACTTCGACGCGCTGATCGCCCGCGCCCATGCGCTGGGCCTGAAGGTCATCATCGATCAGGTCTATTCCCACACGTCAGACCAGCACCCCTGGTTCGTGGAGAGCCGGTCGAGCCAGGACAATCCCAAGGCCGACTGGTATGTGTGGGCCGATCCCAAGGCGGAAGGATCGCCGCCCTCAAACTGGCAGTCGGTTTTCGGCGGGCCGGCATGGACCTGGGACTCGCGGCGGCGACAATATTATCTCCACAATTTCCTGATGGAGCAGCCGCAGCTCAACGGCCACAATCCCGACGTCCGGCAAGCCTTGCTGGATACGGCGCGCTTCTGGCTGGATCGTGGCGCGGACGGGTTCCGGCTGGATGCGCTGAACTTCGCGATGCACGACCTGCAGCTGCGCGATAATCCGCCCGAGACCAAGCCGGGGCCGCGCACCCGGCCGTTCGATTATCAGCGCAGGCTCTACAATCAGGGCCATCCGGACATACCGCTATTCATCGAGAGCCTGGCGGGCCTGATCATCGGCCATGGCGATCATTTCACGGTGGCGGAAGTTGGCGGCGAAGATGCCGATAGGGAGATGAAGGATTTCACTCGCCTGCCGGGCCGTCTGAACAGCGCCTATGGCTTCACCTATCTCTATGCCCCTGAATTGACGGCAGAAGTGGTCCGCGACGCCATTGCCGAGTGGCCTGGTGTCGATGCGACGGAGGGCTGGCCGAGTTGGGCCTTTTCCAACCATGATGCGCCGCGCCATGTGACGCGCTGGGGTGAAGGGCGGGATCGGGACCGGGTCGCACGGCTCACCATGCTGCTGCTGACCTGCCTGCGCGGAAACATCTTCCTCTATCAGGGCGAGGAGCTTGGCCTGCCGCAGGCGCATGTCCCGTTCGAGCGGCTGGTCGATCCGGAAGCGATCGCCAACTGGCCGCTGACCTTGGGCCGCGACGGGGCACGAACGCCGATGCCGTGGACAGGGCAAGCGCCATGGGGTGATTTCTCGACTGTGGAGCCGTGGCTGCCTGTGGACCCGGAGCATCTGAAGCTGGCCGTCGCGGCGCAGGAAGCAGATGCGCGGTCGATGCTTGCTTGGACCAAAGAGATGGTAGCGCTGCGGCGGGGGCATGCCGCGATCCGGATCGGGGATATTGTCGTTCGCGAGACGCCGGACGATGTGCTGGCATTCGACCGGGTTGCGGATGGGAAGACGGTTACCTGCGTGTTCAATCTCTCCGATGTGCCAGTCGAATGGCAGCCCGATGATGCGGGTTTGAGGATATTGGCGGGCGTCGGCGATGAGGATACCCGCATCCCGACGATCCTGCCTCCGCTTTCGGGCTATGTAGCCACACACGAATAGCGCGCGTCTCCGTTCGTCCTGAGCTTGTCGAAGGACTGCCCTCTCTTCCACAGGAAAGACAGGGCTTCGACAGGCTCAGCCCGAACGGGGCTAGTGTTGGAGCATCGATTTCTCGACTTCGCTCGAAACGAAAGGAGGGGGATGTTGGAGTAAGCTAGTCGACCAGCTTCCCGTCCTTCACGACATCCGTGACATGCTCAAGGATAGTAACGTCCTTGAGCGGATCACCGGCGACGGCTATGATATCTGCATAGCGTCCCACGGCAATCGCCCCGACGTCGCTTTCCTGGCCCAACGCCTTCGCGCCGCTGATCGTGGCGGCCTGGATGCCCTGTAGCGGCGTCATGCCCCATTCGACCATCTTAGCGAACTGCTTGCCATTGTCGCCATGCGGATAGACGCCCGCGTCGGTGCCAAACAACATCGGCACGCCGGCCCTCACCGCCTTGCGGAAGGTCTCGCGCTGCAGGCGGCCGATCATCTTTTCCTTGTCCAGGCTCTCCTGCTCGGTGCCGTTCGCCGTGCCGGTCGCAAGGATATAATCATCGTTATAGATATCCATGTCGAACCAGGTCTTCTTCTGCGCGGCGAGCTTGATCGTCTCGTCGCCCGCAAGGCTGCAATGTTCGATCGTGTCGATGCCAGCCAGGATGGCCGTGCGAATACCCTCATCGCCATGAACGTGCGCGGCCACCTTCAGACCCAGCATATGCGCCTCGTCAGCAATGGCCTTCATCTCTTCCAGCGACAGCTGCTGCGCGCCGACTGCATCACCCAGCGAGAACACGCCGCCGGTCGCGCAAATCTTGATGACGCGCGCGCCATATTTGTGGAGCCAGCGGACCTTGGCGCGCGCCTCCTCAGGTCCGTTGACGACGGAGGGTTGTTTGCTGTCCATCGACGGCGGCAGTCCGCCTTCGTCACAATGGCCGCCGGTCGCGCCGATCGCATAGCCTGCGGGCACGATCCGGGGGCCTTCGATGTAACCGCCCTCGATCGCCTGCTTCAGGCCGACATCGCCGAAATCGGATGAGCCGACGTTGCGCACGGTCGTGAAACCCGCCTTCAGCGTCTTCTTCGCATTGGCGACGCCGACTGCTGTCCAGAAGCTGTCGGTGTAGCGCAGGCCCTGATAGCCGCCGACCTCGGCCAGGCTGGTCAGGTGGACATGCATGTCGATCAGGCCGGGCAGGATCGTCTTGCCGGACAGGTTGATATGCTTGACGTTATCGCCCCAGCGCACCGTCCTGGCATCGGCGATGCTGGTGATGCGGCCATTTTCGATGAAGACCGCCGGATTGTCGACTTCCTTGCCAGTCAGCACGTCGACCATCTTTTCGGCGGTCACAACCACGGTTTCGGCATGGGCCGTCCCGGCCAGTAGCGACACGAGGAAGCAGGCAGCTGCGGCAATGGTTTTCATGCGATTCCCTTTGGAAATTATAGCTTTGATCTCGCAGACCTAACGCGCCGGACTGTTATGGAACAGATGTAAAATTAGCGCCCTAGAGCAAGGTCGACAGCAAAGCCGATCCACATGGCGGACAGGACAGCGCAGGACAGCAGATAGACAAGAAAGCGCGCTTTTACCGGTCCACTGGTGGCGTGAATAACGCTGTGGATCACGCGCAGGAAAACGAAAATCCATGCCAGCGCGACTTCGATATGATTGCCGTGCCGGGTTATCAGCAGCAACGGCACCAGCGCGAAATAAAGGACCGGCATCTCGAACAGATTGCGCAGGTTGTTTGCGGGCATCTCGACGGGCGTGAAGTAACGGAGCGCCGCCTCGCCGGTTTCAAAATCGGCAGCCCGTGGCGGATTGGCTTTCATGTGGCCGATGCGCTTGATGAACAGGAATAGCCATATGGCGTAGATCAGCGCGACTAGAACGAATGTCGGCCAGAGAATTCCGATCTGCATGTATGCCTCCCCCATGCTGTATAATTACGAATACAGCATGGAAGCGCACAAGCAGCAAGCGGCTCAGCGCCGGAACCAGGCTCCGCACAGGACCAGCCAGCCTATGCCCAATATCCACCCAGCGATGACATCGGTAGGCCAGTGGACGCCGAGCCAGACGCGGCTGAAACCGATTAGCGCGATCATGACTGACGCTGCCACCCAGGCCCATTTACGGGCCATCATCATCGCCAGCGCGCCGAAGAAGATCATGTTGCCGGAGGCATGGCCTGACGGGAAACTGTAGCTCTTGACGATATCCAGATGCGGAAGAAGGTCGGGCCGGGGTGCTGCGAAACCCTGTTTTAACGCGCTGTTGAGGAGCGTGCCGCCAATGACAACGAGGATCAGCCAAAGGACCTGACGCCCCCGCCCGCGCCAGAACAGCATCGCGCTGGCGACCAGCGTCATGCCGATCCGCGCGGCTGTGTCGCCAATCTCGCTGAGGCCGATCATCGCCAGCGTGACCGGCGGCCCGATGGCCGTGTCGCGCCATGCCCCCGCCCCGCCCATCAGGCTGCGGTTGAAGGTGGTCAGCCAGCCCCAGCGCTGCGCGAAGGCAATAGCGAGGATGATCAGCAGCGACAGGGCAAAGAGCAGCGCCCTTTGCCCCACGCTATAACGCCGTCCTGCGCGCGCCATATTGCCCTGCGTCCTAACGTGTTGCGTCAGATATGCAGCGCGCGGCCATAGGCGCTCAGCACGCCTTCGTGCATGACCTCGGAAATGGTCGGATGCGGGAAGACGGTGCCCATCAGTTCGACCTCGGTCGTTTCCAGCGTCTTGCCGACGACATAGCCTTGGATCATCTCGGTCACTTCCGCGCCGATCATATGCGCGCCCAAAAGCTCGCCCGTCGCCTCGTCGAACACGGTCTTGACGAAGCCCTCTGTCTCGCCGAGCGCGATTGCCTTGCCATTGCCCAGGAAGGGGAATTTGCCGACCTTCACCTTGTAGCCGGCTTCCTTGGCCTTCGCTTCAGTCAGGCCGACCGAGGCAACCTGCGGACGGGAATAGGTGCAGCCCGGAATATTCAGCACGTCCATCTCGTGCGGATGCTGGCCGGCGATCGCCTCGACGCAGATCACCGCCTCATGCATCGCCTTGTGGGCCAGCCAGGGTGCGCCGGTGACGTCGCCGAACGCATAGACGCGCTCGACATTGGTCTTGCCATAGCCGTCCGTGACGATGTGACCGCGATCGGTCTTCACGCCCAGCTCTTCAAGGCCGATATTCTCGGTATTGGGGACAATGCCGATGGCGACGATGGCGTGGCTGAACTCTTCGGTGGTGACGGTGCCGTCCTTGGCCTTGATCTCCGCCTTCACACCCTTGGCGGTGGCTTCCAGCTTCTGCAGGCCGGTGGAGGTGCGGATGTCCATGCCGAACTTCTTCAGCTGCTTTTCCATGAAGGCGCTGATTTCCGCGTCCTCAACCGGCAGCAGGCGGTCGAGCATTTCAACGACCGTGACCTTGGCGCCCATGTCGCCATAGAAGCTGGCGAATTCCAGGCCGATGGCGCCCGAACCGATGACCAGCAGGTTGGTCGGCATTTCCGGCGGCGTCATGGCGGTGCGGTAGGTCCAGATCTTCTTGCCGTCCGCAGGCGCAAAGGGCAGGTCGCGGGCGCGGGCGCCGGTGGCGATGATGATCTTCTTGCCTTCAAGGACCGTCTTCTCGTCGCCCTGGGTGACCTCCAGCTTGCCCTTGCCGACGAGCTTGCCGACGCCCTCGACGACGGTGATCTTGTGCTTCTTCATCAGGCCCTTGACGCCGCCGTTCAGCTGATCGGCGACCTTGCGCGAGCGCTGGACGACCTTCTCCAGGTCATAGGCGGGCTTAGGCGCGGACAAGCCATAAGCCTCCGCATGGGTGATGTAATGATAGATTTCCGAAGAGCGCAGCAGAGCTTTGGTCGGGATACAGCCCCAGTTGAGGCAGATGCCGCCCAGCCGCTCGCGCTCGACGATCGCGACCTTCAGGCCCAGCTGCGCCGCGCGGATCGCGCCGACATAGCCGCCGGGGCCGGAACCGAGGATGATAAGATCATAAATGTCAGCCATGAAAATCTCTCTTTGCCGATTTTATTGCGCCAGCGGGGGCACGGTGCGGGGCTGGCGATCCTCTCCGATCGCCACGAAAGTGAATGTCGCCTGGGTCACGCGATAGGACCGGTCGTCATGCCGCGTGCGCCGCCAGGCCTCGACGGCGATGTTCATCGAGGTGCGGCCAACGCTTTTGAGTGATGCGAATACGGACACCTCGTCTCCCACGACGACGGGACGAAGGAACTCCATGCCCTCGACCGCGATCGTCACTGCCCTCCCCTTTGAATGACGGGCGGCGACGGAACCAGCTGCCGAATCCATCAGGCTCATCAGCCAGCCGCCGAAAATATCGCCATAGGGATTGGTGTCGGCGGGCATGGCGATGACGCGGACCGCCGGGTCGATCTGCGGCGGCGCTTCATCAGGCTTGCTCATCAGGCGAGCATGCCCAGCGGATTTTCGACCAGCGCCTGGAACGCCTGCATCAGCTGCGCACCGACCGCGCCGTCAATGGCCCGGTGGTCGAAGCTGCCCGTGGCCGTCATGACCGTGGCGATGGCGAGCGCGCCGTCGACGACATGGGCGCGCTTGTCACCCGCGCCGACCGCCAGGATCATACCCTGCGGCGGGTTGATGACCGCGTCAAACTGCTTGATGCCGAACATGCCGAGGTTGGAGATGGAGGCGGTGCCGCCCTGATATTCGTGCGGCTGCAGCTTGCCTTCACGGGCGCGGGCAGCGAGATCCTTAGCCTCCGTCGCTATCTTTGACAGAGCCTTGCTCCCGACATCGGTGATGACCGGGGTGACCAGGCCGCCGGGAATGGCCACGGCCATCGACACATCCGCACGCTTAAACTTGACCAGCGTATCGCCTGCAAACTGGACATTTGCGTCGGGCACCTGTCCCAGCGCGACGCCCAGCGCCTTGATTAGCAGGTCGTTGACCGACAGCTTGACGCCGCGGCTTTCCAACCCTTTGTTGAGGTCACCGCGCAGCTTGAGCAGCTTGTCGATGTTGCAGTCCAGCGTCAGGTAGAAATGCGGCACCGTCTGCTTGGATTCGGTCAGGCGGCGCGCAATCGTCTTGCGCATGGACGACAGCTTTATCGTCTCAGAGGGAATGCCCTCCAGGAAGGGCGCCGGGGCGGACGGGGCGGCCACTGCTGCAGGCTTCGGCGCCGTATTGGCCTGTTCGGCCGGCGCGGATGGTTTTGCCGTGACGACGGATGGCTTCGCGCCACCCAGATCGGCCTTTACGATGCGGCCATTGGGGCCGCTGCCTTCCACCGCGGAAAGATCAATACCGGACTGTTCGGCAAGGCGGCGAGCAAGCGGGCTGGCCTTTACGCGCTCGCTGTTGTCCGATGCCGGTTTGACCGGCACCGGATCAGTTTTGGCGGCAGGCGCTGCCTGCGCCTTTTCCGGCGTCGCATCAGCCTTGGGCGCTGCCTTCTCTGCAGCGGCCGGCGGCGATGGTTCAGGGGTTTTCTCCCCAGCACCCTGGCTTTCATCGCCTTCGCCCTCCAGCGTGGCGATCACGGTTCCGACCTTCACGCCTTCGCTACCTTCAGCCACCAGTATCTTCGTGATCGTGCCTTCATCGACGGCTTCGAATTCCATCGTGGCCTTGTCGGTTTCGATTTCCGCCAGAAGGTCGCCGGACTTGACCGTGTCGCCCTCCTTGACAAGCCATTTGGCCAGTGTCCCCTCTTCCATCGTTGGGGAAAGTGCGGGCATCTGGATTTTGATCGGCATTAGGGTTCAGCCCTTTATGTGATTCCAGGAAAGGATGGGTGCGGTTTTGACGCTTTGGCCTCAGGGGTCAAGGGTGGCCTTGTTTTCCGGAAAGATATGGCCCAGATTCGGCATTCACAAGGCGGGGCACGCTGAATGCGCACATATCTTGTCGTCGTAGACGAAACGCGCGAGGCCGAAGCCGCCCTGCGCTTTGCCGCGCGCCGCGCCGCCAAAACGGGTGGGGCCGTGCAGATACTCGCCCTCGTGCCGCCCACGGAGTTCGTCCAGTGGGGTGGCGTGCAGGCGACCATCGAGGAAGAAGCGCGGCAACGCGCCGAGGCGCTGGTGACAGGCGCCGCTGGAACCCTTGTCGAGGAATCCGGAATACGGCCCGTCATCACGGTGCGGCAAGGCGATCCGGTAACCGTCGTGCGCAAGATGTTGGATGAAGCGGATGATATCGCCGCGCTCGTGCTTGGCGCCGCAGCCGTTGGCCCTCCGGGGCCTCTGGTGTCCCATTTTGCCGGGGCCGAGGCGGGTCGTCTGCCCTGCCCCGTGATGGTCATCCCCGGGTCGCTGGACCGCGAGACATTGGATCGGTTGAGTTAAGGCCTATTTCTTGCGGTGCTTGCCGCGCGAACTTCCCATGTGACGAATATTGGACGGGCGACCACGCTGCTGCGGACCGCCACGCCCGCGCTGTCCACGAACAGGCAGATGGTTTGCGCCCTCGGGAATTTCAAAGCGTAGAGCGCCGTTGATCGGATCGGCCTCCACAAGGCGTAGCGGCAAATGCTGCCCCACCGTGTAGCGGTCGCCGCTGTTCATGCCCTCCAGCGCCTTGCCGGCCTCATCGAAATAGAAGCGCTCCACGCCCAGGGTCGAGACCGGCACCAGTCCGTCGCCGCCCAAGCCCTCGACCGTCGCGAAGAAACCGAAATTCTGGACGCCGGTGATCCGGCACTCGACCACCTCCCCGACGCGCGTCGCCAGGAAGGCGGCGACATAGCGGTCGACGGTTTCCCGTTCAGCCTCCATCGCCCGGCGCTCATGCTGACTGATGAGTTCGCCGACGCGGCCCATATTGGCCATGTCCTCACCGCTTAATGAGGTCTTGTCCGGAATGGACTTGTCCTTGGGTGCGGGCAGTTCGAGGCCATAGCCTCCGACGAGCGCTCGATGGACGAGCAGGTCCGAATAGCGGCGGATAGGCGAGGTGAAATGGGCATAGGAGCCAAGCGCCAGACCGAAATGGCCGGCATTCATGGGGCCGTAATAGGCCTGCGTCTGGCTGCGCAAAATCTGCTCCATGATCTGCGGCCGCGCCTCATTATCGCCCAGCTTCGCGATCAGGCGGTTGAAGGTGGTCGGCTTGATGACCTGACCCAGCGCGAATTCCATGTCGAAGGTCTTGAGATATTCCTTCAGCGCGACCAGCTTCTCCCGGCTCGGCGGCTCATGGACCCGGTACATGACCGGCGCCTTCTTCGCCTCCAGCGCCTTTGCGGCAGCGACGTTGGCGGCAATCATATAATCCTCGATCAACCGGTGGGCGTCGAGACGCTCGCGCACGGCGACGCTGACGATCCGCCCATTCTCGTCCAGCACCACGCGGCGTTCCGGCAGGTCGAGCGCAAGCGGGTCACGCGCATCCCGCGCCTTTGCGAGCAGTGCCCAGCAGGCCCAGAGGGGTTTGAGCGCGGTCTCCAGCATGGGGTTTTCGACCTCACCATCGATCGCCGCCTGCGCCTGTTCATAGGGGATGTTGGCGGCCACCCGAATGACGGCGCGGGTAAAGCGCCAGGAGGTGATCTTGCCCTTCGCATCGATGACAAGATGGCAGGCCATGGCCGCCCGGTTCTCGTCGGCGCGCAATGAGCACATGTCCGAAGAGAGCTGATGCGGCAGCATCGGTACGACGCGGTCGGGGAAATAGACGCTGTTGCCGCGCTTGCGCGCCTCACGGTCCAAGGCGCTGCCCGGACGCACATAGAAGGCCACATCGGCAATGGCGACGATGGCGCGGAAGCCGCCGGGATTGGCGTCATCCTCGTCCGGCGCGGCCCATACGGCATCGTCGAAGTCGCGTGCGTCGACCGGATCGATGGCGACGATCGGCAAGTGCCGCAGGTCTTCCCGTTTCTCCGTATGCAGCGGCAAGGAGGCGACGCGCACCGCTTCGTCCTCGGCGCTGTCAGGAAAAACGAACGGAATGCCATGCTTGTGGATGGCGATCAGGCTGAAGCTCTTCGGCGCGAACGGATCGCCCAGGATATCCGTGATGCGGGCGGAGATGCGCGGCGGCCGTCCGCTCGCCTCGGCAAGCACCAGGTCGCCGGGCTTGGCGTCACCGGCATCGCTGACCGGCGTCGCATTGCGGATGCGCTTGTCCACCGGGCGCAGCCACAGCTTGCCGCCCTCCTTCACCTCGACCACGCCCAGCATGAGGTCCGAACCCTTGGCGAGCTTCTTCATCGGGTGGGCGACCCAGCCATTGCCCGCCTCTTCCGTACGGGCGAGGATGCGGTCACCGACCGTCAGCGCGCTGCGCTTGCCCCGCTCCACGATGCGCAGGCGCGGCGGCGGAACGCCCTCGCCCTCCCATTTGTCGGGTACGGCCAGCAACTGGTTGCCGTCGACATCGACGATGCGCAGCACCGTGACCTTCGGCACGCCGCCCATCTTGTGGAAGGCGCGAGCAGGGCCGATGTCGATCAGGCCCTCGTCGGCCATGTCCTTGAGCAGCGCCTTGAGCGCGATCTTCTCCTGCCCCTTCAGGCCGAAGGCGCGGGCGATCTCCCGCTTGCCCGCCGGAGTGTCCGACGTCGTGATGAGGTCCATGATCTGGTCGCGGGTCGGGAAGCCGGCGGGCTTCACCTTCGACGGTTTGCGGGGAGCGGAGGCCTTGCGGCTGGGGGGAGATGCCATGTCCTCGCTATAGGGGCGCGGGACCATGGTTGCCAGCGCCGTCCTGCTTAGCCACAAGATGAGGGGTGACATACGACCTGATCATCGTCGGCGGCGGCATCAACGGCTGCGCCATCGCGCGGGAGGCGGCGGTCAACGGCCTTACCGTGCTGCTGGTCGAGAAGGATGATCTGGCGGCGCATACATCGTCGGCCTCCACAAAGCTGATCCATGGCGGCCTGCGCTATCTGGAATATTATGAGTTCAAGCTGGTTCGGGAGGCGCTGAAGGAGCGCGAGCGACTGCTGAAGGCCGCGCCGCACCTGATCCGACCGATGCAGTTCGTCCTGCCGCACGAGGGCGCGGTGCGGCCCTGGTGGATGGTGCGGCTGGGCCTGTGGCTCTACGACAGGATTGGCGGAAAAATTAGCCTGCCGCGTTCACGCGGCCTTAAGCGCAGCGACACGCAATTCCTCGCGCCGTTGCGGCGAAAGGGAAAGGGGTTCGTTTATTCCGACTGCTGGGTCGACGACGCCCGCCTGACATTGCTCAACGCCATGGACGCTGCGCAGCATGGCGCGGCAATCGTCACGCGCACGGCGCTGGTTACCGCTCAGCGGGAAGGCGGCGTTTGGCGAGTCGAACTGTCGGACGGACAAAGGATTGCTGCGCACGTTCTGGTCAATGCTGCGGGGCCATGGGTGGCGGATGTGCTGGGCAGTGCGCAGCTTCCAAGCCGCAGTCGGGTGCGCCTGATCAAGGGCAGCCATATCGTCGTGCCCCGGCTGTTTGAGGGCGCACAGGCCTATATGCTGCAGCAGCCCGACCGGCGTATCGTGTTCGCAATTCCCTATCAGGACAGCAGCACGCTGATCGGAACCACCGACGTGCCTGTCTCCCGTCCGGAAGAGGCCTCCATCACCGAGGATGAAGTGTTATATCTGTGCGCGGCAACCAACCGCTATCTGGGGCAGCAGATCACACCGCGCGACGCCACGTCCACTTATAGCGGGGTTCGGCCCCTCTATGATGATGGTGCTTCGGAAAGCCGGGCGGTGACCCGCGATTATGTGCTGGAAATGGATGCGGACGGTCCCCCTGCCCTGTCTGTATTCGGCGGCAAGATCACAACCGCGCGCAAACTGGCGGAAGAGGTGTTCGACACGCTCGCGCCGGTCGCGCATTGGCGAGGCACTGCGTCCACGGAGGCGCTGCCCTTTCCCGGCGGCAACATGGCCGATTTCGACATATTCCTGTCCGAAATTCGCGCCAATTGGCCCTTCCTGGGCGAGGCGAGATCGCTACGGATGGCGCGAGCCTATGGCACGATGCTGCGCGACATACTGGACGGCGTGACCGACATTGAGGGCATGGGCCGGGACTTTGGCGGTGGCTTCACGGAGATCGAAGCGCGCTGGATGCACGACCGGGAATATGCGCTGACGGCCGAGGATTGTTTGTTCCGGCGCAGCAAGCTTGGCCTCCTCATCGGCAGCGTCGAACAAATTGCATTCCGGACATGGTGGGAAACCCTTTCCTGATCGTTGAACAGCGAAAGGGAGACAGACATGGGTCATGGCTACAGGTCCGGCTTGGCATTGATCGCCGCGCTTTTCCTTCATAGCGCTGCCGATGCGGGCGAAGATAAGAGCCGCCTCGCCTTTGCCATCAATAAGGATGTTGCCGACCATTATGCCTGGGGCAGCAAGAATGACGGCTGGTATCTGGTCAAGCGCAGCGACATGACCGTGATCCAGGAACGCATGGTTTCGGGCGGTGAGGAAGTTCCCCACTATCACAAGAAGTCCCGCCAGTTCTTCTATGTGCTGTCAGGCGAACTGGTGATGGAAGCCGACGATTATTCCAATGTCGTCAAGGCTGGTGAGGGCATCGAAATTGAGCCGGGCAAGATACACCAGGCCCGCAACCCGAGCGGCAAGCCCCTTGAGATGCTGGTGGTATCCTTCCCGAACAGCCACGCCGACCTGGTGGTGGTCAAGCCAACGCATCAGGCGACGCAACTCGCGAAGGCCGACTAAGGCAAACCCTTAATAGGCGCGGCCGACGAGCACCCGTTCCACCGCCTTATCGCCGGTGAAGATACACGCGCCATCCGCAGGCGCAGCATCCATCGGCACGTTGCGCAGCGTCAGCTTTAGACCCTTGAGCGTTTCGACGACCTTGTCGAGCGCCGCCCCTGTCGGCTTGCTCCACTGCACTTCCAGCCAGCCCGGCTTGTCTGCGGAAAACCAGGCCTTCAACCCGTCCAGGTCCGTGACATCGCGGTTTATGTTGCGCGAAAGGAAGGCATTCGCTTCGCCATGCAAAGCCGCCTGAATGTCGACGAGCATTTGCGCGGCGCTGGCGACGAAATCATCCTTGGCCACAATCGCGCTGTCGAGCTTTCCATCGTCCTTGTAGAGCCGATCGCGGCGCAGCACGGACACATTGCCCGCGGCCAGATCGCGCCCGCCGACCTCGACGATGATCGGCGCGCCTTTCTTGACCCAACCCCAACGCTTGTTCGCGGCCTTGGCCGACTTGCGATCCAGATGCGCGCGGACCGGCTCGCGGAACGCGTCCAGCGCACCGAGCGCCTTGGCGATGTCCGCGCAATAGGCGATGATCGCGTCATCCTCCGGCGTGTCGCGCAGCATCGGCACGATGACGATCTGGTGCGGCGCGATGCGCGGCGGGCAGCGCAGCCCGTCATCATCGCCATGCACCATGATGACGCCGCCGATCATGCGGGTGGACACGCCCCAGCTGGTTGTCTGCGCCAGTTCCTGCTGGCCCTCGCTATTCTGGAAACGGATATTCTGCGCGGTGGAGAATGTCGTGCCCAGGAAGTGCGAGGTGCCGGCCTGCAGAGCCTTGCCGTCCTGCATCATCGCCTCGATCGAATAGGTCGACACCGCGCCGGGAAAACGCTCATTCTCCGGCTTCTCGCCAGCGACGACGGGCAGCGCCAGACAGTCCTCCGCGAAGCTGCGATAGACTTCCAGCATCTTGAGCGTTTCTTCCTGCGCCTCCGCCACGGTGGCGTGGGCCGTATGCCCCTCCTGCCAGAGGAATTCGCTGGTGCGCAGGAACATGCGGGTGCGCATTTCCCAGCGGACGACATTGGCCCACTGGTTGATGAGCACGGGCAAGTCGCGCCAGCTTTGCACCCAGCGGGAAAATGCTGCGCCGATCACGGTCTCCGACGTGGGGCGGACGACCAGCGGCTCCTCCAGCTTCGCCTCGGGATCAGGTACCAGGCGGCCGTCTTTCTGGATCAGGCGGTGGTGTGTAACGACCGCCATTTCCTTGGCAAAGCCGTCGACATGCTCGGCCTCCTTCTCAAAGAAGGAGAGCGGGATGAAGAGCGGGAAATAGCAATTTTCGTGGCCGGTGGCTTTGATCTCGGCATCCAGCAATTTCTGGATGCGCTCCCATATGCCATAGCCCCAGGGGCGGATGACCATGCATCCACGCACGCCGGATTCCTCGGCAAGGTCGGCTTCCGAAATGACCGCCTGATACCAGGCGGCGAAATCCTGTTCACGGGTGACGTTAAGTGCGTGCTTCACTGATCTGACCTGAATTTGTGGGAATATGCTGCCCATAGGCAAGCATGCCGTTTGTGTCGAGGCTGGCCCGATAGCAAAAGCCCGGCCCCGATTGCTCGGGCCGGGCCTTAAAAGCTGATGCTCGTCGAGGCGGCTTTACTTCGCGAGCTTCTCGATCTTCGAATTCAGGCTGGCCAGTTGCGCCTTCAACTGGGCAATCTCGTCATCCTTGTCGTCGCCACCGGTTGGTTCGGCTGCGGCTTCCTTGGCCTGAAATGCCGTGGTCGCAGCCTCAAACAGTTTCATGTTGCGCTTGGCGATTTCTGCAAGGGGGCCGCCGACAAAGGCGCCCTGCATCGCATCCTGGAACTGCTTCTGGTTCTTGCGGAACGCCTCCATGGACGCCTCGAGATATTGCGGCACCATCGACTGCATCGAATCCCCATACATGGAGATGAGCTGACGGAGGAAATTGACCGGCAGCATATTCTTGCCGCGCTGTTCCTCTTCCATGATGATCTGCGTCAGGACATTGTGCGTGATGTCCTCGCCCGTCTTTGCATCGACGACGACAAACTCACGCCCCTCGCGCGTCATCTGCGAAAGAAGGTCCAATGTGATATAACTTGAGGTTTCGGTGTTGTAGAGCCGCCTGTTAGCGTACTTCTTGATCGTCACCGGTTCCGAATCGCCCGCCGTCTTAGCTTTGGCCATGAATGAAGCTCCCATCCCAGTTGATGCTGCAATAGCACCAAACATTACCGCACCGCAACATGGCCCGCGGCCTTTGCCGCTGTTTCTCGACATGTTGTGGCGCGAAACGCACGGGGACCCGGAACTGCGCCGCCGCGCTTTCGCGGGATTGTCCCGATATCAGGACGCTGTGCGCCCTACACCTCCACCGCCGCCTCGCGTCGCAGCATCCGCGCAAAATAGCCGACTGTTGCATTATGGCACGGAAAAACCTGCTAAAACAAAGAAATCACAACAGCTTACCGCGCCTGTTCCAATCGTTTTCATCCCCTCGCTCATCAACCCGCCCACGGTGCTAGATCTGTCGGAACAGCAATCCATGCTGCGCTATCTCGCAGGTCGGGGTCACGATCCCTGGCTCATTGATTGGGGCGCGCCGGAACAGAGCGAGAGCGGGCTCGATCTTGCGGGACATATTGCGCAGAAACTGGCACCGCTGATTTCGACGATCGGTCGGCCCGTCATCCTCGCCGGCTATTGTCTTGGCGGCACGCTCGCTCTTGGATTGGGCAGTCTCTCGCCCGCAGCGATCGTGACCATTGCCTCGCCCTGGAACTTCGATGGATTCCCGGCGGAAACCCGCGAAGAGATCGGGCGGATGTGGGGAGAGGCGAAGGCCGTGTGCGCCCGGCTGGGCTATGTGCCGATGGAGGTGCTGCAATCGGGTTTCTGGTCGCTGGACCCCGCCCGGACGATACGGAAATATGCGGCCTTTGCCGATATGGTTCCCGGCTCCCATGCAGAGGGGGCTTTTCTGGCCGTGGAGGACTGGGCCAATGAAGGGCCGCCGCTAACCTATGCCGCCGGGGAGGAACTGTTCGAGCGGCTCTATGCCGGCAATGTCACGGGGCTTGGCCAATGGTCCGTCGACGGCAGGCCATGCGTTCCGCAAGAGCTTGATTGCCCGACCTTATCCATTGCTTCGCTAACCGACCGCATCGTGCCTGCATCCTCTGCGCCCATGCTGGCGGAAAACTGGACGCTTGGCCTTGGCCATGTCGGCATGATCGTCAGCGGGCGAGCGCGCGAATTGCTGTGGGATCCTCTTTCCGGGTGGCTATCCAAGCACGGAGGCTGATGCTAAGGCGCGCGCGTACCTATCAGAAACGGGAGCTTTCATCATGACCGGTATCGTCATCACCGCCGCCAAGCGCACGGCCGTTGGAAGCTTCCTGGGCGCGTTCGGCACGACGCCTGCGCATGAATTGGGCCGCATCGCCATCGAGGCGGCTCTGGCGCAGGCCGGCGTCGCCCCTGCCGAAGTCAACGAGGTAATCCTTGGTCAGGTCCTGACGGCGGCGCAGGGTCAGAACCCGGCGCGTCAGGCGGCGGTCAATGCAGGCATTCCCGTCGACCGGACTGCGTTCGGCGTCAATCAGGTCTGCGGATCGGGCCTGCGCGCCGTGGCGCTTGCTGCGCAGGCTATCCAGACCGGCGACGCGGCGATCATGATCGCAGGGGGGCAGGAAAGCATGTCGCTGTCCGCTCACGCACAGGCGCTGCGCGCTGGCACGAAGATGGGCAACGCCAGCCTGGTCGACACGATGATCGTCGATGGCCTGACCGACGCCTTCAACGCCTATCACATGGGCATCACGGCCGAGAATGTCGCCGAGAAATATCAGGTGACGCGCGAGGAGCAGGACATCTTCGCCGTCGCCAGCCAGAACAAGGCGGAAGCCGCCCGCGGCAGCGGCCGCTTCGACGACGAGATCACGCCGGTGACCGTGAAGGGTCGCAAGGGCGACACGATCGTCGACAAGGACGAGTATATCCGCACTGGTGCGACGATCGAGGCGATGCAGGGCCTGCGCCCCGCCTTCAAGAAGGACGGCACCGTCACTGCCGCGAATGCGAGCGGCATTAACGACGGCGCGGCCGCGCTGGTGCTGATGAGCGAGGCGGAAGCCACGAAGCGCGGGTCGGCCGTGCTGGGTCGCATCGCCTCCTGGGCGACCTGCGGCGTTGATCCGTCGATCATGGGCATCGGCCCTGCCCCAGCCAGCCGCAAGGCGCTGGAGAAGGCAGGCTGGAAGCTGTCCGACCTCGACCTGATCGAAGCCAATGAAGCCTTCGCAGCGCAGGCTCTGGCCGTGGGCAAGGAGCTTGGCTGGGACGCGTCGAAAGTCAACGTCAATGGCGGCGCTATCGCCATCGGCCACCCCATCGGCGCATCGGGCGCGCGCGTGCTGACGACGCTGCTTTACGAAATGGGCAAGCGCGACGCGAAGAAGGGCCTTGTCACGCTGTGCATCGGCGGCGGCATGGGCATTGCCATGTGCATCGCGCGCTGAGCATTACAAATTCACCGTTCGCCCTGGAGTAGGGACTGAGCTTGTCGAAGCGCATTGGGTCGGATCGTCTCCCGGACGATCCTGAAACATCCGGGGGATGTTTCATCCGATGCGGTGTCGAAGGGTCAGCACCAAGCTCTAATCCTTCGATACGCCATTTCGACAAGCTCAATGGCTACTCAGGACGAACGGTTCAATATGACAGTCAGGACCACGCCCGTTCATACCGCGCGCCAAGGCCCGTCAGCAGTTCATAATGCGACAGGCCAGACTGTGCTGATGCCGTCCGCAGATCATAATCGATATCGACCCAATCGCCTTCGACCAGATCGGGCCGGGCGCTGACGTCCACGATCAGCAAATCCATCGACACCCGCCCGATGACCGGCAAACGCTGGCCATCGACCAAAGCAGCACCCCGCCCCGAAAATCCTCGCAGATAGCCGTCGGCATAACCGAGATTGAGAATTGCGGCCTCGACATCCTGTCCGGCGGTGAAGGTCGCGCTATAGCCCGCAGTATCGCCTGCCTGGATCGTACGGCGCTGGAGTATCTGCGCCTGCGGGAACACGACCTGACCGATCGCACCCACCGCTTCCGCGCGGGGAATGCCGCCATAGAGGGCGAGACCGGGCCGGGTCAGGCCGAAATGATAGCCGTCGCCTAGGCATATGCCCGCGCTGTTGGCGAGGCTCAGCCTCTCAGCCTTAATACCCTGCGCCACCTCAACAAACCGGTCCCGCTGCATGGCGTTGAGCGCATGATCCTCGTCCGCGCAGGCGAGATGGCTCATCAGCGTATGGATCGTCATCTCCTGCGTCAGCGCCGCGCAATCCTGCCGCCAGTCGAGACCTAGCCGATTGATGCCGGTATCAATCATCACATCGCAGAGGCCGCCACCAGCCTCCCGCCAGCGCGAGACCTGCTCCGGCGTGTTCAGCACGGGCCGGGCAAACCCCGAAAGTGCGACAGGTATGTCCTCTGTGCGAACGCCGTGCAGCACCGACAGCGACACGCCCTCCGGCAATGGCGTCAGCGCCAGCGCCTCCGCCCATGTCGCGACGAAGAAATCCCGGCATCCCGCCGCAGCCAGACGCTCCATGACCTGTCGCGCGCCAAGGCCATAGCCATTTGCCTTGATAGCCGCTCCGCAGGCGGCCTCCCCGCTTCGGTCGTTCAGCCACCGCCAGTTGGACGCCAGCGCCTCTCCATCGAGACGCAGGCGAAGCGGGGCGGCGGCGGGCGGTGAACTCATGGCCGAGCCGATAGCGGCGTCAGCCTGTCGCGTCCAGTTTCGCGCCGCGCGTTTCGGGAAGACCCCACACCGCAACGACCAGCGCCATGGCGACGACCGCTATTGTGTACCAGAGGCCCGAATAGGGATCGCCGGTCTTGGCGACGATATACTGGCTCACCAGCGGCAGGAACCCGCCGAAATAGCCGGTGCCGATATGATAGGGGATCGACATGGAACTGTAGCGGATACGCGCCGGAAAAAGCTCCGAGAGCATCGCCGCCACCGGACCATATGTCGCGCCGGACAGGGCGGACAGCGCCAGCACGCCCAGGAAGATCAGCAGGATGTCGCCGATCGGCGGGGTTACCTTCGCGAAATTATAGCCATGGCTTGCCAGCGTGGCATCCAGCGCCTCGGGACTGGTGTCGGCCTGCACGACGCCGGCGATGCTGACCTGCGCGGTCGGCGACACGGCCTTGGTATAGTGGACGCCCTTCTTCGAGAAATAGTCGAGCAGCTTGCCACACGGCGTCGGCTGCACCTTGGCAAAGGGGTCGTAACTGCAATTGGGGCCGCTGACGACGACGGGCGCGCTTGCGGACAATCTGGCAAGGTCGGGATTGGCGGCGCTGCCGATGAGGTGGAAGATCGGAAAAAGCAGCAGCAGTGTGGCGGCATAACCGATGACCACCGGCTTCTTGCGCCCGATCTTGTCCGACAGATGCCCGAAGAACAGGAAGAAGACGAGGCCGGTCGCCGCGCCGAAGCCGACGATCATCTGCGCAATCGCCGGTTCGACCTTCAGCGCGTTCTGCAGGAAATAAAGCACCTGGAACATGGCGGTGTACCAGATCACCGTCAGGCCCGCTGCGACGCCAAACAGCGCGACGAAGATGCGTTTCTTGTTGCCGGGATAGGTGAAGGTTTCCTTCAGCGGATTTTTCGCCTGCTCGCCCGCCGCCTTCATGGCGACGAACACGGGGCTCTCCTTCAGCTTCAGACGCATCCACAGCGAGAAGGCGAGCAGCGCCAGAGAGAAGAGGAAAGGAAAGCGCCATCCCCACGCCTCCCATGCCTCTTGCCCTACAACCCATTGGGTGCCGAGCACGACGATGAGCGACAGGATGAAACCGCCCACGACGCCCGCCTGAATAAAGCTGGTGTAGAAACCGCGCTTTTCCGGTGGCGCATGTTCAGCGACATAGATGGCCGCGCCGCCATATTCACCGCCCAGCGCAAGCCCCTGACATATGCGCAGAAGGATCAGGATAGCGGGCGCGGCATAGCCTATGGTCGCCGCCGACGGAAGGATTCCGACCCCCGCCGTCGCGACGCCCATGAGGACGATCGTCGCCAAGAAGGTATATTTGCGGCCCAGCCTGTCGCCGAAATAGCCGAACAGCACGGCGCCGAGCGGCCGGAAGCCGAAGCCCACGGCAAAGCCCGCGAGCGAATAGAGAAGTTCCACGGTCGGGTTGTCGGTCGGGAAGAATGTTCGGCCGATGATGGCAGCCAGCGTGCCGTAGATGAAGAAATCATACCATTCGAACACGGTGCCGAGCGAAGACGCGGCGATGACCAGCCGGTCCCGCTTCGCGTTCATCACATACTCCGCACTGACCCCAGGCGCCTGCGCCATTATTCGCCCCTATTCCCGTTCACTTGCCGCATCCTGTATGTTTCTCATGCCCCGCACAAGCTTCAGAACAGGCGCGCCCCGTCCGGAACGTCGCGATCCGGGGCAAACAGGACGACGGCTCCTGTCTCATCGGCAAAACCCAGCGTCAGCACCTCCGACATGAACTTGCCGATCTGCCGCCTCGGGAAGTTCACAACCGCCGCGACCTTCCGACCCGGAAGGCTTTCCAGCGCGTAATTCTCGGTGATCTGCGCGCTGCTCTTCTTGTGGCCCAGGGTCGGGCCGAAATCGATGAGCAGTTTGAGGGCGGGCTTGTGCGCTTCAGGAAAAGGCTCAGCCGACACGATCGTGCCGATGCGGATATCGACCCTCAGGAAATCGTCGAAGCTGATCTCTAGGGCCGGCGGGGCGGCAGGATCGTGGTTGAGATGCATTACAACTCCCATTCCTCCCCGGCACGGGGAGGTGGCAGGCCGCAGGCCTGACGGAGGGGGTTAGCCCGGCGCGCTGCCTTGCGTCCAGCGGATAGCCCCCTCCACCACTCGCTCCGCGAGCGGTCCCCCTCCCCGTACCGGGGAGGAATGCCTATTCCATCTCCAGGATGATCGCATCCACCGGCAGGCTGTCGCCCTGCTTGGCGGAAAGCGACTTCACCACGCCCGTCTTCTGCGCGCGCAGGATGTTCTCCATCTTCATCGCTTCGATCACGGCGAGCGGTTGCCCGGCCTCGACCTTCTCGCCCTCGGCCACATGCAACTTCACCAGCAAGCCCGGCATCGGGCAGATCAGGAAGCGGGACAGGTCTGGCGGAATCTTCTCGATCATATGCGCTGCGAGCGGCGCGACATGGGCGGGAAGCACGCGCAGCACATGGCTGGCGCCGTGCGCGGTCAGGCGGAAGCCGCTGCGGACCGGCGCGATCTTGACCGCCAGAGGCACGCCATCGAACTCCGCTTCGACCAGGCGGTCGCCCGGCGTATATTCCAGGGCCATGTCGATCGCCTCGCCATCGACGACAACCTCGTCGACGTCGAAGCCGACCTGATGCACGGCGCCGTCGATCTTCACTTCCCAGACGCTGGGCGGACGCAGGCGCTTGCCGAGTTGTCCGTCGATGCGGCGCGCGCGGTCGGCATAGGCGGTAGCGGCGAATGCGCCGATGGCGGCGAGCTTCTTCAGCAGTTCCGGCGAAGCGGGCGCGCCTGCAAAACCTTCGGGATACTCCTCGGCGATGAAGCCGGTGGTGATGTTGCCGCTGCGGAACCGCTCATGCTGCATGATGGCCGACAGGAAATCGATGTTATGGCCCGGGCCGTCAATCTCGAACCGGTCGAGCGCCTCGATCTGCTTGTCGATCGCCTCCAGGCGGGTCGGCGCGTAGGTGATGAGCTTGGCGATCATCGGGTCATAGAACATGCTGACCTCGCCGCCCTCGGCAACGCCGTCATCGACGCGCACGCCGTCGCCGGTCTCCGGCGGGTTGTAGCGCGACAGACGGCCGGTGGACGGCAGGAAGCCACGATAAGGGTCCTCGGCATAGACGCGGTTCTCGACCGACCAGCCGTTGATCTTCACATCGGCCTGGGTGAACGCCAGCTTCTCGCCATTGGCGACGCGGATCATCTGCTCGACCAGATCGACGCCGGTGATCTGCTCGGTCACGGGATGCTCGACCTGAAGGCGGGTGTTCATTTCCAGAAAGTAGAAGCCGTCACCGGTCTTGTCCTCACCCGACACGATCAGTTCGACGGTGCCTGCGCTGAAATAGCCGACAGCGCGGGACAGGGCGACGCACTGCTCGCCCATCTTCTTGCGCATCTCAGGGGATACGAAGGGCGAAGGCGCTTCCTCAACCACCTTCTGGTGACGACGCTGGATCGAGCATTCGCGCTCGTTGAGATAAACGATATTGCCATGCTGGTCGCCCAGCACCTGGATTTCGATATGGCGCGGGCTCTCGATGAACTTCTCGATGAACACGCGATCGTCGCCGAAGCTGTTGAGGCCCTCGCGCTTGGTCGCCTCAAAGCCTTCGCGGACGTCCTGCTCGCTATAGGCAAGGCGCATACCCTTGCCGCCGCCGCCGGCCGATGCCTTCATCATCACCGGATAGCCGATCTCGTCGGAGATTTTCACGGCATGCTCGGTGTCATCGATCACGCCGACGAAACCGGGGACGACATTGACGCCGGCTTCCATGGCGAGCTTCTTGGACTCGATCTTGTCGCCCATCGCGGCGATCGCATTGGCGGGCGGGCCGACGAAGATGATGCCTTCGGCGTCCAGCGCATTGCGAAAGCTCTCGCGCTCGGACAGGAAGCCATAGCCCGGATGAACGGCATCGGCGCCGGTCTGCTTGCACGCTTCGATGATCTTGTCGGCGATCAGGTAGGACTGGGCGGCAGGCGACGGACCGATATGCACGGCCTCATCCGCCATCAGCACATGCGGCGCGCGGGAGTCAGCGTCGGAATATACCGCGACAGTCTTGATGCCCATCTTCTTGGCGGTGCGCATGACCCGGCATGCGATTTCACCGCGGTTCGCGATCAGTATCTTGGTAATTGCCATTACTGCCCCAGTCTTATCCAAAATTCCTACCGCCGTTCGGTTCGAGCTTGTCGAGAACAGCTCTCGACCGACGCTTCTCAACACGCTCGAAGCTGCTCGAACCAAACGGCGGGATGTGATTACTCAGCCGCCTCCAGATGCGCCTTCACTTCGACCTGCATAGGCACGACGCCCAGCTTGGCGAACAGCGCCGCGTCGGCATTGTCGCCCGCATTGGGCGTCGTCAGCAGCTTGTCGCCGGTGAAGATGCTGTTCGCACCCGCCATGAAGCAGAGCGCCTGACAGGCTTCCGACATACTCTCGCGGCCTGCTGAGAGGCGAACCATGCTTTCCGGCATGACGACGCGCGCAACGGCGACCGTGCGCACGAACTCGATCTCGTCGATCTTGGCCAGCGGCGTGTCGGCCAGCATATTGCCCAGTACCGTGCCCTTTACGGGCACCAGCGCATTGATAGGCACGCTGTCAGGATGCTTGGGCAAGGTCGCCAGTGCATGGAGAAAGCCGACGCGATCCTCGCGGGTTTCACCCATGCCGACGATGCCTCCCGAGCAGACATTGATGCCCGAATTGCGGACATTCTCAAGCGTCTCTAGCCGGTCGTCGAACGTCCGGGTGGTGATCACCTTTTCATAATGTTCGGGCGAGGTGTCGATATTGTGATTGTAGTAATCCAGCCCCGCATCGGCGAGCGTCTTGGCCTGCCCCTCGGACAGCATGCCCAGCGTCATGCAGGTTTCCATACCCATCTGCCGCACGCCCTTCACCATCGAAACGATGGCGGGCATGTCCCGCTCCTTGGGGTTGCGCCAGGCGGCGCCCATACAGAAGCGCGAGCTGCCTGCATCCTTCGCCTGCGCGGCCGCCTGCATGACGGCCTGAACGCTCATCAGCTTTTCGGCTTTCAGGCCGCTCTCGGCGCTGGCCGACTGGTTGCAATAGCCGCAATCTTCCGGGCAACCGCCGGTCTTGATCGACAGCAGCGTGGAAAGCTGGACCTCGTTACGCGGATGGTTCGCGCGATGAACGCTCTGCGCCTCGAACATCAGGTCATTGAACGGCAGGTCGAACAGCGCGGCGATCTCTTCGCGGGTCCAGTCAGTGCGGGCGTCAAACATGGCTTCTCTCCGATTGTCTGACGAAATCTATAGACAATCTGACATCAGCAATAAAGGCGAAAACGGAAATCACGCGGCTTCCTCCAGCCCCGCAGGGGGCATGTTGTGGCCGAGGAGGCGCAGCACGTCTGCGGCGCATTCCACGACGTTGGAGCCTGGGCCATAAATCCCCTGAACGCCTGCGTCACGCAGATAGTCATAATCCTGCGGCGGGATGACGCCGCCCGCGATTACCTTGATGTCGGTGCGCCCCCGCTCGCGAAGCAGGTTGATCAGTTCGGGGATCAGGGTCTTGTGACCCGCCGCAAGGCTGGACGCGCCGACGACATCGACGCCGCTTTCCAGCGCAACCACAACTGTTTCCTCCGGCGTCTGGAACAGCGGGCCGGAGACGATCTCGAATCCCATGTCGCCAAAGGCGGACGCAATGACGTTTGCGCCACGGTCATGGCCATCCTGGCCCATCTTGGCGATCATGATCTTGGGTTTGCGGCCCATGCGGCGCTCGACGGCCTGCACGCCGTCGAGAACCTGCTGCCAGCGGCTGTCGCCCTCATAGGGTTTGGCGTAGACGCCCTTCACCGGCGTCGGCGTAGTGCCGTAGCGGTCAAAGCTCTCTTCCATCGCGACGGAAATCTCGCCCAGCGTCGCGCGGGCGCGGGCGCATTCGACAGCGAGGGCGAGCAGATTATTTTCAAGGCTCGCCGGAGCGGCCGCGCCGTCCCGTAGCGCCTGCAAAGCCGCTTCGCACTTCGCGCTATCGCGTTCGGCCTTGGTCTTGTTGATCCGGGCGATCTGGCCTTCACGGACTTTCGCGTTGTCGACTTCCAGCGTCTCCAGCAGATCCTCGGTGGCGAGACGATATTTGTTGACGCCAACGATCACGTCATCGCCCCGGTCGACGCGCGCCTGACGGGCGGCGGCGGCGGTCTCGATCATCGCCTTGGGCCAGCCGGCGGCCACGGCCTTCGCCATGCCGCCCTCGGCCTCAACGCGTTCGATGATTTCCCACGCTTCATCGACGAGCTGCTGGGTCAGAGATTCGATATAATAGCTGCCGCCTAGCGGATCGACGACATTGCACATGCCCGTCTCTTCCTGGATGACGATCTGCGTATTGCGGGCGATGCGCGCGGAGAAATCCGTCGGCAGCGCGATGGCCTCGTCCAGCGCATTGGTGTGGAGCGACTGGGTGCCGCCCAGCATCGCGGCCATTGCCTCGATCGTTGTGCGCATGACGTTGTTGTAGGGGTCCTGCTCGGTCAGCGACACGCCGCTGGTCTGGCAGTGGGTGCGCAGCATCTTGGACCGCTCGTCCTGCGCGCCCATCATCGTCATGACGCGATGCCACAGGACGCGGGCGGCGCGCAGCTTGGCGATCTCCATGAAGAAGTTCATGCCGATGGCGAAGAAGAAGCTGAGGCGCCCGGCAAACTTGTCGATGTCGAGGCCAGAGGCAACGCCATAGCGCACATATTCCGCGCCGTCGGCAATGGTGAAGGCCAGTTCCTGCACCTGCGTCGCCCCAGCCTCCTGCATATGATAGCCGGAGATGGAGATGCTGTTGAACTTGGGCATCTCTCGCGAGGTGTAGCCGAAGATGTCGGAGATGATCCGCATCGAGGGTTCGGGCGGATAGATATAGGTGTTGCGGACCATGAACTCCTTGAGGATGTCGTTCTGGACCGTACCGTCGAGCAGCTTGCGATCGACGCCCTGTTCCTCTCCCGCGACGATGAAGAACGCCAGGATCGGGATCACCGCGCCGTTCATCGTCATCGAGACCGACATCTTATCGAGCGGAATGCCGTCGAACAGGATCTTCATGTCCTCCAGCGTGTCGATCGCCACACCGGCCTTGCCGACGTCGCCCGTTACGCGCGGATGGTCGCTGTCATAGCCGCGATGGGTGGCGAGGTCGAAAGCGACCGACAGCCCCTTCTGTCCCGCGGCAAGATTGCGGCGGTAGAAGGCGTTGGATTCCTCGGCAGTGGAAAAGCCTGCATATTGGCGGACGGTCCATGGACGGCCCGCATACATCGACGCGCGCACGCCGCGCGTGAACGGCGCGAAACCGGGCAGGCCCGGATCGACCGTCACATCCTCGGCCGTGTAGAGCGGCTTTACCGTGATCCCCTCAGGGGTTTCCCAGTTCAGATCCTTGCCCTTCACTTCCTTCGAAGCAGCGGCAGACCATTGGTCGAGCGTCGGCTTGTCCGTCATGTCACTTACCCTTGAAAACCGGCTTGCGCTTCTCGCCGAACGCGGCAATCGCCTCGCGCGCATCCTCGGTGCGGCCAGCGGTGCGCTGATCGTCCCGCTCCTGGCCGAGAACAACATCGAGCGCCGAATCCAGCGCCGAATTGATCGCCTTGCGGATCATGCCCAGTGCAACGACAGGGCCCGCCGCGAGCTTCTTCGCCAGCGCAAGTGCACTGTCGTGCAGCGCCTCGTCGTCCACAACCTTGTGGATCAGGCCCCAGTCCGCAGCCTTTTCCGCCGGAATCTTCTCGCCCAGCAGCGCCATTTCCATCGCGCGCGAACGCCCGACCGCCTTGGCCAGCATCCATGTCGCCCCGGCGTCAGGCACCAGCCCGATATTCGCAAAGGCCAGCAGGAAATAAGCCGAGCGCGCAGCAACCGTCAGGTCGGCCGCAAGCGCGAGTGAACAGCCAGCCCCGGCGGCGGCGCCCTGCACTGCGCTCACCACCGGGACCGGGATCGCCGCAATCTTGCGGACGAGAGGGTTATAATGATCTTCCAGAAGCTGCCCCAGATCATCGGGGAGACCGCCGGTGGAGACGAGATCGGCGCCGGAGGAAAAGGCGCGCCCTTCCCCCTTGATCAGCACGCAGCGCGCGCCGTCTGCAACGGCGCGGTCAAGCGTGGCGCCGATGTCTCCCAAAAGGTCGGTCGTCAGCGCGTTCATACGCTCCGGCCGGTTCAGCGTCAGGATCGCGACGCCGTCTTCCAGCGTGTAGAGGAGATGCGGCTCGCTCAATGCGCGCCCTCCTTCGGCGTTTCCATGATCTCGGTCAGAACGCCGTTCATGTCCTTTGGGTGGACGAAGAAGATCGGCGTCCCGTGCGCACCGATGCGCGGCTCGCCCAGAATGCGCGCGCCCTTGCCTTCGAACCAGGCCTTGGCCTCATGAATATCAGGCACTTCATAGCACATATGATGCTGGCCGCCGGCGGGGTTCTTGGCGATGAACGCGGTGATCGGCGAGCTTTCGTCGAACGGCTCGATGAGTTCGATCTGCGTCCCCGCTGTCCCATTCTCACCCGGCGTATCGACGAAGCACACCTTCACGCCCTGCGCGGGCAGGTCGAAAGGCTCGTGGATCTTCGTCGCGCCCATCACATCGCGATAATAGGCGATGCTCTTTTCGAGCGAAGGCGTGGCGACGCCGATATGATTGAGACGGCCGAGTTTCATTCCATTCACCCCTTCCGCCTGCGGGAGGGGACGGGGGAGGGCCTGTCCAATCCAGCAGCGGCATCAATCAATCGAGAGGGACATGCCCTCCCCTAACCCCTCCCGCACGCGGGAGGGGAACCAATCACAGCGGAATATTGTCGTGCTTCTTCCAGGGATTCTCCAGGCTCTTGTTCTTGAGCTTGCGCAGGCCCAGCGCGATCCGCTTGCGCGTGGAATGCGGCTGGATCACCTCGTCGATGAAGCCCTTGGACGCGGCAACGAACGGGTTGGCGAAGCGTGCCTCATATTCGGCGGTGCGCTCGGCAATCTCTTCCGGCGTCTTGCCGCGGAAGATGATCTCGACCGCGCCCTTCGCGCCCATCACCGCGATTTCCGCGGTCGGCCACGCATAGTTGAGATCGCCGCGCAGATGCTTGGAGGACATGACGTCATAGGCGCCGCCATAGGCCTTGCGCGTGATGACGGTAATCTTCGGCACGGTCGCCTCGGCATAGGCGAACAGCAGCTTCGCGCCATGCTTGATGATGCCGTTATGCTCCTGACCGACACCCGGCAGGAAGCCCGGCACATCGACGAAAGTCACGATCGGAATGTCGAACGCGTCGCAGAAGCGCACGAAACGCCCCGCCTTCTTCGATGACCCGATGTCCAGGCAGCCGGCCAGCACCATTGGCTGGTTGGCGACGATACCGATGGTCTTGCCCTCGATACGGCCAAAACCGCAGATGATGTTGCCCGCATGCGCCGGCTGAACTTCGAAGAAATCGCCCTCGTCGACGACCTTCCGGATCAGCTCATGCATGTCATAGGGCTGGTTGGCGTTGGCCGGGACCAGCGTATCCAGGCTCTCTTCGATCCGGTCCCACGCGTCGGCGGTCGGTCGCTCGGGCACAGGCTCGCGGTTCGACCCGGGTAGGAAGTCTACGAAATCGCGGGTAGCGAGCAGCGCCTCGATATCATTCTCGAACGCATTGTCGGCGACGCCGGACTTGGTGGTGTGCGTGACCGCGCCGCCCAGTTCCTCCTGCGTCACGATTTCGTTGGTCACGGTCTTCACGACATCGGGACCCGTGACGAACATATAGCTCGAATCCTTCACCATGAAGATGAAGTCGGTCATGGCCGGCGAATAAACCGCGCCGCCCGCGCATGGCCCCATGATAACGCTGATCTGCGGGATCACGCCGCTGGCATTCACATTGCGCTGGAACACCTCGGCATAGCCGGCGAGTGATGCGACGCCTTCCTGAATGCGCGCACCGCCGGAATCATTGAGGCCGATCACAGGCGCGCCGACCTTCATGGCCATGTCCATGATCTTGCAGATCTTCTGCGCGTGCCGTTCGGACAGCGAACCGCCGAACACGGTGAAGTCCTGGCTGAACACGAAGACCAGGCGACCATTGACGGTGCCGGACCCGGTGACGACGCCGTCGCCCGGGATATGCTGAGTCTCCATGCCGAAATCGGTGCAGTTATGCTCGACATACATGTCGAGTTCCTCAAAGCTGTCTTCGTCGAGCAGGACGTCGAGGCGTTCGCGCGCCGTCAGGCGGCCTTTGGAATGCTGGGCAGCGATACGCTTTTCGCCACCGCCAAGGCGGGCAGCCTCGCGCTTCGCTTCCAGTTGTTCGACGATAGCGAGCTTCGACATGCATTTCCTCTCTTGCAACCGCCACGCGGCAAGTGGCTCCCTTTCCACGGCTTTATCGATAGTGCAAATGTGAATTTGCGGAATTGCAAATATCCGCTTTGCAAACTATTGCGGAAAAATGGCACGTGGGGCACGCATTTTCGCCGGACAGAAGCTTCGGCAGCTGCGGCTAGATCAACGGATGGATCAGGCCGCGATGGCGGCGATGCTGGGCATTTCCGTATCCTATCTCAGCCAGCTTGAAAATGACGACCGACCCCTGACGGCGAAGGTGAAAGCCGCGTTGGCCGAAGCGTTTCCGCTCGACTGGGCGGCATTCGACCCAAGAGAGGAAGAGCAGCTTCTGGGCGCCTTCACCTTCGCGCTCGCCCATCCCGAGGTATCTCGCGCGCCGCTGGAACCGGAACGGATAGAGAAGCTGCACCTGCAATTTCCGGAATTCGCCGCCCGCTATGTCGACCTGCATCGCGCCTATCGGCAGGCGAACGAGCGGTTGAACATGATCGAGGAGGCCATCGCCAACGATACCGCTACCCAGGCGCGCATGCCGTGGGAAGCCGTGCGCGATTGGTTTCATGATGCCGGCAATTATGTCCACACGATCGACTGTCTGGCTGAAGACATGGCCGCCAAGCTCACGGCAGGCGATGATCTGGACGAAGGCATGCTGGTGGAGGCGCTGGCCCGGCGACACGGCCTGGAGACCCTGATCGCCGAGACGCCGGATTCCGCCCTGCGCGCCTATGAAAGCACGACGAAACGCCTCTTCATCAACGCAGCGCTGCCGACGGAAAGCCGCAAATTCATGCTGGCCCACCAGTTGATGATGCTTGAGGGGTCGGCGCTGATCGCCGACGTGGCGCGTCAGGCAAGCCTGCCAATCCTTGAGGCTGACCGGCTGCTTACCATTGGCCTCGCCAACTACGCCGCCGGGGCCTTGCTGATGCCTTATGCGCGCTTCAGGGACAGCGCGCGCGAACTGCGGCATGACATCGACAGGCTTGCCAGGCGCTTCGGTGTCAGCTTTGAGCAGGCCTGTCATCGCCTGTCCACGCTGCAGCGGCCGGGAATGCGCGGCATCCCCTTCTTCTTCTGCCGGGTCGACATGGCCGGCAACATCACGAAGCGGCATAGCGCCACCCGCCTGCAATTCGCGCGCTTCGGCGGCGCCTGTCCCCTGTGGAACGTGCATGAGACGGTCGCCATCCCCGACCGGATCAACGTACAGCTTGGCGAGACGCCTGATGGCGTGCGTTATGTGTCGATGGCCAAGGGGCTTGTGAAACCGTCGGGCAGCTATGCCCGGTCGCCGCGACGCTATGCCGTCGTTCTGGGTTGCGAAGTCGAGCATGCGGGCAATTTCGTCTATGCGGACGGACTGCGCCTGGCCGACGAGGCGGCGGCGACCCCGATCGGCGTGACCTGCCGCCTGTGCTCGCGCCGCAGTTGCGACCAGCGCGCCTTTCCGCCAGCCGACCGGGCTATCCGCATCGATCCCGACAATCGCCAGATCGTCCCTTACCTCATCGATTAAAGGGATGGAGCTATTTGCCGTTAATTAACCAGAATCACTTTCATAATGGAGTGAACGGACCGCCAACCGCGACCGATATGAAAGAGTTGCCCTGAATGCTCCGCCCGCGCGTCCTTGTGATCGACGATTCTCTGACGATCAGGGCCATGTATGAAGAGCTTCTGCTCGCCGATGCTGAACTCAAGCTGGTCGGTCTCGCCGAAAGCGCGGAAGAGGCGCTGGCGATGCTGGACACGGTGACGCCTGACGTCATCGCCGTCGATCTCCACCTGCCGGGGCTTAACGGCATGGAATTCCTGGACCGCATTAGCGACCATTGGCATCCGATGTCGGCGGTCCTCGTTTCCTCGTCGGCGACCCACAAGTCCGACATCTGCAAGGAGGCGTTCGCGCGCGGCGCGGTCGCCTGTTTCGACAAGTCGCGGCTGATCGCTAACGGCGCCAAGCTCTGCCAGCTGTTAAAGGATGCCGCCAATGGGCACTTCAACCACGCATCCTATCGGACATGCGGCACCACACTGCCCACCAAGGCCGAGACAGTAGCGAAGCCGGACGAGGAAGCCGCCGCCTAGTAGGCCGCTCTCCCGATTATTTCATCAGCACGAGTTCCTCGGCCATGCTCGGATGCAGCGCGACCGTATCGTCGAAATCCTGTTTGGTAAGCCCCGCCTTCACCGCCACGGCCGCTGCCTGTAATATTTCCGGCGCATCCGGGCCGATCATGTGCAGGCCAACGACCTTGTCCGTCGTCGCATCCACGATCATCTTGTAGAGCGCGCGTTCGTTGCGGTTGGCGAGGACATTCTTCATCGCCCGGAAGTCCGACGTGTAGACCTTGACCGTCCCCAGCTTGTTGCGCGCCTCCGCCTCCGTCATGCCGACGGCCGCCAGCGGCGGATGGCTGAACACGGCAGAGGGTATGCAGCCATAATCCACCGTGCGCGGATTGTTGCCGAAGACCGTGTCGGCAAAGGCATGGCCTTCGCGGATCGCCACCGGCGTTAGCTGCACCCGGTTGGTCACGTCACCCACGGCGTAGATGCTCTCGACATTGGTACGGTTATGGTCGTCGACTTTGATCGCGCCTTTGTCGTCGATCGCGACGCCCGCCGCCTCCAGCCCCAGATTTTCGCTGTTGGGTTTGCGCCCCGTGGCGAACAGCAGCAGGTCGCAGGCGACGGGATCGCCATCCTTGATCCGGACGCACATGGTGCCGTCCTCATTCTTCTCGATCCGCTCCATCTGCGCGTTGAAACGGAAATTGATCCCCTTCCCCATGCTGATCTGCAGCAGCCGGTCGCGGATCTGCGCGTCATAGCTGCGCAGCATCTGGTCGGAACGGTTGATCAGCGTCACATGCGCGCCAAACTCATGAAATATCCCGGCAAATTCATTGGCGATATAGCCGCCGCCGGCAATCACGACGCGCTTGGGGCATTCGTCCAGATGGAACACCTCGTTGGAGGTGATGCCATGCTCCGCTCCCTCGACGTCCGGCACCATCGGCCATGCGCCGGTGGCGACCAGGATATATTTTGCCGTAACCTTCTTGCCGCTCGCCAGTTCTATTTCGTGTGGCCCGGCGATCGTTGCGCGTTCATGGAACACCTCGACCTTATTGCTTTCAAGGGTCTGGGTGTAGAGACCCTCGATCCGGTCGACATCGGCGAGGACATTGTCGCGCAGCACCTTCCATTCGAAATCGCAGTCAGGCACGTTCCAGCCAAAACGACGGGCGTCTTTCAGATCCTCTGCGAAATGCGCGCCGAAGACGAGCAGCTTCTTGGGCACGCAACCGCGGATGACGCAGGTGCCACCGACCCGATATTCCTCCGCTACGGCAACTTTTGCGCCGTGCGCTGCGGAGACGCGCGCCGCCCGGACGCCGCCCGACCCTGCCCCGATGACAAAAAGGTCGTAGTCATAATCGCTCATGCATATCCTCCGGCTTGGCGGGGATATGGCGTGCGTTGCCGCCGGTTACAAATGGGAAATCGCGCGCGCCAACTGGCTGCGATTATGCTTTCCGAAAGAGATAGTTGCCGCTCCCGCCGCCGCCCAGTATCCGCCGACCCAGATTGACGCCCAGCCGCGCGGCGGAGCGGGCAAATCCCCGTACGCTGGTATGGTCGATCGTCGTCACGCTTTCACGCACACGCCCCACAATCTTGAGGCCATTGGCCTGTGCCAGCCATTGCATCGTACGGGCGCTGTAGGCGTTGAGATGTTCGAGCGGCTGGACTGCGACAAAGGCGAAATCGGCGGTCCGCCACGGCTTGCCCATGCGCGCGCGCTGAAAGGGCGACACGCTGGTCAGGCCATGACGAGTAAGCAAGCGGCGTATGCTTCCACCGCGCGGCACCGCGACTTTCATGATTCCGTCCGTTGCCGCGGCAAGGCGACTGAATGCTTCTCCCGGCTCGACCAGATGCTCGAACACCTGCTCGGTATGGACGATATCGAACCGCCCTGATCCGTTGCCGGCGGCCTCGATTGCAGCCTCATCGATCATTTGGACGCCGATAGAAGCGGCTGCGCGCTTCTTGTCCTCGCCAATCTCCGTCGCCGCCACCTGTGCGCCCAACGCCCGCGCCACCCGCGCCCAGCGACCATAGCCGAAGCCATAATCGAGAAATCGGATATCGGACGGATGCTTGTCCGTGGCCCTAAACAGCAGGGACAGTTCGCCAGCGACTTTGTGAAAATTGTCGAGGGTCAAGCGTTCGCGTTCCAGTTCTGCCAGGAAACGGGGCGCGATCATTTCCGAATAGATGTGACCCAGCAGCGCCTCATTGGGCACATAGCGCTGATAGACGAGCGCGCAGGTCTCGCACTGGACTAGGCTATAGTCCGTACCCTCCAGCCTGCTCCAATCGATCCGCCCCTGCTGGTCGTCATACTGGCTGGTAATGAAGCTGCGCACCGGGTCCGCCGCCATCGGCGCGCTATAGAAAGGTTCGCTCCCCCGTCGCCCGCACACGGGGCAGGTTTCGCGCATATCGAAATGCTGAGCGTTATGCTGTCCCTGCATGCCCAATCGAGGTTGTTGCTGGCTGATCCCGCAATGAGGCCGCAAACGCCGCGACAAGGCAAGCCAAACGCCATGGTCGGCGGCAGGGATGGGATCAGTTGAGGCCCATCCTTGCCTTTGGCGGGCCTCAGCCCAGTGCGAGGTCGATCAGCGCCATGGTCGATGGATCGAAGCCTTTTGGGCCATTTTTCTCGATCGACTTGGCAATCTCCTTGCCCAATTCCACGCCGAACTGGTCGAACGGATTGATGCCCATCAGCATCGCATTGGCGAAGGTGCGGTGCTCATAGAAGGCAATCAAAGCGCCCAACGCCTCGGACGTCACGTCATCCAGCAGGATCGTCGTCGAAGGCCGGTTGCCGGGATAGGCGCGCGCCGGGTCATCGGCATTGTCTTTCCCGCGAAGCAGCGCAGCGCCCTGCGCGAAGCAGTTCACCAGCAGGGTGCGGTGATGCTCCGGGTCCAGGCTGTGGCCCGGCTCCTTCGACGCGATGAATTCTACCGGCACGATATGGGTGCCCTGGTGCAGGAGCTGGAACACGGCATGCTGGGCGTCCGTCCCCACCCCGCCCCAGGTGATCGCAGCCGTAGGTCCATCGACCGGGGAGCCATCCGCTTTCACGCTCTTGCCGTTGCTCTCCATCTCTAGCTGCTGGAGGTAGGAGGGCAGCAGCTTCAGCCTTTCGTCATAGGCAAAGACGGCGCGGGTCTGGCATTGCAGGATCCGGGCATAGAACAAATCAGCGAACGCAGCGATCAGTGGCGCATTCTCGCGCGGCGCGGCCAGCCGGAAATGCCGGTCCATCGATGCCGCGCCCTCGATCAGGCTCTCGAACGCGCCCCAGCCCAGCGCCAGCGCCGCGGGAAAACCGATCGAAGACCAGAGCGAATAGCGTCCGCCGACGGACTCGTTGAATGGCAGCACGCGGGTTTCGTCCACACCCCACTTCATCGCCTTTTCCGGCGAGGCGGTGAGCGCGATGACCCGACCATAAGGATCCTCGACACCCGCCTCCTGCATCCAGCCAATCGCGCTTGCGGCGTTCAACATCGTCTCAGTCGTCGTGAAGGTCTTGGACGCTATGGCCAGAATGGTCGCGTGTGGATCGAAACGGGCCATCGCCCCCTCCAGCGCTGTACCGTCGACATTGGACACGATCGCAACGTCATAGCGCCCGCCCTCGTCACCCAGCGCATTGACAATCACCTCCGGCCCGAGGGCCGACCCGCCGATCCCGACATGCAGGATATGGCGGACAGGACCAAGGCCGTCCGCCTCAATGACGTCGATCAGCCCGCGCATCCGGCTGTGCAGCGCCTTGGCCTGCGCGACGCTCTCCGCCTTGCCCTCGCCGCGTTCGGCGGGATGTTCGGCCGCCCGGCCTTCGGTATTGTTGATCTTCTCGCCCGCGAACAGGGCTTCACGGCGACCAGCGAAATCCACTTCCTCCGACAACTGTACAAAGGCGTCGATCAGCCCGCCCGTCAGGTGCGTCTTGGACCAGTCGAACCGGATCGGCCCATGGGTCAGCGTCAGCTTGGACAGGCGGCCCGCATCAGACTCGAAGATGGTCTTGAGTTCGGGCACGGGCTGATTGGCGATGGCGGTCCAGGCTGGGCTCGGCATAAGGTCGGATGCTCCTGTAATGGGCGATTCCCGGCCTTCTTAGCGGAACAGGGGCCCGGAAACTATGCGGGTCCCTTGACCATCAGGCCGACACCTTACAAAGCGACCGAATTCAGGGGTGAGACAAACGGTAAAAAAGGATGTACGGGGCGCAATGGCCAAACAATCCGAAACGCGGGACTTCCTCTGGTTCCTCGCAAAGCTTGCAGTCTTCGTCTTCATCCTGCGCAGCTTCATCATCTCCCCCTTCAATATCCCTTCGGAATCGATGCAGCCGCGGCTGCTGATCGGCGACTATCTGCTCGTGGCGAAGTGGCCCTATGGCTATTCGCGCTACAGCCTGCCCTTTTCCCTGCCGCTCATCCCCGGCCGAATCCTCGCCTCGACGCCGGAGCGGGGCGATGTCGTGGTCTTCAAGGCGCCGCCGACCCAGAAGAGCGATTATATCAAGCGGGTCATTGGCCTGCCGGGCGACCTGATCTCCGTCCAGCACGGCACCGTTATCCTGAACGGCCAGGCGATCCCGAAGCAGAAGATCGCCGACCTCGTCCTGCCGGTCAGCCAGAACATGATCGACAAGTCGGCGCAGGATGGAAACCCCTCCCCCTGCTACCGCGCCAAATTTGAGGAAGTGGGCAAGGACGGAGCGCGCAATTGCCGCTACCCGCAATATCGCGAGACGCTGCCGAACGGCAAAAGCTACAATGTGCTCGATCTGGATGAGGACGGCGCCGCCGACAATCGCGATACGGTTGTTGTGCCCGAAGGCCGCCTGTTCCTCATGGGCGACAATCGCGACCGCAGCGCCGACAGCCGCTTCCCGGCAGAGGAAAATGCCGGCATCGGCTTGGTCCCCGAAGAAAATCTCGTAGGCAAGGCCCTGGTATCCGTTTTCTCGACGGACGGCAGCGCCAGCTGGTTCCTGCCATGGACATGGTTCACGGCCGCGCGGTGGAACCGCATCGGCGAAGGCTTTTGAGCCGATCCGGCATGGGGACGTGGATTGACGAACTGGTCGGGCGTGCGCCGGGGAAACCCGAGCTCTTCGCGCAGGCGCTGACCCATGGCAGCGCGAGCGGCAGCGACTATCAGCGGCTGGAGTTTCTGGGCGACCGGGTGCTTGGCGTCGTTATGGCCGAATGGCTTTTCATCCTGTTCCCGACGGAACCGGAAGGATCGCTCTCACGCCGTTTCAACGCCCTGGTGTCGGGAGAGACCTGCGCAGAGGTAGCGCGGTCGATCCATGTGCAGCCCCATCTAGTGCTGGGCAAACAGGCCCGCGACGATGGCGCAGCGGACAGCGACAATGTGCTGGGCGACGTTATGGAGGCGATCATCGGCGCTCTCTTCCTGGACGGCGGCCTCGACGAGGCGCGCGCACTGATCAAGCGGCTGTGGAGCGACCGCGTGCATACGCAGAACAGCGCCCCCCGCCATCCCAAGTCCGCGCTGCAGGAATGGGCCGCCGCCAATCGACGGAAGCCGCCCGAATATGTGATGACGGACAAGTCCGGCCCGCATCACGCGCTGCGCTTCACCGTCACCGTATCGATCAAGGGCGCTGGGGAGGCCTCGGCCGAGGGCGGATCGAAGCAGGAAGCCGAAACCGCTGCGGCGAAAGCACTATTGGAGAAATTGTCATGAGCCAGAGCTGCGGCATCGTCGCCGTCGTCGGCGCGCCCAATGCGGGTAAGTCCACGCTGGTCAATGCGCTGGTGGGGCAGAAGGTCGCGATCACCAGCGCCAAGGCGCAGACGACCCGTACCCGCGTGATGGGCGTCGCCATGGAGGGTGAGGCGCAGATCGTTCTGGTCGACACCCCCGGTATTTTCGAACCCAAGCGGCGGCTGGACCGGGCAATGGTGCAGGCCGCCTGGGGCGGCGCGCAGAATGCCGACCTGATCGCGCTGGTCATCGATGGCAAGGCCGGGCTGGGCGCAAAGCTGGCTGCCGCCGTCGAGGGGCTGAAGGAGCGCAAGGAGCGCAAGTGGCTGATCATCAACAAGGTTGATATCGCGACGAAGGAGAAACTGCTCGTCCATGCCGAGCGGCTCAACGGCTCTGTCGGCTTCGAGGAAATCTTTTTCGTCAGCGCCGCGACCGGTGACGGCCTGCCCGAACTGAAGGCCGCGCTGGGCAAGGCAATGCCGGAGGGGCCATGGCATTTCCCCGAGGATCAGGTGTCCGACGCCACGGACCGGATGATGGCCGCGGAAATCACGCGCGAACAGCTCTATCACCAGCTCCACGCCGAATTGCCCTATGCGGCGGCGGTCGAAACGGAAAAATATTCCGAGCGACAGGATGGATCGATCGAGATCCACCAGCAGATCCTGATCGGCCGGACCAGCCAGCGCGCAATCGTGCTCGGCAAGGGCGGCGCGCGGTTGAAGGAGATTGGATCGAAGGCGCGGGCGGAACTCGGCGCTTTGCTGGGGGTGCCCGTCCACCTCTATCTGCATGTGAAGGTGAAGGCGGACTGGGAAAACGACCGGTCCATCTATCGCAACATTGGCCTCGACTGGGTCGAATAGCACCCCGAATCCCTTTGAATAATGGCGCGCGGGCGCTAAGCGGGACGGCATGATCCTCGTCATCGACAATTATGACAGCTTCACCTGGAACCTGGTCCATTATCTGATGGAGCTTGGCGCGCGGGTGGAGGTCGTCCGCAACGACGCCATGTCGGCGGGACAGGCGTTGTCATCCGGCGCGGACGCATTCCTGCTCTCGCCCGGCCCCTGCACGCCGAACGAGGCCGGGATCAGCCTGGATATGGTCGCCGCCTGCGCGGAGACAGGCAAGCCACTGCTTGGCGTATGCCTTGGCCATCAGGCGATCGGCCAACATTTCGGCGGTAAGGTTGTGCGCGGCGGACTGATGCACGGCAAGACATCGCCGGTCCATCATGACGGCACGGGCATGTTCAAGGACCTGCCCTCGCCCTTCACCGCCACCCGCTATCATTCGCTGATCGTCGAAGACATCCCCGATTGCCTCGCGGTCAATGCCACCGCCGGCGACGGATCGGTCATGGCCTTTCGCCACAAGACTCTGCCGATCCACAGCGTCCAGTTCCACCCGGAGAGCATCGCGACCGAACATGGCCACGCCATGCTGGCCAATTTCATGACGATTGCGGGGATGAGGGTGAAGGAGCGGGCCTGACGCCTGCGTTTTTCCAATGCTACCTCCGTTCGTGTCGAGCGAAGTCGAGACACATTGCGCGCCGTGTCTCGACTTTGCTCGACACGAACGGAACGGTGCAAATAATCCAGCGCAACTGCTTCTCGACTTTCCCCGCCTTCCCCCGCTAAGGCACGCGCCATGACCGCCCTGCCCGATCCCACCCTGCCATTGGCGGCCGATGAAGCCGCCAGCGCCTTCGCGGCGATCCTGGACGGTACGGTCAGCGATGAAGCGATCGCTACTTTCCTTGTCGGGATGAGCCATCGCGGCGAAACCGCCATTGAAATAGCCGCCGCCGCGCAGGCGATGCGCGACCGAATGATCCCCATTACAGCGCCGGCAGGAGCCATCGACGTGTGCGGCACAGGGGGGGACGGGCATCATACGCTCAACGTCTCCACCGCCGTGTCGCTCGTCGTCGCAGCCTGCGATGTGCCGGTCGCCAAGCATGGCAATCGCGCAGCATCGTCGAAGGCAGGGGCTGCGGATACGCTGGAGGCGCTGGGCCTCAATCTCGACAGGGTAGCCGAACAGGCGGAACGGTCCCTGACCGATATCGGCATCTGCTTCCTGTTCGCGCAAAACCATCATCCCGCGCTCAGGCGCCTGGGTCCAATACGCAGGGCGATCGGCCAGCGGACCATCTTTAACCTGATGGGGCCGCTCGCAAATCCGGCGCGGGTCGACCGGCAACTTGTCGGCATCGCCCGCCCCTCCTACGTCCCCATCTATGCCGAAGCGCTGAGCCAGCTCGGCATGACCCACGCCATGGTGGTGTCGGGCGACGAGGGGCTGGACGAACTGTCCGTCGCGGGCGGCAACGATGTCGCCGATGTGACGGGCGAAGGCATAGTTGTGATGCGGCGCTGGTCACCGGCCCATGCTGGACTGCCCACTCACCCGGTCTCCGCCATCCGGGGCGGCGACCCTGCGCATAACGCCGCCGCTCTGCGTGCGCTCCTGCTGGGCGAACCGGGCGCCTATCGTGACGCCGTATTGTTCAACGCCGCCGCCGCCCTGATCGTCGCCGGCGTAGCGGCCAATCTGCGCGAGGGTGTGGAGGAGGCGGCGGAAGCCATCGACAAGGGCCTCGCCTATGCCCTGCTCAATTGCTGGATAGCCTATACATGACCAACAAGCTGATCGAAATCTGCGACGTGAAACGCGAGGAAGTCGCCCGGCGCAAGAAAGCGACGCCGCTTTCCAGTCTGCACGACCGCGCCGCCGGCCAGACGCCGCCACGCGGTTTCCGCGCCGCCCTCGATGCAAAGGCCGCTGCGGGATACGGGCTGATCGCCGAGATTAAAAAGGCGAGCCCCTCCAAGGGCTTGATCCGCGCCGATTTCGACCCGCCGGCCCACGCGAGGGCTTATGAAGCAGGTGGAGCGGCCTGTCTGTCTGTTCTGACTGACGAACCCTATTTCCAAGGTCATGATGATTATCTGATCGCCGCGCGCGCCGCCTGCGCCCTTCCCGTCCTCCGCAAGGATTTCATGGTCGACCCGTGGCAGGTGCTCGAGGCGCGGGCGTTGGGGGCAGACGCAATCCTGATCATCGCAGCGGCTCTAGATGACGCGCAGATGGCCGATATCGAGAGTCTGGCGCTCGAACTCGGCATGGATGCGTTGGTCGAGGTGCATGACGCCGAGGAACTGGAGCGTGCGTTGAAATTAGAGTCACGCCTGATCGGTGTGAACAACCGAGACCTGCGCGACTTTACTGTGGATTTCGCCCGCACCTATGAACTGGTCGGGCAAGCGCCTGCCGGATGCACGTTCGTTGCCGAAAGCGGTCTCACCTCAAAGGCGGATCTGGATGCCATGGCGGACCATGGCGTCCGCTGCTTCCTCGTCGGCGAGGCACTGATGCGACAGGCGGATGTCGAGGCAGCGACACGCAATCTGCTTACCGGCGAGTGAACGCCTGAACGCTACTCCCGGCGCGCTACTGATACTGCGCTTTCCCCGGAAATACGTCCCGGCGCCGCTCATCGCCCAGCTGGCGCTGACGCTGGTCATAAAGATTGCGGCGGCGGAGGTCGTCCACCTTCCTGCGTTGTTCGGACATTATCGGCTCCGGCATCGTCATGCCCGTAAAAACCGATATTCGCTTTTCCGGTTCCACAATATGCGACCAGCCGTTGCCTGCTTGACTCACCCCCTTGTGTTTCCTATGCGTTCTGCATCCGTTCCAAAACATGGTGACAGATCATGATGACGTCAAAGCAGCAGGAACTTCTGAGTTTCATTCATCAGCGACTTGAGGAGGGCGGCGTTTCGCCATCTTTCGAGGAGATGAAGGATGCGCTCGACCTGCGTTCCAAGTCCGGCATCCACCGGCTTATCAGCGCGCTGGAGGAACGGGGCTTCATCCGCCGCCTGCCCAACCGCGCCCGGGCGCTGGAGGTGTTGAAGCTGCCAGACGGTCTCGACCGGGTGAAGAAGCCTGCACTGATCGCCGTGCCGAAGGCGCCTGCGCCGATCATGCCGATCGCCGCCAACGACATTATCGAGATCCCGATGCATGGCCGCATCGCCGCCGGTGTGCCGATCGAGGCGATGGAGGGGCATAACATGCTGTCCGTCCCCGCCGCGCTGCTGGGTGCGGGCGACCATTATGCACTGGAGGTTGCGGGCGATTCCATGATGGAGGCCGGCATATTGGACGGCGACTTCGCCCTGATCCAGAAGACCGAAACCGCCCGCGAGGGACAGATCGTCGTCGCATTGATCGATGAATCGGAAGCGACGCTTAAATATTTTCGTCGAGAAGGGCCACGCATTCGCCTCGATCCGGCCAATTCTGCCTATGAACCGCAAATCTATGATGCTGCCCAGGTCCGCATTCAGGGCAAGCTGGCGGGATTGCTGCGCCGCTATAACTGAGCGCCATCAGATTGGGAACGGCGGCGGCCGGGCGACATCATCCATGGATGACTGTCGCCCGGCCGTTTCACTGTTCGGATATAGCCTTGCCGCAGATACACCGCCACGCCGCCGGTGCGACCGAGCATGGTCCGATCGATCCGTAGCCAGCGCGGCCTGCAGGTGCGCGGCAGCCTGCGTTCGCTGACAACCACGTCGGCCTCCGCGCAGTCCCTTGCAAGGCGTGCGGCCGGAACGAGGTCGAAGCTGCGGGTCGTGAGCAACCGCCAGCGCCGGGCTCCGCGCATCACATCAACAGCGCACAGATCGCGATTGCAGTTGGCCGATTGCAAATCCTCGAACGCGGCCAATTCGCCCTCATATCCGGCGCTTTCCGACAAGGTATCGCGCACATAATCGCCGGCCCGATCGCGCAGAATCGCCATACTGCCATCCTCGAGACGAATGGCTACGTGACGCCCGTCGCCCGTCACCAAAATATCCGGCTTTGGTGCCATGACGATCAGGCATGTCCCAAATACTATCGGAGCTATCCCCAGCCATCGCGCCGCGCTGCGCCAGAGCAGGCACCACAAACCGCCAACGATCGTCAGGCCGAACGCCGTTTCCGAAATCGCTGGAGTCAGCGCTACTGCTCCGGGACTGGCCGCAACGCCGTGCGCCACCCAGAGCAGCAGAGCGAGCGCCTGTTCGACCACCCACCACGCCGGAAAGCCCATCCCGATCCCGTCCAGCAACAGCGCAAGCGCTTCGAATGGCATCACGACGAAAGTGGTGAGCGGAATCGCAACCAGGTTTGCCACAGCGCCCAGCATCCCGGCCTGATGGAAGTTGAACAGGGCAATCGGCGCCAGCGCGATCTCGATCGCCAGCCGCGTAAGGAACAGGCCGAGCAAATGGCGGCCAAGGCGCATCAGGACCGATTCCTCCCGCGCCGACATACGTTTGCGGAACCAGGGAAGCTCTCCCAGGGCCACGATCACCGTAACCGCCGTAAAGCTCATTTGGAAGCTGGGTCCGGCCAGAGATTCGGGCCAGAGCAGCAGCACGAACAGCGCTCCTGACGCCACCAGCCGCAGCGTCAGCGAATCCCGCCCCAACGCCAGCCCACCAAGGACGAGCAACGCCGCCACGCAGGACCGTACGGTTGGCACATCCGCACCGGTCAGCAGCGTATAACCAATGCCAGCGAGCGCGCCCCCGCCCGCCGCGATCAGCAGCAGCGGCCAGCGCAAAGCCAGCCGCGGACTGAGGGCAAGCAGCCGAAAGATGAGGAAAATGACCGCACCGATCAGCGCGGTGACATGCAAACCGCTGATGGAGAGCAGATGCGCCAACCCGCTCCGCCGCATCGCCTCTGCATCCTCCTCTCCGATCGCGCCGCGATCACCCGTCGCCAGCGTCGCGGCGATCGCCCCCGGACCGCCTTGCACCTGTTTCTGGATATGCGCGGACAACCGCTGGCGCAGCGTCATGCCGCCATCGGCAGGCGTATGGATCACCTTGATCGGCGGCAACGCCTTTCCCGTTGCGCCGATGCCCAGGAAATAGGCCCGCTGGGCAAAGTCGTAAGCGCCTGGTACGGCAGGCGGCGCGGGCGGCATCAACCGGGCGCGAAACGTAATGACGGCCCCTTCTGCCAGTCCCGCCGGTCGGTCCTTGTCCTCGACATTCACCCGAATCCGGGATGGAAGGTCGGGGCGATCAATCGGGTCGAGAAGCAATCTCGTGCTGGCCTGCGCCGGCAATAGCTCCACCGCTGAGACCCGTGCATGCATCTCGACGAAATGGGCGCGCGCGAGCGGCGGCTCGCCGAATGCCACAGCCTTCCCCCACACGATCAGGCACCCCAAAGCGGGGAGCAATCCGCTCGTCACGACGATCGCGCGCAACCGCGATCCGGCGGGCATCAAGCAGCCGCCGCAGACCATCGCAACGCAGGCGCAACACCAGCCAAACCAGGAGAATGGTCCGGGCAGCAGGAACCAGGCCGTTATCCCCACGCCCAGCAGCACCGGAACCCACAGGGCGATATGTTCCCTTTCCTTTTCCAGCCACAATTCGATGACCGAAAACAGGACGAAAAAAGATAGTGGACGCCAGCCCCTCGTGGAGGTTTGTCGTGGCTCGAAAGCCATGCTAGGGGGCGTGCGGTCCATGGGTTTCAGCAGGAATGTCGGGGAATCGTTGAGTGAACGCAACAACTGAAAACGGCACAAAAACAGGGCCGGTCGTTACGCGTTTTGCCCCCTCCCCCACTGGTTATCTGCATATTGGCGGCGCCCGCACCGCCCTCTTCAACTGGCTGTTCGCGCGCCATCATGGCGGCAAGTTCCTGCTGCGCATCGAGGATACCGATCGCGCGCGATCGACGGAAGCGGCAATCGACGCCATATTCGATGGACTGGACTGGCTGGGCCTGTCCGGTGACGAACCCCCGGTCTTTCAGTTCGCCCGCGCCGCCCGCCATGCCGAGGTCGCCAATGCGATGCTGGACGCCGGCCACGCCTATCGCTGCTACGCCACGCCCGAGGAACTGGCCGAGCTACGTGAACAGCAGCGCGCCGCGAAGCAACCGATGCGTTACGATGGCCGCTGGCGTGACCGCGATCCTTCGGAAGCGCCGGCCGGCGCGCCCTTCGTCATCCGCATAAAGGCCCCGCGCGAGGGCGAGACGGTTATCGAAGACGCCGTCCAGGGCCGGGTGGTCGTGCAGAATGCCGAACTGGACGACATGATCCTGCTACGGTCGGACGGCACGCCGACCTATATGCTGGCGGTGGTGGTCGACGATAATGATATGGGCGTCACCCATGTCATTCGCGGCGATGACCATCTGAACAACGCCTTCCGTCAGCTTTGCATCATCCGGGCGATGGACTGGAAGGAACCGGTCTACGCCCATATCCCGCTCATTCACGGCGCAGACGGCGCGAAGCTGTCGAAACGGCACGGCGCGCTCGGCGTAGACGCCTATCGCGACGAGATGGGCATGCTGTCCGAAGCGGTGATCAACTATCTCCTGCGCCTGGGCTGGGGCTATGGCGACGAGGAACTGATCAGCCGCGACCGCGCAATCGACCTGTTCGATCTGGCCGGTGTCGGCCGTTCGCCTTCCCGCTTCGACCTAAAGAAGCTCGAAAATCTGAACGGCCACTATCTGAGGGAGGCGGACGACGCCCGTCTCGCAGCACTCGTCGCGCCGCGCGTTTCCAAGCTGGTCGGGCGTGACATCTCAGCAGAAGAGACTGCTCTTCTGACCCAGGCGATGGCGTCGCTCAAACCTCGGGCGAAAACGCTGGACGAAATCGCCGATGGCGCGCTTTTTCTGTTCGCCAAGCGCCCTCTGGATTTTGACGAGAAGGCAACCCATCTGCTAGACGACGCAGCGCGCGTGCTGTTGCAGAATACCGCTGACGCCCTTGGCCAGATTCCGGTCTGGACCATGGAAGCGATCGAGGAAAAGATACGCAGCGTAGCGGAGGATGCCGAACTAGGCCTTGGCAAGGTAGCCCAGCCCCTGCGCGCAGCGCTTACGGGGCGGACGACCTCGCCGGGCATATTCGACGTACTCTTCCTCCTCGGGAAAGATGAGACGCTTTTGAGACTGTCGGACGCCCAAGGGGTTTCCGCAAACTGACGCGAATGAAGGAGAACAAAGTGGCCGACACCAAAGCCAAACTGACCCTTGGAGAGAACAGCAAGGAATATCCGGTCCTGAGCGGTAGCGTCGGTCCGCAGGTGATCGACATCCGCAAGCTGTACGGCGACACGGAAATGTTCACCTTCGACCCCGGCTTCACGTCGACGGCGAGCTGCGAGTCCGCGATCACCTATATTGACGGCGACCAGGGCATTCTGCTGCATCGCGGCTATCCCATCGATCAGCTGGCCGAAAAGTCCAGCTTCATGGAAGTATCCTACCTCCTGCTCAACGGCGAGCTGCCGGGCAAGGCGGAGCTGGACAAGTTCAGCCACACCATCACGCGCCACACCATGGTGCATGAGCAGCTGGCGACCTTCTTCCGCGGCTTCCGCCGGGATGCTCACCCGATGGCGATCCTATGCGGCGTGGTCGGCGCGCTTTCGTCCTTCTACCACGACTCGACCGACATCAACGATCCCAAGCAGCGCGAGATCGCCTCGCACCGCCTGATCGCCAAGATGCCGACGATCGCGGCCATGGCGTATAAATATTCTGTGGGTCAGCCCTTCCTCTACCCGGACAACACCCTTTCCTACACCGGCAACTTCCTGCGCATGACCTTCGGCGTTCCGGCCGAGGACTATGTCGTCGATCCGGTGATCGAGGATGCGATGGACAAGATTTTCATCCTCCACGCCGACCATGAGCAGAACGCATCGACCTCGACCGTGCGTCTCGCCGGTTCGTCGGGCGCCAATCCGTTCGCATGCATCGCGGCGGGCATCGCCTGCCTGTGGGGTCCTGCGCATGGCGGCGCGAACGAAGCCGCACTCAACATGCTGCGGGAGATCGGCACTGTCGATCGCATCCCGGAATATATCGCCCGCGCGAAGAACAAGGACGATCCGTTCCGCCTGATGGGCTTCGGCCACCGCGTCTACAAGAATTTCGACCCGCGCGCGAAAGTGCTGTCAAAGGCCGCTTCGGACGTGCTCGACAAGCTGGGCATCGACGATCCTGTCCTAGACGTTGCGCGCGAACTGGAGCGGATTGCGCTCAGCGACCCCTATTTCATCGACAAGAAGCTGTATCCGAACGTCGATTTCTACAGCGGCGTCATCCTCTCGGCCATCGGCTTCCCGACCGAGATGTTCACCGTGCTCTTCGCCCTCGCCCGCACAGTCGGCTGGGTCGCACAGTGGAACGAAATGATCTCCGATCCCGCACAAAAGATCGGCCGTCCGCGCCAGCTGTACACCGGCGCGACGCAGCGGGACTATGTGGCTGTAGACAAGCGCTGATCCACTCAGCACTGGAAATTGAAAAGGCGGCTTCCGAAAGGAGGCCGCCTTTTTCTATGCGCCGACCGGCATGGTGAACAGGAAGCGCGCCCCCTGCCCCGGCGCGCTTTCGACGGTGATGTCGCCGCCCATCGCGCGTGCGAGTTTCCGGGAGATGTAAAGGCCCAGCCCGCTGCCGCCCGAATCCTCCCGGCCGAGCCGCTCGAACTTTTCAAAGATCCGCTCTTGGTCCTCCAGCGCGATGCCGCGCCCTTGGTCCGCGACGACGACCCGCGCCATCCCGTTCTCATTCTCCAGCCGCACCCAGATCATCGAGCCGTCCGGCGAATAGCGCAGGGCATTGCCCAGCAGGTTGACCATCACCTGCAGCGCGCGGCGGAACTCGCCAATGGCGGGCAAGGCTTCATCGGTGCGTGGCGCATCGATGCGAATATGGCGGTCGGCGGCCTTCACCGCCAGCAGGCCCGCCGTCCGCCGGGCAATATCGGCGAGATCGACCTCTTCCTGCGCCACCACGAAATCGGGCCGATCGATGGCCTGCAGATCGGCCAGATCGTCCACCAACTCCATCAGATGTCGCCCGGCCGATCCGATATCGGCGGCATAGGCGGCATAATCCTCACGAAGCGGCCCCTCAAGCTGGCCGCTGATCGTATCGGCATTGGCGATGATGCGGCCCAGAGGTTGGCGCAGGGCCTTATCGAGACGACGTCCAAAAAGCGGCGAGAAGGAATCCGAAGACGCCATGGTCTGGCCGACGATCGCGGTGTCGATCACCTCGGCATCGGCCTCGGTCGCCACGGCGATTCCCCGATAGCCCATCAGGCGGCCGCTAATGTCGAAGAGGGGGATACCGGAAAGGATCAGCTCCTCCCCACCCCGGCTCACGGGCACAGCGCGCTGGCCGTGGAAAGGCTTACGCTCCGCCAACGCCTCCAGGATCGGCATGTCGCCCGCCTCATCGGCGATCAGCTTCAAATGTCCGGTCAGCCGCGCGCCGCGCTCGGGCAGGCCAGGTCCGTCGCCATCGATGGTGACGAACCGCATCTGGGTATCGATCTGCCATGACCAACCGCCATCGGCTGGCTTTTCGATCATGGGATCCAGCGACGTCATGCGGTCTCGCGCCGGCCGCTCCTGCCAATCGACGATCGTCAGAGCAACGCCATTCTCGCCAGGTTCCGCGCGGACCCACAGGTCGATGTCGACATCCTGCCCAGCGGCGATCACCGGCCGTGACAGCATCACCTTCAACCGCCAACACAATCGGGCCAGCGCGGCCAGTTGCGGAACCAGCAAAGGACCGCCAAGCACACCGCCCGCATCGCGCTGAAGCGCCAGCAACGGCCCATCGGCGCTGAGCAGCAGCCCTTCGGGGGAAATGGTCGCGTTCACAAGGTCGCTATGCAGGGGCGGCATGTTCATCCGCCGCAGGCAGGGTCGATCAAGGCGATCTTCGCCTTCAGTTCGGCGGGGCCTGAGAGGACAGCGATTGCTGCACACGCCTCTGCATCCGAAAGAGCGTCGAATGTCTCGGACATGGCGATGATACAGGCGTCGTCGAGTTCGCGACGGATCGGCTGCACTTGCAGCAGCAGATGCCGACAATCGGATGCCGATCCACCGAGTACATGGCAGAGGCCAACGACCGTGCGCAGCGGCGCGTGAACAAAAGCATCCAGAACAGCCTCCGTGGCGAGCCCGGCGCGTTCTCCCGCGAAGGCGGCAAACAGCAATATCCGCCGGTGCGCCAGCGCCTGTCCCAGCAACATGGGCTCATCCGCGCGGCCCCTCATCAGGCGCGCAATCCGGCTGGCACGCGCAATTGGCGTTGCGCTTTCGTCATGGCCGGCGATGATGTCCGCTGCAGCGGCGGCGATGACGGCCTGCGATACGATCGGGTCCGCAAAGCCGGACCGGCCCCCCTCGGTCGCTATCAGCGCGGCGACGGTCCAGACGATATCGGCAAAGGCTTCAGCCGGAAGATCCGCCGACATGGCGGCATGACGATCGTCGGGCGCGGCCCAGCGCATTTCGGCGAGCGCCAGCGCCGCGGCCTGTTCGGCCACCTTGGGATCGTCATGATAATGCAGCCAGGAAATATCCTCGCCGTCCCGCGAAACCGGACCATCTGTGCCGAAACCCGCCTGCCGACCGAGCAGGCCTATCGCGGCGCGCATCCGCATTTGGGCGATGAGATCAGGACCGACAAGGTGCGGATTAGCTTGGACGCCCTGCCATACAGACGTGGCCTTCGCGGCAGCGAGCATCGGCGAAAGCGCGGTATCGGCCAGCGCCTCATGCAGCGCGGCCTCCACGCTGCCAAGACATCCGGCCAGATGCCGACGCGTCTCGCTGATCAGCGCGTCAGTCCATGGCGTCGCGCCGATCGGCAGGAATTGCGCAAGGTCGAGCATGTGCGCGAAGGGCCTGCCGACCGCACCGATAGCCGTCATCAGGGGATGGGAGCCGACCGGGAAGGTCGCTCCATGATCTAGCGGCAGGGCGCTCATGGAAGGCACCATAAGGCTGCGTGGTTAATTTGCGCTAAACCCCAGTTGGGAAACCGGCGCGTAAAAATCGCTCAGCTTTCAACGGTTTCCGGGCCGAGAATGGCAAGGCCCAGGGACAGGATGGCGCAAGCGATGGACAGCGTCAGGCCGAAATGGAAATAGCCGCCGCCCGTGGTCAACAGCAGCAGCAGTAGCGTCGACCCGGGCGTCAGGATCGCCCATTTCCGCGCGCCATGAAACCGCCCGGAGCGCAGCCCGAGCATCAAGATGGCGAGCAGTCCGGCAAGATAGAGCCCGTCCATGGTCCGGCCAGCCTCATTGCCCAGCAGCGCCACGCCCGCCAGCACAGTAAGGTGCGGCATGATCCCGACCCAGCCTTCCAGCCCGCCTCGGCGCGCCAGTTGCACGAGCCGGTCTACGGTCAGCGACAGCAGCAAGGCCGCCAGGTAAAGGAACAGCGCAATCATCGGCCAGCCGAGCAGGGTGGCGACAATGCCGATCAGAGAGACAGCGATCGCCCCGGCGCGCACCTGCCCTGCAGGCACCTGACTCCGCAGGAATTCCGGCGCGATGCGGGCAGCGAGCGGCGCGAGGATGACACGCTCTGCCCCCGCCTCGCCCGCTGGCGCGCGCTTCCCCACCAGCAGCGCGCGGGAGACAAGGTCGGCCTCCGCCTGGCTGCTGATCAGCGCAAGGCGCGCGTCCATAACCTCTTCGGAAGGGATGCCGATGCGATGGCTTCCGGCCTGAACGACCGCGCGGACCATGGTCAGTTCCAGGTCCCAGTCGCCGATCATATCCAATGTGCCGAACAGGACATCGGGGGACACCCGCGCGACTCCGGCCCAGCGCTGGCCGGCGTCGATACGCTCGAACCCCGCCGTGGTCGCGCTGTCCTCCGTCACCAGCACGACATTGCCGGGCTGCCCCGCCACCGCCGTATAGAATCGCTGCGGGACGACCGCGCCGTCGGCGACCAGCATCATGTCCCGGTCGCGCGGAGCCTCCCGCAGCAGGGATACCATGTCGCGCACGATGGATACCGAAATGCCGTCCGCCGTTAGCCTGTCCATGGCGCGCGAAAGCGGCTGCGTCACGGCGCCCACAAGCACCATGACTTGCTCCGCGCCGGCCTCCGCCGCCTGCCTTACCTGATATTCCAACAGGCTCTGGCCCGCGAAATGCAGGTTGGTGCGCAGCATGCCGGGCGAATCGCTCGCAGGCTGACTGGCACAGATAATGGCCGAAAAAGACATGAAAGAGCGGACCCGGGGTAATGCTTTGCCCGCCTTCTCGCAACACCGGAGCCGTGGCGCAAGTAGAGCCTGCGCAACGGCGGTCCGAATTCAGCCGAGGGCGAATTCCGTGACGGCGGCCCGCAACCGGCGAAGCATCTTGGGATCGCCCGGTGCGCATTGCGCCGCCTCGTCGGCCAGAGCCATCAGCCCAGATACGCCGAAGCTCGCGGCAAGGCCTTTCAGGCGATAGGCCGCCAGCTGCCAGTTGGCGTCGCAGCGCGCCCGACCCAATAGGTCGAGGTTGCGTTCGGCGCTTTCGAGGAACGCCGTGCGCAAATCCGCGATCAATCCCGCATCGTCACCGACGGCTGCGGCAAGGGCGGCGTCCAAGGCTCCCGGATCATAAGACATGAGGTATGGGTTACCTGCCAGACCGTTAACTTTTCGTTGCAAATAGGCGTTTGCGCGGACCAAAAACATGGTACAGAACGGGACATGAATGGGGGAAACAAGATCGTGGGCCTACGCCGCCAATCGGAGGCCGATGAGGCGCAGGCACCTGTGACCGATGACGAGCTTCTGCTCGAAGAATATTATTCTTCCGAGTTCAGCGAACAGCCAAAACCGACCGGTTGGCCTACAGTGGCTCGGGCCGTGCTTGCGGCAAGCGCTGCGATCTGGACGCTCTTCAACCTTTGGGTGATATTCGGGCGGGGTCAGCCCTTCCCTTCTGTCGAGGCCATTCCGGCGGCGGTGGCGACATTCGCGATTCCGCTGGTGCTGATCGGCACGCTCTACCTCCTGTTGATTCGCAACAGCCATGCCGAGTCGCGCCGCTTCCAGAAGACTACTGAGAGCCTGAGACTCGAGAGCGAGGCGCTGGAGCAGAAACTGTCCCAGATCGGCACACAGCTGGCGAACGCTAAGGCGGCGATGCAGGAACAGGCGACGCTGCTGGAAAATTACGGCGCCGCCGCCAGCGCGAATATGGAGGCGTCGGCCAAGCTGATTGCTTCCAGCGCCGCCGAGGCCGCAGACCACACGGTCAATGCGGAGCGCGCAGGCGCGGAGCTTGCCGGCCAGATGACGGAGCTGGTCCGGACCCTGCCCTCGCTGCAGGAGCGGGCGAACGCCATGTCGGCGCAACTCATGGAGAGCAGCCAGGCCATGACCGGCCGCATCGATTCGCTTGAGCGCCGACTTCAGGCGGTAATGGCGATTTCGGACGATGCGCGCCTACGCACCCTGTCCGCTACCAAGAGCCTCACCACCCAGCTCGCCCAGTTGCAGGAGGAGACCCGGTCTGCCTCCGACGAGATCAACGGCATGGCCCAGCAGGCGGCCGAACGGATCGACAGCGCGATTGGCAGCGCCCGCGCCGCGCTCGAGGAAACCGGTACCGGGCTGCAATCGCAGGCGCAGTCACTCACCAACCTTGTCGAGGATTCGCGCACAGCCATTGCCGGCATTGGCAGCGACGCCGTGGCGGGCTTCCAGAACCACAGTCAGACCATAGAGACGCGTCTGCTGGATCTTTCGCGCACGCTAGAAAGCCATCGCGACGTCACGTCGGGCCTCAACGACGACCTTATCGGCAAGCTGGACTTCGTCGAAGGCCGGTTCGGCGAGTTCGAGAAGCAGGGCCTTGCGCGCAACGAGCGGATCGCGACCACGCTGGCGACCGTCGCTGCAGAAGCCGAGCGGGTCGACCGCGCCCTTTCGGCAGGCAACAGCACCGCAGAGAGTCTCATCACGCGCTCGGAAAGTCTGCTGCTGGCGCTCGACTCGAGCGTGCGCGAGATCGAGGAGACTTATCCCACTGCGCTGGGACGGCTCGACGCCCGTGTCGAAGAGACCCAGCGCCTGCTCGCCACCGCTGCGCCCGAACTGGAAAAACTCGAAGCCATTGCGCAGTCGGTCCTCGGCCGGACGCAGGAGACCGAGGAAATGCTTCGGGATCAGGCGAAGCGCCTCAACGAACTGCTGGAAACCACCGGCGAGAATCTTGCGAGCAATCGCAGCGAAGTCGAGATGCTGCGCGACATGCTCTACAGCGCGGACGAGGGCGCGGCGCGTCTCAAGGAAAGCGCCGGACCTCAGCTTGTCGCGGCGCTCGTCCGAGTGAAGGACACCGCAGACCAGGCCACGGAACGCGCGAAACAGTCGCTTGCCCGTGCAATTCCCGATGCGGCCGAAGCCCTTGGCAAGGCCAGCGCCGAAGCGCTACGGAACGCCGTCAGCGAGCAGGTCACTGCGCAGATTGCCCAGCTATCGACCGTCGCAGACCAGGCGATCGAGGCCGCCAGTGCCGCTACCGAACGGCTCGATCGGAAGATCCAGGCCGTCGCGGACAGCAGTAGCGGCATTGAAAAGAAGATTGCGGAAGCCGATGACGCCGTTGCCGCGCGCGACCGCGAACATTATACGCGCCGCTCGAAGGATCTGATCGAATCTCTCAACAGCACCGCCATCGACATCACCAAGGTGCTGTCCAGCGATGTGACCGATCTCGACTGGGCCGACTATCTGAAGGGCGACCGGGGTGTCTTCACCCGCCGGGCCGTACGCCTGCTCGACGCCGGCGAAGCGCGCGAGATCGCGATCCAATATGACGGCAACGCCGAATTCCAGGATCATGTGAACCGCTACATCCACGATTTCGAGGGGATGCTGCGCATCATCCTCGGCTCGCGCGACGGCAATGCGCTGGCGGTGACGCTGCTCTCCTCCGACATGGGCAAGCTCTATGTCGCGCTTGCCCAGGCCATCGACCGCCTGCGCTAGGGCAGCTTCCGTTAAGCCAGAATCACCTTAACTCCGTCGCCCTGAGCCTGTCGAAGGGCTGCCGTTCTTTGCGGGCGTCGGGGAAAAAAGGACAGGGCTTCGACAGGCTCAGCCCGAACGGGTTGATTAGTCGTTCGAAGCTAAGCTAATCCCCCCGTTCGCTTCGAGCGTAGTCGAGAAGCCTCGCGCACCGTTTTTCGACAAGCTCGAAATAAACGGAAGTGGGGCTTAACCGCGCCAAGCCCAAACCGCATTCACCCATGCTTGCTCATGGATATGATCTGTTCCGCGCTGATCCAGCCATAGACATAATTGGCGTAATACAGCCCGAACAGCGCGGTCGCGAGGATCGTCGCGCGCAGCGAAACGATCCCGGGCCGGAAATTGCTGGGCGCGCTGTCGGCCTGCCCCTGCACTTTCTCCTCGCCGGTCTCGTCCGGCGTCCTGATGCCGAAGGGCAGCACGCAGAAGGCGCTGATCACCCAGAACAGCATGTAGATGGCGAGAATGGCGTAGAGGTTCATGCGCGGAGGCTCAGGCGTGGACGATTAGAACATCTACCACAGGCTTCTTGCCGGTCCAGCGCGAAGCCGTACGGCGCACGGCAAGGCGCACGCGCTCCCGCATCGCCTCGATATCCTTGGACCCCTTGGGCACCGCCGCGCCGGCCTCATCCTCGGCCTCGCCGATAAACGCGTCGCGATCCTCCTCGACCGGAACGCCCTGCAGGCGGATGCTAGCGCGACCGACCAGCGCGCCGCCCTTGTTGACCGCCACCGCAACGCTGATCTGCCCATGCAGTCCCAGTTTGCGCCGCTCATTCATGGTCGTGCCGTCGGCAGGCAAGATGACGTCGCCATCCAGCACCAACCGCCCGACCGTCTCCTTGCCCAACAGCTTCGGGCCGTTCGGCGCAAGGCGGATAAGGTCCCCATTGCCCTGCACGATCGCGCTCGGAATGCCTTCGGCCAAGCCGAGTCGAGCCTGCTCCGCCATGTGCCGCATCTCTCCATGGACCGGCAGCAGGATCTGCGGCCTGATCCAGCGATACATGGCCTGCAATTCGGGCCGGCCCGGATGGCCGGACACATGGACCTCCGCCTGCCGGTCGGTGACCATCACCACGCCCTTGGCGGCGAGTGTATTCTGGATGCGGCCGATGGCGATCTCGTTGCCGGGAATCTGCTTGGACGAAAAGACGACCATGTCGCCCTCGGACAGCTTGATGGGATGGCTGTCGAACGCGATGCGCGCCAGCGCCGCCCGCGCCTCGCCCTGCCCGCCCGTGGCGATGATCATCACCTCGTCGCGGGGCATGTCCATGACATCGTCCCAGTCCACCGTCGGCGGGAAGTCCTTGAGATAACCCGCGCTCTTGGCCGTCGAAATGATGCGGTCGAGCGATCGCCCAGCCACGCACACCTTCCGCCCGGTCGCATTGGCGACCTCACCCAGCGTCTGCAACCGCGCGGCATTGGACGCGAAGGTGGTGACGAGAACGCGCGCCTTGGCGTTCTTCACGACCTCCATCAATCCTTCGCGCACCGCGCCTTCCGATCCACTGGCTTCCGGGTTGAAGACATTGGTGCTGTCGCACACCAGCGCCAGCACGCCCTGATCGCCAACCGCCGTCAGTTGCTCCGGCGTCGATGGCACGCCCATCATCGGACGATCATCGAGCTTCCAGTCGCCGGTATGGAAAATCCGCCCATGGGGCGTGTCGATCACCAGCGCATTGCCCTCGGGAATCGAATGGGCGAGCGGCATGTAGCGAAATCCGAATGGCCCGAGCTGGAAACTCGCCTCATTCTGGATGACGTGCAGCTTCACCTCTTTCGACAGCCCTTCCTCCTCCAGCTTCAGGCGGATCAGCCCGGCGGTGAACGGGGTGGCGTACAGCGGCACGCCGAGGTCGGCGGCCAGATAGGGGATCGCGCCGATATGGTCCTCATGCCCATGCGTCAGGACGATGCCTAGCAGATCCTTGCGTCGTTCCTCGATGAAGGACAGGTCGGGCAGGATCAGTTCCACGCCGGGATAGGCCGGATCGGCAAAGGTCAGGCCCAGATCGACCATCACCCATTTGCCCTGCGTGCCGTAGAGATTGACATTCATGCCGATCTCCCCCGACCCGCCAAGGGCCAGGAAGAGCAGCTCATCTTTGGGGGTCATTATCTATTCAAACTCCGCTCATGCATCAGCGCCAGCCCCTGAATGGTAAGGTCGGGCGCTATTGCATCGAAAATATCAGTGTGATCATCGAACAGGACCGCCAGGCCGCCGGTCGAGATCACCTTCACCGGACGGCCGATCTCCGCACGCATCCGCGCGACCAGGCCCTCCATCATGGCAACATAGCCCCAAAAGACGCCGATCAGCATCTGTTCCTCCGTCGTGCGTCCGATGACCGAACGGTCCTCCGGCGCAGCGATGGCGATACGGGGCAGCTTGGCGGCGGCGGCGACCAGCGCATCCAGCGACAGGTTGATGCCTGGCGCAATGATGCCGCCCTTGTAGGCGCCGCTATAGTCAACGACGTCGTAGGTGGTTGCCGTGCCGAAGTCGATGACGATCAGGTCGCCGCTGTACAGATGGTGCGCCGCGATCGCGTTGACAACCCGGTCGGCGCCAACCGATGCCGGTTCGGCCACGTCCAACTCGATGCCCCACTCGACCGGCGCTTGCCCGGCAATCAGCGGATCGACCTTGAAATATTTGGTAGACAGCACTTCCAGATTGTGAAGCGCACGCGGCACGACGGTGGCGATGATGACGGCATCGACCGCCTGCATCGTGAAGCCTTCCAGTATCAGCAACTGGTTGAGCCACACGGCATATTCGTCCGCGGTGCGGCGAGCGTCAGTCGCGATCCGCCAGCGCGCGCGAATATCCCGCCCCTCGACAAGCGCGAAAACAACATTGGTATTGCCGGCATCTACGGCGAGAAGCATCGGATTTTCCTTGGCTGTCAGACCAGAAAGACGTCGCCGGCATGAATGGCACGGGTGGTTCCGTTATCCAAGCGCAGGATCAGTTCGCCACCGGAAGAAAGATCGTCGAAACGTCCCTCAACAAGCTCGCCATCGGGCAGGCTGACCCGCAGCAGCGTGCCGGGCGGATGGGCGGCGGCGATCCAGCGGGCGCGGATCGGATCGAGCCCATAGGTGCGCCAGCTATGAACTGTGTCGGCAAAGGCGGGAGCGATGGCGTCGAGCAGGGCCGTCGCGGCGCTGTCGACAGCGCCCAGCGCCCACAGGCTCGTGGTCGCGCGGCCCGGAATCTCCGGATGCGCCATAACATTCACGCCAATGCCGATGATGATCGCGTCCCCAGTCCGCTCCAGCAGCATGCCGCACAGCTTGGCGGGACCGGCCATGATGTCGTTGGGCCATTTGATCTGCGTGCGACCGGGCAGCAGCGCGTCGATCGCCTTATGCACGGCAATGGCGGTGACGAGGGCGAGGCTCGGGGGAGCAGGGTCGCCGGGCCGGACCCGGACCAGCGTCGAACAATAAAGGTTGCCGGCCGGGCTTTCCCAGTCACGGCCGAGCCGCCCCCGGCCGCCGCTCTGCCGCTCGGCGCGCAGCCATGTTCCCTCGCCCGCGCCATCCTCCGCCAGCGCCTTCATGTCGGCGTTGGTGGAGATGGTCTCCGATACTGTGCGGATGTCGATCAGAACAGCGCGGCCGCAGCCGCAGCCGATGCGCTGTCGAGGACCGGGTTCAGCAGATAGCCCAGCACTACGACGGCGGCGCAGGCCGTCATCAGCACGCCCTCAATCCGGCTGCCGGCGGGGGCATAGGCCGCGACCGGCTCGTCGAAGTAGATCGTCTTGATGATCTTGAGATAATAGAATGCGCCGATCACCGATGCCACGATGCCGAACACCGCAAGACCCGTCAGGCCCGCTGATACGGCCGCATCGAACACCAGGAACTTCGCCCAGAAGCCGAAGAGCGGCGGAATGCCGGCAAGGCTGAACATGAAGATGGCAAAGCAGGCGGCCAGCCCCTTGCGGCTCTGCGACAGGCCCGACAGGCTGGCGATCGTCTCGACCGGATTGCCGTCCGCGTCCCGCATCTGCAGCACGCACAGGAAGCTGCCAAGCGTCATCACGATGTAGATGGCGAGATAGCTCATCGTCGCGGCGACGCCGGCGGGCGTCCCGGCTGCCAGGCCGACCAGCGCGAAACCGATATTGTTGATCGACGAGTAAGCGAGCAGGCGCTTGATATTCGTCTGGCCGATCGCTGCCACCGCGCCGAGCAGGATGGAGGCGAGCGCGACGAAGATCACGATCTGCTGCCACGCCATGCCGGCAGGACCCAGCGCCTCGATGGCGACGCGTATGGTCAGGCCAAGCGCCGCGACCTTGGGCGCGCTGGCGAAGAAGGCAGTGACGGGCGTCGGCGCGCCCTCATAGACGTCCGGCGTCCACATGTGGAACGGCACGGCGCTGATCTTGAAGGCCAGGCCAGACAACACGAACACCATGCCGAACAGTTCGCCGTTCGACACGCCGTCACCCAGCGCAGCCGCGATGCCCGCAAAGCTCGTCGAGCCGGAGAAACCGTAGAGCAGCGAGATGCCATAGAGCAGGATGCCGCTCGCCAATGCGCCCAGCACGAAATATTTCAGGCCCGCTTCGGAAGAGCGCTCATCCTGCCGCATGAAGCTGGCGAGGACATAGGCCGCAAGGCTGTTCATCTCCAACCCGACATAGAGGGTCAGCATGTCGCTGGCCGACACCATCATGCCCATGCCGATGCATGCGAACAGGATCAGGATCGGATATTCCGCTCGCAGGGCGCCACCCTGGGAGAAGAAGCGCGGGGCGACGATGATGCTCACCGCAGCCGCCACATAGATCAGCACCTTGGCGAACCCGGCAAAGGCGTCGGCCTGATAGAGACCGTCAAAGGCGTCGCCGCCATGGGTCGGCAGGCCGGTCAGCGACAGCGCCGCTGCAACCAGAACGCCAACCGAGGCCCAGGATATGGCGACGGTAGTCCGATCGCCAGCATAGGCGGCGACCATCATGAGGACGAGTCCGCCGGCTGTCAGGATCAGCTCCGGCATGACCATCAGCAGGGAAGCAGTTTCGATCATCAGTGCGCCTCCCCCGGCGCTGCATGGGCGGCCTGTTCATGGCCCCCGGATTCATGAGTGTCATGCGCGGCGGCCGGCTTGGGCGCGCCGATCTTGATCTGTGCATCACCCGCCGGGACAGCACGAGCCAGACGCGCCTCTAGCGACACGATGTCCGCGCGCATCGGCGACAGGAAGCTTTCGGGATAGACGCCCATCCACAGCACGCCCGCCGCAATCGGCGCGAGCAGCCACAGTTCGCGGGCCGACAGGTCCGGCATCGCTGCCGCGTCCGCGTTCAGCTGGTCGCCATAGCAGACCCGGCGATAGAGGTAGAGCATGTACGCCGCGCCCAGGATGATGCCGGTGGTCGACACCAGCGCGACCCAGCTCGACGCCTTGTAAACACCCATCAACGCCAGGAATTCGCCGACGAAGTTGCTCGTGCCCGGGAGGCCGACCGACGCCATGGTGAACAGCAGAAACAGCGCGGCATATTTGGGCATGTTGATCGATAGCCCGCCATAGCGGCTGATTTCGCGAGTGTGCAGCCGATCGTAGATGACGCCCACGCACAAGAACAGTGCGCCGGACACCAGGCCATGACCCAGCATCACCATCATCGCGCCCTCGATGCCATGGGTGTTCAGCGCGAACAGGCCGACCGTCACGATCGCCATATGCGCGACCGAGGAATAGGCGATCAGCTTCTTCATGTCGCTCTGCACCAGCGCGACGAGGGAGGTGTAGACGACAGCGACCATCGACAGGCCGAACACCAGTGGCGCGAACTGCGCCGAGGCCTCCGGGAACATCGGCAGCGAGAAGCGGATGAAGCCATATCCGCCCATCTTCAGAAGCACGCCCGCCAGAATGACGGAGCCGGCGGTCGGTGCCTGCACATGCGCGTCGGGCAGCCAGGTATGGACCGGCCACATCGGCATCTTCACCGCGAAGCTGGCGAAGAAGGCGAGCCACAGCCATGTCTGCGCATGGACCGGGAAGTCATAGCCCATCAGCACCGGAATGCTGGTCGACCCGGCCTCATGCACCATCCACATCATCGCGATCAGCATCAGCACTGATCCGAGCAGGGTGTAGAGGAAGAATTTATAGCTGGCGTAGATGCGGTCCGCACCGCCCCAGATGCCGATGATCAGGTACATCGGGATCAGCCCGGCCTCGAACATCACATAGAAGAGGTAGATGTCCTGCGCGGTGAAGACGCCGATCATCAGCACCTCCATCAACAGGAAGGCCGCCATATATTCGCCAACGCGCTTGTCGATCGCCACCCAGCTCGCGCCGATGCAGATCGGCATCAGGAACACGGTCAGCGCGATCAGCATCAGCGCGATGCCGTCGATCCCCAGCGCCCAGGCGAACTTGCCGAAGATCGGCGCATATTCGGTGAACTGCCAGGTGACCGCCCTGCCCGACTGGTCGAACTTCGCCCACAGGACGATGCCCAGCACCAGGTCGGCCAGCGTCGCCGCCAGCGCGATCCAGCGGGCGGTCTGCGCACCACTGAACAGGCAGGCGATGGCCCCCGCCATCGGCACCGCCATCATCAGGGAAAGAATTGGAAAGCCGCCCATTATCGTACGATCGCCCAGGTTGCAGCCGCGGCGAGCCCGATCAGCATCACCAGCGCATAGGTATAGAGATAGCCCGACTGGAGCTTGCGGGTGACCTTGCCGCCCTGGACAACCAGTGCGGACAGGCCGTTCGGGCCGAAGCGGTCAATGAAGCCGATGTCTCCGAATTTCCAGAGGAAACGGCCAATGGCAAAGGCGGGCTTCACGAAGATCGCGTTATACAGCTCGTCAAAATACCATTTGTGCAGCAGGAAGTCGTAGAGGACACCAAACTGGTCGACAAAGGCGCGCGGCCAGTCGGTATGGCGGATGTAGCTCAGCCACGCGATCAGCAGGCCGGTCAGCATCACTGTGAACGGCGCAAACTTCACCCACAGCGGCACTTCATGCGCGGCATGCATCAGATGGGCGTTGAACGCGATCGCGCTTTTCCAGAATTCGATGCCGCCTTCCGGACCAATAAATTGGTCATGGAAGATGAAGCCTGCGAAGACCGCGCCCAGGCTCAGCACGATGAGCGGCGTCAGCATGACCCAGGGGCTCTCATGCGGATGATAGCCGCCGGTGCCGGTAGCCGGTGCATGATGATGCCCGTGACCATGATCATCATGGGCATGGTCATCGTGCGCATGTGCCGCATGGTCATCATGCCCATGCGAGTCATGCAGGGCATGCTGAATATGCTCGGAGGCTGCCCAGCGCGGCTTGCCGAAGAAGGTCAGGAACACCAGGCGCCAGCTGTAGAAGCTGGTCAGCAGCGCAGCGAACACGCCGACGAGGAAGGCCAACTGCCCGCCGCCGCCCGACGCATAGGCTGCTTCAAGAATGCCGTCCTTCGAGAAGAAGCCCGCGAAACCGAAGGTGGTGAGCGGAATGCCGACGCCGGTGATCGCCAGCGTACCCGCCGTCATCGCCCAGAAGGTGATCGGGATTTCCTTACGCAAGCCGCCATAATAGCGCATGTCCTGCTCATGGTGCATCGCATGGATGACCGAACCAGCGCCCAAGAATAGCAGCGCCTTAAAGAAGGCATGCGTGAACAGGTGGAACATCGCCGCGCCATAGGCGCCGACGCCGGCTGCGAAGAACATGTAGCCAAGCTGCGAACAGGTCGAATAGGCGATCACGCGCTTGATGTCGTTCTGCACCGTGCCCACGGTCGCCGCGAATAGACAGGTCGCCGCGCCGATGAAGGTGACGACGCCCAGCGCCGTCGGGCTGGTCTCGAACATGGGCGACAGGCGGCACACCATGAACACGCCGGCGGTGACCATCGTCGCCGCGTGGATCAGCGCCGACACAGGCGTCGGGCCTTCCATCGCGTCCGGCAGCCAGGTGTGCAGGCCAAGCTGCGCCGACTTGCCCATCGCGCCGATGAACAGCAGCAGACACAGGACCGTCATCGTGTCGAAGCGATGGCCGAGGAAGCCGATGGTGGAACCCGCCATCGACGGCGCGGCCGCCAGGATTTCTGGGATCGAGATGGTGTTGAACACCAGATAGGTGCCGAAGATGCCCATCATGAAGCCAAGGTCGCCGACGCGGTTGACGACGAACGCCTTGATCGCCGCGGCGTTGGCGCTCGGCTTCCTGAACCAGAAACCGATAAGCAGGTAGGACGCAAGCCCCACGCCTTCCCAGCCGAAGAACATCTGCAGCAGGTTGTTGGCTGTGACCAGCATCAGCATGGCGAAGGTGAAGAGCGACAGATAGGCGAAGAAGCGCGGCTGATCCGGGTCTTCGTCCATATAGCCCCAGCTATACAGGTGGACAAGCGCAGAGACCGAGGTGACCACGACCAGCATGATCGCCGTCATCGTGTCGACCCGCAGCGCCCATTGCGCGTCGAAGCTGCCCGACTGGATCCAAGTGAAAACCGGATGGACAAAGGGTTCGGCATGGCCCGTCACGAACGACAGGAAGATCGGCCAGCTCATCGCGCAGGACGCGAACAGCGCGCCCGTCGTGACGATCTTCGCCGGCACATTGCCGATGATGCGGTTGCCAAGGCCAGCGATGATCGCGGCCAGAAGCGGAAGAAGGACGATATAGAGGATCATGTCGGTCGGCTCAGCCCTTCATCCGGTTGACGTCGTCGACGGCGATGGTGCCCCGGCCGCGGAAATAGATGACGAGGATCGCAAGCCCGATGGCCGCTTCACCCGCCGCCACGGTCAGCACGAACATGGCGAACACCTGCCCCACCAGATCGCCCAGGAAGGCGCTGAAGGCGACGAGGTTGATGTTCACCGCAAGCAGGATCAACTCGATCGCCATCAGGATGATGATGACATTCTTGCGATTGATGAAGATGCCTAGCACCCCCATCACGAAGAGGATCGCGCTGACGACGAGATAATGCTGAAGGCCGATCATGACGGCATCCCCGAAAAACATGCCGTCACCCCAGCGAAGGCTGGGGTCTCAGGCCTGATAGCGCACCACCTGGGGCATGAGATGCCAGCCTTCGCTGGCATGACGAGAAGGGTGTCGATCACAGCTCCACTCCCTGCCCGACGGGCTGGTTCACATTGCGCACCGCGTCCTGCGGCCGGCGCTGGTTCTGTTTCGCGACATTCTGCCCGCGGACGCCACCCCGCGCCCGGTGCGTCAGGACGATCGCACCGATCATCGCGACCAGCAGGACGATGCCCGCCGCCTCGAACAGGAAGATGTAGCGGGTGTAGAGCAGCGTGCCGATCGCCTTGATGTTGGGCACGTCTGCTGCCACCGGGGCTGCGCGCTGCGCGAACTGGATCGGGCCTGCCTGCCATATGCCTACGCCCAGGATGATCTCCATCAGCAGGACGATCGCCATGATCGCCCCGAACGGCAGATAGGCGACGAAGCCCGCCCGCAACTCGGCGAAATCGATGTCGAGCATCATGACGACGAACAGGAACAGCACCGCAACCGCGCCGACATAGACGATGACAAGCAGCATCGCGATGAACTCGGCGCCCAGCAGGACCATCAGGCCCGCGGCGTTGAAGAAAGCGAGGATCAGCCACAATACCGAATGCACCGGATTGCGCGCGAAGATCGTCATCGCGCCGCTCGCGATGACCACGCAAGCGAAGAGATAGAAGGCGAAGACGTGGATCATGCCGAAAACTCAACCCCGTTCGTGTCGAGCGCAGTCGAGACACGCTGCGCTGCGCCCAATCCCTCGACTTCGCTCGAGATGAACGGAGTGAGGTAAGATGTCATTCGCGCGCCCATTACCGGTACGGCGCATCGGCGGCAAGGTTCGCGGCAATCGCCCGCTCCCACTTGTCGCCATTCTCTAGAAGCTTCGCCTTGTCGTAGATCAGTTCCTCACGGGTTTCCGTGGCGAACTCGAAATTCGGACCCTCGACGACGGCGTCGACCGGGCAAGCCTCCTGGCAGAAGCCGCAATAGATGCACTTGGTCATGTCGATGTCGTAGCGGGTCGTGCGGCGGCTACCATCGTCGCGCGGCTGCGCCTCGATGGTGATCGCCTGCGCGGGGCAGACGGCTTCGCACAGCTTGCACGCGATGCAGCGCTCTTCCCCGTTGGGGTAGCGACGCAGCGCATGCTCGCCCCGGAACCGCGGCGAAATCGGGTTCTTCTCATAGGGGTAGTTGATCGTCGCCTTGGGCTTGAAGAAATACTTCAAGGTCAGCCAGTGCGCCTTCACAAATTCCCAGAGGGTGAAGCTCTTGACGTAATAACCGAGGCTCATTGTGCGCCTCCATAGCGCGTCAGCATGAGGAAGCCCGAGACCAGGAAGACCCAGAAGAGCGAGACGGGAAGGAATATCTTCCAGCCCAGCCGCATCAGCTGGTCATAACGGTAGCGGGGCACGGTCGCCTTCACCCAGGAGAAGACGAAGAAGAAGAACAGGATCTTGGCGAACAGCCAGATGATGCCCGGCACATAATAGAGCGGCGCCCAGTCGAACGGCGGCAGATACCCGCCCCAGAACAGGATGGCGTTCAGCGCGCACATCAGGATGACGTTGGCATATTCGCCGAGCCAGTAGAGCGCGAACGCCATGGACGAATATTCGGTCTGGTAGCCCGCAACCAGCTCGCTTTCCGCCTCGGTCAGGTCGAAAGGCGCGCGCGCGGTTTCGGCGAGGGCCGAGATCAGGAACATGATCGCCATCGGGAACAGCAGCGGGTTGAAGCCATTGCCGTTGATGAAGCCGTAATAGCCCTTCTGGCTTTCAACGATCGCCGTCAGGTTGAACGACCCGGCCCACAGCACGACGCTGATGATGATGAAGCCGATCGAGACTTCATAGCTGATCATCTGAGCCGATGCGCGGATCGCCGAATAGAAGGGATATTTTGAGTTCGACGCCCAGCCCGCCAGCACCACGCCGTATACGCCCAGCGAACTGATCGCGAGGATATACAGCAGGCCGACATTGATGTTCGCCAGCACCACGCCGGTATCGAACGGCACTACCGCCCACGCCATCAGCGCGACGGTGAAGGTGATGATCGGCGCGATGACGAACAGCACGCGGTTGGCGGCCGTCGGGATGATGGTTTCCTGCAGGAACACCTTCAGTCCGTCGGCGAAGCTCTGCAGCAGGCCGAAAGGCCCGACGACGTTCGGCCCGCGCCGCAGCGCCATCGCCGCCCAGACCTTGCGATCGGCATAAATGATCATCGCGACCGCCAGCATCAACGGCAGCGCGATCACCAGGATACCGATGATCGTCGAGAGGAACCAGGCAAGGCCGTATGGCGCGCCAAAGGATTGGAAGAAGGCGGTCACTCTGCGGCCTCCGCAAACGTCTCGCCGTGCACCAGTTCAGCCGAGCATTGCTGCATCGTCGGGCTGGCGCGGCAAATGGCGTTGGTCAGGTAGAAATCCTTGATCGGATAGCCGAATTCGCCCTCGGGCTTTGCTTCCAGCTTTGGTGGCGCCCAAGGATAGCTGGCGAGACCAGGCTGACCCAGCGCCGGAACCGCCTTCTCCATCTCGGCACGTAGTGCATCGAACGTGTCGAAGGGCAGCTTCGCGCCCACCACATCGGACAGCGCCCGCAGGATCGACCAATCCTCGCGCGCATCGCCGGGCGCGAACACGGCCTTGTCGCCGCGCTGCACGCGCCCTTCGAGATTCACATAGGTTCCGGCCTTCTCGGCATAGGTCGCGCCCGGCAGGATGACGTCGGCCGCATGCGCGCCCTTGTCGCCATGATGGCCGATATAGACCTTGAAGCTGCCGTCGAACGCCGCATAATCGACCTCGTCCGCGCCGAGCGAGAAGAGCAGCTTGGGCTTGGCCGCAGCCACCGCCTTGATGCCGCCCGTGGTGGCATAGCCAAGCATCAGGCCGCCCATGCGCGCCGCCGCGAAGTGCAGGACGTTGTATCCGTTCCAGCCATCGCGAACCAGATTCAGTGTCTTGGCCAGCCCCAGCGTCGCGCCATGAGCGCCGTCCTTGGCCAGCACGCCGCCGCCGACGATCATCGCCGGACGGGCTGCGTCCGCAAAGGCATCGACCACGGCTTTAGGCAGCTTTGCCAGCAGCTTGGCGTCATTGCCCAGCCATTCCGCCTTGTATGTCAGGTCCGTCTCGGCCCCGATCGCGAAGACCTTCGCGCCCTTCTTGATCGCCTTGCGGATGCGTGTGTTGACCAGCGGCGCTTCCCAGCGAAGATTTGTGCCGACCAGCAGGATCACGTCCGCCGTCTCGATGCCCGGCAGGGTCGTGTTGAAATTCACCGCCGACAGGCTCGACACGTCGTAGGACAGGCCCGTCTGGCGGCCCTCGAACAGCGATCCGCCGAGCTTCTCGACCAGCAGCTTCGCCGCGAACATCGTCTCGCAATCGAGCAGGTCGCCCGCGACCGCCGCGACGCTGCCCTTGGCGCTCTTGGCGGCCTCGGCCACTGCGGCGAACGCCTCGCCCCAGCTTGCCTCGACCAGCTTGCCGCCCTTGCGGACATAGGGCTTGTCGAGCCGCTTGCGGATCAAACCGTCCACGGCATGGCGCGTCTTGTCCGACGCCCATTCCTCGTTCACATCGTCGTTGATCCGCGGCAGCGCGCGCAGGATCTGGCGGCCACGGCTGTCCAGACGGATGTTCGTGCCCAGCGCATCCATCACGTCGATGGCGTTGGTCTTCTTAAGCTCCCAGGGCCGCGCTTCGAACGCATAGGGCTTGCTCGTCAGCGCGCCTACCGGGCACAGGTCGACCACATTGCCGGACAGCTCGCTCTTGGCGGCATGCTCCAGATAGGTGGTGATCTGCATATTCTCGCCGCGATAGATCGCGCCGATCTCCGGCACGCCGGCGACTTCCTCGGCAAAGCGCACGCAGCGGGTGCACTGGATGCAGCGGGTCATCACCGTCTTGACGATGGGACCCATATATTTCTCGGTAACGGCGCGCTTGTTCTCCAGGAACCGGCTGTTGCCCTTGCCATAGGCGACCGACTGGTCCTGCAGGTCGCATTCGCCGCCCTGGTCGCAGATCGGGCAGTCGAGCGGATGGTTGATCAGGAGGAACTCCATGACCCCTTCGCGCGCCTTCTTGACCATGGCGCTGTCGGTGCGGATGTCCTGTCCCTCGGCGGCCGGAAGCGCGCAGCTTGCCTGCGGCTTGGGCGGTCCGGGCTTTACCTCGACCAGGCACATGCGGCAATTGCCGGCGATCGACAGGCGTTCATGATAGCAGAAGCGCGGAATTTCCTTCCCCGCCAGCTCGCACGCCTGCAGCACAGTGGCACCCTGCGGGACCTCCAGCTCTACGCCATCTACGGTTAGCTTGGGCATATTACTCCGCAGCCTCCATCATCGGGGCGCCGCCCTTATTCTCGGTGATCCGCCGCTCGATCTCGGGGCGGAAATGCTTGATCAGGCCCTGGATCGGCCACGCCGCCGCGTCGCCCAGCGCGCAGATGGTGTGGCCCTCCACCTGCTTGGTGACTTCCTGCAGCAGGTCGATCTCGCTGATGTCGGCCTCGCCGGAGCGCAGGCGCTCCATCACGCGCCACATCCACCCGGTGCCCTCGCGGCACGGCGTGCACTGTCCGCAGCTCTCATGCTTGTAGAAATAGCTGAGGCGGGAAATGGCCCGGACGATGTCGGTCGACTTGTCCATCACGATGACGGCGGCGGTGCCGAGGCCGGAGCCCAGCGCCTTCAAGCCGTCGAAATCCATCGGCGCGTCCATGATCTGCGCGGCCGGCACCAGCGGCACGGAGGAGCCGCCCGGAATGACCGCCAGCAGATTGTCCCAACCGCCGCGAATGCCGCCGCAATGCCGGTCGATCAGTTCCCGGAACGGGATCGACATGCTTTCCTCGACCACGCAGGGCTTGTTCACATGGCCGCTGATCTGGAACAGCTTGGTGCCGCGATTGCCTTCGCGGCCAAAGCCGTTGAACCACGCCGCCCCGCGCCGCAGGATCGTCGGTGCAACCGCGATGCTCTCGACATTGTTGACGGTCGTCGGGCAGCCATAGAGGCCAGCGCCTGCCGGGAAAGGCGGCTTCAGCCGGGGCTGGCCTTTCTTGCCTTCCAGGCTTTCGATCTGCGCGGTTTCCTCGCCGCAGATATAGGCGCCCGCGCCGCGATGGACGAACACGTCGAAATCATAGCCCGACCCGCAGGCATTCTTGCCCAGGAACCCCTTGGCATAGGCTTGTTCGACAGCGGCGAAGAGCACCTTCGCCTCATAAATGAACTCGCCGCGAATATAGATATAGGCCGCGCGCGCCCGCATCGCGAAGCCCGCGACCAGCGCGCCCTCGATCAGCTTGTGGGGATCGTGGCGGATGATCTCGCGGTCCTTGCACGAACCGGGCTCGGACTCGTCGGCATTGATGACCAGGAAGCTGGGACGGCCGTCCTTGCTTTCCTTGGGCATGAAGCTCCACTTCATGCCGGTCGGGAAGCCCGCGCCACCGCGCCCGCGCAGGTTCGACGCCTTGATGATGTCGATGATCGCATCTTGGCCGATGCCCAGCAGCGCCTTGGTATTGTCCCAATCGCCCCGCTTGATCGCAGCGTCGATGCTCCAATCCTGGAAGCCATGGACGTTGGTGAAGATGCGGTCCTTATCGGCCAGCGGCCCGACGAAGGCCGGCGGCGCGGGGGGTGCGGCAGTGTCGGCCATTACCGGCCCTTTCCGATCAGTTTTTCAGCAATGAAATAGGCGAACACAGCCAGCGCCAGCCCAATGACGAGCCCGATCACCGCGCCGATAACCTTCAGCGCGACGACGAAGACGATGATGCCAAGGATGATGGCGATCAGGGCGCTCATGCGGCCACCTCGACACCAATCAAACCAATTCCGTTCGCCCTGAGTTGGGGGCTGAGCGAAGTCGAAGACCCGTATCGAAGGGTCGCGCGCAACATCTGTCCTTCGATACGCCACTTCGACAAGCTCAGTGGCTACTCTGGACGAACGGGTGTGGGTTATCATCACCACGCCCCCCGATAATCATGGTTCTCCGACACCATTTCTTTCAGCGTCGTCGGTCCACCCTCGGGCGCGCTGGTCTGCCGGTCGATCTGCGGACCGATCTTCGGCTGACCGCCATTGGCCAACGTCTCCAGCACGGCGCTCATGCTGTCGTAGGTCAGGTCTTCATAATTGTCGTCGTTGATCTGGACCATCGGCGCGTTGGCGCAAGCCCCCAGGCACTCGACCTCGGTCAGCGTGAACAGGCCGTCCGGCGTCGTCGCGCCCTTGACCAGACCCCGGTTCTTGCACGCCGCCAGCACATCGTCCGACCCGCGCAGCATGCACGGCGTCGTGCCGCACACCTGCACATGATAGCGACCGACCGGCGCGAGGTTGTACATCGTGTAGAAGGTCGCGACCTCATAGACGCGCATGTACGGCATATCGAGCTGGCGGCCGATATACTCCATCACCGGGATGGGCAGCCATCCTTGTGTATGCGTCTCCGCACCGACCTGCCGTTGCGCCAAGTCGAGCAACGGCATCACCGCCGACTGCTGACGCCCCGGCGGATAGCGACCGATGATCTCCTTGACCTTGACCGCATTGGCGGGCGTCCACTCGAAATCGCCCCAGCGCGCGCGGGTCTCGGCTTCGTCAGGGATATGGGGTGCGTCAGCCATTGCCAGTTTTTCTCGTAGACCATTTGAAGGCGTCAATAGCGCCCAAAATTCCGATTACGCCAAACAAGTAGAGCGCAGGCTCAAATTTGAAGACAGCCCAGACGATTGCCGCTGGAATGCCTCCAAAAAGAAAGGCCGCTTTGTAGAGCGGCGAAGGCTTGTAACCCCAAGCATTCACCGGTCACACTCCCCGAACACGATGTCCATCGCGCCGAGGACCGCGGTGGTGTCAGCGAGCATATGGCCCTTCATCATGAAATCCATTGCCTGAAGGTGCGAGAAGGCCGTCGGGCGGATCTTGCAGCGATAGGGTTTGTTGGTGCCATCGCTGACCAGATAGACGCCGAATTCGCCCTTGGGGCTTTCCGTTGCGACATAAACCTCGCCGGCGGGCACATGGAAGCCCTCGGTGTAGAGCTTGAAGTGGTGGATCAGCGCTTCCATCGACCGCTTCATCTCGCCGCGCTTGGGCGGCACCACCTTGCGATCGAAGCTGGCGATCGGTCCTTCCGGCATTTCGTTGAGGCACTGCTTCATGATCCGCGCTGACTGGCGGACCTCTTCCACACGCACCATGAACCGGTCGTAGCAGTCGTAATTGGTGCCGACCGGCACGTCGAATTCCATCCGGTCATAGACGTCGTAGGGCTGCGCCTTGCGGATATCCCAGGGAATTCCGGAGCCGCGGATCATCGGGCCGGAGAAGCCCCATTTCAGCGCATCTTCCTTGCTCACCACGGCGATGTCGACATTCCGCTGCTTGAAGATGCGGTTGTCGACGACCAGGCTCATCGCATCCTCGAACAGGCGCGGCAGGCGCGTGTCGAGCCAGTCGGCAATGTCGGTCAGCAGCTTCAGCGGTACATCCTGATGCACGCCGCCCGGCCGGAAATAGGCCGAATGCATGCGCGCGCCGGACGCCCGCTCGAAGAAGTTGAGGCAATCCTCGCGGATTTCGAACAGCCACAGGTTCGGCGTCATCGCGCCCACGTCCATCACGTGCGAACCCAGGTTCAGCATGTGATTGCAGATGCGCGTCAGTTCCGCGAAGAACACGCGCAGATATTGCGCGCGCAGCGGCACTTCCAGGTTCAGCAGCTTCTCGATCGCCAGCACATAGCTATGCTCCATGCCGAGCGGCGAGCAATAATCCAGCCGGTCGAAATAGGGCAGCGCCTGCAGATAAGTCTTGTACTCGATCAGCTTCTCGGTGCCGCGATGCAGCAGGCCGACATGCGGGTCGCACCGCTCCACAATCTCGCCGTCCAGCTCCATGACCAGGCGCAGCACGCCATGCGCCGCCGGATGCTGCGGACCGAAATTGATCGTGTAGTTCTGGATCTCGGTATCGCCATAGGACGGATCGTCGGCGTTGATCTGGTGATCCAATTTCTCGAGATAATCAGCCATCAGGCGTCACCCCCCGGGGTCTTCGGCTTGCGGGTCCGCTTGGGCGCTTCGGGGACAGCAGCCCCCTCACCCGTTGCGGTTTCCGCCTTCGGCTTGCGCGGCGCACGCGCGGACTTCTTTTCAGCTTCCGTGTTGGCCGGTTCGCCGGCGCCGGTGTCGGCGGGTTTCTCGGTCACTTTGGGCTTATCCACCGTCGGCGCGCTTGCCGGAGCAGCGGCCGCCGGCGGAGGCGGCGCGGGAGCAGGCGTCGGCGCACCAGGTGCGGCAGGCGCCTTCTCGTCGCCGGGCAGCACATATTGCGCGCCTTCCCACGGGCTCATGAAGTCGAAGCTGCGGAAATCCTGCGCCAGTTTCACCGGCTCATAGACGACCCGCTTGTCCTCCTCGGAATAGCGCAGCTCGACATAGCCGGTCAGCGGGAAGTCCTTACGCTGCGGATGCCCCTTGAAGCCATAGTCGGTCAGGATGCGGCGCAGGTCCGTATTGCCGGAGAATACGACGCCATACATGTCGAACACTTCGCGCTCCAGCCAGCCGGCAACCGGCCAGATGCCAGTGACGGAGGGAACAGGCGTGTCCTCGTCGGTCGACACCTTCACGCGGACGCGGTGGTTCCGCGTCACGCTCAGCAGGTGATAGCAGACCTCGAACCGGTCCGGACGCTCCGGATAATCGACGCCGGCAATCTCCATAAGCTGTTGATATTGCGCCCGGTCGCGCAGCGCCGTCAGCGCGGAGACCAGATCGTCGCGCGCAACGGTGAAGCTCAACTCATCGGCATGATCTACAGTCTCGATCAGCGACGCGCCCAGCACGCCGGCAATCTCGTCCGCGATCCCGTCTATGGTCGCTATTTTCGGAGCAGAATGGCCCATATCAGCGCTCAATCGTTCCGATGCGGCGGATCTTCCGCTGAAGCTGCATCACGCCGTACAGCAAAGCCTCGGCGGTCGGCGGGCAACCGGGCACATAAATGTCCACCGGCACGATCCGGTCGCACCCGCGCACAACGCTGTAGCTGTAGTGATAATAGCCGCCGCCATTGGCGCAGCTACCCATCGAAATGACGTATTTCGGCTCCGACATCTGGTCGTAAACCTTGCGCAGCGCAGGCGCCATCTTGTTGCAGAGTGTCCCCGCCACGATCATCACGTCGCTCTGGCGTGGACTTGCGCGCGGTGCGGCCCCGAAGCGCTCCATGTCGTACCGGGGCATATTTACATGAATCATTTCGACTGCGCAACAAGCGAGGCCGAACGTCATCCACCAGAGCGATCCGGTGCGCGCCCACTGGAACAGCTCCTCGGTGGAGGTGACCAGGAATCCCTTGTCGCTGACCTCTGAGTTAAGGTCGTTGAAGAAATCGATGTTGGGCTGCGTCCCCGGAGCCGGGGCAGCCGGGTTGAGTTCTACTCCCAATCGAGCGCTCCCTTCTTCCACGCATAGACAAGGCCGAGCACCAGCTCGAAAATGAAGATCATCATCGTCGCCCACCCGGCCCAGCCGATCGTGTCGAGGCTAACGGCCCAAGGAAACAGGAACGCCGCCTCCAGGTCGAAGATGATGAAGAGAATGGCGACGAGGTAGAAACGCACGTCGAACTGGCTGCGCGGCTCTTCAAATGCCGGGAAGCCACACTCATATTCGCTGAGCTTGGCTGCATCGGGCTTATGCGCGCCGGTCAGGCGGCCGACGGCCATCGGCAGGAAGACGAAGGCGCTGGACAGGCCGAGAGCGACTGCCAGGAACAGCAGAATCGGCAGATATTGAGCGAGGTCAACCAACGGAATCCCCTTGGCGAATTAAGGCATGTGCTTGGGGCGGCTTTAGGACTGCTGCACCTGCGAAGCAAGGGGTCGAAGGTGTGAGAATGATTCGCAAAAAGCCATGATTTCTGCGGCTAAGCAGCGAATCCTCTCACCGCAGTGCGCCAGCTACTAGTTTGTGCAGTTTGCTGTGGATCGCGTCATTGCCTGCCAGCACTTCCTTACGCTCCATGACTTGATCACCGCCGCGGAAATCGGTGACGAACCCCCCGGCTTCGCGCACCAGCAATATGCCTGCGGCGACGTCCCATGGCTGCAATCCGCTTTCCCAGAACCCGTCGTAGCGCCCGGACGCTACATGGGCGAGGTCGAGGGCGGCGGAGCCGAAACGGCGGATGCCCGCGACAGAAGGCGCGACTTCGCCGAAGATGCGGGTCCATTGCGCCATGTCGCCATGACCGAAGAAGGGGATGCCCGTCGCGATCAGGGAGTCGGCCATGTCCCGGCGCGCCGACACGCGCAACCGCTGGTCATGCCGCCAGGCGCCACGGTTCTTTTCCGCCCAATAGCTTTCATCGGTGATCGGCTGGTAGACGAGGCCCGTCGTGATCTCCTTCTTGCCGCCATAAAGCGGCTCCTCGACGGCGATCGAGATGGCGAAATGCGGAATGCCGTGCAGGAAGTTCGTGGTGCCGTCGAGCGGATCGATGATCCAGCGCGGCTTGTCCGGATCGCCGGCGATCTCTCCGCCTTCCTCCAGCAGGAAGCCCCAGTCGGGACGCGCCTTCTGCAATTCCTCGACCAGCGTCTGCTCGGCGCGCTTGTCGGCGATCGACACGAAATCGGCCGGCCCCTTGCGGGACACCTGAAGATGCTCGACCTCGCCGAAGTCGCGGCGCAGACGCGGCGCAGCCTTGCGCGCGGCGCGCTCCATGACGGTGAGAAGACCTGAGTGGGATACCATGTCAATCTTTCCCCCCTCCCGCTGGCGGGAGGGGTCGGGGGAGGGTCTATAATGGGAAGGGCGGGAAACACGCCCTCCCGTAACCCCTCCCACAAGTGGAAGGGGAACTTATCGGATCAATCCGCCCGCTTCACATATTCGCGGGCATAGACGTCAACCACGATCCGGGTGCCCGCCACGATATGCGGCGGCACCATGACGCGGACGCCATTGTCCAGGATCGCGGGCTTGTAGGAGGCGGAGGCGGTCTGCCCCTTCACCACGGCGTCGGCCTCGACGACCGTCGCCTCGATCGTGTCGGGAAGCTGCACCGAAATCGGCCGCTCCTCATACATTTCCAGCGTCACTTCCATGCCATCCTGCAGGAACTCGGCGGCATCGCCGATCAGCTCGGCGGACAGGTTGATCTGCTCGTAATTTTCCTTGTCCATGAAGACCAGCATGTCGCCCTCGGCGTAGAGATACTGGAAATCCTTGGTGTCGAGCCGGATGCGCTCGACGCTTTCTGCGGAGCGGAAACGGACATTGTTCTTGCGGCCGTCGATCAGGTTCTTCAGCTCCACCTGCATATAGGCGCCGCCCTTGCCGGGCTGGGTGTGCTGAATCTTCACGGCGCGCCACAGGCCGCCTTCATATTCGATATTATTGCCGGGACGAATGTCCACGCCGCTGATCTTGGCCATCGCGTTTCTCGCTATACAGGATTTGGAAAGAGCCGGTGGCGGCCTCTACAGCGGGCCGCCCGTTTGGGCAAGGGGGTCAGCCGTTACGGTTCGCCATGACCGGAACGAAGCGCGCCACGGCCGCCGCCGGTCCCGCCGGGTCGTTCCACACTGCACTACTCACCGCCAGGAAGTCAGCACCCGCCTCGACCAGCGGTCGCGCATTGTCCGGCGTGATGCCGCCGATCGCAACGCAGGGCGGCTCAAACACCGTCGTCCACCATCCCAGGATCGACGGATCGGGACGATGGCTCGTCTCCTTGGTGGTGGTCGGAAAGAAAGCCCCGAACGCGACATAGTCCGCGCCCGCCTCCGCCGCCTCCATGGCCAGGTGCCGGCTGTCATGGCATGTCACGCCGATCTGCGCCGATGGCCCCAGCAGCTTACGGGCATCGCGCGGATCGCCGTCGCCCTGCCCCAGATGGACGCCATCGGCGTTCAGGCGCTTGGCCAGCCCCATGCTGTCATTGATGATGAAGGCCACCTCGCGCTCGGCGCATATCGCCTGCAACGGTGGCGCGAGCGCTGCGATCGCGTGGTCGTCAATCCCCTTCAACCGCAGTTGAAACGCCGCGACCGGCCCGGCGTCCAGCGCTGCGGCCAGTTGATCGGCAAAGCCCTCATCGATGGTCGGGGGCGAAATAAGATAGAGCTGGCACGGCGCGCGCCGGTCATGCTTCTCGAAACGGTCGGCAAAGCCGGGGTCGAGGGCCAGTTCCTCGTCGGTAAAGTCGGTCATGGGCAGCCCTTACCCCGTTCGAAAGAAACTCGAAAGCCCATACGCCCAAAGCCGTCTTCCCCGTCTGCGCGGGAATGACGAAAGGAAAACGGCCGGACAAATGCCCGGCCGCTCCAAAATTGTCAGGCCAAAAGCCGTCAGGCGTCGACAGTCTTCTTCGTCGAGGCGCCATGGATTTCGTCGATCGCGCCGCCGAGCGAAGCGCCGAACTCTTCGTCCGTCATCTGGTGACGCAGATCGTTGAGCAGCGCGCGGCTGAAGCTGGCGATGATACCGCGATTCTTGGCCAGCTCGACGCACGCCTCGGGACGGGCGAAGCCGCCCGACAGCGCGACGACGCGTAGCACGCGGGGATGGTCGACCAGCGGATCGAACAGGCCGGGCTTGGTGGGCAGGGACAGCTTCAGCATCACCTTGGCGTCGCCGGTCAGCGCGTCCAGCTCCTTCAGGATTTCCTCCAGCAGAATCTGGTCGGCTTCGGCGCGCTCGGGGCTCTTGATGTTCACTTCCGGCTCGATGATCGGCATCAGGCCGCCCGCAAGCACCTGCTTGCCGACTTCGAACTGCTGCTTCACCACGGCGGCGATGCCCTCGCGGTTGGCGAGGTTGATGACCGAACGCTCCTTGGTGCCGAACACGCCCAGCGCCTTGGAACGGGCGAGCAGCGCGTCCAACTCCGGCATCGGCTTCATCAGTTGCACGCCATTGGCCTCGTCCTCAAGACCCTTGTCGATCTTGATGAAGGGCACGACGCCGCGCTCGATCAGCGCCTGCGGGGTCGGCTTGCCATCAACCTGACCGTCCATGGTCCGCTCGAACAGGATAGCGCCGATGACCTTCTCGCCGGTGAAGCAGGGCGAAGTGATGACGCGGCTGCGCATGGCGTGAATCAGGCCGAACATTTCCTCGTCGTTTGACCAGGCGTCTTCCTCTACGCCATAGCCCTTGAGCGCCTTAGGCGTCGATCCGCCGCTCTGGTCGAGCGCGGCGATAAAACCGTCGCCGTCCGCAATCTTCTTGGTCATTTCCTGATCGAGCATCTGCACATACCCTTGCTTGATTGGCCGCCCCACTGGCGGCGATAAATGATGAGAGGGCTGCCGCAACCGGATTGCCCGACACCCTTTTTCCCGCCTGTTTGACGGTCTGATAGCCGCATAGGCCGAAAGCGGCAACGCCCGTGCTGCGCTGCAAAAGATCAAAACGGGACATCAGGCCCGCATTGGCCGCATCACCGGCACGTCGCATCGGGATGATTGAAAAGAGGGCATAATCATCCGCCCTCCTCCCCTCATGCTCAGTGCATCAGCGCCTTGACGCCGGGCAGGTCCTTGCCCTCCATCCATTCCAGGAAAGCGCCGCCGGCGGTCGAAACGAAGCTAAAATCGTCCGCCACGCCCGCATGGTTGAGCGCGGCCACCGTGTCGCCGCCACCGGCGACCGACGTCAGCGACCCGTCCCGCGTCAGCGCGGCGGCCGTCTTGGCCAGCGCCACCGTCGCGGTATCAAACGGCGCCATCTCGAACGCGCCCAGCGGCCCGTTCCACACCAGCGTCCGGCAATTCTTGAGCGCATCGCCCAGCGCCTCGACGGCGGCGGGGCCAACGTCCAGGATCATCTCGTCAACGGCGACCTCATGCACGTTGCAGGTCCGCACCGATGGCGGATTGGCGGCGAATTCCTTCGACACCACCACATCATAGGGCAGGTGGATGATGCAGCCGGATTTCTCGGCCGTATCCATGATCTTCTCGGCCGTTTCCGCCAGGTCATGCTCGCACAGCGACTTGCCCACATCCACGCCGCGCGCGGCCAGGAAGGTGTTGGCCATGCCGCCACCGATGATCAGATGATCGACCTGGGTGACGAGATTGTTGAGGACGTCCAGCTTGCTCGACACCTTCGCCCCGCCGACGACGGCGGCGACCGGCTTCACCGGCGTGCCAAGGGCAGCCTGCAGCGCATCCAGTTCCTTCTCCATCGAGCGCCCAGCGAAGGCGGGCAACTTGTGCGCCAGTCCTTCGGTGGAGGCATGGGCGCGGTGCGCGGCGGAAAACGCATCGTTGACGTAGAAATCGGCGAGCGCGGCCATCGCGTCGACCAGCGCCGGATCATTCTTTTCCTCGCCCACATGGAAACGGGTATTCTCCAGGATCGCGATGTCGCCGCCGCGCATAACGGCGATGCCGTCGGCGGCCGCCTGCCCCTGACAGTCGGGAATGAACTGCACGTCGCGGCCCAGCACGTGGGTCAGCGCGCGCGTCACCAGCGAGAGCGACATGTCCGGACTCTTCTGCCCCTTGGGACGGCCGAAATGGGCGAGGATCAGCACCTTCGCGCCGCGATCGGCCAGTTCCAGGATCGTCGGCATCGCCGCGCGCAGCCGGTTGTCGTCGGAGACCGCGCCATCCTTCATCGGCACGTTCAGATCCTCACGGACCAGCACGGCCTTGCCGGCGATGTCGCCCATATCGTCGAGTGTCTTGAACGGCTTGGTCATGATATCTCCTAAGCGCCTCACCCGTCGTCCCAGCGAAGGCTGGAACCTCAGGAGGCTGGGCCGTCGCTTACGGCCTGAGATCCCAGCCTTCGCTGGGATGACGAAAAAAAGGGCGGACCTTGGCCCGCCCCCCTCAGGAATTTACAGGAACTTCGCCACAACCCCGGTCGTGTCGATCATCCGGTTGGAGAAGCCCCATTCGTTGTCGTACCAGCTGAGTACGCGGACCAGCTTGCCGTCCACGACTGCCGTCTCCAGGCTGTCGACGGTGGAGCTGCGCGGATCGCCATTATAGTCGATCGACACCAGCGGCTCGTCCGAATAGCCCAGAACGCCCTTCAGGGGGCCGGCTTCCGACGCGGCCTTCAGCAGGTCGTTGACCTCGGCGACGGTGGTGTCCTTCTTGGCAATGAACTTCAGGTCCACGACCGAGACGTTCGGGGTCGGCACGCGGACCGACGAGCCGTCCAGCTTGCCCTTCAGCTCAGGCAGAACCTCACCCACGGCGCGGGCTGCGCCGGTGGAGGTCGGGATCATCGAGACGGCGGCGGCGCGGGCGCGGCGCATATCCTTGTGCAGCTGGTCCAGAGTGTTCTGGTCGTTGGTGTAGCTGTGGATCGTCGTCATGAAGCCGCTCTCGATGCCGAGCGCATCGTTCAGCACCTTGGCGAGCGGCGCCAGGCAGTTGGTGGTGCAGCTGGCGTTCGAGATGACGATGTCGTCGGCGGTCAGCTTGTCATGGTTGACGCCGAACACGATGGTCTTGTCGACATTGGTGCCGGGCGCGGAGATGACAACGCGCTTTGCGCCGGCGGTCAGGTGCGCGGATGCCTTCGCCTTGTCGGTGAAGATGCCGGTGCATTCCAGGGCGATGTCGACGCCCAGATCCTTGTGCGGCAGGTTCGCGGGATCGCGCTCTGCGGTTACCTTGATCTTCTTGCCGTCGACGACCAGGAAATCGCCGTCGACCGACACGTCGCCCTTCCAGTTGCCGTGAACGCTGTCGCGCTTGAACAGCAGGGCGTTCGACTTGGTGTCGCCCAGGTCGTTGATCGCGACCAGCTCCAGGTCATGATCGGTGCGGGTCAGGATGGCGCGCGCCACCAGGCGGCCGATGCGTCCGAAACCGTTGATTGCTACCTTGACTGCCACTGCACTAGCCTCCTTGATTAGCCTTTAAGGGCCGCGATGATTTGCGGCGCGATCTTGCCTGCTGTCAGGCCGAAATGGTCGTAGAGCACCTCTGCCGGAGCGGATGCCCCGAAGCTGTCGATGCCAAAGCGCAGGCCGTCCCGGCCGGTATAACGCTCCCAGCCAAAGGTGACCCCCGCCTCGATGGACGCCTTAAGCGCATCGTCCGGCAGGAGGCCAGAGCGATAACCATCATCCTGTGCATCAAAATGGGACCAGCTCGGCATGGATACAATATCCGCGCCAATGCCTTGTTCTTCCAGCAGATCGGCGGTCTGGACGGCGATCTCGACTTCCGATCCGGTGGCCAGCAGCACGACCTTGCGCGCAGCCTTCGCGGCGCGCAGGCGGTACGCGCCCCTCGCGCACAGATTGTCGGCGGAAGCCTCGGTTCGCAGCTGCGGCAGGTTCTGCCGGGTCAGCGCCAGCACGGCGGGGCCATCGACGTCGGCCAGCGCCAGCGCCCAGCATTCGGCCGTCTCGACCGCGTCGGCAGGGCGATAGACATCGACATTGGGCACCATGCGCAGGCTCATGACATGCTCGACCGGCTGGTGGGTCGGGCCGTCCTCGCCCAGGCCGATGCTGTCATGCGTCATCACATAAACGACGCGCGCCTTCTGCAGCGCCGACAGGCGGATCGCCGCACGGCAATAGTCGGAGAAGACCAGGAACGTACCGCCATAGGGAATGACGCCGCCATGCAGCGCCATGCCGTTCATCGCCGCCGACATGCCGAACTCGCGGATGCCATAATAGAGATAGCGCCCGGAATAATCGTCCTTGGACAGCGGCCCGGTGGTCTTCGTCTTGGTGTTGTTCGATCCGGTCAGGTCAGCCGAACCGCCCAGCGTCTCTGGCACGGCGGCGTTGATCGCCTCCAGCGCGATCTCGCTCGCCTTGCGCGTGGCGATCTTCTGCGGGCTGGCGATCAGCGCGGCAATGTGCCCCGCCGTACCATCATCGGCCGGCAGCTCGCCCGCCATCCGGCGCAGGAATTCGTCTTTTTGCGCGTGGCTTGCGAGCAAGGTTTCCCACGCGGTGCGAGCCGTCGCGCCCCGCTCGCCAGCTTTCTTCCATTCGGCGGCGACATCGTCGGGAATGACGAACGGCGCAGCGTCCCAGCCAAGGAATTCGCGCGCAGCGGCGACTTCGGCGTCGCCCAGCGCCGATCCATGGACGCCCGACGTGCCCGCCTTGTTCGGCGCGCCATAACCGATCTTGGTCGCGCACTGAACCAGCGACGGGCGCGGATCGGCAATGGCGGCAGTGATCGCTCTGCGGATGTCGGCGGGGTCATGGCCGTCGCAGGACACGACGTGCCAGCCCGTGGCGGCATAGCGCGCGGGGATGTCCTCGCTGCTCGACAGGCTGACCGCGCCGTCGATCGTGATCTTGTTGTCGTCCCACAGAACGATCAGGCGGCCCAGGACCAGATGCCCGGCTAGGCCGATCGCCTCATGGTTGATGCCTTCCATCAGGCAGCCGTCGCCCGCGACCACCCAGGTGCGGTGATCGACGATACCGTCTCCGAATGTCGCGTTCAGGTGCCGCTCGGCGACCGCCATGCCGACCGCCATCGCCAGCCCTTGGCCCAGCGGTCCGGTCGTCGTCTCGACGCCTTCCAGCTCGAAATTCTCCGGATGCCCGGCGCAGGGCGAGCCGAGCTGGCGGAAATTGCGGATGTCCTCCATCGTCGGCCGCGCATAGCCGGTCAGGTGCAGCAGGCTGTAGATCAGCATCGACCCATGTCCGGCGGACAGGATGAAGCGGTCGCGATCGGCCCATTTGGGCTGCGCGGGATCGAACTTCAGATATTCGCGGAACAGCACGGTGGCGACATCGGCCATGCCCATCGGCATGCCGGGATGGCCGCTGTTCGCGGCCTGCACGGCGTCCATCGACAGCGCGCGGATCGCGTTGGCGAGTGTCTGTTCGGATACGGTCATGCGCCGGCGGGCTTCCCTGAATTTACGCGCCGGCAGGATGGCCGGGCAGGCGAGTCGATGAATCGGCACTCCTTTGTCGCCAGAAGGCAGAGGCGTCAACCATAGCGGGGCGGCGACACCATGGGCGCTATTCCGGTTTTTCAGGTCCATCAACCCCACAAGGGCAGCGATCCCGCCGCCTTTCGGGCAAAAGGCGTCGCTCGTAACGCGTGCGCCGTTCACGCCATAAAGAAAGTCACCACCCGTCCCATATTTGCCAGCTTTCACGGAACTGACTTGGGAATGTCATGCCTGTGACCCACCCTCCCCCTAGCGCCCCAAACGCCGGGGGGCGGGAATTTCGATGCACATACTCCTCCGGCTCAGGAGGTGTTCGCCTTGAACCGGATATGCACGACGACACTGACCGCCCTGCCTATCGCGCTCTGGAGCGCGCCTCTGGCCGCGCAGCCAGCGCCTGCATCTTTCGCCCATACCGTTCCGCCGGTGCGCGTGACGAACGGCGATATCAGCGCCACGCCGCTTTCGGGGAAATCTGCCTATGCGCAGACCCCCTCCATCGCAAAGATCACCAGCCGCATCCCCACCGGCTTCAGGATCGCCGCCAAAACCAGCCCGCTGCAGACATCGTCCTGCGCAGACACCTGCGAAACACAGCGCGCCGCACCCCTGCCGGAGGGGTTCGAGGACCCCGGCCTCCATCGCACCGTAGAAGTCTATGCCGGCGACATCGCCATGGGTCGGACGGCTTCCCATCTCAGCGCGAAGATGGGCTATATCAAGCAGGGCAAGAATGCCGCCGAGCCGACCCGCCACGGCGCGCTTGCTCTGTGCGACCGGCACATCGACAATTGCCGTTCGGAGATCAACCCGCACGAAATGCAGCTCAATCCGATCGCGCGGGAGGAAATCTTCAACCGCAACCGCGCCGGCAAGAGCTTTGAGGAACATGTTGGCGTCAAGCTCTCCTACCAGTTTCGCTGATCCCCGCCATTGACCCTCGCCATTGACCCTCTCATTTTGGGGTGATTTAGAGCCTTTCGCATCGCCGCAACTTGCTGCTATGCATGGTTAATGGCGAGTGAGCGGATGATGCAGGCCATCGCGAAGATGGAAAAGGCGCTGGGCGCGCTGGAGGCCTATGCGGCCGCTCCAAACGCTCCGGGAGTCCAGACTCCCCCCTCCCTTCCCCAGGCCATGAACGACGACAGTCGCGCCCGGGCCGTTCAGGCGCTCAAGTCCCTCGATTCCCTGATAGCGGAGATCAAGACGCGTGGCTGACGTAGAGATTGGCGTCGGCGGACGGCGCTACGCCATGTATTGCCGCGACGGAGAGGAGGCGCATCTTGAACGCCTCGCCGCCCTTGTCGACGTCAAGATCGCGCAGGCGACAAAGGCCGCGCCAGGCCTGACAGAGGTCCGTCAGCTCCTTTTCGCCGCCATCTTTCTCGCCGATGAACTGGAGGAGGTGCGCCGCAACGCCTCCGGCAAGCCCGCTCCCGCCGCCAATAACGACGAACCGACCGCCAAGGCGATCGAATCTCTTGCCCAAAGACTTGAGTCGCTGGCGCAAAGGCTTGTGCCGGAGGCCGTGGCGTCCTAGATTAGCAAAGGCGGGTACTGCCTGGTACGAGCTTTTGCGAACATCCCTGAGGCGATATCAAAATCCACGGGGGCTGTCCCTGACCGGACCCTGGTCCGACTTACATGGTCCCCACCTGACGTTGAGGCGTCAGAGGATCTTCCAGCAAACGGCCGAGGTGGTCCCGTCACCCTTCCCGGCTCCAGATTGAACCGATCGTGAGAGCCCTTCCTTGACCGATAAACAGGCATTGCGGGACATCGCGCGGCAAAGGCGGCAGAATTTCGTCGCGTCGCTTGATCCGCTCGCACACCGGCTGGCGTTCAAGGCGATTCCCTCGCCGCTCACCCGCATGATCGGCGACGCGCAGACCGTTGCGCTCTATGTGCCGATGGATGACGAGGCGCCGGTCATGCGCCTTGCTGTGCCCCTACTCGCCACGGGCAAGCTCCTGTGCCTGCCCCGCGTCATTGATCGTCTGGGCGGCATGGATTTCCTGCCCTGGGAACGCGACGACCCGCTCCACCCCGGCCCCTTCGGCACCAGCCATCCCGATCCCGGCGACGGCCCCGTCGCACCAGACGTCATCATCGCGCCCCTGCTCGGCTTCGATCGGCGGATGAACCGCCTTGGCTGGGGGGGCGGCTATTATGATCGCGCCTTTGCCCGCTATCCTGATGCGCTGCGCGTGGGCATCGCCTGGTCTGTGCAGGAATATGAGGAAATCCCCGCCGAAGTCTGGGACATGCCGCTTCAGGCGATCCTGACCGAGGTCGAATTCATCGAGGAAGTGACGGCATGACCGGCGCCCCCCAATCCCCTGGCCCACAGCCAAGCTGGCGCAAGCCCGCCGGCATGTTCCTGATCCTCGCCCTCATCACGGTCTGGGCGGTGATCGTCGGTAGCCTCTCGCCCTGGATCGGCCAGCTTCCCGCGCTTGTGCAGGCTGCGATTTACGTCGTCGCGGGAATCGTCTGGATATTGCCACTCAAGCCACTGCTGTCGTGGATGGAAACGGGCCACTGGCGCGCCTGACATTTGCCAAATATGGTTAACCCATTTGGAATATTCATGTAGAATATTTTGCATTGGTTATAATTTATGGTAAATATCAGACACAATCATAAGCGATCCAGCTGAGGACCATATGTTCGTAACGCGCCGAACACCTATCAAAGGCAACAAGCCGCTGCCAACGCCCTCACGGGCCAGCACGGGCGGCGCGGGCGAAGCGATCATCTTCATCCTTGCGGGCCTCGGCGCCATAGGCGGCATCGGCTACGTCTTCACCATCCTGTGAACGCCTCATCGGGCGCGTGACAGCGCGCGCATAAGGGGCGAACCGCCCACATCATCCAAATCAAATACTGGGATATTCCCACCGCCCGGCCAGCCTTTTCAGGCGTTTATCCAGGAAAATGGCGCGAGTGACGGGACTTGAACCCGCGACCTCCGGCGTGACAGGTCTGTGCTACGCACCTTCAAGCGATTTCACCTATCTTCAAATGTCTCTGAAATAATGGAGTTAATTCGCCCAACGCTCATCATTTGTCGTCGCTTGTATTCACATGCCTTCGCCGGTGTGATATTCCCGTGCTTATCCAATAGGGTTCGGCTGATGGCGACAGGTAAGATTACGAAGGACGCGGTGGACGCGATACCCCTACCTACGGAGGGCAAACGTAGTCATCTGTGGGATGACACGCTCAAGGGCTTTGGCGTGATGGTCACGCACAATGGCGTTCGTTCTTATATCGTTCAATATCGGATCGGTGGGCGCGGTAATCCTACGCGACGGCTGACGATAGGAAAGCATGGCTCGCCCTGGACGCCGAAGACCGCACGCGGCCGAGCTGAAGAAGTGCTTTATAAGGTTCGAAACAAGATCGATCCGGTTGAGGCCGAAAAAGAGGAGCTGGCAGAGGCGAAGCGAAGGCAGGCGGCTGAAGCCAGCAAAGCCGTTGTCAGCAGCCGACTTGGGTTTAGCACCTTTGCCACTCGCTATGTTGAAAAGCAGGTCATGCTCGACCAACCCCGCACTTGGGCGGACACCGCAAGCGTGATCCGGCGGGATCTCAAGCCTCATTTCGGTGAGAAGGCACTCACCGAGATCACAGACGACGATATTGTGGAATTGCTGGATAAGATCAAAGACCGCAACATCTCGGCCGCTATCAAGGCTTACAAAGCGCTACGATCTATATTCGCATATGCCTCCGATAAGGAGCGCCGACACATGCCGTCCACAAGTTCACCGATGTTAACGGTGAAGCCACCAGCCACAATCGATAAACGGGCGCGAACGCCGACCGACGATGAGCTGCGCTACATTTGGCAAGCAGCTGGCGGCATGGGCTGGCCGTTCGGCCCCATGATCCGACTGCTCATGGCGACGGGACAACGTCTGCGCGAGGTAGCTGAGGCGCCATGGACCGAAGTTGATTTGAAGGCGGCGACATGGATCATTCCTGGAGCGCGAACGAAGAATAAGATCGACATGCTCGTGCCCCTCAACGAGCTGGCCTTGGACATTTTCAGCGATCTTCCCGTCATCAAAAGCAAGGCACGGCTCATATTTACCACCACCGGTGAAACACCAATCAGTGGGTTTTCGAAAACAAAGGCGAAGCTCGATGCGTCGGTGATCGATCTCATGCGCCTGGATGCGATCGAACGTGAGGAAGATCCGGACGAGGTTGCCATCGAGCCATGGCGTCTGCACGATTTTCGCCGTTCTTTCGGTAATGCCTGCCAGCGCATGGGGATCGCGCCGGAGATTATCGACCTGTGCCAAAACCATGTGACTGGCATGAACAGCGGTCTGCGGGGGACGTATCAAACTTACCGTTTTGAACCGGAGAAGCGACAGGCCATGGAAATGTGGGGCAATCATCTGACCAAGATCACGGCACCGCGAAAACCGTCCAAGAATGTCATCGAGATGGCGGAACACCGGGGATGATTTCGAACGAGATCATGTCGCAGAAACATCCGCTAATTAATCGGAACATAGTTGAAACTTGGCCGCGCGCTGACGGTAGCAAGGTGTTTTTAGTCGAGGCATTGGCCCTCGCAGGTAAGGCTATGTTTGGCGACCAATGGGAAGAGTGGGATATTTATGCCGTCGACTGGCCGAAGTCTCCCCTGCAGGTCGCTGAAGAACAAGCTGCAGTGGCGAGGCTCAGACCACCCGCTCCACCGCCCAGCATCGCTAGTGCAGCCTCAAATAGCCAAATGCCCCCAGCAAACACGCGAGAAACCGAACAAAAATTATTGGACGAGATGCATCGGGCATGGGAGGGCAACCAGCCTAGATCGAAGCGACTAAAAGAAGCCGCCGAATGGCTGGCGCAAAACGTCCGGGATGGCGTCATAGATAGTTTTGCTCGTGACTGCGTCGGCGGAGAAACGACCAAGCTCGCGCCAAGCGAGTGGAATTATGAACCTGCGCTACAGGCACTTTTTCAAACCGGCGGGCGCCCCACCTCTACGAAGATTGCACGATACTTCTTCCTTGATCGGCGCGGGCTCGATCTAGCCCTGCGAACGCTGAAACATGTGTCGGCTCTGGTTTCGGATAGTGACATGTCAAGCTTATCACCCTACCTGCAATTCGCTGTTAATTGGGCTATAGCGAACGGCTTCGTGAGCCGGGATAAACAATGGACTCGTGACGCTACAGCAAAGGGGCTGGAGCAAGATTGGGACCGAGACCATCCGAACGACCCTATGGGCAAAACCATGGCGGACCGGATGGCTTTCGTGGTCCGATTTCACAGCGCCGAAGCGAAAAGCAATGGCAGCGGCGGCTGAGGTCTCAACTTTCACGTGCCACCCTTAAAATAGCTGATTTCCGCTATTTTCTCGCAGGGTGCGACCCCCTTCCCCCGTTTTTTGACCTCTCCCATGACACCGGGAATCGTTTCTCCTATCCGGCTCATGATCATATTTGGTTTCCCGTCTCCGGGCGTCTTCAAGCAACCTCGCTTGTCACGACCTGCGAGCCAGGAAGTCAGATGCAAGCTTATCTCAGGACGACGGAGGCCGCCGGTTATCTCGGTATAGGCAAGTCCACACTCGAACGCAGGCGGATCGAAGGCAACGGGCCGACATTTCGTAAACTGGGCTCCACCGTTGTGGTCTATGCGATCAAAGACCTTGACGCATGGGCGAACGAGCAGGTGCTCAATTCCACGTCTGAAGCGGCGTGATCGACCATGACATCAGCAACGGTCAGGGCGCCGCAGCCCTGTAACGAGGAAAGCCGCCCTGTGGCGGGGCGGCTTCCCAGAAATTTCGTAACCAGCAACGACAATGATGATAGCCGGGAATGGCTCAGGATTCAACGCCTGATCAGGCTACACGGCGTTTCCCCAAGGCGCGCAGCGGTTGTTGCGCACATGATCTGGGGAGGCGTCCATGGCTGATAAACACAGTCATCTCATCATCGTGCGTGCGGTCGGGTCAGCCTTCACCGTCCGGATCGAGCCCCCGATTGAGGGCGAGGATCTGAATGGGGTCTTCGACAACTATAAAAATGCTCGTGGCTGGGCTGGCGGCATTCGCATGACGCGTGGGTTCAAGCTGATCGATGAAGTGGAGGCGAGCCAATGACGGCCCCCTTCACTGTCCCGAGAGACGCGGCTTTAGCCCTCTTCAACGCCGATGCGCCGCTCACGCGGAAGGCGGGCGGGTTTCTAGGTCAACTGGTAGCGGACTCGTCCCCGCTGACATCTGCCCAGCGAGACTGGCTTTTGTCCCTTCTAGAGCGCGCTGGTTTGCCGCCTTTGGTTGATGGAGGGCATGATGGATAATCAATATCCTGATGCTCCCGGCTTTCGCACGGGATCTCCGAACACAGCGCGACAAGCAGCTGAGTCGATGGCGGAAAGCGCCGCCAGTATCGAGGGTCGCGCTCTTCGCGTTATTCGTGATGCCGGCTGGTGGGGTGCGACCAGTGATGAGGTTGCGGACAAGCTTGGTTTGCCAAACCATTACGCCGCCCGCCCTCGGATCTCTGGGCTGCACGCCAGGAAAGAAATAGCGGATAGCTGTCGCCGCAGGAAGAATGCTTCGGGACGCCAGGCCGCGGTGTGGGTGTTGCCCATGTTCGCCCCGCATAATGTGGAGGTGGGCAATGGATAGCTCCACCTCCTACATACACGCTCCGGCTTCACGCGCCCGTCTCGACCTAGCCTTCGATGCAGCACCGCTATTTCTGCGGCCGGTGATTGAAGCAGTCCGCAATTATGGTTGTGGGCTGCTGACAGTCGGACAATCAAAGCAGGCGTTCCGTCTGCCGGGCGATCGGCCAGCGATCGTGATTGTCGGTGATGACACTGACCGCGCCGCGGGGCCGAAAGGCTTCAACTTCGCCTCGATGCGGCGGGCAGTCCGCGACTGCCACGCCTTCGCCGTTGTGAGCTGCGAGCCGCTTCCCGCCGTCTACGCCTGCGTTGCTTCGAGCGCGGTCCTTCTGCGCCATAACGTCATGCTGATTGAAACGCGGCCTGAACAGGAAGACGCCTGGTCTAGCCTGATCCGCAAGATCGCACCGGATAGACCTTTGCTGCGTGCGCTCGTGAAGGAGGGCAGCCATGAACGCTGACATCATCCCTTCCTTCATCTCCGCGATGGAGGCGACGGGCATGCGTCCCGCTGAACCCATCGCCGATCGCCTTGGGCCGGATTTGATCCGGTTCGCTTGTGAAGGCGATGGCACTGGCAAGCGCAACGGATGGGCCATCCTTTACACCGATGGCCGCCCGGCTGGGGCATTCGGCAACTACCGCTTGCAGATCAGGGAAACCTGGAAGGCAGACGGCTTCGAACCCCTTTCCCCTGCCCAGCGCCGGGAGCAGGCGGCGGAATATCGCCGGCAAAAGGATGAGCGGGAAGCTGCGAGGGCTGCCGGCCAGTTAGAGGCCGCGGAGCGGTGTCGTGAGCGCTGGAACCGCGCGGCGGCGGTAGACGGCGTTCACCCGTATCTGTCGAAAAAGCGCATCACCGGCGAAGGGCTGAAGCAGGAGGGCAACCGCTTGCTCGTTCCCATGTTCGACAGCGACGGCGTGCTCTGGAACCTTCAGACCATATGGCCCGATGGGGCCAAGCGTTTCGCTAAGGGCGGGCGCCAGGACGAGCTATTCCTTGTCGTGGGTCAGGTAGAAGCCATGATCTGCATTGGTGAGGGCTATGCGACGTGCGCGGTAGCCAGGCGGGCGACGGGAGGGGCTGTCGCTGTAGCATTCTCAGCGAATAATCTGACTGCAACCGCATTGGCCTGCACAGGGATGTTCCCTGACGCTGATATAGTCGTTCTCGCTGATGATGATGCCCATCTCGTGGATCATCCCCAGATCCGCCGCAATGTGGGTGTTGACGCGGCGAATGCCGCCGCCGCCGCTGTTGGTGGTCGCGTTGCCCTCCCACCCAGAGGGGTGGCAGCATGACAGAGCCAGCGATCGATTTCGCCGATGTCGGTAATGATATGGGCGATCCCGCAGTTGTTACTGCGATAAAGACCGCTCGCCGTGTGAGCCAAGTGAACCAGCATGCCGCTGGCAGCGCGGCAAATATTGCAGCAACGCCTTATCGCTGGCGCGAGCCGTCAAAGATACCTCAGCGGCCGTGGATATATGGCAGGTGGTTTCTCCGCGGCACGGTAGCCTGTGTCGTTGCTCCGGGCGGCGTGGGCAAGACGACCTTGCTATCCGGCACAGCCTTGGCGTTGGCCGTGGGCAAGCCGCTGCTCGGCAAACAGGTGTGGGGCGGTCGGAAGAAGGTTTGGATATGGAATCTCGAAGACGACATGGACGAGCTATCCCGGTCCATCCAGGCTGCCGCGCTCCATTACGGGATCAGGCCGGCCGACATTGACGGTCAGCTGTTTGTTGATAGCGCCATGGAGGGCGCCGGTCTGTGCACGGCGGTGGAGGACCAAGGGCAATTCAAGCTCCTTGAGCCAGTGTATGATGCGCTCACGGCCGAACTGACGGCCCGAAAAATCGACATGCTCGTCGTTGACCCCTTCGTCTCCAGCCATGAAGTTGAAGAGAATGCGAACAGCAAAATCGATAAGATCGCGAAGGCATGGGGCCGAGTGGCAAAGGCTGCCAACTGCGTCATTGTTCTAGTGCACCATACGAGCAAAGCCGGATCGGGCGAGGTGACTGCCATGTCGGCGCGCGGTGCGGTGGCACTCATCAACGCCGCGCGTTCGGCGCTCGTCATCAATCGGATGGAGCCAGACCAGGCAGAGCGTCTGGGCATCCCCGCTGACGAACGTCGCCGTTATGTCAGTGTCCAAGACGACAAGCACAATCGGGCACCAGCCGAGAAAGCGGATTGGTATCGTATCGCATCTGTCGATCTCGGTAATGGTCCTATGAACGGTGCTGCTGGTGACAGCATAGGTGTCGCCGAACCGTGGAAGGTGCCGGATCCGTTTGATGACATCACGGTGGGCGATCTCGCCAACGTGCAGGCGGCTTTGGCCTCCGGATCCTGGAAGGAGCATTACAGCGCCAGCGACTGGGTTGGTGTTGCCGTCGCGGATGTCCTTGGCCTCGATGTGGACAGCAAGTCCGACAAGTCAAAGATCAGATCGTTGGTCAAGACCTGGGTGTCGGAGGGTGCTCTCAAGGTCGTCGAGCGCAAGGATCAGAACCGCCAGATGAAGAAATTCGTCGAGGTTGGCCGTGTCGTAGATGGGCGATCTGCTACACCCCGCCAAGGTGTAGCATCGCAAGCTATAGCACCGTCGCAAGCAGGTGCTACGCTACACCCACCCCCCCTAAGGGGTGGTGGTGTAGCAGACACTGCTATGGCGCGATCTGAAGTGTCGCAGACCATCCACGCCGGCGTCACTGCTCATGACCGCCACGGCGACATGATCCTGGCTCCCGGCGAAAAAGAAAACGACCCTGTTCCGGGTTGGGATGACGACAGGAGGCCCCGGTTTTGACCAGCGATAACATGCGACACGCGCTGCCCAACCCGATGGTAGGAGGCGCTCATGACGACTAACCGCGAGGCGCACTATGTGATGAAAATTGGCGTAGCTGGCCAGCCGTTCGGCGAGGTAGACCTTACCCGCCGGTCGGCGCTGGAAAGCGAGCCGGTGGAGGGCAAGGTTTGCTACGTTCAAACCGAGAGCGGACGGCTGTCAGTAGGCATGTTCAAGGCGGGCCACTGGCGGGATCACCGGGGCTATCCATTCAGCTTCACGCCTATGGTATGGTTCGAAATCGGTCTACCTCGCTATGTATAATGATCGGATGCGAATTACCGAGGACGAGGACATTGATCCGGCATCCGTCGATGTCATCTCAGCCGGAGAAACGAGACGCGGCCGCAAGGCAGTTCCGGTGCCTCATGATCTGAGGGCGTCCAAGGAAACCACAAGAAGGCGGGTTGCATCGCGGCCGCAATCGCCAGGCGTGATGTTGGAACCGTCAGAGGTTCAAGGTTATGTCTACACCTCGCCGCATGACGATATGTCTGTGTGGGAGTTGCAAATATGCGATGCCTTCGGTTCGCGCGGCATGCCGTCAGCTTTGGCTTTCCTCGATCAGCTCACCGGTCTCTGTCGGGTTGGCTATGACGTAGACGACGAGCAGTGGAAGCCGAGCGAAACCGAACTGAATTTTGCCCTGGCTTTCGTCAACAATATCCGCCCACGAAATCAGATGGAAGCGGCGCTGGCGGCCCAGATGGTCGCAGTCCACCTGATGCAAATGCGTGTATCCGCTCAGGCTCTCACGGCAAATAGCTACGTCGATCCCCGAGATGCGGCTGTTGCGGGCAAGCTGGCCAGGACGTTTGCAATCCAAATGGATGCCTTTGGGCGGATGCGCGGTCGGGGAACATCACGGCAATCGATTAGAGTAAGGAAGGACAATCATGTGCACTATCACGTCCATGGGGGAGCCCAAGGATCTGGAGCAGAACCCCGCGCAGCGCGAGCCATCATCGAAGCTTCCAGCTTCCCTGCGGAAGGCTCCGCGCTGCCAGGCCAAGACGAGACAGGGACTGTCATGCCTCTCACCAGCCGCAAACGGAAAGCGGGTGTGTAGAATGCACGGCGGTTCGAAGAAGTCCGGCGCGCCGCGCGGTGAACGTCATCCGAAATTCAAGCATGGTCGCTGGAGCGTGGAAGCCAGGGCAGAGCGCGCTGCCGCGCACGCGTTGCTGCGATCGCTGAAGGATTTGGTATGAGCGATGAAGACGGCGATCTTGCCGATCCATTTCGTCCCAACGGACCCTATGCGATCGCGAAGACGTGTGAGGAATCAATAGCCCGTTTAGAGGCTGAGCGCGAAACGGCGGCGCAGGCGGAACGAAGGACGATCAACCGTAGGATACACCAGCTGCGGCAGATGCTCGCTTGGTGCAAATCCCGGCGGGGATACGTAGAGCCAACGGCTTAACCCCTCCGAGCGCGCTGCGGATTCTCACGCGTGAGGCGGACCCAATGGTTAGACATCAGTGATCCGCAGGTCTCTCGCTCGATGTAAGTTTCATATGGCCGCTCACCGCGCTTCTGGAAGTTGACCGGGATAGGCTTACCGAGGGTGCGGGCAACCTCTTGCTCAACAATCGGAACGTCTGAGTCCGATATGCCCTTTGTGGTCATGAACACCCGAGCAACATTAGAAGTGGGCACTTCGAGCAGCTGCAAATTTTGCGGAAGAAATCCGAATCCCATAAATACGAGTGTCGTCGCGCCGGCTATCAGATTTCGCGCCTGCTGGATCGTCCCTGACGTTGCGGATTCGGTAAACGTCTTAATCGATTGAGCAATCTCAAGAAGGTGTTCGCTTTGAAATTCTCCAAAGTCCGCAGGGTGGTCCTCGTGCTGCCACGGGAGAGATCCAACCTTGCCATAGGCGTGGACGATCTCAATGCCCGCCAGGGCCCGCATCGCTACTACCTCATTAACCCCATAATAGGTCATCAAAGCGCGCATTAAGAAATGCTCCAAGCACCTATCATAGTTAAATACTACAAAGCTGACGTTCTGAAAAATCTCTTCCACACGATCAAGCGGCAAGCGAGAATTGAAAAGCCTGAATATAGGTAGATACCAACTCTTCTCGAATTGTTTCCTTTTTTCGGAGCTTACTATGCTTGCATGAGTGGGGCCGAGAAAACTGGCGAGATTACTGTCCCCTTCTGCTTTGAGGATGGCACGCGCAATTCCGATTTTCCCAACGATAACTGCATCTTCATCCGCTCTATGTGCATCGAGGCAATTGTCTATCGATTGAGCGTAGGGCAACGCGCTTCGCAGGCGGTCGGCTGCCGCGCCAAGGCGGGCTATGGGATCACTCCAGTTCATGCCGCCCCGCGCGGTTGCGATGCGCATCATAGCTGCCTGAACCGTCTCGTCCTCAAACACCATGCTCCGACCGTTATTGGTTCGGATTGCACTTGCGATATGTGCGCGCAGATCATCACCGGTTGGAAGGCCAAGTTCGCAACTCGCACCCGCACCAACCACAAATACCGTATCGCGTTCAAACATTTGAGATCATCTCGCCGAAGTCGAGGTTGCTCTGCTCCGCTCGCAACGATCGCGAGTGACTTGATCCCCCGCTTCAATGATCGGATCGGCAGCGGTGTCTCGATCATTAAACATCGGATTTTCGACGATCTTCGCCAACGTCGCTGACCTTTTGGAAATCGTGCCTTCGCCACATAGAACGACCCGAACGTCTTTGGCCAGGCGATCGTAGGCCGACTTATCGCTGGCGGAGTCGTTCCGATTGCAACCGGACAACGTCGTCACTGCCACAATAGCGCCGATGACCATGGATGTTTTTCGGATGAGCACAGACGTGATCTCGCACGACCGCACAGGCACGGCAACATCCCTCCATTTAATTTTGCCCCCGATTCGGCTGCTTTGTATGAACATCATCAGCGACGAATTTCGGAGGAAGCCATGCGCCAACAGCAGAATATGCGGACCATATTCCGAGCGAACGAGCAGCTTTTGGATCAGGCTGCGGTTGTCGCTCGCGAACGCGGCGTCAGCTTATCAGAATTAATTCGTCGCGGCCTTCAGCTGCAAATCAGTGAGGGTGCCCGGTGAACCTTTCATTTCTGACTAATAGCTGGGATGCCAGCCGCTATCCTGGAATAACTGACGCGGACATCGACGTGATCGTTTGGCAGGCTGCGAGCGAGATGTTCGAAGAAACCTGTGAACACCTCGCAGGCCGGATCTCTCAGCATCTCTCGCTCTCGTATAATCAGGTGCTCGGATACCTTTCAGAGATGCAGGACAATCTCATTGGATGGCTGGGTGTCCCCTATGGCTGGCAATTCCTATGCGATCAGATCGCGGCTCATGCCGGTGTTCCTCGCTGCTCTCCTCTCCCTGTCACTGTTCATTAAGGACATCTTATGCCGCTCGACTGGTCACTCGCCGCCAACCCGGTCAATCCGCTGCAGGCCCTCCAAGCTTTCGGCATAGCGCAACAACGCGCCCAGCAGGAACGTGAGCAGCAGCGCATCGCGTCGGCGCGAGGAGCGGCAGGTGAATATTTCCGTTCTCGGTATAACGCCAATCAGCAGGAGGCCACAACAAGCGCGCCGGCAACCGCGCCAATGGCAGACGCTCCAGGCGCGTCACCGCCCCTCGCTGCACCCACTTCCATGGCAGGATCTGGCGCTGCCCAACCTGCAAGTGCTGCCGGCCTTGTCGAATTAGGAATGGCGCGAAATCCCCAAATGGCTAGTCCTTCCCGCGCCGCGCTTGACCGTGTGTCGCAGTTTGATCCGGCAATGGCGTTTGAACTGGAGGCGAATGAACGAAAGGCTGCGAAGGATGATCTGGAGTTTGAGCATCAGCTCAATATGGCAGGGATCAACTATTTTGCACGCGCGCGTGATCAAGCCAGTTATAATCTGATGAAGGGAAAGGCGGCGCGTCTACTGGCCGCTCATGGCCGCGATATTGATGAATTGGGCCTGCCAGATAAATATGATCCAGAGGTGGTTCAGTCTCTCCTGATCTCCTCACTGGATTACGATAAGCAGTTAGCCGCACAGCGCTCCCGCGACCGTTTGGAATGGGACATCCAGGATGATGAAGCTGACAATGTTCGAGCGGATCGTGACATTGATAGCCGAATGACAGACCGGGATGAGCGGCGAAACCTTATTTCCCGTAACATAAGCCTGACAGACTCACGCGGCCGCCGGGGTCAGGATATTTCCTCTGCTGACCGGCGCCGGGGCCAAGACCTGACCGACAGACGCGTGAGAGAAACGGCAAGCACTCGGCCGCAACGAACCTCTTCGACTGGTCAAAAGGCTGCCCCTGCTCGCGTAGCCACGAAGGCTGATTACGACAAGCTGAGGCGTGGCGATCCTTACATCGCACCAGACGGCTCCACCAGAAGGAAGAATTAAATGGCGGAAAACTGGTGGGAGCAAGACGAGACCGTCAAGCCTAGCAAAGCGCCTGTCGCGAAGGATGACTGGTGGGCCAAAGATGAGACAGTTGCCAAGCCTGCTAAATCGACCCGCCCCCCGGCTGCCGTATCATCCAGTAATGTATCCCAGCCTACCGGCGAGGTTCACGACGGCGATACGTTCAGGATGCGCAATGGCGGCAACGCTCGTCTGTCCGGTGTTGATGCCTTCGAACTGGACCAGCAGGGCCGTATGCGGTCTGGTTTGGTTCCGCTTGGACAGCGGGCGAGGGATTTCCTCCAGGTCAACATCGCCCCAAATAGCGGGGTCACCGGCACCGGTGCCCAGACCTATGGTCGTCCGGTGGTCACGCTTGATAACAATGGCCAGGATATTTCCCGGGCGTTGATCGAAAGCGGGAACGGATTGGCGACTCCGGAATATCTGCGGGGCGATCCTCGACTCGGCGAATATATGGAGGCCGAACGGCTGGCTCGCCTGAATAGGCGCGGCGCATTTGCAGGTCAGTTTCAGACGCCATCGGACTTTCGAAAAGGAAAGCCGGAGCCGTGGGCAGCGCCGCAGGAGGGCCAGCGCGGAAACTCTGATGCTATCTTCTTCGATGATCCGACGCCGTTTCAGGGCCTCCGGCCCGAGATCGAGCAGGGCTATCTGGCGATTGCCAAAGATCCGAACAGCACAGCTGATGACCTCGTAGCCTACGCCAAGACCAACGGGTTCCAGATCGACCGGAAGGTAGCGGATCGGTTTGTCAAAGACCGCGCGTCGCGCGGGGTTGCAGATGGTGTCCGATATGAGCAATTGCCTCAGGTCATTACTGACGCCGGGGATGGCACTCTAGGCGCTGGCGTGCGCGGCTTGGCCGACCCCATTAATATGCTCGATGAGCTTGGCGGCCTGGTCGATACTGTAGGGCTGACTGAGGGACGGGAAAACCTGTTCAACTCCGACCGCCGGTTCGGCGACATCCTTTACAACAACATAGATCAAAACCGCAGCATTCTTGCTCATGACGATGCAGAGCATCCCTATGCTCGGTTCGGCGGCCAGCTAGCCAGCGGACTGGTGCTGCCTGGCGCTTCTGTAGAAGTCATTGGCGCAGCGGCTGCTCGTGACGTTCTCCTTGCCGGTGGGAACCGTTATGCGGCGGGTCAGGCGGCAAAAGCAGCGGTGCGCCAGCGCCTCGCTACTGCAGGGGCGGCAGAAGGCGCACTTGCTGGCTTTGGAGGCGCAGAGGGGGGCGTGATCGATCGCCTCCCTGCGGCCGGCGTAGGCGGCATAGCAGGCACCGTTCTAGGTGTGGGCGGTGCCGAGCTTCTCAATGCTGTCGTGCCGGCAGGTCGGGCGGTGGTGAACCGCGCGCGAGGACGAGTTGCGGGAGACGCCATAGACGGAGCAGAGACCGCCGGCGCTCGCACCATGGACGGTGCAGTCGGAACTGCGCCCGCTTCCCAGCGAGTAGCCGACGAAGATCGCTGGTGGGATGCTGACGAAACCATCGCCATGGACAATGAGGCGGTAGAAAGTCCCGCGTCGCTAACCAGCCCGCGCGTCGTCGATCGCATCGACGTAAACGACCGAGCCCGCCCTCTGCTCGATCCGGCATCTGATCTGGACCGGTTGCAGCAGGCGCAGCGGATCAATCCCGGAGATATGCTGCCGATCCCTTCCAATGAGGTTGGGTCGATAGAAGAAGCTGCCGCCATCAGCGCCGGTCTGCGGCCGGAGGTGAAGGCCCCGAATGAAGCTGACGAATTGGGCCGGCGCAATATCCCTTCGCCTTCCGATGCTTCCCGAACTTTGCCAAAGCGCGGTCCGCTCGACCTCAACACGTTTTTGCGCACGAAAGGCGGTCTGGCGGATCGGGGCGGCGATTTGCGTCATATGGGTATCACTAACGCGGCGCGGGATCTTGATTTTGCGCGAGGCGAGCAGCGCTTTGGCAAACTCGTGGATAACGAGAATGGCTTGAACTTGGATGAAGCGGCAGACCTTGCGTGGCGGGAAGGATATTTTCCTGACCATCCAGAGCGGCCAACGGTCGCCGAATTTCTCGATGCGATCGACAACACCAATCGGGGGCATAACCGATCCTTTCGCACTGATGACCTCTCGGAGGTTGACGCGTTCAACGCTGCCCGAGATCAACGTCTGGCGGTAGAACGATCGCGAGACGAGGGCGCACCGCTTGTCGAAGATCGCGGACATGCGGTCACAATGGAGGATCTGGAAGCGAACACCCCGCCCCTGTCGGCGTCAGAAGATTGGGGTGATGCAGGCAGCCCAGACTTCGCAGGCAATATTCGGCTCGCCAATCTGGATAGTCCGCAGAACATCAAGCGCGCATTGACCGTGACTGACCGGCACATGCAAGGATTTGGCGCTGCGCGTCGTGGTAAAATTCGCCAGGACGAAACAGAGAGTCTGGCTAGCGAACTAGGCATGACCGTTTCCGACCTGCTCAGCCGCCGCAAAGGCGAGGCCTTCAACGCGGAGCAAGCGCTGGCAGCTCGCCAAATCCTCGCGAAGTCGGGTAATGAGATGGTCAATCTCGCTCGCAAGGTTCAGCAGATGGATGATCCTGGCGAGGAAGCACTGGCGAAATTTCGTGAAGCTTGGGTTCGCCATGTGGCCATTCAGGAACAGATCAGCGGTATAACAGCTGAGGCCGGAAGAACCCTGGCGCAATTCCGTATGGTAGCCGATGGCCGTAACGTGCGCGGTAATGTGCTCAACGCGCTATCCGAAAGCGGCGGCGGTAAGGATCGCCTGAAGGCGGCCGCAAATCTGATACTTGAGAACGATACGGATGCGGGCGCGATGAACAGGGCAGCCGCGCGCGCATTGAAACCCAAGTTCTTGGACAAGGTGAATGAGCTGTGGGTCAACTCACTCCTATCGGGTCCGCAAACGCACGTCGTCAATATGGTGGGGAACACCATGACCGCACTGGCACAAATTCCAGAACATGTCGCAGCGGCTGTCGTGGGTGGCGCTCGAAGCGTGGTGACCCGCAACCGCGTCGCCGATCGCGTTCTCTTCTCGGAACTAGGAAGCCGCAGCGTTGGACTTCTCCAGGGAGCGAAGGAAGGATTGCAGCAGGCCACACGTTCCCTGCGGACAGGGGAAGGTTCTGATTTTGCCAATAAAGTTGAGGCACAGACCCAGGATGCAATCTCGGGCTTGAAAGGCAAGATTATCAGGATTCCTACGCGACTACTGTCGGCGGAGGATGAGCTATTCAAGGGCATGGCACGCCGTATGGAGTTGAACGGCCTAGCTGTTCGGCAGGCGCGGAAAGAGGGATTGCACGGTAAGGCGGGGATCGACCGCGTCGCTGAACTGGTGGCAAACCCGACCGACGAAATGTTGGACCGCGCATTTGATTACGGCCGCTACGTCACTTTTCAGCGGCCCCTTGGCCCAGCGATGCAAGGTATCTCGCGCTTCACACAGATCATGCCTGGCGCCAAGTTCATCCTGCCGTTCGTGCGGACGCCAACAAATCTTCTGAAGTTCGCGCTGGAGCGGTCGCCCGCCGCACCTATAGTTGACGGCTGGAGAGCAGACTTCCGTGCTGGTGGCGCCCGTCGCGACCTGGCGATTGCTCGCGCGATGGTGGGAACCGGCGTGGGCGCCGTGATAGCTGAATTGGCAGCTCAGGGCCTCGTGACAGGAAACGGACCGGCGGACCAAGGAACTAAACAGCTTATGCAAGCGGACGGATGGCAGCCATATTCCATCAAGGTCGGCGATAAGTATGTTTCCTATTCTCGGCTCGATCCTTTCGCCACGACGCTGGGCGTGGCAGCGGGCATGGTGGAGCTACAGGACCACATGACCGAGAAGCAAAGCGACAAGGTCGCGATGCTGCTGACAGCGTCGATCCTGCAGAACCTGTCGTCCAAGACCTGGCTGTCCGGCGTCGGCGATATGGTGGAAGCGGTCAACGATCCGGCGCGATACTCGGATAATTGGGTGAAACGGTTTGCAGGTTCGGCGGCGGTGCCGGCTGGCGTTGCCCAGATCGCACGCACGGTCGATCCAGCTCTGCGCGAAGCTGAGACGACGCTCGACGCAATCCGCGCTCGTATACCCAGAATGTCAAAGTCGCTTCTCGCCCGGCGCGATGTTCTGGGAAGACCGATGGTGAGCGAAGGAGGGATTGGCCCGGACATCGTATCGCCAATATGGCAGAGCACTCAACGCAAGGATCCGGTTTTGCGGCAGCTGATCGACGCTGGCGTTCATATCAACAAGCCCAAGAGGGAGGTCGCGGGCCGCCGCCTCGACGCGAAGGAATGGGGGGAATATCAGCGACGCACAGGCGAGATCGGCTATAGCGGTATTCAAGACCTGATCCGCATGGGCGAATGGGCAAAGATGTCGCCAGAAGAGAAGCAGGACGAGGTTGGTGAAATCATGACTGCCGCCCGTAAACAGGCGCGTGGTGAAGTGCTTACGCCGCCATAAGCGTAGCGCTAGGAGGCTTCGAACCATTTCGGACCTTCATCAGATAGACTCTCTCTGAACGATGCAGCAGGATCGGCCGCAATTAGGGATGGAGGGGTTTTCCCATGAAATATTTCGTAGCTGCTATGGGTCTGATTGCATGCGCTTCGCCGCTATTGGCGCAGAGCACAGTCCAAGTGAGGCCGACCGTTCGAAGCGACGGCGTCTATGTTCCCGGTCATGTGCGGACAGCGCCCAATTCGACGGCCGTGGATAACTGGTCGAGCAGACCGAATACGAACCCGTATACCGGGAAGGTCGGCACGAAAGATCCGTATTCCTTGCCCGCCTACAAACCCTACAAGCCATACAAACCAAAGTGAGGCATTACTTGCGATGGGGCACGCCGGCCTTTCTCTTGGTCGCGCCGATGAACCCTGCCGCAGCCGGCTACGATTGCAGATCGTCGGTTGAAGAATATAATTCTGCCTTGGCTTATGTCAGCTCTGCGATGCGCCGCTACTCTTCGTGCTTGGAGGGGAGTCAGGGCACTGACGATTGTTCGTCGGAATTTCGTCGGTTGAAAAGCGCTCAAGGCGATATTGAGACTGCCGTTTTGGACATCAGCATATATTGCAATCAGTAGGCATCAATGCACGATCATGGCCTCAGCAACCGCGGCCATCAGTATGTTCTTGGGCACCGGAACGCCAACGCTGATATACCCAACATTGTGCGCTCGCCGCGTTCCAAAGCGCTCGATCCAAGCGCGACCGTTCAGGCGCCAAGCCCTTTGGAGAGGCACAACAGGCAGCAGGTAGCAAACGCCGCTGGGTGCGAAGGCGTAGGCAATGAAGTCACACGCCAATGGTTTCTGGATCCAGCCGGGCGCGCGGCGTGCCTCGTCGCTCCACTGTTCAAGCAATATGTCTGGCCAATCGGACGTGCGCACCTTCTCATCTACCGTATAGGTCCGCCCGCATTCCAGCGTCAGCACTCGATCGATGCCGCCTCGCTGCGCCCAGCCATCCTGTTTGACAGCTACGGCGGACGATAATTTCGGAAATGCTTTGCGATATACGTCCATCCACCAAGGCGCATCGGCATATGCCTCAGATAGCGCCAAGCTATCAGCGAAGTGGTGGCGACGCGGACGAGACGCCGAAACGCCCCGGCCCACAAAAGGCCGAGGCGAAGTTGGTTTTAAGGGCTGGTGGCCGTGCCTCAGTTGGTTCGCGCCTCCAGCACCCACCACCCATTGTCTGTCTTGCGGCCTAGCATCCTGGCGGCTCGCTTTATATGGCGATCCGAACGGACCCGTTTCCGCATTTCGAAATAGGCCTTGTTGGCGCGCATGCATTCAGCGGATTCATACTCGGTGCCATTCAGGAATGGTCGCGGAACGCCACCACCTTCCGTCACTTCGCCTTCAGGCGTTATGAGGATACGTCCATCATTGAGAAGGAAGTCACGGATGGCGCTGGTTGTTGTCCTTGGATCGGTCGGGCGCTCGTCCAGATAAAGCCCATCCTGGCGTAAGGATTTCAGCAGGATGCGCCGTCGGTCTTCAACCTTATCGAGGTCCTGAATTAAGAAATGCAGCCAGCGCGATCGGTGACGTGTCTGCGCGTCGCATGGTGATACGACAAACAGATGCCGCTCTCCATCGGGGTCATACTGTAGCGATAGGAAAAGTCCGGCGGACGCTGCGTGCTTGCGCCAAAGGTCGACATAGCCGACATCATCGTCGTCAAAGTTGCGAAGGCTTTTCAGCATTGCTTCCACAGGCAAGACGTTCCGCATGTCCGGTCCATCATATCGATCGCCCCAAGGCGCCTCGATATGCTCGTCGTCGGTTGCGACATGGTTGGGGAGCTTTTCCATGTTTAGCACTCCCCCGAGGACGACTTGGGAAGGTAGATGCCGGCAACCTTCCCAATGAAGTCGGTTCCAAATGCCCAGTCGGAATATGGCCCATCGACAAATCCACTGGACAGCCGGATCGCCCAATCGTCACCATAGGCCCAGCGTATCGCCTGAACGACTTCACGCTGGATGGCTAAGGGTCCGGCGGGGCCGCAACGGCGGCGCTGATCTTCGTTCTCATGCCGAAGCCAGGACTCCCACATCATTCCACTGCGAGGTCGTTGGCTTTCTCTGACGTAAAAGGCGCCGGCTATAATTCCCTCTTGATGAAGCGGGCGCTCGTCGTAAATGACCACCATCCCACGTAGGGCCACAACCCCGTAGTCTCGGTGATCTGGCACGCTGGTGAAGATTTGGAAGTGCGAGAAGTCAAACTCGTTGGATTGGATTAGCGCCGCATCGGCGCGAACAAGTGCATTTTGCATGATGTTCTCCTTTGCAGAGGAACAGCGGTCAGCATTATGCCGGACCATGGCCTGCCCTCGGCGGTGACAAGATAACATTTGATATAAATTTCGGGCGAAGCTTAGTGGCGCGTTCGCTTTCGCCAGTGGTGACCGAGTGGGCGGCGGCGATGTCGGAGCTTAACCTGACCAAGTCGGAGGCGCCCGATGCTGCTCCAGTTATCACCCCTAACGCCGGGCAGATGAAGCACGGGCCGGGCAAACCATTCCTGCTCACGTTCATCGTTCTCCCAGTCAGGATCGCCGTTCAGTTCGTCCATCCTGTCGATCATGTCTGTAACGAGGCGATCTAGGACGCTGCGAGGCAAGCCCGGTATAATCGAAAGCATGGTGTCGATCACGTCTGTGGAAGGACGCACGCTCATGGCTCCACCTCTTGAAGCATGTGCGCATTTACATGCGAGGTCACCGCGTCCCATTTTGCTGCGTCCGCCTCGATGATCCGATATAGCTCACGGCACCGAACATTGTCTTCCATGGACCATCCACGGATCGCCCAACAGAAAGCGGTTTTGTCGCCGTTACTCAGATATGCGCCGCCAACTGCGATAAAGTCGGAAAGCCAAACGGCAGGGTCAAAGGGAGCCGATACGGTGCTATCCATTTCTCGCGCCCTCCTGTTTCATGTCGTGACCGCGGCGAAGTGCCGCGTTTAAAACATCGTTGGCTTCATTGATGATTGCTGACGGATCGCAGTCGTTCCGAAGGTGGCCGCCATCAATCCCGGCCAAATCGAGTTTGTAGAGGCTGTCCGATAGGTTCCTGGCCGGCAGCGCCAACACCGTCAGGATCGCAGCGGTGCGCACCTCACCGGCGGCATCCAGCTCAGCGTCGGTGAAATCACTTCCAAGTGCTTCCATCTGGCCATCTGCCTGGTCCACCGCTTCGATAGCAGCGCCCCACACCTTGTCGAGCGGATGCGGCTCCCTGGTTATGATGTAAGTCATGCTGCACCTGCCAGCCGCTTCACATCAGCATAGATGTGGTGAAATTCGTCGCCGGCTCCCATGTCGTCGATGCCATACTCGGTAACGAGCAGATCAAGCTTCTCTTGCAGCATGCCTATTGTCGTAACAGGGTATGCAGATACGGCCCGTAGGGTATCACAAAGCAGGGTGGTCGCGGCTTCATATACGGTCTCATCATCACCCGGCGTGCGCTTCAGGTTATCGCTGGCGGCATGAAAGTCGCTGATGGCGCGTTCCCATCCGGTTCGACCGCCCGAGGACGCTATTGCCGGGATGCCAGATAGAGCGAGCGGCATGGCTGGAAGCGCGAACATAACGGCGCGACGAGATGTGGGATTGGCACAGGCGGAGTCCGCCCGTAGTGGGGTGTTAGCCATTGTCGATCTCCTTAGGATCGGTTGCGGTTAGAGCCGAAGCGAGGGGCCTAATCCTTGCTTCGGCTCGCAATATGTGACATCAATAAATCATCATGTCAATTAGTGACACCACAAAAAGACGAGGTCGTCCGGTCACTACCGGAAAAGGCACCCCGATCACTGTTCGGCTTTCGCCGGAACACCTTGCCGCACTTGATACCTGGGCAGCAGCGCATAGTGAGGACCTATCAAGACCGGAGGCGCTAAGACGCCTTATGATGCAAGGTCTGAACAGCCAGTCATGAATCGCGATAAATCGCTGGAATATAACGGCGCCAGCATCGTTTTGGGTCGTAACTGGCGTGCAGCGATCCTAAAGCGGTTCAATGACCGTCACCTGTTCAAGACCAAGTTCTTCGAGCACCTTGAAGCACCAGCGCACGCCAATCTGGAATGGGAAATCAAGGCGCTCCTCGCCTGATCCGCTGCGCCAGGTTGCGAATAGTTGCCGTTAGTTGCCGCTAAAAGGCTCTTTCGAAAAGCATACACAGACGCAATGACGCCATGAGAGCGTCCCAGGACATACAGCTAACATCCGCATTTCTGCCGGTTTTGCTTCTGTCTGGCGCATTGGTGCTCAATGCTCGAAGTTGCCAAAGGTAACTAACGCGAGGCCCCAAAATCCGGATCGAGAAGTCCTAGAGAGCGATATGGCGAGGCATCAGGATGCAGCCTAAGTGGCACCACTTGGCGTAGCTGACCCATCCACTAGCGCGTCGCGCCTACGGGTTTTGGGTCACGGCATACCAAAAAGCCCCGCGCCATTGGAAGGCAGCGGGGCAAGGGAGGACGAGTTGCAGCGGTCTGTGCTGCGTGCCGTGCGTCTCGTCTCAATTCTTTTGCCATGGTCGAACCCCACCCCCTCCTGATTCGACATCACAACACGCTTTCGCCACCTTGTGTTACAAAATATCAGGAAATTATGATTTAAAATCAACGTAATACAACATATAATTTGCTAGAGAAAGGCAACTTTGCTTAGCTCTATCGATGATTATTCCGCTAGAAGAAATTGTTCGCAGCGTCACCACCGAGAACCCTTGGTGGGAAACGAAAACCATTCCGAAGCGGTTTGGTGTCATGTCGAGGCGCGCCTATTTTGAGCCATTTGAAAAACTGGTAACCAACTGGTCTATAAATCGTGCGGTCATTTTGCTCGGCCCCAGGCGCGTAGGCAAAACCGTAATGACGCAACATCTGATCCAAGGATTAATAGATTCTGGCGTTGATCCGAAAGAGATAATGTACGTTTCCATCGACACCCCAACTTACAATAATCAGGGACTGCAGTTTTTCATCGATTTACACGTCCGCCATCATCAGTTGCCACAAGACGCCCAACGGTATGTTATTTTTGACGAGATCCAATATCTTGCGGATTGGGAGCGACACCTAAAAGTATTAGTAGATAATAATCCGCAAATCAGGTTTGTTGCGTCTGGATCTGCTGCAGCAGCGCTAAGGCTTGCATCAACGGAGTCTGGAGCTGGCCGGTTCACGGAATTTATGCTTCCCCCTTTAACTTTTGACGAATACCTAACCTTTATTGGCAAGAACGGCTTGATTGAAAATGCTGATCCAAGCGAAGCAGGATCATTTGCAACGTGTGTTGATATTGAAGAATTAAACAAAGAGTTTGTAAATTATATTAATTATGGCGGCTATCCAGAAGCTGTTGTGTCTGAATACATTCGAATGGATGCTGCAAGGTTCATCAAAAATGACATTATTGACAAAGTTCTATTGAGAGACTTACCACAGCTATATGGTATAACCAATATTCAGGAATTAAATAAGCTGTTTACCTCGTTGGCTTATCAGACAGGCAAGGAAATCAGCCTTGAAACGCTGGCGCAAAATTCTGGCGGGATCAGCAAGCCAACGATCGCGCGTTATATAGAATATCTTGAAGCAGCATTTTTGATTTTTAGAATTAGAAGAGTGGATGACTGCGCTCGCACATTTTCGCGTGACCGCACTTTCAAGATCTTCTTAACTAACCCCTCAATGCGCGCTGCCTTGTTTTCTCCAATGTCCGGAGACAGTGACGGCTTTGGACATTTGGTTGAGACCGCTATCTTCAGTCAATGGTTTCATTCGAATACATTAAATAGCTTGCACTACGCTCGGTGGAAAAGAAGCGGTCGCTCAAAAGCCGAGAATGGTGATCACGGCGAAATAGATCTCGTTAATCTCCAAGGTGATCTGCGCCCCGCTTGGTTTATCGAAATCAAGTGGTCAGATTCAGTGCTTAAGCGACCTGAGTGCTGGACCTCGATCGACGAGTTTGTTCGCGGCAAGAGCACAATTAAATCCGGAGTTTTCACGTCCAAGACCATTACGGGCAAAAAGGAAGTTCACGATATTAATGTTCGTATAATTCCTGCTGCACTCTATTGCTACACGGTGGGGAGAAACACCGCGCAATATAGAGGTGCCCAACTTTTAGAAAGCGAGAGCGTGGAAGGGCAGGGAGATTCAGAGCCGATTACTGAACGGGAGTAAGCTTAGTTAGCCGGGCATGTTGTCTGCAAACCTGCATCATCCGGACAAACTTCCGACCAAGATACCTGAGCCAAAAAACGGCTGACCCGAAAGCCAGCGCGCAGAGTTTATGAGAGGACGCCCGAATAGGCTCAATCACCGATAACGATGTCAGCCCTAGCATCCAGCGCCAAGAAGCGGACAGCGGGTTGCGTATTTTGCAAACCGCTGGCGGTCACATACCTTCATCCGCAGAGCGGCGATCAGGGCAGCATGGAATCCTATGAAGTTTGGCTATCCGGACGAGATCGCGTTGGAAGATCGGGAATTTCTTGCGCGGGTCGGCGCAGTTCTTGGGGCTTCGCGTCTGCCTCGTTCTCACTGTTAACGATTGCCGCGTCGATTGCTTTCACGAATCCTAGCGATCGCCTACACGCTCTGGCCAGATCCATGCTCCTGTTACGCAGGTTAACTTCCTCCTGGGGAAAATCGAGGGCTTCAGCAAATCTATCCACCGCAAAACTGACCTGATCGTCTGCGACCATTGGCAGCGCTCCCCAAAATAATTCCCAGAATTTAGCTTCTGCTTTGTTGCGAACTGGATCGCCTGCTCGCCGGTTTGCGACGATTGCCGTATTGGAGCACAATTCAAAATAGACGCTTTGCTGACGTTCGGAAAAGGGTTTGTTAGCCTCGATCAAAGCGGTCCGGTTGGCTGCAACTCGCTCATACAAATACTTGGAGATGGCGAGAAGACCGCCAGTTAGCGTGATAACGCCAGCAATCGCTTTTAACAGCAGGTCCCAGAACGCCGCCTGTCCTTCGGTCAATGCCATCGAGCTTAAACCATAGGTACGAGAAGCGATCCATACCCCCAGACCGGCTGCCGGAAGAATAAGAAGGGGGCTTAGTAGAGTGAGATCTCGCAAACGCTCTGACAAATTCATCGTGCCCTCCGTGTGCGCTTGCTCGCCATAATGCACAGGCCGTGGAGCGCCGCTATCTCGAATTGGTCCGCGTTAATCGCCGAGCGCAGCAGGCTATCGATGATATATATTCTAGCGACACTTTATCGATATTTTGCTTGTCAGATTTGAGCCTAGATCCCCGCTTTCCTGCAGGTTTTGGCCTCTTCGCCGTTCTGATAGGATATGCAATAGCCGCGGTGGACCTCCCCCCAGATGGTCACGTGCCGTCGCTTTCAAAGTCCACATTGCCCGGCGTGACACCGGTTTCTTTTTTGATACGGCGAGCCTGTCGTTCAGCCGCCGCGATTGCCTGACGCTTGGTCGGGTACCAAGCGCCCGACCGTCCGTTGATCGTGAATCTCCATTTCGGCATAGTGTCCGCTAGTACGGTGCTGACCGCGACGCATCAACCGCGCGTCGGAAACACCGGACCTCGCACAGTCATCTGGTCTGCCGGGTAAGGCTGCTGGAGCGCGACAGCATCTTCGTAGCTTCCTTGCAGCCAGCTATCCCAATCGCCCTCGTGAAGGACCGCAATCATCGCCTTGGGGTGGATGGGCTTCACCAATTCGTTCGGGTCGCAGGTCACCATGGCGAAATGCTTCATCTCGCCGATGCTCTGCCAGAACCCGGCCACCGCGAAGATCGGCTGATCAATCACATCGAACCACATTTCTCCGCGCACGGGTTTCTTGCCGTCGCCCAGGTCGGTCGGCTTGGGTGCCCATTCGCAAAACTCGGACAGCGGCACCAGGCAGCGGTTTTCCGGCTTGGCCGCGAGCTTGCGCCACTGGGGTAGGCCCAACTGCCGGACGTTGGTCATGGGGAATTTGGCGAGGCCGCCCAGCACGTCCCAATGCATCACGTCAGCGATGCGCTGGCCGCCTTCCTCCCTTACGACGTAGGTCCGCGACTTCGGGAATAGCTCAACCGGGTTGAACCGATTGTCCATCGGCCTCTCGGCCGGGAACAGCACGTTCATGCGCGTGAAGATGGTTTCGGGTTCGCCGCGCTGTCTAGCTCGATTGCACATGCCCTGAGCCTATGCCGCTTATCCTGAAGAGTCACGCCGCCCTAGATATTGGCGAGCATGTCGTGCGACTGGCTCTGGCAGCTCATATTCCGCGATGGATCGATCGCTTATCGATGTGACCTGCACCGCGCACAGCTTCTGCGGAGCGATCTTGATATAGGTGATGGCGTGACGACCTTCGGCCATCTGCGCGTCGATCATGGCGATTAGGTCGCTCTCCGGCACGTCCGCAGGGCAAGGCACCTTTCTCATTCCGCATGCTTCCGGTGCAGGACAGTCATCATTGACCGGGCGTAATCGCGAAAGACGATCTGCCAGTAGCCCCCATTATCCTCCCACTTCCCGTTTTCGGCTTTGTATCCTTCCCACATTTTGCGGGCGACTTCCTCAACCAAGCTGTCGATGTCGTTGGTCGTGCAAAGGCGGCAGCGTTTCATGGCTTCACCGAATCGCTCATGGGGGCGATTGGCGGCCGGCGGCGGACCTGGAGCCGTGCGAATCGGACGGTGATGCTATCGACCATGTAACGGCGGGCCATGTCTGACTTCAGCTCGTTCTTTGAGGCCCATTCCCGAAGGACGCCGCGCGGCATTTGCCCGATCGCGAAGTCGATCTCGAAGCGGATCTGATCCGGCGTTAGGATCTCTGGAAAGTCATCGGCCATGCACCCGATGTAGAACAATAAGAGAACAAACGGAAAGCCTAAAAATCGATCCCGCGCTCCATCATCTCATCCGCGACGGCTTGTCCCCAGTCATCCAGCACCTCATGACTAGGCAGCGCTGCCCAAGCCGCGACCAGTTCCCCGTCAGCCATGCCGGCGGTTTTCGCCGCGAAGGTAAGTGGATCGGAGTCGTCCATTACGGTGGAATATCATTCCGGTCCGATGTAGTCGAATCGCATGCCCATGTGTCTTGAATGCCGCGCTTTTAAAGACGAGCCGATCACGAGCGACCCACATGCGCTATTATCCCTGCGCCGGCGCTTTTCCAGTGAAGGCATGACGATCGACTATCTCTGCACCGATTGCGGGCGGATATGGATCGAAGGCGTGGAGAAATGGGAGTTGAAGACTGTAACGCCGCGACCGGACACGGTACCGGATTGGGGTGAGGCGGATTAAGGGACCAGCGTCAACGTCGCCAAAATGAGCAAGAACGCTAGGATCAGGCAGAGGCCTCCGGTCAAGAGCTTGAAGGTGCCGTGGGTCATCCCCTATCCTATCTCCTTCCATTGGTCTTGGGTCAGGAAAAATGACCCACTTTGGCTCCAGATGCGGCGCATCCACTTCTCATGAGCAGGCAAGGTGATACCTTGCCCCTTAATGGTCAACGCTCTCTCAATCGACTGGTACACCATGAGCTGGACTGACGAAGCAATCTTCGTCGAGGCATCCGATGGCAGCCCGATCCATTTTTGCGTGCCAAAAGAGACGCTAAGCGATGCGGCTGACATCGTCACCGATCAGCGCATCGTGGAGACGGGCGGCATTGAACCTTTCATCAATCGAGCCATCCAGTCTCGATATTACGCGTATAAGGCTGCCGGCAGCGGAGCGGACCAGGACTACGACGGCGCCTTGGTTTTGACAGTGGAAAAGGCAGACTTTATTCCAAATTGAGGGTGGCCTGGTGAGGGAGGGCAACGATGGATGGCGCCACGCTACCGGCGTCAGATGCTTTCCATGGTCAATGTGATCGCCTTGCGAAACCATTCTTCCCGCTGCGTCGGCAAAAAACCGGTGATGCGGTACTCCCGCCCCTCGTGCCGGTGAATGTCGCCTTCGCGTGGCGCGATGTGATCGGGCCACACCTTGGTCAGTATCAGAAGCTCTTTCATTTCCATCGTCAGCTGCTCTCCAAAGTGCGCACATAGGATCACGGCTCCCATCGCTCAAGCGATCCGATCGACTGATCACACCTGACGGTGTTCCGGCCGGCTTTACGCTCATCGCCCCCCGGTGCAGCTAATCCCTCGGTATTGCGTTTGCTTACCAAGGAGTACGCGATGACATTCGAACCCGTTCAGATTAGCTACAGGACGCCAACCGGTCTTCTAGATGTCCAAGTGACTCCTGAGGTGATCGAAATGCTCTGGGACGGCGACGGCGGGCCTCAAACCGGACCCGAGATAGTCGAAACGCATCGCCCTCTGATCGAGCAAGCAGTGCAGCGGATCCTGGCCGGGGTGATGACGGCGCCCACAGAGTTGGTCCTCACCGAAGATGACCTGGATCCTGGCGCTTAATCTCTCCTAAGCATCTTTTATCTGCGATCTCTCTATGAACGGTCGAGCGCTGCTAGAGCCAAAGAGAGAGATTCGATCAGGCCGTCAGCTTGCCCTGAGAGAACTTCAGCCCATTTCGCACTGACGATAGCTTGCAGCACGGCCCCCTCGACGCGCTGCAGCTGTCCCATGACGGATACGACTTCGATTTGCGCATAAAGCATCGCATAAGCGCTGATCACGGCGGCAATTTCGTCAGATCGCAACAGACCTAACGATCCGATGTTCTCATCATAGATGCGATACTTCTCTTGGAGTGGAATGATGAAAGAGCCATCCTGGATGGGGTCACCGCTTCGTATCTTATTTACCTTTGCCGTTTCCATGGCATGTCGAAGCTCTTCGGCCAGCGCCCTTCGAAGTGTGACTGAAGCATGGCGTCGGGATAACGATTGCCGAAACCACTCAAGCAAGGTGTTACCGAACGTTGCGAGCACCACCGCCCCTAGTCCAACAATCAGTGGCTGATAAATTACCCATTCAGCCGCGTGTTCTGCTGCCATGTCGCGCTCCGAACCGCCAAAATCCCGGGCTTATCTGGTGATTATCCACAGCACATCGCGGCGCTGGCCATCTCCAAGAGGACTGCTAAGTCATTGAAAAATGGCGCGAGTGACGGGACTTGAACCCGCGACCTCCGGCGTGACAGGCCGGCGCTCTAACCAACTGAGCTACACCCGCGTACGGTGTGGAAGCGCGCAGGTATAAGAGGCGACCGGCACTGTCAACCGTCCTGTTCCGGCCTTGTCGCTTTATCCGTATGATCGCCCCGGTGCGGCGCGGTCAGCGTCCCCTGCTCGAACAGGAAACCCGCGATATCCGGCTTTCCCGCCGCCTGCAGCACGGTCTGAATGATGATCAGCAGCGGCACCGCAAGCAACGCGCCGGTCGTGCCCCACACCCATCCCCAGAAGCTTAAGGAGACGAGAATCAGCAGCGGGTTCATCGTCAGCCTGCGCCCCAGCACCAGCGGCGTGATCGCATTCGCCTCCACCAGATGGAAACCGATCTGCACCGCAGCGGGCAGCAGCGCCACCCAGACATCGTTGAACACCATGAGGCCGGCCAGCGCCAGCAGCGTTGCCGCCAGGATCGGCCCGAAATAGGGAACGAAGTTCAACAGCGCGACGATACCGCCCCACATCGCCGGCGACGGCATGCCGATCAGGTACAGCGTCAGCGCAACGGCCATGCCCAGGCTGATGTTGATCGTCGCGATCGTCATCACATAGGCCGACGTCGCGTCCACGACATTCTGGATGACCCGCGCGATCGCTAGCGAATCGTCGAAACTCGCCCGTCCCCGGATCGTGCGCTTGCGCAGGGACGTCCAGCCGGAAAGGAAGAAGTAGATGACCAGCAAGGCGAAGAACATCTGAATGATCACCGACGGCGCGGATGTCGCAGCGAACTGCAGCAGCGATCGCGGCGCATCCACCGCCGCCGTCTGCGCCGCCGCGACCGGGCCGGAGGCAAGCATCTGCACCGTCTCGTCCACGAATTTTTGCAGTTGGGAATAGATGTCGATCACCGGCGCCAGGTTCGCCTGAATCTGCGGGATTCGCTCAGGGAGGATTCGGAACCATTCGGTCGCCGGCACGACGATCAGCACCAGCGCCGTGTTCGCCACCAGCAGGAAGGTGATGAGCGCGATCAGCGCCGCCAATGGCGAGGGCAGGCCGCGCGCCTCCATCCATTCCAGAAACGGCACCAGCGCGATCGCGACGACCAGCGCGGCGGTCAGTGGCAGGAAGAACTCCGCCCCCGCCTTCAGCGCAAACGGAATGGCCAGCGCCAGCCCGACACCGCCGAACAACGCCACGGCCGCCAACAGGCGGTCCCGCCGCTGGTCGATGCCCTGCCGGTCATCCCATCCGCCATTGTCCTGCTTCACGTCGCCCGTATCCCCTGCGGCCGGATGTTCACCTTTTGCACCTGCCTTGTGCGCTCGCGCGGAGCGGCTGGCAAGGGCATGGCCACATTTCACGATGCTTATCGCAAAGATGGCAAACAAGCCGTTAACCAAATCTTGGCGAAGCGATCGATAGACAGGGTTCCGTAACGAACGGAAGCGAAACGGAACCCTGATGCGCTCGACCCTTGCCCGCCTGTTGACGGCCATTGCCTTCGCCCCATTGGCGAACACGGCGCTGGCGCAGACACCGCAGGCCGTCGCTCTCTCTTCCACCGTCTTCGTTGAGAAGGTCAGCAATGATCTGAACGGCAGCGAGCGCCGCGTCCTGGCCACGCCCGGACAACTCGGCCAGGGCGACAAACTGGTCTTCGTCCTGCGTTATCGCAATGCCGGCCCGACGCCGGTCAGCCGCTTCTCCGTCGTCAATCCGGTGCCGCAATCGGTGCGCTTGGATACCGCGCGACAGGATATGCAGGTCTCCGTGGACGGCGGCCGCACCTGGGGCCGCCTTGACGCGCTCTCGATCCGCACCCCACTCGGCGGCACCCGCCGCGCGATCGCCGACGACATCACCCATGTCCGCTGGACGGTGAACAATTCTGTTTCTCCCGGCGCTGGCGGCCAGATCGCCTATCGCGGGATTGTGCGGTAACGTCGATCCGTTCCGGCTGAGCGAACTCATCCCCACCTCCGTTCGTCCCGAGCGAAGTCGAGGGACCACGCACAGCGCCAAAGTGTCTCGACTGCGCTCGACACGAACGGATGTTGAGCCGACACCAACGGAATGGGGTAAGCGCCATCCTAGCCCTTGCCCCCCACGCCACACACCCTATCCTCCCCGAAGGTTGAGGATCGGAAGGGCAAGATATCCATGCATGACGGGCTGCTGCTGGTCATAGACGAAGGCACCACGTCCACCCGGGCGATGCTGTTCGACTCGGCCGGGCAATGTTTCGGCGTCGCCCGGGCCGACATCACCCAATCCTGGCCTGCCTCCGGCCATGTCGAACAGGATGCGCAGGAGATATGGGACAAAACGCTCTCCTGCGTCCGCGAAGTGGTTGGCAACGCCCCCGACCCGAAACATATTCGCGCGCTCGGCATCACCAATCAGCGTGAGACCGTCGTTTTCTGGGACCGACTGACCGGCAAGCCCCTCGCCCCCGCCATCGTCTGGCAGGACCGCCGTACCGCAGACGCCTGCAACGCCCTGCGCCACGCCGGTCATGAACCGCTCGTCCGCCAGCGGACCGGCCTGCTGCTCGACCCCTATTTCTCCGCCAGCAAGATTCGCTGGGCGCTCGACCACTGGCCCGCGCTCAAGGAAGCCGGCGACCGGCTCGCTGTCGGCACGGTCGAAAGCTATCTCATCCATCGCCTGACCGGCGGCCTGCACATCAGCGACGCGACGAACGCCTCCCGCACGGCGCTGATGGATATCCATCGCGGCCAGTGGGACGACGACCTGCTCGCCCTGTTCGGCGTCGACCGCCGCCTGCTGCCGGAGATCGTCGACACGATCGGCCAGTTCGGCACGGTCGACCCCGCCCATTTCGGCCTAGCCCTGCCCATATGCGGCCTGGCGGGGGACCAGCAGGCCGCCGCGATCGGCCAGAACTGCCTGGCACCCGGCCGGTCGAAGGCGACCTACGGCACCGGAGCCTTCATCCTCTCACCCACCGGAACAACCGCCGTGGAAAGCGCCAACCGCCTGCTTACCACCATCGGCTGGCAGGCGAACGGACAGCGTCATTACGCGCTGGAAGGATCGATCTTCGTCGCCGGCAGCCTGATCCAGTGGCTGCGCGATACGCTCGGCCTGCTCGGCGCGGCGGCGGAAACAGCGGAGCTTGCCCAAAGCGTGCCCGACACCGGCGGCGTCTATATGGTCCCGGCCATGACGGGCCTGGGTGCGCCGCACTGGCGCCCGGACGTGCGCGGCATGATAAGCGGCCTCAGCTTCGGCGCAGGCCGGGCACACATCGCCCGCGCCGCGCTGGAGGCGATGGCCTACCAGACCCGCGACCTCCAGGCCGCCTTCGCCGCCGACTGCGCGCCATGGACCCAATTGCGGATCGACGGCGGCATGGCGGCCAATGACTGGATGGCGCAGGACATTGCCGACATATTGGACATGCCCGTCACCCGCCCCGCCTTCGTGGAAACCACCGCGAAGGGCGCAGCCATGCTCGCCGCCGTGGGTGCCGGTCTGTTCCCGACACTGGAGGACGCCTGCGCGGCGATGGAGGGACCATCGAGCAGCTTCACGCCAAAACTGGACGGTGACGTCAGGGCGAGCCGGCTGGAGGGATGGGACGCAGCGCTGGCGGGGCTACTAGGGGAATAGGGTCAACTCCTACGTCCGTCATCCCAGCGAAGGCTGGGATCTCAGGCGACAGGGCGCGACCAAGCCTCATAAGATCCTAGCCTTCGCTGGGATGACGAAATTGGGTGGATTGCGAATGGTCTGCTTAAATCCTCCCCTGTAAGGGGAGGTGGCAGCACGAAGTGCTGACGGAGGGGTGTCCCCCTATCGAGAGGGCGGAACCCCTCCACCGGCTACGCCGGTCCCCCTCCCCTTACAGGGAGGATTTCATGTCCATCCGTTGCCGATCGTCTCCACCCTATCCCAAAACCCCCGCCACCGCCGCCTCAGACCGAGCATGCAGCGCCCAGAAGTCCCGCACCTTCTCCCCCGAAAGCACGCCCTGCAGTACCGCCAGATGCGAGTGCCATCCGCTGCCGAAATTCGCCATCGGCCCCGGTCCGCTGATCCCGCTATGCGTCAGTACCAGCCGCGTGCGCTGCCCTTCCGGAAACAACCGGAATTCAGCGACGCCCTCCTTGCCGCCGTCCCAACTGAACGCCAGCAATCGGGGCGTATCGAACACCTCCACGCGCTCGCGCCCGACCGCGCCTTTGCCGCCCGCATATTTCTCCGGATAAGGCACATCGTCGGCCGACAGATTATCATGGTCGAACAGCAGCTCGACCGCCCCGCCCACACAGGGCTCCATCGCGCCACCCGCGAACCATAGTTTGCGCAGGTCGCCTTCAGTCAGGTAGCGCCACACCGTTTCGACGGGCGCGTCCAGTATCCGCTCGAGCCGGATCGTATCTGTGCTAATGCGCTCGATCTCAACCATGGCTGTCCTCCATCGTCACTCTGGCCGTTCCAGTTCTTGCGCGATCAGCGCCTCCAGCCGATCAAGGCTGACCGTCCAGAATTTCGCCCATTGCGCAATCCACTGCTGCGCCTCGGCGAGCGGCTCGGGCTGCAGGCGGCACATCTGCGTGCGCCCGACCTTGCGCCGGGACACGAGGCCGGCCCGCTCCAGCATCTGCACATGTTTGGACGCGCCGGCGAAGGACATCGCATAGGGCTGCGCCAGTTCGCCTACGCTCCGCTCGCCAAGGGCCAGCGCCGCCAGCATCCCGCGCCGCGTGGGATCGGCCAGAGCCTGAAATGTCGCATCGAGTCGTTCAACCATAGGGTTGAATATAGAGAGGGCCTGGGAATACTCAACCAGTCAGTTGAATATTCCCAGGCCCCATACTACCGCCCACTTCGCCGCAAACGTCTCAATCGGCGAACAAAAGCACCGGCGTCTCCAGCAGCTTCCGGATCGCCTGCACGAAACTGGCGGCGTCCCAGCCGTCCACGACCCGGTGGTCGCAGCTGATCGACAGGTTCATCAGTTTCGCCGCGACGATCTCGCCATCCTTGATCACCGGCCGCTCGATCACCCGGTTCGGCCCGATGATCGCCACTTCCGGCCGGTTGATCACCGGCGTCGTCGCGATCCCGCCCAGCGGCCCCAGCGACGTCAGCGTCAGCGTCGATCCCGAAAGCTCCTCCGACTTCGCCTTGCCGCTGCGCGCAGCCTCGGCCAGCCGCACGATCTCGCTCGCAAGCTGCCACACATTGCGGTTCTGCGCGTCGCGGATCACCGGCACCATCAGGCCCGCGTCGGTCTGCGTCGCTAGTCCCAAATGCACCGCGCCATGCCGCGTCACCACGCCCGCCTCATCATCATAGCGCGCATTGATCATCGGGAAGTCGGGCAGCGCCTTGCACAGCGCTACGATCAATAGCGGCAGCATCGTCAGCTTAGGCCTGTCGCCACGATTTGCGTTCAGGTCCGCGCGCATCGCCTCAAGGTCGGTAACGTCGATTTCCTCAACATAGGTGAAGTGCGGAATGTGCCGCTTCGACGCCGCCATATTCTCGGCGATCCGCCGCCGCATGCCGATGACCTTGACCGTCTCGTCCGCGCGCGTGGCCGAGCGTCCAGCGGCCCGATACCCTTCCCCCGCGCCATAGAGCAGATAGGCGTCGAGGTCGGCATGGCGAATGCGCCCATCGGCGGTCCGCACCTGCGACAGGTCGACCCCCAGATTCTTCGCCCGCGCCCGGACTGCGGGAGAGGCGAGGATGACAGGTTTAATCTGTGTAGACTCGTGTTCCTGCGCAGGCAGGAACCCAGGGTTCGGCGTGTCCCGCGTGGGGTCCTGGGCTCCTGCCTGCGCAGGAGCACGCGAATCGACCAACTCAACATCATCGATCATCTGTTCGCCCGGCGTCTCCGCCGCAATCGCGTCTTCGCTAGGCGAAGGAGTAACCGCCGGCGCATCCGCCTCACCCTCGCTCTCGCCCGCCGTCTCGATCACCACCAGCATCCCGCCGATCGCAATCTGGTCGCCCGGTTCGCCCGCCAGCTCGACAACCGTCCCCGCCACCGGCGATTCCATTTCGACGGTTGCCTTGTCGGTCATCATGTCCGCCAGCGGCTGGTCCTCGGAAACCACATCGCCCAGCTTCACATGCCAGCCGACAATCTCCGCCTCCGATATGCCCTCGCCGATGTCGGGAAGACGAAAGGTGAAACGCGCCATCGCCGTCAATCCTTCAATATCTTGGTCATGGCCTCGCGAATGCGGATCGGCCCCGGGAAATACGCCCATTCCAGGCTGTGCGGATAGGGTGTGTCGAAACCGGTGACGCGCTCGATCGGCGCCTCCAGATGGTGGAAACAACGCTCCTGCACCTGCGCCGAAAGCTCCGCGCCGAACCCGCCCGTCCGCGTCGCCTCATGTACGATCAGGCAGCGTCCCGTTTTCTTCACCGACGCCTCGATCGCCTCGATGTCCAGCGGCACCAGCGTGCGCAGGTCGATGATCTCCGCATCCACCCCGGCATCGGCAATCGTATTGACGACGACATGGACCATCGTGCCGTAGCACAGGATGGTCAGCGCCCCGCCTTCCCGCACGGTCCGCGCCTTGCCGAGCGGGATTTTGTAGTATCCCTCCGGCACCTGCGCGTCGGCATGGCCCGCCCAGCTTTTAGCTGGCCGATCGTAATGGCCGTCGAACGGCCCGTTATAGATGCGCTTGGGTTCGAAGAAGAGCGTCGGATCATTATCCTCGATCGCCGCGATCAACAGCCCCTTGGCGTCATAGGGCGTCGATGGGATCACCGTCTTCATGCCCGACACATGGGTGAAGATGCCTTCCGGGCTCTGGCTGTGCGTCTGCCCGCCAAAGATACCGCCGCCGAAGGGCGATCGCACCGTCATCGGCGCGATGAACTCACCCGCCGAGCGGTATCGCAACCGCGCAGCCTCGCTGACAAGTTGGTCGAGCGCAGGATAGATATAATCGGCGAACTGGATCTCCGGCACCGGCCGCAGGCCATAGGCCCCCATGCCAACCGCCACGCCGATAATCCCGCATTCAGTGATCGGCGTGTCGAACACCCGGTTCTTGCCATATTTTGCCTGCAAGCCAGCCGTCGCGCGGAATACGCCGCCGAAGAAGCCGACGTCCTCGCCCATGACGATAACGTCCGGATCGCGTGCCATCATCACGTCCAAGGCGCTGTTGATCGCTTGGATCATGTTCATCTGCTTGGGGGCCGAATCCGCCTCGTCAGCTACGTCGCCAGCCACTTCTTTTGCGACCTCGCTCATATCCCGGCCGCCTTCTTCTCGTCGATCGCCTGCTGAAGCTGTTCCCTCAGGTGCCAGGGCATTTCCTCGAACACATCCTCGAACATCGTCTCGAATGGCTGGTGCATGCCATGGCCCAATATGCCGTTCTTCTCAGCCTCGCGCGCCGCGTCCTTCACCATCGTCGCCAGTTCCGCATCCATGGCCGTGTGGCGCTCCTCGTCCCAAATGCCCAGGCCGATGCAATGCTGCTTCAGCCGCGCGATCGGATCACCCAGCGGCCAGTGGCTGCCCTCGTCGGCGGAGCGGTACTGGCCCGGATCGTCGGAGGTGGAATGTCCTTCGACGCGATAGGTGAAATGCTCGATCAGCGTCGGTCCGGCATTGCTGCGCGCCCTGTCGGCGGCCCAGCGCGTCGCGGCATAGACGGCCAGCGCATCATTGCCGTCGATACGCAGCCCCGCGATCCCATATCCCACGGCCCGCGCCGCGAACGTCGTAGCCTCGGCCCCAGCAAAGCCGGAAAAGCTGCTGATAGCCCACTGATTGTTGACCACATTCATGATCACCGGCGCGCGATAGACGCTGGCGAAGGTGCAGGCGGAATGGAAGTCCCCTTCCGCCGTCGATCCCTCGCCGCACCAGGTCGCGGCGATCCGGGTGTCGCCACGCGCCGCGCTCGCCATCGCCCAGCCGACCGCCTGGGGATATTGGGTGGTCAAGTTGCCGGAGATCGAGAAGAATCCAGCCTCCCGCACCGAATACATGATCGGCAGCTGCCGCCCGCGCATCCGGTCCGCCTTGTTGGAATAGATCTGGTTCATCATGTCGACAATGGACCAATCCCGCGCGATCAGCAGGCCTTGCTGGCGATAGCTGGGAAAGCACATGTCGTCCCGGTCTAACGCCATGGCGGCTGCGACGGCCACCGCCTCCTCGCCGGTGCACTTCATATAGAAACTGGTCTTGCCCTGCCGCTGCGCCCGGAACATCCGCTCGTCGAACGCGCGGGTCAGCGCCATGGCGCGAAGCATACGGAGCAGGGTTTCGGGCGGGAGATTGGGGTTCCAGTTGCCGACCGCCTGCCCGTCCTCGTCAAGCACGCGAACCAGGCCATAGGCCATGTCGCGCATGTCGCTGGCGGCGGCGGTTTCGTCGGGACGCGGAGCGGCGTCGGCGGCCGGAATATCGAAGGTGGAAAAGTCCGCCTCGTCGCCGGGACGGAAATGCGGCTCGGGCACATGCAGACTCAAGGGCGGCAGGTTGCGTCCCGCTTCATTCCCGCTGTGATGTCGCTCGGCCATCCCGACTCCTGTCTCCGCTACGGTAATTTTGTTACCCTATAGCGTTATCATATTACAGTGGCGGAAAAAGGCAAGTGTTGCTGACCTATTCCCGTTTGCCCCGCGATCGTTTGGCTATGCCGACCGGTGTCATACCGCCACCGGCGCAGCGATATGGCTTTGCGGCGCATAGTCGACCACCTCGAAATCCTCGATCCTGTAATCGAAAATGCTCGAGGGCCTGCGATTGATCCGCAGGCGTGGCGCGCCGGACGGAATTCGCGCAATCTGGGCTTCAACCAGATCGGCGTGATTGAGGTAGAGGTGGACGTCGCCGCCGCTCCAGACAACCTCTCCGGGTTCCAGATCGCATTGCTGCGCCAGCATCCGCGTCAGCATCGACAGACCGAAGATATTGAAGGCGAACCCCAGACCCAGATCACAGCTGCGCTGAAACAACATGCCCGAAAGGCGGCCATTGGACACATGAAACTGGTAGGTCATGTGGCAGGGCGGCAGCGCCATGCCCGCCAGCTCCGCCACATTCCAGCCGGTAAACAGCAACCGGCGCGAACCCGGATTGGCGCGGATCGACTCCACCAGTTCCGCAATCTGATTATATCCCTGCTCGGCGCGCCGGAATAATCCTTCCCCCTCCGGTTCATAGCGCGGCCAGTTCACCCATTGCGCGCCATAGACCGGCCCCAGATCGCCCCAGCGCGCGGCGAAAGCCTCGTCCGCAATGATCTTCTGCTCGAACGCATCGCGATCGATATCCTCGCCCGTCTCGCGGCGGTATGTATCGAGCGGCCAGTCGGTCCAGATATGGACGCCCTGCTCCACCAGCGGCCTTATGTTGGTGTTGCCGGTCAGGAACCACAGCATCTCGCGCGCTGCCGCCTTCCAATAGACCCGCTTGGTCGTCAGCAGCGGTATGGCGTCGTCCGCCAGCGAGAAGCGCATTGTCGCCCCCAATATCGACCGCGTGCCGACCCCGGTCCGGTCGATCCGCTCATCCCCATGCAGCCAGATGTGGCGCATCAGGTCGAGATATTGCTGCTCATAATGGGGTGCCAGTCCGGCGTGCGAGTCTGCGGTCATGGAAGCCTGTCTAGCCGACTGAACGCGGCAGACCAACCGATCGCCATCGAGGCGCACAATCATCCGAAATGGAGGAAAGCCGCACCATTCTCCAAAATGGATACATGTCGGGTGGCGGCGCTGCAGCCATCTTCCTTTATGGGCCTATGAGCCTGCAGCCAACAATCTCATGACAGCACAACCAGCGGCTGCAAAGGAAACGGCCTGGGTCATGCTTGTGGACCGGACGCTCAATCCCCTACGCCTGATGACTTTCCCCGGAGAGCCGACCGAGATCGCGCTGCCCCTGCGCCAGATCGTGAACGCCGCGCTGAACAGCGACTGTCGCTTCCTGCTGCTGGGCCGTAGCCATGGCGGCGGCGACCCAGGTCCCAGCGCTGACGATATCCGCACGACGCGCCTCCTGTGCCGGATGCTCGCCCCGCTGCGGATCACCCTCGCGGACCATATAATCTATGCGGAAAACACGCGCTTCAGCTTCCGGGAACAGGGTCTTCTCTGACCGCCTGCAATAATCCCGCCGCGGCGCTTGCCATGTGCAGACCCCGACTCTATAGACCGCCGCCTGCCTGCCGGATCGCACCTGCGATTCCGGCTCGGTCGGGGAGTAGCTCAGCCTGGTAGAGCACTGTCTTCGGGAGGCAGGGGCCGGAGGTTCGAATCCTCTCTCCCCGACCACATTTTCTGATTATTCGATTTCAACAGAATGATATTGCTGGAAAAATCCGGCCCAACTCATTCTTTCGAGAGCGCCCCCGGCTTGTGCGCCGCCTTCTTGCCTTCCTCCGTCTCCACCAGATATTCCGGATTGTCCGGGGAAGCCGCCACCTTGTGGCTCTTGATCGTCCTGGGCGCGGTCAGCTTGCCCACCACCTTGCCATGCGCCGTGCCGCCATGGCTCTTCCAGCTGACTTTCTGGCCTTTCCTGAGCGCTGCTTCATCGGTCATCGCCATCTTCTCTTCCCACATTGAACCCTCCGCCCGCGCGGCTGGTTCCGAACAGCGAAAAGCCTGCGCCGCCGGAGCGACGCAGGCTTCTGCGGTCCCGATAGGGATAGGCTTTGATCAGGCCCGTGCGGCCATCATCATCTCATGTTCCAGCAACCCGCCAAGAGCGGCTGCCCGTGCGCCATCGATGCACGACAGGGTCTCCACGACCTCGCCCAGCTTCTCGCGCATATCGTCATCGACCAGGTCCGGCGACGCCTCCAGGGCGCGCACCACGGCATCGGTCAGCAGGCAGATCACCGACCGGAATTTCACGGCCAGATGGGCGTTTGGCCCGGTCCATGCCGGCGCAGCGCCCCACCAGAGCACGTCCACGATCTTGCGCGGTTCGGCGGCGGCGAAGATGGCGGCGGCAAGGCCGGTAACCGCATCGAGCAGCGCTTCCTTGAGCTGCGGGAAGTCCAGCGCAGCATTATCCACCTTCGCTCTCAGCGCCGCCAGTTCGACGTCGAGCGCGGCGGGCTCGAACATCTGGATGCGCGCGCCGGCCATCGTGCCGCTGCTGTCGCCAAAGCCGGATGGCGCTTCGAGCGCGTTGATCAGCGGGTGATATTCCACCTCGTCGTTCCATGCGAACTGGCCACGGAAGAACACCTCGTCATAGCCGCTGGGAACGCCGGCAAAGTAGATCGCCGCCTTCTTGCCGCTCTGCACCATCTTGTAGAGCGCCAGCTCCAGCGTGTTGACGGGCCAGCCAAGATCGACGGCCGACCAATATCCGTCCGCCGGCGTATCGCCCGACAGCGCCAGCGCGTTGATTAGGAGATGCGTCGCCTGGCGCAGATTCTGGACGTTGAAATGGCGGTCGGGGCCATGCAGGCCGAACAGGCCCGCCTCGATGCCATCGGCGATATCCTGCGCGACAACGCCATTTTCCATGACATGGGTGAAGCGCGTCGTGCGGAACCGCGTCGTCGTGCTGGCGCGCGCCGCGACCGCCCATTGCGCCTCCGCCAGCTTCTTGCTGCCGGTATAAACATGGTCGGTGACATAGGCGAAGCACTTGCCCGTCGACGAATAGATCGCGTCGGCCACGCCATGCTTCAGGCACAGCGTGATGACATTGCCCGTGCCGAACACATTGGTGTCGATCGCCTCGCGCACGACGACTTCGGCACGTCCCGGCTCGCGGATGCTGGCAAGGTGGAACACCACATGCGGCGCGAAGGCGGTAAAGACCGCATCGAACGCCGGCATGTCGTTGATGTCGACACGATGGACGATAGGCTGCAGCGCATGCGCCTCGCCATCCGCCTTGTACGCATGCTCGGCGATATCGACGATCGCGATCTCCGCCGCGCCCAGACGCGCCAGGATCGGAATGAGGCGCGATCCCACAGCGCCAAGGCCGCCGGTCACGAGGATTCGGTTACCCTTGATCCGCGCAATCGCGGCATCTTCGTGCAGGTCGACCGTGCGATTCATCGCCAGCGCGACCGGACTCTCGTCAAGCTTCCCGTCGGCCTTGAACAGGGCGATCAACTGATCGGTGGCGTCTTGCAGTTCCTGGGCGATCGCCGGCGAAGGCGCTCCGCCCGGAGGAACAAGCGTCGATATGCGGCGAATGACGTCTTCGCTCGTGGCAAGCTGCTGTTCGATTTCCATTACCCATTCCCCCCGGAACTTCCGGCTTCGACTAAAAAGGAGCGACCCATTCAGTAAAGCGTGCAGGTTAACGGTAAGCCGTCACCGGCGCGGTAATGCCCTTTTAGGCTTCCACCGCGCCTGCCCATGCGTTCATTCCGTGATCGAGATTATACAAGCGCGAGGGCTGATATCCCGCCGCGACCAGAGACTTGATCACCGCGCTGCTGCGCATGCCGGACTGGCACACCAGGATCAGGTCGCGATCCTTGGGCAGGTCTGTCTCGCCCGCCTCGTCAAGCGCCTGTTCCAGATCCGGCTTGGAGAAGGCCCGCGATCCCACGATCCGGCCGGAAAGCCATTCAGAGGGATTGCGCACGTCCACGACGATCATGTCGTCATTGGCCGCCAGCCGCTCCAGCAGCTTCTCGCCGGAAATCGTCCGGCCGACCGGCGCGGCGCAGACCATCACGGTTTCCTGAAGGACGATGTCCTCGGGTGCCTTACTGCACGTCGGGCAATTCTCGTCCTTGGCCAGATGCACCGTGGTGAAGCTGAGGTCGAGGCCGTCATAGATCAGCATGCGGCCGATCATCGGCGATCCGATGCCGCTGATCAGTTTGATGGCTTCGGTTGCCTGCAGGGCGCCGATAACGCCGGGCATAACGCCCAGCACGCCTGCTTCCGCGCAGTTTGGCGCGAATTCGACCGGCGGCGGTTCCGGGAACATGCAGCGATAGCATGGCCCCTTGCGCGCATCGAATACGCTGAGCTGACCGTCGAAGCGCAGGACGCCGCCGAACACATTGGGCTTGCCCAGCTTCGCGCAGGTGTCGTTGACCAGATAGCGGGTCGGGAAATTGTCCGTCCCGTCGATCACCACATCATATTGCGAAATCAGCTCGACCGCATTGTCGATGGTCAGGCGAACATCGTGACGCTCGATGACGACATCGGGATTGAGGTCGAGCATGCGCGCTTCGGCCGAGGCGTTCTTGAGCACGCCCAGAACCTTGTAGCCATGCGCGATCTGACGCTGGAGGTTGGTCTCTTCAACTACGTCCGCATCGACCAGACCGATCCGCCCCACACCGGCCGCGGCCAGATAGAGCGAAGCTGGGCTGCCCAGGCCGCCAAGGCCGATCAGCAGTACACTGCCCGCCTTCAATGCGCGCTGACCCTCGATGCCGAATTCCGGCATGATCAGGTGGCGACCAAAGCGGCGAAGCTCCTGATCGCTCAGCTCGGGCGCGATGCCCACAGACGCGAGCGCGTTCATCCGCCGGCCACGCTGGCGATGATCTGGACTTCGTCGTCATTGCAGATCTGGGTGGCGAGTCCGTCGAGTAGACGGATGTCCTTGCCGTTCTTGCACACGACCACGAACTTGCGCAGCGAGTCACCCGAAAACAGGTGATTGCGAAGGTCGGCCGAATTCTCGGAGAAACGCGCCAGCGCCTCCTCGATGGTGTTCACGGGAACAGTCACCCGCGTTTGCTGATCCGTGTAACGACGGAGCGAGCTTGGTACTACGATGGTCGCCATATAATCCCCCTCAGAATTATTGCCCTTTGATACTAGGGATCATAATTTTGGGTTAGCAAGGCGGTTAAACTGGCGCACCACCGATGGATGTTCCATTCCTGAACATCGTGAAAAAAGATTAATCTTTGTCTTTTTTCAAAGGCCGCTTTTCCGAAGTTTATACCTCCGATTCGGCGCAAATAGATGGTGGTGCAGCATCAGGACAACGCGTGCTGGATGCGGGCGCGGGCGGGAAAGCACTCTCGCAAGGGTGCTGGGGCGATGCGTGACCGAATCCCCGTTCAGCATATTCGTTCAAGGAAATCCGGATATTGAGACCCGGCTATCGTTCAGGCCAGCCAGTCGTCGCGACCGCCATCGGCAACGAACCACGCGACAAGTCCCGCGCCGACAATAAGTCCGGAAATAAACATCATGATTGCGACCCCGTCCTGCTTATCTTGTTCTGACAGAACGAAAGGCGTGAAGAATAATGGTTAACAAATAGTTAATTTTTTCGGCGTTCAGCCCTAGGCTAAGACGAAGGTATGAACCGATTGCCGCTTTTCGGTCCAGGATTTGCCCGGACGACGCGCATCAGCATGCTCTTACATGGCAGCCACCCGGAATGATTCGCCCGATTCGCAGGCCTAGTTGAACACGACTTGGGGCTTTTTGGGCTTTGCGGAACGATGCGCGGCATAGGCCAGCGTCAGTCCAACCAGCATGGTGGAAATAATGGGTTTGGAAATACGCATTGTCGGCTCCGTTTCATTGTCAGGGCGAAACGGATCAGAGGGAGTTTGGCTCCCACGGCAACACCTCGTTGCCGATGAAACGCGCGCGTCATGAGGCGGAGCGCATTTGGATCGCGACGCTAACCAATCAGGAAACAGGCTGAACGATCTGCGTCCGTGGAACAAAGAAGCTCGCTGCGCGCAGGATCGACGCCTCCGCCGCTTGACGATCCGGCGTCTCGTTGGCGTCATTATAGCCGAACCAATCGTCCTGCCCCAATTCCTGCACGACGATGCCGTCGCGCCGCGCCAGTATGCTCAGCCCATCATGATAGACGCCATAGGTCACGCCGGCCTGAGGGATCAGCCATGCAATCTGTCCGCGCACGGGAACGATGCTCTCATCCTTCCACAGCGCCCGCGCGCCATAGCCGGTGCAGTTGATGACCGTCTTCTGCTTGAGCCTCCCAATGTTGCCGGGCTCCGCAAAGACCATCGGCACGACTTTCCCTCCGCCGATCAGGAAATCGGCCATCAGCTGGCGGGAAAGATCGGCAACATTGAAGGTGAGCGAACTGTTCCTGAACGCGAACCCGGTCGGAAAAGGATGCTCACCGGGACCCAGCGGCTGCGACCGGGGCGTGATGTCCGCCAGGCGCTGCTCAAGGCGGATGAACCCGCTCGGCGCTTCGGGCGCTGCGGTCTGCCGCTGGGCGGGAGACAGATCGGACAGGGCATAGCGATCGGTCCATTCGACCGGATCGCCTGCCGTGCCGAGATAGCTTTGATGCGTCGCAAAGGACGCGCGCGCCATGGCCTCCCAGCGGTCGGCGAACCCGGCATCCACATCCTTCTCCATCGCCACCCGTGAGTCGGGCGACCATGTGCCGGTCGCACGCGCCGACCTTACTTCAGGAAACTGTTCCTTGGCGTAGATGGTGACGGACGCTCCGGCGCGTTGCGCGGTGATCGCGGTGGTCAGGCCGATGGCGCCTGCGCCGATGACGGCAATATCCTTCGCGCCCGCTTCCATCGCCATGCCCACGGCCACCGCCGCCGATCCCCAGGACAGGGACCAGCCGCTGCCGCCATGCCCGTAATTATGGACGACCAGCTTGCGCCCGACCTGCTCTGTCTCGATCCTCGGCCCTGCGGCGCGAAAGGGGCGAAGGCATACGGTGATGCGGAACATCCGGTCGATGGAGGCGCGGACGGGAATGATATGGGCGTCACGGTCGAACAGCACGGATGCCCCGCCACGCGCCGAAAGACCCAGCAGGCCCGCTCCCATCATGCCATGTCCGAGGAAGCTCCGCCTGTCCATCTCATGTCCCCCCTTCCACACTAAGCCGTCGCACCAAGCATCAATGTCGTGACGCTTTCTATGCCACAGGAACGGTCCAGTCGCCGATACCCGCATGCAAAAAGGCCCATATGCAAAAAGGAAGGAGCAGCCCCACCCGCCCCTTCCTCTTCATTTTCCCCAATTAGGGAAAAGGCTCAAGCCGTGGCGTTCACCACCAGACCGCTATTGTCGGATGAACTGCTGCTGGTTGCGCTCGCCCCATAGGTATCGCTGCCCATGCTGCTGCGCAGATTCTCCAGGAAGGCGATTAGGGAATTCAGCCGGTCCATCGCGGTTGCCTGAGCGCCTGTGGTCGTGCTGCTGTCCTCGTCCGTCTCATCCTCGCCGGTTGACGGAGGCGGCGGCGGCGGTCCGCCAGGTCCGCGCGGACCACGCACGCCGCCAAGCGCCATGCTGTCGCTCTCACCGCTGGATGATGATCCGGAGGCGGATGGCGGCCCCTGTTGGAAAAGCGCCTGCAACTGGCTGGCCTGCTCCTCCGTCAGCGTGCCGCTGCTCACCTGATCCTCGATCAGCGAGTCGATCCGGCTCTTCATGTCCTTGGGATCGAGCTTGCCGCTGATTTCCGATCCGGACGAGGAGAGTGCGCTGTCGATATTATCCAGCGCGCTTTCCATGGCGGTCTGGTCGACGTCGGATATGCTTCCCGCCGAGACGGCGGACTCTATGCGCCGATCCATCATCATGCGCGGTGACATTTGGGCTTGATAGCCCGACTGGCAGTTAATAGTGCTCATTTTCAGTCCCCACTGAAGTTGAGCCCTTTTTCTCTCAGCACTGTCTGAAGAAAATCTGTATTTCAGCGGGTAATTGTCGGGCTACAAAGCTGAAACATTCCAATATTGGGGCATTTTCGCTCCCAAATGCGGATATTCGGGGCCTTTGCCTCAAGGAATTATGAATGAGCGTCGCATTTCGCCGCGAAAGCGATGAAGAGCATCTGGAACCCAAGTTCGAGATCCCGATCCCGCCCGGCCCCAATCTGGTAACCCCCCGCGGCAAGCAATTGCTCGCGGAAAAAGCAGCTTCCCTGCGCCAGGCGATAGACGCCGCCACGACCGACGAGGACCGCGACCGCCTGAAACGTGACCTGCGCTACTGGGACACCCGCCTCACCACCGCCGAGATCGCGCCACCCCCGTCCGACGGCGAAATCGGCATCGGATCATGCGTAAACTTCGCCATAAACATGCAGGCCCGGACGATCACAATCGTCGGTCATGACGAGGCCGATCCCGCCGCCGGCCGCATCGCCTTCTCCGCGCCGCTTGCCCGCGCGCTGATCGGCGGCATGGAGGGTGAGACGCTGGATTATAATGGCCTGCCGGACGCGCTCGAGATTCTCAAGATCGGGACAGCCGGGGATACGCTTGCCCCATCCCTATGACGCCATAGTTCTGGGCGCTGGCGCAGCCGGCCTGATGTGCGCAGCCGTCGCCGGGCAGCGGGGCCGGAAAGTCCTGCTGATCGATCATGCTGACCAGGTGGGGAAGAAGATCCTCATCTCCGGCGGCGGCCGCTGCAACTTCACCAATCGCCACGTCGCGCCCGATCGATACCTCTCCGCCAATCCGCACTTCGCCAAGTCGGCGCTGGGCCGATACACCGCGGAGGACTTCATCGCGCTCGTCGATCGCTACGGGATCGCCTGGCACGAGAAGACGCTGGGGCAGCTCTTCTGCGACGGATCGGCGCGACAAATTGTCGCGATGCTCCTGGAAGAATGCGCCGCCGGCAGCGTCGAGATCGCCGTTGGCCGCAGCATCACTGACATTGATAATGCCGACGGCCTGTACCGCATTTCCTCCGGAAACGATGAGGCCGTAGCACCCGCGCTCGTCCTTGCGACGGGCGGTCCATCCATTCCCAAGATGGGGGCGACAGGCTTCGCTTACGATGTCGCGCGCCGGTTCGGCATGAAGGTCGTCGAACCCCGACCCGCCCTCGTCCCGCTCACGCTCGGCGGCGAGGAAACGCTATTCCGGTCGCTGTCCGGCGTGTCGGCGCCCGTGATCGCGCGCGCTGGCAAGGTCGCATTTCCGGAGGCTGCGCTGTTCACGCATAAGGGTCTGTCCGGCCCTGCTATCCTTCAGGCTTCTTCCTATTGGCGGCATGGTCAGCCCATCGGGATCGATTTCCTGCCCGGGCGGGAAAAGGGCTGGCTGAAGGAAGCCAAGCGCGCCCAACCTCGCGCATCGCTCAAATCCCTGCTGGCAACGGCCCTTCCGGCCCGTCTTGCCGACGCCCTTATCGAACAGATCGGCTTCTCTGGTGAACTCGGCAATGTGACGGACCGCCTCATCGAGACGGCTGAGCACCGCCTGGCCGATTGGCAATTCCATCCCAACGGCACTGAAGGGTTCGCCAAGGCGGAGGTGACGGTCGGCGGGATCAGTACGGCGGACCTGTCATCGCAAACCATGGAAAGCCGCCGCGCGCCCGGGCTTTATGTCATCGGCGAAGCTGTCGATGTTACTGGGTGGCTGGGCGGATATAATTTCCAATGGTCCTGGGCCAGCGGATGGGCGGCAGGGCAAGTCATATGAACACGCAATTCCGGCTTGTCCGCAGCCGCTGCCCTGCCTAATTCAGCAGTCCGATAAAAGGAGACGCGCGATGACCACGGCACTGCAGGAAATCCCCCTCAAGACGATCCGCAACGAAGACAGTTCGCTCAGCGACTATGCCGGAAAAGTCGTGCTTGTGGTGAATGTCGCCTCCAAATGTGGCCTGACCCCGCAATATGAAGGCCTCGAGAAACTGTACGAAACCTATGGCGATCAGGGTCTGGTGGTAACCGGTTTCCCGGCGAATGACTTTGCCGGGCAGGAGCCGGGCACGGAAGACGAGATCGTCCAATTCTGCCAGACGAACTATTCCGTGAAATTCCCGATGTTCGCCAAGATGAGCATTGTCGGCGAGCAGAAGCACCCGCTTTACGCTGCGCTGACCTCCGCCATGCCGAAGGCGCAGGGCGATGGCGACGCCTTCCGGGAAAAGCTGCGCGGCTACGGTATGACGCCTAATCCGGAGCCTGAAGTTCTGTGGAACTTCGAGAAGTTTCTGATCGGCCGAAATGGCGAAGTCGCCGCGCGCTTCGCGCCGACGACAGCCCCCGACGATCCCGCCCTTGTCGCAGCGGTGGAAGCCGAACTGTCCAAATAGGCCATTGCCGCCAGATTGCCCTTCCGCCAGCATCGGACTGGCGGACAACCGCGCGAAATCGACGGAATGACCGATAATATAACGCAGCCGTCTGAGGACAACCGCCCGCCCGGCCCCCTGTCGGTTCCGATATTCCGCATGGTATGGATCGCGAGCCTGGCGTCGAACTTCGGTGGGCTTATCCAGTCCGTCGGCGCATCCTGGATGATGACCTCGCTGGCGAAGTCTCCGGCTATGGTTGCGCTCGTCCAGTCGTCAACCACCCTGCCCATCATGATGCTATCGCTCTGGGCAGGCGCGGTCGCAGACAATTTGGACCGGCGCATCGTCATGCTGTGGTCGCAGATCTTCATGCTGGCGGTCTCCGTCGTTTTGGCGATCTGCGCCTGGTATGGCGTTCTGACGCCCTGGCTCCTGCTGTTCTTCACCTTTCTCATCGGATGCGGAACAGCGTTGAACGGCCCGGCGTGGCAGGCGTCGGTCGGCGATATGGTGCCGCGCCCGGCCCTCCCCGGCGCTGTCGCCTTGAACTCGATGGGCTTCAACATCGCCCGCAGTGTGGGTCCGGCAATAGGCGGCGCGATTGTCGCAGCGGCGGGCGCAGCGGCGGCTTTCCTGGTCAATGCCCTTAGCTATCTGGGCCTGATTGTCGTGCTGGCGCGCTGGCAGCCAGCCCGACCGGCGCGCGCCTTGCCGCGCGAAACACTAGGCGCGGCGATGAATGCCGGCATCCGCTACGTCGCCATGTCACCCAACCTGCGCGCCGTCATTGCGCGCGCCACCCTGTTCGGTTTCGCCGCCAGCGCCGTTCCCGCCCTGATGCCTATCGTCGCGCGGGATCTGGTGACCGGCGGACCTCTCGCCTATGGTGCCCTGCTGGGAAGTTTCGGCATCGGCGCGGTTATCGGCGCTCTCAACAGCGGCAGGCTGCGCGAGCGTTTTTCGACCGAATGGATCGTGCGGATCGCGACGATCGCGCTCGGCATCGGCGCTGCCGTGACGGGCGTAAGCACATGGCTTCCCTTGACCCTTGCTGCCCTGCTGCTGGCGGGTGCGGGTTGGGTGGTGGCCTTGTCGACCTTCAATGTGTCCGTGCAGTTGGCCGCGCCCCGCTGGGTGGTGGCGCGCGCCGTCGCCCTCTACCAGATGGGTGCGTTTGGCGGTCTGGCGATCGGCAGTTGGATGTTCGGCGAGATCGCGGAGATTTACGGGATCACGATCACGCTGCTGCTGGCCGCGGTCATCCAGATTCTCGGCATGGCCCCCGGTTTGCTCAAACCGCTGCCCGAAGTGAGCGACCTCAACCTCGACCTGCTCAATCGCTGGTCCGAACCGGAGATCGCCGTGTCCGTGGAGCCGCGCAGCGGTCCGATCGTCGTCACCATCGAGTATCGGATCGCGGAACTTACCATCGTCGAATTCCTGACCGCGATGAACGAACGTCGCCGTATCCGCGTGCGGGATGGCGCCAGGCACTGGACACTGATGCGCGACCTTGGCGACGCGGAGCTATGGATCGAACGCTATCATGTCGCCACATGGCTGGATTATTTGCGCCACAACCAGCGCCGCACGCATGCCGACGCAGGCAATTTCGCGCGGATCATGGAGTTGCATGTCGGCCCGGACAGTCCGCGCGTTCATCGCATGATCGAAAGGCAGACCGGCTCCCTACCCTTCGCCCTTACGGCGGGATCACGGGAAGTATCCGCGCCCCTAACCGACCCCTCAGGCTCCCGCTGATATAGGACCAACGTGCCGTTTGGCGGATAGGACCGTTCATGTTAGCCTGCGCTTTCCACAGTCCGGAGGCGCGCATTGGACAGGATTGCCATCGTGGATTTCGAGGCCTCATGCCTGCCGGAAGACGGGGAATCCTATCCGATCGAGGTTGCGCTGGTGCAGGTCGGTGGCCCGGCAAAAAGCTGGCTCATCCGCCCGGCCGACCGCTGGCGATACTGGGACTGGTCGGACGATGCCGAGAAGCTGCACGGGATTAGTCGCGACCTGCTGATCCGGAAAGGCGTTCCGCCCCAGCAAGTCCTGGCCGAACTGGCGCAGGCGGCCCAGGGCTGCCGGGTCTTTGCCGACAGCGATCTGGACGCCTATTGGCTGGAGACCCTGGCGCAGGCCTGCCGCAAGCCCCCGCCCTTTCCCATCCTCTTTCTTGGCGAACTGTTCCTGGAGATGCAGACCACCACTGGCGCCATCGCGAAGGCGGAGGCCATCGCGAATGTACGTCTTCCCCAACAGCATATCGCCTGCAAGGATGCGCGCAGGCTTGCCATGGCGGTGGAACTGCTCGCCGCAGCTTGAGCCCTCAGTCCAGCGCGCTGGCAGCTGGAACGAAGTCCAGCCCAAGGTCGCGGGCCACGGCCTCATAGGTCACCTTGCCGTCCCAGACATTGAGGCCCGCCAGCAAATGAGGATCGCGACGAAGGGCTTCCTTCCATCCCAGATCCGCTATCCGCAGCGCATGCGGCAGCGTCACGTTGTTCAGCGCATAGGTGCTGGTGCGAGCGACGGCGCCGGGCATGTTCGCAACGCAATAATGGACGACGCCATCCACGACGTAGGTCGGCGCTGCATGGGTCGTCGCATGACTGGTTTCGAAGCACCCGCCCTGGTCGATCGCGACATCGACGAGCACAGCGCCCTTTTTCATGGTCTTGAGCATCGCTGCGCTGACGAGCTTCGGCGCCGCTGCCCCGGGGATCAGCACCGCGCCGATTACCAGGTCAGCCTCGGCAACGCATTCGGCCAGGTTGGCGCGATTGGAAAAGCGTGTCTTGGCCCGTGCTTCAAAATAGGTGCCAAGCTTTTCCAGCACTTCGGGGCTACGATCGAGAATGGTGACGTCCGCGCCTAGTCCCGCAGCCATCTGGGCGGCGTTGAAGCCAACCACGCCGCCACCGATGACCGTAACCTTTGCTGGAAGCACGCCCGGCACGCCGCCGAGCAGCACGCCGCGCCCGCCATGCGCCTTTTCAAGCGCGGTTGCGCCAGCCTGAATGGACATCCGCCCCGCCACTTGGCTCATCGGCTTGAGCAGCGGCAGACCGCCCGAAGCGTCTGTAACGGTCTCATAGGCGATGCAGGTCGCGCCGCTGGCGATCAGATCGCGCGTCTGCTCCGAATCGGGGGCGAGGTGGAGATAGGTGTAGAGTATCTGTCCCTGCCGCAGCATCGCGCGTTCGGCGGGCTGCGGTTCCTTGACCTTCACGATCATGTCGGCACGGGCAAAAACATCTGCTACAACCGGGAGCAGGGTCGCGCCCGCCTTCTGATAGTCCGCATCACTCGCGCCAATGCCTTCGCCCGCGCCGGTTTCCACCAGCACCTCATGCCCGTGGGCGGAAAGCTCGTGGACGCTCTCGGGAGTTAAGCCCACGCGATATTCGTGATTCTTGATTTCCTTGACCGTGCCAACAATCATGATCCGAACTCCTGTGAAATTCTCGTATTCGGCATAGTATCCCATATGAAGCGAAATATATTCCCTATCTTCATCGATATCCGATACCTTTCGGGAAATTATTCCGTTCAACTGCCGATTTGCGAGAACGAACTGCATGAACCAGGCCGACGCCATCATCCTCAACGCGCTTCAGCGCGATTCGCACCAATCCATTGCCCAGATCGCCGAAAAAGCGGCGCTTTCTAGCTCGGCATGCCATCGGCGGCTCCGGGCGATGGAAGCAGAAGGGATTATCACAGGCTATTCAGCACGGCTTGATCCCCACAAGATTGGCTTGGGCCTGCAGGTTTTCGTGGAAATCTCGCTGACCAGTCAAAGCCAGGAGATCATGGACCGGTTCGAGCAGGCTGTGGGCCGTTTCGAAGACATATTGGACTGCCATCTGATGTCCGGCTCGGCTGATTACATTCTGAGAGTCGCAGCGACGGACATGAGTCATTTCGATGTCATTCATCGCACGTGCCTCTCTCGGCTCCCCGGTGTTTCCGCCATGCGGAGCAGCTTTTCCATCCGCCGGATCAAGGAATGGACGGGATATTCGCTGGAACGGCTTCATAGAATCGCCGCAGCCCCCTGACGCTCCGTATGGCAAAAGCGCTACTTTTCGGCCAACGACGCTTCTGGCCATCAACCTGCCTTGGCCTTTTATCTCGGCTCGGCTAAAGGCCTTCGATGGACGTCACCGGCCTCCGCATCGCCCTTTTCAGCGGAAACTATAACTATGTGCGCGACGGTGCGAACCAGGCGCTGAACCGGCTTGTCGGCTATCTGCTGCGGCAGGGTGCGCAGGTCCGCGTCTATTCGCCCACAACCAGCACGCCGGCGTTCGAACCAGCAGGCGATCTGGTGAGCGCCCCCTCCTTTCCCATGCCCGGGCGCGGCGAATATCAGGTGCCCTATCGCATGTCCAGCCGGGTGCGGAGGGACATCGCCGCCTTTGCTCCGAACATCGTTCATGTCTCCAGCCCTGACCCACTGGGCCATCGTGCGGTCACCTATGCCCGGCGGCACAGCCTGCCGATCGTGGCCTCTGTCCATACCCGATTCGAGACCTATCCGCGCTATTACGGCCTGGCGTTTCTGGAGCCGCTGATGGTGGCAGCGCTGCGCCGTTTCTACCGCCGGTGCGACGCTCTCGTGGCTCCATCCGATTCCATGGCGCAGGTGCTGCGTGATCAGCGGATGAACTATGACATCGGTATCTGGACCCGCGGCATAGATCGCGAGATCTTCAATCCAGCCCGCCGTGACCTGGCATGGCGGCGAAGCGTCGGCATTGCTGACGACGTGCCGGTCATCGGCTTCACGGGTCGACTTGTGATGGAGAAGGGGCTGGACGTCTTCTCCGACGCGATTGACCTGTTGCAGGCGCGCCAGGTCAGGCATCGCGTCATGGTGATCGGCGACGGCCCCGCGCGCAAATGGTTCGAGAACCGGTTGCCGGACGCTGTCTTCCTGGGCTTCCAGAAAGGCCCCGATCTGGGCCGCGCGGTCGCCAGCATGGACATGCTGTTCAACCCGTCCGTGACCGAAACCTTCGGAAACGTGACACTGGAGGCGATGGCCTGCGCCCTCCCCGCCGTCGCCGCGCGCGCAACGGGCAGCGAATGCCTGGTGACGGACGGCGTCACTGGCCGCCTCATCCGACCCGGCGCGATCAACCAGTTCGCCGACGCGCTCCAGCATTATTGCACCGACGTCGACAGTCGCGATCGCGCGGGCGCAGAGGGCAAGATCGAGGCCGAGCGCTACGGATGGGATCAGGTCAATCAGGCACTGGTCGACACCTATCTGCGGATCGTGCGCCAGCGCGAGCGTGGCGCGATGCCCGCCGCCAGCCCCGTGCCATAAGGGCAAACCATGCCTATATCCTGTTTGGACCCAGGGATTCGGGGCGAACGGAGCGTAGATGGCTGATCTTTTCAGGGATGAGGTGACGCAAGACGAAGCCGAGCGTGAAGACGCGCCGCTCGCCGATCGGCTGCGCCCGCGCGCACTGGACGAGGTTGTGGGTCAGGAGCATCTGACGGGGCCGGAGGGCGCGATCGGGCGCATGATCGCCGCCGGACGCCTGTCGTCCATCATCTTCTGGGGGCCGCCCGGCACCGGCAAGACCACTATCTCCCGCCTGCTCGCCGACGCCGTGGGCATGCGGTTCGAGCCGATCTCCGCCGTGTTCTCCGGCGTCGCCGACCTCAAGAAGGTCTTCGCCGCAGCGCGCGATCACGCCAAGCTCGGCCAAAAGACATTGCTGTTCGTGGACGAGATCCACCGCTTCAATCGCGCCCAGCAGGACGGCTTTCTACCCTTTGTCGAGGATGGCACGGTCACGCTCGTCGGCGCGACGACCGAAAACCCCAGTTTCGAACTGAACGCCGCGCTCCTCTCCCGCGCGCAGGTGCTGATCCTGCGCCGTCTCGACAGCGAAGCCTTGGAAAAGCTGCTCGATCGCGCAAAAACGATCATGGATCGTCCGCTTCCCCTCGACGCGGCAGCGCGTGAAGCGCTGGTCGCCAGCGCCGATGGCGACGGGCGCTTCCTGCTCAATCAGGCCGAAACCCTCTACTCCGTCAACCTCCCCGAACCGCTCGATCCTGCCGGCCTGTCCGCCCTGCTGCACCGGCGCGTCGCCGTGTACGACAAGGATCGCGAGGGGCATTATAATCTCATTTCCGCTCTACATAAGGCTCTACGCGGGTCCGATCCGCAAGCCGCGCTCTATTACATGGCGCGCATGCTCGTCGCCGGGGAGCAGCCGCTCTATGTCCTGCGCCGGATCGTCCGCTTCGCCAGCGAGGATATCGGCCTGGCCGACCCGCAGGCGCTAATCCAGTGCCTCGCCGCCAAGGACGCTTATGAATTCCTCGGCAGCCCGGAGGGTGAACTGGCCATCGTCCAGGCCTGCCTCTATTGCGCCACCGCGCCCAAATCCAACGCGGCTTACACCGCGCAGAAAGAGGCCTGGAAATCGGCGCGCGATACCGGCTCGCTCATGCCGCCGCAGAATATCCTGAACGCCCCGACCAAGCTGATGAAGGATGTCGGTTACGGCAAGGGCTATGCCTACGACCATGACACGCCGGAGGGATTTTCCGGCGATAATTATTGGCCCGAAGAGATGCGGCCTCAGGACTTCTATCGCCCTGTCGACCGTGGCTTTGAAAAGCGGATAGCCGAACGCATGGCCTTCTGGGACGATCTGCGCGCAAAGGCCCGTGATTGAAGCGTTTCACCCGGTTCGTGGCCATAGACTGGTCGGGCGCGAAGGGTGCGCGGCATAAGGGCATAGCCGTGGCGATCTGCGCCGCCGGGCGCGGAGCCCCAACGCTCGTCAGCCCGCCGGAAAAGATATGGTCCCGCAGCGCGGTTGCCGAATGGCTGCTCGAACAGGCGGTGCGAGAACCAACCCTTTTCGGCTTCGATTTCAGTTTCGCGCCGCCCTTCGTGGTGCGCGGCGCCTATCTGCCCGGCGATGCGACGCCACCTACGGCCCCGGACTTCTGGACCTATGTCGACAACGCCTGTCCGGACGAGGACCTTGGCGCGGCGAGCTTTCTGGAAACCCGCCACCGACGGCATTTCTATTTCGGTAAAGCCGACGGCATCAAGACGGACTATATGCATCTTCGCCAATGCGAGGCCAATTATAATGCGGGCGGCGGCGGCAAGCCATCAACCGTCTATGACGCGATCGGCGCAGCGCAGGTCGCCAAAGCAAGCTTTGCCGGCATGCGGCTGCTCCATGCCGTTCATCCACACGTTCCGATCTGGCCGTTCGATCCCCTCCCGACCTCCGGCTCGCTGATCGTCGAAATCTACACCAGCATTGCCGCCCGCGCCGCGGGTCGGCCGAAGGGCCGCACGAAGGTCCGCGACGGCGTGACTCTGGACGCGGCTCTCGCCGTGCTGGAAAGTAACCCGCACCTGCCGCTCGCACAGTATGACGATCACAGCACGGACGCGATCATGACCGCCGCATGGATCCGCCGCGCCGCGCAGGAACCGGTTTATTGGACACCGGCACTTCTCTCATCGGAAATAGCGGCAACCGAGGGCTGGACCTTTGGCGTCATCTGATAGTAAGGGGACGACCGCGCCGGCTTAGCTCAGTTGGTAGAGCACCTGATTTGTAATCAGGGGGCCACGGGTTCGAATCCTGTAGCCGGCACCACGCTCCCAGACAGGGCCATCAGTTGAGGCTCTGGTCCTCGAAATCCAGTAAATCTTTAAGTCGCATGGCGAGGCCGTAGAGCTTGTACGCGGCCGCGCTAGCGGCGATCGCCCCCGCATCCAACACATTCTCTATCGCCAGCAACTCTTCCATGGCGCGCCTTATAGGGGCAGCGCGAAACAGAAGGAATCCGACTGGCGAAATAATTTCTGCCCAACTGCTCCATTCAGCAATGTCTGAAAACGAGGCAGTTCCAATTTTGAAACGAATGAAAGCCTCTTGCGCCAATTATGAAATATTTCTTAAGGGCAGATACCCTTTACAGCATCCCTTGCTCTGGAGGCAGGGAGGGAATATTTCCGACAAAATATTCCCTCCCGAACAATTTTTCGGCCCTGTCAGAAAACCGCGGCCGATTTTCCACCCATCATTTGCGCGCGAACGAGCGGGATCGGCGGACCGCCATAGCTCAGGAAGCCGTCATGGAACGCCTTCCACGCCGTCCGGCCTCCCTTGTCCTTCGTCCAGTCGTCGCGCAGTTTGCGGATCATCAGCTTCGCCATGGTGTAGTTTAGATAGGCTGGATCATAGGTTCCGCGCGCCGCCTGCTGCCGGGCGCTGCCTTCATCCTGATAGCATTGCTCGACGAACATCTTGCGCGACTGTTCCTGCGTCATCCCCCGCGCATGCATGCCGATAGCGGAAAGATAGCGGCAATCGCGCAGCAGGGCGTTGGATAGCTGGCCGATATGCGACTCCGGATCGCCATTGTTGAGCCCGGCCTCCCAGACCATTTCTTCGGTATAATGCGCCCATCCTTCGGCGAAGGCATAACCGACAAACACCTTGCCGAACGTGAACTTCGACCGGTTGCTGTGCAGGAAGTTGAGGAAATGGCCCGGCCAGACCTCATGCACGGAGGTGAAGAGCAGGCTCTTCTCGCCGGGGATATAGCCATCCTGCACCGCCTTCGACCATGAAGGATCGGGCGGCGAGATGTAATAGACGGATGGCAAGCCTTTCTCATAAGGCCCGGGGATGTCGATATAGGCGCCATTCTGCCTGTTATAGGGTGGCGATTCCTCGACCTGCGCCAGCTCGGTACCGGGGATTGAGACGATGTCGGATTTGGCGATGAAGGCCTTGAGGTCCGGAAGCTGCTTGCGCGCCGCCGCGACCACGCCGCCTTCCGGCTTGTGCGCGTTCATCTTCGCCATGCAGGCCGGGACATCCGCGCCCGGCGCGAACTTGGCGCAGGCGGCCTTCAGTGCATCCTGATTGCGCTTGAGATCGGCCTGTCCGACCTTTTCCAGTTCCTCCAGCGGCGTATCGACCATCTCCGTCGTGCTCAGCATCCGCGAAAAGCGATCCGCGCCCAGCGCGAAGTCCTGCGTCTGGGTCTTGCGGCCGCTCTCCAACCAGGCGGCCAAATCGCTCATAGCCTTTGACGCGGGTCCCGCCGCTTCGTCGAACTGCTTCTGCAATTCCGGGTCCTTCACAGAAGCAAAGGCCGCCTTGGCATCGCCGGTGTAGTATGCCGCCAGCCCCTTGAACCCGGCAGTCCCGAAATCGATGAAGCTGGCCGGCATTGGCATCTTCAGATTTGCACGGATATTCGTGGCGGCTCCCGGCACCGTTTTCGCAAAGGCGATGAACGCCTTCATCCGGGTCGTCGCATCGGCATAGGGCCGGGCGATGTAGACATTCGGGTCGAGGCCGTTCTCGATATAATAGGAGGGGTTGTGATGCGGCTTGTCGGCATCCTCCAGCCAGAACAGCTTACCCTTCACCACGGCAATCAGATAATCGCGCTCGAACAGCTGTTCCTTCGAGAGCTTTGCGGCGTCAAACCCTTCGGCCTTCGCCAGCGCGCCTTTCAGGAAATCCGCCTGCGCCTTCAGCCCCGCCTCACTCCAGTCCGGCAACTGACCGTCAAAGTCATGCCGTCCCTGATAGACTGCGAAATAAGGGTCCTGCTTGAAATAGCCCTCAATGAAATCCTTGCTGAAATTATCCCATAGCGGGTCGACCCCGGCCCCGTCCGTCATCGTCACGGACTGGTTCGTCGGCGTTTCCGAGCAGGCCGCTAGTGGGGCGGTGGCAAGTAACAGGCTCAATAGGACACGACGCATCGGTCTGGCTCTCCCTTTTCGTTAAAGGACCCTGCGATTCGGGTGTGTTAAGGGACATTGCCACATTTATCCGGTCGCAAAACACCCCGGCTGTAAACAGGAGCGACATCACCCGAAAGAAATCCTCAGTCACATATTGGCAACGCGCGCTTGCGACGGGGGCGAAGCTGCGCCTAAGGACGAGCGACATGCCCCCTTCCCCGGTTCCCCATCCGCTGACTTTCCCCAATTTTCGCGCCTATATCGTGGCGCGTCTGGCTGCGGTGATCGCCCAGAACGGGATGATGATCGTCATCGGCTGGCAGGCCTATAATATCGCCCGTCAGACGATGAGCACGCAGGCCGCCGCTGCCCAGTTGGGCCTGATCGGGCTTGCGCAGTTTCTGCCCCTCTTCTTCCTCACGCCGGTCGCCGGGTGGGTGGCCGATCATTTCGACCGCCGGATGATCGTGCGCGCTACGCTGTGCCTGATGATCACCGGTATCAGCCTGCTTGCTTTCGCGACCTATGAAGGATGGATCGACCTTCCGATGATCTTCGCGATGGCGGTGCTGGTGGGGATCGTGCGCGCGTTCAACGGCCCGGCTTTCGGCGCGCTCGCGCCCAATCTCGTGCCGAAGTCCGTGCTGCCCAATGCGATCGCGATCTCCAGTGTCGCCTGGCAGGCCGGAGCTATCGTGGGGCCGGCGCTCGGTGGTTACATGTACGCGATCGAGCCCTGGGTTGCCTACGCTGCAAGCGCATCACTGCTGACCTTCGCGCTGTTAAGCATGCTGTTTATGGGCGCCGTGCCGCAGTCCCCACGGGACACCAGCAAGCGGCCAATCGCGCAGATGATCGACGGTCTTTCCTATGTCCGCCGCAATCGCCTGGTGCTGGCGACGATAACGCTGGATCTGTTCGCGGTTCTCCTGGCCGGGGCGACGGCGCTCTTGCCAGTCTACGCAAAGGACATCCTCCATGTGGGATCGCAGGGGCTTGGCCATCTGGCCGCCGCTCCAGCCATAGGCGCGGCTGTGACGGCCCTGTGGTTCTCCTTCCGCCCGCTTAAGAATGAGGTAGGCCTCAAGATGCTGGCCTCCGTGCTGGTGTTCGGCGTCGCCACCATCACGTTTGGCGCGACCGCATTCATCGCCGCGCCCTACGCCATGCCAGTCGCGCTGGGGGCGATGGTGGTATGGGGCAGTGCGGACATGTTTTCCGTCTATGTGCGCTCGTCGCTCATCCAGCTCCACACGCCCGACCAGATGCGCGGCCGCGTCAGCAGCGTCTCGCAATTGACCATTTCCGCTTCCAATGAACTGGGTGAAGCGGAATCGGGTTTTCTCGCCGCATTGATCGGTCCTGTCGCAGCGGTCATTGCAGGCGGCGTTGGAGCCATTATCATTACACTTGTCTGGGCGCGGCTCTTTCCGGAGCTTCGTCTTGCCCGAACCTTCGACCCACCCGACGAACGGGAGGCGGATTACAGTCAGGAGAAAGTCACATGAAGGCGTCCAACATACTGGAAACCATCGGCAAGACCCCGCATGTCCGCGTCAACAGCCTGTTCGGCGATGCGCAGGTGTGGATCAAGTCGGAGCGGTCGAACCCGGGCGGATCGATCAAGGACCGCATCGCCCTCGCCATGATCGAGTCGGCGGAACAGTCGGGCGATCTGAAACCCGGCGGCACGATCATTGAGCCGACATCGGGCAATACCGGCATTGGCCTCGCCATGGTCGCGGCCGTAAAGGGCTACAAGCTGATCCTCGTCATGCCCGAAAGCATGTCGCTAGAACGCCGCCGCCTTATGCTTGCCTATGGCGCGTCGTTTGATCTGACTCCCAAGGAGAAGGGCATGAAGGGCGCCATCGAACGCGCCCTGGAACTCATCTCCCAGACACCCAATAGCTGGATGCCGCAGCAGTTCGAAAACCCGGCAAACATCGACGTGCATGTGCGCACCACGGCGCAGGAAATCCTGACCGACTTCGCCGATGCGCCGCTCGATGCGATCATCACCGGCGTCGGCACCGGCGGCCATATCACCGGCGTCGCGCAGGTGCTCAAGGACGCATGGCCGAGCCTGAAGGTCTTCGCCGTCGAACCGACCCTGTCGCCGGTCATCAGCGGCGGCCAGCCGGGTCCCCATCCCATTCAGGGCATCGGCGCCGGCTTCATTCCGACCAACCTGCACACGCAGCTTCTGGACGGCGTGATCCAGGTCGATCCGGCCGTCGCCAAGGACTATGCACGTCGCTCCGCCAGCGAGGAAGGCATGCTGGTGGGCATATCCTCCGGCGCGACTCTTGCCGCCATTGCGCAGAAGTTGCCGGAGCTTGGCGCAGATGCTCGCATCCTTGGCTTCAATTACGACACCGGCGAGCGCTATCTGTCGGTCCCGGACTTCCTGCCCGAATAGCTTGCCTTTCCAGCCCATTCGACGCATCGGGACCCGCAACCGATGACGGAGGATGGGCTGACACAGGAACGGAACGGAACGGCGGGCCAGCCAGGCCTCGCCGCCATGCTGTTCTGGCTGGCCATGCTTGTCGGCCTGCCCATGGCTGTTGCATGGCATGACGGCCCCGCGGTCCGCGCCCCTGCCGCCCGCTCTTATTCTTTCCGGCCGCGCACACCACCCCCAGCCGTCGAACCGCTCGAACTCGTGGCGCTCGACCGGGACCAGGCCCGTGCCTTCAACGCCGCCATCCCCTTCTCCACCCTGCCCAATCCCGCCGCACGGCCCTTCCGCTTCGCTGGATCGGCCCCGGCGCTTGCGCGCGCCACCGACTGCCTCGCCGCAGCCATGCTCTACGAAGCCGGGGACGATCCGGTAGGCGAAAAGGCCGTGGGGCAGGTCGTCCTCAATCGCCTGCGCCACCCGGCCTTCCCCAAGACCGTTTGCGGCGTCGTGTTTCAGGGGTCGGAGCGCACGACAGGATGCCAGTTCACCTTCACCTGCGACGGCGCACTCACGCGCATTCCTCCGGTAGACGGCTGGGAACGCGCCCGGGCGCTTGCCAAAAAGGCCTTGGCCGGCGCTGTCTATGGCAAGGTCGGCTATTCGACCCATTATCATACCGATTGGGTCGTCCCTTACTGGAGCGGCACGCTCGACAAGGTTGCCGCTGTCGATACCCATCTCTTCTTTCGCTGGATCGGCTGGTGGGGAACGCCTCCGGCCTTCCGTCGAACGGTAGACGGGGAAGAGCCGATCATATCCCTGCTATCGCGCATATCAGCCGCGCACATGGCGGGCGACGCGCTTGCTCCGGCAATGGCTGCCTCATCCAATGCGGCGTCGATTGCCTCCAGCCCGTTGCGATCCTTTGGCGCGGAACAGGTCGGCAAGCCGTTCGGCGGCGCGCGCCTTGTCGCCGTCGATGCCTCGGCGGCGGGTTTCATCGTCGCCCTCGATCGGACGCTTCCGCCCGACGAATTCCCTCGGCTGGCGGAGACATTTTGCGGCGGACGGGTCCAGTGCCGCATCCTGGGTTGGATGGAGCCGGCCAAAGCGCCGGACCGCTTCCCGGTCGACCCCGCCGCGCTGCCCTCAATGGCGTTCAGCTATATTCATGACGCCGGGACCGGCCTTCAGCGCTCGCTCTGGAACTGCACCGACTTCCCGCGCGCCGCCCCGGTCGAGTGCATGCGCGAGCGCGAACCCGCGCCAGCCGCCGCGCCCGTCATCGTGCCGCCGATGCTGAAGCCTCCACCCAAGAAGGTGGAGCATGTCATCATCAAGCTGCCAGAAACATCTCCGGCTCCAGCGCCATAAGCGTTTCCGCGCCGCCCTCGATCTTCCGCCGCAGCGCGCCAGCATCCGGCATGATCCGCTCCGCGAAGAAGCGCGCGGTGATCAGCTTGGCCTCCAGGAACTTCGCGTCGCCCTCGCCCGCATCTTGAAGCGCGGCGGCGGCGCTGGCCATGCGCAGCCACATCAGGCCGGTCGCGACGATGCCCATGATGTGCATATAGCTGTGTGCGCCCGCCCCGGCATTGTCGGGATTGGTCATGGCATTCTGCATCAGCCACATCGTCGCCGCCTGAAGCTGGCCATTGGCCTTCTCAAGCGCTTCGGCGATGGCTGCGGTTTTCGGATTGGCCTTGCCTGCCGCAACTTCGATGGCAATGATCTTGAACAGTGCCTGGATCGCCCTACCACCATTGGCGGGCAGCTTCCGGCCGATCAAATCCATCGCCTGAATGCCGTTCGTGCCCTCATATATCTGGGCGATACGGGCGTCGCGGACATATTGCTCGACGCCGTTCTCGACGATGTAGCCATGCCCGCCATAAACTTGCTGACATGATACCGTGACCTCGAAGCCCTTGTCCGTGCCATAGCCCTTGATAACGGGGGTCAGCAGGGAAATCAGGTCATCGGCCGCATGCCGTTCCTCCTCGGTCTGGGCCTTTTCGGTCAGGTCCACCTGCAAGGCGCCCCACAGGCATAAGGCCCGCAAGCCCTCCGTCAGCGCCTTGGATTCCATCAGCATCCGGCGCACGTCGGGATGGACGAACAGGGTATCGGCCTTTTCCTGCGGTTCCTTGGGTCCCGTCAGCGCCCGGCCCTGCCTGCGGTCATGCGCATATTGGGCGGCGTTCTGATAGGCGACCTCGCCCTGCGCCAGCCCCTGCAGACCCACGCCCAGCCGCGCGGCGTTCATCATGATGAACATGGCAGCAAGCCCCTTATTCTCCTCGCCGACCAGCCAACCGGTCGCGCCGTCATAGTTCATGACGCAGGTCGAATTGCCGTGGATACCCATCTTATGTTCGAGCGACCCACAGGAGACGGCATTGCGGTCGCCGAGCGATCCGTCGTCCTGCACCATCACCTTGGGCACGACGAACAGGGAAATGCCCTTGCTGCCTTCCGGCGCATCGGGCGTCTTCGCCAGGACGAGATGAATGATGTTCTCGGTCAGATCCTGCTCGCCGGACGAGATGAAGATCTTCGTGCCGGTAATCGCATAGCTGCCGTCGGCGTTCGGGGTCGCCTTGGTCTTGATCAGGCCGAGATCGGTGCCGCAATGCGGCTCGGTCAGGTTCATGGTGCCGGTCCATTTGCCGGAGACCATATTGGGCACATATTTGCTCTTGAGCGCATCGCTGCCCTTGGCGAGCAGGGCGGCGATCGCCCCGTTCGTCAGGCCGTTATACATTTCGAAGGACTGGTTCGCCGACAGGACGAACTCGCCGAATGCCGTCGCGATAACCGTAGGAAGCGCCTGTCCGCCATATTCCTCGGGCGCATGCAGCGTCGTCCAGCCGCCCTCGACGAACTGCGCATAGGCTTCCTTGAAGCCGGGCGGTGTGGTGACCGATCCGTCGGCGTTGCGCACGCAGCCGACCTGATCGCCAACTTGGTTCAGTGGAAACAAGACTTCGGACGCGAATTTTCCGCCTTCGTCCAGCACCGCTTCGACAAGCTCCGGCGACAGGTTCGAGAAGCCCGGGAGATTGGCGTAACGGTCGAGCCCGATAATATGGTCGAGCACGAACCGCACATCCCGCAAGGGGGCCTTATAGCTGGGCATTCATCTTCTCCGATTATGATTTTGTGGGAGGGGGGCGTTATTCGGAGCCGCTGCTCTCCACCATCGCCACAAACGACGACAATTCGTGGATTGCCGCCTCTATGTCGGCCTTCTGGCGTTCCAGCAGCGCGATCCGCGCCGTGCATTTGTCCACAGTCACCCTGCGCTGGGCTTCACGCCCGTCATCCAGATCGTAAAGATCGATCATCTCGCGAATGTCGGACAGGCTGAACCCCACCCGCTTGCCGCGCAATATCCACGCCAGGCGCGCGCGATCCCTGCGCGAATAGATGCGGGCAAGGCCCTGTCGCTCCGGCGCGATCAGCCCCTCATCCTCGTAGAAGCGCAAGGCCCGGGCGGTGACGCCGAATTCGGCGGACAGATCGGAAATCGAATAGCTGTCACGCTCGTTGAGGTCGGGCATTTCGATGCCGGCTATCTGGACCATCTTGTTCATGACATGATAGATAGTTGACGTTTACGTTCACGTCAAGCACGTCACTCGGTCGGGCAGATCGGGCCCCCATCGCGATCCGCCATCTGCTGCTTTGATTCAACTCCAAAAGGCAGACGTGGAAAAGTCACGCCCTCCAGGGATCCCCTGCCGCTGCAGAGATCGGCGCATTTCACATCGACCACGCCGGGAAGCGCCACCCGGTCGCCATCATATTGCGCCACGATGATGCATTGTGATCGGCCGGAAAAATGCAGGATCAGCTTGTCTCCAGCGCGGCGCGCGGTCCCCTCGCCCCGGCAATATTGCTCCGTCCCGAAAATCGCCTCCATGCCAAAGTCATGGCGCCGGTCGTTGCCCGGGGCCACGCAGAGCGTGTCGACGCCCGCCTCATGCCTGCGCTGGTACAGGCCCGGAACCGAGACTTTGGCGGAGTCCGTAATCACGCCCGCGTTCAGAGCCGCCCGCTCCAGCGCCGACGTCGGGACCACGGTATCATTCGCGCCGCCAACATTTCGCGAAGCATCCGACCGATGGCACCCCGTCAGCAAGAGCAGAAGCGAAAGGCTAGCCCTCCGCATCGACCCCTTCCAGGCCGGCCGGCGTGATCCGGCGATAGAAGCAACTGCTCCGGCCGGTATGGCATGCAGGCCCTGCGGCCTTTGCGATCACCCACACCGCGTCCTGATCGCAATCGATCCGCAGGTCGACTACTTCAAGCATGTTGCCGGACGTCTCGCCCTTCTTCCACAGCGCCTGCCGGCTGCGCGACCAGAAATGGGCAAGCCCGCTTTCCACGGTCAGCGCGAGCGCCTGCACATTCATATGCGCCAGCATCAGCACTTGCCCATTGGCCGCGTCGGTCACGACCGCAGTGATCAGCCCATCGCGATCATATTTGGGGTTGAGGGTCATGCCGGTATCGCGGGTGTCATCCATCTGCGCGATATAGACCGGCATATTTGGGATGCCAAAGCGGAAAAGCGTTGGCCATTTCGGTTCTCCAGCCGCTAGGGCTTAAGAAACTTCTCCTGAGGAAAAACGATGCAGACATCCATGGACCGGGGCACAGTGCTGGACGACCTGATGAACGACCGACGCTCCATTCGCGGCTTCCGCCCCGATCCCGTGCCGCAGCCTCTGCTCGACCATATCTTTGCCACGGCACAGCAGGCACCATCCAACTGCAATGTCCAACCCTGGGTCGTTCATGTGGTGTCGGGCGCAGCGGCTGAGAATTTACGGAGCGTTTTGCACGCCACGGCCGCCAGCGGCGAGGCGCTCACTCCAGACTTTCCCCTGACCGGCGGCTATGAGGGCGCGTACCGTACACGGCAGATCGATGCGGCCAAGGCTCTCTTCGCTGCGACAGGGGTTCAACGCGAGGATATCGAAGCGCGGCGGGACTCCTTTCTTCGCAACTTCCGTTTCTTCGATGCGCCCCATGCGGCATTCCTGTTCATGCCCGAATGGGCCGGATGGAGAGAGGCTGCGGACTGCGGCATGTATGCCCAATCTCTCATGCTGGCGTTGACCGCGCACGGCCTTGGCAGTTGCGCGCAGGGTGCGCTCAGCCATCATGCCGCCCTTGTCCGTCGCGAACTCGGCGTGTCGGAGGATTTGCGCCTGATGTTCGGCATTGCGTTCGGCTATGAAGATCCCGCCCACCCGGCCAATGCCGCGCGCACGGTGCGCGCTCCATTGGCGGAGACAACCCTGTTCCACGACTGACCCGGCCTGACGCAACAAACAGGTGACCCGCTCCCGTCGTCCCTCCAGAAGCAAGCCTCATCATGGGAGTAGGATGCATGCGGATATTGATCGCGGGCCATTTGCTGTTCGAAGGCCAGGATTGCGCCGCCATCATTGAGGGCGGACGCGCATTCATCGATGCCAGCCGCGCCGAAAAGGGCTGCATCGCCTATAACTGGTCGGTCGATCCTTTGGCCCCGGGCACCATTCACGTATTCGAGGAATGGGAATCGGAAGCGGACCTGGGTGCCCATTTCAAGGACCCCTCCTACCTTTCGATGCGCGCTCATCTCGAACGTTCAACCCTTACAGGGTTCGACGTCTCCATCTACAGCGCAAATGGCAAGGAGCCAGTCTACACTGCAGAAGGCCAGCCCCGCGACAGCATTTTCGGCGTATCGATCACCGCTGATGCGCCGGAATAAGTTCAGGCGCGCCCGATCAGCTTCTGCGCCATGGCGTCGGCCACATCTGCGGCGGGACGATCACTGGTCCGGCTTTCCGCCCAGATGGTGCGCAGGCGGCCGGGTATCTGTTCGATCCGGCCATTGACCTCGTCCCGATCGCCCTGGCCCAGATATTCCAGCGCGACATTGATGATGCCGCCGGCATTGATCACATAGTCGGGCGCATAGAGGATGCCCCGCGCATGCAGCCTCGCGGCGTCCGCCTTCGTCGCCAACTGGTTATTCGCGCCACCCGCCACGACCGGCGCCTTAAGCAGCGGAATGCTATATTCATTCAGGATCGCGCCCAGCGCATTCGGACTGAACAGATCCGCCTCCACGCCGATGATTGCCTCGGCCGATACGACCTCAGCGCCCAATTCGTCGGCAAGGGCCTTGGCCCGGTCGCCATTGACGTCGGCAAGCGTCAGCCGGGCGCCCTCCTTGGCCAGATAGCGTGCCAAGCCACCGCCGACGCTCCCCACGCCTTGAATGGCGACATGTACGCCTGCTACGCTGTCCTTGCCCGTCGCCTCGGCGATTGCCGCCTTGACGCCCAGATAGACGCCATAGGCCGTCAGAGGCCCCGGATCGCCGCCGGCCGCGCCTTCGCCCACCGGCAGTCCGGACACATGCCTGGTGCTGCGCGCGATGGCGATCATATCCGCTTCTGATATGCCGACATCCTCTGCCGTCACATAGCGTCCGCCCAGCGAGTCGATCGCCTGACCGAACGCCTCCAGCATGGCCGGGGTCTTGGATCGCGACGCATCAGCTAAGATCACGCCCTTCGCGCCGCCCATCGGCAGTCCGGCCATCGCGTTCTTGTAGCTCATCCCGCGTGACAGGCGCAGCGCATCGGTAATGGCGTCGCTGCGATCGGCATAATGCCAGAAGCGCACGCCACCCGCGCCCGGCCCTAAGGCTGTTGAATGCACGGCGATGACAGCCGTCAAACCGGTGGCGCGATCCCGGAACAGGTGAACGCCTTCATGATCGTCGAAATCGGGCAGGTCCCACGCGGCTGTCATATCACCCTCGCAATTTAATTACTGAAAAAAGTAATAATATACCGAGAGCCGAAATGCCAGCCGATTACGTCATCTTAAGCGAGACGAAGAAAAATGGGGCGATCGAGGGGTCTTGAACCCCCGACCTCCGGTACCACAAACCGGCGCTCTAACCAACTGAGCTACGATCGCCACAGGGCCTCAATGGCCCGAGAGAAGGCGGCTCATAGGGCGCACCCCGCCCCAGCGTCAAGCATCGATTTGGAGATGCGCCCAGAACCAACTGGCATAGCCGAAAGACGAACCGACAAGCGTTCAGGAATCAAAAAGACCGGGCTTTCGCCCGGCCTTTCTAAAAATCCTTGGCTTACGCAGCGCGTAATCCCTTTCAGGCCCCTCTCCGGACCGTAAACGGGCCAGATTAGTTGACGGCGTCCTTCAGACCCTTGCCCGCCTTGAACTTCGGCTGGGTGGATGCCTTGATGGTCATCGTCTCGCCGGTGCGGGGGTTGCGGCCGGTCGAAGCCTTGCGCTCCGAGACCGAGAAGGTGCCAAACCCTACAAGGCGTACTTCGTCACCCTTCTTCAGGGCGCCGGTGATCGAATCAAAAACGCCTTCGACCGCCTTGCTGGCGTCGCTCTTGCTGAGACCGCTGCTGTCGGCGACTGCGCTGATGAGATCCTGCTTATTCATGCCTTGGGAACCCCCTTAGTTTCTCTGGTTAATGGGCGTGGTGAATTAGGAATCGGCTAAGGCGCGACAATAAGGCGCAGGAATATTTCAGAGTCAAAGGGAAAGCGACAAAAACAGTTCGTCGCCCCCAAATCCCCCGTATTTCCTGCCTTTTCGACCGCCTCAGTGCCTGATTGTCACGTCCGACTCGCCGCCGTGCGGCAGGGGCGGCTGGGCCGCCAGATCATCTTCCTCGGTCCAGCTGATCGCTTCCAAAGGAGTCGCGAGCGCCCTTGCGAGCACCTGATCCACATGGGACACCGGGATGATCTCCAGCTCGTCACGGATGTTGGCCGGGATCTCGACCAGATCCTTTTCATTGTCGGCCGGGATCAGCACCGTCTTGATCCCGCCGCGCAGCGCCGCGAGCAGCTTTTCCTTCAGGCCGCCAATCGGCAGCACCCGGCCGCGCAACGTCACTTCACCCGTCATCGCTACGTCCTTGCGTACGGGCACGCCGGTCAGAGTGCTGACGATAGACGTCACCATGCCGATGCCTGCGGACGGACCGTCCTTAGGCACAGCGCCTTCTGGCAAGTGGATATGGATATCCTTGCGGTTGAATATGCTCGGCTTGATGCCATAGCCCGGCGAGCGCGCCTTCACATAGGAGAAGGCCGCCTGGATCGACTCGGTCATGACGTCGCCCAGCTTGCCGGTGGTCTTGATCATGCCCTTGCCGGGCACGGTCACGGCCTCGATGGTCAGCAACTCGCCGCCCACCTCGGTCCAGGCTAGGCCCGTTACCGCGCCGATCTGATTCTCTTCCTCGCCCACGCCATGGCGGAATTTCCGCACGCCGGCATAGTCGGCAAGATTGTCCGGCGTCACGGTGATCTGCGCAAACTCGCCCTCGACGATCTTGCGCAGCGCTTTACGCGCCAGCCGCGCGATCTCTCGCTCCAGCGTACGCACGCCCGCTTCTCGGGTATAATAGCGGATCAGGTCACGAACGGCGTCCTCGGTGACGATGAACTCGTCTTCCTTCAGGCCATGCGCCTCGATCTGCTTGGACAGCAGATGCCGCTGCGCGATCTCGACCTTCTCGTCCTCAGTATAGCCCTCCAGCCGGATGATCTCCATGCGGTCCAGCAGCGGCTGGGGCAGGTTCAGGCTGTTGGCCGTGGTCACGAACATGACGTCCGACAGATCGACGTCGATCTCCAGATAATGATCCTGGAACTTGCCGTTCTGCTCCGGGTCGAGCACCTCAAGCAACGCCGAGGCCGGATCACCCCGGAAATCCTGGCCCAGCTTGTCGATCTCGTCGAGCAGGAACAGCGGATTCATCGCGCCGGCCTTCTTGAGGTTCGTCACGATCTTGCCCGGCAGCGAGCCGATATAGGTCCGGCGATGGCCACGGATTTCCGCCTCATCGCGCACGCCACCCAGCGACTGGCGCACGAACTCGCGCCCGGTCGCCTTGGCGATCGAGCGGCCGAGCGAGGTCTTGCCAACGCCCGGAGGACCGACGAGGCACAGGATCGGGCCCTTCAGCTTGTTGGTGCGCGCCTGCACGGCCAGATATTCCACGATCCGGTCCTTGACCTTCTCCAGCGCGAAATGATCCGCGTCGAGAATTTCCTGCGCTTTTTTCAGGTCCGTTTTGACCTTGCTCTTCTTGCCCCAGGGCAGGCCGAGCAGCACGTCCAGATAGTTACGCACCACGGTGGCCTCGGCCGACATGGGCTGCATGGTCTTGAGCTTCTTCAGCTCGGCATTGGCCTTGGTCTTGGCCTCTTTACTGAGCTTGAGCTTGTTGATCTTCGACTGCAATTCGGCCAATTCATCGGCCTCTTCGGCCTCGCCATTGCCCAGCTCGCGCTGGATCGCCTTGAGCTGCTCGTTCAGATAATATTCGCGCTGGGTCTTTTCCATCTGGCGCTTCACGCGGCCGCGGATCTTCTTCTCCACCTGCAGCACGCCCAACTCGCCCTCCATGAAGGCGAAGGCCATTTCCAGTCGCTTCATCGGGTCCGCCTCGACCAGCAGCGCCTGCTTGTCGGAAACTTTCAGATTGATGTTCGCGGCGACGGCATCGGACAGCTTGCCCGCATCCTCGATCTCGCGCAGTTGCACCGGCGTCTCGGCCGGCAATTTCTTGTTGAGCTTCGCGTAATTTTCGAACTGCTCGGCGACCGAGCGCATCAGGGCGGAGGTTTCCGGCCCCTCTGCCACCACGTCTTCCAGCACCTCGACTTCGGCGCGCAGGAAACCTTCGTCGGGCAGCAATTCCTTCAAAATCGCCCGCTGCTTGCCCTCGACCAATACGCGCACTGTGCCATCAGGCAGCTTCAGCAGCTGCAGGACAGTGGCGACGACGCCCGTATCATATAGCGAATCGCGATCCGGATCGTCTTCCGCCGGGTCCAGCTGGGACACCAGGAAGATATCCTTGTCGGCTTCCATGGCCTTCTCGAGCGCCACGACGCTCTTATCGCGACCCACGAACAGGGGGACGATCATCTGCGGAAAAACCACGATGTCGCGTAGCGGAAGCAAGGGGTAAGTAGTGGTCATGCAGTCTCCGTTGGCCGGTCCGTTCGTCTGAACCGCCAGCCTTTCATGCAGCTATATGGGCGCACGGCCCCCGGCAATCAATCATCGACCATAGGATGGCCCGCCTTAACGGAAGGCGAACATCCCGGTCACGCCGGAGCATATCGTGGCTCAGAAGGGCAGCTTGAAACCCGGCGGAAGTGAAAGACCGCTCGTCATCTTGCTCATTTCGCTCTGGCTGGCCTCATCGGCCTTCTTGCGCGCATCGTTGAATGCGGCAGCAACGAGATCCTCGACCATCTGTTTTTCGGAAGGCGCCAGCAGGCTTTCGTCGATCGAAACGCCGACCACACGACCCTTCGCCGTCGCGGTGACCCGCACGATGCCGCCGCCCGAAACGCCCTCAACCTCGATCTTGTCGAGATTTTCCTGCGCCTTGGTCAGCTCTTCCTGAACCCGGCTCGCCATGCCGAGTATCTCGTTGAGATCCTTCATCCGCTCGCACTCCATTGCTCTTTGTCGTCAACCAGGTCGGCATCAGGAAATGCCGCCATCGCCGCCCGCACTATGGGCGTATCCAATATCGCCTGCCGCGCCTGATCCTCTGTCTGGGCCTTCTGCTCGGCAAGGGTAGGCGCTGCCTCCCCCTCACCGATCGTCACGATCCATTTACCACCAGTCGCGGCCTTGAGCGCCTCGCTCAGCTTGCGCAGGAAATCGTCGGCGATCGGCCTCGTCATCTTGATGACGAGCTCGGGCGGCGCATACCGCACCAACTGCGCCTCATGCTCGATCTGATCGGCAAGAAAGCCCGAATTCTTCCAGAGCGCATCAACCAACGCCGCAAAGCTCGGCGGCCAGCTTTGCTGCGCCTCGGCAGTACCCGACCCCTCTTGCGCGGGAATAGACGGCCCGGCGCCTGCGGGAACTCCGCCCAGCTGGATGATCCGCGCCAGTTCGCTCGGATCAGGCAAGCTCGCTGCATGAACGATGCGCAGCAACGCCATCTCGCACGCCTCACGCGGCAAGCCGGCATTCGCGACTTCGTCATGGCCCTTCAGCAACAGCTGCCAGATGCGATGCAACGGCGCGAAACCGATCTGGCTGGCCCAGTCGGCAAGCGCCTCGCGCTCCTCCGCCGACTGCGCGGGATCATCCGCGCCGCGCCCCGCCTTGGCGATCGTGACGGCATGCACCAGTTCCAGCAGACCGCGCACCAGCGCCAGCGGCTCGACGCCCAGTTGATGCTGCTCATCAAGCGCCGCCAGCATGTCCTGCGCCCGCCCTTCCAGCAGCAACCCAAGAAGCCTCCGCGTAGCCCCGCGATCGGACAATCCCAGCATGTCGCGCACCTGCGCCGCCGACACGATCGGCGCATCCCCGCTGGTGTCGGCATGAGCAATCGCCTGATCTAGGATCGACAGGCCATCGCGCGCCGACCCTTCGGCCGCATGGGCGATCAACGCCAGCGCGTCGGGCTCCGCCTGCACATCCTCGGCCTGCGTCACATAGGCGAAATGCGCAGCCAGCTTTTCCGCTGATATGCGCCGCAGATCGAATCGCTGGCACCGGGACAGCACCGTCACCGGCACCTTGTTCACCTCCGTCGTGGCGAACAGGAATTTCACATGCGCGGGCGGCTCCTCCAGCGTCTTCAAGAGCGCGTTGAACGCATTCTTCGACAGCATGTGAACTTCGTCGATGATGTAGATCTTGAAACGGGCCGACACCGCCGCGTAGCGCACGGACTCGATGATCTCGCGCACATCGTCAACGCCGGTATGGCTGGCGGCGTCCATTTCGATCACGTCGATATGACGGCCCTCGGCAATCGCCTTGCACGGCTCGCACACACCGCAGGGTTCGATCGTCGGTCCGCCCTGACCATCGGGTCCGATGCAGTTCAGCGCCTTGGCGATCAGCCGCGCCGTCGACGTCTTGCCAACCCCGCGCACGCCGGTCATCAGGAAGGCATGCGCCAGCCGACCGCGCTTGATTGCATTGGCCAGCGTCTGGACCATGGCGTCCTGACCGATCAGCTCGTCGAAATTGCGCGGGCGATATTTGCGGGCGAGCACGCGGTAGGGCTGGGGGGAATCGGTCATGAGGCCCTTATTAACCCTAAGCGCCGGGCCTGTCGAAAACGCCGGTATCGCGTGGAAGTGCGTGGCGAAGGTGGGAGCCGGAACGACCCGCGGCGAAATCGTTGTGGCTGCTTCCGTCAGGACCTGACCAGATTGGCGACGACCGCGCCCGCCCGACTCCCGCGGCGCATATGGCCGCTGCGCATCAATCTTGCAAGCCGTTGGACTTGTGCGGCTTACATACCCTGCATGTTCCGGCTTTCCGCCGGCATCCGAACCGTCAACGTGTCATAGCTCTCACCGATTACTATCTGACAGGCGAGGCGGCTGTTGCGGGTCGCGGAGGCCGCAAGGTCGAGCATATCCTCTTCCGCTTCGCTCGCGCGCTGCAACTTGGCAAAATCCGCCGGATCGATGATGACGTGACAGGTAGAGCAGGCCATCTGTCCTTCACAGGTTCCCTCCAGCGGCTGGCCGTTCGCCTGCGCGACATCGAGAAGGACCTGCCCCGGCTGCGCGAAAACCTCATCGCGTTTCCTGCCATCGGCACTGATGAACGTGACCCAGACCATTATGTTATAGCGCCCCCTGCGGCGGCAGGTCCTGTTGGCCCGCCGCTTCGTTGATCGCCTTGCAGGCCCTCTCCAGCTCTTCCAGCGTCGTGTATCGGCCGAATCCGATCCGCACTGATCCCCCGGCCTCTTTCTGCGACAATCCAAGGGCTTGCAAGACGTGGCTTGGCCGCCCCGACCCACTTGCACAGGCGGAACCGAGCGAAAATGAGACAGTCCGGCATTCGGAAAGCAGCCGCGCGCCATCCAGCCCGGCCCGGCGAATGTTGAGATTGCCATGATAGCGCTGCGTCAGGCTGCCGTTGACGGTCCAGCCGGGAAAGAGCGTCAGCGCCGCGTTCCAGAGGGTTTCGACATGGGTGGCATCATCTTTCATATGGGTATCAAGCAGGCGCGCAGCCGCGCCGAAACCCGCACAAAGCGCAGGCGACAGCGTACCCGACCGCAGTCCGCCCTCCTGGCCGCCGCCATGGATCAGCGGCGGCAGGTCCAGCCCGTCGCGTATCCACAGCCCACCGATGCCCTTCGGCCCATGCACCTTATGGGCGCTGACCGCGATCATGTCGGCGGATGCGGGAAGCGGCACGCGCCCAAACCCCTGCACGGCATCGCACAGGAACAGCGCGCCGGCCGCATGCGCAAGCCCATCCACCGGCTGGATCACGCCGATCTCATTATTGACCAGCATCACGGCCACCAGCGCGGTTCGCTCGTCGATCACTTCCGCCGCCAGGCCCGGGTCGACCAGACCATCCGGACCAACGGGTAGAAACACGGCTTCGAACCCTTGCGAAGTCAGTGACTCTACGGTGTCGCGCACGGCAGCATGTTCAGTGGAGACCGTCACGATCTTCCGCCGCCCGGCTTCCGCACGTCGCGCTGCACCTATAATCGCGATGTTCAGCGCCTCGGTGGCCCCGGATGTAAAAACAAGCCGCCCGCCGGTAACTCCTAGCGCCGCCGACACATCGTCCCGCGCCACCTCGACCACCGCAGCGGCCTGACGCCCTATCCGATGCGCGCTGTGCGGATTGCCATAATGGTCGCGGAGCAGCGGCACCATCGCCTCGAACGCCTCGGGCGCCAAAGGCGTCGTTGCCTGATAGTCGAGATAGACCGGAGTCATCGTGTGGCGGACTTTGCAATCATTTGCCACGCGCCGACAAACTGCGCGATGTCCGCCGCGCCAGTCGATGGCCCGAAACTCACCCGGACCACTTCGCCCGCCGCCTGCTCGTCCCATCCCATGGCGGTGAGAACATGACTGGTCTTGAGCGTCCCCGACGAGCAGGCGCTCCCAGCCGAAACCGATATGCCCGCCATGTCGAACTGGATAAGCTGCGCGCGCGCCGATACGCCCGGCATCCGGTAACTGGCGATCGTGGCGATGCGGGGGCTAGATGCCGCAACGACCTCGCCGCCTGCATCGCTGATGGCCGCATCCAGCGCCTGCCGAAGCTCAGCAGCCTCCTGCATCCAATCGAAGGACTCCTCCAGAGCCGCCGCCATCCCTATCACGCCGGGCAAATTCTCGGTTCCCGCCCGATACCCCTGCTCCTGCCCGCCGGAGGGATGAATGCGCGCCAGATTTCGGATCAGCAACGCTCCCACACCCGGCGGCCCGCCGAATTTATGCGCGCTGATCGCAACCATGTCCGCGTCCGGCAATGGCAGCTTGCCGGCGCTCTGCGCGCAATCGGCGAACAGATATCCGCCCGCCGTCCGAACGGCCGATGAAATCCGTCCCAGCGGCTGAATGACGCCCGTTTCATTGTTCACATGCTGGATAGCGATCAGCGCGCCCGTCATCTCCTCCGGCAGGATCGGCGTCCCTCGTCCATCCAGCCCCAGACGCTCCCGCCCCGGCGTCACTCGCAGTACCGCATCATGCTCGACCGGCGATGTTGCCACCTGCTCCGCCTTCGCACGTCCCAGCGCGATCGCGATCGCCTCGCTCGCCCCGGACGTGAAGATCAGCCCGCCGTCCCAGTCCAGCGCCCTGCATATCCGCCCACGCGCATCCTCTAGCGCAGCGCGCGCGGCGCGGCCGTCCGCGTGTGGCGAGGACGGGTTCGCCCAGCGCGCAAAGGCGTCCGACATGGCGGTTATGGCGGCTTGGGATAGGGGCGTTGTCGCGGCGTGATCGAGGTAGAGCCGGTCGTCCAAAACAGGGGTTACTCATTTTATTGCTAATTGGATGGTCACTTCTATATAGGCCTCCAATCCAGCGCCACCATGGAAACTATGGTCGGCGCGTCCCCTTTGTCAGCCAGGTGCCATGCCAGACGTAATTTTCCCCGGTCCCGAAGGTCGACTGGAGGGACGCTTTAGTCCCCCGCCGCGTCCGCGCGCGCCCATCGCCATGATCCTGCATCCGCATCCGCAGGGCGGCGGCACGATGAACGACCGCATCACCCAGGCGCTCTACAAGACATTTGTGAAGCGCGGCTTCGGCGTCCTGCGCTTCAACTTCCGTGGTGTCGGCCGCAGCCAGGGCACGTTCGACAACGGCATCGGCGAACTGAGCGACGCCGCCTCGGCCCTCGACTGGGTGCAGAGCTTCCATCCCGAAGCGCAGACGACCTGGATCGCCGGCTTCTCCTTCGGCGCATGGATCGGCATGCAGCTTTTGATGCGTCGCCCGGAAGTACGCGGCTTCATCTCCGTCGCGCCGCCCGCCAACATGTACGACTTCTCGTTCCTGGCCCCCTGCCCGGCCTCCGGCATCATCGTGCAGGGCACTTCCGACGAGGTCGTGACCGCCGGCGCCGTGCAGAAGCTTGTCGACAAGCTGCGCACGCAGAAAGGCATCACCATCCATCATGATGAGATCCGCGGCGCGAATCACTTCTTCGAGCATGAGCTGGATCAACTCATGAAGTCGGTCGACAACTATCTCGACATGCGCCTGTCCCCGGATTCGCCCATTCGCTGAACTAGCGCCCTTCTCCTTCCGGACGCTCCCACCTCCGTTCGGTTCGAGCCTGTCGAGAACCCGCGCGCCTTGTTGTCGACAAGCTCGAACCGAACGGAGGTGGGCGAAAGCCTTAGCTGAGCGGTACCGCCCAGATGGCGACGTTGCCGAACATCACCACGCCCGCGACCACCATCAGCGTGCCGCGCAGGCGATCCTTCTTCTTCGCCAGAAGATAGACGCCGCCGCCCGTCAGCGCCACGCCGGCAAGCATCAACAGGGACAGGATCGTTCCGGACATGGCAGCGCCATAGGGCGGCCTTTGTCCGGTGGCAATTGTGTGACAGCGCGACTAGATAGGCGCCATCCGAATCACCGCATCGTTGAAAGGCCAACCGGCAGGTGAAAATCGCCATCGCTTCCGATCACGCAGCCATTGAGCTGAAAGCCCTGCTGGCCGACTGGTTGCGCGAGGAAGGGCATGAGGTCGACGATCTCGGCCCGGCGACCGACGCGCGCGTGGATTATCCCGATTTCGGCTACACGCTGGCCCAGGCCGTGGCGAGCGGCACGGCGGAACGCGGCATTGCGCTCTGCGGCTCCGGCATCGGCATCTCGATCGCCGTCAACCGCAACCCGGCCTGTCGCGCGGCGCTGGTGTCCGAACCGCTCTCCGCAGCCCTCTCGCGCGAACATAATGACGCCAACGTCATCGCCATGGGCGCGCGCCTGACAGGACCGGACATGGCCAAAGCCTGCGTCACCGCATTTCTCACCACCGACTTTGCCGGCGGGCGCCATGAAGGCCGCGTCGAAAAACTGTCGAACCCCGCGCTCTGAAAGGAACGAGACGATGAGCACCGCCACCCTTTCCCAGCCTATCCGTCAGGCAGGCTTCTTCAGCGAAGACCTCGCCTCCGCAGATCCCGCAATCTTCGACGCCATCGGCAAGGAGCTAAAGCGTCAGCAGGACAAGATCGAGCTGATCGCCTCCGAGAACATCGTGTCGAAGGCCGTGCTGGAGGCCGCCGGATCGATCTTCACCAACAAATATGCCGAGGGCTATCCGGGCAAGCGCTATTATGGCGGCTGCGAATATGCCGACGTCGTCGAAACGCTGGCGATCGAGCGCGCCAAGGAACTGTTCGGCGCGAACTTCGCCAATGTGCAGCCCAACTCGGGCAGTCAGATGAACCAGGCGGTGTTCCTGGCGCTGCTGCAGCCGGGCGATACCTTCATGGGCCTCGACCTGTCTTCGGGCGGCCATTTGACGCATGGCTCGCCGGTCAACATGTCCGGCAAATGGTTCAAGCCGGTGCCCTACGGCGTGCGCGCCGACGACCATCTGATCGATATGGACGAGGTCGCCCGCATCGCGCGGGAGTGCCAACCCAAGCTGATCATCTGCGGCGGCACGGCCTATTCGCGGGTGTGGGATTTTGAGCGCTTCCGTCAGATCGCCGACGAGGTGGGCGCCTTCCTGCTCGCCGACATGTCGCATTTCTCCGGCCTCGTCGCCGGCGGCGCGCATCCCAGCCCGGTGCCGCACGCCCATGTCACGACGACGACCACGCACAAGTCGCTGCGCGGCCCACGCTCCGGCATCATCCTCACCAATGACGAGGCGATCGCGAAGAAGATCAACAGCGCGATCTTCCCGGGCCTTCAGGGCGGCCCTCTGATGCACATCATCGCCGCCAAGGCCGTGGCCTTCAAGGAAGCGCTACAGCCCGAATTCAAGGCCTATGCCCATCAGGTCGTCGCCAACGCGCGCGCTCTGGCCAGCACGCTCAATGAGCAGGGCCTCAGCATCGTGTCGGGCGGCACCGACAATCACCTGATGCTCGTTGACCTGCGCGCCAAGAACACCACCGGCAAGGCCGCTGAAAAGGCGCTCGATCGCGCCTACATCACCTGTAACAAGAACAATGTCCCCTTCGACACGGCCAGCCCCTTCGTGACCTCCGGGGTTCGCCTCGGCACCCCCGCCGGAACGACGCGCGGCTTCGGCGAGGCGGAGTTCCGCGAGATCGGCCTTCTGATCGCTGAAGTGGTCGAGGGCCTGAAGCGGAATGGCGAGGAAGGCGACGGCCAAGTCGAGGCGCATGTCCGCGACAAGGTGCTCGCCCTCACCGCCCGCTTCCCGATCTATGAGGGCTGACGGAAACGAACGGATCATTTAGGACATGCGTTGCCCCTTCTGCGCCCATGAGGACAGCCAGGTAAAAGACAGCCGCCCCACAGACGACGGCGCGGCCATCCGTCGCCGCCGCCAGTGCGAAGCATGCGGCGCGCGCTTCACCACCTTCGAGCGTATCCAACTGCGCGAAATGTGGGTGGTGAAGAGCGAGGGGCGCCGCGAACCGTTCGAACGCGACAAGCTCGCCCGCTCGATCGGCATCGCCTGCCGCAAGCGGCCGATAGACCCGCAGCGCATGGAAAAACTCATCTCCGGCATCCAGCGCCGCCTGGAAACCAGCGGCGATAACGAAGTCCCCGCCCAGCGCATCGGCGAGATGGTGATGGAGGGCCTGAAAGGCCTAGACAGCGTTGCTTACATAAGATTCGCGAGCGTTTATAAGGACTTTGGCGAAGCGAAGGACTTCGAGGATTTTGCCAGCACGGTGAAGGAGGTCGGGGGTGAGTGAGCGCACCACTCTCACAACTTCCGTTCGTCCTGAGTAGCGGCTGAGCGAAGCCGAAGACGCGTATCGAAGGACCCCAAGTGAGCTTCCACGCCTATATTCTGCTCTGCTCTGACGGCAGCTATTATGCGGGGCATACCGACGCATTGGAAAACCGCATTGCACAGCATGAGCGTGGTGCGATTGAGGGTCACACCGCAACACGCCTGCCAGTGAAGCTGGCATGGTCACAAGATTTCGATTCACGGGACGAAGCACTCGCGGCCGAGCGACAGATCAAAGGCTGGTCGCGCAAGAAGAAGGAAGCGTTGATCGCGGGCGATTGGGACGCCGTAAAATCATTGGCGCGCAAATCCTTCGATACGGGCCTTCGCCAAGCTCAGTCCCTACTCAGGACGAACGGTGTTGAGGATGCGGAAGTGGCGAACATAACCGCTCCCCCACCCCTCATCATCCTCGTCCGCCCGCAACTCGGCGAGAATATCGGTAAGGCCGCCCGCGCCATGCTGAACTTCGGCCTCACCGAACTCCGCCTCGTCTCCCCCCGCGACGGCTGGCCCAATCCGGACGCAGGCCCCGCCGCATCGGGCGCGGATATCGTGCTGGAAAAAGCGCAGGTGTTCGACACCCTCGCCGACGCGGTCGCCGATTGCCAGCATGTCTATGCGACCACCGTCCGCAAGCGCGGCGTCACCAAGCCGGTCGTCACGCCGGAGGAAGCCGCCCGCGAAATCCACGCCGCGCCGGGCCGCAGCGCCATCGTCTTCGGGCCGGAGCGCTCCGGGCTGGAGACCGATGACGTCGCCCTCGCCCGCAAGATCCTGACCGTACCGATCAATCCCGAATTCGGCTCGCTCAACCTGGCCCAAGCGGTAATCCTGTGCGCCTATGAATGGTCGAAGGGTCAGGGGCAGGCGCTTGCCTCGCCCACCACCACCGACCTCGGCGTCCCCGCCCCGCAGGAGGAACTGGACGGCATGATCGCCCAGTTGGAGAAAATGCTTGAGAAAGCCGGCTATTTCTATCCGCCGGACCGCACGCCGGTAACAAAGCGCACCCTGCGCGGCGTCCTGACCAAGCCCGGCTGGAACAGCCAGGAAGTGCGGACCCTACGTGGCGTATGGTCGACACTGGCCGACCCGCACGAGCGGCCTTAGCCTCTCTTCATTTCCCTCCGTTCGGTTCGAGCTTGTCGAGAACTCCGCGCGCATCGTTCTCGACAAGCTCGAACCGAACGGAAGTGGGAGGATAACAAACCGGAGAAGCGCCTACCCCTTCAACCGATCAAACTCCGCCATCTCATAGGCAATGGAAGCCTCGACCAACCGATCCCATATTTCCCGGATTGCCTCGACGGGCAGTTCCAACCGCGCCGCCTCCGCCACCACATTGTTGATCACCTGCGCCTTGCGCGCCTCGTCGCGCACATGGCCGCGCTCGGGCTTGATCCGCGCAGCCGCCCGCATATAGGCAAAGCGCTCGTCCAGCAAAGCCACCAGCCGCTGGTCCACGGAGTCCACTCCGGCACGGACATCGGTCATTGTCACACAGGCTTCGGGATCGGGGATGTCGCTCATGCGCCCGCTCCTATGGCCCGCGCAGCCGCCTGTCGAGGGTTGACATCACATCCCTCCCCCGTCATAGGCGCGCCTTCGCAATTGGCCCCGCACCCCGGTGAAGCGGTGGCCCTTTCCGGCGTTGAGGAAACTCTGGCCCGGACAAGAGCGGCATACCGGGATCGAAGCCGTCCCTTTCAGGGGTGGATGACGTTGTAGCAATTGTAAGGACTTTTATTATGTCAAAGCGCCAGAGCGCCAAGTATAAACTCGACCGTCGCATGGGCGAGAACATCTGGGGCCGCCCCAAGTCTCCCGTCAACAAGCGCGAGTATGGCCCTGGCCAGCACGGTCAGCGCCGCAAGGGCAAGACTTCCGACTATGGCATTCAGCTGCGCGCAAAGCAGAAGCTGAAGGGCTATTATGGCGACATCACCGAGAAGCAGTTCAAGAAGAACTACACCGAAGCGTCGCGCATGAAGGGCGACACCGGCCAGAACATGATCGGCCTGCTGGAGCGCCGCCTGGACGCGGTCGTTTACCGCGCCAAGTTCGCGCCGACGATCTTCTCGGCCCGCCAGATCGTCAACCACGGCCACATCTATGTGAACGGCGTGAAGTGCAACATCGCCAGCCGTCTGGTGAAACCGGGCGATGAAGTGACGCTGGGCAAGAAGGCGCAGGAAATGGCGCTAGTCATGGAAGCGCAGAGCCTCGCCGAGCGCGATATCCCTGATTATGTCGCGCCCGACGGCGCCGCCAAGATCACCTATGTCCGCGTGCCGACGCTGGACGAAGTGCCCTATCCGGTGAAGATGGAGCCGAACCTGGTCGTCGAATTCTATTCGCGCTGATCGGTCACACCCGAATTCGAAAAGAGGGCGGTTCCTGCAGGAGCCGCCCTTTTTGTTTGTCCGCCTATTTACCGATACCCAATGTGGTGCGCAGGAAGGCGTCGCTCTTCCTCAGCATGTCGGCTCTCGCGGCGGAATCGGAAAGCTGATGATCGAGCTTGGGATACACCACCAATTGCCCTTGCTTGCCCGCATCGCGCAGACGGTCGGCCATCAGCCGGGATTGCAGGATATTGACGTTCACATCATGGTCGCCGTGAAACATAAGCACCGGCGCCTTGATCCGTGCTGCGTTAAGCGCGGGAGACCCTTCGCGAATGTGCGGCCCGTTGCCGACGAACTGGTCGACCATCAGGAAATTGCTGAAATTGCGTGACTGATCGCGCAGACCGGCCAAGTCCGTCACCGGCGCAACGGCGACGATCGCCTTGAACAGGTCCGGATCAAGGACAGCGGACTGGAGTGCTGCATAGCCACCATAGGACCAGCCCAGAACCGCCAGCTTGGCGGGGTCGGCAATCCCCTGCGACACCAGCCAGCGTCCGCCGTCATTCACGTCGCCGATGGCTGTGCGCCAGGACTGGAAACCGTTCTTCTCGAACCATGCTTCGCCATAACCGGCCGATCCACGAAAATTCGGCTGAAGCACGGCATAGCCCCGCGCCACGAAGAATTGTACCAGCCAGTCGAACCCCCATTCGTCCCGCGCGCCGGGGCCGCCATGCGGCATCACGATTGCAGGAATGCGCTTACCCTCCGACCCGGGCGGAACGGAAAGATAGCCAGGTATCTGCGCGCCATCGGCGGCGCGATAGCTTACCGGCTTCATCGGCGCGAGCGTCCGACCCTCCAATTGCGGGCGCGCCAGCAATATTTCCGACAGCGCCTTCTTGTCACGGTCGAAGACATAATAGCGGCCCGGATCGACATCGCTGCCGGCCCAAAGCAGCAGCTTGCGCTCGTCCACGCTCGAATCCACGAAATTGACCAGCGGCGCGTTGGGCAAAGCCTTGGACAGCGATGTCGCCAGCGCCTTCAAGGCCGGATCGAAATAGACGGCGGTGCGCTTGTCGGTGGCGAAGGTCGCACCGACCACACGGCGCTCCCGCCCGATCCGAATAAAGCCATCCACATCCACCTGCGGATGCGCGAACACCAGTTCTTTCCTCGCCGAGCCATCGAGAGCGATGCGATAGGCGGCCTTGCGACCATCGGAATCCTCAAGGCCATATACCGCGTCGAGGGTCGGATCGACCGCATAGGGATTGAACCCCCGGTCGGTTGAAACATCCAGAGTTCCCAGGTCCCGCCAGTCGCCGCTGGCCTTTGTCCGGTAAGAATAGCGAATGATATTCCCCGGATAGCCATAGCTTGTGGCAGGCGGCATCAACCCCATGACGCGCACATTGCCGCGCCCGTCAGAGATATATTCCACGGCGGTCCGCTTCGGGGATTCTACATGGCGGGCGTTCAGCGTCAGCGTATCGACCAGATCGACGCCAAGCCCATCCTTTGTATTGGCGAGTTTTGTGCCGATCTGCTCCTCGGGCACACAATCCCGGGCAATCAATGCGGCCCCGTCCTGCCCGCTGAAATCGACGATCCGGCCGCCATATTGCGCATAGCCGACCGTGCGAACCGTAGTGCGGTTGCTGACCATCTTCACATTGCCGCCGTCCTGATCGATGGCGAACAGGCGGCTATAGCCGATGATCCCCGCGTCTGAGTCCGTCAACATCCGCACCGTGCATAACAGGCGGCGGACCGAGACCCAGTTGCATTGGGACATCCGTTCAGGATTTCCATCCGCGCCGCTGATGGGCACGGGTGCTTTGCCACCGGTCACGCTGGCCACGAAGAGTGACGATCCCTGGCCCGATGCTGGTGAGAGAAAGGCGACCTGCGCGCCATCGGGCGAGAGACTGATCTGCTCGATATTCTCGCGCGCGCCGAATATCGCGGCCTCATCTGCGGACGCCTGGGCGCTCGCCTGCGAAGACAGTGAAAGACCCATGGCCGCGCCGACTATTAGATATCGCATGATACTCCCCCTTCCATCTGCGTGCCTCCGGCGGCTTTAGCGAGCAAGCACAAACGCGGCCTTATTGGATGTATCGATCCCTATCGCGTAAAGCTGCGACCTGCCTTGCCCCACGCCCCCAGCGGTGGCATTGCGGGCCATCGAAAAGATCAGAACGAGGATCCCCCGTCATGCGTATCCGATCCCTGGCGCTGGCTTCGGCCGCGTCGCTCCTTGCCCTTTCCGCCTGCGCCACGACGCAGGGCGAAGCGCCGTCCAGCGCAGCGGCCTTACCTGCTCCCGCCCCGGCAGAGATTGCCCCGTCTATCGACACGATGAAGCGCCTTGTGCAAACTCTGTCCTCAGACGCGTTTGAGGGCCGCGCGCCAGGCACCATCGGTGAGGAAAAGACGCTCGCGCTGCTCTCCGATGAATTCGGTAAGCTCGGCCTGAAGCCCGGCAACAATGGCAGTTGGTTCCAGGACGTGCCGCTGGTCGAGATCACGGCGAAGAATGTCTCGCCCCTCACCTTCACCGGCGGCAAGACGAAGGTTACCGCCGTCTACGGCGCGGAGATGGTTGTCGGCACCCAGCGAGTAACGCCGAAGATCGACGTGAAGAACAGCCCCGTCGTTTTCGTCGGCTACGGCATCGACGCGCCGGAAAAGGGTTGGAACGATTATGCAGGCGTCGATGTGAAGGGCAAGACTGTCATCATCCTGGTCAACGACCCGGACTATGAGAATCCGACTCTCGATGGCCCGTTCAACGGCCGGGCGATGACCTATTATGGCCGCTGGACCTATAAGTTCGAGGAAGCCGCGCGACAGGGCGCCGCCGCTGCGATCATCGTCCATGACACCGTGCCCGCCGCCTATGGCTGGAACGTCGTCCAGTCGAGTTGGACCGGATCGCAGCAGGTCGCCGACAATCCCAACGGCAATATGAACGCTGCACCTGCGGTCGGCTGGATACAGAAGGACAAGGCCGCAGCCTTGCTGGCCAGCGGCGGGCAGGACCTGACCACGCTCATCGCCGCCGCCAAGAAGCCGGGCTTCAAGGCCGTGCCGCTGAAGGGCGTGAAGGCATCGCTCTCTTTCGAGAACAGCTTGCGCAAGCATATGTCGAAGAATGTCGTCGCCCTTCTGCCCGGCAAGACGCGACCGGACGAATATGTCCTCTATACCGGCCATTGGGATCATCTGGGCCATTGCGAAAAGGCCCCGGACGGCGACGACATCTGCAACGGCGCGGTCGATAACGCGACCGGCACAGCTGCCCTCGTCGCGCTGGCGCAAGCCAATGTGCAGGCGGGTCCTACCGATCGGAGCCAGGTCTTCATCGCCGTCACCGGCGAGGAATCCGGTCTGCTCGGCTCGCAATATTATGGCGAGCATCCCGTATTCCCGCTCGGCAAGACGGTCGGCGGCGTCAACATGGACGCGCTCAGCATGGCGGGACCGGCGCATAACGTGATCGTCGTCGGCAAGGGCAAGTCGGACCTCGACGCCTATCTCGACCGCGCGCTGGCGGCGCAAAGCCGCGTCGCGACGATGGAGCCGACCCCCGAAAAGGGCTTCTACTATCGCTCCGACCATTTCAGCCTCGCCAAGCAGGGCGTGCCGATGCTCTATTTCGATGCCGGCGACGATCTGCTGCAGGGCGGCAAGGCGGCCGGCGAAGCGGCCGCCAAGGACTATGAGGAGCATCGCTACCACGGCCCGAAGGACGAATATGATCCCAATTGGGACTGGACTGGCGTCGCCGCCGACCTGAAGCTCTATTATGACGTCGGGCGGGCGCTGGCGAACACCACGGACTGGCCGAACTGGAAGGAAGGCGACGAATTCCGCGCCATCCGCGACAAGAGCCGGGCGACCGCGCAATGACCTTTCGCATGCCCGCCGAATGGGCGCCTCATGATTGGGTCTGGATCGGCTTCCCTAGCAACGCCGCCGAATGGCCGGGCGGCTTTGTCGAAGCGCAGCGCCAAATCGCCGTGTTCGCCAACGCAGTCCATGCCGACGGTCGCGGCGAACAGGTGCGCCTCGTCGCCGCCGACGAGGCCAATGCCGACATCGCCCGCTCTCTCGTGGGGCCGAGCATCGTCGTCCAGACCGAGCGGCATGGCGACATCTGGCTGCGCGACACCGGCCCCATCTGCGTCGCCAATGGCGCGGCGCGCGCGCTGGTCGATTTCGATTTCAACGGCTGGGGCGGCAAATATGAGATGCCGGGCGACGAGGACATCGGCGCACGCCTCGCCGCGCAAAGCGACCTTTCCGTCCTGCGGCAGGAATGGGTGTTCGAGGGCGGCGCGATCGACACCGACGGCACGGGCCTCTTCGTCAGCACCGAGCAATGCCTGCTCAATCCCAACCGCAACCCGGCGCTTGATCGCGGCAAGATCGAAACCCTGCTCGCGGGCAGCCTTGGCCTTTCCGACATGCTCTGGCTGGGCGAGGGCCTCGCCAACGATCATACCGACGGCCATGTCGACAATCTTGCCCGCTTCGTCGCGCCCGGCATCCTCGCTCTTCCCGAAGCCACGGATGCGGATGATCCTAACACCGCTATCTACGCCGACGCCCGCGCCCGCGCGCTCGCTCATGGGGTTGGGGTCGCCTCCATCCCCTCCCCCGGCCGGGTCGAGGTGGACGGCGAGGCTATCCCCGCCAGCTACATGAATTTCTATGTCGGCAACGCCGCTGTCATCGTGCCCATTTATGGTCGGCCCAATGACCAGGCGGCGCTCGACGCATTCCGCCCCTTCTTCCCTGGCCGGGATATTGTCGGGCTGCGCAGCGACGCCATATTGACGGGCGGCGGCAGCTTCCACTGTTCCAGCCAGCAAATGCCTTCAGCAGGATAGTCATGACCAGCGTAACCGTCGCCGCCCTCCAGCTTCCCTTCTCGGACGATGTCGCCGCCAACATCGCGCTCGTTGAGTCCCACGTCCGCAAGGCGGCAGCGCGGGGTGCAAAGATCATCCTGCCGCCCGAACTGTTCGAAGGCCCCTATTTCTGCAAGGTCGAGGACGAGGCGCTGTTCGCCACCGCGCACCCTTTGGAAAGCCACCCCGCCGTCATCGCCATGCAAGCGGCCGCCAAGGATCTGGGCGTCTATATCCCCACTAGCTTCTTTGAGCGCGACGGCCAGCATTATTACAACTCCCTCGCCATGATCGACGATACGGGCGAGATTATGGGCATGTATCGCAAGAGCCACATTCCCGACGGTCCGGGCTATGAGGAGAAATATTATTTCCGCCCGGGTAACAGCGGCTTCAAGGTCTGGAACACTCGCTACGGCACTATCGGCGTCGGCATCTGCTGGGACCAATGGTATCCGGAGACCGCGCGCGTCATGGCCCTGATGGGCGCGGAAATGCTCTTCTATCCCACGGCGATCGGATCGGAGCCCTATGACGCGGACCTCGACACCAGCCGCATGTGGCGGCGGGCGATGCTCGGCCACGCCGTCAGCAACTGCATGCCCGTCATCGCCGCCAACCGCATCGGCGAGGAAGACGGTCAACGCTTCTACGGCCACAGTTTCATCACCGACGAATGGGGCGATTTCGCCAGCGAGGCCAGCGACAAGGACCATGGCGCGCTGATCGCCACCCTGGACCTGGAACGCGCCCGCAAGCATCGTGCCGGCATGGGCTTCTTCCGCGATCGCCGGCCGGATCTGTACGGCCGGATCGCGCAGGATATTTGACAGGAGGGGGCTATCTCATGACCATTGCACGCACCTATTTCATGCACGCCAAGGAGGGCCAGGATGCCGCGCTGGAAACGGCGCTGGCGGTCTTGGCCGACACAGTCAGGCCAATCGCGGGGTGTTCCGGCGTCGAGATACTGCGCGACCTGGGGAACGAACGGCGTTTCCTGTTCATTGAGAAATGGGACAGCGAGCAAGCGCATAAGGAGGGCGGCAAGAGCCTGCCCAAAGACACGTTCGCTCCCGTGATGGCCACGTTGGATGGCCCGCCGGACGGATCCTATTTCGACTATCTCAAGATTGTCTGACGGCCAGTTCCAACGCCCGCACAAACACCTCTTCGAACATCGGCGCAGTCAGCCGCCCCGTGTTCGTGTTGTAGCGTGAGCAATGATAGCTATCGACCAGCATTCGCCCATCCGGCATCCGGTGCTCGGCCAGATGGGCGAAGCGCGCTTTGGGCAATCGCCCGCCCAGCACCTTCACCGCCGACTGATGTGCAATCTGCCCTAGCGCGATGAACACCCGCGCATTGGGTAACGCGCCCACCGCCTTGCTGAGGAATGGCCGGCACGCCCGCACCTCTTCCGGCGTCGGCTTGTTCTGCGGCGGCAAGCATTTGACCGAATTGACGATGATGATGTTGCGCAGGGCCAGCCCGTCATCGACCCGCGCGTCATAGCTGTCGTTGGACAGGCCGAACTTCGCAAGCGTTGCGAACAGCAAGTCTCCGGCATAATCCCCGGTGAAAGGCCGACCCGTCCGGTTCGCTCCATGCTTGCCGGGCGCCAGGCCGATGATAGCGATCCCCGCCGCCGGATCGCCGAACGAGGGCACCGGCGCATTCCACCATCCGGGGAATTCCGCCTGGCAGGCATGGCGATAATCGACCAGCCGTGGGCATAGCGGGCAATCGCGCGGCGGTTCGGTTTCGGCTATCGGGCTTTCCATGTTCATGATGAGGCGATAGGCGCTTGTCGGTGACACGCGCAAGCTACGCCATCGCCTTGGGCTCGAACCGGCCGCTATCCGCCCGCTTAACTCCGCAGGCGCTCGTGATCGCGGCCATGGCGGCACTGGACCAGCTCCCGCTGAAGCTATGCGCGACATCTCCAGTGATCGGCTCCGCGCCGCTCGGCCCGTCGCTGCGCCGCTACGCCAACGCCGCAGCGATCGTCGAAACAGACCTGTCGCCGCCCGCGCTGCTCTTACGTCTCAAAACCCTGGAGCGCACGTTCGGGCGGCGAAGCGGTCAGCGCTGGGGCGCACGCACGCTTGATCTGGACATCATCCTCTGGTCCGGCGGGCGGTGGGACCAGCGCGGACTCCATGTCCCTCACGAAGCTTTTCGTCAGCGCGCCTTCGTGCTCTCCCCTTTGACCAGTATAACTCCCTTGTGGCGCGATCCCGTCACCGGTTTGCGTATCCGTCATCTCTTGGCGCGCACAAGGCAGTCAAAGCCGGTTGACCGGATCGGCAAGCCTCTCTAGGTGCCCCTTACCGCATCGCCCGGCCTTCCCGGCGCACATGGGGGCCCTTAGCTCAGTCGGTAGAGCAACTGACTTTTAATCAGTAGGTCGCTGGTTCGAACCCAGCAGGGCTCACCATTATGCAAATGCGAAGCCCCGGTACAGACACAGTGCCCCGGGTTTAGCTCCATATCGGACTGATAAGGCAGCAATTGCCCACTTCATCCTTCCGCTTTGAACGGTTTCGTAACCAATCCAGATTAGCGTCCTGCAGACAAGGTCGGCTTCATATCCGGCGCGTAGGTTTTGGAGAGGCTCGTGAAGCGAGGATTGCAGGCTACGCCGCCCGATCTGCGTAGCACCCGCCGAAGCAAGGTCTTTTTCCCGATTGCTGTGGAAACCGTCGTCGGCCCACATCGCGCGCACCTTCTCGACATATCCCAATCCGGCGCGCGCATGCATGTCGATGCCGCCATTGCGTGCGGGGAAGCGCTGATGCTGCACTGGGGTGCGATCGATATTGCCTGTCAGGTCTGCTGGCGGCGTGAACTTTTTTGCGGCGTCCGGTTCGATGAGCAACTGAGCGGCGATAAGGTGAATGCTTTGGTCACGGCCAAGAACGACGCCTGACGCGGGCCAACGTGCAATACTCCCTCAAAATGTATATTCCACGCCCAGCGCCCCGCTGAGCTGGTTCGCCCTCCCCGCGACATCCACGATCGGCGACAGGCGATAGGCGCCCAGCATGCGGGCATAGCCCCCGGTGACAAACAGGCCGAAACCGTGGGTCAGGTTCCCGGTGAGCGCCTTCGCCGCCATCATGCTGACATTCCAGTCCTTCCATCCGGCCCGGTCGGCGCCATCATAGGCGGGCAGACCACTCGCCTCGCTTCCCGTCGCATCGACATCATAATAATAGTCGCCGAAGCCTCGCCCGACATAATCGGCCGACGCCGATAGGCTTACAAAGGTTGTGGTGGACAAAGGCGTGTCGTAGTCGATGCCGGGGCTCAAGACATAGCTGCCATGGGCATGGTTCACGTCATGCTGGTAGGATGTGCTGAACGACAGCGTGTCATAGGGACTGGTGATGACGCCTGTCCGCTGGATGCCGATCGACCCGCCCAGTTCCAGCGCCTGCTTGCGCTTGCCAAGGGCAGCGACGCTCGGCGTCTTCACGCTGTTGCTCCGGTCGAGCCGCAAGGCGACAAGCGGCCCCGCCTGCAGCTTCCAGCCCGGCCCGCCGCTGCCTGGAATGGCATCGACATACAGCGCCGTGCCCTGGCTGTTGAACGATATGCCGGAAATCTGCCCTTCGACGGCCAGCGTCAGGACCGTCACGGATTTGGCCGAGCCGATATAGCTGGGAACGAACGCCGCACCCGCGCCTATGGTGATCCGGTCGCCACCGATCTTCAGATCATCGGGCTTTCCCGACACGTCCTGCCCTGACGCCGGACTGGCGATGGCCGCCATGGCGAACGCAGCCGACAGGCATGACCGGAGGCTATGCTGCATTCCTTCTCTCCGGATTATTGCACATGGCGCTTCGGCGCTCCGGCCTTGACCGGAACGCCGAGCATAAAATACAATAATATCAAATATTAACCTGCGTGCGCTGCTGCAGCTTTCTTGGCGGCATGCGGTGACTTCGCCGTAGATGTCATACCGGCCATTTTTGCCGCTGGTGCAGCGGCCGTGGTTTTGGCAGTTGTCGCGCTTGTCGACTTCTCATGTTTCGTGGTGGCGCTGGCCACCTTGGTGGCGTGCGTGGAGGTCGCATGCGCTGGCCGAGCCGTCGCGGTGGCCGTTGTCGAGCATTTCGCGAAGCGGCCATGCGCGTCACGGCATGCCGCTGCATTGGCCGGCGCAATGGTGAGCGACAGCATCGACGCGCCAAGAACCGCCGCGGTCGAAATCCGATGGAAAAGCTTCATGATCATTCTCTCATATCAGGGCCGGCCTTGTCCGGTCCGATGCCTGTATGGAGGACGCCACACTACGGCGACGTGTTTGGCGGGTTACTTATCGGACATGTTGCGTTGGGTGCGGGATCATATCTCCGGCAACACCTGCTTCGCCTCGCCCCAGCCGGAAAGCGCCTTGCTCTCCACCCTTTCCAACAGGGTTTCGACATCGCGGATCGTGAAGGGCTGCGCAGATTTCAGCTTGGCCAGTTCGTCCCACGTAATGGGCGCAGCGACGCTCGTGCCGTCCCGCGCGCGGGCGGAATAGGGCAGCACCGCCGTCGATCCCCGCTCATTGCGCAACCAGTCGAGGAATATCCGCCCCTTGCGCTCGCTCTTGCGCATATTGGCCGTGAACCGCTTCGGATGCGCCTCTGCCACCGCGCGAGAGAACCGGCTGGCGAAATCCTTCACGGCGGGCCAATCGGCCGATCCGTCGAGCGGCGCGACAACATGCACGCCTTTCCCGCCGGAGATCATGGGGAAGGTCTGCAGCCCCATTTCGCCCAGCAGGTCGCGCAACTGCGCCGCCGCCGCGCGCACATCCCCGAAGTCCAGCCCCTCGTCGGGGTCCAGATCGAACACCATGCGGTCGGGATGCTCCACATCATCGGCCGGTGCGCCCCAGCCGTGAAACTCAATCGTCCCCATCTGCACGCAGGACAAGAGCCCCTCGCCGTCATTGACGACCAGATAGTCCTCCGACTTTCCGCTCTTCTCCTTGATAGCGACATGATCGACATGCCCGCCAAAGCTCCCGGCGTCATGCTTCTGGAAGAAGCAATGGCGGCTGCGCCCCTGCGGACAGCGGACCAGGCTGACGGGCCGGTTCGCCAGCCAGCGCAGGATTGGCTCCGCCATCTGCGCATAATAGTCGGCCAGATCGCCCTTGGTGATGCCCCCTTTCGGATCGATCACCCGTTCCCGGCTGGAAATGGCGATCCCGAACGGCTTTTCGTCCACCGCGATCGTGCTGGGCTTTGCCGGCTCCTCGGAAATGACCTCGCCCGCCGACTTGTCCTCGCGCAGGCCGATGAAGCTGGCATGGCGCACCACATTCTCGGCCGTGAACTCGGCAAAGGCCACCTCCGCCACCAGCTTGGGCGTCACCCAGCGCACCCCCCGCACCGCTGCGCGCGGCACCTCTGCGGCAGCGGTCTTGCGCGCCAGCGGCTTCAGCTTCTCCAACAGCATGGCGCGCGTATTGGCATCGAACCCGGTGCCCACCCGCCCCGCATAGCGCAGCTTTCCGTTCTCATTCAGACCCACTGCCAGCGACCGCAGGTCCCGCCCCGCCTTCTCGCTCTCGATATAGCCCAGGATCACGAATTCCTGCCGCCTTGTGCATTTGATCTTCAGCCAGTTGCGCGTCCGCGCCGCGCGATAGGGCGCATCGGCCCGCTTGGAGACAATCCCCTCATAGCCTTCGCCGCACAGGCCGTTCAAAAGCTTCTCGCCGCCCGACGTCACATGGTCGGCATAGTGGATCGGCGTCTCCACGCCCGCCAGCACTGCCGCCAGCCGCTCCTTGCGCTCCGCATTCCCCAACTTGGTGAGATCGTCGCCATTCTGCTCCAGCAGGTCGAACGCGAAATAGTTCAGCTCGCCACCATTCTTCAGCGCGTCCTGCAACGCAGAGAAGCTCGGCCGCCCCTTGGCGTCAAAGGCAACGACCTCCCCATCGATCAGCGCGCTCCCCACATCGATCTGCGCAGCCGCCTCAACGATAGGCGCAAAACGGTCGGACCAGTCGAGCCCGGTGCGCGTAAAGGCCTTCGCCTTACTCCCCGCCACAGCGAGCATCGCGCGATAACCGTCATATTTCACCTCATGCAGCCATCCCGATCCTGAAGGAGCGGCATCAACCAGCGTCGCAAGCTGCACCTCTTTGAAATCAGGTATTTTTCCTGTTTTCCTAGATGAACCGACCTTTTTCATCAGGCCTTTGGTCGTCGCTTTTTCTTTAGCGTTGGCTGCTCCCTTATCGGCCTTCGCTTTCTTCACGTTCGAATGCCAGACCGGATCGTTACCCTTGGCGATCTCTACCATCGTCCGTCGCGTGGTGACGCTGGTCAGCCCTTTCTCCACCAATGTACCCGAAGCACCCGCATGCGCGTCCTCGACCTTGCGCAGCAGCCAGTTCTCCCGCTTCTCGCCCGGCCGGGGTTTCATGCGGACCAGCAGCCACTCGCCCTTCATCCGCTCCCCATGCAGGATCACATGGACATGGCCATCATTGATCGTCTTGGCCGGGTCCTTGCCGCCGACCGCCTCCCATGTTCCCGCGTCCCACAGCATCACCGTGCCGCCGCCATATTCGCCCTTGGGAATCGTGCCCTCGAACCCGGCATAATCCATCGGATGGTCCTCGGTCCGCACGGCCAGCCGCTTGTCGTCGGGGTTCAGGCTCGGCCCGCGCGTCACCGCCCAGCTTTTCAGAACGCCATCCATCTCCAGCCGGAAATCCCAGTGCAGCCGCGTCGCATCATGCTTCTGAACTATGAATAGATGTCCCGCATCCTTGCCGCGCACGCCCTTGGGTTCCGCCGTTTTCTTGAAGTCCCGCTTGCGGTTGTATGTTTCGAGAGGATCGGCGCGCGCGGCCATGTCAGGCGCTCTTGCGGGTGCGCGCCGCCGGTGCCTTTTTCGCAGGAGCCTTAGTGGCCGCCGTCTTCTTCGCAGCCGCCTTCTTCGCCGGAGCCGCCGCCTGCGCGCCCGGCTTATCGATTGATTTCTTGAGCGCCGCCATCAGGTCGATGACATTGGAGCCGCGCGACGGCGCTTTCTCCTCGGTGTCGAGGGACACCTTGCCCGTCTTCGATTTGCGCTTGCGGGCAATCAGGTCCTTCAGCGCATCGACATAGCGGTCATGAAATTCCGAAGCATCGAACTTGCCCGCCTTCTTCTCGATCAGCGTGGTGGCCAAGTCGAGCAGATCATCATCCGCCTTCGCGTCGCCAATGTCGCGGAAATAGCTCGCCGCCTTGTTCACCTCATCGGCATAGCGCAGCGTCTCCAGCACCATCCCCCGGCCGCAAGGTTTCAGGCTCACCACATATTCCCGCCCGCGCAACGCCAATTGACCAAGCCCCACCTTGCGCGTCTTGCGCAGCGCCTCGCGCAACACGATGAACGCTTCCTCGGCCAGGTCGTCAGCGGGCACGACATAATAGGGTTTGTCGTAATAGATCGCATCGACTTCTCCGACATCGACGAACTGGGTCAATTCCAGCGTCTTCTTGCTCTCCAGCTTGACGCCCTCAATCTCTTCCTCGTCGAGCAGGACATATTCGCCCTTCTCATATTCGAAGCCCTTCATGATCTCATCGGGGTCCACCGGGCCGATGCCGTCCACCACCTTCTCGTATTGGATGCGCTTGCCGGACGGTTCGTGGATCTGGCGGAAGGACACAGTCGCGCCCCTCTTCGTGGCGGAATAGATTTCCACCGGGATCGACACCAGCGCCAACCGTATCTGGCCCTGCCAATATGCGCGCGCCGGCATCTTTCCACCTCATGTCATTGCAGAGGCGATTCAATCCGGGGCGAGGCTGTCGGTTCCATCGCCCCTCGATTCCGTGCGCGGCAACAGTACCTTTCGCAGGCCTTCTGAAAAATTAGGCCTCGCCCTTCTGAACTCGCAAGCCTCCCACGGGTTATCCGGCAATGCCATTGACCGAGCAGCACGACCTTCGCGGCGGAACCACCACATGGGAAGAAGATGCGTGGGACGTTCCCCCGCCCGATCCCCTGCCCGACGTCCCCTATGACATAGCCATCATCGGCGCAGGCATCATGGGATCGGTGCTTGCCGAACGCCTCAGCGCAGAGGGACATTCCGTCCTGATGCTGGACCGCCGCCCGCCCGGCATGGGCAGCACGGCTGCCTCGACCGCCGAACTGATGTGGGCGATGGACGTCCCGATGTCGGTGCTCGCGGCGCAGATCGGCGAGCAAAGCGCTGCGCAACGCTGGGTGCGCGTTTACCGGGCCGTGCGCGATTTTGCTGATCGCATCGACATGCTCGCGCTTGATTGCGACCGCATCGACCGCGCGACCGTCTACCTCGAGGGAAAAGAACTGGATGCGGATGGCCTCCGCGAAGAGGCAGCCCTGCACTCGGCTCACGGCCTGCCCAGCCTCTTCCTCGAGAGCGCTGCCGTCCAGCAACGCTTCGGCATTGCTCCCAGATCCGCCATCGTCTCGACAGGAGGCTTTGAGGTCGATCCGGTAAAGCTTGCCCACGGCCTGCTTAACGCCGCCCGCAAACGTGGCGCGCGGCTATGCTACCCGGTCGACGTCACATCGATCACAGAGCAAGGCGATGGCGTGGCGTTGGCGCTCGATGATGGACGGCAAGTCGTTGCGAAAAACGTCATCCTCGCCGGTGGTTACGAGCGCGCGCCGCTTTTCCTGCCTCCCGAATTCTCGCTGCTCTCGACATTCGTCATGGCGACGGCGCCCGGCGCCGCTCCACTATGGCGCGAAAACGCCATGATCTGGGAAGCTTCCGATCCCTATCTCTATATCCGCACCGATGCAGACGGCCGGATCATCTCCGGTGGAGAGGATGAAGATTTCTCCGACGCCCGCCACCGCGACTCCCTGATTGGCGAGAAGGCTGGCACGATCGCTGCCAAGACCGGCGCTCTGCTGGGCAGCGAACCCCTTGCAGTGGATCGCGCATGGGCCGCCACCTTCGGCAGTTCACCGGACGGCCTTCCCGCCATAGGCAGGGCCGCGAACATGGACAGGGTCTGGCTATCCGCCGGGTTCGGCGGCAACGGCATCGCCTTTGCGGCGCTTGCCTCAGAGCTATTCGCCAGCGCCTTTTCCGGACACGACGATCCCGACGCGATCTGCTTCGACCCCTACCGCTTCACTACACCGGCATCCGTCGCGATCGGCCAAAACTGAATGGCGAGCGGGGGGAAGCGCGTCATTTACGCAGCGCTGGCGGGCAATCTCGCCATCGCCGTGACGAAGTTCACCGCCTCGCTCATCACGGGCAGTTCCGCCATGCTGACAGAGGCGATGCATTCGCTGGTCGATACCGGCAATCAGGGCCTGCTTCTCTATGGCATGAAGCGCTCCCGGCGAAAGCCGGACCTCATTCACCCGCTCGGCTATGGGCGCGAACTCTATTTCTGGAGCTTCGTCGTCGCCTTGCTGATCTTCGCGGGTGGCGCGGGCGTGTCGATCTATGAAGGCATCGTCCATATCCAGGAACCTGAGCGGATCAGCCGCCCGGTCATCAATTTCGTCGTCCTCGGCGCATCCTTCCTGTTCGAGGGCGCATCTTGGATGGTAGCGCTGAAGGAGTTCCGCCGCGCACAGGGCGACCTCAGCTGGTGGCAGGCGATCCGCCGTAGCAAGGACCCGACGACCTTCGTCGTGCTGTTCGAGGATAGCGCCGCGCTCGCCGGAATCCTGATCGCCGCCCTGTTCATCGGCCTTGCCGTGGCGCTGGACAGGCCAGAGCTTGATGGCGTCGGCTCCATCCTGATCGGATGTGTGCTGGGCATCGTCGCGATCCTGCTCGCGCGGGAAAGCAAGGGGCTGTTGATCGGCGAACGGGCAAGTCCGGAACTCAATGCTGCCGTCCTGCGAGTCGCGGGAGAGGAACGGGGCGTTTGCGCCGTCAACACGGTCACCACCATCCACCTTGCCCCCGAACAGGTGGTCGTCACCATCAGCCTCGACTTCGAAGACACGCTGACCACGCGCCAGATCGAACGCGCCGTGGTCGATATCGAGCGCCGGCTGCGCACAGAACATGCGGAGATCAGCAGCGTGTTTATTCGGCCGGAGTCCGTGGAGACCGCCGCTCGACGACAGGAACTGGAAGAGGATGCCTATACTCACCCCGTCGCAGCTTCCGGGCAACTCGCGCCGGACGCCGCCGGGATCGCGATTAACAGAAGCTGACCGGGCTTGCCCCGCACGCGGATTTGGCGATCCTATACGCTCTCGAACAGGAGGAACCCCCATGGCCAAGCGTAAACCGAACCGGTTCATCGCCTTATGGAAGGCAGAACTCAAGGCGGCCGAAGCTGCTGTCGATCATGTGACCGAGATGGCGCACCGCATGCTCGCCCGCCACTATGCGCGATTGGCTGCGGCCGACTATTGTCTCCCCGCAAGATGCTGAATAACGGATAAAAAACGGCCCGGCCTGCAGAAGCCGGCCGGGCCGTAAGTAAAAGAGCCTGGAAAACCAGAGCCCTTCGGGTCGCACATTCTGACTAGGCCACATGGCGCGTTATCGAAAGTAGGCCGCTGCATTTTCGTCGACGCTTCTGACATGTTCGTCGCAGATATCGGTATAAATCACCGAAGGCGCGGAGAGGCATGATTTCCCCTATTTTCTGCATGTTGGTCGCACTGGATCACATATTTATCCCATCCGGCTTCCCCGCACCCGTCGGTTGCGCCACACCAATGACCAGCAAGATTCGGGGTCGAATACACCAGTGACTGACAGCACGCCTCAGGCCATCCTGAGCCGGCCATATCGTCTGCTTGACGCGGTCGATGGCGCAGGGAACATTGCCGACATGGCGGGTTCCAGGGAAGATGCACGCCCGGTTCAGGCGATACAGTTGACAGTGGCCCTGTGGCTGTTCGTCGCCGTGATCTATCTTCCTGTGCTCATGGACAGACACGCCGGTGAAAGCTGGTTCAGCATTGGGCTTGATGCCTCCACCGTTTTTGTGTCCATGATCTTCGCCACACCCCTGTTCCTGGTATTCCGTGACACCATCGACAGGAGCATCCCTTATCGGGCGCTGATGCTCGGCACGGTGATCATCCTCACCGCCATTGTGCAATCGGCTTTCGACATCATGTTTACCGGCTGGGTGGCCAATAATTTCGAGCGGGCTTGGTATGGCCTGCCGCGTGATCTTACTCGGGCCTATGGCGCCGCGTTCAACTATATCTGCGTATTTTCGGTCAATCTCGCCCTGTTCCAACTGTCCTTCGCGCGCCGTTGGGAGGCCAGTCAGGCCAAAAAACTCGTCGATGCCCAGTTCGCGGCCCAGCAGGCGCAACTCGCGGCGCTCCGCTTTCAGCTTAATCCGCATTTCCTCTTCAACACGCTCAACGCCATATCCTCCATGATCGTCACCAACCGCAACGCGCAGGCGGAAAAGATGACGGAGAAGCTGTCCGGATTCCTCCGCGCTTCGCTCGCTTCTGACCCGACAGAGCTGGTGCCGCTGGAGGATGAATTCGCGCTGATCGAGGAATATCTGGATATTGAGAAGGTGCGGTTCGAGGAGCGCCTGCACATCGATATCAGCTACACGCCGGAAGCAGCCTGCGTCTGGGTGCCCAGCTTCCTCCTGCAGCCGCTTGTCGAAAATGCCGTCAAATATGGCGTCGGACGGTCTAGCGAGCCTGTGACGGTCAAGATCGACGCCCGGATCGAGGACGCCCAGTTGGTCATCACTGTCGAAGATGACGGCCAGTTTTCAGGCGAAGACGGCACAGCGGTTGGGGCCAGCGTCGGGCTGAACAATGTGCGCCATCGCCTGGAGGCCATTTACGGCAAGCGCTCTACGCTGATCGCCAAGGCGCTTGATCGGGGCTTTGCAGCGATCATCCATATCCCTATCTGACCCTGGCCAGCCATAGGGCGCGCTCGCGACTCGCCGCGAAACCATTGGCGCGACGTCTCGTTTACGATAATCTCCCATGTCGGACCCGCGCGGAGTCTCGCTCTCGCGCCGGTCAGCGGAGTTGGGGGACATGCGCGTACTTCTGGTTGACGACGAAAGCCTTGCGCTCGACCGGTTGCGGACATTGTTCGCGGACATCGAAGGCGTTCAGGTCGTCGGCCAGGCCCGCGACGGCGCCATCGCCCTGGAAATGATGGAGCAGCTGCGGCCCGACCTCGTGATCCTCGACGTGCAGATGCCCGGCCGCAACGGCCTGCGGATCGCGGGCGACATCACGCTGGAGCCAAGGCCGGAAGTGGTCTTCGTCACTGCTCACGAACATTATGCGCCCGATGCCTTTGAGGTCGACGCCGCCGATTATCTGCTGAAGCCAGTACGGTTCGACCGGCTGCGCCATGCGGTCGAGCGCGCGCGCCGCCGCCGCGACCTGCGCGATCAGGCCGAACGTGCGGAACATCTGGAGGAGGAACTGCGCGAATTGCGCGCGCATGGCGCAGGGGCGCGGGACAGCGCGGAAATCTGGGTTCCCGAACGCCATGGCCAGCGGCGCGTGCCCATCGGCTCGATAGACTGGATAGAGGCCGCGCGGGATTATGTCCTGCTGCATACCGATGTTCGCAGCCACATGCTGCGCACCACCATGGCCGCTCTTGAGGAGAAGCTTGCCGGCACCCCCTTCGTCCGCGTGCATCGCTCCGCCTTCGTGCAGCCGGATCGTGTGACGGAAATCCGTCGCTCGGGCCGCAGCGTGACGCTGGTGCTCAATGACTCCACCAACGTGACTGTCGGGCCCAGCTACGCTGCTTCGATCGAACAGGCGCTCGGCCTGGCCAAGCCAGCGCCTTCAGGCCAGGACGCCCTGCCCTAGCCCACTCGTTGAAGTCGCCGCGACCAATAACATTGTCGTGACATAAAGCCCCGCCAGCGTCGTCATCATTGTGCGGAAATAATTGCCGGTCATCTGTTCGCTCCTTCCCACAGGTCCACGCTTTTCAGAGTGGTGAGGGCGCTATTTGCCTGCTGCCGAAGACAGTCCCGCGCATTGCGACGATGGCGCCGAGGAAAGCGACTGATATCCCGCCTGTCGACGAAGGCGCATATTCCGATGATGAAAATGTCACACCGTAACGATCGAACGAATCGTCTGAATATTCTCTTGGGTAAACAGCTATTTAAGTCCGATCACTCCGGAACGGAGCTATGCGGCTTACAAAGGTAATCGCCCAATTCATCCTCTCGTTCCATCCCGCGCAGGCATCCTTCCGTCGCCGGTCGATGGACCGCACTGCGCCTTTGGCACCACCACGATCACAGGAAGCAGACAGGGGAAAAACGCTGCAAGCTTCCGGCAAGGCGACCGGAGCGCGGGGGCGCAACCACGCATATTGCGTTACGAAAATGGAGAAATAGCCATGACAATGGCCATGCTCGCCGTCGCGGCGATTGGGAATGTCGCGTTCAGTTTGGCGCTGGGCGGCCTCGCCGCCGTCTGCGCATCAGGGCATACTATGCCGCGCGGACTTCGACAGGACCATCGCGAAGCTTATGCTCACTAACCGAATGAAAGCCCGGAGGGTCGCACCTCTCCCGAACCTGCTCTACAACCCACCCACGACATCACGCACCGGATCCGGCGCAGCGTCTTCGCCCAGGATCAATCCAATCTGCCTCTCCAAAAACGCGCGCTGATCCTGCGGCATCCATTGCTGCTGATCGAACACTGTCTGCACCGCCATGCCCTGAAGCATGATCAGCAGGGATTGCGCGCACGCATTCAGGTCGTCCCGTGCGCCATACCGGTCGCGGATGGCTTCGCTGATGATGCGTCGCGCATTCGCCAGCCACCAGGTCTGCTCGGCGGCGAGTTCGGGATCATTGGCCGTCACGCTCCAGAAGGCGAAATAGACCCGCCATGATCGCACGCCTTCATCGCCCTGCGGAAGGAAAGTCTCAAGAGCGCCGATCAGGTCCCTGCGATCACTCGCCCGCGCCGCATCAAACCGCCGCTGGGTTTCCTCGGCCGCCGCGCGATAGGCAAGCAGCAGCAGTTCGCGCTTGTCAGCAAAATAATGGCTGACCACCGCCGTGCTGTATCCGGCGGCGGCCGAAACCTTGCGCACGGTCGCCTGCTCCAATCCGCCATTGGCGATCAGGTCGGCGGCAATCAGGGCGATGTGCCGCCTTCTGGCTTCATGGTCGACGGGGCTGGGCATGGAACGTTGAACACTCACCTATCACAAGCTGCAGCTTTGCGGCCCGGGTTACCGATATAACATCCGTTATAAATGCCTGCTGCTGCGGACTGCAAGCAGCGGCGCTGAGAAAAGAAGGAGCTGGATATGGTGGATCGCCCGAATAACGCAACATGGCTGGTTCTTCGATGAGCGAGACGTTCGATTATATCATCGTCGGCGCCGGTTCTGCCGGTTGCGTGCTTGCCAACCGTCTTTCGGCCGATCCCTCAGTCCGGGTCTTACTCCTGGAAGCTGGCGGCGCCGACACCAGTCCCCTCATCCATATGCCCAAGGGCATCGGCAAACTGGTGCTGAACCCGAAACATGCCTGGCACTTCGCCGTGCAGCAACCACGCGAGGAAGGCATGGCGCCGTCCGAAATGTGGGTGCGCGGCCGTGGGCTTGGCGGGTCCAGTTCCGTGAACGGCATGATCTACATTCGCGGTCAGCCGGAAGATTATCAGGACTGGGAAGCCAGAGGCGGAACAGGCTGGGGCTGGCAGGAGATGAAGAAGGCCTTCATCGCGATCGAGGATCATGAATTGGGCGCGGACGGGACACGCGGCGCTGGCGGCCCCGTCCATGTCAGCACCGGCAAGTTCCGCTACCCCGTCGCCGAGGCGCTGATCAAGGCCGGTGAACAGATGGGCCTGGAACGCCGCGAAGACCTGAACCGGGAGGAGCAGGAGGGCGTCGGCTACTACCCCCACAATATCAAGCGCGGCAAACGCCAGAGTGCAGCCGTCGCTTTTCTCAATCCCGCCCGCTCCCGCTCCAACCTGCGCATCGTCACCGGCGCACTGGTGGACCGCGTCTTGTTCGATGGCCGCCGCGCGGCCGGCGTCGCCGCGCGCGTGAACGGCCGGAAGACTGAGTATCGCACGCAAGGCGAAGTCATCCTGTCGGCAGGCGCGCTCCTCAGCCCCAAGCTGCTGCAGCTGTCGGGCGTCGGCGATCCGGAAAGCCTGCGCGCTCTGGGCATTGCGCCCGTGGCCGAAAGCCCGGATGTCGGCCGCCGGATGCGCGAGGATCTGGGCTTTTCCATTCCCTATCGCCTCGTCAATGATCGCGGCATCAACCATCACTTCCACGGCCTTGGTCTGGCCGCCAGCGTCCTGCGCTATTACGCCACGCACAGCGGTCCGCTCGCCACCGGTCCTTTCGAGGTCGGCGCGTTCGTGAAGACCGAGCCGCAGGTCGATCGCCCGGATGCGCAGCTCTATATGGGCGCCTTCACCTTCGCGCGCGGGGACGACAATTTCCCGGTCCCGCTGGCCGATGTCGAGCGCGTTCCGGGCCTCACCATGTACGGCCAGCTCCTGCGCCTGACGAGCGAGAGCGACGTGTCGATCGCCTCGCCCGATCCGGACACGCCGCTCGCCATCACGCCGAACTGGCTCAAGACCCCGGAGGATCAACACGCAGCCATCGCCATGGTGCGCTACATGCGGACCTATATGCGTCAGCCCGCCATCGCCTCCTATGTGGGTGAGGAGTTGGTGCCGGGCGCACAATGCGAAAGCGACGAGGATATCCTGCGCGCGTTCCGCCGCCTCTCGCTTTGCGGCACGCATGCCGTCGCGACCTGCCGCATGGGCAATGACAACCGCGCCGTGGTCGATGACCGTCTGCGCGTGCGCGGCGTCGAGGGCCTGCGCGTCGTCGACTGCTCGATCATGCCCAGCCCAGTCTCGGGCAATACCAACGCGCCTGCCATGGCCGTCGGCTGGCGTGCCTCTGACCTCATAATAGAAGATCGCCGAAACGGCGCACGGTAGGAGAGATGCAATGCAGGATTACGATGTAGTCGTCCTCGGCACGGGGGCGGCTGGCCTTACTGCGGCCATCACCGCCCACGAACATGGCGCCCGCGTCGGCGTGTTCGAGAAGGCGGAAACGGTCGGCGGCACGAGCGCCTGGTCAGGCGGCCAGATATGGATACCCAATAATCCGCACGAGCTTGCAGCCGGCAAGGAAGACAGTCGCGACAAGGCGCTGACCTATCTCATGTCGCTGTCCCACGGGATGATCGACCAGGCGATGGCCGAAGCCTTCATCGACACGGGTCCGGAAATGGTCAATTTCCTGGAAGAGCGTACGCCAGTGGAATTCTATACGATTGGCGAATTCCCTGATTATCATCCGGAATTTCCCGGCGGCCTGCCGGAGGGCGGCCGAACGCTGGAATGCCCGACCTATCCCTATGGCGAGTTGGGCGCATGGAAGGACCGGGTCGGCACCTCGCCCTATTATCCCGACTTCACCTTCACCATCGGCGAGACGACACTGGGTAAGTCGGTGCCCACCCCTGCCTCGCCGGAGGTCAAGGAACAGCGCCGACGCGACGACGAGCGCGGCATGGGCCTCGCGCTGATCGGCCGTCTGCTCAAAGGGTGCCTCGATCGCGGGATAGAGCCGCATACTAATGCCCGCGCGCTCGAACTGGTGATCGAGAATGGCGCGGTCGCCGGCGTGAAATTCGAGGGGCCGGACGGTCCCTTCACCGTGAAGGCAAAGTCCGTCATCTTCGCCACCGGCGGCTTTGAGTGGAACAAGGACCTGATCCGCGCCTTCACGCGCGGTCCCCTCACCCACCCGGTCTCGATCAAGACAAACACCGGCGACGGCCTCAAGATGGCGATGCGCGTCGGCGCGATGCTCGGCAACATGCGCGAGGCGTGGTGGATGCCGGTGATCGAGGTCCCGACCGAGATCAACCCGATGGGCCGCCAGCTTCTCACCTATGAACGCACCATGCCCGGCACACTAATGGTCAACCGCCATGGCAAGCGATTCACCAACGAAGCGTCCAATTACAACGCCTTTGGCGCGGCCTTCCATGAACAGGACGTCAGCCGCTTCGAATATGGCAACCTTCCCTGCTGGCTGATCTTCAATCAGGATTTCTATACCAAATGGCCGTTCGTCGGCGGCCTTCCCGATTCCTTCGGCGACGGCGCCACGCCGCCCCAATGGATCCCCAGCGCCAGCACGCTGGAGGAACTGGCCGCGCGCGTCGGCATCGACGGCCCGCAACTCGTCAAGACGGTCGCTACCTTCAACGGATATGCCGAAGCCGGCGAAGACCCTGATTTCCGGCGCGGCGAAAGCGCCAACGATCTGTGGTGGGGGGACCCCGCCCATCGCGGCAGCAAGCGTGCCACCCTCGGCCCACTGGGCGAAGGGCCTTACTACGCCGTGGAGGTCAAGAGCGGTTGCCTTGGCACCAAGGGCGGTCCGCAGACCGATACGCGCGCGCGGGTGCTCGACGTGGATGGCGCGATCATCCCCGGCCTGTTCGCGGCGGGCAATGTCATGGCCTCTCCCATGGGCATGACCTATGGCGGCGGCGGCGGCACGCTCGGACCGGGCATGGTCTTCGGCTATCTCGCGGGCAAGACCGCTGGCGAGAGAGCTACAGCCAGGCAGGAAACTGTCGAAACGGCCTGAACCACTCCACCTGCAAAAGAAGGGCGGCCCTCCCTCGGGGAGGCCGCCCCTCTTTTTGCGCACCATTTCGGGGATTCCCAAAAAGAAACCCCGCCGTTTCCGGCGGGGTCTAGGGAGGAACTTCAAAGGGGAAATGAAGCGCCTTAGAACTCGTATCCAAGCTGCAGGCCATAGGTCCGCGGTTCGCGGGCCGAAGCGAAGGAGAACAGGCCGGCCACCGTGAACGCCGCGGTCGGACCGCGATCGTCGGCCAGGTTGCGACCATAGGCGGTGATCCGCGCCTTGTGCCCGGCCAGATCGAAGATCAGCGAAGCGCTGGCGTCCAGCAGTCCCTGACGATCGGACCGCACGCGCGGATCATTCCCGTTCACCACGACCACCCCATTGGCGTCGACCGTCGTCGGCCCGAGGGAGATCTGCTGATCATAAGGCGCGATATTCCGGTAGCTGATATTGAACTTCGCCTCACCGAAGCTGACCGGCACGGTGTAGTCCGCCGTCGCCGAGAAGGTCTCGCGCGGGTTGTAGATCAGGTTGTTCGCCGAATAGTCGAAGGTCGTCAGCACCCCGCCGACTGGCGCCTGTGTGATGAAGTTCTTGAACTTCGAGCGCAGCAGGCCGAGCGATCCCGTCAGCGTCAATCCACGCACCGGCTTCGCGGTCAGTTCGGCTTCGATGCCCTTGACCGTCGCAGAACCCACATTGGTCACGACCGTCTCGTTGCCGATGCCGCCCGAAATCGGGATCGTCGTGTTCTGCTGCAGGCTATTATACTTCGAGTAGAAGCCGGCGACGTTGAACAGCATATGCTTGTCGAGGAACGAACTCTTGAAACCGACCTCGTAGGAGTCGACCGTCTCCGGACCATAAGGCGTCGTCGAGGAAATGAGCGTCTGCCCACGTCCTGACAGACCGCCCGAACGATAGCCGCGCGACCAAGAGGCATAGACCATCAGGTCGTCGGTCGGGCGATAGTCGAGGCCCACCTTCGGCGTGAACTTGCTGCCCGAATATCCCGCCTTGGGGAACTGGTCCGGCGTAACGAAATTCTCGCTGGTCTTCTTGTCATGCGTCCAACGGCCGCCGAACGACAGGCGAACCTTGTCGATCAACTGCAGGTTGAAATCGCCGAAGAATGCATAGGATTGCGAGGTGCCGGTGATGACCTGGGTCGGGGCCGGAGCGCCGAAAATCTGCGTTTCCTGTGTCAGATGATATTTGGAGTCGTAAAAATAGGCGCCCACGACATAGTCGAACGCATCGCTGATCTTCCCGCCCGCACGCAGCTCCTGGCTGAACTGGCGGAAATCCTGGATACGGTTGACATAATAGAGGTCGGCGGTCGACGCGTCGAAATCCTGCGTCTGCGCCTCGTCCGACTTGCGATAGCCCGTGATCGAGGTCAGCTTCACGCCGCCCAGATTGAGGTTCATTTCCAGCGTGGCGGCCGGCGCCTTATAGCTGGAATGGGCCGGGCTGTTGAACACCGTGTAGAGATCGGTCGTGGTGTTGCGGTTGCACTGGTCGGCGGGCTCAAATGCGCAGAACACTTCGCCCGTCTGGCTGATGTTGCTGTTGACCGGATCGAAATCCTGCACCTGCTTTTCCAGGGTCAGCAAGGCATCGAACGTGCTGGTCGGCGTGAACAGGAAGCTTGCGCCGAAATTCTCGTTATTGCTTGCGCCCACCCGCTTGCCAGTCACGCCGTTGCGGTAATAGCCGTCGCTCTGATTGTGGAAATAGAAGGCTTTGGCGGCCAGGACGCCATCGACGATCGGCACGTTGACGACGGCGCGTCCAGCCCATGTGTCATAATTGCCGTAGCTCAGTTCAAACTTGCCGCCGAATTCACCGGTCGGGCGCGTGCGGCGGATGTTGATGACGCCGCCGATCGTGTTGCGACCGAACAATGTGCCCTGCGGACCGCGCAGCACTTCGATCTGGCTGATGTCGAAGAAGTCGAAGAACTGGCCGGTGCTGGTGCCTATGAACACGCCATCGACGACCACGCCGACAGTCGGCTCGAAGGATTTCTCGACGTCGGCGAAGGTCAGGCCGCGGATCGACACGTTTGCCGCCGCAGCACCCGAATTTTGGTTAGTAATCAACACGTTCGGTGCAGCGCCCTGCAGGTCGCCGATATTGATCGACGCCTTCGATTCCAGCATCGCCGGAGAAATCGCCGTGATCGCGATCGGCGTCTGCTGCAAGGTCTCGTCGCGGCGGCGGGCGGTCACGACAATGTCGCGGATCTGCGCGTCGGTCGCTTCATCCCCAGCCTGCGGCGCAGCGGCGGCGGGGTCTGCGGCTATATCCTGCGCGGCGGCGGGAAGCATCAGTCCAGCGAGGGCAACTGCCCCCAGTGAAGATAGAATCCGCGCGTCTCTATGAAATTTCATTTAACCTCTCCCCGTTCTGCATGAGATCATGCATCGGCCTTCACAGCCGCTATTCTTTAGGTTCGCCGTTTATGACAGCTGTTACAGTGTGCCACCGGTTCAGCTGCTTATAACCTAAAAGAAAGCATAGGTCGGCCTTCAATGACCGTCCATCGACCTGCGACAAGTCATAGCTGACGATGAGGCTGCGGATGGGATGATCGGGTCCGATCCGCTTATGCTGCGGACGCGCCATCTGGAGAGGCCGATGTTTAAGACCGTCACCCTGCTGAAACGCAGGCCGGACCTCTCGATGGAGGAGTTCATCGCCTATTATGAGAGCGCCCACGCCCGTATCGGCGAGAGATATCTCGCTGGGCGCGCGCTGCACTACACGCGCCGGTTCCTTCACCCGCTCGCGCCGGCGGATGGGGCCGACAAACCCTATGACGTGGTGATGGAAATCGGGTTCGCCGATCGCGCGGCGTTCGACGCCACCATCGCCGCCCTCAGCGAACCCGATGTCGCGGCAGAGATTGCCGAGGATGAGGAACGCCTGTTCGACCGCGCGCAAAATCGCATGTTCTTTCTGGAGGAGCATGTCTCCGACCTTGATGCCGTCCTTGCGGAGCGCAGCCAATGATCCCCGGCCTGCCCATCCGCCAGGTCGCCTATTTCGTGCAGGATGTCTGGGCTGCAGCCGCCGCCCATGCCGCCGCATTCGGATCAGGCCCCTATTTCGTCGCCGAGAACATTCCCCTGCGCCGCTGCCTGCATCGCGGCGTTGAGGCTCACCTAGATCACAGCTCCGCCTACGGCCAGTGGGGCGAATTGATGGTCGAGTTCGTGCAGCAGAATAATCCCGGCCCATCCGCCTTCCGCGACATGTTCGGCGCTGGACAGGAGGGGTTCCACCATGTCGCCATCATTGTCGACGATCTGGATGCCGCCAGGGCGCGGATGGAGACCGCCGGTTTTCCCGCCGCGCTGGAGGCGGAGATGAACGACGGTTTCCGTTTCCTGATGATGGACGCGGTTGAACGCCACGGCCACATGATCGAACTGTATGAGGGCGTCCCCGCCCTCATCCGCTTCTACGCCTTCGTGAAGAAGGCGGCTGTGGGCTGGGACGGGACTGACCCCGTCCGCAGCATCAGTTTGGGATAATCCCTGATCAGGCGTCGCCCAGCCACTTGTCGATGACGGGCTTCAGGTCCGTCGAGATCAGTTCCACGAGCAATCCTGGAATTGGCGGCGCCATATAGGCGATTACGCCCCAGCCATTTTCGGGCGCGTCGCCGGATGCAACGGTCGTCCAGCCCTGCGCCGCCAGCCGCTCAGCCTCGGCTTTCAGGTCATCGACCCATACGCCGATATGCCGCGCATCGGGCGCGCGATCGGGATTATAGAATTCGCCGGTGCCCTGCACCAGCTCGATCCGGGTCGGCCCCTCAATCGAATAGGTCGCGAACACATTCACCTCATGCTTGCCCCTTTCCGGGGTCCAGAAAGGCAGCGGGTCGAAATTGCGGACCGGCGCGAAGGTCAGGCCCATCGCCTCGCCGATCTGCGCCTGCGCTTGCTCGATGTCGGCGACTGCCATGCCGATATGGTGGGTGCGCTGCAAATTGATCATAGTGGGGGTTACCTCTCCGGTTCAAAAATTCGGTGTGCGGCTCAACGCCAGGGGACGATCAGCTGCGCGCCGTCCCAGCCTTCCGCCTCTTCGACGGTCTGCCGATACATGCCGCGAATGACCGCATCCTCGGGATACAGTTCCAGGAAATGGCCCAGAAGCGGGCGCGTGTCGATGTAGCAAATGCTGGCGCCGAACGCGGTCGTGAATTCGCTCGCCACCGGATAGCCAGCCGCGACCCAGCGATCGCGCTCGCCCTCATAATCCGCGCAGAACATGGCACTGTGATGCATGCCCTCTTCACCCGGCGCGAACATGTCGCGGAACGCGCACGGCCCATCGGACAGCATTTCGATCAGTTCGATATTGAGGTCGCCCGACTGGACGAACACGCCGCGCAGGCGGATCGGTTCGGCCGGTTCGCCATGATAGCGATGCTGTTCCAGCACCGCCTCCACGCCGCCGACGAATGGCCCGAAGCCCATCAGTCGGTTCAGCCGTTCGCAGGCTTCCTCCAGGTTTCGGACGACATAAGCATTCTGGATTATCGCAATCGCTTCCATCATCCGCTCCGATCCTGCCTTTGGCATGTATGGAGCCTGCAGGATGAACCACGCTTCGGGCAAGCGCAGCTAACAGCTTTAAGAGGCGAGTAAGACGAAACAGCGCAATACAGGACTGCCATTGTGTCGAGAGGAACCGGAATGCATATCACGGCGAAATGGCGTTGGCTCCTGTGCGGCGCTGGCCTCTCAATGGCGCTGGCCTCCTGCGGCCAGCCCGCCGCCCAGAATGGCGCAACAGCCGCATTGGGCGACGTCGGCGCATCGGAAAATCCCGACAACTGGACCGGTTTCGGCCGCACCTCGGGCGAGCAGCACTACAGCCCGCTGGATCAGGTCAATGACGGCACCGTGGAGAAGCTTGGCCTGCAATGGTCGATGGACCTGCCCGCGCAAAATTCCGTCTCCGCCCCGATCGCTATCGACGGCGTGCTTTATACAGCCACCGGATACAGCGTCGTGCGCGCGATCGACGCCGTCACCGGCACCCTCAAATGGGAATATGATTCGAAGGCGGCGGAACTGGCCGGGCGGAAACTGCGTCAGGGCTGGGGCATTCGCGGCCTCGCCTATGGCAAGGGACGCATCTTCGTCGGCACGCATGACGGCCGCCTTGTCGCTCTGGACGCCGCCACCGGCAAGCCTGCCTGGACCACCCGGACGCTCCCGCAGGACAATGCAAGCTTCATCAGCGGCCCGCCGCGCTATTTCGATGGCAAGGTGATCATCGGTTTTGGCGGCGCGGATGTCAGCGCCGTGCGCGGCTATGTCACCACCTATGATGCGGACACGGGCAAGCAGCTTTGGCGCTTCTATACCCTCCCCGGCAATCCGAAGGACGGCTTCGAAAACAAGGCCATGGAGATGGCGGCCAAGACCTGGGCTGGCGAATGGTGGAAATATGGCGGTGGCGGCACCGTCTGGAACAGCATGACCTACGACCAGGGGACCAAGTCGATCATCATCGGCGTCGGCAACGGGTCGCCCTGGAACCACAAGGTGCGCAGCTCGGGTAAGGGCGACAATCTCTTCCTTGCCTCCGTGGTCGCACTCGACGCCAACACCGGCGCCTACAAATGGCACTATCAGGTCAATCCCGGCGAAAGCTGGGACTATAACGCCTCGATGGACATGGAGCTGGCCGACCTCCAGATCGACGGCAAGCCCCGTAAAGTCCTGATGACCGCGCCGAAGAACGGATTCTTCTACGTCATCGACCGCACGAACGGAAAGCTCATCAGCGCGCAACCGATCGTGAAGATCAGCTGGGCCAAGGGCATCGATCTCAAGACCGGCCGCCCGATCGAAAATCCCGACGCGCGCTATCCGGATGGCAAGACCTTCACCATGTGGCCCGGCCCGGTCGGCGCGCACACCTGGCTGCCTATGGCCTTCAATCCGAAGGCGGGCCTGATGTTCATCCCGGCGATCGAGATGGCCACCAGCTATAATGACGTCGGCATCACCCAGAAAAACTGGGTCCGCGCACCCGGCAACGCCGTCGACGGCGCGGCAATACCCAATTTTGTGGTGAAGGATGCTGGACCCGAAAATGGCACCAGTTCGCTCCTCGCCTGGGACCCGGTGCGCCAGCGTAAGGTATGGAGCGTGCCGAACCCCGGCCCGTGGAATGGCGGCATTCTCACCACCGGCGGCAACCTGGTATTCCAGGGCCGGATAGACGGCACTTTCAACGCCTATGCGGCCGACACCGGCAAGGCCCTTTGGCAGTTCGCCGCGCAGGCGCCCGTCACCGCTCCGCCGATCAGCTATGCGTACAAGGGCAAGCAATATGTGACGGTGCTGACCGGCATGGGCACCAGCGGCGCGGCGTTCGGCGCTCTGCTGCCCGTGAACATCGACTACCGCACTCAAGCCCGCCGCATCCTGACCTTCGCGATCGGCGGCACGGCCACGATCCCGAAATCCGATCCGGTAAAGATCGAGGCCGCCGCCGATCCGGGCTATGCCGCCGACAAGGCTCTGGCGGACAAGGGCATGGCCGTCTTCGCCCGCCACTGCGCTGTCTGCCACGGCGTGGACGTCATCGCCGCCGGCCAAGCCCCGGATTTGCGCACCTCGGCGATCCCTGTAAACCCGGCGCTCTTCTCGTCAGTGGTGAAGGACGGCATGCTCGTCCCGAACGGCATGCCCCGCTTCGAGGAGTTCACCGGCGACGAACTGGCGGCGGTGCGCCAATATATCCGCAGCCAGGGGGATGCGCTTCGGAAGAAGTGAGGCGGTAGGGATAGGTAATTCAAATCGTCACCCCGGGCTTGACCCGGGGTCCCGCTTTCCACCTGACGCACAAGACTGAAAATAAGAAGCGGGATCCCGGCTCAAGGCCGGGATGACGAATAAACTAAAGGCGGAACCTCAGACCCCCAGAACGCCAGCCGTCGACGCGCCGTCGATCACATATTCCGCGCCTGAGATGAAAGCCGCTTCGTCGGACGCGAGGAAGGCGACCAGCGCCGCGATTTCCTCGATCTTGCCCATGCGCTTCAATGGCGACATGCCCTCATAGGCGCGGCGCGCGGCGGCGGGGTCGGGCATCTTGTTGATGATGCCACGGATCATGTCGGTCTCGACGACGCCCGGCAAGATGGCGTTGCAGCGGATCTGCGTACCCGACGTGGCGCAATGGATCGCCGTCGACTTGGTTAGCGCCAGCACCGCGCTCTTCGTGGTCGAATAGGCGACGAAATTGCCCATCGCATTATGCGCGTTCATCGAGGAATTGACGATGATCGATCCGGTCGGACCATCGGGATTATCGCGCATCAGGCGCACCGCCGTCTGCGCGGTCAGCATCACGCCGGTCAGGTTGACGGAAAGCAGTTCTTCCCAGGCTTCTATCGCGATCTTCTCGACGCTGCTGTCGCCGCGCTCCATGCCGGCATTGGCGAAGGCGATGTCCAGCCGGCCGAAATCGGCGCGCACCATTGCCTCGAACCGCGCCCAGTCCTCCGTCGACTGCACCCGGCTCTTGAAGAAGATCGCGCCCGTCGCCGCCGTCACTTCTGCGGCAGCCGCCTCGTTCGATCCCGTGAAGATGACCTTCGCGCCGTCCGCGATCAGCCGCTCGACCGCGCCCCTGCCGATGCCGGAGGTTCCGCCGGTCACCAGCGCGACCTTGCCCGTCAGTTTGCCCATGTCTTCGCGATCCTCTTCCAGGTCATGATGTTACGCCCGATACCATGCCGCCCGCAAAGCATTTTGCCGCCTCCCATTTCTGGCAGGCGGCAAAGGCTTGAAACGCTATTGGCGAGGTCAGGCTACGGTAAGTACGCCCGTTGCGCGGGCGATCGCGACCGTATCGAAATAATAGGGCGTGATGCCGCTGAATTTGCCGTCGCGCAAATGTATCACCTCGGCCAGTGGCATCGTGAGCCGCTCGCCATTATGACGCGACGTCGCGTGGAAGGAGAGCAGGACGACGACATTCTTCTCGGACACGGCCATGTCGGTGATATCGATCGCCGGATCTTCCCAGAAGCCGAACACCTTGGTGTAGAGCCGCTGCAGCGCGTCCTTGCCTTCATAGAGGCCGCCGAAGGGCAGGCTCTCGGCCTCGACAATGTGGAAGTCGTCGGTCAACTGCTTCTCGACCTCGTCCCACTGGCCCGAGCCGGACAGGGCGTAGAGATGTTCCACACTGGCCTTGATCGCAGCATAGCGTTCGGCGTCCATCGGCGTCTCCTTCAAATATCGGGCGGGGAATAAGAAACGGGCGCCCGGTTGAAGGGGCGCCCGTCTGCGTATCAGAACTTGGTCGAAACCTGCACCATCACCGTGCGGGGCAATGTGCCGAAGCCCAGCTGGTCGGCATGTGCGGGGACCAGCCCGCCCGACGCGCCGCCGGTCGAAGGACCATCGACCGTGCCGGTGACGTAGAACTTGTTGGTCAGGTTCTTGCCGATCACCGCCAGCTGCCAGCGCTCGTCTTCCGAACCGATGCGGATGCCCGCGTCGATCGTGGCGTAGCTGCCCTGGCGCGAGTCCAGATTGCCGAAGCCCGAGGCAAGGTAGGAGGAGCTGTACCGCACGTCGGCATTCACGCCGAAGAGCAGGCCGTTGCCGACCGACGTGTCATAGGCGGCGCCGACCGTACCGGTCCACTTGGGCGCGACCGAAAGCGGCTGACCCTTCAGGTCCTGGCGAAGTGCGGTGCCGACGACGACAGTGCACCCTTCCGCCTGGCTCTGGCCTGCATAGCAGGGCGCGTCAGGGAAGCTGGTGTACTTCGCCTTGTTATAGTTGATCGACCCGTGCAGGTTGAGGCCCGGAACCGAACGCGGCGCGAATTCCGCCTCCAGTTCGACGCCCTTGGTGCGCGCGTCTGCCGTCAGCGTCTGGAACGCGAAGATCGGCGAGTTGAAGAAGTCGATCTGCAGGTTGCTATAGCCATAGGTGTAGACACCCAGGTTCAGACGCAGCTGATTGTCCATCAGCGTCGACTTGATGCCCGCTTCGAAACCGCGCGCCTTTTCCGGATCGAACGTCAGGTCGTCGAACGGCACGGACGACAGCTTGGAGTTGATGCCGCCGTTCGAGAAACCGCCGGACTTGTAAGCGGTCTTGTACGCGCCATAGACCAGCAGGTCGCGGCTAGGCTTCCAGGTGATCGTGGCTTCCGGCGACCAGTCGTTGAACGTCTGGTTGGCGGTTACGACGCCCAGGCCATCGGGATCGTCCTGCGGGCGGAAGATCGTGATCAGGCCCGGATTGTTATAGGGCTGCGTGAAGAAGCTATCCTTGGTCTCATGCGTGTACCGCACGCCGCCGGCGATTTCGACGGTCGGAATGACCTTCCAGGTGACTTGGCCGAACGCCGCCAGCGTTTCGCCGTTGGTGAAGCTGGTCTTGCGCGTGGCCAGGAACTCGTCCTCGGGCGCAGCCGCGCTGTTGGTCAGGCCCGCCAGCACGATATACTGGTCGAACGTCCGCTTGGTCTTCTGATACAGGCCGCCAACCATCAGGTTCACCGGCGCATCGAAGGTCGTCAGCGCGCGGAACTCGGACGACAGTGCGTGATAGGTCGAATTCTCGGTCGCCCAGTTGGCCGCCGGGCTGGACTGGAAGTCGCAGGCGCAGGCCCAGCGGTTGTTGTTCCAGTTATAGTTGGTGACCGACGTCAGCGTGACGTTGTCGAGCTGATAAGCCAGCGTCGCGGTCGTCGCCCAGGACTTGTAGCGGTTATACAGGCTGCCATCGTCCTTCAGATACGGAATCTGGCTGCCGAATTCTGCAGGCAGCTTGTTCTGGTGCGTCACGAAATCGCGGGCGCAGGCATAGCCGTTGAGCTGGCTGACGCCGCTCGGGCAATTATATGCCACATAATTCCAGCTGTTGTTATTCGTCTCGTTATAGGTGCCGGACGCCTTGAGGGTCGCCGTAAAGCGATCGGTCGGCTCCCACTTCAGCGTCACGCGGCCCAGCAGTTCCTTCTCGCCCGGCTCGTCCTTGGGCGCCGGGTTGGCGACTACGCTGCCCGTCGCGCCGGTCGCGACGTCGAGGGTCGCATAGTTGAACGGCTCGGCGACATTCTTGTAATAGCCGCCCCACATCTTCGATCCGCGCAGCGCGACGCGAACGCCTAGCGTATCGCTCAGCGGACCCGAAGCGATGAACTCGGCCTGGGCCTGCTCGGACTTGATCTCATAACCGGCGCGCGCCTTGAACTCGACCTTGTCGGTCGGATCGGCGGTGGTCAGGGAGATCACGCCGGCGGTGGCGTTCTTGCCGAAGAACAGCGCCTGGGGGCCCTTCAAGATTTCGACGCGGGCCAGATCGAAGAAGCCCTCGTTGATGATGCGACCCTGGCCGTAATAGACGCCGTCGACGACAACCGCGACCGACTGCTCGATGCCGATCGAGGTGGAGGAGGAGCCGATGCCGCGCATGGTCAGCTGTGCGCCAGACCCGTTGGAGGCGCGACCGACATTCAGGTTCGGCGTGCGGGCGGCGATCTTCTCGATCGACGTCAGGTCCTGCTTCGCGACGGTCTCTGCGGAGATGGCGGTCACGGCGACGGGAACGTCCTGAACGCTCTCCTGCCGCTTACGCGCGGTGACGACGATGTCGGTCAGGCCGCCCTGCTCGTCCGCGGCGGCGTCGGACGCTTGCGGTGCGACGGCGTCCTGGGCCAGCGCCGGAGACGCGAGTGCGCTCGACAAGGCGATGAAGCTGCCGGCGATCGTCAGCATGATACGGGAATTGGTAGATATGGTCATGGAATACTCTCCCCTAAAAACGCCGCCGCCTGTTCTTGGTCTTGATTTGGCGTGGTGCGGCAATGAGCCGGCCGCCCCAATGCAATGACCCGACGGATCGTTCACCCTGTGAAAAGGTGCAGGTGTTGCTTTGATGCCAACAGGGGATGAAAAAAGACGGAATGCAAAGGCCGGCGTCGCCGCGTCACAAGGAAGGTTGAGGATATGTCCCAGAAAAGGCTCGAAGGAAAAATAGCGCTTGTTTCCGGTGGTTTACGCGGAATTGGGCGGGCTATTTCCGAATGTTTGGCGTCGGATGGCGCAAAGGTCATTGTCACCGATCTGGATGACAGTGAGGCTCCCGATGTGGTCGCGGCGCTCAAAGCTATCGAAAACACTAGCTACATCAAACTCGATGCGACGCAGGAAGATCAATGGATCGCCGCGCGGGAAATCATCCAGAAAGATTACGGCCATCTCGACATCTTGGTGAACAATGTCGGAGCGGATCTGACCGGCAAGGTACAGGATATCGCATTGGCCGACTGGCGCCGACTGATGACGCTGAACGTCGACACCGTGTTCCTCGGCACTAAGACCTTCCAGCCGCTGCTCGCCAAGGGCGGGGCCACGACACCCTATGGCTCCAGCATCATCAATATCAGCTCGATCATGGGCCTTGTCGGCATGAGCGACGTGTCGGCCTACAACGCCTCAAAGGGCGCGGTGCGGCTGTTCACCAAGTCGAACGCGCTGGAATTCGCCGACGCAGGCGTCCCCATCCGCGTGAACAGCGTCCATCCCGGCTTCGTGGAAACGCCGCTCCTGCACAAGGGCATGGAAAGATGGGCCGCGCGCGAAGGCACGACCGCGCAGTCCCTGATCGACGCCATGGCGCAGACCACGCCCTTCAAGCGCCTGGCCCAGCCGGTGGAAATCGGCAAGGTCGTCGCCTTCCTCGCCAGCGACGACGCCAGCTACATGACCGGCAGCGAAGTCGTTGTCGATGGCGGCTGGACGGCGCGGTAGGCCATCCGACCCTCCATTTCCGTTCGGGCTGAGCCTGTCGAAGCCTTGTCCTTGTCTTCTGAGGTAAAGGGCAGCCCTTCGACAAGCTCAGGGCGAACGGGCTTTGTTAGTTTGGAATCTCGTTCTCCCGAAAGGCCCACCCCATGCCCGACTTCGATCTTACCGGCACCGTCTCCCTTGTCTCCGGCGCAACCGGCGGCATCGGCCGCGCCACCTGCCTTGCTCTTAAGGAAGCGGGGTCTACCGTCATCGCCTCCGACCTCGCCGAAACCGCGACCGTCGAGGGGGCAGCCGAATATCACCGTCTCGACGTCACCGATGAAGCCTCGTGGACCGCATTGATCGCACATATCGAAGCAACCCACGGCCGCCTCGACAACCTCGTCAACAATGCCGGCATCTCCATCACTGACAGCATTGCCGACACGACGCTGTCGGCGTTCCGCAAATGCATGGCCATCAATGTCGAGGGCGTGTTCCTCGGCACCCAGGCAGCGCAGGCGCTGCTCGCCAAAAGCGGCAAGGACCGCAAGGGCGGCTCTTCTGTCGTCAATCTCTCCTCGGTCGGCGGCCTGCGCGGCGCGGCCTTCATGAGCGCCTATTGCGCCAGCAAGGGCGCGGTGAAGCTCTTCACGAAGAGCGCGGGCGTCGAATATGCGATGCTCGGCCTGCCAATCCGCGTGAACAGCATGTATCCGGGCGGCATCGACACGGCGATGATGGACACCATCTACGCACGCTATGTCGAGGGCGGCCTGTTCCCGGACCTGCAGACCGCGCGCTCCACAGTGGAGGCAAGCCACGCCATGGGCCGCATGGGCCAGCCCGAAGAGATCGCGGCAGGCATCGTCTATCTCTGCACGCCGGCGGCCAGCTTCATGACCGGATCGGAAATGGTGATCGACGGCGGCATGACCGCGAAATAGATCGATCCCCAAATCCCCTCTCACCGTCATCCCGGACTTGATCCGGGTGTGGATTCGCATTCGAAGCGCACCGGGATGAAAGTTTCGGTTGGAGTTTTGAAGCCGAGGCACTTTTTGGGTGTATTGCTGTATGTTGCGATAATGATGTCGAGCGTTTTGCTTGGCGTCTGGCTGAGGTCAGTTTTGCGTGCGATGTTCATCATGCACGCCTGCTCGTCATCCCTGCGAAGGCTGGGATGCCAGGCCACAGGCTCGCAGTTGGCCTCATGAGATCCCAGCCTTCGCTGGTATGACGGAAAATTTGATCGCCCATGCACCAACGCTCCCCGCCGTTTCATAAGCCATGGCGTGAAACCGTCCCCCGCTCGTTGTAATAAGGCGGGATTGCGCGTGGACGGGGCAGCACAGGCGATGGACAAGCGGGATTTTCTGAAGGCCGCAGCGGGCGCTTCGCTGGCGCTGTCGCTCAAATCGGGCGCACTGGCCGCCAGCCTGAAGAAGCCTGTCGGAGATGTCGCCGGGGACGAGGCGTTCTGGGCGGAGATTCGCGGCCATTACAGGACCGATAACCGTTTCATCAATCTTGAGAACGGCTTTTACTGCTTTCAGCCCGATACGGTGCTGGAGGCGTTCATCGGCAATGTCCGCGCCATCAATGGCGAGGCGTCGCACTATATGCGCACCCGGCTCGACAGCGATGTGGTGAAGGTCCGCACGTCGCTCGCCGCCTTCGCCGGATGCCCGGTCGAGGAACTGGTGGTCACGCGCAACACCACCGAGTCGCTGGACACCGTGATCAACGGCTTCGACTGGAAGCCGGGCGACGAGGCGGTCATGGGCAATCAGGACTATGGGTCGATGATCGATATGTTCTCGCTGCAGGCGCGGCGGCATGGGATCGTCAACAAGATCGTCGATATCCCACTCGATCCGCAAAGCGACGAGGAAGTGATCGACGTTTATCGCCAAGCCATAACGGGCAAGACCAGGCTGTTGATGGTGTCGCACATGATCGGCGGCACGGGGCATATCCTGCCGGTCGCCGCGATATGCGACATGGCCCATCAGCATGGGGTGCAGGTGATGGTCGACGGCGCGCACAGCTTCGCGCATCTCGACTTCAAGATACCCGACCTGCGCTGCGACTATTTCGGCAGTTCGCTGCACAAATGGCTGTCTGTGCCGATCGGCAACGGGTTGCTCTATGTGCGGCGTGACCGCATCCCCGAATTATGGCCGATGTTCGGCGATGCTGGCATGGCCGACGACGACATCCGCAAGCTCAACCATCGCGGCACGCACCCGATCCACACCGACCTGACCATCGACAATGCCATCGCTTTTCACGAGGCGATCGGCAGCGCGCGGAAGATGGCGCGGCTCCGCTACCTGCAGAATTACTGGACCGGCAAGGTGCGGAAGATACCCGGAGTCGCAATGTACACGCCGCGCGCAACGGAGCGGTCCTGCGCGATCGGCAATGTCGGCATCAAGGGCATAGCGCCGGCGGACCTTGCCCGGACATTGCTGGAGAGGTTCAACATCTACACTGTCGCGATCGAAAGGCCGCCGGTGCATGGCGTTCGCGTCACGCCGCAGCTTTACACGTCTCCGCAGGAACTGGACGCGCTGGTGACGGCGATCACAGCCATTGCCGGCAATCCGGCGATGGCGAAAGCCTCAGCGGGCTGAACCCACAAGGACGGCCAGTTCCTCACTGCTGACGGCGGCGGACCGGAGGAATCCCTGATAATAATCGCAGCCTTCCCGGGCCAGCAGGGCCAGTTGCTGCTCGGTCTCTACCCCCTCGGCAATGACCGCAAGCCCCAGCGACTTGGCCATCTGGATGACGCCGCGCACGATGATGCGATCACGCGGCGACCCGGCAATGTCCTGCGCGAGGCTGCTATCGATCTTCAGATAATCGAGCGGCAGCGCCTTCAGATATGCCAGGCTGGAATAGCCTGTCCCGAAATCATCGATGGCCACCCGAAGCCCCTCCGCGCGCATGCGATCCAGAAGGACGGCGACGGCGTCGATATCATCGACCAGACCGCTCTCGGTGATCTCTACGGTCAACCGGTTGCGCGGAAAACCGCTGCCGTCGACCCGCTCCAGAAAGCGCTCGAGAAAATCCGGTTGGGAGATGTCGGCGGCCGTCACATTGACCGACAGGCGGAGCGTGTCGAGTTCGGCGGGCCACGCCGCCGCAAGCCGCAACGCCTCGGCATGGATATGCGCCGACAGGGGCAGAAGGAAATCCGAGCGCTCAGCCGCCGCAAACAAGACGCCCGCGCCCAGCGGCCCATGATCGGGATGCGTCCAGCGTGCGAGCGCCTCCACCCCGGTAAAACGATCGTCGGCGGTCGCATATTGCGGCTGGAAACCGATGCCGATCTCTCCCCGGTCAAGCGCCAGCCGCAAGTCGGCCTCGAGCCGATCCGGATCGACCTCCCGGCTGTTCTTCTGCGCCGTGTAGATGCGAATGCCCTCCCCGTCCGACTGTCGGGCATCGGCAAGCGCCATCGCCGCATGGCGGAGCAGGCGCACGGCGTCGTCTCCCCTTCGCGCGCCCGCAATGCCGCATCGGCCGGTCAGGCGGATCAGATGATCGCCGGCGCTGAAAGGCTGGCCAATGGCCGCCACCAACCGCCGCGCGAGAAACTTGGCGCGTTCGACGCCAACTGGTCCTGTGCTTTCGGGGTGCAGCCCGACGAGAAATTCCGATCCCGCTATGCGTGCGAGTAGGGCGTTAGGGCCGGCAACATCCTCAACCAGCCGTTCCATTCGCCGCGCGAGCCTACCGAGCAGGGCGTCGCCGACCATCTGGCCATAGGCAGTGTTCACCCGGTCGAGCTGGCTGATCGACAGCAACAGCAGGATCGGCGGCGAAGCGGGAGCGTTCAGGGCCTCGTCGAGCCACGCCAACGCTGCCGCACGGTTGCTGAGCCCTGTCAGATAATCGCGCTGGCCCGGTCGTCGCCCTCCGGCGGCGGGCAGCAGTTCCACCTCCCCGACAATGCCGCCGGGGTCGGCGTGAAGGTGGTGCGCGGCGCGCTTCCCACTCACCGGGTCCAGATTGTGCGCGAAGGCTGCGGTATCGCCATGATGCAGGACTGTCCGGATGGCGGCGAGCGCAGAGACACGATCGGGCCCTGAGAAGGATCGCAGGAACGACCGTGCGCTGCGCCTGTCGCTGCCTTCGCCGATCGCCCCGATCAGCGCCTTGCTCAACTCTATCTCGCCAGTGCGCGGGTCGAACCGCCACCGTAAGGCATCGCTTCTGCGGATCGCGTGGCCGTTGCGCGCCCGCTGCACGCCGCCATTGATCCGCTCCACCAAGCGCTGGGCGGAGGCCAGCGTGGCGGCCAGCGCGTCTGCATCGAACGGTTCGGCCAGATAATGAGTCATGCCGGCGGCGATCAGCGCGGGCACCTGCGGCGCGCGCCCCTCCGCCACAAGCCCGATGAGTGCGCCGCCAGTGGCTTCGACAGCGCCGGCCAGAGGCGCGATCAACGCGTCAGGAGCCTTTGCCCCGCGGACATCGACCAGCGCGATCAGCGCATCACCTGCGAGAAAGCGGGTTCCGGCCCCTTCCGCGCGCCGCGATGCGACGGCGCGCCAGCCGGCATCCCCTGCCAGTCGGGCAAGGCCATCGCGATCCTGCTGCGACAGGATGAACAGGCCCGGCCTGCCGTCGTCATGATCCTGTCTGCGCGTCAATCCGTTACCTTAAGCGACATCGGCCCGCGATGCCCGATACAGTGATTCCCGTCCCATAGCATGGGGAGGTTACCACCGCCTTGCGAACTGCGGACCGCCGCCCGGCCCTGCTTGCGCGCTGCCGCCCCATGTCCTAGCTAATGCGCATGAAAATCCTCGAAAAGACGCGGGACCGCCCAAAGAACGTGACCGGCGGGATCGTAGCGAGCGCATGAACGCAGAACCCAAGCGCGCGCTGGTGGCTTCCCCGACCTCTGCGGCGCGGGCTGCGGAGGAGCGGCTGCGCGCCTCCTATGACTTCGTGGAGCCGCATCAGGCGGACATGGTCATCGCGCTGGGCGGCGACGGTTTCATGCTGCAGACCCTGCATGCGATGCTCGAGGCCCGCCGGATCGTGCCGGTGTTCGGCATGAATCTTGGCACCGTGGGCTTCCTGATGAACGAATGGCGGTTGGAGCGGCTAGAGCAGCGGCTGGCCGCAGCCAAGGCTTTCAAGGTCCTGCCGCTTCGCATGACCGTCGATACGGTGGATGGTGAACAATTTTCCATTCCGGCGATCAACGAGGTGTCCCTGCTGCGCGAAACCCGCCAGACTGCCAAGCTGGAGGTGCAGGTCGACGGGCGCGTCGTGCTGCCCGAACTGGTGTGCGACGGCGTGCTGGTGGCGACTCCGGCGGGGTCCACGGCCTATAATCTTTCCGCACACGGACCGATCCTGCCGCTGGGCTGCGGCCTGGTCGCGCTGACGCCGATCAGCCCTTTCCGCCCGAGACGCTGGCGCGGCGCGATCCTGCCGGAGGCGACGGTGGTGCGCTTCACGGTGCTCGATCCTGTCAAGCGCCCAGTCAGCGCCGTGGGGGACCAGCGCGAAGTCCGTGACGTTGCCGCCGTCGAGGTAAAAATCGATCGCACGACACCGCTTACGCTGCTGTTCGATCCCGAACATACCCTCGACGACCGGATCGCCGCAGAGCAATTTATCGCCTGACGGGACTTGCCTTTCCGCAAAAGCCGCTGCTATAGGCGCGGCCTGTCCGACGGAAGCCGGGCTGCTCCCCGATAGCTCAGCGGTAGAGCATTCGACTGTTAATCGAATGGCCGTAGGTTCGAATCCTACTCGGGGAGCCACATTCCACCCGATCGCCGGCAAGGCTGGCCAATGGTCTGGCTCCACATCTTTACCTTGGGCAGCTTTCCTTCGATAAGGATGGAGGAAGAAGACGCGCGGATCGTCATTATGCGCGCCACCCAATGTCGGAGAGGAGACGTCATGAGGACGCTGATCGCACTTGCAACTCTGTTTGCCGCCGCATCGGCACAGGCGCAGGCCCCGAGCCTGCCCTTTTCTCCGGCGGTTCGCGCAGGTGACACGCTCTATCTCTCTGGCCAGATCGGCAAGGCGCCCGAAGGGACCGATCCGCATGCGGAGGGGTTCGACGCCGCTGTCCGCCAGGCCATGGACAATATCGGCAAGATACTCGCGGACAACGGGATCGGTTTCGACAGGCTCGTGAAATGCACCGTCATGCTGGCCGACATGAAGGACTGGCCACGCTTCAACGCAACATATATTAGTTATTTCAAGGGGATGCGATTGCCGGCGCGTAGCGCGTTCGGCGCCAACGGCCTTGCCATGAATGCGCCACTGGAAGTGGAGTGCATCGCGGCGTTCAAATGAACCGCGCTATGCCCGTTCACGGACTGCAATCGTCTTAAGATTGTTGCGGGGATCCTTTAGGCCGCAATGGTTTCTCGCGTGCCTCTCCATCAACGAGCGCAACGCCGAAAATCGCAGCAGCCGCCTGCTGAAGAGATATGGAGTAGGCGCGTGAGGGGAGATCGCCCGTGGGTTTTCTGTCCGGCATCGTCATTTCCTCTGACATTCGGAAAAACGATAACAGGCGTGGTCGCCTTGATACCGTGCGCCTGACCCCCTGTGATGATGCGGAGTAATCCGCTCATCCCTGCAAGCAATGTCTATGTATTAAATAGACATATTGTCCGTCAATTGGGATTTGATCAACTTTCGACCTATCATCCTCATGTATCAGCCGATCTGACGTTTACCCAATTTCCGCGCTAAAGTCCGGCGATGCATGCCGAGACGGCGCGCCGTTTCCGAGATATTGAAGCCGGTTTCAGCCAGTGTCTCGTGAATGCGTTCCCATTCCAGGGTCTTGATGGACGTGTGGCGTTCGGTCAGCGGCGCGGTCACGTCGCCATCGGTCCGGTTGAAGGCGGCCTCTATGTCGTCGGTATTGGAGGGCTTTGCGAGATAGTGGGACGCGCCAAGCTTGATTGCCTCCACTGCCGTGGCGATGCTGGCAAAGCCCGTCAGCACGACAATCTTCGTCGCCGGATCTTGAGCGTATAAGGTCTGGACGCAGACAAGACCCGAGGCGCTGCCCAGCTTCAAGTCTACGACGGCGAATCCCGGACTATGGGCTGCCAGCAACTCCACAAGGGCATCGTGGCTGTGCGCGAGATGGACGATATAGCCGCGTCGCTCGAACGAGCGGGCAAGGGTTCCGGCAAAGGCCTCGTCATCCTCGACGATGACGATCCTGCGCTCTGCGGTTGCGGGCGGGTCAGCGGCCATCGCTATCCTTTCGGCGAACGCCCAGCGTATCGAGCGGGAACAACAGCGTGACGATCGCGCCGCCGGCAATGCCATTCTCCGCCGTCACGTCGCCGCCCAGCTTGCGCATCACATTGACGACCAGAAACAGGCCGAGGCCACCGCCCTGCTTGCCCTTGCTCGACTGATAGGGTTTGCCGAGATTTTCGAGCATTTCCGGCGCGAATCCGGGTCCGTCATCCCGCACGATAAGGCGGAGAAAATCGCCGCTCCGGTCAACCGACAGGCCAATCCAGTACGGAGACGCCTCCGACGCATTGTCGAGAACATTGTAGATGACCTGCTTGAGGACGGGGTCCGCGACGATCTCCATCTCGGCGTCGACGATATTGTCATAGTCGACCGACACTCCCGGATGCGCGACGCTCCATTCCTTGACGATATAATCGAGGAATATCCGGATGGAAATGATCGTCGGGGCTTCTCCCCGCGCTTCCCCGGAGGAGAGCAGGATGCCCGAGAGGATGGACTTGCAGCGCTGAACCGCGACCTGCATTTCCTCGATCTCGCCGATCAGGCCAGGCTGCGCGGCGAACTCCGGCATCCGTTTCCAGTCGTTGAGGATGACCGCGAGCGAGGATAGTGGCGTACCCAGTTCATGCGCCGCGCCCGAAGCCAGCAGGCCCATCCGCACGATATGATCCTCCTCCGCCGCGCGCTGGCGCATATCGGCAAGCCCGGCGTCGCGCGCCTGCAGGTTGCGACTGATGCGGGTGACGAAGAAGACGATCAGCACGGCGATCAGCGCGAAACATATCCACGCGCCGATGATGTGCAGTTCAAACAGCGCGCCGATAAAGCGATCCGGCAGGACGAGCGGCCAGTATGCCGTTGCCAGCCAGCCTGCGAAAACAGAGGTGATGAATACGATTGCCCAGGCCGACAGTGTGTCGAGCAGGATTGCGCCCAGCACCACCTGAAGCAGAAAGAGATAAATGAAAGGGTTGGTTGCGCCGCCACTGAGATAGAGCTGGATGGTCAACGCAACGACGTCAAAGAGCAGCGCAAGGAAAAGTTCAGCGCTGGCCACCGTCTGACGCTGGCGCAGAACAGCGAGGCTGCCGATATTGAGTCCCGTCGCCGCGACGGGAACGATCATCATGGCGGGCAAGGGCAAGCGAATGCCCATGCCATAATGGACGATGAGGATTGTCAGGAGCTGACCAGCCGCAGCGATCCAGCGCAACTGGATGAGCAGCAGCATATTCTTGCGCCCGGCCGCTTCCGCCGGCCAGTTCCGCAATATGGGTCTCGTCTGCTTTATGATCGCCAGCGCCCTCACCCCGCACCTCCGCTTGTGCCGCGAAGCCTGCGTTCCTCTCTGAGGAGCAGCGCATAACCGCCTAACGTCATCAGGGCCAGCGCGAACCATGTGATGGCGTAGACAAGATGATTATCGGGGAATGACACCACCGTCAGGCCGCCCACAGGGAGGGCGTCCGGATCTGGAGAAGCCGCCGCGTCGATGAAATAGGGCGCCGCGGAGCCGAGATGCTTTGCCTTGGCGATGGCGGCGACATCGCGGGAGTACCAACGCCCGGCGGCGGGATCATTGGCGCGCAGGAAGGCGCCATGCGGCTCAGTCATGCGTAGCAATCCGATGACGCTGGCTGACTGGCCGCCACCATCATCCTTCCATCCCGGCGGAACGAAACCACGATTAATCAGCACGGTGAAGCCATGAGCGGTTTCCAGCGGGGTCATGACCCAGTATCCGGTACCCCGTACGGTCGAGGCGCGCACCAGTACCTGCCTGTCGAAGCGATATGTTCCGGCGACGCTCACACGACGATATTCTGCGGATTGCGCGGTGAGGCCGAGCCATTCCGCCGGGCCGGGCGCGAGCGTCGGGACAGCATGGATTCGCGCATCCACATTAGCGATCAGCGCATGCTTCCAGGCCAGGCGCTGAACCTGCCAGACGCCGAGGCCAAGAAAACCGGCCGTGAGAAACAGAGCGAGCCCCCCCATCAGCGCTACGGTCAGCCATGACCGCGGCGCCCTTCGCCCCTCCCTTTCGGGAAGGGTCCGGCGGGTCACGGCATCTGGCTCATATCGTGCGCGGAAACGGGCATCATATTGTGATTGAGGTGATACATGACCCACATCGATCCCGACAGCGTGATGACGACTAGGACGATCGTGAAGATCAGCGCCATCATGGTCCAGCCGCCCTCCGACTTCGCGCTCATATGCAGGAAGTAGATCATGTGTACGACGATCTGCACCACGGCAAAAGCCATGATGACGAGCCCGGTGGTCTGTGTGTTGCCAAGGAAGTTGGTCATCACCAGCCAAAACGGGATGGCGGTCAGGACAACCGACAGGCCGAAGCCGATCATGTAGCTGCCCATCGTGCCATGCGCATGGCCGTCATCATGATGATCGTGGCCATGGTCATGGCCGTGACCGTGTTGCGCGTGCTGTTCAGCGCTCATCGCAGCATTCCCATCAGATAGACGAAGGTGAAGACGCCGATCCAGATGACGTCGAGGAAGTGCCAGAACATGCTGAGGCACATCAGGCGGCGCTTGTTGGCGGGGATCAGGCCATGCTTGCCCACTTGCACCATCAAGGTCACCAGCCAGATCGTGCCGAAGGTAACGTGCAGGCCGTGCGTGCCGACGAGCGTAAAGAAGGAGGAAAGAAACGCGCTGCGCTGCGGCGTTGCGCCCTCATGGATCAGATGCGCGAACTCGTAGAGTTCGATTGACAGGAAGGCGAGGCCGAACATGCCCGTGATCGCCAGCCAGCCCTGGGTCGCGCCGACTTTGCCCTTCTCCGTCGCGAGCATGGCGAAACCGTAGGTGATGGACGAGAAAAGCAGCATCGCAGTGTTGAGCGCGACGAGCGGCAGGTCGAACAGGTCCTTCGGTCCCGGCCCGCCCGCATAGCTGCCGCCCAGCACCGCGAAAGTCGCGAACAGGCAGGCGAAGATGAGGCAGTCGCTCATCAGGTACATCCAGAAGCCGAGCGCCGTGCTGCTCCCTTCCGGATGATGCGGTTCCTCGGCCAGGTAGAAGACCGGATTGGCGTCCGTCGGCGCCGCTGTTGCTTCCGTTGACATAGCGATCAGCCCTGCGTCGCGAGCAGCTTGGTGCGCTCGCCCTCGGTGCGCACCACATCCTCGACCGGGATGTGGAAGTCGCGCTTGTAATTGAAGGTGTGGCCGATGGCGACGGCTAGGATGCTGACGAAGCTGAGGCCAGCAAGCCACCACATGTACCAGATCATGCCGACCGAGAAGGCGGTGCTGAGGCCGGCGAGGATGACGCCAGTGCCTGTGTTGCTGGGCATGTGGATCGACCGGAAGCCGTCGAGCGGACGCTGATAACCGCGCTTCTTCATGTCGGCCCAGGCGTCGCCGTCATGAATGACCGGCGTGAAGGCGAAGTTATAATCCGGCGGCGGCGAACTGGTCGCCCATTCCAGCGTGCGGCCGTCCCAGGGGTCGCCGGTCGTGTCGCGCAGCTTCTCCCGGTCGCGGATCGACACATAGAATTGCATCAGCATGCAGGCGATGCCGGCCGCGATCATGAACGCGCCGAGCGCCGCGATGACGAACCATATCTGGAGCGAGGGATCATCGAACACGCGCATCCGGCGAGTCACGCCCATCAGGCCGAGGATATAGAGCGGCATGAAGGCGAACCAAAAGCCCACCGCCCACAGCCAGAAGCTGCGCTTGCCCCAGACGGTGTCGAGCTTGAAGCCGAAAGCCTTGGGCCACCAGTAGTTGATTCCAGCGAACAGGCCGAACAGCACGCCCCCGATGATCACGTTATGGAAGTGCGCGATCAGGAAGAGCGAGTTGTGCAGCACGAAGTCCGCAGGCGGCACGGCGAGCAGCACGCCGGTCATGCCACCGACAGTGAAGGTCAGCATGAAGGCGATCGTCCACATCATCGGCAGTTCGAAGCGGATGCGGCCGCGATACATGGTGAAAAGCCAGTTGAATATCTTGGCTCCGGTCGGGATGGAGATGACCATCGTCGTGATGCCGAAGAAGCTGTTGACGCTGGCCCCCGACCCCATGGTGAAGAAGTGGTGCAGCCAGACGACATAGGACAGGATGGTGATGACCACCGTCGCATAGACCATAGAGGTATAGCCGAAGAGCCGCTTGTCCGAGAAGGTTGAGGTGATCTCTGAGAAGATACCGAAGGCGGGCAGGATCAGGATGTAGACCTCCGGATGGCCCCAGATCCAGATGAGGTTCACATACATCATGGCGTTGCCGCCAAAGTCGTTGGTGAAGAAGGCCGTGCCGGCATAGCGGTCTAGGCTGAGCAGCGCGAGCACGGCGGTCAGCACCGGGAAGGCGGCGACGATCAGCACGTTGGTGCAGAGCGAGGTCCAGGTGAAGATCGGCATCTTCATCATCGTCATGCCGGGCGCGCGCATCTTGACGATCGTCGCGACCAGATTGACGCCGGACAGCAGCGTGCCGATGCCCGCGATCTGCAGCGCCCAGATATAATAATCGACGCCGACGTCCGGACTATAGGCTATCCCCGACAGCGGCGGGTAAGCGAGCCAGCCGGTCCGCGCGAACTCGCCCACGAACAGCGACATCATCACCGTAACAGCGCCGGACGTCGTCATCCAGAAGCTGAAATTGTTGAGGAAGGGGAAGCTGACGTCCCGCGCGCCGATCTGCAGCGGGACGATATAGTTCATCAGGCCCGTCACCATCGGCATGGCGACGAAGAAGATCATGATCACGCCATGCGCGGTGAACACCTGATCGTAGTGATGGGCGTTGAGATACCCTTCCGATCCGTTGAACGCCATCGCCTGCTGAAGCCGCATCATGATCGCATCGGCAAAGCCGCGCAGGAACATGATGAGGCCCAGGATCATGTACATGATGCCGATCCGCTTGTGATCGACGGTCGTGAACCATTCGGTCCACAGATAGCCCCACAGCTTGTATTTCGTTATCGCGCCGACGACGCCCACGCCGCCGATCAGGACCATAATGAAGGTGCCGATCAGGATCGGCTCATGGATAGGGAAGGATTCCCAGGTGAGGCGGCCGAAGATGATCTTCGCCAAGGTGTATGAGTCTGACATAGGGATTCGGGCGGCCTCTACAGGGTGTGGGCCGGCGCGGATGCGTCGGAGTGGTGATGGGCGGACATGCCATCCATGTTCATGGTCATTTCCCGATTGTCTTGGCTGTGGCCGTGCGGGGTCTTGCCAGGAGGCGCCTTGTCGCTGTCCTTCAGCAGATGCGGCGAGGAACCTTTCTCTTCCGGCTCCTTCTGGAGTGCACCCTTTTCGAGTGGGTCGCTCCCCTCATGCGCGTCGTGGCGCAGACCTTCGACGTCCTTGGCCGATTCCTTGCCCGCGCCGCCCATGGCATCGATGTGCATCAGGTCCGACATGCAGCGCTGACCAGGACGGGCGCACAGGTTGACGATAGAATTGAACAGCGTGGCGTCCACGGTGGAGAAGCGGCGGACTGGGTCCTTCTCGCTCGGCTTTTCGAGCTTCAGATAGGTTGGGCGATCAAGCGCCTGGCCGCCGGCCTTCACGGTCGCGGCCCAGCGGTCAAAACCGGCCTGGTCCAGCGCATGGAAGCGGAAGCGCATGTGGGAGAAGCCCGCGCCGCTATAGTTGGCCGAGAAGCCCTCATAGTCGCCCGGCTTGTTGATCACGGCGTGGAGGACCGTCTGCATCCCCGGCATGGCGTAGATTTGTCCGGCAAGGGCAGGAACGTAGAAGGAATTCATCACGGTGGACGAGGTGATCTTGAAGCTGATCGGGCGATCCACCGGCGCGGCGAGTTCGTTCACGGTGGCGATGCCCAGTTCCGGGTAAATGAACAGCCATTTCCAGTCGAGCGCTACGACCTCTACCTCCAGCGGCTTCGTGTTCGGCGCGATCTTGCGGCTCGCGTCGATGCGCTCGATGGGGCGGTAGGGGTCGAGCAAATGGGTGCTGGTCCAGGTGATCGCGCCGAGGCAGATGATGATCAGCAGCGGCGCGGACCAGATGATGAGTTCCAGGCTGGTGGAGTGGTCCCAATCGGGATCATAATCCGGGTTCTCCGCCGATTTCCGGTAGCGCCATGCGAACAGCACCGTCAGCGCCATGACCGGCAGGATGATGAGAAGCATCAGGCCGGTGGAGATCAGAATCAGGTCGCGCTGCTGCACCGCAACATCGCCCGCCGGGTTCATCACCACGAAGTTGCACGCCGACAGGGGCAGCAGCGTCAATGGAGCCAGAAAGCGCAGAAAACGGCGCGGTGCGGCGGATGAATCCGGGATCGGGCAGGTGCTCATGCCAGCCGCCTAGCCGCTGCTCACGACTATCGACATTGGACACTTTGTCCAATCACGCTGCAGGCGCGAAAAGTGCATTGGCACAGTCATCTGGTAAACCGAGCCCCATATGCTGCTATATGGCCGGGTCGGTTTGGTAGTATGCAACGCACGCGACCCGGGATCGTTTCATCCCTATCATATGCCCAAGGATCGATCAGCCCCATGAGCGCAGAGTTTGCCGCCCCCTCCTCCACCTCCATGGAGCGCGATGCGCGCAATATCACCGCCCGCCACAAACAGGTGGTGCCAGGAGAGATCGCCATCGGCGTCATCATCGGCCGCACGTCGGAATTTTTCGACTTCTTCGTTTATGCCGTGGCCTCCATCCTGGTGTTTCCGCGTCTCGTATTCCCCTATGTCGATGCGCTGACCGGCACGCTTTACTCGTTCGCCATCTTCGCGATCGCCTTCGTCGCCCGGCCGGTGGGGTCCTTCTTCTTCATGTGGGTCGACCGAACCTATGGACGGGGCGTGAAGCTGACGATCGCGCTGTTCCTGCTGGGCGGGTCGACTGCGGCCATCGCCTTCCTGCCGGGATATGAAACGCTGGGTCATGCCTCCGCCGTGTTGCTGACGCTGTTTCGGGCCGGACAGGGCTTCGCTTTGGGTGGGACATGGGACGGTCTTGCCTCGCTGCTGTCGCTGAACGCGCCGGAGAACAAGCGCGGCTGGTACGCGATGATGCCGCAACTCGGCGCGCCAATCGCACTGCTGGTGGTCGCCGCGCTGTTCGCCTTCTTCTGGTCAACGCTGTCTCCTGCCGATTTCCTCGATTGGGGCTGGCGCTATCCCTTTTTCGTCGCCTTCGCGATCAACGTGGTTGCGCTGTTCGCTCGCCTCCGCATCGTGGTGACGCACGAGTTCGAGCGGCTGTTCGAGAGCAAGGATCTTGTCCCCTCCCCCGTCATTTCCACGGTGAAGTCGGAAGGACGCAACATCATCATCGGCGCATTCGCGCCGCTCGCCAGCTTCGCGCTTTTCCATATGGTCACCGTGTTTCCGCTGTCCTGGGTGGCGCTGTTCACCAAGGAGTCGATCCAGCGCTTCCTGATCATCGAGATTATCGGCGGCGCGGTCGGCGTGCTGGCGATCGTCGCGTCGGGCTTCATTGCCGACCAGATCGGTCGTCGCTCGCTCCTCGGCTGGTCGGCGGGCGGCATCGCGCTGTTCAGCATCTTCGCGCCGCTGCTGCTCAACGGCGGCGACCTCGGCGAAGTGGCGTTCATGGTGCTGGGCTTCATGCTGCTCGGCCTCTCCTTCGGCCAGTCTTCGGGCGTGGTGGCGGCGAATTTCTCCCAGCAGACGCGCTATACCGGATCGGCGCTGACGTCCGACCTGGCCTGGATGTTCGGCGCGGGCTTCGCGCCGTTCGTGGCGCTGTGGCTGTCGAGCAATTTCGGGCTTTTCTCGTCCGGCGCGTACCTGCTGTCGGGAGCGATCTGCACGCTGGTAGCGCTGCGGGCGAACAAGGAACTGGCGAACGCGCGGGATTGAACCAGCGGTTTTTCAGCGCGACCCAAGGCGTGATTTCCAACGAAGTTGCGGAAGTTGCGGGTCGTGACGCGTTTTTGGCGGGAAAGTCGCAATAAGGTCGCATGTAGGTCTCACCTGCGTCACATGTGCGTCTCAATTGAGTCCCATGTGCGTCCCGCTTGCGTCGCATCTGAGTCTCATGTTGGTCGCACTTGAGTCTCATCCACGTCGCAGTTACGTCCCAGCCAGGTCTCGATCGCGTTGCGCAAATGCAACGCTGAGGTGGGATAGAGATGGCTGAGACAGGCTGAAGCATGCCTGTGGAATAGCAGGAAGGCTGAGCTGTAGGACAGCGGAGGTCTTGCCGGATTAGGAACGCTGCCTTTGGCCACTTTCCTGCCGTCATGCCGGACTTGATCCCATAGCTGTCCGGGATTTTTTTGCTGTTTTGGATTGCACGGCAGCAAAGTCCTGGGGAATCTGCCAAGATTGTGTTGTTGAGACATAATATTGGAGATCTGCCGTGC
>Ga0070667_100000014_pt1 | contig 241949 bp, 228 predicted proteins | sample KBSS33metaG_FD_64659 | JGI IMG/M metagenome (GOLD analysis project Ga0070667, IMG submission 64659) | Switchgrass rhizosphere microbial communities from Kellogg Biological Station, Michigan, USA - KBS S3-3 metaG | ecosystem: Host-associated > Plants > Roots > Rhizosphere > Soil ...
GACGATCCGACCCAATGCGCTTCGACAAGCTCAGTCCCTACTCAGCACGAACGGTTTTTATTTGGGCCTGAAAGTTTCTAACCTCGATCCGATGCGCAAGTCCCTCACGACCTTCCTCGGCCTTGCCCTGCTGCTGCTCACGGCTTGCAGGGCGGAGCCTTCGTTGCGGGAGGATCGTCAGGGTCCTGCCCTGTGGAAGGTACAGAGAGGCGAAACCACCGCCCATGTCTTCGGCACGATCCATGTGCTGCCCAAGGGGCTGGCATGGGAAACGCAGGGGATGCGCGACGCCATGGCCGGGTCCGACCGGCTGGTGCTGGAGGCGGCGGGGCTCGACGACGCTGCCGGATCGCAAGCCATCTTCGCGCGGCTGGGGCAAAGTCCCGGCCTGCCGCCGATCACCGACCGCGTGCCGCCCGACAAGCGCGCCGCGCTCGATGCGCTGATCCGGCGCGGCGGCATGAGCGCGCAGATGCTGTCCGCCTACGAAAGCTGGGCGGCGGCCATGCTGATGTCGACCGTCAGCCAGCAGGAGCTGAAGCTATCCGGCGACGAGGGCGTGGAGGCGGCTCTCACGGCCGATTTCCGGACAGCTGGAAAGCCCGTCGAGGGACTTGAGACCATAGAACAACAACTGGGCATCTTCGACCGCATGCCCGAGAAAACCCAGCGCGCCTTCCTGGCGGAGACGGTGGGCCAGTCGCAGGATGTCGCGACGCAATTCGAGCGGATGAAAACCGCCTGGCTGAAAGGCGACATGGACGCCATCGCCCGCGACTTCGCGGCGGAGATGGCGACCGACCCGGAGCTTATCGGCCCACTGCTGACCGATCGCAACCGCGCCTGGGCTGACAAGGTTGCCGCGATGAAGGGGCGGCCTTTCATCGCCGTGGGCGCGGCGCATCTGGCGGGGCCGGACAATCTGATTGCGCTGTTGGAGCGACAGGGGTTCAGGGTGACGCGGGTGCAGTGATGATCAAGCTCTATTGCCATCAATGGCAAACATTCAACCGCCGTTCGTCCAGAGTAGCCACTGAGCGAAGTCGAAGTGGCATATCGAAAGACATGAGCTTGGCGCAGGCCCTTCGATATGGGTCTTCGGCTTCGCTCAGCCCCTACTCAGGGCGAACGGCGTAGATCGATTAAAGGCATCTACCGCTTCACAGCCTCCGCCCGGGCGATCAGCGCCTTTGCCGCTTCGACATGCATCGTCTCGATCATCGCGCCTTCATGCCGTTCCGCCCCGCCGGTCGCCGCATCGATCAACCGCCGCGCATCGGCCAGCGCCGCCTCGTCCGGGCCGAAGGTCGCATTGGCGATATCCACCTGGTTGGGGTGGATCAGCGTCTTGCCGTCGAAGCCGAGCGCATGCCCCTCCCGACATTCCGCAGCGAACCCTTCGCTATCGTCCAGCCTGTTATAAACGCCGTCGAACACCGCCTTGCCCGACGCGCGGGCGGCCAGCACCACGGATTGCAGCGCGAAGGATAGCCCGGCACGTCCCGCGCTCGCCGGGATACTGAGATCGCGGCGCAGGTCGTTATTGCCCATAAACAGGCCGGCGACGCCCGCGAAGCCGCCGATGGCAACCGCCTGCGTCACACCAAGCGCGCTCTCGATCATCGCGATCACCGGCTTGGCGCATACGCCATAGACGTCATGCACCTGCTTTGGCGTCTCAACCTTGGGCAGAACCACGAAGTCGGCGGCGCTGTTCTTCACCGCAACCATATCCGCCCCATGCCAGGGCGTGCCGGCCATATTGATGCGTATGCCGACCAGCTTGCCGGAATAGCCTGCCGCCGCGTCGATCACACCGGCCCGCGCCTCCTCCTTGCGATCGTCAGGCACGGCGTCCTCAAGATCCAGGATGACCATGTCGCAGTCCAGTCCCCGCGCCTTCTCCACCGCGCGCGCATTCGACGCGGGCAAGAACAGGAGGGAACGGGCGTGGTGAAGCTGGAAATTATGGTTGAGCATGGGCCTTAAACATCCTTCCACCTGGGAAACAGCTTCCCCACTCTCCCTTTTGGCGGCATAGTCAAGACCAGCAATCGGGGGAGATATCGATGGTCACGACTTTTGCACTGACGGTCGCCATATTGGTCATCATCTATCTGGCGAGCAGCATGAAGATCGTGCGGCAGGGCTATCAATATACGATCGAGCGGTTCGGCCGCTTTACGGAGGTGGCGCGGCCCGGCCTCAATTTCTACCCCGCCTTCTTCTATTCGGTTGGCCGCAAGATCAACATGATGGAGCAGGTTGTTGATATTCCGGGGCAGGAGATCATCACCAAGGACAACGCGATGGTGTCGGTCGACGGCGTCGTCTTCTTCCAGGTGCTGGACGCCGCCAAGGCCGCCTATGAAGTGTCCGAGCTTTATGTCGCGATCATGCAGTTGGCGACCACCAACCTGCGCACCGTCATGGGATCGATGGATCTCGATGAAACACTATCGAAGCGCGACGAAATCAACGCGCGGCTGCTGTCGGTCGTCGATCACGCAACCAACGCTTGGGGCATCAAGATCACCCGCGTGGAGTTGAAGGACATTCGTCCGCCCGCCGACATCGTCAACGCGATGGGCCGCCAGATGAAGGCGGAGCGCGAGAAGCGCGCGCTGATCCTCGAATCCGAGGGCCTGCGCGCCTCCGAAATCCTGAAGGCCGAGGGCGCCAAGCAGAGCCAGATCCTGGAAGCCGAGGGCCGCCGCGAAGCCGCCTTCCGCGACGCCGAGGCCCGCGAGCGCGAGGCGGAGGCGGAGGCCAAGGCGACGCAGATGGTGTCCGACGCCATTTCGGCGGGCAATCCGCAGGCGCTCAACTACTTCATCGCCCAGAAATATACCGAAGCGGTCAGCCAGTTCGCAACCTCGCCCAACGCCAAGACCATCCTGTTCCCGGTCGAGGCGACGCAGCTGATCGGCACGCTGGGCGGTATAGGCGCTTTGGCCAAGGAAGCGCTTGGTGATGGCGTAACGCCCCCGGCTCCGCCCGCACCGCGTCCCCGCCCCGGCCCGTTCGAGCAGGGCGGCCGCTGATGGAGGCGCTGTCCGGCATCGATTTCCACGACCATTGGTGGTGGCTGATCCTAGCGGTGGCGCTGGGCATCGGCGAGATCGTCGTCCCGGGCGTGTTCCTGATATGGGTGGCGATCGCGGCGGCGCTGACTGGCGGGATCGCGATGGCGACGGGCATAAGCCTGGCCAGCCAGATCGTGCTGTTCGCGGTGCTATGCCTCATCGCTACCTGTGGCGGGCGGCGCTGGTACGCGGATAATCCGGTCGATTCGCAGGACCCCAATCTCAACGACCGCGTCGCGCGCATGATCGGCGAGACGGTTGTCGTGGTGGAGCCGATCGTCGCTGGACAAGGCCGGGTGAAGGTCGGCGACAGCGTCTGGACGGCGCGCGGCGCGGATGCGGATGCTGGCGCCTGGGTGCGGATCGTCGGCGCGGACGGAACCACGCTCAGGGTGGAGTTGGTTTAAAAGGACGCTTCCCCCTCCTATCGTCATCCGGACTTGATCCGGGCCCCTTGTACCAGGCCCATCCTTACCGCCCCACCCCGGCACACCTACCCGTTCACCGTCTCCAATCCGTAACATTTCGCATGTTTAGCCTTCCCAAGGGAGGCGCGCGGGCATAGCCTTGCCGCCATGAGCAAGGACGTCGCATTGGCCACGATCGCGGTCTACAGCCTGAAAGGGGGCGTCGGTAAGACGACCTTCGCGATCAACCTGTCATGGGCGTCGGCCGTCGTGTCCAAGCGCCGCACGCTGCTGTGGGACCTTGACCCTCAGGCCGCCGCCACCTGGCTGCTGTCCGCCGACCGTTCGGGCCGGGACGCCGCGCAGGCGATCTTCAGCAAGGATATCGATGTCCGCTCGCTGATCCGTCCTTCGACCGTCCCCGGCATCGACCTGATCGCCGCCGACACGTCCCTGCGCGGCCTCGACCGGTTGCTGTTCGAGATGGGCAAGAAGAAGCGCCTGCAAAAGCTGATCGAGACGCTTGGCAAGGAATATGATCGCATCATCCTCGATTGCCCGCCAGGCCTCACCGAGACCAGCGAGCAGGTGCTACGCGCGGCCGACTTGGTGATCGTGCCGGTCATCCCCGCCCCCCTGTCGCAACGCGCGCTTGGCGAAGTCGCCCGCTACCTAGTCCAGCGCGGCGGCAAGCATGCGCCGATCCTCCCGGTCTTTTCGATGGTCGATCGCCGCCGGGGCCTCCACCGGACAGCCATGGAGGAACAGCCAAGCTGGCCAGTCATCCCGATGGCCAGCGCCATCGAGCAGATGACGGTGAAGCACAAACCGCTCGGCGAGTTCGCGCCGACAAGCCCCGCCGCGCGAGAGTTCGCCAATCTGTGGACCGGAATAGAACGGCGGCTGGCAAAGGGGTGACCATATTCCCGTCATCCCAGCGAAGGCTGGGATCTCGTGGAGCTTGGTCGGAACGTAAGGCCTGAGACCCCAGCCTGCGCTGGGGCGACGAAAACAAACAGGGTTCTGACAGGCCTATCTCACGCCACTGCGCTGATGCCGCCCCGCCCGAACAATCCGCGCGCTTCCTCGGCGGGCATGGGACGGCCGAAATAGAAGCCCTGTATCTTGGTGCAGCCAAGGCGATTGACCATCTCGACCTCCGCCTCCGTCTCCACGCCTTCCGCTGTCGTCGCCATGCCCAGGCTCTCGGCCAGCGCCACCACGGCGCGCACGATCGCGACGCTCTCGGGCACATTCTTCGACGCGCCGACCACGAAGCTGCGGTCCACCTTGATCGTGCTGAACCGCGTGCGGCTGAGATAACCGAGCGAGGAATAGCCCGTCCCGAAATCGTCGAGCGACAGCTTGATGCCGAGCGCCAATATCTGCTCCAGCACCTGCGTCGCGCCATTGCCCTCGCGCATGAACACGCTCTCGGTGACTTCCAGCTCCAGCCGGTGCGCGGGCAGGCCGCTCTGCGCCAGCGCCGACATCACCGTCGACACGAAGCTGGGATGGCCGAGCTGTTCGGCCGACACGTTCACGGCGACGCGGATATGCGCCGGCCAGTTCATCGCCTCATGGCAAGCGGTGCGCAGCACCCATTCGCCGATCGGCGCGATCAGGCGCGCATCTTCGGCCACCGGAATGAACTTGGCGGGCGAGATCGGCCCCATCTCCGGATGGGTCCAGCGGATCAGTGATTCGAACCCTTCGACCGCGCCTGACTTGGCGTTCACCACCGGCTGATAAACGACGCTCAGTTGCTGCTTCTCAAGCGCCTCGCGCAGAGCGACCTCCAGCGTGCGGCGCTCCTCGGCGTGCAGATGCAAACGCGGCTCATAATGGCAATGCTTGCCGCCGCCCTCTTCCTTGGCGCGATAGAGCGCAAGGTCGGCGCTGCGGATCAGCGTCTCGGTCGTGCGCCCGTCGCGCGGAGCCAGCGCAGAGCCGATGCTCGCGCCGATATACAGCGTATGCTGGTCGACCTCATAGGGGCGCGAAAGCAGTTCGATCGTCGCTTCCGCCACCTGGTCGACATAATGGGTGTCGACCACCTCGCGGATGACGATGGCGAACTCGTCGCCGCCGATGCGCCCGCATATCTCGTTGGCCGAACAGACCTGGCGCAGCCGCTCCGCCACGCGCTGCAGCAGACGGTCGCCGACCTGATGGCCCAGCGTATCGTTCACCGCCTTGAACCGGTCGAGGTCGATCATCAGGAAAGCGCAGCGGCTGTTCCAGCGCTCTACGCCATCCAGCGATGCGCTCAGCGCATCGGCAAGCTGCATGCGGTTGGGCAGATCGGTCAGCGCATCGAAACGCGCCAGCTGCGCGATCTTGTCGGCCGACTCGCGCTGCACGGTCACGTCGGACCCGACGCCACGGAAGCCGAGATAAACGCCCTTGTCATCGACGCGGGGCGAGGCAGACAGCTCCCACCAGCGAATCTCGCCGGCAATCTCGACCGGGATGATGATGTTGCTGAAACTCTCGCGCCGCTTCAGTTTTTCGGCCAGGTCGTGGAGCGCCGCAGCGAACTTCCCGCTTTCCCACGCGCTGCCGGCCAATATCTGCACGAGCGGCTTGCCTTCCAGATCGGCGGGCTCAACGCCCATGATGCTCGCGAAGCGCGATGACACGCCGTTGATCCGCCGGGCCGCGTCCGTCTGCCACAGCCAGTCCGACCCGGTATCCTCATATTCGCGCAGCAACAGGCTGACGACCGCGCTCTTCTCCTCCAGCTCGGTGCTGGTGCTGAGCTGCTTGCCGAACTCGCGCGCATGTTTGAGGCTCGCGATCAGCAGTACCAGCGCATAGCAGGCGACCAGCGCCGGGAGCTGCTTGGTATCCTTGAACAGCAGGATGCTGCCGATGCCCGTGGGCAGAAGGAAGCCGATCGTGGCGAGCGGCAAGGCGGAGAAGGCGACCGCAGCCCCCACCATCAGGCAGCTTGTCAGCGTCCAGATCGCAACCACCTGCGCCGGATCGGAATGCCGGCCGAGGATCAGCATTGCGGCGGTCCAGCACAGGCCCTGCCCCATGGCGGTCAGCCCGTGGCCGATCACCGACCAGCCCGTCACGCCGACATAATCGTTGCGGATACGCTCCTGGCTTTGCCGGGCGGGCAGCAGCATGAACACCAACGCGATAACCGTCCAGCAGCTCAGGGCCACCATATCGGCCGTCGCGTGGAAAATGCCCCAGACGAAGGCCACGGCCGCGAGATAGAGAAACAGGCTGAGGATCAACAGCCGGTCCGAAGACCAGAGCTGCGCACGATAGAGCTTTTCGGCCTCGACAACACGCGGCTTCACGAATCCGGCAAGAACCAGAAGCGGAAGCTTTTCCGGAAGGGCTCCGGACTGGGGGTGCGAGATTTCCGACGTCACCCCTGCCGTCTAACCTACCCAAGGTTAGCAACAGGTAAGCGCCGCCCCACAATTCATCGGATTTCCGGGAAAAACAGCCAAAATGGGCCGTTTTGTCTCAGGCGGCGATATCGTAGGGGCGGATTTCACCGGACAGGTACAGGTTGCGCGCCTTGGACCGACTGAGCTTGCCCGAACTGGTGCGCGGCAAAGTGCGCGGCGGCACTAGCTCGACGACACAGTTCATACCCGTAATCGCCCGTACCCGCTCGCGGATCTGATCGCGCAGGCGCGACCGCTCCTCATTGTCCGATGTACGGCAATGCACCAGCACGGCGGGTGCTTCCTCGCCGCCCGGTGTCGTGATCGCGAAGGCGGCGATGTCGCCCTGCTTGAAGCCGGGAAGCTGCTCCACGGCCCACTCGATATCCTGCGGCCAGTGATTCTTGCCGTTGATGATGATCATGTCCTTGGCGCGGCCGACGATGTAGAGATAGCCGTCGCTCAGATATCCCATGTCGCCCGTGTCCAGCCAGCCGTCGACCAGGCAGGCGTCGGTCGCTTCCTGATCGCGGAAATAGCCAACCATCAGCGAGGGTCCGGTGGTCCACACCTTGCCGATCTGCCGGTCGTTGATGACGGCGCCATCCTCGTCCCGGATTTCGACGACCATGTCCTTGGCGGGCTTGCCGCAATTGACGATGGCGCGGAACCGCTGCGGGCGCCCCTCCAGCGCGTCGCCGCCCGACAGGTCGGTTTCCTCGACCAGTTCGACGACAATGCCCTCGCCCGGCGGCATGATGGTGACGGCCAGCGTCGCCTCGGCCAGGCCGTAACTCGGCAGGAAGGCGGTCGGCGCGAAGCCCGCGTCGCCGAACGCATCGACGAAGCTCTGCATGACGTCCGGGCGGATCATGTCCGCGCCATTGCCCGCCAGCCGCCAGCGCGACAGGTCGAAGCGATCTGCGGCCTTGGTCTGGCTGGACATACGCCGCGCGCAGATGTCGTATCCGAAGGTCGGCGAATAGCTGATCGACGTGCCTTCGTTGCGGCTGATCAGGTCAAGCCACGCCAGCGGACGCCGCGCGAAATCCTCGGTCTTCATATAATCGGCCGACACCTGGTTGGCGACGACCGACAGGAAACAGCCGACCAGCCCCATGTCATGATACCAGGGCAGCCAGCTGATGCAGCGGTCGCTGTCCTGCAATTCCATGCCATGGCTGTGCGCCGACAGGTTGCTGAGCAGCGCGTTGTGCGTCACCGCCACGCCATGCGGGAAGCGGGTCGATCCGCTGGAATATTGCAGATAGGCGATGTCGTCGGTCGCCGCCTGCGGCAACGGGCACTGCCGGACCTCGCGCTCCAGGAAACCCTGATAGGACAGCGGCTCCACGCCCTTCTGCCGCGCGGCTTCCGCCGCCATGTCGGACAGTTCGTCCGGGAAGAACAGCGCCTTGGGGTCGCAGCTGGAAAGCTGGACGACCAACTGGTCGATATAGCTTTCCTTGCCGCCGAAGCTCGTCGGCAGCGGCAGCGGCACCGGCCAGGCGCCCGCATAGACAATGCCGAAGAACATCTGCGCGAATTCAGGCCCCGTCTCGGCGATCAGCGCGATGCGGTCGTGCGGCCGCACGCCATGCGCGATCAGGCGGTACGCGCACTCGATCGCGTCGCCTCGTAGTTGCGCATAAGAATAGGCCTGCGCCAGATTCCCGCGCGGATCGTGAAAATTCAGCCCGCGTTTACCGCGCGCGGCATAATCCAGCGCCTCGCCAAGCGTGGCGAAATCCGAAAAACGACGCGGCAACTCATCCAGCGTCGGCGTGGCAATCAGGTTGGTCTGCGAACCCGTCATACTGGTTTCACCCAATGTCACTATCCATCAAGGTTTAAGGCCCCTCCCGGCTGCTCTACTATATCCGGGTTGAACCGCATACTGCACTCCAGCCTGCGCTTCTAGCCCACAAGGCGCGTTCAAATTCCGGCCCGACTGTGGCACAAAAATGGCGCGTGACCCAAAACCAGCCGAAAACCCGCGAAAAACGCCCCATACCACCCTTGGATGACACGCGCCTGAACGACATGGCTTTACATTATGTCGCCCGCTACGCCACCACACGGGCGAAACTGGCCGCCTATCTGCGCCGCAAACTGCGCGAACGCGGCTGGAGCGGCGACCGCCCGGCGGACCCCGACGCCATCGTCGCCCGCATGGCGGAGCTGCGCTATATCGACGACGCAGGCTTCGCCGTCATGAAGGGCGCGGCGCTTGGCCGACGCGGCTATGGCGCGCGGCGGATCGGCGAGGCTTTGCGCGCGGACGGCGTCGAGGAACCCGACCGCACCGACGCGCTAGACTCCGCGCGTTCAGGCAAATGGATGGCGGCTGAAACCTTCGCCCGCCGCAAGCGCATCGGCCCCTTCGCCCGCGAACCCGCCGAACGCGACGTCCGCGAAAAACAGATCGCCGCCTTCCTGCGCGCCGGCCATGACTTCGCGACGGCGCGGGCCTGGGTGCATGCGGAGCCGGGGGAAATGCCGGAAGAGGGGTGAAGCCCCCCTCACCGTCATGCCAGCGCAGGCTGGCATCTCAGGAGGCAGCATCCAACCTAGCCTCACGAGATCCCAGCCTTCGCTGGGATGACGGGCTTTCTCCTCACGCACAGCCTGTTATATCCCACCCCATGCGCCTTACCTTTCTCCTCCCCCTCGCCCTCCTCGCCGCCTGCTCGCCCGCCAAGGACAAGGGCGAAAACAGCGCGACCGCCACCACCTCGACCCCGCGCCCTGCAACCATCCCCCTCACCATAACCGCCAACGGCAAGCCCCACCGCTTCGACGTAGAAGTCGCGCTGACGAAGGAAGAGCAGGCCAAGGGCCTCATGTTCCGAAAGTCGCTCGCCACCAATGGCGGCATGGTCTTCCCCTTCACGCCGCCGCAGACGAAGAGCTTCTGGATGGAGAACACGGTCATCCCGCTCGATATGATCTTCGTGAGGACCGACGGCACGATTGCGATGATCGCCGCAAACACGAAGCCCTATTCGCGTGAGCCGGTCTCGGCGGGCGTCCCTGTCGCCGGCATCGTCGAACTGAACGGGGGACGCGCCGCCGCGCTCGGCATAGATGAGAAGGCGACCGTCCAATGGGGCAACTGCGCCGCTCCCACGCGCCCGGACGAAGCATGGGACAGCCTGAATTTTTGCCCAAGCTGAAATCGCACTCCCCTCCGTTCGTTTCGAGAGCAGTCGAGAAACCTATGAAGCGGAGCCAACCCCAAACTCACCCACCCACCTTCAATCCCCTGTTGCCAAGGCGGCCCGCGAACGGCTAAGCGCTTCCCCCATGGGAATCCTCGCGAACATCTTCACCTGGTGGGACGGCGCCACCATCGGCACATCGCTCTACACGTCCCGCAAGGGATCGAAGATCGGCGAGGATCATGCCGGCAATATCTATTATGAGGGCGGCGTCGATACGATGGGCCGCACGCGCCGCTGGGTGATCTATAACGGCCCCAACGATGCGAGCCGCGTGCCCGCCGAATGGCATGGCTGGCTGCACCACACGATCGAGGGCACGCCCGAGAGTTTCCTGCCGCCGCCGCGCATCTGGGAAAAGGACTTCACGCCCAACCAGACCGGCCTGGCCACTGCCTACCGCCCTGCCGGCGCGATCGAAAAGGGCGGCCTTCGCGCCGCCGCCACCGGCGACTATGAGGCATGGAGCCCCGACGCATCATGATCCGCGTGACGGCGGGGGCGACCCTGCCGCTCCTGTTGCTCCTCGCCGGCTGTGGCGGCGGAGACGAGCTGCCTGACACCAATCAATCCGGCCCGGTGCGCGTCGAGGGCGCGAAAGTCACGACCAGCCGCGACGCCGTCCTGCTCGGTACGCCTATGAAGGATCGGGTTGCCGTCGTCGGCCTGCTGAACAAGCGCAACGGCCTGACCCGCGACCTCACCATGAAGCCCGGCGAGGCCCTGCGCGTGGGCGACGCCATCGTGCGCCTCCAGGCCTGCGAGCAGACCGCGCCCTGGGAGAATACGCCCGAGACCGGCGCCTTCGTGCAGCTCGACGTGCGCTCCAGCGCCGACGACAAATGGCGTCGCGTCTTTTCCGGCTGGCTCTTCAAGGAGCGCCCGGAACGCAACGTCGTTCAGCACCCCATTTATGACGTCTGGGTCAAGAGCTGCACGATGGAATGGCCCGAGACCGGTCCCGAAACCGTCAAGCTCGGCGACAAGAGCGGCGCGTCCCGCCGCAAGTCCTCCGGCGACAGCGCCGATCCCGACAGCGGAAACGCCACCGACGCCGCGCCGCCCGCGCCAGCCCCCAGCAAGCCGCGCCCGGCCGCGAACGGCACGCCCTCCACGGCCTCGCCCAGCAACACCAGATAGGCCTTCTGGCTGATCTCCGCCGCGCCCAGTGAGCGCAAATGGTCGGTCATGAACTGACAGTCGAGCAGAGTGAAGCCACTCGCCCGCATCCGCCCGACCAGCCATGCCAGCGCCACCTTCGACGCATCGGTCCGGCGGGAGAACATGCTTTCGCCGAAGAAGGCTCGCCCCAGCGCCACGCCATACAGGCCGCCGACCAGTTCGTCGCCCTCCCAGCATTCCACCGAATGGGCAAAGCCCAGATCGTGGAGATTGCTGTAGGCCGCCTCGATCTGGCGGTTGATCCATGTCGATGGCCGGTCGTCGGCCACCTCCGCGCATTTGGCGACCACGCCCGCAAAGTCCGCGTTCACCGACACCCGGAACTGTTCCCGCCGCACGGTCTTGGCCAGCGAATGCGAAAGATGAAAGCCGCCCAGCGGCAATATCGCCCGCTGCTTTGGCTCCACCCAGTAGATTTCCTCCGCATCCCTGTCGTCGGACATCGGGAACACGCCGATGGCGTAGGCCTGCAGCAGCAAGAGCGGGTCGATCGTCATCTCCCCCGACATAGCAAATGCTGCTGGTTTGGATAGCGGGACCGCACATCCTGCGCGACAACTCGTCCCACTGCCCGTTCATGCTCGCCCTTCCGGGCCGCTCCTGAGGCCTGCGACGCCTCCAGAAACTCCGCATCAGCTACCTCCGGGAGCCGCTGGAGAGCCTCATCCCGTGGGCGGCGCGACCCTTCGTCCGAAAGTGACGGGCGCTCTCGCGGCTGCGGTCGGTTGGGGAGCGTTAACACCGTCTTGGCTGGAATTGTGCCTGGCTGCGGCCGCCTCGAATCTCGCCATCACCCGCGCCTCAACTTCAGGACCGAATCCTCCCGCTGGGGCTTCTTCATGATCCGCCGCATGCGCCCGGCCTGTAACTGGCGCGGTCGCGCTCGAAGGGACCGCAGCATCGCGCGATTGCTTGCGCCATATCGTAACGCCGATCAGCCCGAATATGATGAGCCAACCCCAAAGATGGGCGACGGGGTTGAAACGATATTCCGCAGCATAATCATGCCCTGTCTGCGTGGATATCCGTTCCAGCGCGCCCGGCGTCAGGGTAAAATATCCATCCCCGGCCTTCAGTACGAACCCCTCGGCCTCGCTTGACCATAGCGGCATGCCGTAAATCGAATAATCCTTATACGCCCAACCTAGGTCCACATGCCCCTCGGGCGAGCTGTATTCGGGCGTATCGGGCAGTTCAGCCACCGTTTCCACGCGGACATTGCCCGGATTGTAGATGATGGGAAAACCCTTCGCCTGCGCCGGCGCGGACATCATGGCGACCGTCATCAGGCCAACAACAAAGGTGATGCGGCGAATATGCATGCGACTTCCCCCCGAAGGCGTCTGCTCGCATCCTCGCGCAGGAGCATTGATAATCCCCTAATGCGATGACGCGCATCCGGGTGCGATCCCCCCTTGCCCTCCACCCTCCCCTTGGCTAAAGCGCCCCTCTCGCGGGATACAGGAGTGTAGCTCAGCTGGTAGAGCGTCGGTCTCCAAAACCGAATGCCGTGGGTTCGAGTCCCTCCACTCCTGCCACGACCTGCGCCCATGGACTTGCGCCATGTGCGGCGCAGGTCTAATGGGCCTCGTGAGAAATGGTCGCGAAGCAGTGGCCGCATCCGGGATGCCGAAGCAGGCAAGGCCCGGAGGGCGGCGTATTGCTTCGCGGTTTGGCGTTTGTTTTTGAAGCAGGTTGAGCACGAAAAGATGGCGAAGACATCCGCAGTCGAATTCTTCAATCAGGTGAAAACCGAAGCGGGCAAGATCGTTTGGCCGACGCGGCGGGAAACCATGATGACGGCGGTGATGGTGGTCATCATGACCTCCATCCTCGGCCTGTTCTTCTTCGGCATCGACACCATCTTCGGGGCGATCGTGAAGTGGCTGCTGACCTTTGCCGCTGGGCAGGCATAAGCGCTACGGTGCGGAACATTTGAAGGAATAACATGGCGCGCTGGTACATCATCCACGCTTATTCAGGCTTTGAGAACAAGGTCCGCGATCAGATCGTGGCCGATGCCGAGCGCCTGGGCCTTTCCCAGCTCGTCGAGTCCGTCGAGGTCCCGACCGAGACCGTGACCGAGGTCCGCCGCGGCAAGAAGATCCAGTCGGAGCGGAAATTCTTCCCCGGCTACGTTCTGGCCAAGCTGGCGATGAACGATGACGTGTACCATCTCGTCAAGAACACGCCCAAGGTCACCGGCTTCCTGGGATCGATGGGCAAGCCGCAGGCGATCAGCGAGGCGGAAGCCGCGCGCATCCTCAACACCAAGGAGGAAGCCGCCGCCGCGCCCAAGCACAAGATCAACGTCAATTACGAGATCGGCGACAGCGTCAAGGTGCTGGACGGCCCGTTCGCCAGCTTCAACGGCACGGTCGAGGAACTGGATTTCGAGAAGAGCCGCGTGAAGGTCTCCGTCTCGATCTTCGGCCGCGCGACCCCGGTCGAACTGGACTTCGAACAGGTAGAATTGGCGAAGTAAGAATTCACGTCATCCCAGCGAAGGCTGGGATCTCGTGCCTTCAGGCCGTTCCCTTGCGGCCTGAGGTCCCAGCCTTCGCTGGGATGACGACAAGGAAACTGCGGGAGGGCTTCTCAGGAGGCCTGCTTGACCGCTAAACTTGAACCGGACGAACCCTCGGGTCCGTCCAGCAACAGAGTGAGTAAACATGGCCAAGAAGATTACGGGCTATATCAAGCTCCAGGTGCCCGCTGGAGCCGCCAACCCCTCGCCGCCGATCGGCCCTGCGCTGGGTCAGCGCGGTGTGAACATCATGGAGTTCTGCAAGGGCTTCAACGCGGCGACCGGCGACGTGGAAAAGGGCACGCCCCTCCCCACCGTCATCACCGTCTATGCCGACCGCAGCTTCTCGTTCGTCACCAAGACGCCGCCTGCCACCTTCCTGATCAAGAAGGCCGCCGGCCTCAAGTCGGGTTCCAAGGAGCCGGGCAAGGTCGTCGCCGGCAAGATCAAGCGTTCGCAGCTGGCGGAAGTCGCCCAGATCAAGATGAAGGATCTGAACGCGAACGACATCGAAGCCGCGACGAAGATCATTGAAGGCTCCGCCCGCGCGATGGGCCTCGAAGTGGTGGAGGGCTAAGACATGACCAAGATCACGAAGAAGGCAAAGGCCCTCGCAACCGCTATCGACCGGGAAAAGCTGCACGCCGTTGACGACGCGCTGGCGCTGATCAAGACCCACGCGACCGCCAAGTTCGACGAGAGCGTCGAGATCGCGATCAACCTGGGCGTCGATCCCCGCCACGCCGACCAGATGGTCCGCGGCGTCGTCACCCTGCCCGCCGGCACCGGCAAGGACGTTCGCGTCGCCGTGTTCGCCCGTGGCGACAAGGCTGAGGCCGCAACCGCCGCCGGCGCTGACGTCGTTGGCGCGGAAGACCTGCTGGAGAGCATCCAGGCCGGCAACATCGATTTCCAGCGCGTCATTGCGACGCCGGACATGATGGGTCTGGTTGGTCGCCTCGGCAAGGTGCTGGGTCCCAAGGGCCTGATGCCGAACCCGAAGCTCGGCACCGTCACGCCGAACGTCGCCGAAGCCGTGAAGGCCGCCAAGGGTGGTCAGATCGAATTCCGCGTTGAGAAGGCCGGCATCATCCACGCCGGTCTGGGCAAGGCCAGCTTCTCGGCCGCCGACCTTCGCAAGAATTTCGACGCGTTCGTCGATGCGATCGTCAAGGCCAAGCCGACCGGCTCGAAGGGCAAATATGTCCGCAAGATCGCCCTGTCCTCTTCGATGGGTCCAGGCGTGAAGGTCGACGTGGCGGAAGTCGCCTCGGCCTGATCCGACGCACAATTTCTGAAAAAGGCCCCGCCTCACGGACGGGGCCTTTTTTGTGTCCGGAACGTTTCCGATACCTCACGCGTATCAGCATCCCGCGCCGTCAGGCCACAGGAGATACGCTATGAAATTCAAGATGATCGCCGCCGTTGCAGCCCTTGCCACCGCCGGCCTCGGCCTGTCCGCGCCGGTCTCTGCGCAATGGCATGACAATGGCCGCCCCGGCGTACGCCACGACAATGACCGGCACGACGGCCGCCATGACGACAAGCGCCGCTGGCACAAGCAGAAGCATTGCCGCACTGTTTGGGTCCACCACCGCAAGGTCCGCCGCTGCAACTGAGCGCGACGGGACACCGGACGAAACAAGGCCCTCTCCGTACGCGGAGGGGGCCATATTTTTATCCGTCATGCCAGCGAAGGCTGGCATCTCAGGCCACTAGACAAGACGTTCGAACAAATCCTCCCAGCCCGGGTTTGCCTCCTCGATCAAACGAATTTTCCACTCACGCCTCCAAGCCTTCAGCGCCTTTTCCCTAGCGATCGCCCACATGATGTCGTCGTGAGGTTCAGCCAGTACCAACCGCGTCAGATTGTATTTCCGGCAAAAGTCCGATCCCGAACCATTGCGATGCTGAAAGACCCGCGCAGCGATGTCCGCCGTCACGCCGACGTAAAGCACGCCGCGCGGCTTGTTCGTCATGATATAGGTCCAGCCGCCCCGCGCCATAGGCGAAGCTTATCTGAACCGGCCTGAGATGCCAGCCTTCGCTGGCATGACGGAAGCGTGTGGATCATCCCAACCCCACAAAACAGGTGACAAACCGCCCCCGTCCCGCTAAAGGCCCGCCACCGCATCCTTCGGGGTGCGTCCGTCCGAGACAGTTGGTGAAGGGAATATGCCCTTCTTAATGCCCAGCCTAGACGGGGAAAAGTTCTTTGCCGGGCGCGCTTTTGCGTCGTCTGGGTCTGCCAATCCGTTCCTGCGTGAACGTTATGGGCCGTCAACCTCTCCCCTCGGACTTAAGTCCCCGCTTGGCGGCGTTCGCGTCGTTGTGCGGGTTTTCCTGTCGGATGGTCCGGCAGGAATGAAGTGGAGAATGGCATGGATCGTAATCAGAAAGCTGAGGTCGTTTCCGGTCTGAACGCCAATCTGGGCGAGATGGGCGTCGTCGTCGTGACGCGCAATCTCGGCATGACCGTCGCACAGTCGACTGTCCTGCGCCAGAAGATGCGGGAAGCCGGCGCGTCCTACAAGGTTACGAAGAACCGCCTCGCCAAGATCGCGATCAAGGGCACCCCTTATGAGGCCATCAGCGACCTGCTGACCGGCCCCGTGGGTCTTGCTTCCTCGACCGATCCGGTCGCCGCCGCCAAGGTTGCGATCGAATTCGCCAAGACCAACGACAAGCTAGAGATCGTTGGCGGCGCGATGGGCGAACTGCTGCTCGATGCGGAGGGGATTAAGGCCCTGGCATCGATGCCGTCGCTGGACGAACTGCGTGCGAAGATTATCGGCCTCATTCAGGCGCCGGCAACCAAGCTCGCCACCGTCATCCAGACCCCGGCTTCGCAGCTTGCGCGGGTATTCAACGCCTATGCGGAAAAAGACGCCGCCTAAGCGAACCCCTATCGTTCAGTGGAAATCCTGGGGCAAAGCCCCGCAGAAAGTAGGAATATCATCATGGCAGACATCAATGCACTCGTAGAGCAGCTCTCGGCTCTCACCGTTCTCGAAGCCGCCGACCTGTCGAAGGCTCTGGAAGAGAAGTGGGGCGTTTCCGCCGCCGCTGCCGTCGCCGTCGCCGGCCCGGCTGCCGGTCCGGCCGCCGCCGCTGTTGAAGAGCAGACCGAATTCGACGTCATCCTCACCGGCGACGGTGGCAAGAAGATCAACGTCATCAAGGAAGTCCGCGCTCTCACCGGCCTGGGCCTGACCGAAGCCAAGACGCTGGTCGAATCCGCGCCGAAGGCGATCAAGGAAGGCGTCAGCAAGGACGAGGCCGAGAAGGTCAAGAAGCAGCTTGAAGAAGCCGGCGCGACCGTCGAGCTCAAGTAAGCTTTCTTCCGGTTCACCGGATAAGAAAAGGGCGGTCCCGCAAGGGGCCGCCCTTTTCTGTGTGTCCTTACCAGTGCGAACGAAAGCAAACGCAAATCTCCCTGCTATGGGGAAGACCGGAGGATAGGGAGGAACAGTCTTCATCCCGGCCAGCGCATCGACCAGATGCAGTTAGCGCATGCAATTCTGTTGCACGAAGGACACCACGTCTGGCGCATGCAACCAAAGTCGTATTTGCCCCGAAAATCGCTATTGCGAATGATTATTATTTATCTTAGACGCGCCCGCAATTGTAAGGCATTCGCAATAAAAGGGGGCAGCTATGACATCCAAATTCACCTATTTCCTCGGCAGCGTAGCGCTCGCCGCACTCGCCATGCCAGCCATGGCCCAGACCGCGCCGGAGGACGCCGCAGGCGAAGAGGAAATCTTGGTCACCGGCAAATATATCGTCCCTGACAAGATTGACACGGCGACTGGCCTCGGCCTCACCGTCCGCGAAACCCCGCAGTCGGTAACCATCCTCACCGCTCAGCGCATCCTCGACCAGAATCTAGTCACCGCCGCCGACGTGCTGCGCAACGGCGTGGGCATCTCGGTCAACAATCTCGACGATCTGCGCAACCAGTTCTACGCGCGCGGCTTCGAAGTCCGCAATTTCCAGTATGACGGCATTCCGCTGGCCTGGACGCTGGCGGGCGGCGCGGGCGAGACCAGCACCGACGTCTCCATCTATGAGCGCGTTGAAATCGTCCGTGGCGCCACCGGCCTGCTGACCGGCGCCGGCGATCCTTCCGCCTCGATCAACTTCGTACGCAAGCATGCCGACGCCAAGGAACTGACCGGCTATGCCAACGCCAGCTATGGCAGCTGGGACCGGTGGCGCGGTTCGGCCGACATCAGCACGCCAATCACCACCGACGGCCGCATCCGCGCCCGCGTGGTTGGCCGCTACGAGCAGGGCGACAGCTATATCGACCGTTTCAGCGACAAGCGGCTCGTCCTGTACGGCGTCATCGACGCCGACGTGACGGACACCACGCTGATCCGCGCCGGCATCAGCCATCAGGACACCGATCGCGATTCCCCCTCCTGGGGCAATCTGCCGACCTTCTACACGGACGGCACCCTCACCAACTGGAGCCGCTCGAAGAGCACGACCGGCGACTGGACCTACTGGAACACGATCAACCAGAATATCTTTGCGACGCTCCGTCAGGAGATCGGCGACAACTGGTCGATCACCGCCAACTATAACCGCCTGAAGAACGCCGAGAAGGCGCAGCTCCTCTATCTGTCCGGCGCGGTCGACAAGGCCACCGGCAACATCCAGTTCGCCTTTCCCTACAAGGATTCCGGCCAGAGCAACCAGAACGCCTATGACGTTCAGCTCAAGGGATCGTTCAACGTCTTGGGCCGCGATCATGAACTCGTGCTTGGCGGCATGAAGAGCATCCAGAAGCGCTACACCGACAGCTTCAGCGCTCTCGCATTCCCCGCCGGACCGAACTTCGTCGCCGAGACGGGCGACGCTTATACAAACCCCGGCTTCTCCACCACGCCGTTCCGCGCGGTCGAGGAAAAGGTGACACAGAGCGGCGTGTATGGCGCGCTGCGCTTCAACATCGCCGACCAGTTCAAGCTGATCGGCGGCGGACGTCTCGCGACATGGAAGCAGACCGGCCTCAGCTACGGCGTCGTCAGCGATTATGGTGACAAAAATGTCTTCATTCCCTATGTCGGCGCACTGTTCGATGTCACGTCCAGCCATCGCCTCTATGCGAGCTACACCAAGATTTTCCAGCCACAGAGCGCGCTCGACGCCAACCTGCGTCAGCTCGATCCGCTGGAGGGCAATGCCTATGAAATCGGCCTGAAGAGCGCGTTCTTCGATGAGAAGCTTCAAACCTCGATCGCCCTGTTCCGCATCGAGCAGGATAATTTGGCGCAGGTTGATCTGACCGCGCCGCCGATCACCCCGCCCGGCGGACTGCCGACGCAACCCTCTATCGCCATCGACGGCACGCGGAGCACCGGCTTCGAATTTGAGGTCAACGGTAGCCCGATGGAGAACTGGAACATCAACTTCGGCTACAGCCAGTTCAAGGCCAAGGACGCAGACGGCAACGCCGTTTCCGTCAACCAGCCGCGCAAGCTGCTCAAGCTATTCACCACCTACACCCTGCCCGACATCCTGTCCGGCTTCACCTTCGGCGGTGGCGTGAACTATCGCAGCAAGGCCTACTCGGAAGGGCTGAACACGGTGACGGGCGCGCCGTTCCGCTTCCAGCAGGATGGCTATGCCCTGGTCAGCCTGATGGCGCGCCTGGACGTGACCGAGCAATTCTCTGTCCAGGGGAACCTCGAAAACCTGACCAACAAGAAATATTTCGCGCAGATCGGCTTCTACGATCAGTATCGCTATGGCCCCCCGCGCAACTTCACGATCAGCGCCAACTATAAGTTCTGATCAAACGTTACGGTCAAACGAAAGGGCGGTCCCTGCAGGGACTGCCCTTTTTCGTGCATCGCCCCTCCCAGGCCACCCTCATTCGGTCCTTTATCCCCGACCGAGCAACGGCTACTACCCCTCCCGAAATTCCGTTGGAGCAAAGCCATGAAGACCCGCGCCGCCGTCGCTTTCGAAGCCAAAAAGCCCCTGGAAATCGTCGAACTCGACCTTGAAGGGCCGAAGGCTGGCGAGGTCCTTGTGGAGATCATGGCGACGGGCATCTGCCACACCGACGCCTACACGCTGGACGGTCTCGACAGCGAAGGCATCTTCCCCAGCGTGCTGGGCCATGAGGGCGCCGGCATCGTGCGCGAGGTCGGCGTCGGCGTGACCTCCGTGAAGCCGGGCGATCATGTGATCCCGCTCTACACCCCCGAATGCCGCCAGTGCAAAAGCTGCCTGTCCGGCAAGACCAACCTGTGCACCGCGATCCGCGCGACGCAGGGCAAGGGCCTGATGCCCGACGGTACCTCGCGCTTCTCCTACAAGGGGCAGACGATCTTCCATTATATGGGCTGCTCCACCTTCTCCAACTTCACCGTGCTGCCGGAAATCGCCGTGGCGAAGATTCGGGAGGACGCGCCGTTCAAGACCAGCTGCTATGTTGGCTGCGGCGTGACAACGGGCGTCGGCGCGGTAGTGAACACGGCGAAGGTCCAGGTCGGCGACAATGTCGTGGTGTTCGGCCTGGGCGGCATCGGCCTCAACGTACTGCAGGGCGCGAAGATGGCGGGCGCGAACAAGATCATCGGCGTCGACATCAATCCGGACCGGGAGGAATGGGGCCGCCGCTTCGGTATGACCGACTTCCTCAACGGCAAGGGCCTCTCGCGCGAAGATACCGTCGCCAAGATCGTCGAACTGACCGACGGCGGCGCGGACTATACTTTCGACTGCACCGGCAACACCGAAGTCATGCGTACCGCGCTTGAGGCGTGTCATCGCGGCTGGGGCACCAGCATCGTCATCGGCGTGGCCGAGGCGGGCAAGGAAATCAGCACCCGCCCGTTCCAGCTCGTCACCGGCCGCAACTGGCGCGGCACCGCGTTCGGCGGCGCAAAGGGGCGCACCGACGTCCCCAAGATCATCGACTGGTACATGAACGGCAAGATCGAGATCGACCCGATGATCACCCATGTCCTCACCCTTGATGACATCAACAAGGGTTTCGACTTGATGCATGCGGGCGAGAGCATCAGAAGCGTTGTGTTGTTCTGACAGGACAACTCTGAATCGACAACGAGAGGATATATCCGATGTTCAGCCATGTGGTGCTTGGCGCCAACGATCTTGAGGAATCCAAGGCATTTTACGACGCGGTGATCGGCGCGATTGGCGGACAGCCAGCCGTGCCGGTCGACGACACCCGCTTCATGTATATGCATAATGGCGGCATGCTGATGATCACGAAGCCGATCAACGGTGAACCCGCATGCCATGCAAATGGTGGCACTTTGGGCTTTGCAATGGAATCGCCAGAACAGGCGGCGGCGTGGCATGCGGCCGGGATTGCGGCAGGCGGATCGACCTGCGAGGACCCGCCGGGCGTGCGCGAAAGCGGCATGGGGCCGATCTATCTGGCCTATATGCGTGATCCGGCCGGCAATAAACTGTGCGGCGTGTATCGGGCCGCCTGACGACATGGGGCTGGAAACCGTATCGACCAACGCGGCGTTTGGCGGGGTGCAGGGCGTATATCGCCACGCCTCTGCCGCGACGGGGACGGAGATGACCTTCTCCGTGTTCGTGCCCGATCATGCGCCGGACACGAAGCTGCCGGTGGTCTGGTATCTTTCCGGCCTCACCTGCACCCATGCCAATGTGACGGAGAAAGGCGAGTTTCGCCGCGTTTGCGCGGAACTGGGCCTGATCTTCGTCGCGCCGGACACCAGTCCACGGGGCGAAGGCGTTCCGGACGATCCTGCCGCCGCCTATGATTTCGGTCTGGGGGCGGGCTTCTATGTCGATGCGACGCAGGCGCCCTTCGCACAGCATTATCAGATGTGGTCCTATGTAACGCAGGAGCTTCCCGAACTGATCGGCGCGGAATTCCCCGCCGATCTGGATCGCCAGTCGATCATGGGCCATTCGATGGGCGGCCATGGCGCGCTGACGATCGGCCTGACCTTCCCGGAACGCTTTCGGGCGATATCGGCATTCGCACCGATCGTTGCACCGTCCCAGGTCCCTTGGGGGCAGAAGGCGCTGGGCGGCTATCTGGGCGCGGACCAGCAGGCATGGCGACGGCACGACGCGGTGGCGCTGATCGAGGATGGCGCGCACATCCCCGCCCTCCTGGTGGATCAGGGCGGAGCGGACAATTTCCTCGAAAAGGAATTGCGGCCCGATCTGCTCACGGCGGCCTGCGCAGCGGCGGGCATCGACCTCAGCCTGACGGTCCATCCGGGCTACGACCACAGCTATTATTTCATCTCCACTTTCATGGCCAAACATCTGGAATGGCATGCGCAAAGACTGAACGGGTGATGCCATGAGCGTGGAATTGCTGGAAACCTATTACTCCGCCTTCAACGCGGGCGACAAGGCGGCGATGCTCGCGACGCTTGCGCCCGATGTGCTGCATGAGCCAAGCCAGGGACAAGGCCGTGTCGGCGTGGCTGCCTTCGGCGAGTTCTGGGACCATATGGCCCGCTGCTACCGTGAGGCGGTCGTCGATCCCATATTCATGGTGTCGGCGGACGGCCGGCAAGGCGCGGCGGAATTCAAGCTGACCGGAACCTATCTGGAAACCGACGGCGACCTGCCGGCCGCACGCGGTCAGGACTATGCGCTGCGCGTAGGCGCCTTCTTCGACTTCGCCGACGGGAAGATTGCCCGGGTGAGCAACCACTATAATCTCAACGACTGGCTTGGGCAGGTCCGTTAGGCCCGAGCGGTGAATTACGTTCCGTACGGCGATCCTGAAACTGAAATACAGCGTGCTCCTGCGAAAGCAGGAGTCTAGTTTCGGCGTCTGAACTGGACTCCTGCTTTCGCAGAAGCACGCTTGAGCCCAACCAAGACCAATTTCTGACGCCATGACGTCAAAAAAGTCCGCCGCCGCCGCGATGCGCTGCATTGCACCTGCGGCATAATGCCCCCATATTCGGGGTCTGCAGCCTTGCCCTCAAAGAACAAATATGGAACAAGCACCCTCATGCTGACTCATATAAGCGTGCGCGGTGCGCGCGAACATAATCTCAAGGGCGTGGATGTTGATCTGCCCCGCGACAGCCTGATCGTCATCACCGGCCTGTCGGGGTCGGGCAAGTCGTCCCTCGCCTTCGACACCATCTATGCCGAGGGGCAGCGGCGCTATGTCGAGTCCCTCTCCGCCTATGCGCGCCAGTTCCTGGAGATGATGCAGAAGCCGGACGTCGAGCATATTGACGGCCTCTCCCCGGCCATCTCGATCGAGCAGAAGACGACCAGCCGCAACCCACGCTCCACCGTCGCCACCGTCACCGAGATTTACGACTATATGCGCCTGCTCTGGGCGCGGGTCGGCGTGCCCTATTCGCCCGCAACGGGCCTGCCCATCAGCGCGCAGACGGTCAGCCAGATGGTCGACCGCGTCATGACCCTGCCGGAGGGGACGCGCTTCTACCTGCTCGCCCCCGTCGTGCGCGGACGGAAGGGCGAATATCGCAAGGAACTGGCCGAATGGCAGAAGGCGGGCTTCACCCGCGTCCGCATCGACGGCGAACTCTACGAGATTCAGGACGCCCCCGCCCTCGACAAGAAATACAAGCATGACATCGAAGTCGTGGTCGACCGTCTGGCGGTAAAGGCCGACATGTCCACGCGCCTCGCCGAAAGCTTCGAGGCAGCGCTGAAGCTGGCCGAGGGGCTGGCCTATGTGGATTTGGCGGACACAACCGTCGATGCCCTGTCGTCTAATGGTAAGACTACGGACTCCAAAACCGTCGCCCCAGCGAAGGCTGGGGCCTCAGGCAATGACAACACGGCCGCTCCCGAGATCCCAGCCTCCGCTGGGATGACGGAAGGAAAGATGAAGGGCGCGGGCATCCCCGCCAACCGCATCGTCTTTTCCGAGAAATTCGCCTGCCCCGTCTCCGGCTTCACAATTCCGGAGATCGAGCCGCGCCTCTTCTCCTTCAATGCCCCCCAGGGCGCCTGCCCCGCCTGCGATGGCCTGGGCGAGAAACTCGAATTCGACCAGCAACTCGTCGTCCCGAACGAAGACCTTTCCCTCAAGAAGGGCGCGGTCGTCCCCTGGGCCAAGTCCAACCCGCCCAGCCCCTATTATATGCAGGTCCTCTCCTCCCTCGCGAAGGAGTTCGGCTTCTCCCTCGAAACCCCGTGGAAGGAGCTGCCCGGCGAGGTTCAGCTCATCATCCTGCACGGCACCGGCGGCAAGCCGGTCACCCTGCGCTTCATGGACGGCCGCAAATCCTATGAAGTGAAGAAGGCGTTCGAGGGCGTCATCGGCAATCTCAACCGCCGCATGCTCCAGACCGAGAGCGCCTGGATGCGCGAGGAGCTCGGCAAGTACCAGACCGCCCAGCCCTGCGAAACCTGCCACGGCGCCCGCCTGAAGCCGGAGGCGCGCGCGGTCAAGATCGCCGGGGAGGACATCTCCATCTCCACCCGCCGCTCGGTGGTAGATGCGCTCGCCTTCTTTCAGACCCTGCCCGATCACCTCAACAATCAGCAGAACCAGATCGCCAAGGCCATCCTGAAGGAAATCGTCGAGCGCCTCGGCTTCCTCAACAATGTCGGCCTCGACTATCTGAACCTCGACCGCACGTCCGGTACCCTGTCGGGCGGCGAGAGCCAGCGCATCCGCCTTGCGTCGCAGATCGGCTCGGGCCTCTCCGGCGTCCTCTACGTCCTCGACGAGCCAAGCATCGGCCTGCACCAGCGCGACAATGACCGGCTGCTCATTACGCTGAAGCGCCTGCGCGATCTCGGCAACACCGTCATCGTCGTCGAGCATGACGAGGACGCGATCCGCACCGCCGACTATATCGTCGATATGGGTCCGGGCGCGGGCGTCCATGGCGGCCGCATCGTTGCGGAGGGCACCCTGCCGGAAATCCTGGCGCACAAGGACAGCGTCACCGCCGATTACCTCAACGGCACCCGCCGCATCGACGTGCCGGTCAAGCGCCGCAAGGGCTCGGGCAAGAAGCTCACCGTCCACAACGCCCGCGCCAACAATCTGCGCGGCGTCACCGCGTCAATCCCGCTCGGCACCTTCACCTGCATCACCGGCGTATCCGGATCGGGCAAGTCCAGCTTCACCATCGACACGCTCTACGCCGCGTCGGCCCGCGCGCTGAACGGCGCGCGCATCATCGCCGGCGCACATGACAAGGTGACGGGCCTCGAACATTGCGACAAGGTGATCGACATCGACCAGTCGCCCATCGGCCGCACTCCGCGCTCCAACCCCGCCACCTATACCGGCGCCTTCACCAACATCCGCGACTGGTTCGCGGGCCTCCCCGAAAGCCAGGCGCGCGGCTACAAGCCCGGCCGCTTCAGCTTCAACGTGAAGGGCGGCCGGTGCGAGGCGTGCCAGGGCGACGGCGTGCTGAAGATAGAGATGCACTTCCTCCCCGACGTCTATGTCACCTGCGACGTGTGCCACGGCGCGCGCTACAACCGCGAGACGCTGGAGGTGAAGTTCAAGGGGATGAGCATCGCCGACGTGCTGGACATGACGGTCGAGGACGCGGTGGAGTTCTTCAAGGCCGTGCCGCCGATCCGCGACAAGATGGCGATGCTGGCCGAAGTGGGCCTGGGCTATGTCAAGGTCGGCCAGCAAGCGACGACCCTGTCGGGCGGCGAGGCCCAGCGCGTGAAACTCGCCAAGGAACTCTCCCGGAGAGCCACCGGCAACACGCTCTACATCTTGGACGAACCCACCACCGGGCTCCATTTCGAGGACGTCCGGAAGTTATTGGAAGTCCTCCACGCGCTGGTCGACCAGGGCAACAGCGTGGTCGTGATCGAACACAACCTCGACGTCATCAAGACCGCCGACTGGATCATCGACATGGGCCCCGAGGGCGGCGTGAAGGGCGGCGAAGTTGTGGCGGAGGGAACGCCGGAAAAGGTAGCGAAGGAGCCGCGGTCATTCACCGGGCATTATCTCGCGCCGCTGCTGGGGTTAGAGAGTGTGGCGGCGGAGTGAGTCTGCAGATTCCTGGGATCAGTTTGCTAGATCCGAATTTGCCTTGTGCGTTGTGCGGCGATGGCGGTCCTCGAAGACTTAGCCATATTATTCCAGCGTTCATTTTTAAGCACTCATCGGTTCGAGCTCCTACTGGCTTTTTGCGCTCCACTTTTAACCCAAACCAACGAGTGCAAGATGGTCCAAAAGACTACATTCTATGCGGCGCATGTGAGCAAAAATTTGGCCGCTACGAGAGATCATTCGCACCGATATATAAGCATTTTTATGAACATCGGTCCGAACCAATTCGCTATAGGAAATTGGACGCTCTATTTTGCTTATCGCTAGTTTGGAGAGTTTTAAGCAACGCTAGATCCCATCCAGAACTAAATCATCTCACTTTCGGAAATGACTATAGTCGCACCGATAGCGCGTTCGAAGCATGGAGCAACGCTCTTTTACAAGAGAATAATCCCGGTAAGTTTAGAATATACTGGTTGTTTTTCGACGACATTGTAGGAGGATCCGGCCTGCCGGAAGGCATAAACAGGTATATATTTCACGCAACAGATTTTGACTTACTTGCGAATTCTAGCGAAAGCTTCGTTTATGTACATATCCCTGGAATGTTCATATTTGGCATGACAGAAGATCACAATTCTGCCGAATGGCGGGATATGAGAATTTGCTTCAACGGAAGCACCTATAGTCATCGCGATAGAAATATGCCTGGATTTATTCGTACATTGATATCAGAAAAAATTGCTGCGTCTAATCTTGCAAAAAGCCAAATTAATGAGAGGCAGCAGCGTAAGATTGCGGAAGCGGCGTTACGCGATCCGGAAGCACTTATAAAATCTCCACTTACCAAAGCTTACCTTTCTGATAAAAATATAGAAGAGGGTAATTAAAGTTAGGTAGTTATTACTCCATCGGTTCGTAGGACCGCTTCTAACTTTTGGGATCGATTGACCGCTGCCCGGAATCTTTTGATTGCTCACCCGGTTCAGCAGTCAAGATGGCGTCGATCACCTCGGTATCCAAATCTGCCACCAATATTGCCTGATGATCAAACTTCCCACGCAACGAGCGTATTCCACCTTGGCGCAAAAGCATCGCAGATCGATCAACAATGACGGCAGCATATCCTAGCGCCGCCAACACATCTTCCTCGCCCACATAAGGAAAATCATTCACTATATCCTTGACGCTGCCGCCAGCCGCCAGCATCTCCAATATATCGGCAACCCGCACACGCGTCCCGGCAATGATCGGTCGCCCGCCGCAAACGGCAGGGTCAACGGTGATGCGCGGAAAGCCGGTATCGGTCATGGCAACCTCATACATTTCCTGTCGATCTGAATAAACGGCTTCGCGGCATCATTGTCCAATATGGACAAAACTCCCGCCACAAACGGATATACTATCCGCACATTTGCCGATATTATCGCTCCATGACCAAGCTCACCCCCATTGAGTCCGAATTCGCGACGACCGAGGAAGCGGAAGCCTATGACGCTTGGTTCCGCGCGAAAGTTGAGGCCTCGCTCGCTGACACTGCACCCACCATCCCCCATGATGAAGTGGTTGCGGAAATGCGCGCGCTTATCGAAGCTAAAAAGCGCAAGCCGGCCTAATGCTGCTCGTCGTTTGGCGCTCCAGAGCCCGGCAAGACTATCGCGCCATCATCGACTATATTTCCGACCGCAATACTGCAGCGGCTGAACGTATGGCCGATCTGTTTGATCGCACCGCAGAACGCCTCCCCGATCACCCAGATATGTATCGTCCCGGCCGCGTATCTGGAACTCGGGAAGCCGTGATGCATCCTAATTACGTCATGGTGTACCGCGTCACTGAAACCTCCATCGAAATTACCGCCATCCAACACACCCGCCAACAATATCCCTGACGCACCCCCTCCCCAACACCCTGTCCTACACCCCACAAAATCGCATATCTGTCCTGTCCACTTGCGTCATTCACCGACCATGGAGGACAGCCATGCCCAATCCCCCCGCCTACTGGAACGACCTGACCGAAGAGGAGCGCGCCGCCGTTCTGAGCAACGGCCCGGTGCCCTGGGACTATGAGAGCGAGGCGGACTTCAAAGAGGCCGACGCCGCCTTCCGCGCCGCAGAAGAGCAGGATGCGCCCCCCGCCCCCACAAACCCCGCCACCCCACAAACCGCCCTCCCCGCTCCAAACGCCCAACCCCTCCCCACCCCCCGCACCGACGGCTGGACCGCCGCCCGCCAGCGCAGCTTCCTGGAATCGCTCGCCGAGGGCCACAGCGTGGAGGCCGCATGCCGCATCGTCGGCATGACGCATCAGTCCGCCTATAATTTCCGCCGCCGCGCCGCTGGGGCCGCTTTCGCGCTCGGCTGGGACGCGGCGCTGCTGCTCGCGCGGCAGAAGCTCGCCGACACGCTGATGGTCCGCGCGATCGAGGGGCAGGTGGAGACGATCACCCGCGCCAATGGCGACGTGGTGGAGCGTCACCGTTATGACAACCGCCTCGCCAGCGCCATGCTGACCCGGCTCGACCGGCTGGCCGATGCGCAGGCGCGGGAGGGGACGCACGCCGCCGCCCGCATCGCCGCGCAGGAATTCGACGCCTTCCTCGCCATGCTGGACAGCGACAGCCCGGCCCGCGCCGCCCTGTTCCTCTATGGCCGGGCGGAGTGCCTGGCGCAGCAGGCCGGCCCGGATGGCGTTTCGGCCCTCGCGCCGGACCTCGCCCCCGTCATCGCGCTCGCCCGCGCCGACCGCTTCGCCCGCACCGGCGTCTCCATGGCGGCGGAGGTCGACACGTCGGACCTGGACGTGGACCGGCGGCAGCACTGGACGATCGAGCAATGGCAACGGGCGGAGGCGTCCGGCCTCGTCCAGATCGCCCCGCCCGCCCCGCCGGAGCCTGACCCGGATGCCGCCTCCGATGCGGAAGAAACGGATGCAGATGGCAACCCGCAACTTCCGCAACTTCGTAGGGATCCCAGGGGTTTTGCGCGGCCCCGTGGCGATGAGGCCGCGACAGGAACTCTGGAAGACGCGCCCGTCTGGTGTGGTGAGTTTGACGACCAATGGCTGACCCGCTTTCCGCCGCCGCCCGACTTTGAAGGCGAGGAATATGGCGACTATCTGTTCGACGAGGGATATTCACGGACCCTGACGGATGAGGAATGGGCGGTGCTGGACGCCGACATAGAGGCGCGGGTCGCGGAGATCCGGGAATCGGATAACGCCGAATGGGCGCAATGGATGGCCGCGCCCCGCTTCGATCCCCAGCGCGCGGCCTATTAGCGGCTCTGTCCCAAGCCGCAACGCCCTTACGAAGATCCGTTCGTCCTGAGTAGGGATTGAGCGAAGTCGAAAGCCCATATCGAAGGACCCTAGCGCCAGACCCAAGTCCTTCGATACTCCGCTTCGACAAGTTCAGCGGCCACTCTGGACGAACGGGTATGCGCGAAGCCCACGCCCATTACCCCTCCGCACTCTCTTTCCCCACCCCCGGGAACCCGCATCGCTCCAGCCCGTTACACCCCTGCAAAACACGCAAACGCGGCCCCCAAAAAACCACCCAGACACCCACGGAGTCCCCATGCTTAGAACCCTCATCTTCGGCGCGATCCTCGGCTATGCCGGCAAGAAGCTCTACGAGTCCGGCGCGCTCAAGGAATTTTCCGACGATCTCAAGACCCGGATCAGCGACACCCACATCGCCAACCGCCCTGTTCCGGCCCCGGCCACCGCGCCAAAGGTCTGACCATCCCGCCCTCCGCACCTCGGCGCATCGTCGGCGCAGCGGAGGGCGTTTCATCCTGTCCTACAGTACCGTCCCTCCGCTAAGAATCGGGAGGTGCGGTCCCGAGTCGCGGATCGGACATCTCCGGCCGTGCAACGCGTCCAGCCGCGGGAAGCCCCAAACGACTCGCTCAGCTCAGGACGCATCATCGCCACGCTGGCTTAGGCATTGAAATTCCATGGTAAACAGCCTTTAGGCACCTTTTGCACGGTGAGCCGCGCCCCTGCCGGGACGAGCGACTCGCGTTAACCATGTTTTTCGTGCTATAAGCCCCGCAGGACGGGCGTTTTTGCCCTCCTCACAGAGAGCCGGACGACCGGCCCGTGACGACCTCGGTTCCGATCTGCGATGAGGAGGAGGGCATGATGATGGATGTCAATTATCTACTGCACCGGCAACAGGTGTCGCTGCTCCGTGCGGCCATAGCCGACGGCCCCGAAAGCCGCGCCGCCCATGAGGGGCTGGCCCGCGAATATACGGCCAAGGTCCGGGCCTATCGCCAACATAACCGCCAGGCATTTTCGCCAGCGATGTAAGGGAATTGGGCGTCAGCGCCGCTGGATCACCCGGTCCAGCAGCAGCTTGGCATGCTTGGCTTCATCGTCACCATCGCACAGTTTCTCCAGCTCGGCCCGGATGCTTTCCAGCTGCGCTTCGGTGAAATGCTCGATGCCGATGAAGTCGTTGCGAGCACCCTTGCTGGCCCGGATCAGCTCGTCCAGCTTGGCCTGCATCGCCGACGCATCCCGGTTCTGGGCGTTCTGGATCAGGAACACCATGAGGAATGTGACGATGGTGGTCCCGGTGTTGATGACGAGCTGCCATGTATCAGAATAATGAAACAGCGGTCCGGTACAGCCCCAGATGATGACGACGGCAAACGCCGCCATGAATGAAGCCGGCTGCCCCGCCCAGCTCGCCACCCGATGGGAGAATGCCGCAAAGAACCGGTCCATGTCTTCATCTCCTCAGCGGTCCGGTCACTCGGCCGCCTGTAAAAGCCCCGTTCAGCTTGGACCTGCTATAGCATCCCCCATGGCCATTCCACCCTTACGCATCGCCGCGCTTGCCGCCCTCCCCGCCCTGTTGCTCGCCGGATGTGCGACGGTCTCGCCGGAGGCCAGGGTGCGTGCAAACCTGATAGAGGCCGGCCTCTCGCCGCGCATGTCCGGTTGCATGGCGGAACGGATGGTCGACCGGCTCAGCATGAACCAGCTTCGCTCGCTCAAGTCTTTCGCGTCCGTACCCCGCGCGGACATGCGGGACATGACCGTGGATCGCTTCCTCCACAAACTCCGTGCACTGGATGATCCGGAGATTTTCTCGGTGACCAGCCGTGCTGCGCTGAGCTGCGCGATTGCCGGCTGACCTGTAGGCACTTTGCAAAACGCCTGCACAAAGGGCCAAAAAACGGCGGAAAAGTTTTGCAATTTTGCAAAGTGAATCTGCAAACCAGCACTAGCCTTCGCCTTTTCCATGTGCTTTAGCAGCCCTCGACCACGACCTCCGGCAGGAAAAGGCAGGCTGCGACCATGAACATCCACGAATATCAGGCGAAGGAACTTCTGGCGAAATATGGCGCGCCCATCGCCGCCGGACACGCCGCCTTCACCGTCGACGAGGCCGTCGAAGCAGCCAAGAAGCTGCCTGGGCCGCTCTATGTCGTGAAGTCGCAGATCCACGCTGGTGGCCGCGGCAAGGGCAAGTTCAAGGAACTCGCTCCGGAAGCCAAGGGCGGCGTCCGCCTCGCCTTCAACCTGGATGAGGTGAAGGCCCACGCAACCGACATGCTTGGCAACACGCTGGTGACGATCCAGACCGGCGACGCCGGCAAGCAGGTCAACCGCCTGTATGTCACCGACGGCGCCGACATCGCCAAGGAATTCTACCTGGCCCTTCTGGTCGACCGGACCAGCAGCGAAGTCGCATTCGTCGTGTCGACCGAAGGCGGTATGGATATTGAGGAAGTCGCCCACTCGACGCCTGAGAAGATCCACACCTTTTCCGTCGATCCTGCAACCGGCTTCATGCCGCATCACGGCCGCACCGTCGCCGCCGCGCTCGGCCTGACCGGCGACCTCGCCAAGCAGGCGTCGAAGGTTGCACAGTCGCTGTATGACGCGTTCCTTGCCACCGATGCTGCGCAGATCGAGATCAACCCGCTGGCGCTGACTGAGCAGAACAACCTGCTGGTGCTCGACGCCAAGGTCGGCTTCGACGGCAACGCTCTGTTCCGTCACAAGGACCTGATGGAACTGCGCGACGAGACTGAGGAAGATCCGGCCGAACTGGAAGCCTCCAAGTATGACCTTGCGTACATCAAGCTGGATGGCGACATCGGCTGCATGGTCAACGGTGCCGGCCTTGCCATGGCGACGATGGACATCATCAAGCTGAACGGCATGTTCCCCGCCAACTTCCTGGACGTTGGCGGCGGCGCCACCACGGAGAAGGTAACGGCAGCGTTCAAGATCATTTTGAGCGATCCTGCGGTCAAGGGCATCCTGGTGAACATCTTCGGCGGCATCATGAAGTGCGACATCATCGCCGAAGGCATCGTTGCCGCTGCGAAGGAAGTGAACCTGTCGGTTCCATTGGTCGTCCGTCTCGAAGGCACCAATGTCCAGCAGGGCAAGGACATTCTGGCAGGCTCCGGCCTTGCCATCGTCCCGGCTGACGATCTGGGCGATGCCGCCCGCAAGATCGTGGCGGAAGTGAAGAAGGCGGCCTGATCGCAAATCAAGCCACATAACCAGACGCGCCATGGGACGCGGCGGCCTGTTGTCAGGTCGTCGCGTCCCTGTCGGCATATCCGACGAATGGCGTCAAACCGGAGGATGTTGAGATGAAGATCCTTGTGCCCGTGAAGCGGGTGATTGATTATAATGTGAAGCCGCGAGTGAAGGCGGATGGCACGGGCGTCGATCTGGCGAACGTGAAAATGTCGATGAATCCGTTCGATGAAATCGCGGTAGAGGAAGCGATCCGCCTGAAGGAAAAAGGCGTTGCCACCGAGATCATCGCCATCTCGATCGGCGTGGCCAAGGCGCAGGAAACGCTGCGCACGTCGCTCGCCATGGGCGCTGACCGCGCAATACTCATTCAGACCGACGATGAAGTCGAGCCGCTGGGCGTGGCCAAGCTGCTCGCCAAGGTGGTCGAGGAAGAACAGCCAGGTCTCGTGATCTTGGGTAAGCAGGCCATCGACGACGACAGCAACCAGACCGGCCAGATGCTGGCCGCGCTACTGGGCTGGGGCCAGGGCACCTTCGCTTCGAAGGTCGAGGTCGCTGGCGATACGGTCAACGTGACCCGCGAAGTCGATGGCGGCCTGGAGACTGTCGCGCTCAAGACTCCGGCGATCATCACCACCGACCTGCGCCTCAACGAGCCGCGCTATGCCTCGCTGCCGAACATCATGAAGGCGAAGTCCAAGCCGCTCGCGACGAAGACGCCAGCCGATTATGGCGTCGATGTCAGCCCGCGTCTGGAAACGTTGAAGGTTGCCGAACCGCCCAAGCGCTCGGCCGGCGTCAAGGTCGCCGATGTCGACGAACTGGTTGCGAAGCTTAAGGCTCTGGGAGTTGCAGCATGACAAAGACGCTTGTTTGGGTAGAGCATGAGGCAGGCAGCCTCAAGGACGCCACCCTCTCCGCCGTCACCGCCGCTGGCAAGCTCGGTGAAGTCCATCTGATCGTCGCGGGCAAGGACGTCGACGGCGTTGCTGCCGAAGCCGCCAAGATCGCCGGCGTGGGCAAGGTCCATGTTGCCGACGACGCGGCGTTCGATCACGCGCTGGCCGAAAATGTCGCGCCGCTGATCGTTGAGTTGATGGGCAGCCATGACGCGTTCGTCGCACCGGCCACCTCGAACGGCAAGAATATCGCCCCGCGCGTCGCGGCCCTGCTCGATGTCATGCAGATCAGCGACATCCTGTCGGTTGAGGCCGAGGACACGTTCACGCGTCCGACCTACGCCGGCAATGCCATCGCAACGGTCAAGACCAAGGACGCCAAGAAGGTCATTACCGTGCGCGGGACGGCCTTCGAGAAGGCAGCCAAGGATGGCGGTAGCGGCGCAGTCGAAGCCGTTTCCTCGACCGGCGACAAGGGCATCTCGTCCTTCGTCGGTGCGGAGATCGCCAAGCTGGAGCGTCCTGAACTGACTTCGGCCAAGATCATCGTCTCTGGTGGTCGTGCGCTTAAGGATGGACCGACGTTCGAGGAATATATCATGCCGTTGGCTGACAAGCTCGGAGCAGCCGTCGGCGCTTCGCGCGCTGCCGTCGATGCAGGCTATGTCCCCAACGACTATCAGGTCGGCCAGACTGGCAAGATCGTCGCTCCCGAAGTCTATGTCGCCGTCGGCATCTCCGGCGCGATCCAGCATCTTGCGGGCATGAAGGACAGCAAGACCATTATCGCCATCAACAAGGATGAGGATGCCCCGATCTTCCAGGTCGCAGACATCGGCCTCGTTGGTGATCTCTTCAAGGTCGTTCCGGAACTGACCGGCAAACTCTGAAGATACCGTCGAGTATAATAAAATGCCCCGGCACTATGTGCCGGGGCATTTTGTTGTTTGGCGCTATTTTCTAAGTAATAGGCAGTATTCATCGAAGCGCAGCCGATCACATCTGCAATTCCGCGTCACGCAAACGGGCAGAATTAACCCATCCATTCTCGATATTTCTCCGCCATCAGTCTGGTAAGGACGTTTACACGCATGCTATAAGAATGGGCCAAAATGGATTCAACTTAGGTTGAAACCTTGCAAGCTCCGATCATCTGTGAAATTCGTTTCGCATGCGATTCTGTTGGGGGGCAGAATGATGGCGTGGGGCATTTCTATTTTGGAATTGCTGTCGGCGGTTCAGCATGAAATCATGCTATTCGCTGCAGTCGGCATCGCCATTGGCGGCATTGATGATCTGGCGATAGACCTGTTATTCTTCACGCGTCAGACATGGCGCCGCTGGACGGTCTATACCCGTTTCCCCGTAATGAATGCTGTAAAGCTACCGTCAGCTGCCGTCCCTGGGGGACTGGCAGTTTTTATACCGGCGTGGCAGGAGTCCGCAGTCATCGGTCCGATGCTGGAAACCTCATTGCGAAAATGGGGCACCGGAAACTACCATATATTTGTCGGTACCTATCCCAATGATCCCGAAACAGCGGACATCGTCACGGCCGTTGCACGCACCGACCCAAGAATAACATCAGTAATCACGCCGTCAGACGGCCCGACGACAAAAGCCGACTGCCTCAACACCTTATGGCATGCAATGCTGCATGAAGAAGTTCGGCGTGGCGAAACCTTCAAGGCGGTAGTCCTTCACGATGCCGAAGATGTTGTCCATCACGACAGCTTGCGTGTGCTGGATCGGCTGACAGACAAGTTCGATCTGGTGCAACTGCCCGTTCTACCACTCGTCAGCCAGGAGTCTCGTTGGATATCTGGCCATTACTGTGATGAATTCGCGGAATCTCATAATAAATATCTGTGCGTTCGGGAAGCGATAGGCGCAGCCGTACCCTCTGCTGGGGTCGGCTGCGCGTTTTCCCGCAACGTGCTGGTCCAACTCGCGCAAGTACAGGGCGGCCTACCCTTTGATCCCCTTTCACTGACCGAAGATTATGAAATAGGGCTTCGCATCGCCGAACATGGCGGACGAGGCATCTTCGTTAGAATGCTCGACAATCGCCGAAAACTGATTTGCACACGCGAGCATTTTCCGGAAACGCTTGCCGAAGCCATCCAGCAAAAGGCCCGCTGGATGGTTGGGATCGCATTATCTGGATGGGACCGACTTGGCTGGCACGGCGGCATCACGGAATTCTGGATGCGCCTGCGGGATCGACGAGCCGCCCTTGCTGCGCTGGTGTTGTTCTCGGCTTATATTGCTTCCTTGTTATGGACGGGCTTGACCATCGCCGAATGGGCCGGACTGAGCGCAGTACGGCCTGTGCCGGATTTCCTTGAAAAACTGCTTTGGTTTAATTTGGGTCTGATGACATGGCGCATGGCGATGCGGGCGATATTCGTCGGCCGCTTCTATGGCTTTGCCCAAGCCTTTCTTTCCATACCCCGAACATTGATAGCGAACTATATCGCTATTTTGGCTGCGGCGCGGGCGATGCGCATCTATATTGGCCTGCTCCTGGGGCAACCGCTGATATGGGATAAGACACAGCACCGTTTTCCCGCCGACCGCTGGGAATATTCGGCGTGACAAAAGCCGGGCGACCAATCCGCGCCTTCGCTCTTGTCATTTTGAGCTGGACCGTTTGCCGGATTGCCGCGACAGCAACTTTGCCAATTGGGTGGCCAGCCGCGCCATCCCCGGATCGACGGCTTTATCAGCGCCTGACATTTGACATCCCATTGAGCGCCTCCGTCGATCGGAGAATTCATATCCAGGACAGACCTGCAACGCGCTTCGCCACACACCCGAAGGATCATTTGCACGTCGTCATACCGCCCAGTCCTTCAGAACAACGAGCGGGTGCATATGCTAACAGCTTCGACGCGGCCAATGATCGCTACGCCGCATCCGAAAAGTCTGTCCATCGGCGCCAAGTACCGGCGTCGGGATCGCGTCTTGAGCCAGTTCCTTCCTCAATCAGAGGAAACAGCAGATGGTCGATGGATGCATGGGCGCTGGCGCGCAATGGTGGCTCGCAGAACAGCTTGGCCAGTTATGGCCAGCTTGGCGCATCGCAAGCGGGCATGCGCCTGCAATATGATCTGACACCTGGCCGGGATAACCGGACTGCATTGTATTCCCGCTTATCCAGCGCTTTGAATGCTCCTCATGCACCTGAAGCGGCGCTTGGCGTGACTTATCGGCCGAAAAGAAGCTTGCCGCTCGATATCGCCATCGAACGGCGCTTTTCCTTGGGCACTGGAGCGCGGAATGCCTTTGCGGTCATTGGCGCAACGGGTTTTGGCCCAACGCGAATGCCACTTGGCTTACAGGCAGAAGGCTATGCGCAAGCCGGGTTTGTTGGCTTCAGGAGCAAGGATGCCTTCGTGGACGGCAAAATTGCTCTCGGCAAAAACATAGTGGGTGACCGGGTAGCAATCGGATTAAGCGCGTCCGGTGGTGCGCAACGCAACCTGACGCGGCTGGACATCGGCCCTCACGTCCACATGCATTTATCCACCGGTAAAATCCAATCTCGCCTGGCGGCCGAATGGCGTCAGCGCATAATCGGTCGCGCTCAACCCGGCTCCGGACCCGCCATAACACTTGCTGCAGGCTTCTGATGGTCTTGCTCCAATAGCGACAAGACGCCTTCCTATCTGCACGCTTTGGGATTAGGCCAAGCAGGCATGGACCTGTATCTGCCCATAGCGAATCTTTCGGTAAACGCCTTTGTCATCATCGGACTGGGTGGGGTGGTCGGCATACTGTCCGGCATGTTTGGGGTCGGCGGCGGCTTTCTGACCACGCCCCTGCTGATCTTCTACGGTATCCCGCCTACCGTCGCTGCGGCGTCCGCCGCCTCCCAAGTAACCGGAGCGAGCGTTTCGGGCGTATTCACGCATCTTTCCCGCAAAACTGTAGACATCGACATGGGCATCGTCATGGTTGCCGGCGGCATCGTCGGCGCTCTTATCGGCACGGTACTTTTTCGCTTCCTTCAGTCCTTGGGTCAGATCGATACGGCGATCGGCATTTTGTATGTGCTGATGCTTGGATCGATCGGCACTCTCATGGCCAAGGAGTCCATTCAGGCGATCGTCGCGCTGCGCGGCGGCGTTAAGCCCACCGCCCGCAAACGCCGTCATCATCCGCTCGTCGCTGCCCTTCCGCTACGTTGGCGCTTTTATCGATCGGGACTTTACATTTCCCCACTGGCCCCATTTCTGTTGGGTGTTATGACCGGCATCCTCACCATGTTGCTGGGCGTAGGCGGCGGGTTCATAATGGTCCCAGCGATGCTGTATCTGCTCGGAATGACCACGCAGGTCGTCGTGGGAACTTCCCTTTTTCAGATCCTGTTCGTAACGATGGCCACGACGATGATGCACAGCCTTACGACCAAGGCTGTCGATCTCGTCCTCGCTCTTCTGCTGCTGATCGGAAGCGTAGTGGGCGCGCAGATCGGCGCGCGCATTTCCATGACGATACGTCCAGAATATCTCCGTGTTATTCTGGCTTTCGTCGTGTTGGTCGTTGCGATCCGGATGGCTCTTGGCCTGGGGTATCGACCGGATGAGATATACACGGTCCAGATCCAATGATCTGCCGTCGCATTCTGCTGTTGACCCTAATTCCCCTGCTCATGGCTGCGCGAGCGCCAATGCTTGTCCCAGACGTCTCGCAACGCGATGTGGAAATTCAATACAGCTTTACCGGCGCGGACCTGCTGCTGTTCGGCGCAATAGTATATCCGGACGGCAGGGCTCCAGAGCGGCCAGCAGACATCGTCGTCGTACTCAAAGGCCCCGATCAATCCATAGTTATGCGGGAAAAGCAGAAGGTCGCTGGCATCTGGGTTAATGCCGACAGCGCTCAATTCCGCTCTGCACCCAGCTTCTATGCCATGGCATCATCCCGACCCATCGACAGGATCGTGGATGAACGGACCGCTGCGATATACGAACTTGGCGTAGACAAGCTCCAACTCTCGCCGGCATCCTTGAACGACAGCACCGAGATCGACCGGTTTCAAGCTGGTTTGGTGGATTTGCGGAGAAGGACGGGATTGTTTGTCGAGCGACCCGGCACGGTCGAGATAACGGACGGCGTTCTATATCGCGCCCGCCTCCCCCTGTCTGCGCGCGTTATTGTAGGGGACTATACCGCCGAAACCTTCCTGGTGCAGGACGGACGTGTCGTAGCTGCTGCCGTCCGCGACGTGACAATCCGGAAATCGGGCTTCGAACGCTTTATAGCTCTCGCCGCACAAAACTGGTCATTCCTCTACGGACTGACGGCAGTTGCCCTCGCAGTGGGTCTTGGTTGGGCCGCAGGAGCAATTGCACGGCGTATATAGCACCCGGAGCGATCCATACGGCACCGCAGATCAATGCAATATTAACCAGTCCCCTCTAATCCAGGCGGGTCCGTCGGCGGCTCGCCGGCTTCGAGTTGATCGAGTGCCGATATGAACGACATTCCAGCCGCGACGCAGTTCGCCCAGGCGCAGAACCTTCAGATGCATCCCGTACTGGGTGAAGCGATGGGCTGGGTTTTCCAGATTGCAGGATCAAGCTCGCAGATTCTTATCGATGCGCCCCGTCTCGCCAACTTCGCTCATGATCCCGATCCATGCATAGCCATGGCAGGGCAAGTGGGTAGCCAGGTCAAAATGCGCGTGGGCGCGGCATGGCTGGTTGCAAGTATCCGATCCATGGCGCTTGACCGTCGCGACCAGAATACCATCATTGCCGACATCGACTTTCTTGGCGAAGGGGATGAAGAGCGCCTGACCGGCAAAATCTATCGTTTCCGTCGCGGTGTTACGCGCTATCCGACGCCCAGCACGGAAATTTTCCCGGTCTCCAGCGCCGATATGCGCCAGATCTACGCCGCCGATGACCGCGCGCATATTCAGATTGGCACTGTCTATCCTACCAAAGATACCCGGGCGGCGCTGTATGTAGACTCGTTGCTGGGCAAGCATTTCGCGCTTCTCGGCTCAACCGGCACAGGCAAATCCACGTCGGCAGCCCTGATCCTCCACCGTATTTGCGATCAGTCGCCGCAAGGGCATATCGTGATGATCGATCCTCACGGGGAATATGCCGCATCGTTCCGTAACAACGGCGCCATTCACGATTCCTCCAATCTCGCCCTTCCCTACTGGCTGATGAATTTCGAAGAACATTGCGAAGTCTTCGTCACGTCGGAGGGCGCAGAGAAAACGCAAGATCGGGATATTCTGGCAAAATGCCTGCTTGCTGCCCGCGCACGCAACCGGCTGGCGGAAGGCATGGCACGGCTGACCGTGGATTCGCCCATTCCCTATCTCCTGTCGGATCTCACGACCATCCTGAGCAATGAGATGGGCAAGCTCGACAAGGGAACGGGAACGCTTCCCTACATGCGGCTTAAGTCAAAGATCGATGAGATCAAGGCAGATCCCCGCTATTCGTTCATGTTCTCCGGCATGCTTGTCGCCGACAGCATGCAGGCTTTCCTGACAAAAATCTTCCGATTGCCTGCGGAGGGGAAGCCCATATCGATCATCGACGTATCTGCGATGCCATCGGACATTACATCGGTCGTGGTTTCTGTCCTGGCGCGGCTCATTTTCGATTACGCCATTTGGGCGCGAGACGAACAACAGCGGCCGATCCTGCTGGTCTGTGAAGAGGCGCACCGCTATATTCCAGCGACGACGAATGGGAGCGGACAAGCGGTTCGCAAGATACTCGAGCGGATTGCCAAGGAAGGCCGTAAATACGGCGTCTCCCTGGGCCTTATTACGCAGCGTCCCTCCGATCTGGCCGAAGGCGTTCTGTCGCAGTGCGGCACCATCATTTCGATGCGTCTCAACAACGACCGCGATCGCGCATTCGTCAGTGCAGCAATGCCGGAAGGATCACGCGGTTTCGTGGAATCCATTCCTGCCCTGAGAAACCGCGAATGCATCATATGCGGCGAAGGCGTCGCCATTCCGATACGCGTTGCACTGGATAATCTGGAAGAACATAGGCGCCCAGCCTCAAACGATCTGAGCTTCGGAGATCTGTGGCAGCAACTGGGCAATGAGCCAGAAATACTGGAACGAACCATCACCCGCTGGCGCAACCAGGGACGATAACAGAGCGCGTCAGCCGGTAGGACTCATCCGGCCGGCTGGATCAGAATCGGCATTCAGCTTCTCCCGACATTCCTCTTCATGGGGCGGAACCATAAGCCTTACCTTTTTCCATCCGCCTTGCAGATAAACCGCGCCCGCCAGCACCAGCGACGTAAGCGATCCGACCGGGAAGCTGATCCACAGGGCGTCGGCGCCGATGAGCGGATACATCCAGTGGTAGAAGCCCAGGCGGACTGGATATAATGCAATGGCTAGGATGACGAGTGGTATGACCACGACGCCATTTGCGCGCATGGTTCCGAACAGCACCATCGTGAGGCCAAACAGCAGGAAGCTCCAGCTCGCCAGATATTGCATATGGCGGGCGGCTTCGATCGCGGGACTATGGCTACCGAGAAACAGGGCAAGCGCCGGTCGGTCGAAAAGCAACAGGACCCCAATCATCCCACCGGTAATCAGGCAATTGAACAGCAGGCCGCTGCCGGTAATGCGCCCAACCCTGTCCCATCGTCCCGCGCCCACATTCTGGGCCGCCATCGCGCTCACGCCAGCGCCGATCGCCATGGCGGGCATCTGCAGATAGGTCCATAATTGCTGAGCCGCGCCATAAGCTGCGGTCGTCAGAAGCCCCTCCCTGTTGACCAGCCCGATCATCACCAGACCCGAAGCAGACATGACGATCATCTGCAGACCCATGGGAAAGCCCTTGCCGATCAATATCTTCAATTGAGCCATGTCCGGACGCAGATACGCCAGTTCCGGACCGCGTAGGCGTAGGGGCAAGTCCTTGTGATAGGTGTAGGCCGTGAGCGCAATGAAGCTGACAAAGCCAGCAATCGCCGTTGCCGCCGCCGATCCCGCTATGCCCATGGCGGGGATTGGGCCAAGCCCCATGATGAACAAGGGATTCAATCCCGCATCCAGCAGCACCGTAAGGATCATAAAGCGTAGGGGCGTGACGGAGTCGCCTGCGCCACGCAGTCCCATCATCATCATGATGCCCAGCAAGCTGGCGGGCATCGCGACGAAAATCACCCGGAGATAGATCAGCGCCAAGGGATATGCCGGTTCAGGGGTCGCCAGTACGCGCAATAGGGCGGGCGTGCCGACCCATCCACCGATCGCTACGATCATCGACAGGCAGAAGCAAAATCCGACCGCCGATCCGAACGCCCTGCGGGCCCCGTCAATGTCTTTTGCCCCCACCGCCTGCCCAATCAGGACGGTTGCTGCCATACCGAACCCGAAAATGACCGAGAACATCAGAAACATGATGATGTTGGCGTTGGCAGTCGCGGCAAGGGCATTCTCGCCGAGGAAACGGCCAACCCACACGGCATTGATCGAGCCGTTCAGCGATTGGAGAATGTTCGACACCAATGTGGGGATCGTGAACAAGAGCAGGCTTTTGCCGATCGGACCGGACGTCAGATCCGGCCGGGTAGATTTGCCCCTATCCGTCATTGCGATCCTCTCACCCGACGTCTTGTCCCAGCCGCGCCAGCGCTATACCCAGGCGTTCCGCTTCCGCCGCCTTGTCGGCATGGTCCTCGCGGGCCTTAGCGACGGCTTCCGGTTTAGCGCGTTCGATGAAGCTGGCATTGCCCAGACGGCCCGCAAGCGCATCGCGCTCCTTTTCCGCAGCTTCCCGCGCCTTGGTCAAGCGCGCCTTTTCCGCTGACAGATCGATCACGCCTTCGAGCGGCAAGATGAAGGTCGCTTCCTCGACCACCACTTGGGCTGCGCCCACTTCGGATACGGTATCGAACGATAGGTTCTCAATACGGGCAAGACGCGCCAGCGCTGCCTGCTGCCGATCCAGACGTCCGCGGGTCGCCTCGCTGGCATCCCGAACGAAGGCCCGCATTTTCGCGCCCGGCGGGATGTTCAACTCGGTTCGGGCCGCGCGGATCGCCGAAACGAGGCGGATAAGCCACTCGACCTCTTCGCTCGCCTGCCTGTCTAGTGACTGCGCATCCGCTTGCGGCCAATTGGATACGATCAGGTCGGTTTGCCGGTCGGCCATGGCGTGCCACAATTCTTCCGTGATGAACGGCATGAAGGGATGCAGCATCGTCAGTATCTGGTCGAAGGCCCATCCGGCGACGGCCTTGGTCTCGTCGTCGATCTGGACCTTGATCAGTTCGAGATACCAGTCGCAGAACTGGTCCCAGACGAAGTGGTAGATCGCGTTCGCGGCCGCGTCGAAGCGCAGGTCGGCCAACGCCAATTCTATGGCCTGCGCCGTCGCGACGGTTTCAGCGATGATCCAGCGGTTGACGGCGAAGTTTGCGGATGGCGCGTCTGCCGTCTTGCATCCGCCGATGCCATTCGCCTGGAGAAAACGACCTGCATTCCATAACTTGGTGGCGAAGTTGCGATACCCCTCCACCCTTTTCTCGTCCATCTTCACGTCGCGGCCCTGGCTTTCCATCGCGGCCATGAAGAAGCGGAGCGCATCCGCGCCATAGGCGTCGATGAGGCCGAGCGGATCGACCACATTGCCCTTCGACTTGGACATCTTTTGGCCATCCGCCGCACGGACGAGACCGTGCAGATAGAGTTTACGCCAAGGAACTTCCCCCATGAATTCAATGCCCTGCATGATCATACGGGCATCCCAGAAGAAGAGGATGTCGAAGCCGGATATCAGCAGATCATTGGGATAGTGGCGGGAGACCATCGGGCTGTCGTCCGGCCAGCCCAGCGTGCCGAAGGGCCAAAGGGCCGATGAGAACCAGGTATCCAGCACGTCATTGTCGCGGACGAGCTTCTTATTCCCAGCCCGCGCCTGCGCGCCAGCCTCATCCTCTGCGACGTAGGGATTGCCGTCCTCGTCATACCATGCCGGGATCTGGTGACCCCACCAGAGCTGACGGGAGACGCACCATGGCTGGATATTCTCCATCCAGTTGAAATAGGTCTTTTCCCACGTCTTGGGCACGATATCGATCTTACCCGACGTCACCGCCTCAATCGCCGGCTTTGCGAGCGTTTCGGCATCGACATACCATTGATCGGTCAGCCAAGGCTCGATGACAACGCCCGAACGGTCGCCATAAGGCGTCTGGATCACGCGATCCTCAACCTTTTCGAGCAGACCGGCGGCATCGATGGCCTCAACGACCTTCTTGCGCGCATCGAAGCGATCAAGCCCGAGATATTCGGCCGGGATCAGTCCATCGCTGACCTGCACGACCTTCGCATCGGCATCCAGCATGTTGAGCATGTCGCCGGCCTTGAAACCGGCCCGCTTGCCCACCTCAAAATCGTTGAAATCATGACCTGGCGTTATCTTGACCGCGCCCGACCCCAGTTCCGGGTCGGCATGCTCGTCGGTCACGATCGGGATCAGGCGGCCCGTGATCGGCAGGCGGATATGCTTGCCGACCAGAGCGCGATATCGGTCGTCGTCTGGATTTACCGCCACGGCCATGTCGGCCAGCATCGTTTCCGGCCGCGTTGTCGCCACGGAAATACTGCCCGACCCATCAGCTAACGGGTATGTGAAATGCCAGAACTTGCCGTTGATCTCCCGCGTCTCGACCTCAAGATCGGAGATCGCGGTGCGCAAACCCGGGTCCCAGTTCACCAGTCGCTTGTCGCGATAGATCAGTCCGCGCCGGTGCAGTTCGACGAACACCTTAACGACGGCCTTGGAAAAGCCCGCGTCCATGGTAAAGCGCTCATTGGCCCAATCCATGGAGCAGCCCAGACGGCGAAGCTGGCGGGTAATCTCTCCCCCGCTCTCTTCCTTCCATTCCCAGACCTTCGCGATGAATTCCTCGCGCGTGAAATCCGTCCGCTTTTGCTGACGCAGCGCCATCTGCCGCTCGACGACCATCTGCGTTGCGATCCCTGCATGGTCGGTGCCGACGACCCACAGTGCGTCCTTGCCGCGAAGGCGCTCGTAACGGACGATGATGTCCTGCAGCGTGTTGTCCAGCGCATGACCGATATGCAGCGAGCCCGTGACGTTGGGCGGTGGGTTCACAATGGTGAAAGGCTGTGCGTCCGGCCGCTCGGGGCGGAACAGGCCGTTTTCCTCCCAGTGCGCGTACCAGCGGGCTTCAATCTCGGCAGGGGCGAAGGTTTTGGGTAATTCTGTCATGATAAGGCGGCTTTAGCGCGTGGTGGGGCGGGATCAACCGGGAATAGCGGACGGCAGCGCTCCCCAAACGACTTCGACGCCCCGCACATAGGTGCGCAGGCGCCGAAAACCCGTCATCCGGGCATAACAGCCAATAATGGCAAGGCGCAGGCGGAAATGGCTCCCGCCCGATATCCTTTTAGCGGACGCCGCCAGTGATGCGGCTGATTTCCTTGGCCACCATGCCTTCGACCAGTTCAGGAAGCTTCGCGTCCAGCCATTCCTTCAGCATCGGCTTCAGCATCGCCTTCACCATCTCCTCAAGCGTATTGCCTTCGCCGCTTTCCGGCACGACAATCATCGAGGACAAGGCCGACAGCGAGTGGCGCGCAGCGACTTCGCTCTCAACAGATATCATGGACTCAGCGCCCGACAGGGCAGCATTGGATGGGCTCACGGTTTCCTCCGTATCGATCTCTTGGGTCAGTTCGAGGACTTCCGCTGCGGGGGCCGCAGTTTCCGTCTCGGCAATCTCAGCAACAGGCTCTTCAGCAATTTCGAGCGCTTCCGGTTCGGCTTCCTCGGTCGCATCGATCTCGACGATGTCCGCTACGGGTTCCTCGATCTCCTCGATAACCGGCGGCGTCAATTCGATAGACTCTTCAACCTCGACCGCTTCCTCGAATAGCGCTTCCGGTTCGGCAAGTTCGACGAGTTCTTCAGCGACTGGTTCGCTTTCCGATTCCCCCTCAACAGGCGCCTCAGCTTCCGCTTCAATCTGATCGGGCGGCGTCAATTCGAGGATGTCGTCATCGAGCGCTTCGGGTTCGACGACTTCGGCCTCGGTGGGCACGACCTCAAGCCTGCCCCGCCGCGGACCGCGCGGTGTAGCCTCTTCGCCTTCCTCAGCGATGATGCGCTTAATGGAGGACAGGATCTCCTCCATCGAAGGTTCCTTGCTCATGTCACCCATAATGTTAACCATTTCCCCTTTGCGCTACTGCGCACCCGCAGCATCAACATTGGCGTTTTGGGCGGGCGAGTCAACGGTCCGCGTGGATACCGGCTTGGGGGAACGGTCGGCATCCCAGTCGTTAATCTTGTTTTTCACACGGTCATAGTTAACCACAGGGTCGTAAAGCGCGCCACCTTCAAGGGCCAAATCCTTGGCTTCGGCGTGGCCCATGGCCGCCAAAAGGGTGAATCCGGCCACATATGCATTCCGCTCAGCCGACACCAATTCGACCTTCGAAATCAGGGCTTCCTGCTCTGCGTTAAGAATATCGAGAATGGTGCGGCTGCCGACCGTATTTTCCGCGCGCACGCCCTCCAGCGAGAGGGCGGTGGCATCGACTGCCTTGCGGCTTGATTCGATTGTCTGGAGCGACGCCTGCCAACTGGCATAGGCGGCGCGCGCCTGCGATATCACGCCCCGTTCCACCGCAATTTCGCGCTCAATTGCTTGTGATTCAAGGGCTTGGTTCTGCCGTATCAGTGCGCCGGGACGTCCACCCTGGTACAGAGGGACATTAAGGGTTGCTCCCACCGCAGCCTGATGCGTCGCCTGATTAACCAAGCCCGGCACCGAGCTGGTGAGCGATCCGAGATTGTCCGAATAGCTTCCCTGGGCGAAGGCCGAAAGCGTCGGCAGGCGGCTCGCCCGAGCAACTCGCACATCGTAGATCGCAGCCTCTCGATCCTTCTTCGCCGACAATATGTCAGGGTTGTCGACCAACGCGACCTGCACTGCAGCATCGGGCGACGACGGCAAGCCCAGAAGCGCCGGCGGCGTTTGAAGATCCTGGGGCGGCTCTCCTACGAGCGCGATGTAATTTTCGCGGCTCGCGATCAGATTTGCTTCGGCCTGCTGAAGGTCGCTGCGCGCCAGGGCGAGTCGCGACTCGGATTGCGCAATGTCGGTGCGGGTGAGGTCGCCGACCTCGAATCGGTCGTTCGTCGCCTGAAGATTGACGCCCAGAGCGCGGACATTGGACTGGTTAAGGGATACGATGGCACTGTCGCGGATAACATCCATGTAGGCGGCAACGACCTGGCTGAATATCGACGCCTCAGTGCCGCGCAGGTTCGCTTGACCTGCCTCCACACGTCGCTTCGCGGCATTGATGCCATTGCGGACTGCGCCGCCAGAGTAAATCGGAACGGTCAGCGTGCTGTCGGCCGACAGATTGCGGCGCGCCTGAAACTCGTTCGAACGCACCACGGATTCAGTATAATCCGCACCGGCAACCAGTCCGGGTCGTCCTGCCGCTTTCTGGATAGGCACATTTTCGTCGGTTGCGCGCTGACCAGAGCGTGCGCCGGTCAGTGTCGGGTTGGATTGATAGGCCTTCAGCAACGCCTCGCGCAAAGTCCCCGCAGGCGCGGAGCCAGATGCCGTCAACGCGAACACAGCCACCGAAGTGGAAAGAAGGCGTCGCACGGTCATTCCATCTACCTTCAGAAAACAAACCCTTCCGGTTTTGCAAAACCAGGCAGGACAACCATTTCCATGTCGGCAAGGCTTGCCAGTCCGAAAGCCGAACCGCTCTTGCGGCCGGAACACAGGCGCGTGACGCCGCGTTCGACCAGACCGGTGACCAGACGCCCCCCCTCCGCAAGCTGTCCAACGAGCGCGGCAGGCAACTCCTCCACCGCGCCGTCGATCACGATGATGTCATAGGGGCCTTCGCTCGGCGCACCAGCGGCAAGCTGCGCGGACGTGATTTGAACGCCTGCAGCCGCAGCCTTTGCCGCCAGAAGAGAGTCTTCCTCAACCGCTGTGACGATCGCCCCCATTTTCTGCAGCAGAACGGCGGCGTAACCCGTAGCCGCGCCAATCAGCAAAACCTTGTGTCCGGCCTTCACGGCGGCTTCCGTGAGCAAGCGGCCGGTCGCCAGGGGCGGATTGAGCGCCCTGCCCCCGCTCAACTGCACAGCGCGGTCGATATAGGCCATGGCCTTGCGTTCGTCAGGCAGGAAGCTCTCCCGCGGCACCGACGCCATGGCCGCGATGACGGCGGGATCGGTGACGTCGCTGGTGCGCAACTGGCTGTCCACCATCGCGCTGCGCATCGAGGAATATGTCTGTTCCGTAACCATCGTCATCCCGCTTGGCACAACTGTATTGCCAACGCAATACAGCAAATGATCATCTGGTCGTCTAAATCACATGCGCGCGCGCGCCAAGCGCGTTTGCGCTGCGCGCGCGAAAATCTTTGGCCCTGTGGAATTTTCGCGCCGCCCCGGGCCATCGCTTGACTTTGCGACCAAAGCCGCACATTGGCCACACCCCGACCACGGATGGCCCGATGGCGGAGTGGTTACGCAGAGGACTGCAAATCCTTGCACGCCGGTTCGATTCCGGCTCGGGCCTCCACTCGCCGCATTGCGTTCAGATAGTTTGGCGCAGCGGCGTCCGACGGATCGGGCGCCACAGCTACGGGCGTATCTTCCGCCTATCCCTCTAGCGAAATTGCCGGTTACGCAGCTTCGGCCTCCGCATCCGCAGGCGCCAGGCGGATCATATAGTCGAAGGCCGACAGCGCCGCCGTCGATCCTGCGCCCATGGCGATCACGATCTGCTTGAACGGCACCGTGGTCGCGTCGCCGGCGGCGAAGATGCCGGGCTGCGAGGTTTCACCGCGATGGTCGATCTCTATCTCTCCGCGCGGCGAGAGGGCGATCGCGTCCTTCAGCCATTCTGTGTTCGGCACCAGCCCGATCTGGACGAAGATGCCCTCCAACTCGACCTCGTGCAGCGTATCGTGGTTGCGGTCCTTGTAGCTGAGGCCCGTGACCTTCTCGCCATCGCCATGCACATGGGTGGTCAGCGCGGAGGTGATGACCTTGACGTTCGGCAGGCTGGCCAGCTTGCGCTGAAGCACGGCGTCGGCGCGCAGGTCGCTGTCGAATTCGATCAGGGTGACGTGGGCGACGATGCCGGCAAGGTCGATCGCCGCCTCGACGCCGCTATTGCCGCCGCCGATCACGGCCACACGCTTGCCCTTGAACAGCGGACCGTCGCAATGCGGGCAATAGGCGACGCCCTTATTCTTATACTCGTCCTCGCCCGGCACGTTCATCTGCCGCCAGCGCGCGCCGGTGGACAGGATGACGGTGCGGGCCTTGAGCGACGCGCCATTTTCCAGGCGAACCTCATGAACGCCGCCTTCGGTGCGGGCGGGGATCAGCTTCTCCGCCTTCTGCAGGTTCATGATATCGACGTCATACTCCTTGACGTGCTGCTCCAGATTCGCGACGAGCTTGGGCCCTTCGGTGTGGGGCACGGAGATGAAATTCTCGATTCCCATCGTGTCCAGCACCTGCCCGCCGAAGCGTTCTGCGGCGATGCCCGTGCGGATGCCCTTGCGCGCTGCGTAGATCGCCGCAGCAGCGCCAGCCGGGCCACCGCCGATGACGAGTACGTCAAACGGGTCCTTCGCCTTGATCTTCTCCGCAGCGCGCGAGGACGCGCCGCTGTCGATCTTTGCGACGATCTGCTCCAACTCCATCCGGCCCTGGCCGAAGGGTTCGCCGTTCAGGAAGATGGTGGGGACGGCCATCACCTTGCGCTCATTGACTTCGTCCTGAAACAGGCCGCCGTCGATAGCGGTGTGGGAAATACGCGGGTTGAGCACGCTCATCAGGTTCAGCGCCTGCACCACATCCGGGCAGTTCTGGCAGGAGAGCGAGAAATAGGTTTCGAAGGCGAAGTTACCGTCCAAATCCTTGACCTGCTGGATGACCTCCTGCGCGGCCTTGGACGGGTGGCCGCCGACCTGCAGCAGGGCGAGCACCAGCGAGGTGAACTCGTGGCCCATCGGGATGCCGGCGAAGCGGACGCCGATGTCGGTGCCCGTGCGGCGGATCATGAAGGACGGCGTTCGCTTGTCGTCATCCTTGCGGACGAAGGAAACCTTCTCCGACAGCGCGGCAATATCCTCCAGCAGGCCGAGAAGCTCCTTCGACTTGGCGCCATCGTCCAGCGAGGCGACCAGTTCGATCGGCTGGGTGATGTTCGCGAGATAGCCGGTAAGCTGCTGCTTGAGATTGGCGTCCAACATGATGACGATGGCTCCAGAAAATTCAGACGCGGGCCGGCCTTTACTATCCGGGACCGGCCGAAACCGGCCCCGGAAAGATGCGACCCGCAAGGGTTGGGTAGTCTTTAGATCTTGCCGACGAGGTCGAGCGACGGGGCCAGCGTGGCCTCACCCTCTTCCCACTTGGCCGGGCACACTTCGCCGGGGTGGCTGACCCAGTATTGCAGAGCCTTAATCTTGCGGAGCAGTTCGGTCGCGTTGCGGCCAACGCCCTCCGGCGTGATCTCGACGAGTTGGATCGTGCCTTCCGGATCAACGACGAAAGTGCCGCGATCAGCCAGGCCGACGCCCTCACGCAGCACGTCGAAATTCTTCGTGATCGTGTGGTTCTGGTCGCCCAGCATGTAATAGTTGATCTTGCCGATGGCAGGCGAGGTGTCGTGCCAGGCCTTGTGGCTGAAATGCGTGTCGGTAGAGACCGAGAACACCTCTACGCCCAAACCCTGAAGGGTCGGATAGATGTCGGCAAGGTCCTCAAGTTCGGTCGGGCAGACGAAGGTGAAGTCGGCCGGATAGAAGAAGAATACCGCCCACTTGCCCTTGATGTCAGCTTCCGTCACGTCGACGAACTTGCCCTGCTTAAAGGCGGTTCCGGCGAACGGCTTGATGGGTGTATTAAGTACAGACATGAACGCTCCAGTCTCTGTTGTGTGGTGCGAGCATGTATCTAGGGTAGCGGCAACCAATGCCGAAATTGTTTTTCTGGTCCGCAAAGATAGAGAAAATCGATCAGTGCGCAATCGGGGCCTTTTGCGGCGTCACCTGTCGAGCAGGTCCGAAATCCATCTACGCGTCATGTCGCACGCCTCTTCTGCCGTGAAGCTGCTGGTATCGAGACAGAGTTCGAGCCAGAAACCATCGACCAGTGCAGTGATCGCTACCGCAGTAAGCCGCGCTTTGTCCTCCTTTACCCCCGGGTCGCATGCCGCAATCAGATCCTGCATGGCATCGCGATAGGTGGCGTAGATTTCCGCATGCGCCTGCGCGATCGGCGGTGTCGATTTGACAAGGCTCCAAAAGGCGACCCAGGTGGCCAATAGGTCGGGATCTAGGACCGGGGGACGAAAGCTGGCCGTGGCATAAGCGTCCAGACGCGCGCGGGGATCATCACCGGCTTTTTCCGCCGCGGCGTCCATGGCCTCGCCCACACGGCGACCGACATCGCGATAGGTTGCGAGGATCAGCGCCTCTATGCCGTCATAATAATGGGTGAGAAGTCCGGGTGAGACACCGGCCATTGCACAGATTGCGCGCACGGATGCGCCGCCAGCGCCACGCTCGGCCAGACATTTGGCGGTGGCGTCGATCAACGCCTGCCGACGGACATCTGCTGTCTCGCGTACGAAAGATGCCCTGCCCACTCATTCCCCCAAATTGACCCAAGATGTTGCCCCGACACCATATTTAGCCAGGGTTGTGCATCGGGCAAGGGAAAGACATGATTAGTGTGAAATGCAGGATCAAAGCGCCGCTTCAGCCGTTCGCCGATGCAGAATGGAGACCATGATGACACCCACCATAAAAACGCCTCTTATCGCACTGCTGGCGCTGCCGCTTCTTCTGACCGCGTGCGGCAAAGCCGAAGCGCCGACCGGCGACAATGTGGCGGTCAACGCCGCAGCCGCGCCTGCGGATGTAACCAATATCGTCGAGGACAGCGACGCCGCGCCCGCCGGCAACAGCATTGCCGATGCGTCCGCGCTTGCAGGATGGGTCGGGCGATGGACCGGGCCAGAAGGCCTGTTCCTGGATATCAAGCCGTCGAAGGATGGCGCGGCTGGCCGGTTCGCACTGACCATCAAGGATAATCTGGATACGCAGGGCAGCTATACCGGCGTGGCGCAGGATGGCGCGATCGCGTTCGAGCGTGACGGAAAACAGGAAACCATCCGCCCCGGAACGGGACCGGAGACCGGTTTCAAATATCTGATGGACAAGAAAGACTGCCTGATCGTTCAGGAAGGCAAGGAAGGGTATTGCCGATAGCCCCTATGCCCGGAGCGTCTTCCGGGCGGGCCAGAACGCAAAATGGGGGCCGACATTGCTGCCGGTCCCCACTTCCGCTGGTTCGGTTGCTGGCGGCCCTTGCGGGTCTCCGGCGTCCTGCCCGGCGTGCCACGAGCCTTTCTCCTAAGAGCCCGGCGTCGCGTTGCAATGCCATCCCGAAAGCTGGCGATTGCTGGAAACCGCTTCAAAATAATCCGGCGTTCGCTTGCGCGCGCACTTGATCAATCTTCAGCCCGTTTCCTTGCCTTCCCCATCGTTACGGCATCTTGCGATCCCGCGCTTCAGGTTCCGGCACTATCGGGAGATTTCGCGTCCGGTTTCCCGTGTGCGACCCCGGATCGCTCCGTGGTCTTATCCGTCTTCCGATGTCTTGAAGCTGTCATGAAAACCGAGTCGGTCAAAGAGAATTCGCGTGGTTCTTCAAGAAGCTAGCTACGAAAGCTGTGGATTGATGTGGATAAGAGTTCCGCCGTTTCTGGAAACCGGGCGAGATCAAGGAGATCCCGCATCTGCGTAAATATTACACCGTGAGCCAGGCGCGCGCGTTCGCAAGGTCCGACAGGGGGAAAGTCTTCAGTTTCACCGGGAAGGCGAGCGCTGCGGTCGCGGCAAGACTGGCGAGCCAGCCTGTATCCGTAACCAACGCGACGCGGGAAAATGACCCCATGTGCCGCGACGACCAGAAAAGATCCTCCAACCAGATTTCCGGACTGATCCAGCCGATGCTGGTGATGGTTTCGAGAACCGCGATTTGGCCGTGCGCCTTAATCCCGGCCTCCATATCCCGGACCACGGCGCGATAGCTGTCGGCGTCGATACTGCCATCGACCTCAATCTCGAACACGCCCGCCTTGTCGTCCATCCGGTGTTTCAACACATGCCGTCTCCAGTTCCCTTAAAGCATATACCTGTCGGACAGCTTTTGCATCAGTCCGGCGCGCCGCCTCAACGGCCTGTCCCTTAAAAAGACGGTATTTATTTCAACCGTTTGACTCGTTGCCGCAGGTTCATGCGACCCCCGCCATGATGCATGGGTCCACTAACCGAAGTTAAGTACCAGGAAGGAGCAACCCATGCGTACTCTTATACTTTCAATCGCCGCGGCTGCGGTTGCGATACCCGCCACGTTCGCATTGCCGACGGATCAGGCGGAGGCGCGCCGCCACCGCGATCGGGAATATCGCGAATGGCGTGGCCGCGATGGTCGCGATTATTGCCGCAAGTCTGACGGCACAACCGGCCTGATCGTCGGCGGCGTAGGCGGCGCATTGGCCGGGCGCGCGATCGACACCCATGGAAACCGTACCACCGGCACCGTTCTAGGCGCTGCAGCGGGCGCTCTTCTGGGCAAGGAAATCGACAGCAAGCGCCGCTGTCGCTAATCGCCCCTTCAATAGCACAAAAAGGGGCGGTCTGGAATGGACCGCCCCTTTTTTGATTTTAGAGCCGCATTAAAGCCGGCTCAAAACGCTCAGTTGGCGCCCGCAGCAGCGCCGCGTGCTTCCTCAACGTTGAAGGCGACCTTCTGGCCAGCCGAGGTGCCGACGACCTTGCCGTCACGAACGCGCAGGCTGAACGCCTCTGCGCCGGGGTAACGGGTGCCGGAAATGGTCTGGCCCGCCTTGGCTTCCTTCACCTGATACACATAGGTGTAGCCTTCGTGCACGAAACGGCTCTTGCCAGCTTCGTCGGCGATGGCCGGCGCAGCGAGGAAAGCGGAACCGGCAGCACCGGCGAGAACAATCTTGGACAGCATTCGCATGGGTTTTTACTCCTTTGGGAATGCCGATCAAACACCCCGTCTTTTCTTTCGAGGTCGATCTATGGTGCGACGCAGCAGTGGAGCAATCGCAAAAAACGTCCGGACGATTGCACCACGCGCAATCGTCACGCCGCCGTTACGGAAACCGCGCTTATTTCTTAGATAGTTTAACGATGTGCTGGAATTCCTCAGCAGAGACAGGCGAAACGGACAGGCGGGATTGGCGAATCATCTTCATATCAGCCAGCGCCGGATCGGCTTTCATCGTTTTCAGCGACACCGGATTTGCCAATTTATCCCGCGCCGCAACATGCACGGCGATCCATTTTCCACTGTCATCCGTGCTGTCTGGCGTTGCTTCTTCCACGATCTCCATCACGCCGACGGCCTCCAGGCCGATATTGCTGTGATAGAAAAAAGACAGGTCGCCCTTCTTCATCGCCTTCATATTGAGTTGCGCCTGATGGTTGCGGACGCCGTCCCACTCCGCCTTGCCCTTCTTCACCAGATCATCCCAGGAGAAGACGTCCGGTTCCGATTTCATCAGCCAATATTGCATGCACGCATTCCTGTTTCGGGGTCAGGATCGCGGCATAGCGGGACCAGCAGAGCTTGTCCAAGATGACATTTCCGGTGCGTGACGTTAGCATAACGCTCCCCGACCAAGGAGAAATGACCCGTGCCGCAATCCGTTCTGGACGCGATCCCTGTGCTGTCGATGGCGAATAGCGGCAAAGCGGAGTTTGCGCAGGCGATCGGCGACTCCTTTCACCGCTTCGGGTTCGCCATGGTGCGCGACCATGGCATGAATCCGGCGTTGGTTCAGGACGGATGGGCAAAGGCCAAGGCGTTCTTCGCGCTGCCCGATGCAGCGAAACAAGCCTACAGCGCCGCAAGCAATGGCGGCCAGCGCGGCTATACGGCCTTCGGCACGGAGATCGCCAAGGATGCGTCGGAGAACGACCTGAAGGAATTCTGGCATGTCGGGCGCGACTTACCCAAGGGCGATCCGCTGGCCGTCGCCATGCCGCCCAATGTGTGGCCGAGCGAGATTGCGAGTTTTCGCGACACCTTCACCAGCCTTTATGCCGAGTTCGACAGGGTGGGAGGCCTGCTGTTGTCGGCGATCGCCCTCTATCTCAATCTGCCGGAAGACTGGTTTGCAGAGCCCGTCCATAACGGCAACAGCATCCTGCGCCTGCTCCACTATCCACCCGTTTCCGCCGACGCGCCTGGTGTCCGGGCAGGCGCGCATGAGGACATCAATCTCATCACCCTGTTGCTGGGCGCAGAGGAAGGCGGCCTGCAACTGCTGACGCGCGATGGCGAGTGGATGGCCGTTACGCCACCGGAGGGTGCGCTAGTCGTCAATGTCGGCGACATGCTGCAGCGGCTGACCAACCATGTCCTGCCGTCCACCAGCCACCGCGTCGTCAACCCGCCGCCTGAACGGCGCGGCGTTTCCCGTTACTCCATGCCCTTTTTTCTGCATCTACGGCCGGATTTCATGATCGACGCGCTGCCCCAATGCGTGAGCGAGGCCAATCCGCGCCGCGATCCGCCCATCAGCGCGCATGACTATCTGCGCGAGCGGCTGATACAGATCGGCCTCATAAAGGCCTGAGCGCTACTTCCGGCTGCGGCACATGGTGATGCCGATATTCTCGCCGCGTTCACTGAGCGCGAGCTTCACGATCTTCACCTCGACGCGGTCGACCTTGCCGTCCTGCAGGAACACGGTGTCGATGATATGCTCGGCCACCGCCTCGATCAGGGTGAAATGCTGGTCCGACGGAATGGCCCCCGTCGCCGCATGTTTAAGGTCCATATAGTTTTTCGAGGCGCGCAGCGGCGTGTCCGGATCATAATGATCCGCCATTTTAAGCCGCGCCCGGATGGAGATGCGCAGCGGCTGCGGAAGATGCGTCTCTTCCGAATAGATACCGGTAAGCACATTGACGTCGAGATTCTCGACCTCAAGGATCAGATAGTCTTCGTTCTGCAATTCCATGATGCCATGCCCGTGATGGGGAGGCGCACGCCGACCCAATTGTTTTTACTTTTCATTTGAACGTGGGGCGCTAAAGCCCCGCGCTTCGGGGCGCTCATGCCCCTTTGCACGCGGAACAGCAAGACTTGGCAACGATTCTCCCTCTCCAGTCCCAGACGACGATCGCGATCGAGCAGTTGCTCGACGCCGCCTTCGGCACGGACCGGCGAGGCCGAACCGCCTATGCCATTCGCGATGGCGTGGAGTGGCTGCCGGAATTGTCCTTTGCCGCGATCGACGACAGCGGCGCGCTGGTCGGCACGCTGCAGAGTTGGCCCGTGGCGCTGCGCCGCGCGGACGGAAGCGCCGATCCGCTGGTCATGGTCGGCCCTGTCGCCGTCATGCCGGACCAGCAAGGCGGCGGATATGGCCGGGCGTTGATGGATGCCGTCGTGGCGCAGGGTCGCGCGCAGGCGAGCGCTCCGCTGATGATGATCGGCGATCCGGAATATTATGGCCGCTTCTGGGACTTCTCGGCGGACAGCACTGGCGCCTGGACTGTGCCCGGACCAGTGGAGATGCGGCGCCTTCTGGCGCTTTCCGTAGATGGCCGACCGATACCTAGGGAGGGTATGCTCGGCCCCCGCCAGAAGGTCACGGCCTGAAACTTCCCTTTTGCGTTCGCGCGTCCGGCACCCTATCTCCCCTCCATGCCGATGGATGCCCAGCCCGACCTAGCCACGCTTTCGCTGAGCGATATCGCGCGCCTGCTGCAGGAGAAGAAGCTGCCGCCGGTCGAGCAATGGAACCCGGACCATTGCGGTGACAGCGAGATGCGGATCGCGCGCGACGGCACCTGGTTCCATCAGGGATCGCCTATCGGGCGTGAGGCGATGGTGCGCCTTTTCTCCACCATATTGCGGCGAGAGGCCGATGGTTCCTTCGTCCTAGTGACGCCGGTCGAGAAGCTGTCGATCGAGGTGGAGGATGCCCCTTTTGTCGCGGTTGAGGTCAAGCGGGAGGGCGAAGATCGCGAGGCCAGCCTGGCCTTCCGCCTGAACACGGGCGACATAGCGATCGCGGGTCCCGACAATCCCCTGTCGATCCGGCAGGGAGAGGATGGGCCGCATCCCTATCTGAAAGTGCGCGGAGGGCTGGAAGCGCTGATCGCGCGGAGCGTCTATTACGAACTGGCCAATATCGCCCTTGAGGAAGAAGCAGAGACGCCGGGGGTATGGAGCGGTGGCGCGTTCTTTCCGCTGGAAGGCGACGCATGACGCTTGCAGACCGGTTGCGGACGCAGCTTGCAGCGGGCCACGCACAAGGGAATTATCTGACGCCGCAGGAAACACGCGACCCGCGCATCGACAAGGACATTTCCCTGGCACCTGCAGCTGTTCTGGTGGCGATCACAGACCGGCCGGAGCCGGGGCTGATCCTCACCCAAAGATCAGCGGCGCTGCGCAAGCATCCTGGTCAGATAGCCTTTCCCGGCGGGCGTGTGGATCAAGCGGACGCAGGCGAGATCGCCGCGGCATTGCGTGAGGCGGAGGAGGAAATCGCCCTGCCCCGCGACGCCGTCGACGTCATAGGCATATCCGACCGCTATCATACGTTCACGGGCTTCAATATCGTGCCGGTTCTGGGCGTCGTGCCACCAAACCTCCCTCTTGTCGCGCAGCCCGGCGAAGTCGAGAGCTGGTTCGAACTACCGCTTTCCTTTGCGCTCGCGCCGGAGAACCGCGTACGCAAGAGCGTCGATTTTCAGGGGTCTGCGCGCCATTATTATGAAATCCTTTGGCAGGACCGCCGCATCTGGGGCATAACCGCCGCCATCCTTGCTAACCTTTCCCGACGCCTTGGCTATGACCGCGCCGACGCTGCCTGACGCGCCATGGCGACATCGGCCAGGGCTTGATCGCTTGCTCGGTGCTCTGGGCGCGCGGGACGGCGCAGCGCGGTTCGTCGGCGGGGCGGTGCGCGATACGCTGCTCGGGCTTCCCGTTGAAGACATAGATATTGCGACGATCCACGAGCCTCACGAGATCATCGCGCGGATCGAGGCGGCGGGCATCAAGGCCGTGCCGACGGGCATTGCCCACGGCACTGTAACGGCCGTTATCGAGGGCAAGCCGGCGGAGGTCACTACCTTGCGCCGCGATGTGTCGACCGACGGACGGCGCGCGACCGTGGCCTTTACCAAGCAATGGCAAGAGGATGCAGCCCGGCGGGACTTCACGATCAACGCGCTTTACGCTGACCCGCTCACTGGCGAGATCAGCGATTATTTCGGCGGCGTCGCTGACCTAGCCGCCCGCCATGTGCGCTTCATCGGCAAGGCTGAGGATCGGATCGCCGAGGATCATCTGCGCATACTGCGCTATTTCCGGTTTTTGGCCCGCTTCGGTAGCGGAGAGCCGGACGCCGAAGCCTATGCGGCATGTGTCGCCCAGGCCAACAGCCTGATGGCCTTGTCGCGCGAGCGCATTGCGGACGAATTGCTCAAGCTTCTGGCGACGACCGATCCCGCACCGGCCATTGCTCTCATGGTGGACGGCGGCATCCTGACGCCCGTCTTGCCCGAGGTCACGGAGGCGAGCGTCAAGCGCCTGACCGCATTGATAGACCGCGAGGAGCAGGCGGGCGTTGAAGGTTCAGCGTTACGGCGCTTATGCGCTCTTCTGCCCCTGGACGCAGCGGCGGGCGAAGTCGTGGCTGCACGGTTGAAACTCTCCAATCGGGCGCGAAAGCGGATCGCACTCGCGCTGTCATCCGAAGGCGCTGGAACAGGAACGATCGAAGCGCTCGCCTATGGCATCGGCGTCGAGGGTGCGATCGATCGCATTCTGCTGAACGAAGTGACGGACCCCGCTGGCGTGAAGGCGCTTACTGGATGGCAGCGTCCAGCATTGGGCGCGACGGGCGGTCATCTTATTGCGCGTGGGCTGACCGCTGGACCGGACATCGCCAAGGCCCTGAAAATCGTCGAGGATCAGTGGATCGCCGAAGGTTTCCCCGGCCAGGCCCGCGTCGATGAGATCGTCAGTCAGACCGTCTCGAAGTTCCAGCGCGCCCGCCAATAGTCATAGGCGGCCTGTTCCGGCATGGCTTGCGCGAAATAATAGCCCTGCCCCTGCCAGCACCGCAGCTTTTGCAGCGTCTGGGCGAGCGCCTGGGTTTCTATGCCTTCCGCCGTAACGTTCAGGTCAAGCGAGTCGGCGAGCGAGAGGATAGCGCGGACGATGGCGTCCTTGTCCCGATCCATGAGCATGCCGGACACGAAGCTGCGGTCGATCTTGAGCGAATCGAGCGGCAAGCTCTGCAAGCTGGCGAGGTTGGAAAAGCCGGTGCCGAAATCGTCCATGGCGATCGAGACGTCCAGGCCCTTCAGCGCGCCCAGAACATGCCGCGCTTTTTCCGGGTCCGCGATGATCGCGCTTTCCGTCAGTTCGATGGTCAGGCGCTTTCCCGACACACCACCGAAGCGCAGCGCTTCTTCCACGATCGAGGGGACATCATCACGAGCCATCTGGATGGCGGACAGGTTGACGTTAACGCCCACGGGAAGCGCTTCGCCATGGGCGCGGTCCCAGCGGGCAAGTGTCTGCACCGCCTCATACAGCGCCCAGCGGCCGAGCGGCACGATCAGACCGGATTCCTCGGCGACGGGAATGAATTCGGTCGGCATGACCTCTCCTAGTTCAGGGTCCTCCCACCGGGCAAGCGCCTCGAAACCGGTGACTTCACCGGTGCGCAGGTGGACAAGCGGCTGAAACGCGAGGGTCAGGCCACCATTTGCCAGGGCCTCCCGCAAGCGGCTTTCCATGGTGAAGCGATGGTGCGCTTCCTTCAGCGCGCCGACGCGATAGATTTCCAGCTTGCCCGTTTTCTTGGCGACCTTGACCGACGATTGCGCCTGTCGGACGATGTCGTCCGGATCATCGCCGGGCGTATTGGACAGCGCGCATCCGATCGCGCAATCGACGCCGATCTGCAGATTCGACAGGCGGATGGGGACGGAGAGGCTATCGTTGATCCGCTGGACAATGTGCAGCGCGTCGGACAGGCCGTTGTTCAGCCGCGCGAATATCGCGAACTCATTGCCGCCGATGCGGGCGAGCACGTCCCCCTGACGTAGGCTGGACTTCAGGCGCTTCGCCACGGTGATTATGAGTTCGTCGCCAGCCAAAGGCCCCAGCGATTCATTGATCCGGCTGAAGCGGACGAGGTCGACGGCAAGGACAGCGTAGCCGCATTCGGGCGGCCAATGCCCATTGGACAGGCGATCGTCGATCTCCTCGCCAAATCCGGTGCGGTTGGGCAATGCGGTGAGGCTGTCGGAGAGCAATTCGCGGCGCAGGTTGCGTTCCGTCTGGCGCTCGCTGCTCCGGTCTATCGCAGTGAAGAGAAGCTGCGCGACGCCATTGCCCCCCCTTGGCAGGCGACCGAGATTGCATGCGAGAAATTCCGGGCCAAGCTTGCCGTCGCGGCGTATTTCGAAGCTGTCGGATGCGCGATCCGAAGCCTGAAACTCCAATATCCGGCTGTCCCAGCTCGTATCCGTTCCGGCTATTGAGCGGCCCTTGCTCACGCCTGCATCCGGGAAAGCGGCGGCGAACAAATCATTGGATTGTTCGATATGAAAGTCATCGTTGCGGATCGACACGATCGCGGCGGCATGGGGCAGCGCGTCGAGCCAGCCTACCCGTTGAAAGGCAATCGCTTTTTCAGCGGGCGCATGGAGAGGAGCGGCGTCGAAATCCGCACTTTCCCCTGTCCATGATCTTACCGGCATGCCGTCCATGCAGACTAGATACGGCACGAACGTAAATTTTTGTAAAATCAAAGATATGTCCGATCCGGCGCGGAAACCGGAGGGACAGATTTTCAGCCGAAGCGGTTGTCGCGGGGGAAGCCATTGGGCGGCATCCGGCCAGCCGCGCCGCGCGTGACGCGCCACGGAGTCATGTCGGCCTCAGTCCGCGTGCGGCCGCTTTCGCCACCCATCGCCCAGCTCAGGCCATCCTCCATGCGGAAGGTGATGGCATCGGACAGGCCGCCATCGCGGTAGCGCTGGAGTTGAACCCCCTGCCCGCGCGCCATTTCGGGCAGTTCCGAAATGCGGAACACCAGCAGCTTGCGGTTGTCGCCGATGACGGCCACGCTGTCAGCTTCCGGCACGACGGGCCGGATGATGCGAAGCTTGGCGCCGGTCCGGATATTAACGACCTGCCGCCCCTTGCGGGTCTCGGCGATGATATCGTCCATCGCCGCCAGGAAACCGCGCCCGTCGGAGGCCGCAAGCAGCAGCTTCCCGCCCGGTTTCGCCACCATCAGCGCCAAGATCTCCGTCGCATTGTCGAGGTCGATCATCAGCCGCACTGGCTCGCCAAAGCCACGGCCGCCCGGCAGCTTGTCTGCGCCCAGGGTATAGAAGCGCCCGTCCGATCCCGCGAGCAATAGCTTGTCGGTCGTCTGCGCGTGGAACGCATGGGCAGGACCGTCGCCCTCCTTGAATTTCAGCGTATCGGCGGCGGCAAGGTCGCGATGGCCGCTCATCGCGCGTATCCAGCCGCGCTGCGACAGGATAATGGTGATCGGCTCCTTCTCGATAAAGGCCTCGATCGGGATCAGCTTGGCGGGGCCAGCCTCCTCTACCAGCGAGCGGCGACGGCCGAGGTCCGTTTCCGGCGCATAGCGCTTGCGCAGGTCTGCCAGGTCACGCTTCAACCGGGTGCGCTGGCGGGCGGGGCTTTCGACCAGCTTCTGCAGCTCCTCCCGCTCCTTGACTAGCTCCGCATGCTCCTTGCGAAGCTCCATCTCCTCCAGCTTGCGCAAGGACCGCAGGCGCATGTTGAGGATGGCTTCGGCCTGGCGGTCGTTAAGCTCGAATTCCTCCATCATCACCGCCTTGGGTTCATCCTCGGTACGGATGATCTCGATCACCCGGTCGAGGTTGAGGAAGGCAATGATATAGCCGTCGAGCAGTTCGAGGCGGGCGGCAATCTTGTCCAGTCGGTAGTTGGCTCGGCGGACCAACACGTCGATCTGGTGCGCCAGCCATTCGGTCAGAACCTGCTTCAGGCCCATGACGCGCGGCGTATGGCTGGCGTCGAGGACGTTGAGGTTGAGGCCGAAGCGGTTTTCCAGATCGCTCATCCGGAACAGGCTGTCCATCAGCACGTCAGGATCGACGGCGCGGGTGCGCGGTTCGATGACGATGCGGATTTCGGCGTCGGATTCGTCGCGGATGTCGGCGAGGATCGGCAGTTTCCGGTCGTTTATGAGCGCTGCGATCTGTTCGATCAGCTTCGACTTGGGCACCTGGAAGGGAATTTCGGTGACGACCGCCACCCATGTTCCCCGCCCGCCTTCTTCCTTATGCCAGCGGGCGCGGACACGGAAGGAGCCGCGGCCAGTGGCATAGGCTTCGGAGAAAATAGCGGCATTATCGACCAGCACGCCGCCGGTCGGGAAGTCCGGCCCATGGACGATCTCCATGAGCTGGGCATGCTCGGCAGCGGGATTTTCTATCAGCAGCATCGCCGCATCGATCAGTTCGGCGACATTGTGCGGCGGGATGCTGGTCGCCATGCCGACGGCGATGCCGGACGATCCGTTGGCGAGGAGATTGGGGAAGAGACCGGGGAAAATCTCCGGCTCTTCATCCTCGCCATTATAGGTCGGGCGATAGTCGGTGGCGCCTTCGTCCAGGCCGACCATCAGGTCCGACGCCGCCTGCGTCAGCCGCGCCTCGGTATAGCGCATGGCCGCCGCGTTATCGCCGTCGATGTTACCAAAATTGCCCTGCCCCTGCACCAAGGGCGTGCGCAGCGAAAAGTCCTGCGCCAGGCGGACCATCGCGTCGTAGACGGACTGGTCGCCATGCGGGTGATATTTGCCGATGACGTCACCGACAACGCGCGCGCATTTCTTGTACGCCGTGGTGTTGCGCGCCGGGGCGGCCGCAGCGGTTCCCGCCGCCGCATCCGCGTTGCTCGGCTCCAGCTTCAACAAGCGCATCGCCCAAAGCAGGCGTCGGTGAACCGGTTTCAGGCCATCGCGCAGGTCCGGCAGCGAACGGGCAGTGATCGTCGAGAGCGCATAGACCAGATAGCGTTCGGACAGGGCGGCGTCGAACGGATGGTCTTTAATGCTGTCGAAGGGGTCACGAAAGTCGCTCATCGTTAACGGCGATAGCAGGGGATTTCATGGGAGGCGAGAGTGCAAAGCGGATGGGCAAATACCGTCTGCCAAAGACGTCATTTTACTTCCGTTCGTTTCGAGCGTAGTCGAGAAACCAGCGCGAGGCTTCTCGACTACGCTCGAAGCGAACGGATCTGGGTGTCCGATCAGAGAAGCATATCGCCGTTTACCACTTCGGCAGAAACCGCCCGTCCGGGTCCCTCGCAATCTCCGCAGCGAACTCGGTGCTGATCCAGTCGCGAAATGCCTTCACCTTGGGCGTGTTGCGGGCATGGTGCGGATTCACGACCCAATAGGCGCGGGTTTCGATGACGTCAGAAGGAACAGCCTCCACGAGCAGGCCCGCCTCAATTTCGGCTTTCCACAGATAGGTGTTGAGAATGGCGATCCCCTGCCCCGCAATCGCGGCACGGCCTTCCATCACCTGGGAATCGAGCGCGATCGACGGCGGGATGACGGAGGCATCCATCTCAACGCCCATGTCGGCGAACCATTCGTGCCACCAGATGTCGTTGGGCGACAGCCGCGGCAGAGCCAGAAGCGCATGCGCATCGGCGATGGGGCCGTTGGCGGAGAGGAAGCCGGGGCTGCACAGCGGCGCGAGGCGGTTATGCGAGAGCAGCCGGGCGTCGAGACCGGGCCACTCGCCCTTCCCGCCCCGGATCGCGACGTCGATCCCGTCGCGCGCGAAATCGACCAGGGAATCCGAAGAGCTGATCCGCACGGCAAGGCCAGGCTGGCGCATCTGGAAACCGCCTATGCGCGTTGCCAGCCATAAATTGGCGAAGCTGTTGGTGCAGCTTATGGTGAGGACGGAGCTGTCCTCACCCGCCAGCGTGGCGAAGCCCTGTCGCATTTCATCGAATGCGCGGATGATGACGGGCGCGAGCGATCGGCCCCGCTCCGTCAGTTGAACCTTCCGCCCGGCCCGGTGAAACAGGCTGACTCCTAGCCGTTCTTCCAACAATTTCACCTGATAGCTGACCGCAGCCTGGGTCATGCCCAATTCCTGTCCGGCGGCGGTAAAATTCTCCAGCCGCGCGGCCGCCTCGAACACTCGAACGGCCGACAGAGGGGGGAGCACAGACATGCTCCATCGATAAATTCTCCTTATGTATCCTGTCCAGTCTTTTGTTGGCGTGCCGTTACGGCTTTCGCCATATGGGCCTTGCCGGACACACCGGATCACACACGAAAGACAAGGATATGCATGACAATGACCACCCCATAGGCAGCAGGTTGGCCGCCGCGCTTTTTGCGCTGCTGCTCAGCTCGACGGTGTTGCTGAGCGCTATCGGCCCGGCGAGCGCTGCGAGCAGCTCGCCAAAGCATGCGAGCGCAAACCTTAGCTTCAGGCCTGTCCTCGCCTGATCTGAAAATCTCGACAACCATTGGAAAATGAAAGGAAATAACGATGCGCGACGAAATAGACGGCCGGATATGGGCCGACAATCATAAGGCCATCTCTGCCGGCCTCGGCGAATTGTTCAAGGCGATCATGGAGGCTTTCCGTGTCCTGAACCGGATCGAATATGCTGCCCCCTGGCGCGCAGTGGCCGGACGCGCCACCAAGTGACGGTCGATCCGCGAATTCAGACCCCGGCGTAGTCCAGGGTCCGGGTGGCACAAGCCCGGATCCTGATCTGCGCCGGGGTTACATTGATAACAGCGATATGAGCCGGATGGCCGTGGCGGAGCGAGCCTAGTTCAAAGCCCGTCGATCAAATCGCGTCAGCAAGAGCGCTGCTCCGTCTGTCAAAGCAAAAGTGAAGACTAAAAACGCGATCAGGATCAATAAAATTCCGCCAAGAACAGAATAAAAATATAGCTCAACCTGCCCAACAGGTCTTTCAACTTCCTCACCCACAGAAAACCTCTCCAATTGAAGCGATTCAACTGGTTAAAAATTATAGTTAACGATCGAATCGGTGGAGCGTGTATTAATAGCGGCGAATAATAGGAGATTCCCGACTTTCCGCCACCGGTTTCCCGACCGAAATGGTAGTGGAAAAACGAGCCACATGATTCTGAAGGACTTTATTTTACGTAAGCGATTTGGCAGCGCGTCAATGAGTCGGCTCCGAGCGAAAATCGCTTGAGGCCCGGTTAGCGCGCCGGTTCGACTTCTCTGCTTGCCTCTGCGGTTTTGCCGCTACTCGCCAGACGCCCCGTGAAGCATTTGCGCCACCAGATGACGTCCTGCTTCTCTACGCTGTCCATCATCTTGCGCCAGCGACGCTTGCGCTCGTCGAGCGGCATAGCCAGCGCTTTCAAGATCGCGTCGGCCATTTCCTCTGGCGAATAGGGGTTGATAAGCAGCGCGTCCTTGAGTTGAAGCGCAGCGCCGGCGAAGCGGGAGAGAACCAAAACCCCTGGGTCCTCCGGGTCCTGTGCCGCGACATATTCCTTGGCGACCAAGTTCATCCCGTCGCGCAGCGGTGTGACGAGGCCAATTCGGGCGGCACGGTAGATGCCTGCCAACCGGTCGCGCGGATAGCCCTGGTTCACATAACGGATCGGCGTCCAGTCGACGTCGCTATATTCCCCGTTTAACCGCCCGGCGAGGGAGTCCAACGTGGCGCGGATCTCCTGATAACTTTCCACCTCCCCACGTGAAGGCGGCGCGATCTGCAACAGCACGACATTGCGATGGCAGTCCGGATTGTCCTTAAGCAGGCGAGCATAGCCGTTAAAGCGCTCCTCCAGCCCCTTGGAATAATCGAGCCGGTCGACACCGACGATTAGGGCGCGGCCCTGCATCGAGGTCGCGACCTGCTCGCGCATGATCGCGGCCTCTTCTGTATTGCTTGAAGCGACGAACTCCTGCGTATCGATCCCGATCGGGCAGGCGACGGCCTGGATCGTTCGGTCGCCTACAGTAATGAAATCGCCATCGACCGTGCCGCCCATTTCCTTTTCGACATAGTGGCGGAAGGATTCCAGCCATTCTTCTGTGTGGAAACCGACCACGTCATAGGCGAACAGCGTCTCCACCAGCTTGCTGTGATGCGGCAGCGAGACCAGCAAGCGCGTCGGCGGCCAAGGGATATGGAGGAAGAAGCCGATCCGGTTCTTGTGCCCCCGCGCCCGCAACATCTCGCCCAACGGGATCATGTGATAGTCATGAACCCAGACGATGTCCTCCGGCTCGATCAGCGGGCTGGCGGTATCGGCGAAACGCTCGTTGACGCGGTTATAGCCGCCCTCAAAATCGCGGGCATATTCGGCCAGGTCGATGCGGAAGTGGAAGAGCGGCCACAGCGTCTTGTTGGCATAGCCGTTATAATATTCGTCGACATCCTGCTCTTCCAGATCGATGGTCGCGGTCTTGACGCCGAAATCCTCGTTGAATGCGATCTGCCCAGTGAACTTCTCCGTCGTCTCTCCCGACCAGCCGACCCAGATGCCCCGGCTCTCACGCAAAGCCGATGACAGGGCAACCGCAAGACCGCCCTGTTCCGCGCCAGTCCCAGGGCGTTTGACCCGGTTGGATATCACGATCAGGCGGCTCATCGGCATTCACTCCACGGCTTGCTCAGCAGGACGGCGCAGTTGATGATGCCGACGAGCGAATAGGTCTGGGGATAATTCCCCCACAACTCTCCCGTGTCTGGGTCGATGTCCTCCGAAAGGAGGCCCGCCGCCGTTCGCCGCGACAGCATTTCCTCGAACAGGGTGCGCGCCTCGGCCTTGCGCCCGGTTCTATACAAAGCCTCTATCAGCCAGAAGGTGCACACGTTGAACGCTGTAACAGGTGCGCCGAAATCATCCGGGGCTGAGTAGCGAAGCATGTTGGAGCCGCGCCGCAGGTCCTTTTCCAGCGCGACCAGCGTACCTGTGAACTTGGGATCGTCAGCGCCCAGGAAGCGCAGGTCCAGAAGCTGGAGGAGGGAGGCGTCGCGGGCGTCATCCTCGAAATTCGCCGACAGCGCATCGCTGTCCGGGCGCCAGGCGGCGGTGAGGATCGTCTCGCGCATCGTCGCTGCCCGATCGGCCCAGTAGGTTTCCCGATCGGTAAGGCCCAGCGCATTGGCCGCATGGGCAAGGCGGTCACACGCCGCCCAGCACATGACGGCGCTATAGCTATGGACGTGCAGACGCGTGCGTAATTCCCACAGGCCGGCATCGGGCTGGTCATAGACCTGCCACGCGCGCTCGCCGACGGCCTCCAGCGCTTCAAAATCCGCTTTTCCGGCCATCCGCAGCAGGCGTTCGTCGATAAACCCCTGCACGGAGGACAGAACGATCTGGCCATAGGCGTCATGCTGAACCTGGCTATATGCGGCATTACCGACACGCACTGGCCCCATGCCGCGATAGCCGGGCAGGCTTTTTGCCTCCCATTCCTCCAGCGTCGCGTTGCCACGCACGTCGTAGAGCGGCTGGATATGACCACCCTTCGCGCCGTCGACGATGTTGCGCAGATAGGCCAGATAGCCCTCCAGCACGTCCAGCGCGCCGAGGCGGTTGAGCGCCTCCACCGTATAATAGGCGTCGCGGACCCAGCAGTAGCGATAGTCCCAGTTCCGTCCGCTATCGGCATGCTCGGGAATGGAGGTGGTGAGCGCCGCAACGATCGCGCCGGTTTCCTCATGCTGGCAGAGCTTGAGCGTGATCGCGGAGCGGATCACCGCCTCCTGCCATTCCGGCGGGATGGCGAGACCGCGCACCCAGAGCTGCCAATGCTGTACGGTTTCCTCGTACATCCGTTCTACGGCAGGGCGCAGCGCGTCGGAGAAGCTCTCGTCCGGTCCCAGAAAGAAATGGGTGATATGCTCCAGCCGGAAAAAGCTTTCCTGACTGATCAGACCGATGGGCGCGTCCGTGGTGAGACGCATCGCCATGTAGGACAGCACCATGCGGACATGGTTGGAGCCGTAGGTGATCGGCACCGGTTCCGCATTCCAACTGGTGGTCGGGCGCAGCCTTATGCGGATGCGGGGTGACCCGGCGACCGGCATCACGATCCGCGCGAAGGCGACCGGGCGATACATGCGCCCCTTGTGCGGATGACGCGGGCAGAAATCGTAGGTCTCGATCGCGTTGCCGTCCTTGTCCGTCTGGCGCGTCATCAGGACAGGCGTGTTGCGGACATAGGCCTGCTCGACCTTTACGCAATTCTCCAGCTCGATCGCCCAGAAGCCGCGCGTATCCTTGTCCTCATAATCCCCCTCATCCAGCAGGGCGGAGAAGACCGGGTCGCCGTCGACGCGTGGGACGCAGGCCCAGATCATTCGGCCCGCGCGATCGATAAGCGCGGAGGCCTGGCAATTGCCGATGGGCCAGAGGTCGAGATTGCTCTGGTCCACCGGCTTGTCGGTGGTCGAGGGATCGGATTGCGCAACGCTCATCGGTCGCTCCGCGACAGATGCGCTAGGGTTATGGTTTCAGATGGGTCTTTCCAAGCGGGAACATTGGATAATGGCAAACTTCACCCCCGGGAATGGACGCAGGACTTGTGCGCCCGAACCGGTCGGTCAGGGCACTCCCAATAGATAATGCCTAACGGCCCCAACCTGTTCCAAATGCCATTGCGCACTCGTAACGCGCGCCGGGCCGACCAGAATGCCACAGCCGCCCAGCGCCTGCGCGGCCATCATCCCCTCTTCGTCGGTCAGGTCGTCGCCGACGAAAATCGGCATGCCGCCGGCCATGGGCGCGGTCTTCATGAGTTCGGCCACCGCCGTTCCCTTGTCCGCGCCGCCCGGTCGCAGTTCGTAAAGCATCTTGCCAGGCTGAATGATAAGGCCGGTGGACAAAGCCACCTCTTCCGCTAGCACGCGGCAGGCGTCGGTCCACTCCGGTGCGCGACGGAAATGCAGGCCGACGCTCAACGTCTTGCGCTCGACCAGCAGCCCAGGCTTGTCGGCGATGAAATTCGTGAAGATCGCTTCCGCCTCATCAACCGCCTTTAGCCGTTGCGGACCACGCGGCGCATTGCCCGGCTCGGCGAACTCGAGGCCGTGGGTCCCTGACAGCAGGAAATCGCCAAGGCCGAACAGGTCACGCAGGGTCGCCACCGAGCGCCCGCTGACGATCGCGAGCCGTCCGCCCAGCGCATCGCGAGCGTTGGCGAGAAGGCCAATCAGGTCAGCGTCTACCTCCACAGCTTCCGGCACATCGGTCAGCGGCACCAACGTCCCATCGAAATCGAGGAACAGCGATGCACCTTGAAGGAGGGATGTGGGCGGCGGAGGAAGCTGAGCAAGCTTCAGCGGTTCAGGAACAGTCACGGATGCTATGGTGGGGGGCGAAAGGGCGGAAGGCAACGGGGAAGGCAACATTTCCCTGCCGCTTCCACCATCTTCTTGGGCAGCAGTCGGATGACGGCTTGCGCCTTAATGTCATAAAAGCGTAACACGCCGCCTTTCCGGCTCACAAGTGGACCAATTCCATCCGTCAGATTGCCGCCTTGCCCTATCGCACTCAGGGAAATGCGATCGATGCGCCTGTGCGCGTGATGCTCGTCACCTCCCGCGGCACGAAGCGGTGGGTGATCCCGAAGGGCAATCCCGTGGCAGGCATCGCCGCGCATACCGCCGCATCCATGGAGGCGGAGGAGGAAGCCGGCGTTCGCGGGCTGGTCTGTCCGACGCCGCTCGGCTCCTATCGCTATCGCAAGCGCCGCCAGAATGGCGCGTCCCTGATGCTGGATGTCGATGTCTTTCCCCTGGCCGTCAGCCAGGAACTTGGCATGTGGAAGGAGCAGGGTGAGCGGGAGCGCCGCTGGTTCAGCCTGGCCGATGCCGCAGCGGCCGTGGACGAGCCGGACCTGCGCGATCTCATCCGGTCCTTCGGCCCCGCCGAATTCAAGGCCGCCGCCCAGCGCAATGGGCTCCTCACCACCGTCGCCCAGAAATCAAAGGTCAGTCATATGTTCGCGTGGTTCCAGCGGCTGTTGCCCAAAACCGGCAATTTCTTCGAGATGTTCGAAGCGCACGCCGTCACCATCGTCGCCGCCGCCGATGCGATCGCCCGGCTGCTGCAGGATGGCGGGCGCGACCATATTCGCGAGGTGATCGAACGCGAGCATGACGCCGACGAAATCATTCGCGAAATGCTGCGCACCGTGCGCGAGACATTCCTGACACCGTTTGACCGCAGCGCCATCACCAGCCTGATCGGGTCGATGGACGATGCGATCGACGAGATGCAGGCCAGCGTCCAGGCGATCGACCTCTATGAAGTCACCCATTTCGAGCGGGAGATGAAGGATATGGCGGCGATCATCGTCGACGCCGCCCGCCTGACCGCCGAGGCGATGCCGCTGCTGCGTGACGTGGGGCGCAACGGCCCCCGCCTGCACGAGCTGACCGAGCGGCTGGTGCGCATGGAAAGCCATGCCGACGAGATCCACACCGCCGGCGTGAAGCGCAGCTTCAAGGAGCATGGCGCAACCGATACGCTGCGCTTCATCGTCCAGCGGGAAATCTACAAGCATCTCGAGCGCATCGTCGACGCGTTCGAGGATGTCGCGAACGAGATTGACGGCATCGTCATCGATCATGCCTGATCGGACACAGCGCGATGTATGAACTTGCCCTGCCGCTGCTCATCGGCCTTATCGTCATCGCGCTTGCGTTCGATTTCCTCAACGGGCTGCATGATGCGGCAAACTCGATTGCGACGGTGGTGGCCACCCGGCTGCTGAAGCCCGTTCACGCCGTGATCTTCGCCGCCCTGTTCAACTTCGCCGCCTATTTCCTGACGATCGCCTATCCCAGCCTGCACAAGGTCGCGGACACGATCGGCCAGGGGCTGATCGACCGGAATTTCGTGACCCCGGCCGTCATATTTGGGGCGCTGGTCGGCGCGATGTTCTGGAACGTGCTCACATGGCTGCGGGGCATCCCTTCCTCGAGCAGCCACGCGCTGGTCGGCGGGATGATCGGATCGGGCGTCGCTCATGCCGGCCTGACCGGCATCAAATGGGCGGGGTTGAACAAGACGCTGATCGCCATCGTCCTGTCCCCTACGCTGGGCATGATCCTCGCCATGGCCGTCATGCTGCTTACGAGCTGGCTCTTTCGCCGAAGCTCTGCGGTGGGCGCGGAAAGAAGCTTTCGCATTCTCCACCTGCTGTCTTCGGGTGCCTATTCGCTGAGTCACGGTCTGAACGATGCGCAAAAGACGATGGGGATCATCACCGTTCTGCTCTATTCGACCGGGCATCTGAGCGGCGCATTCGCCGTGCCGCACTGGGTGGCGATCAGCTGTTATATCGCCATTGCTCTGGGCACACTCACCGGCGGATGGAAGATCATCGAGACGATGGGATCGCGCATCACCAAGCTGTCGCAGCATCAGGGATTCAGCGCCTCGCTGGCGGGATCCATTGTCCTGTTCACTGCGTCCGCGCTCGGCATTCCCGTATCGACCACGCATACGATCACCGGGGCGATCATCGGCGCGGGAACCGCGCGCCGCGCCTCGGCCGTGCGTTGGGGCGTCGCGGGCAATGTCGTTGCCGCATGGGTCATCACCATTCCGGCGTCGGCTGCGGTCGGCGCCTGTTTTTACTGGCTGACGCTGCTGTTCTGATACGGCCTTGGGCTATGGGCGCCTCCACCCTCCGCCCCATTTGCACGCCCTCCAATATTGGTTTATGGGCCAGACCGACCAGCCCCGGTGCTCGCCGATCAATTCGTGATTCGCGTGCCGGGGCCTCTTATTTTTGCAGACAGGAACCAGAGTATGGCCCGTCGCCGCCAGATCTACGAAGGCAAGGCAAAGATCCTGTATGAGGGTCCCGAGCCCGGCACGATCATCCAGTATTTCAAGGATGACGCCACCGCGTTCAACGCCCAGAAGAAGGGCACGATTTCCGGCAAGGGCGTCCTCAATAACCGCATTTCCGAGCATATCTTCACGCTGCTCGGCCAGATCGGCGTGCCCACGCACTTCATCCGCCGCCTGAACATGCGCGAGCAGTTGGTGCGTCAGGTCGAGATCGTGCCGATCGAGGTTGTGGTGCGTAACGTCGCCGCCGGCACCCTCTCCAAGCGCCTCGGCATCGAGGAAGGCACGCAGCTTCCCCGCACGCTGATCGAATATTGCTACAAGGACGATGCGCTGGGCGACCCGCTGATCTCCGAAGAGCATATCGCCTGCTTCGGCTGGGCCAGCCAGGACGAGATGCACGACATCGCCGACATGGCGATCCGCATCAACGATTTCATGTGCGGCCTGTTCGCGGGCATCGGCATCCGCCTGATCGACTTCAAGCTGGAGTTCGGACGGTTGTGGGATGGCGATTTCGCCCGCCTGATCCTGGCCGACGAGATCAGCCCGGACGGCTGCCGCCTGTGGGACATGGAAACCAACGAGAAGCTGGATAAGGACCGTTTCCGTCGCGATCTTGGCGGTGAAGTTGAAGCTTATCAGGAAGTTGCGCGCCGTCTTGGTCTGCTGCCCGAGGGTGCGGACACGACCGTTCTGGATCTCGACACGCATCGCAAGAAGCGGGGCGGCTAAGCAAGCTACTTTCCTACATCCGTTCGCTTCGAGCGTTGTCGAGAAGCCTTGCGCTGGTTTCTCGACAAGCTCGAAACGAACGGGTGGGATTACAGTCTGACTGAGACCTTAGCTATTCGTGCGGGCGGATCGTGCGGTTCAACGTCTCGACAACTTCGGCGATCGGTTCGGTCACGGTGACGCTGCGTCCCTCGCCAAAGCGGATGCGCGTGCCATCCGTGACGGAAGAGATGAAAGTGACCTGAGAGGCATTCACAGCCGTCTCGACCCGGTCGACGCCGACGAACATCACGATCATACTCGCTCTCCTATCTTATTGGGAGAGCATCCTAGCCTGCGGATTGGAATATGCGAGCTGTCAATCGCCGCCCGATCCCTATTTCGCCGCTTTTTTCGCGGCCATCGCCGCCCGGAATTTCGCGGCCCAACCGGGGATCATCGCCTGCTTGCCGCGCGCGACGGCGAGCGAATCGCCCTCTACATCCTTGGTCAGGACCGATCCCGCCCCGACGATTGCCCCGTCGCCGACCTTCACCGGCGCGACCAGCGCGCTGTTGGAACCGATGAAGGCCCCTGCGCCAATCTCCGTCCGATACTTCAGAAAGCCGTCATAATTGCAAGTGATCGTCCCCGCGCCGATGTTCGCGCCCGCCCCAACACTGGCGTCGCCAATATAGGATAGGTGATTGGCCTTCGCCCCTTCGGCGAGAGTCGCCTTCTTGATCTCGACGAAATTGCCGACCTTCGCCTTGCGGCCAATGTCCGCGCCAGGGCGCAGCCGCGCATAGGGGCCGATCTCAGCCTGACTCCTGACGGTCGCGCCCTCGATATGGGAGAAGGCGTGGATGACGACATTGTCTTCCACGACCACGCCCGGGCCGAACACCACATTGGGCTCCACCACCACATCGCGGCCAAGCACCGTGTCGTGGCTGAAGAATACCGTATCCGGCGCAACCAGCGTCACCCCGTCGCGCATCGCCGCCAGCCGCCGCTGCGCCTGCCATGCCGCCTCGACACCCGCCAGTTCGATCCGGCTGTTGACCCCAGCCACCTCGATCGCGTCGGTCTCGATCACCGCACTCTGGCCGCCCGGCAGCATGACGATGTCGGGCAGGTAATATTCGCCGGCTGCATTCTCGTTCCCAATGCTGTCGAGCAATACGAACAGGTCGGTCGAGCGCACCGCCATCAGGCCGGAATTGCAGAGCGTCACGGCGCGCTCCACCTCGCTCGCATCCTTATACTCGACCATCTTTTGGATGACGCCCTGCCCATCCGCGATGATCCGACCATAGGCAGCAGCGTCGGTCGGGCGGAAACCCAAGACAACGGCGCGCGGTTCGTCACCCCGGTTCAGGCGATCGACCATCGCCTTCATCGTCGCGGCGCTGACCAGCGGCACGTCGCCATAGAGGATCAGCACATCGCCTGCGAAACCGGAAAGCGCGTCATGCGCCTGCGCGACCGCATGGCCGGTGCCGAGTTGCTGCTCCTGCATTGCGACGGCAACGCCCATGCCAGCGACGGCGGCCTCGACTTGCTCTCGCCCCGCGCCCACAACGACCACCTGACGTTCCGGCGACAGTTCGGCTGCGCTCGCCAGCAGGTGCAGCAGCATCGGCCGCCCGGCGACGGAATGCAGCACTTTGTGCAGGGCCGATTTCATGCGCGTGCCCTGCCCAGCGGCAAGGATGACGATGGCAAGGGGACGTTGGGGGGAAGAGGTCACTTATGCATTCCTGTTCTGCCCGCCGCCCAGGGACATGAAGTCCCGGGAGAGGGAAAAGATGCCGCCCCTCTGCCATGTTTGGCTTGCCTTTGCCACAGGGCTGAAGGCATGGGCGGCGGCATGGCGCAAATCTCTTTCGACCCAATTCCTTTCGATATCGTAGGCTTCGACCTGGATGGAACGCTGCTGGACACCAGCGGTGATCTGGCCGCAGCGGTGAACTATGCCATTGGCAAGCTGGGCCGTGCGCCCTTCCCCGTGGCGGAGATCAAACCCTTCGTCGGCAAAGGGGCCAAGGTGATGCTGGAGCGCGCGCTGACGGCGTCGGGCGGGTACACGTCGGAGATGCTGGCGGAGTCGCTGCCGGTGCTGCTCGACTATTATGAGCAGAATCTCGCTATCCACACCATACCCTATCCCGGCTTGCTGGAAGCGATGGACGCCCTGGATGCGGCGGGCGTGAAGCTCGCCATCTGCACCAACAAGGCGGAGCGTTTCACGATGCCGCTGATGAAACAGATCGGTCTTGCCGACCGCTTCGCCTCCATCGTCGGCGGTGACACGGTGGGCGTGGCCAAGCCCGACCCGGCCCCAATCCACGCGATGATCGAACGGGCGGGCGGCGGCCGCTGCATCTTCCTGGGCGACACGATCAATGACATTGCCGGCGCATGCAATGCGGGCATTCCGAGCATCGCGGTGAGCTTCGGCTTTGTCGATGGCGCGATCGAGGATCTGGGCGCCGATGCGATCATCGACCATTTCGACGAACTGGTTCCCCTGCTCGCAGGCTGGCCACAGCCGTGACGCTGCGGATCGAGCGGGAGGGCGCGATCGCCCGGCTGCTGATCGACCGTCCGGAGCGGCGCAACGCCCTGAGCCAGGCGATGTGGGAATTGATGCCGGTTCTGGTCCGGGAGGCGATGGAGGACGAGGCTGTCCGCGTTCTCATACTGGGATCGGCCGCGCCGGGCATGTTCTGCGCCGGGGCCGACATCGGCGAGTTTGCGAAAAAGAGCGGCGGGGAAGAATGGCGCATCGCCAATCAGGCCGCCATTCGCGCCACGCAATATGCGCTCGCCCATGCGCCCAAGCCGTTGATCGCCGCCATTGATGGCGATTGCGTGGGTGGCGGATGTGGTCTTGCCATCGCCTGCGACCTGCGGATCGCGTCACCGCGGGCGCGACTGGGCATCACGCCGGCAAAGCTCGGCATCGTCTATTCGCTGTTCGATACCAAGCTGCTGGTCGACTTGGTCGGCCCGGCCCGCGCGAAACGAATCCTGTTCACCGGATCGTTAGCTTCTGCGAAAGAGGCGCTGGCCATCGGTCTGGTGGACGAGGTATCGGACGATCCGATGGCTGCGGCGATGACGCTTGCCCAGACCATTGCCGGAAATGCCCAGCATTCGGTGCGGTCGTCCCAGGCGATCATCCGCCGGATAGTGGACGGTCAGTCCGATGACGACGCCGAAACGTTGGCGATGTTCCGCGATGCGTTCACCAAGCCGGATTTCGCTGAAGGCGTCGCAGCGTTCAGGGCAAAGCGCAAACCGCTCTTCTAAGGTCAGGCAGGGCGATGACCCTTGCGCCATTTCGTCCAAAGGTGCCGCGCCAGCATCAACGGCGGCATCCGCAGCCAGTGCGAACGGACGAAGAAAGCGAAGCGCAGCAGCTTGCGCGTTTCCCGGCCCCAGCCATCGCGGGCCAGAAGGCGGGCGACGAACAGGTGGTCAAAAGCTGTCAGCCCTGATCGATCCTCGCGATAAAGCGCGTCGGCAAGGCGTGTGGCCCGGGCGACGGCTTTGGTCAGGCCGTGCTGCGCAGCGCGAGCTGTAAGGGCCGGCATAGATCTGCATTCCGTAAGCAAACAGTGAATGTCCCACAGGTTGCGCAATCCTCCCGCAAGATCTCCGTCCGCGAACAGATGCGCCGCCGCATGGCAGACGCGATCCTCGGGCGAGAGGATATACAGGCCGTTGTCCAGCCGCACGGCGTCCGCCGTCATCGCCGCCGCGTCGGGCGTCTGCCGCGCGGTGAGGGGAAGGATCGTGTGATGGATGTCGATCATCCGGTCCCGCTCCTTGTGGATCATCGGCGGCAATTCGTGCATCCAGCTCCGATAATAGTCGTCGTCATAGGGATCGGGCTTCACCCAATCCCAGCCAGCGGCGAGGATCGCGGCTTCCACGTCGTCAAGCCGGTCACGCGGCACCAATATGTCGAGATCGCCGATGAAGCGCCCCTCCCCCGCCCACAGACCTGCCGCCACATAGGCGGTGCCCTTCAGCAGGATTACGGGAATGCCTGTTCCCGCCAGTGCGGCGGCGGCGCGGTCGGCCTCCCACAGCGCCTGCCGCGCCTCGCGCCCTGCCTCGTCTCGCGCATCGGCCAGTATCGGCTCAACGGAGGTTGGCACGGGGACGCCTGCGAGCCGGACGGCAAGGGTACCGATCAATCGCTCGGCCCGCGATGCGGCAATCAGGCCATGCCAGTCGTCAGGCGACAACCGGGACGCCTTCGCAGGATCGCGCAGGACGGCTGCCAGCAGCGCGCCGCTCACGCCAGCGCCTCCCATAGCCGGTCGATCATGGCGATCGCCTCGTTCCCGCTGGAAAAATCGATGGCGCGGGCCGGAACGCCGGTCACGAAACGGGTCAGCGCCGTGAAGCCTCGCTCGCCCAGCGTGACATAGTTGGTCGAGGCTTGCGTGAGCCGCATAAACGCCTCGCCCTGTCCGACCTCCCGCACCTCCGGCGCAAAGCCGAAGCGTGGGAAGAGCAGCAGCGCGGGGATCGCGCCTTCGTCCATCCGCGTCACCGCCGACCGATTGGGAACAAGGTGGCGGATGTCGCCTTTGGGCGTATCGCGCATCAGCGGACCAAAACGCTCGGCTGGCGCCTCCCCCTGCATCACGGCGATGGCCTGGTTCTTGAGGCTGACGAGGCGCGGAAAGGCGAATATCTGTCCCGTCGAGGGGTCAAGCAGCGCGAACTCGTCACCCATCAGCCGCCAGCCGCGCTCGCCAAGCTGTGCCGCCAGCGTCGATTTGCCTGACCCGGACTCGCCGGTCATCACCAGCGCGCGCCCATCCTTCTCGACACAGGAGGCATGAAGCAGCAGGTGACGCCGCCAGCCGAGCGCCATCTGCATGTTCATGCCCATTTCTGCCGCCAGCAAGCCATGGGCGAGCGCCATCGGCGCGGCGTCGGCCAGCATGTGATCGCCGCCGATGAACACGGAGGGTCGGATGAAGCGCCGCCATGGCCGGGTCGGCTCCAACCGCACAGTGAAATCGGCTATGCCGTCCTCCGGCTGAGGATAGGCGGCATAGAGCCTAGCGAGATCGACGATCGGCTGCGGCCAGGCCGAGCCGACACGGAAAACTGCCGGGCCGATGCGCAATATGACCTGATGCTTCATACTATGTGCGCAAGGCCAAGTGCGACCATCTCATCCAGATGGGCCTTTACGGCGGCCACGGCGTCATTTGGATCGCCAAGATCATAATCGTGGGACAGGCGCGCGACGATTTCCGAAGGGCTGCTCACCCCGCCCGTCAGCGCCGCCAATATTTCCGGTACGGGACTGACGACGATATGGGTCTGCCCGGAGCGCCGGTGATAGACGAGGGTCACGTCATCGAGCGAACGCAGGATAAAGTCAGACGCAGGTTCGGCCCGATACAGGTCCTGCACCATTGCCATCCGACCTTCCGGACGCGCCCTCAGCGCGGCATCTGCAGCGATGCGTAGCAGGTGAAGCCGCTCGTTCCCGACTGCAACCGGCGGATATAGTTGAGATAGGCCTGGTTCTGCTCATAGCTGGTGCCGGGCAAGTGTCGTCCGCGCAACGCAGCCTTCACTTCCTCACCGGTGAAGGGCCGACCAGCGCCAGGAACGGCACCCTGCGTTCCAGCCGGGACCAGCGAGCCATCGGCGGCGATATGCTGGCTCGCATGGGGCGGGTCGGGCACGGGGATGCGGCAATTGAGCACCGACGCGGCCGTGCTGGCCAGCGCAGGACGGATCGAGACGATCGCGGACGCGGCAACCGCTCCGCCCATCAGCAGGCGGCGTCGCGTGGGCGTCACAAGACTTTCGTCTTCGGGCGGTAAGCCCTGCGGATCGCCCGCGTTCCTGCCTTTTTCCTCGCTCATCCGATCACTGTTCCGCTTATTTCCTTGCATGGCGGTAAATACCGCAGTCCCATGCGCCAATGCATGTCGCAGCAATAGCCTGAATAATCTACGACGATAACCATGAATCGCCTCTCCCCTGCTCAGATCATCGTTGCACTGGTCATCGTGCTTACAGGCGCGGCGGCCACCATGCTGCTTGCGGGCGGCGGATGGCAGGTAGCGCTCGTGTCCGCGGCCGCGGGCCTGCTGGCGATGGTGGTCATGGCGGATCGCGCCCCGCCACCGACCGCTGCAGTCATCGCCGAACCGGCGCAGGCCTATGACGACATATTGCTGAACCCGGATTTCGAGGGCTTGCTGGAGGCGGTGTCCGAACCCATGCTGGTGTCGGCGCGGGGCAAGGTCGTCCGGGCGAATCGCGCAGCGCTGCGCCTGCTGGGCGCACATATCGTGGGTGAGGACGTACGGATCGCCATCCGCCATCCGGCGGCGGCCGAACGCCTTGCCAGCACCGCGCCAATGGCGGAGCCGGTGACGATCAACCTGGTCGGATTGGGCACGCGCGAACAGCATTGGGAAATGCGGATCGCGCCGCTCGCCGGAAATAGCGGGGAATCGCGCAAGCTCGTGCACCTCAGCAACCGTTCCGGCACCCACGCGGCCGAAAAGATGCGCGTCGATTTCGTCGCCAATGCCAGCCATGAACTGCGCACGCCGCTGGCCGCCATCCTGGGCTTCGTGGAAACGCTGTCGGATCCCGCCATCGGTGCGGATGAGGAAACGCGCGCGCGCTTCCTGAAGATCATGGATGGCGAGGCGCGGCGGATGCAGCGGCTGGTCGACGACCTCATGTCCCTTTCCCGCATCGAGGCGGAGAAATATCGCGCGCCCGATTCGGCCGTCGATCTGAGCGCGCTTATCGCCGAAGTTGCGGATGTGTATCGCCAGAGCCATGGCGAACGCGGGCAGGAAGTCGTCGCCACGATCGAACCGCAGGTTCCGGCTATACAGGGCGACAGGGCGCAAATATCGCAGCTGCTACACAATCTGGTCGGCAATTCGGTGAAATATGGCCGGGCCGGAACGCCCATATCGGTCGGCGTGTCACAGGGCGGCGCGCATATGGTGCGCCTGACGGTAGCGGACGAAGGCGAGGGCATCGCGCCAGATCACCTGCCCCGCCTGACCGAACGATTTTATCGCGTGGATTCGGGGCGCAGCCGGTCGATGGGCGGCACTGGCCTTGGCCTCGCCATCGTCAAGCATGTGGTCGAGCGCCACCGGGGAAGGCTGGACATTGCGAGCGTCATGGGCCGGGGAACGACTGTAACGATCCTTTTGCCCGTGGCGGAACATGGCGAAGGATGATGCTGCCATGACCGTTCCGGGAGCATTGTCATGAAAATGAAACTAAACTGTCACACTGGCGCGATGAAGCCCCGCTAGGGCCGCGCCAAGCCAAGGCCAATCGGGCGTCATCGCAAGGAGAAATTTCGTGAAATATTCGCTTCTCATCGGCGTCGCCACGCTTTCCCTTTCTCTCTCCGGTTGCGGCGATCAGGCCGGCAGCGGCGGCGGCTCCAGCGCCGCCCGCGACCAGATTCGCGCCGTTGGCTCCTCGACCGTCTATCCTTTCGCGACGGCCGTGGCCGAGCAGTTCGTGAACAGCAATCCGGGCATGAAATCGCCGATCATCGAATCGACCGGCACCGGCGGCGGCATGAAGCTGTTCTGCGCCGGCGTCGGCGCGCAATATCCCGACATCGAGGACGCTTCGCGCCGCATCAAGAAGGGCGAATTCGAACTCTGCCAGAAAAATGGCGTCAAGGAGATCGTCGAGATTCAGGTCGGCGTTGATGGTCTTGCCTTCGCCGAATCGAAGAAGGGTCCCGGCATGAAGCTGACGCCCGTCATGATCTACAAGGCGCTGGCCGCAAATCCCTTCGGCAAGGGTCCGAACAAGGCCGAGAGCTGGAAGGATGTCGATCCTTCGCTGCCGGCGATCCCGATTTCCGTTTTCGGCCCACCATCTACCAGCGGCACGCGCGATTCGCTCGCCGAACTGATCCTGACCAAGGGCTGCGAGAGCGACCCGGCGATGGAAGAGCTCAAGAAGAAGAGCGAGGACGAGTTCAAGGCTACCTGCACCCGCATTCGCGAAGATGGCAAATATGTGGACTCGGGTGAGAACGACAATCTGATCGTGCAGAAGCTGGGCGCGAATCCCAACGCCGTCGGCATCTTCGGCTACAGCTTCCTTGAAGAGAATAAGGACACGCTGAACGATATTCCGCTGAACGGCGTGCAGGCGACCTATGAAACCGTGTCGACCGGCCAGTATCCGGGCGCTCGCCCCCTCTACATCTATGTGAAGAAGGCGCACATCGCCGCCATCCCCGGCCTGAAAGCCTATCTGGACGCCTTTGCGGCGGGCTGGGAACCAGGCGGTTACCTGACCAAGCGCGGCATGGTCGCCTCGCCCGACGCCGTCCGCAAGGCAAGCGCAGAAACCGTCAAGAACCTGACCGTGCTGGACGGCGCAAGCCTGAAATAAGCCGAGTGACCGACAGAAAACAGAACAGGGTCGCCGCGTGACAGGTCCAGCCATTTTCATGCTCCTGCTAGGGCTTGCCGTTGTCGCGTGGGTCGTGGCGCGCGCCCGCGCTACGCGCCTGCAGACAGCGGCCCCCAAGGGCGCGATGCACAGCCTGCCATCCTATCATGGCTGGTATGTCGCCCTGTGGGCGCTGTTGCCCGCATGCCTGTTTCTGGCGGTCTGGACCAACGTAATGCCGGGCCTGGTAACCAGCAGCGTGTTGCAAAGTCCGGCTGCCAAGGCATTGCCGGAGGACGATTTTTCCCGTGGCGCGATCCTGGGTGAGGCCCGCGCCATCGCCGGGGGTAATCAAGCTGCGGCCTTCAATCCCCTCGCACAGCCGTTGGTCCAACCCTATCGCGACGCCCAGTCGCGCTATGCCACCGGCGGGGTCATCCTGGCGCTGATCCTGGCTTTTGCCGGGGCCGCCTATGCCTTCACCCGGATGCGTACGGACTTTCGCGCCCGCACACGCGTCGAGCGGTTGGTCATGGGTGCGCTCCTGCTCGCCTCCCTGATCGCGATCATCACGACAGTGGGCATCGTCGCCTCGCTACTCTGGGAATCGATCCGCTTTTTCTCGATGGTCAACCCCATCGACTTCCTCTTCGGCACGAAGTGGAGTCCGCAGTCCGCTGCGCTTGGTTATGGTAATGAAAATGCCTTCGGGGCAGTACCGCTCTTCTGGGGCACCATCTTCATCGGCGCGATCATCGCCATGGTGGTCGCGATCCCGCTGGGCCTGATGAGCGCCATCTACCTTACGCAATATGCCAGCCCCAACACGCGCAAGTGGATGAAGCCGATCCTTGAGGTACTGGCGGGCGTTCCGACCGTGGTCTACGGCTATTTCGCCGCGCTCACCATTGCGCCCGCCCTGCGCGACTTCGCCGTCAGCATCGGCATCCACGGCGCATCCTCGGAAAGCGCGCTCGCCGCTGGCCTTGTCATGGGCGTCATGATCATCCCGTTCGTCTCCTCCATGGCCGACGACAGCATCGCAGCCGTGCCGCAGGCGATGCGTGACGGCAGCCTGGCCATGGGCGCGACCACCAGCGAGACGATCAAGCGCGTGCTGATCCCCGCAGCCCTTCCCGGCGTTGTCGGCGGCGTGCTGCTGGCCGTCAGCCGGGCGATCGGCGAGACGATGATCGTGGTGATGGCTGCCGGCCTTGCCGCCAACCTGACCCTCAACCCCTTCTCCAGCGTGACGACGGTCACCACCCAGATCGTCCAGCTGCTGACCGGCGATCAGGAATTCGACAGCGCCAAGACCCTTGCCGCCTTCGCGCTCGGCCTGGTCCTGTTCATCGTCACCCTGCTGCTCAACATCGTCGCGCTGCGGGTCGTGAAGAAATATCGGGAGGCCTACGAGTGACCGACATCGCCCCCCGTAATCCCACCGACTGGAAGTCGGATGTCATGCGACGCCGCATCGCGCGTCGTTATGGCGCGGAACGGCGCTTCCGCCTGCTCGGCCTTGGCGCGGTCATGCTGTCCGCCGGGTTCCTGGCCTTCCTGCTGATCAGCATGGTCGGCAACGGCATCCGTGGCTTTACCCGCACCGAAATCCTCGTGCCGATCGATTTCAGCACCGCGCCCATGCTCATCGATCCCGCCGTGCTGAAGGGGGCGAACGCCGATCAAGCGCTTGCCAATGCGGGCCTGCCCAACGTCACGAACCTGGCGGCCATCGCCGCCTTCGGACCGAAGGGCGACGAACTGCTCTCCCCCAACGCCTGGCTCTCCGTGCGCGACGCGATCAAGGCCGACCCTTCGATCCTAAGCGGCAAGAAGACGCTTTCCCTGCCCGCCGCAACGGGGATCGACCTCGCCGCCAAGAGCACGGGTTCGCCGGAGGCCGAAGCCGCCTATGACAAGCTCAAGCAGTCCGGCAGCGTCTCGACCGGCTTCAACGGATCATTCCTCACCGCCAGCGACGCCACGGACCCGACACAGGTCGGCATCTGGGGCGCGTTCAAGGGGTCGCTGCTGACCATGCTGGTGACGCTGGCGCTCAGCTTTCCGGTTGGCGTGGCAACCGCCCTCTATCTGGAGGAATATGCGCCCAAGGCCTGGTGGACCGACATTATCGAGGTGTCGATCAACAACCTGGCCGCCGTGCCCTCCATCATCTTCGGCCTGCTGGGCCTGTCGATCTTCCTCAACCTGCTGGACTTCCCGCGCTCGGCCGCGCTGGTTGGCGGTATGACGTTGGCGCTGATGACCATGCCGGTCATCGTCATCGCCGGCCGCAACGCCATCAAGGCAGTCCCGCCCAGCATCCGCGATGCGGCGCTCGGCGTCGGCGCAAGTCCGGTGCAGGTGGTGTTCCATCACGTCCTGCCGCTCGCCCTGCCCGGTATCCTGACCGGCACCATCATCGGCATGGCGCGCGCGCTCGGCGAGACCGCACCACTGCTGATGATCGGCATGCGCGCCTTCATCGCCACGCCGCCTGGCGGCGTCACCGATCCGGCGACCGTCCTGCCGGTGCAGATATTCCTCTGGTCGGACGAGGTCTCCAAGGGCTTTGTCGAGAAGACCTCGGCCGCGATCATCGTCCTTCTGGCTTTCCTGCTCGCGATGAACGGGCTGGCCATCTATCTTCGCAACAAATTCGAAAAGCGCTGGTGAACCCCTTATGCTGACTCCGGAACAACAGGCGCTCAAGCCCAACAACCCGAAGATGACGGCGCGCGACGTCGACGTCTTCTACGGCCAGAAGCAGGCGATCAACAAAGTGTCGATCGACGTCGACATGGAGAATGTGACCGCGTTCATCGGCCCGTCGGGCTGCGGCAAGTCCACCTTCCTGCGGACCATGAACCGCATGAACGACACCGTCGCCAGCGCCCGTGTCGAGGGCGAGATCACCCTGGACGGCGACAATATCTATTCCTCGTCAATGGACGTGGTGCAGTTGCGCGCCCGGGTCGGCATGGTGTTCCAGAAGCCCAACCCATTCCCCAAGTCCATCTACGAGAATATCGCCTACGGTCCCCGCATTCATGGCCTTGCCAGCGCCAAGGCCGACATGGACGTGATCGTCGAGAAATCGCTGCGCCGCGCCGGCCTGTGGGATGAAGTCAAGGATCGCCTGCAGGAAAGCGGCACGGCGCTCTCGGGTGGTCAGCAGCAGCGTCTGTGCATCGGCCGCGCCATTGCGGTCGAACCGGAAGTCATCCTGATGGACGAGCCTTGCTCGGCGCTCGACCCGATCGCAACGGCGAAGATCGAGGAACTGATCCACGAACTCCGGGGACGCTACGCGATCGTCATCGTCACGCATAATATGCAGCAGGCCGCGCGCGTGTCTCAGCGCACCGCCTTCTTCCACCTCGGCACGCTGGTCGAATATGGCGTGACATCCGATATCTTCACCAATCCGCGCCAGGAGCGCACAAAGGATTACATCACCGGACGCTACGGCTGATCCCGGCGCGCTCAGGCGAGAGGAACGACACATGGCTGAACATACCGTCAAGGCATTCGACGAGGATATCGACAAGCTTCGCGGCCTGATCGCAGAGATGGGCGGCCGCGCCGAATCCGCGCTTGAGGATGCGATGACCGCTCTGGTGCGCGAGGACAAGACGCTGGCGGCGAAGGTCGTGGCGGGCGACGCGCGCATCGACGAACTGGAAGCGGAAGTCGAGAAGCTCGCCATCCAGACGATAGCTCTGCGCGCGCCGATGGCGAACGACCTGCGTGAGGTGATCGCGGCGCTCAAGATCGTCGGCGTGGTTGAGCGGATCGGCGACTATGCCAAGAATATCGCCAAGCGCGTGCCACTGATCGCCGTCAACAAGCGGACGCTGGAGCCGGTTTCCCTGCTTCCCTCCATGGCGCAGATCGCCGGTGAGATGGTGCATGACGCGCTCAACGCCTTTTCCGCACGCGATGCGGACCTCGCCCTCGCCGTCGTCAATCGCGACACGGTGGTCGACGATTTCTACAACAGCATTTTCCGCACTCTGGTGACGTTCATGGTGGAGAATCCCAAGACGATCACTGAGTGCGCGCACCTGCTGTTCATCGCCAAGAATATCGAACGCATCGGCGACCACGCGACCAACGTCGCGGAGATGGTCTATTACGCCGCCACGGGACAGTATCTGCCGGACCGTGAGCGCGGCGAAACCCCTGAGTTGAATTGAGGTAAACGCATGGCACGCGCCAAGATGCTGCTGGTGGAAGACGATGCGGCGCTCGCAGAGCTTCTGATCTGGCATTTCAAGCGGGAGGACTTCGAAGTCGCCCACACCGTAGACGGCGAGGAAGCGCTGATCCTGGCGCAGGAGGACACACCAGACATCGTCCTGCTCGACTGGATGGTCGAAAGCCTGTCGGGCATCGAAGTCTGCCGCCGCCTGCGCCGCATGAACGGCACCGCGAACGTCCCGATCATTATGCTGACTGCGCGTGGCGAAGAAGAGGATCGCGTGCGCGGTCTTGAGACCGGCGCTGACGATTATGTGACCAAGCCCTTCTCGCCGCGCGAACTGGTGGCGCGGGTCGGAGCCGTGCTACGCCGCGTGCGTCCGGCACTGGCGGGCGAGACCCTCTCCTTCGCCGATGTCGAGATGGATACGGTCGGCCACAAGGTCCGCCGCGCCGGCCAGACCGTATCGCTTGGCCCGACGGAATTCCGTCTGCTCAAGCATTTCCTGGAGCATCCGGGTTGGGTATTCTCGCGTGAGCGACTGCTCGACAGCGTATGGGGTCAGGACAGCGATATCGAACTGCGCACTGTCGACGTCCACATCCGCCGCCTGCGCAAGGCGATTAATGCGCAGGGTGGGCAGGACATCATTCGCACTGTGCGTTCGGCCGGTTATGCGCTGGACACGGACGTGGCTGGCTAAGCCTTCTCACCGATATTACGCCCACTATCTCCGTTCGTTTCGAGCGTCGTCGAGAAACCAGCGCGAGGCTTCTCGACTACGCTCGAAGCGAACGGATGTTTGGTGCTTCAGGCCCAGATTATTTCAGCAGAACGCCGCTGACCGATCCGTTGCGCACGGAGCATACGAACGGCACATGGTCGTCGCCCCGGCCCGGATCAATCTCGCCCTCGACTTCCCAGCCGGTCGCCATGCTGTGGGTATAGGGCTTGCCGATCAGCTTTGAGCCGCGGCCAACCTGTCCAAGCGCATCGGCGGAACAGGCATCGCTGGCCTGTTTCATGGTGCGGATGGAGCCGTAACCGGGGGAGGCATAGGGCGTCCGCTTTGCATCGCGCTCCGCCTGGCGGTTGGCGGATACGTCGCTGAGGATCGCCGCATTGACCGCGTCGCGCGTGCGAATGCCGCTGCCACCATTGGGACCTGCCCCTCCATATTGCGCCATCGCAGGCGATGCGCCTGCCAACATTACCGAAACAGCTGTCAGGGCTTTCGCCCGAATCATGATCCGCATGGAAATTGTCCTCCCTGAGACAAAAGATAGAGCGAACCGCGCGATTGCGCCATCCGGCCTCTAGCTGCGCTTCTGTTCTGCGGCATAAAGCGTGAAGGTCGCGTGAAGGCCATCCACGGAGGACTGGCTGAGCCAGACATCAAAATCGCCCGGCTCGGCGATTGTCTTGCTGCCCTGCCCCACAAATTCCAGATTCCGGCGAGAGAGGGAAAAGCGCACTTCGCTGCTTTCGCCAGGCCCCAGCGTAAAGCGGCGCACACCCTTGAGTTCCCGGATCGGGCGGGTACGGCTGGCCACCTTGTCACGGATATAAAGCTGGATGACCTCGCTGCCGGTGACGGCGCCCTCATTGGTCAAGCGCGCCCGCACCTCGATCGCGCCGTCCCAGCGCAGCGCATTGTCACTCAGCTTCATGTCGGACAGGGTCAGTTTCGTGTAGCTAAGCCCATGGCCGAACGGAAAACGGGCGCTGTTGTCCGTTGTGCGGAAGCGCGCCTTATATTCGCCGTTGCCGCCATTGACCATCGGCCGTCCGGTGCTCTTACGGTCGTAGAAGAATGGCTCCTGTCCCGACTCCCATGGGAAGCTGACCGGCAGCTTGCCCGAGGGGTTGACCGTTCCGAAGACCACATCGGCAATGGCGTTTCCGGTCTCGCTGCCCAGGAACCAGGTCGCCAATATCGCTGATGCGTTCGCCACCGTGTCATGCAACGCGAGCGCGCGGCCATGGCGCAGCAGGACGATGGTCGGCTTGCCGGTCGCGGCGATGGCGTCGGCCAGCGCCTGCTGGACCGGCGGGATCTCGATCGTCGTACGCGACTGCGCCTCGCCGGACATGTCCTGGCCCTCGCCGAGGGTAAGGATAACGACATCGGCAGCCTTTGCCGCTTCGACCGCCTTGGCGACGCCATCCGGCAGGATGGTCTCGACTTCGCAGCCGCGCGATATGGTCAGGCGTGACGGGTCCACAAGCGCGGAGCGAAGGCCGGAGGCGATGTCCACGACCTGCTCCCGATCGCCGTAGAATGCCCAGGGACCAAGCAGATTGTCCCGGTCCTCGGCAAAGGGACCGATCAGGGCGATCTTGCTCGCGCCGTCTCGCGCCAGCGGCAGGATGCCGTCATTCTGAAGCAGGACGATGGAACGCGCGCCCGCCTCGCGGGAAAGGGCGCGCTTGTCCGGAGAGCCGATGCGGGTAGTCGCCGCCTTGGGATCGAGCGAGCGGTACGGATTATCGAGCAGGCCGATTGCGGTCTTCACATAGAGGATACGGCGCACCGCGACGTCCAGCGTCGCCATGGGTACGGCGCCCGACTGCACGAGGTCCGGAAGGTAACGGATGTAGAGCCCGCTCTGCATGCTCATGTCGACGCCGGCCAGCACGGCAAGGCGCGTGGCCTCCCGATCATCGGCGGCATAGCCATGCGCCACCAGTTCCTCGTCCGCCGTGTAGTCCGAAAAGACGAAACCCCGAAAACCGAGTTCCGTGCGCAGCATGTCGGTCAGCAGCGAACCGTCGGCCGTCGCGGGCACACCATTGATCTCGTTGAAGGCCGCCATGATCGAGAGGACCCCGGCATCAATGGCCGAGGTAAAAGGTGGCAGGTGCGTTTCGCGCAGGCTCTCATCGGAAATATCGACATTGCCATATTCGAGGCCGGCGGAAACAGCGCCATAAGCGATGAAATGCTTGGCGCAGGCGAGCAGGCTATCTTCACGGCGAAGATTGCGCCCCTGGAAGCCGCGAACACGGGCGGCGGCGAAGAGTTCGCCCAGATAGACATCCTCGCCCGATCCCTCCACCACGCGGCCCCAGCGCTGGTCACGCGCCACATCGACCATGGGGGCAAAGGTCAAGTGAAGCCCGGCGGCGGTCGCTTCCTCGGCGGCGGCGCGGGCGGTTCGCTCGGCGAGTGTTGGATCGAAACTGGCGGTCTCGGCCAGCGGCACGGGGAAGATCGTGCGAAGGCCGTGAATGACGTCGCCGGCGAACAGGATGGGAATGCCTAGCCGCGTTTCCTTGACGGCAATGTCCTGCGCCCGCCGCGCACCCTCCACGCCGATGCCGTTAAACAGGCATCCAACATGGCCCTTGCGGATTTCTGCAGCCAGCCGCCGCTCGTCTTGAATGCCGACCTGCGGGTTTGGCTGGTTGAAGGGGCGGAAGCTGTCGGCAAAGCAGCTCATCTGCCCGGCCTTTTCCTCAACCGTCATACGCGCGATCAGGGCGTCGACCCGCGCGACATCATCAGCCGCCAAGGCGCGACCGGCATGGCCCAACAAAAAAGCGCCGGAAGCGGCGCCGACAAGGATTTCGCGGCGATTGAACGGCATGTGACGGGCATATAGGCCATCGGCCGATGAATGGAACCTGATCGAGGGGATAAGACAGGGAGCGGCAAGGCCGGGGAAAGGAAACGCAACAGAGCGGAAGCGAAAACCGCATTCGCCCTGCGGCCTGCCCTGCCCCGCGAACATGTCGCCCCGGCGACAAAGCGATTGAGTTTCCCTTATCCTGTCTTTACTGCGCTGACCCCATCTATCCTCGGCGCAATAGCGCCTTCGCCTACGGAGTTTCATGATGGCCAGTGCGCCGAGCAATTCGCTGCCGATCTTCTACAACGACCTGATTCCGCTCAACAGCCAGGACCATGGCGACTTCCGTACCCGCGCGGCCGACAGCGCGCCCTTCCTCGCCACCCAGCATGCGGTGCCGCTGACCGTGGACGAGTTCGTGGTGGCGCAGCGCTTCCTGCCCATCATCTTTTCCGCCGGCCCCGACCCCGTGCCCCTGGCGCTGATGGGCCTGAACGAAGGCGTGAACATCTTCCTGGAGGATGACGGCCGCCTGAAGGGCCGCGCCTATGTGCCAGCCTATGTCCGCCGTTACCCCTGGCTTCTCGCCAAGCTGCGCCCGGACAGTGACGAGATGTCGCTATGCTTCGACCCTACCAGCGAACTGATCGGAGCATATCCCGACGGCGACGCCCTGATCGAAGATGGTCAGCCTACCGAGATCACCAAGAACATCCTCAGCTTCTGCGAAGAATTCGAGCAGGCGGCGCAGCGCACCGGTCAGTTCGTCAAGGACTTGAAGGAACTGGACCTGCTGATGGACGGCGAAGTCAGCATTCAGACGCCCGATCGTGAAGAGCCCTTTGTCTATCGCGGCTTCCAGATGGTGAACGAGGAAAAGCTGCGCGACATGCGCGGCGATCAGCTACGCAAGATCATGCAGAACGGCATGCTTCCGCTGCTCCACGCGCACCTGTTTTCGCTGCAGCTGATGCGCGAACTGTTCCAGCAGCAGATCGAACAGGGCAAGATGCCGGACGTTACGCTTCTGTCACAACCCGCATAATCCGGCGGTTTTCAAGGGTCTGCGCGAAGAATCTGCGCAGACCCAACCGGAATAGTCCTTTCGGTGCTTGAAACCGGAGGCACTCTACCTTAAATCCTGAATTGCAACGCACCTGCCCCCCTTTCGGGTGTGTTGCATGGGCGCCTCCCCCTTTGGAGGCGTCTCCTCCCTGAACCTTGGCCACCCCATGCTTGCATGGGGTGGTTTTTTCTTGTGGAAGGCCGGAGCCGCCTACTCCGCCGCCTGCGCGAAGGCGGTGGGAAGTTCGATGCCAAGCGCGTCGACAAGTTCCGCGACCAGCCCCTGCATCCGGGACAGGCCCGGCCCCGGACGGTCCTGCACCGGATCAAGATAGAGGCTGCGGTCGATTTCAAGCTGCAGCGCATGAAAGCCCAGTTCTGGCCGGCCATGCCGTTCCAGCAGATAGCTGCCGGGATAGGGATGATTTTGGGCGCTCACGAGTCCGTGACCCGCGCAAAGATCAGCAGCGAGCGCGATCAGGCGCGTGGAGGCGCTGCGTCCGAAGCGGTCGCCTAGAACTATCTGCGCCGGCGGCATACCCGCCGTGAGCGACGGCATGGAATGGAGGTCAAGCAGAATGGCATGGCCATGGGCTTCCCGGGCGCGCACCATCATCCGGGCGAGCGCATCGTGATAGGGGGAATGAGCCTGCCTGATCCGCATGGACACATCAGCCCAGTCGATCGGAACCATCCACAGATCGCCAATGCCCTGAAGGCGTCGGGGCACCAGACCAAGGCCTCCGCGCATCTTTGCGCTGACCATAAGCGGCTGATCGCGTGGGAGGCCGCGCACCATGGCGGGATCGATTTCCCGCACATCCCGATTGAGGTCGATCAACGCGCGCGGCGCGCGGGCGACGAACACGCTGTGACCGAGCGCAATCAGCCGGTGGGTCAGCAGGTCGGCATAACGATCCTCAAGCCGACGCAGACTCGTAAGGGTGCAGCGCGCATTGCCCAGCAGCGAAGGCGGGTAATCCCTCCCCGCATGCGGCACCGAAATGATCACAGGACTGCGCGGTGCATCCGGGCCGTAGCGGTCGTAGGCGGGCGTACACTCGACCGGCGGGTGGGGAGGCAGCATCTCCGGTGCGGGTGTTACGGGCATTTTTGTGCGGAGAACCCTTTGAACGGCTGGAAAATGTTAAAGCCTTGTCGCATAAGGTTGCCGGAATTGTCACCCCCATGATTGGAAATTCGTGGGCGGGTGATTCTTTGGGTTATCCGGGGCAGCGCAAACTGGCGCAACATGCCGCAGATTTCCGGAAGGTCGGCAAGGCGGTGAAAATGCGTTTCGACGGTGACAGGCGGCAACAAGGGGTAGCGACACAATGGTCCGGATTTTGCTGGCGGAAGACGATGACGCGATGCGCCAGTATCTTTCGCGCGCACTGGAAAAATCCGGCTATGACGTCGTCGCCGTGGATCGTGGTACCGCTGCGCTCCCGCTGATCGAATCGGACCGCTTCGACCTCCTGCTGACCGACATCGTCATGCCGGAGATGGACGGGATCGAACTTGCCCAGCATGCCGCCAGCGTTGCGCCGGAAATGCGCGTCATGTTCATCACTGGCTTTGCGGCCGTCACGCTGAAGGCGGGCAAGGCCGTGCCGCAGGCCAAGGTTCTGTCGAAGCCGTTCCACCTGCGCGACCTGGTGTTCGAGGTTGACCGGATGTTCGACACCACGGCTGCCAGCGAACTGAACTAAGCGGGAACGCAAGTGCCACTCCTTTCGCGGGGGTCTGTGGACTCGCTAAAGAAGCAGCGTGTTCCTGCGAAAGCAGGAGCCCAGTCCCGCCGCCTGAACTGGGTTCCTGCGTTCGCAGGAACACGCGGTCGAACCCGGCCCGCCCTAAATCACCTGCTGCGTATCCGGCATGGCGGGCAAAGGCTGACCCGCCATCGCCGCATTCAGCCGCTCCCGGTCCAGACCGCCTTCCCATGCCGACACGACCACCGTGGCCACGGCGTTGCCGATAAAATTGGTCAGGCTGCGGCATTCGCTCATGAACCGGTCGACACCCAGGATCAGGGCCATGCCGGCAACGGGCACCGACGGCACGATGGACAGCGTAGCCGCCAGCGTGATGAATCCTGCGCCGGTGACGCCCGCAGCGCCCTTGGAACTGATCATCGCCACCAAGAGCAGTAGCAGTTGTTCCTCCAGGGAGAGATGCACGTTGGTCGCCTGCGCGATGAAAAGCGCGGCCAGCGTCATATAGATGTTCGTGCCGTCGAGATTGAAGGAATAGCCGGTCGGGACGACCAGCCCGACGATCGACTTGCGGCACCCCGCCCGTTCCATCTTCTCAATGAGGCTAGGCAAAGCCGCCTCCGACGACGACGTGCCGAGAACCAGCAGCAGTTCCGCCTTCAGATAGCGGATGAGCTTGAGGATGTTGAACCCAGCGAACCATGCGACAGTGCCCAGCACGACAAGGATGAAGATCAGCGAGGTCAGATAGAAGGTCGCGACCAACCCCGCGAGGTTGGCCAGCGTGCCGACGCCATATTTGCCGATGGTAAAGGCCATTGCGCCGAATGCGCCGATGGGAGCAGCCTTCATCAGGATCGACACCAGCCGGAAGATCGCATGGCTGGCGGAGTTCAGCACATCCATCAGCGGCTTTCCGCGATCGCCGATCAACGTCATCGCAATGCCGAACAATATCGCGACGAACAGCGTCTGGAGGATATTATCCTCCGCCACCGCCGACACCAGCGTGTCCGGGATGATGTTCAGCAGGAAGTCCGTCAAGGTGCGATCATGCGCCTTGTGTGCGAAATCGGCCACCTTGCTGCCGTCCAGCGTAGCGGGATCGATGTTCAGTCCCTCGCCTGGCCGGATCACGTTGGCGACCAACAGGCCCACGAACAGCGCCAGCGTAGAGAAGGTCAAGAAGTATGCGAAAGCCTTGCCCGCAACCCGGCCGATCGTGCCGACGCCCTGCATCCCCGCGATGCCGGTCACGATCGTCAGGAAGATGACCGGAGCAATGATCATCTTCACCAGCTTGATGAAGGCATCGCCCAGCGGCTTAAGCGCAGCGCCCGTTTCCGGCCACAAATGCCCCACCGCCACGCCCAGCGCGATGGCGACCAGGACCTGCACATAGAGGTGCCGGTAAAATGGCGTCGGCTTTGCCGGCGTCTGGTCGTCCAAGGTTGGCTGCATTGCGTAATTTCCCCTTTGACCAAACTACTTATGGAGGTTCGCGGCGCTGTCCAGCATCTTGCGCCAAATTATCGTGATTCCCGCTTGCGCGCCCACTCGACCCCCGCTAATGGCTCCACTCCCGTGGGCGTGTAGCTCAGTGGTAGAGCACTGTGTTGACATCGCAGGGGTCGCAAGTTCAATCCTTGCCACGCCCACCATGAAAAACCCCGCAGAGATGCGGGGTTTTTTGTTGCCCGAGACGGGCGCAGACTTGCGATGGATTCCCGCTGCCCACCCATCTCGCGCTATCTTTAATCGTAGGCAAGCACCCACGTCCGCGCTGCCGAAATCGACAAAAATGTCTGCGTCTCTTCACGGCCAGCGATTCGCCGAATCTGCCCTTTTGCCAAGCTGGAATCCACGACCAGTGCAACCCGGTCGCCGCTTCGCAGGACATGATCATATGTATGCAAAAGCAATTTATGCACGCCCGCACCGAATATGGGCATGCTGCTCCGATCCACGATGGCGCGAAGAAACGGACTGGCCAATCTTAACTCAGCAATGATCCTTGTGATATCGCGAGCATAGGCTTCTGCAGTCTCAATGTCCCAAACACCTTGAGCATCGATCCGCAGAACCGGGCCGTCCATCCATACCCGATAGATATCGGCCTTTTCTCCCAGCCGCCTGAACGACGCGGCTATGTGCGGATTATCGGAAATGAGCGCCGCCTCCTGCATCCCATGTAGCATAGGCGCCGCCTTTGGAAAATCTTCAGGCCGTTCGAAGGCGAAACGCCAATCACGCTACGGGTTGTCGATCGTCGAGCGAAATACTATCGAATTTTTAAGGCACTTGTGGGGAAAGTGGAGCAATGGCGACGGCAATAAAGGACGAGGGCAAGAAGAGGCGATCGGTCGTCACTGCGGCGACACGGATAAAGATCATGGAAGCCGCCGAGCGCCTGTTCGCCGACCGTGGGATCGATGGCGTGGCCCTACGGGAAATCGCAGCAGCAGCCGGGCAAGGCAACAACACTGCCGTCCAATATCATTTCGGCACCAAGGAGCGGCTGGTCTACGATATTTTCGACTATCGCACGAACCTGTTCGAGCCCTTGCGCCAGAAGATGCTGGATCAGGCCAAGGAGGCGGGACAACTGAGAAACGCCCGCGTGCTGCTGGAAGTCATGTGCCTGCCACATCTGAGCATCGCCGACGAAAATGGCGCTCATCCCTATTCGGCGTTCCTGGCCCAATATCTGACGCGATCGCGGGCGGAGGGCATCAAGCATCCCTATGACGATCCGGAGGTCCCCGTCCCGGCACTACGACAGGTGCGGCGGCTTATCGTGGAGCGGGTCAGCTATGTGCCACCGGACGTGCTGCGGTTGCGGGTCGGCCTGTGCAAGCTGATGTTCCTCAACATGCTGATGCGGCGCGACAGCGGCTTCCCTATGCCCGATCAGGACATTTCCCTGCCTTCGCTGGTTGACGACACCCTTGAACAGATGACGGCGGCGCTCACCGCGCCATGCCGCCATGATGGGCTGAACCTGTTCGACGGCCTGTCGCTGCCGCAACTCAGCGCGCAGCCAGAAGCGCCCGATAGGATTTGAGCGCCCGCCACAGGAAGAAGGCCGACAGCAGGGCCGCACCCGCGCAGGTCACCGACAGCGACTCCCCTACTCGCTTCTCGTCGCCGAAGACGTGGTCGGTCAGCATCGCGACGATCGTCGGCGCAGCGCCCAAGCCGGTGACGCTCACGACAAAGACATAGACCGCCGACGCAATGCCGCGCATGCGGTTCGGCGTGGCCAGTTGCAGCGCCGATGAGGCAAGCGCCTGCGGCATGCTGTAGATGAAGCTGGCGGCGGTGGCGACGGCGAGCGCCGAGCCATAGCTGTTGGTGAAGCCGAGCGCGATCGACACGATGATGAGGCCAAGCGCGGAGCAGAAGGGTAGCAGCATCAGCGCCTCCACCTTGCCGCGCTTTTCAAGCATGCGCGCGAGCCACGGCCCAGCCAGCACGCCCATCGACCCAGTGACCAGCACAAGCGCGCCATATTGCACGCCGACCGTGGACGCTGCGGCATCGAAGCGCCGGATCAGCACCGTCGGCATCCATGCCGGGAAGGCGTAGAGGCACACGACAAGGGACGACATGCCCGCATAGAAGTTACCGTAAAAGCCGCGATGATCGACAAAGACGCGCCAGACGTCGGCCATAGCCATCTGGCCCTTATCCTCAGCGATGCGGCTGGCGTGCCGCGCCGGTTCCTTCACGAAGAACATCAATGCGACGATCAGCAGGCCGGGCATACCGGCGGCGAGGAAGACGACCTGCCAGGGCTTCATCGCGCCGATCAGCGGGACTGCCGACAGATCCCAGTGCGACGCGCTGTCCAGCAACAGCCCGCCGAAGATCAGCGCCAGACCGCCACCCAGATAGGGGCCCATCATGAAGATGCTGAACGCGCGCGGGATCATCCGTTCCGGGAAGCTGTCAGCGATGATCGACCAGGCGGCCGGCGTCAGGCACGCCTCCGACCCGCCGACGCCGAAACGCGCCATGAATAGCTGCCAGTAGGTGCGCGACAGGCCGCACAGGCTTGTCCCTATACTCCAAAGTGCGACGCCGAAGATCAGGATGCCGCGCCGGCTGCCCGTATCAGCGAGGCGGCCGAAGAGCGGACTGAAGAGGATATAGGCGACGGTGAACGCCACACCCTGCAGCAGGCTGAGCTTGGTGTCGTCGAGGCCGAATTCGGCCTTCAACGGACCGACCAGCAGATTCAGCACCTGCCGGTCGATGAAGCTGGCGGTGTAGGCCAGCGTCAGAACACCGATGAGATACCAGGCGGCGAAACCGGGCTTCGGCTCGTCATGCGTGGCGTCGCTCATGCGCCTTTCCGGGTGTAGGACGCCACGTCGATCATGCCCACGGGTTCGAAGGCCTGTCGGAGTTCGAATTTCTGAACCTTGGTGGCGCTCATCGGCCAGTCCTGAACGAAGCGGACATAGCGCGGGATCTTGTAGCTCGCGATCGCGCCGACACAGTGCCGCACCACATCATCCTCCGTCATGGAAGCTCCCGGATTAAGCTCGATATAGGCGGCGGCGACCTCCATCAGGCGGTCGTCGGGCACGCCCACGACCTGCGCCATGCGAATGTCGGGATGCGTCATAAGGAAGCTCTCCAGTTCCACGGCGGCGACATTCTCGCCACCGATCTTGAGCATGTCCTTCAACCGGCCGTCATAGATCAGCCGCCCGCCCGGGCCGATCCGGCCAAGATCGCCGGTATGCAGCCAGCCATCGGCCGTCACGGCGGACGCGGTCGCCTGAGGATCGTCATAATAGCCGGCGAAGATGCCGAAGCCGCGCAGACATATCTCGCCCGGAGTGCCGTCCGCGACCAGCGTCCCGTCCTCGTCCACGATCCGCGCCTCCATACCCTCGAACAGGGCGCCGCTCGTTTCGTAGAGCAGCTCCTCGGGATCATCGAGCGCGCTGTAGCAGGGCACACCTGTCGCTTCCGTCAGGCCATAGCTGTTGACCGCAACGGCGCCGGGGAAAAGCCCCGCATAGCGCCGCAAAAGATCGGGCGGGCCGACCACATGATTGATGCGCAGGCGCGACTGGTCGTAGCTGTCGAAGTCCGGATGCGTGACCAGCGCGGAAATGATCGTCGGGAAGCCCGCATAATGCACCGTCGGCCGTTCCGCGATCAGCAGCGCCATGGCGCCGTCCCCATCGAAATGGCCCATGCCGATGAAACAGGCCCCGGCGGCGCGGCATGCCGCCATCGGCAGCATGGTCGACATATGGAACAGCGGCAGAGGGTCCCACAACCGGTCCTGCGGCGTCAGCGCAAACCGCCCGGCGACCGCCCCGCCCATCTGGCAGAGCGACAGGTGGGTGAGCATGCACGCCTTAGGCCGGGAGGTGGTGCCGGAACTAAAGATCATCATACCAATGTCTTCGGGCGTGACGGCGCTGGCGGCGGCAAGCACGTCGTCGCGAGACACGCCAGCGGCGGCGCGGTCGACAGCCGCCTCGTTCGGCCATGCGCCTTCGCGAGGATCGCCCAATTCGATCAGTTGATGCAGCGCAGGCGCATCCTCCAGCGCCAGCGCGCCGCTGGACCAGTCCGCAAGCGCCGGGAACACTTCGGTCAGCATCGGGCGATAATCGCAATGCCGGTACGCGTGGCCGCCGATGAAGAGGTGGCGTATCTTTGCCTTGGGGATGACATAGGCCAGATCATCCGGACGATAGCGGGCGTTGAGCAGAACGGCCCGCGCGCCGATCAGGTTGATCGCATAATAGAGGACCACATAGTCCCAGCAATTGGGCATCAGCACGCCGACATGATCGTCCGGCCTGACGCCAAGCCCGATCAGCCCCCGCGCGCGATCGATCGCATGCTCCAGAAGCTCTGCATAGGTCGCCCTGCGCCCATCATAAACCAGAGCGTCGCAATCGGCGAACCGCTCCGCCGCGTCGAACAGAGTTCCGCCAACGGTGAACGTATTGATCGGCGGTGCGACGACCGGGTCACTGGACATGGGAAGGGTCAACGGCTTCTCCGAAGGGAGGGGGCATGATCAAATTTGCAGGCGAGCAGTCCGATACGCGAAGGGCATTCCGCACATAAGATGCGGGCCGGGGGCCTGCGCCCCCGGCCAACTCTATTCGTACCTCAACACATCCGGCGCGGTGACGCATGTCAGGGCATGCGCCACGTCAGTTGCAGCGCGACCGTGCGCGGCATCGACACGAAGCCGACCTGATCCGCCGTGCGCCCGGCGGCCGTGCCGGTGCCTGCGCCCGATCCGCTGGCGTCGGTCACGCCGGTCACGACGAACTGGTTGGTCAGGTTCTTGCCGAGCAGGGCGATTTCCCAACGCTCATCCTCCGCCCGCAGCCGGATCGACGCGTCGAGATTCACATATTTATTCTGCCGGGAAAGCGGTGTGCCGAAGGACGATGTCAGATAGCTGGAGCTGTACCGACTATCGATCGACAGGCCCAGGACCATCCCCTCGGTAACCGGCGTTTCATAGCGTGTGCCGAGCGACAGGGTCCACAGCGGCGCATCCGAAGTCGGCAGACCGTCAAGATCCTGCCCCGGCGTGCCTGCGCGCGCTGGCGTCGTCGGCGTTGCGGCCACTGGCGCAACCAGCAGACCGGGGAAACAGCCGTTCGCTGGGGTCTGGCCGCCATAACAGGGTGCGATCGACGAACCGTAACGCGCCTTGTTATAGTTCGCGCTGCCGTTCAGCTCGAAACCCTCGATCCCGCGGGGCGCATAGGTGAAGTCCATCTCCACGCCCTTGGTCCGCACGCTACCCGCATTGACCGAATTGTAGGAGAGCGCCGCAGAGTCGAGATAGGTCACCTGCAGATCGGTGAACTTGTAGCTGTAGACGCCAACGTTCACGCGCAATTGCCGGTCGAACAGCGTTGTCTTGACGCCGCCCTCGAAGCCCTTCGCGCGCTCCGGGTCGAAGGTGAAGAAGTCGGCTGGGGTGGTCGTCGTCAGGATCGAGCTGTTGGAGAAGCCGCCAGACTTGTAGGCCGTCTTGTAGGCGCCATAGACGGTGATGTCGCGGCTCGGCTTCCAGGTCAGCGATGCTTCGGGCGACCAGTTGTTGAACGTCTGGTCGGCGGTGATGGTCTGGCCCACCGCATAGGTGATCCCTGCAAAGCGCGGGTTGGCATAGGGCTGGACGAAATAGCTGTCCTTCGTCTCATGGATGTAGCGCACGCCGCCGGCCGCCTCGACCGTGGGAATGACCTTCCAGATCACCTGGCCATAGACCGACATGGTCTCGCCATCAGTGCCCGAATCCTTCGCATAGGTGACATAGCGATAGCCGTCCGGCGCCGCGCTGTTTTCCGACGCGTTGTTCAGGACGACCTGTTCGAACCCGCGCTTCGTCTTCTGGTAATAGCCGCCCAGCAGGAAGTTGACCGGCGATTCGAACTTGCTGAGCAGGCGCAGCTCGGTCGAGTAAGCATGATATTTGCTGACTTCCGCGCCCCAGATATTGACCGTGGGCGACGACTGATAGTCGATGTCGTTCGACCAGTGGTTCTTGTTCCAGTTATAATTGCTAACCGACGAGATGGCGAGATTGTCGAGGTCATAGTCCAGCGACAGCGTGGTGCCCCAGGACTTGTAATTGTTGAAGTTCAGGCCGTCCGGACGGGCAAAGCGCGTTTCCGCTGCGATGTCGGCGGGCAGGTTATTCACGCGGCCCGCAAAATCGCGAACACACGGGGTGCCAGGTGAGGTCGTGCTCGTGCCGCCCTGACAGGCGAAGACCGCATAGTTCCAGGTGCCCGGGCGCGTTTTGTTGAGGCCGTAATTGGCCTTCAATGTCGCCGAGAAATTGTCGGTCGGTTCCCAGTGCAGGGTAGCACGGGTCAGGATTTCGCGCTCATTGGGGCCGTCATCCGGGCTTGCGCCTGCGGTATGCGGCGTGTTGGGCGCTACGGTCGCCGCCGTCGGCGTGTTGCGCGTATTATAGGTGATCGGGCCGGCCAGATTGTCGAACAGGCTGCCATAATCCTTCGACGCGCGAACAGCGACGCGGAAACCGAGCGTATCGCTGATCGGTCCAGAAACCACGCCTTCCATCGACACCTTCTGCGCGTTGAGTTCATAACCGCCGCGCAGGCTGGCCGTGAAATGATCACTCGGGTTGGCGGTGGTGATGGAAATCACGCCGGCCGTGGCGTTCTTGCCGTAGAAGAGCGACTGCGGCCCTTTCAGGATTTCAATCCCGCCAAGGTCGAAAAAGCCCTCGTTGATGGTGCGGCCCTGTCCGTAATAGACGCCGTCGACGATGACCGCGATCGACTGCTCGGTGCCGATCGACAGCGAGTTGGAGCCAACGCCGCGCAGGGTAAGCTGCGCGCCAGAACCGGTCGCGTTGCGGCCGATGGCCAGCTGCGGCGTCGCTGCGGCCAGACGCTCCAGGGTGCTGAGGTCACGGTTCTGGATTTCCACCGCCGAAATGGCCGTGACCGAAACCGGCACGTCCTGAACGCTTTCCACGCGCTTACGCGCTGTAACGACGATGTCCTGAAGCCCGCCTTCATTCGCCTGCGCCGCTGGCGGTGCGGCATCGGCCTGCTCCGCAGGAGCGGTCTGCGCATGGGCCGACGCTGCTGCACCGACGAGCAGGATGGCGCTGCTGCCGAGCAGCATCCGGTGAAGAATGTTCAGACGGCTTGCGCTTGCATGGTGGAAGCTCTGCATCAGTAATCCCCTCAACTATGGTCTTTTTTTGTCCGGCCCAGCGGGCTGGCGTCATGGCAATCAGACAGGCGGCGGCCCGCCATGGCTGTCGATGAGGGCAATCTATCGTCGGCTCATATTTAAGGCAAGTGCCTTTATAATTTTCTCGAGCCAGAGTGTCGATCTTTGAAATTTCGCGGAAATTAGCCAGATTTTGAGCAGTGCCTCTCAATAATGCTGCATCGCAATAATCAATTTGCTTATTTTTATCGCCTTCATAGCGTTCGAGGGTTGCGGATTGCTGCCGCAATACATTAAGTCATCTGCACCAACAAATCGCCGTAGATGATGCGGCGCGCCCCCTGCCCAATCATGATGATGCGCAGGACATAAGGCCGGGAGAGACATATGGACGCCACGAACAAGCGGCTTGAGGATTTCAGCCTTCTGGACCCGCAGACCCAGGATGATCCTTTCGCCATGTATGAGGCGATGCAGGAGTTTCCGGGGATCTATCAGATGCCGGAGACCGGCTTCTTCATCATCTCCCGCTATGCCGACCTGCGCGCAGTGCTGACCGACCCGGTGACCTTCTCCAACGATGTGGATCGCGCATCGCTGCAGGGGCCGGAACTGTCGGAGAAGCACCAGCATTATCTGAGCGAGCATGGCTGGCCGCATATCCAGACGCTGCAGCGCACGGACGCTCCGGCGCACAGCCGATACCGCAAGCTTGTCGACCGGGTGTTCACTGTGGGCCGCGTGCGCGAGATGACCCCGCATATAGAGGGCGTCGCGAACAGCCTGATCGACAGTTTCGCCGGACGCGGCGAATGCGAGTTCATCTCCGAATTCGCCATGCTGCTGCCGGGCATCGTGCTTGCCGAGCAGATGGGTCTGGCGCCCAGCGAGGTCGCCACGTTCAAACGCTGGGCCGACGCGATGCTTGCGCCGGCTTCCCGCCAGATGACCGAGGAGGAATTGCAGGGCGTCGCCGACATAGAATTGGAGGCGCAGCATCATCTGGCGCGCATGTTTGAGGATAGACGCGCCAATCCGCAGCCCGATCTTATTTCCGGACTGGTGCATGCGCATGCGGAGGGCGAAGATCCCCTGTCGATGGCGGAATTGCAGAGCGTGATGAGTCAGTTGATCGGCGGTGGATTCGAATCGACGATGACGGCGATCGGCCACGCGATGCTCCAGCTTATCCGTCATCCCGAGCAGATGCAGGAATTGCGCAACAATCCCGCGCTCATCAAGGGATTCGTCGAGGAGGTCATCCGCATCGAGAGCCCGACACAGGGCCTCCGCCGCCGGGCGACTCGCGATGTGGAACTGAGCGGCACGCTGATCCCGGAGGGATCGGTCGTCGTCGTGCGCTATGGCGCGGCCAACCGCGATCCGGCGAAGTTCGTCTGCCCCCATCAATTCGACATGAAGCGATCCAATGCCGGCACGCATCTGGCCTTTGGCGCGGGCGCGCATTTCTGCGTGGGGGCGGTGCTGGCGCGGCAGGAGATCGCAACCGGCATCCTGACCGTCCTGTCGCGTCTGGACGACATCGCCCTAGCGCGGCCGCTGACCGAGCCGATCCACCGCCCGAATTTCCTGACCCTCCCGCTGCGCGAACTGCCCATACGCTTCACAGCCAAGGCATAACGCGCAGCCACTGAAGCGGATTTCCTTCCCCCCAGGAAATCCGCTTCGTTTTTTTCCAGGTTACATAGGTCCGTTCGTGTCGAGCGTAGTCGAGACACCAGCGCGCCTGTTTCTCGACTACGCTCGAAACGAACGGGTGTGGGTATTTAATCCAGCCTTGCCAGCAAATCCCGGCTGAACGCGCGCAATTCGCTTTCGCGGCCTTCACGCACAAGGTTTGCCCAGTCCGGATTGGCGATCATCGCGCGACCCACGGCGATCATGTCGAACTCGCCATCGGCGATCAGGCGCGCCACGGTCCCGATATCCTTGGTGCGCGGCGCGCTTTCAGCGATACCGCCAGTTTCTTCCGACAGGCTTTCCTTGAAATCGGCCTCCAGAGTCACTGAACCCACGGCGATCACCGGCACGCCGGTCAGCTTGCGCGCCCAGCCCGCCAGCGTGCGCGGATCGCCGGCAAAGCCCGGTTCCCAGAAGCGCCGGGTGGAGCAATGGAAGGCGTCGACGCCAGCGTCGGCCAGCGGCTGGAGGATGGCCGCCAGTTCGTCCGGCGTCTCGGCCAGCCGCGCGTCATAATCGAACGTCTTCCATTGCGAGAAGCGCAGGATGAAGGGGAAATCGCTGCCGCCCGCCGCCTTGCACGCCTTGATCAACTCCACGACGAAACGGGTGCGGTCGGCGGCGATGCCGTATCCGTCCGTCCGCCGGTTGGTGCGCGGCCAGAGGAACTGGTCGGGCAGATAGCCGTGCGCGCCGTGGATCTCCACGCCGTCGAACCCGGCGTCGCGTGCGGCGCGCGTCGCCCGGGCGAAATCAGCGATGGTGTCGGCGATGCCATTGTCATCCAGCGTATCGCCGCCAAGGTCGCCCGTGCCCAGCAGACCCGACGGGCCGACACGGCGCGGCTTCTGCTTGACGGTCGTGGGGTTCACCTCGGTAGGCGAATCCTGCACGCCGACATGCCAGAGCTGCGGCACGATCTTCCCGCCGGCGTCATGCACGGCACTAGCGATCGCGGCCGATGCGCGTACCGTCTCCTCCTGGAAGAAAAGCGGAATGGGGCCGTCATGCGCGCCCGCCGCGTTCACGGCCATGCCCTCGGTGATGATGAGTCCAGCGCCGCCTTCGGCCCGTCGCCTATAATAGTCGACGACATCGCCGCCCGGGATCCCGTCAGGCGAGAATTCGCGCGTCATCGGCGCCATGGCGATACGGTTGGCAACTTCCATCGCGCCGATCTTCACCGGCTGGAACAGGATATCGGTGCTCATACTGCAGTCTCCGAAGCCTTGGCCTTCGCCCATTGCGCGCCCTCCGGCGACGCCACCCAGCGCAGGGCGTTGCCGAGCAGAAGACGATAATTCTCATCGGCATAGGTGGCGGCGCTGTCACCGGGTTGCAGGTATACCAGCGGGCTGTTGCGCGCCGCCTTGGCCCAGCCGAGCAAGGGGTTGAGCGTGGGACGCGCCAACGGTGCCTCCGCCTCGGTCAACCCACGCACGGCGTGAAGCGCGGAATGGAAACGCCCGGCATCCACCGGCGTATCGAGATAGAGTAGCGGCTCGATCCCCGCCTGCTCGTGAATTTCGCCCAGATAGAGTTCGTCGGTCAGGTCGAACCGTTCGGGCACTCCGGCCAGCACCGGATGATCGCCCTCGGCCCTGCGCGCGGTATAGCTGACATCGCCCAGATAGCCCGATTCCGGGCGGCTGCGGCCCAATATCTCGGTGGGCTTGTAGAGGAAGATGCCGCCCAGCACCTCGTTGTAGAAAGGCCAGGCGGGCCAGCCGGCGATTGCATGATGCATCATCACCATGCCCTTCCCCTGATCCAGCAGCGCCTGGAACCCAGCCTTGAACGCAGGCTCCGGCTCCACGAAGTGCGGGCGCTCCGCCGCAGGCGCGCGGAAGTCGAGGCCCGGCATGTCGTAGAATAATATCGCGTCATAGCGCGCCATGGCATCGGGATTGAGAAGCGCAGCGGCGGCGGGCTGGTCGACGATTGTCGGCTCCATGCCCATGCCGACGACCATCGCTTCAAGCGCATTGCGATCGAAGGGATGCCCCTTCACCGCCACGAAGATTTCCAGACGTTTCGCCATGTTCCTATCCCTGCCTGTTTTGCGGCCCGGCTTCGTCGACATAGTCGGAAGCCTTGGCATAATAATCCGTATCGAGCCGGCATGCGGTCAGCCCGGCGTCGAGCGTCAGGACCTGCCCGGTGATGTTCCGCCCATCGGGACCGGCGAGATAGGCGAAAGCGCCCGCAACCTCGTCAGCCTCCATCACGCGGCGCAGCGGATTACGCGCGGCGCTGGCCCTGCGCATCTCCTCCTCGCCGCCATAGGCGAGCGCCGTCATCTTGCTCGGCGCATTGCCCGGCGCGACGGCGTTGACGCGAATTCCGAACCCGGCCAGTTCCGATGCCACGGATCGCGTAAGGCCGACCACCCCATGCTTGGCGGCGGTATAAGCATGTGGTCCCAAGGCGACGATTCCGGCCACGCTCGTCGTGGAAATGATGCAGCCGTCCTTCTGCGCCTTCATGACGCGCCCGGCATGCTTCATGCCGTAGAAGACGCTGCTCATCAGGATAGAGATCGTGCGATCCCAGGCATCGCCGGAAATCTCCGTAATACTGCCGATCGCGCCAAGCTGGCCGGCATTGTTGATCATGCAGTCGAGCCGGCCATGCTTCGCCACGGCCAGATCGATCAGCGCCGCGACATCGCTTTCCTTTGTCACGTCGCACCGCTGGAAATCACATCCCAGCTCTGCCGCGAGCGCCCCGCCCTGCGCCTCCTGAATATCGCCGAGGATCAGCTTCGCGCCCCCATCGGCGAACCGGTGCGCCGTCGCCTCGCCTATGCCGCTCGCTGCACCAGTGATGGCGACAACAAGGCCCTGCAATCCAGCCATCAGTGCGTGACCACGGGCGTTGGAAGGCGCGTGGAGCCGCCGTCGGCCAGCCAGCCGCCATCGGCGACCAGTTCAGCGCCGGTGACGAAGCTCGCGTCATCGCTCGCCAGAAAGGCGACGCAGGCGGCGATCTCTTGCGCCGTGCCCATGCGCCCCACCGGCTGAAGCAGGTCCATGGAGGCACGTGCGGCGTCCCTGTCCTCCGCTCCGGACAGGCGCGGTTCGTGGATCGGCGTATCGATCGCGCCGGGGTGAAGGGAATTGCAGCGGATGCCACGATATTCCGTGGCGCAGCGGACGGCGACCGACTTGGTGAGCAGGCGCACCCCGCCCTTCGTCGCATTATATCCGGGGGCCTGCGCCATGCCGATCATGCCCGCCATGGACGACATGTTGATGATCGAACCGGACGGACCGCCCGGATTGTCGCGCATCGCCAGCACGCCATGCTTGCAGCCAAGCATCGTGCCGGTCAGATTGATGCCGAGCATCCGGTTCCAGTCCTCAAGCGAAGCCTCCTCGATCGGCTGGCGAAAGGTGATGCCCGCATTGTTGACAAGCACGTCGAGCCGCCCATAGCGCTCCAGCGTCGTCGCGATGGCGGCGATCCAGTCGTCCTCGTCAGCGACGTCGTGCCGCAGGCAGAGTGCGGCGTCGGAGCGTTCTTCATCCTGCGGCGCGATGTCGGTCGATACGACGAAGGCGCCCTCATCCACCAGACGGGCCACACACGCCGCGCCGATGCCGGACGCTCCGCCCGTGACCAGCGCCACGCGCCCATTCAGCTTTCCGCTGCTCAACAATCCGCTCACGATCCGCTCCTGCCATCACCGACTCTCGCGGCCGGCGGGATGACCGTAACGGATCATTTTTTTAAGGCAAGCGCCTGATAAAATTTCAGACGCTTGCCATTGGCGGATCACGCCGCGTCGTTGCGATCCAGTTCCTCAATCAATTCCTTCTGAAGACGGAATTTCTGGATCTTCGACGTCGACATCGGCCATGCCGCGACAGACCGGACATGGCGGGGAATCTTGAAGCTCGCCAACTTGCCCCGGCAGTGCTGGATCAGTTCCTGCTCGCTCGCGCTCTGGCCCTCGGCAAATTCCACGAACGCGGCTGGTACTTCGACATAGCGATTGTCGGGGATGCCGACGACCTGCGCCAGCTTCACCGCCGGATGGGTCTGCAGCATCGCCTCGATCTCAGCAGCCGCGACATTCTCACCACCGACCTTTAGCATGTCCTTGGTGCGGCCATGGAACATCACCTGCCCGTCCGCATCGATGGAGCCGATGTCGCCGGTGTAGAACCAGCCGTCGCGAATGACCGCAGCCGTCTTTTCCGGCGCATTATAATAGCCGCGCAGCATGTTGGGGCCGCGAATGACGATCTCGCCCCGTTCGTCGACGCCGACATCCTCGCCCGTCTCAATATCGACGATCCGGACTTCCCACTCATCCAGCGGCACGCCGCACCGCCCGGTGCGCTGCTCGAAACTGTTGCTGAGGCGACTGGTCGATACCGTGCCAGCGCCCTCGGTCAGGCCATAGGTGCCGACCTGAGTCGTATGCGGCATCGCCGCCGTCACCGCGTCCTTGATCCAGGCCGGCTGCACAGCGAAGTTGGAGTTCATCACGCGCAGGCTGGACAGGTCCGTATCCTTGAAGGTGGGATGCGTAATCAGGTCCTGCATGATCGTGACGAAGCTGGGATAGGCGATCGTCGCTTTTTCGCGGCCCAGCATCTCCAGCGCCACGCCCGCATCGAAATGCGGCACGGTCATGTATGCGCCGCCCAAATCGAGGATCATCGTCATCGGCAGGATGCCGGCAATGTGGAAGATGGGCAGCGGCGACCAGACCCGGTCGCTTGCGGTGACTTCGTAGCGGATGCCCAGGTTGCGGCTGTTGCCGACCTGGCCGCGATGGCTGATCAGTGCACCCTTCGGATTGGCGGTTGTCCCGGATGTGTAGAGGATCATCGCAATGTCCTCGTCATCCACCGCGTCGATCCGCGCATCGACTGCGGCGTCCGCGACATCCTGGCCGAGCGCAAGAGCCTGCGCCGCGTCCATCAGATAGGACGGCGACGGCGGGTCGAGACAGATGATCGACCGCAGCATCGGCGCTTCATCCAGAGCAAGCGCTGACGCATCCTTCTGGTCTTTCAGCGACGGCAACGCGGCCACAAGCCGCTCACCGAAATCGAGGCTGTCGGCGACACGGCCGGTGGTCACCAGCAGAACGAGATCGGCGTCGCGGACCAGAAAGTTGAGTTCGCTCGCCTGATACCGGGCATTGACGGGCACAGCGATCCCGCCGGCCATTTCGATGCCATAGAATATCTCGATGAAATCCGGGCGCGTCGTCAGGAGGATGCCGACATTCTGGCCGGGCTGGACGCCCATGGCGATAAACGTTTTCGCCCAGGCGCGGGCCGAATCATTTAGAGCCTTATAGGTCAGCTGGCGGTCGGGAAATATGAGCGCGGGCGATTCCGCAAACTGCGCAGCGGACCTCCGCAGCATCGCGCCCATCGTGTAAATCACTTCCTTCACCGCCATCATCCTCTCCCGGCAAGCCTGTCGTCCAAGCCGCGCCGACACCGCTTTTCGCGTTGTGTCTTTCGGTTAAGTCGCTGCTTATCGGCGAAGCTTATCACCCGCCCAATAAAAAACAATCTTTCATGTCTTTTTTATCTCGCTTCCCTTCACGCCTGCGCTATCAGAATCGCGATAGCGCCGCCTTTAGGTCGCAGAAGGAGAGTAGGCATGGATAAGCTGAACGGAAAAGTCGCCGTTGTCATCGGCGCAGCCGGCAAAGACAATATGGGCCAGGTCATCGCCCGCCGACTGGCGTCGGAGGGCGCGAAACTGGTCGTTGCTGGGCGCGATACGGGGTCGATCGCGGACTTCGCGCAGGAACTGGGCGGCATCGGTGTCGCGTGCGACATCACCAATGAGGCCGATCTCGCGGCCCTTGCCCAGGCGGCGGTCGACAAGTTCGGCGGCCTGGATATCGCGCTCAACGCCACCGGCTGGGGCCTGCTCAAGCCTTTCCTCGAAACGACCAAGGAAGAGATTGAGAAGATCACCGCCCTGCAGTTCACCGGCGCAATCCTCTTCTATCAGGCGATGCTGCGGGCCATGCGGGACGGCGGATCGCTGATCCAGATCTCCTCGGCGACCGCGTCCATCATGCTGGAGGATCATGCCGCCTATATGGGGACGAAGGCAGGGACTGATCATGTCATCCGCTGCGTCGCCAACGAGTTCGGTCATCGAGGCATCCGCGCCAACTCCATCGCACCAGGCTTCACGGTCACGCCGATGACGGCCCGGGCCGCCAAGAACCAGGCGATCATCGATACCTTCTCGAAAGAATATCCACTCGGTCGCGTCGGCACGAGCGAGGACATTGCTGAGGCGGCCGTCTGGCTGGCCTGCGACGACTGCTTCATGTCAGGTCAGGTGTTGCAGGTGAATGGTGGGCTCACCCTGCGCCGCAACCCGACCAATGCGGAAATCGGCGCGGCGGTGAAAGCTGCGCGGGCTGCGCAGGCTGGGTAAATTTTCCTCCGTTCGCCCTGAGCCTGTCGAATGGCTGTCTTTTTCTTGAAGGGAAAGGCAGGGCTTCGACAGGCTCAGCCCGAACGGATTAAAAGTCAGCACTAATTGCTTTCAGCCGCCTGTCCTACATCCGCCCTTCAATGCTAGCCTGCTGTTCCCCCCAGAACAGCGGGAGCATCGGGTCATGACGTACAGAAAACGCTTGAGAACACCGGGCAACGCCACCCTTTTTGCCATCCGCATCCCACAACAAACCCCCTGCTCGCGGCGAAGTTGCGGATCACAATGGCAACCCGCAACTTCCGCAACTTCGTAGGATTTGCGCCTTGTTCTCCGGGAGCTACTACCCCGCCGCGGCGATATGCGGCGCCGTCACCGATCGCGTCGCTTCCATGGACCGGCGGGCGCGCTCTAAGGCGCTGCACCCGGCCTTCTTTGCCTGATATTGCGGAATTTCCGCCTCAATGATGATGTCGCCGGACAGCGGCGCAAGGATGGCGTCCAGCGGGAAGGCCCCCTGCCCCGGCAGCGCCCGTTCCTTGATCGCCTCGCGCCACATCTGGTCGGGATCGATCTCCAATGGGCCGTCGGACAGCTGCACCAGCGAGACAAGATCGGCATTCTCCGCAATCGCATCGACCTGCGCGCCGTTGCGCATCAGGTGCAGCACGTCGAGCACCAGCGTGCCGCATCCGGCATCCCTGACGATGGCCGCAGCGCTGCGCAGATCCTTGACGGCGGAGAAGGCATGGAACTCCAGTCCGGGCACGATGCCATATTCCGCCGCGAGTCCGCAAAAACGTTTAAAACGGTCAACCGCGATATCATGATCGTCAACAGCATGAAGATGCGTTGTCGCCCGCTTGGCTCCGATGATCTGCCCAACTTCGAGTCCTTCGATCAGGTGTGCATAATCACTGTCGTCCTCCAATCCAAAAACCTCCAGATTTCCAACGGTTACGCCTGTTCCGGCCATGGCTTCCAGGAACGCGTCGACATCCTTGCGCTCCAGCAGGGGGTAAAGGCCCTTCGCATCCTCTGGGATATAGGTGAAAATCGTGACATGGCTGCACTCCAGGTCTCCCGCTATCTTCACCAGCTCGACCGGAGGCGTTTCGAGCGCGTTCAACGGATGCAACGAAAAGCGCGGCTGGATCATGGGACCTCTCCTTAATAAAAGACATTCATGATTGTTTTTATCTTTGGCTATGCTAGTAGACGTCAATCAGGAGTGGCACAATGGAATTGAACGCATTCTCGGTTGATCGGGTCAACGAGACCATGGAATATGAGCGCTCGCGCAAGGCGCCCCCCGAAAACTTCCCGTCGATGCCCGATATTCCGGGCGCGCGCTATGTCGACAAGGACTTCCTGGCGCTCGAGCGTGAGCGCATGTGGGGCCGCGCCTGGCTCTATGCCGGCCATGTCGATCAGTTGCCGAACAAGGGAAGCTGGTTCCTCTCCCGCAACACCGGCTCGCCCATTTTGGTGGTGCGGGACATGCAAGGCGACGTGCGCGCCTTCTACAACACCTGCCAACATCGCGGCGCGCCATTGGTCACCGAAAACGCCGGAGAGTCGCGCGGCTTCGTGTGCGGCTATCATGGCTGGAGCTACACGCTGGACGGCAAGCTGACCGCCGTCCGCGACAAGCGCGATTTCGTCGATCTCGATTTCTCCTGCCGCTCGCTGGTGTCGGTGCGCTGCGAATTGCTGGGCAGCCTCATCTTCCTGAACGAGGACCCGGACGCCCAGCCGCTGATGGAACATCTGGGGCCGATGGCGAAGGAGCTTGAGCAATATAAGCTCGAGGACCTGCGTCTCGTCGATTCACGCCGCTACGATGTTGGCTGCAACGTGAAAATCCTGCTCGACGCGTTCCTTGAGGTCTATCACATCAAGTCGATCCACCAGCATACGGTGGATCGCTTCCTCGACCATCGGGGCATGATCGTCACGCTCTGGCCGCAGGGACACAGCCGCATGCTGACGCCCAACAGCCGGCCCGACTGGAAAGATCCGGGCACGTTGGGCATGCCGAAGATCCCGACGATCACGGAAGTGCCGGCCAATAACAATGTGAGCTATCACATCTATCCGAATTTCGTGATGCCCGCGTCCGACAGCGGCATTCCGCTGCTGCAGTTCTGGCCGACGTCGGACACGACCTGCCAGGTGGTGTCGAGCTGGATCGCGCCAGACTATGATCCTGACGTGCCAAGCGCGCTGTGGGATACGCGCCTCTCCAACTGGGAACGCATCCTCTACGAGGATCTCCAGTTCGCGCCGCAGATCCAGGAATCGCTTGAGAGCAAGGGCTTCCGGGGCATGCCGCTCAACTATCAGGAGCGCCGCATCTATCACTGGCATGAGGAATTGGATCGCCGGATCGGCCTCAACCAGGTGCCGCCCGAGGCACGGGTCGAGCAGGTGCTGCACGATCAGGTCGTGCACGCCTGAGTCGCGATGGATTTGCAGTTCAGGACCTGACACAGGACGTCATGGCCGATATCGTCAGTTATGCAAACGATCCCGCCGTCGAGCGGGACATGCTGTTCGCGTTCGACGAGGTTGCGCCGGATCATTATCGCGCGCAGCCGATACCCAGCCATCTGCTGCGCCTTTACGGCGGGCAGGTGGTCGCTCAGGCAGTGGCGGCCATTCAGAAGACCGCGCTGCCCGACCGGACGATCAACAGCTGCCACGCCTATTTTGTGCGTCCGGGCAGGATAGACCGCTCGATCGACTTCATCGTCAGCCGTGACCGCGATGGCCAGAGCTTCTCCGCCCGCCGGGTCGTCGTGGAACAGGACGGGCAGATCATCCTGACCATGAGCGCGTCGCTCCACGTCCATGAGGACGGCCTGCGCCATCAATTGCCCATGCCGGAAGTTCCCGGCCCGGAAGGCCTGCGTCCGATGAGCGGCTATGTCGCTGAGGTCGGCGATGCCCTTCCCGTCAGGCACTGGCCCTTCTGGCGCAGGGAACATCTGTTCGACTGGCGCCCAGTGCAGCCTCTTCGCATTTTCAGCGCCAATCCTGAATCGAGCGTTCGCCATGTCTGGTTCCGGTTCAACGGGACATTGGGCGACGATCTGGCGGAACATCAGCGTTTCTTTTCCTTTGCGTCGGATCTCCACATCCTCCACGCCGGTCTTGTGCCACTTGGCCTCGGGTGGGCGGACAACTATCTCCAGACGGCAAGCCTGGATCATGCCATCTGGTTCCACGACCAGTTTCGCGTTGACGAATGGCTGCTCTATACTCTCGACAGCCCTGCAGCAGCGGGCGCGCGCACCTTGGGTCGCGGCGTGGTCCACACCGCCGACGGCCGCCTCATTGCGTCCGTTGCGCAGGAGGGGCTGATCCGCATACTGGATGTTCCCCGGAGCGATATACTTTGAGCCTTAGCAAGAAATGAGAAGCCGTTGAACGACACCACACCCTTCGTCGCCATCAAGCCTTACCGGGCGTTCGAGGATTTGACAGTCGGCGAGTTCCGCACCTCGCGGGAGCGGTTGGTGACGCAGGAGCAGATACTGGCTTTTGCCCGCGATTATGACCCGCAATGGTTCCACAGCGATGCGGAGTTGGCCAAGGAATCCGTCTTTGGGGAACTGGTCGCAAGCGGTATTCATGTGCTCGCCATGTGGCGGCAACTGGATCATGAGATCAATTCGGATATCGACTTTGTCTGCGGCATCGGCTGGGACGAATTGCGCCTGCGTCGCGCGATCCGCGCCGGAGACGTCATTCATGTGACCTCGGAGATCATCGAGCTTCGTCCGTCAGAAACCCGCACGGACCGGGGTACGGCCCTTACGCGCTATGCCGTGGTGACGCAAACCGGCGAGGAGGCGGTGACCTTCACCAGCATCAATCTCGTCTACACCCGCTCCGGACGGGAAAGAGCGGCGGCGAGCGCATCCGCCTCTTCATAGCCGCGCCGCATCGCATTCTCGACATCGTCGGCCGTACCGTAAGTCGGCCGGATATCGACTGTGCGGATATCGGTCACGCCGATGAAGCCCAGCCAGCTCTTCATGAACGCCATTTGGTGATCCAGCGCCGCCATCGGCCCGTCCGCCCGGATATCGAGCGCGCCGGACCCGACAATGATCGCCGTGCGCCCGGCGGCAAGCCCCACGACCCCAGTCTCATCGACCGTAAAGGTCATACCTGGATGCGTTATCAGATCGACATAGTGCTTCAGCGGATAGGGAATACCGAAATTCCACATCGGCACGCTGAACAGCCAGGCGTCGAACGACAGGAAATGGTCGATCCGCGCACGGATCGCTTCCCACTGGGCAACCACGTCTGGCGACACTGCCTCCCCCGCGATCAGCGCATAGCGCCCCTCCATGACGGGTCCGTCAAAGGGCGGTAGCCCTGCGTCGAACAGGTTCAGGGTCTCGACCGTTCCCGGCGCGATCCTGTCGATCAAACGCCGGGCGACATCGGACGAGCGCGATCGCGGACCGCGCGGGCTCGCTTCGACATGCAGAAGCCGTGCGAACCCGCCCATCCTAGCGGCGCTGGTCGAAGCGACGGCCGAGCATCGCGCCGGCGATGTTGACCTTCTGAATGTCGATGGCGCCGCCGGCGATGCCCCAGCCCCAGCTGTCGCGCAGACGGCGTTCCATCGGGAATTCCTTGGAATAGCCATAGGCGCCCATCAATTGCATCGCCTCACCCGTCACCTCGCGTGAAATAGTGTTGGCGAAGCATTTGCCGGTGGAGCTGTTCAGTACGGAGGGCAGACCATCCTGCGCGTTGACCGCCGCGCGCCAGATCAGCAGACGCGCCGCCTCACACTTCATATGCATTTCCGCCAGCTTGATCTGAACGGCCTGGAACTCGGCGATCGGCTTGCCGAACTGCTTGCGCTCCAGCACATATTGCGAGACATCCTCCAGCGCGCCGGACGCCTGGCCTAGAGACATGGTGGCGTTGCCGCAGCGCTCCAGATCGAATGCCTCCATCAGCTGCTTGAAGCCACCGGCCGGCACGATGATATTGTCGACCGGCACTTCGCAATCGTCGAAGTTGAGGTCCGACGAAGGCACGCCGCGAAAGCCCATAAGCTGTTCGTTGGGGCCGAAGCTGAGGCCCGGCCTGTCCTTCTCGACCAGAACCGCGCCGATCGCCTTCGCGCCGGGGTCGTCCGACAGACGGCAATAGACGACATAAGCGTCAGCATGACCGCCGCCGGAACACCAGCGTTTGGTGCCGTTGATGATAACCTTGTCGCCCTTGACCACACCCTTGGTCTTAAGGTCCGTGAGCGCGCTGCCCGCGTCGGGTTCGGACATAGAGACCGCAACGACCATCTCGCCGCGGCAAACGGCGGGGACGATCCGCTTCTTCAGGCTGTCCGACGCGAAATATTCAATCGCGCGCACCGGGCCGACAGAGGATTCGAAGATGGGGAAGGCAATGGCGGAAGAAATCTTGGCGAATTCCTCCAGCACGATCAGCGCTTCGATATTGCCAAGGCCAAGGCCGCCCAGATCGGACGACACATTGATGCCCAGGAAGCCCATCTCGGCATAGCGCTTCACCAGATCATGGCTTGGCGGCTTGTTGTCGCGTTCCAGTTCGGCGGCGATTGCGGGCAGTTCCGCACGCGCAAAATCGCGGGCCGCGGCGCGCAGTTCTTCCTGATCCGGGGTCAACGAGAAATTCACTTCATCCTCCCTTTGCGCCTATTGCGCCAATATATGTCTAGAGCAGTTCCGGATGCTCGATCAGGTTCGCAAGCGCCGCCATGAAACGGCCGCCGTCGGCTCCGTCAATCGCGCGATGATCGCAGGACAGCGACAGATGGAAAACCGGCACGATGCGGAACGCCCCGTCGTCGTCGATCGGCTCCGGCCGCGCCGTGCCCACCGCAAGGATGGCGCCCTGCGGCGGATTGATAATCGCATCGAATTGCTCGACCCCGAACCCGCCAAGATTGGACAGCGAGAAGCTGCCGCCGGAAAACTCCTCGGGCTTTAGCTTGCCCGACTTGGCCCGTTGGGCGAGACCCGCCATCACGGTGGAAATATCGGAAACGCTGCGATGGTCGGCACCCGTCACGATCGGCGTAACGAGGCCCTTCTCGGTCGCCACGGCAACGGCAATGTCCGCATTGTCATATTCGTGGATATCATTGCCATGCACCTGGATATTCACCTGCGGTACTTCCATCAGCGCCAGTGCGCAGGCCTTGATCAGATAGTCGTTCACGCTGGGCTTCTGTCCCTGCACCGCAGCGCGCAAGGCAAGCAGGCGATCCGCGCGAACCCGGCGACGCACATAGAAATGCGGGATGGTGCTTTTCGATTCCGTGAGGCGGCGCGCAATCGTGCGACGCATGGAGGACATCGGCTTGACGGTCACGCCCCCGCCCGGAATCACGACCGACGCTGGCGCGGCGGCGGCTGATGGTGGTGGTGGGGCAGTTACAGGTGCCGGCGCGGGTTCAGGCGCAGGCGGCACGACGCGCGCCAGCACATCGGCCTTGCGGATGCGGCCGCGCGGCCCGGACCCTTCTATTCCTGAAAGCGCAACATTATGGATGACCGACAACCGCTTCGCCATCGGCGACGCGAATGCGCCGCTCTCTGGCGTCAGCGGAAACTGTCCGGCCAGCGCGGCAGCCGACGCGGGCCTGGCCGCCTGATCGATGTCCTGCGCGGTAATGCGCCCGCCACGACCCGATCCCTGGAGGGTGGCGACATCGACGCCCGACGCCAACGCACGATCGCGCGCAACCGGGCTGATCAGCGTGCCATCGGGAATGGGGACCTGCGCGGGTGGCGGAGGGGAAGCAACCGCAGCCATAGGCGCGGGAGCAGGGGCATCCTCCTTGTCACCGAAACTCGTGTCGGCCTGCTTGAAGGTGCCGATGATCGCATCGATCTCGGCTGCACTCGCGTCTCCGCCATCGCTCAATACGGCAAGCAACGCGCCAACGGCATAAGTGCCACCCGCCTCAGCCATGATGCGGACGAAGCGGCCGGGGGCTTCCGCCTCTACCTCATTGGTGATCTTGTCGGTCTCGATCAGGGCAAGTACCGCGCCTTTCTCGAACGGCGCATTTTCCGCAACCATCCATTCGGCGATCGTGCCTTCGCTCATCTCGATGCCCCATTTGGGCATGGTGAACAGTTTGAGATTGGCCATTGCGGTTCTCCTCAGCGGAAGGCGAGAAGTTGGCGAACCGCGTCCTCGATCTTCTGAGGCGAAGGAATCCATGCCCGCTCCAGCTCACGGGCGAACGGGATCGGCGAATGCGGACCAGTGATCATCGCGGGCGGCGCCTTCAGGCTGGTGAACGCCTTGGACGCGACGATCGCGGAAATATCTGCAGCCAAGCTGCAGCGGGGCGGACTCTCGTCCACCACCACAATACGCCCGGTAGACTCGACGGAATCCAGGATCGCCTCTTCGTCCAGCGGACTGGTGGTGCGCAAGTCGATCAGGTCGACGCCAATGCCGTCAGCGGCCAGCTTGTCAGCCGCCTTCTCGCCAAAGCCGACCATGCGGCCGCAGGTGACGATCGTGACGTCGCCGCCTTCGCGGACCATGCGCGCCTCACCGAAACGCTGGCGATATTCGCCGTCCGGCACTTCGCCCTTCACGCCATAGAGCGCCTTGTGCTCAAAAAACATCACCGGGTCGTCGCCGCGCAAGGCCTCGGTCAGCAGGCCCTTGGCATCGGCAGGCGTCGCGGGAAGCACGACCTTCAGGCCGGGCATCGCCGTGAGCATCGCATAAACCGACTGGCTGTGCTGCGCCGCTGCGTTCATGCCCGCGCCGTAGATCAGGCGGACAACGGCTGGGCATTTGGTCTTGCCGCCGAACATGTAGCGAAACTTCGCCATCTGGTTCCAGAGCTGGTCTAGGCTGACGCCCACGAAGTCGGCAAACATCAGTTCCGCCACCGGGCGTTTACCCGCAAGCGCCGCGCCCGCCGCCGCGCCGATGATGGCGCTTTCGGAAATGGGCGTGTCGATGACGCGATCCGCGCCGAACTTGGCGTACAGCCCGGGCGTCGTGCCCCAGATCCCGCCAATTGCTTCCTGCCCGCCGGCCGTGCCAGCACCGCCGACCACATCCTCGCCAAGCACGATAATATTGGAATCGCGCTCCATCTCATCCATCAGCGTCTTGTTGATCGCCTCGCGGATATTCATGACTGCCATGTGTCCGCTTCCTCTCAATAATCGACGTAAACATCTTCGGCGACATGCGCCGGGTCCGGCGGCGGCGCAGCACGCGCTTCGCTCACCGCTTCCTCGATAAGCTGCGCGACCTCTGCATCGACATCGTCGAGCAGCTTGATATCCAGCAGCTTCGCCTCGCCGACCTTCGCACGGAACGCCTTCAGGCAATCGCGTTCTTCCCAAAGCCGATCGAGTTCGCCCTTGCCGCGATAGCGCTGCGGATCGCCTTCGAAATGGCCGTAGAAACGCTCGGTATCCAGTTCGATCGCAGCCGGTCCGTTGCCCGCGCGAACATACTCAAGCAGCTCGCGCATCGTCTCATAGGTGTCGAAATAATCGCAGCCATTGGCGCGCCACGCCTTCATGCCAAAGGCTTCGGCGCGGCTGGCGATGTCCTTGTTGGTGCCGACGGCATAATCGACGCCGGTATGTTCGGAATAATGGTTGTTCTCGAACACGAAGATCGCAGGCGCCTTGACCACGACAGCGAGGTTCATCGCCTCGAACGTCGTGCCCTGGTTGCACGCGCCATCGCCCGAGAAAGCGATGGCCACATTGCCCTTGCCGTCCAGCTTGGCGGCGATTGCTGCGCCCACAGCCTGCGGCGCGCCCGCGCCCACAATGCCGTTCGCGCCGAGCATGCCGACGGACAGGTCCGCGATATGCATGGAGCCGCCCCGCCCTTTGCACAGGCCATCACGGCGTCCGTAAATCTCCTTCATCATGCCCTTCACATCGCATCCCTTGGCGATGCAATGACCATGGCCGCGATGGGTGGAGACGATAAGGTCTTCCGCGCTCAGATGATCGCACACGCCCACGGCGGCCGCTTCCTGGCCGCAATAGAGATGCGTGAAGCCAGCGATCTCGCCGGTTTTGATCTCATCGTGCAGGCGCTCCTCGAACTTGCGGATGATCGCCATCCGCCGGTACGCGCCCACAAGATCGTCTCTGGAAAGCTGCATGAAACTCGCCTCTCCTCCTAAAATTCTTTACGCGCCACCGGTCGGTCAGATGTCGCCGGGGGCCTTCTTCCCGGGGCCGTAGACAAAATCGTCGATCACCTTGTGGAAATGCCGGATGCGCAATTCCTGGTCACCGATCCAAAGCCCTTTGAAGGAATCTGAATGCATGCCCTTCTGCACGGTCGGCAGATTGAAGGCATCCTGATCAAGCACCTGGCCGATGCTGCGGTCGCCATGCTTGAAATGCCTGTGCTTCGGACGATCGGGCCATTCTTCGCCTTCGGGCACCAGCTCGAACATCCAGATGTCGTAGAACATCTTGTTGGGATTGGTCGGATGCGGCCGCTGACGGAACATCATGATGTCGTCGGCATGGACGTTCATCGAGACGTTCGGGAAGATCGAATAGTGATAATCGTCGGTCAGCTGATCGTCGTTGAGCGCCGAATAGTCCTTGCCCTGCGCCTTACCATGCTTGCGCTTGAATAGTTGCACATCACGGCGGATGTCGCTGACACGGCCTTCATATTCGGCCGGGTCCATGCCCGCCTTGACCATGATGTCGTAAATGGCCGGCGGAATGGCTGAGGGCAACGCCACACGCGCGCTGATCGTCGCGAAGGGCACCAGATAGCGGCTATGCCGCTCATACACATCGACCTGCGCATTGGTGTCGTCCAGATACCATTGCAGCTGCGGGTGGATGCCCTGCACATGATAGACTTCGCTAAAGGCATCGACACTCGCCTTCCAGTTGCAGTCCCATTCAACTGTAACGTCGCGCGTCCACGCCATCCGGTCCATATTATACGGACCCAGATGCTCCTGCATTGGCGAGAGAAAGTCAGCGAGCGAGCCTACGTCCGGATTGAGCGAGAACCAGACGAAGCTGCCCCATTCCTCGCACGGATAGCTGGCCAATGCCGCGCCCGGCGGGCAGCCCTGCGGGAAGGTGTCGAGGTCGGGAATGCGCGTGATCGCGCCCTGCAAGTCGTAGGTCCAGTGATGATACATGCACTGGAAATTCTCGGCATTTCCAAGACCTTCAGGACGCAGCTTATTGCCGCGATGCAAGCAGACGTTCGGGAACGCGCGGACCGAGCCATCCAGTTGCCGAACGATCAGCACGGATTCCTTGCCGATTTCCGTGCAGATATAGTCGCCCGGTTCCTTGATGTCGTCGGACCGGCCGCCAAGGAGCCAGACCTTCGACCAGATCTTGTCCCATTCCAGCTTCATGAACGCTTCGCCATAATAGCGTTCAGCCGGAATGATGTCATAGCCCAGGTCCGGGTCCTCCTCCTTCTGGACGGGAGTTCCATGTGGCCAGTCCTGTGGATTGACCCGGATGATGTCGACCTTGCGTTTTACGTCCATTGCCGTTCCGTCCCTTGCGGGGCCTGCTCTTAAGTGAGAATGCGCTTAGAAATGCGTGCGGTTGGTGAAGCCGCCATCGACCACCAGATGCGATCCGTTGCACCAGCTTGCCGCAGGACTTGCGAGGAAGACGATGCAGCGCGCCACTTCTTCCGGTGTGCCAAGGCGGCCGGTCGGTTGCTGACGCAGTTGGGAATTATAGAATTTTTCCATCGTTCCTTTAATCATATCCCAGTTGCCGCCCTCGAACTCGATGGGGCCAGGCGACACGACATTCACGCGGATACCGTTCTTGCCATGGAACAGCGCAAGCTGCTTGCCATAGGTCAGGAGCGATGCCTTCAATGCGTTATACGCCTGCGGCCCACCCATCGCTTCGCCCGTGGAGGTGGTGGCGATCAGAATGATCGAACCGGACTGCTTCTCGGTCATGGTCGGGATGACGGCCTCAACTGCGCGCACTGGGCCCATCACATCGACTTCGAAGGCGTTGCTCCAATATTTCTCGCTGCCCATGCCGCCGCCTGCCGAGGTGATCGGGATCATGATGTCGCATCCGCCCAGATCCTCGACGGCCCATTCCAGCCACGCCTTGTAGTCATCCGCCTTCTTGACATTGACGGGTTTGCCTATGACGCGCGTGCCATATTTGGAAAGTTCGGCGATCGCATCCTTGACGCTGTCTTCCGACCGCGCGGTGATCGCCAGGTCGCAGCCCTCGCGCGCCAATATTTCCGCGACAGCCATGCCGATGCCGCGCGCTGCGCCGACGAGAATGGCCTTTTTGCCCTGTAGTCCGAGATCCACCTGTCCGCTCCTTAAGTTTCAAGCCTGAAGTTCGTCGGCGCGCGGCAGGCGCAGCAATTGCGCCCCGCCGCTCACCTGCATGATTTCGCCGGTCGTGAAACAATCCGGCGCTGCAAGATAGGACACCGCTGACGCCACTTCGTGCGGTTCGGTCAGCTTGCCCATAGCCGTCTCCCGGCTGTAAAGCTCCTGGAAGCTCCCTTTGCCAAGAAACACCTCGGTCATGGGCGTCCGTGAGAAACCTGGCGCCACAGCATTGACCCGGATACCCATGGGTCCGAATTCCAGAGCCGCGATACGCACCACATGGTCGAGCGCGGCTTTCGCTGCCCCATAGGCGGTCAGACCGAACCCAGGCACTTTCGCCACGACGGACGAAAACAACACGATGCTGCCGCCGCGCGGCATGATCGCGCCGAAATGCTTTAACAGCAGGACATTGGCTGTAACATGCATCGCAAGTTGCGGCTCGATCTCCTCCCGCGTGATTTTGAGTATGCGCCGACTCTGTGTCGTTCCCGCAGCATTCACCAGCACATCTACGGGCCCAACCTCACGCACCAGACTGGCGATCGAAGTCTCGTCCAGCAGATCGCAGGTAAAGGCCTGCACACTCAGATCAGCCGCCAGCGCATCCAGCCTAACCCGATTACGGCCCGCCAGAAACACAGTGCAGCCATCAGCAACAAGACGCCGCGCAGTTGCTTCGCCAAGACCTCCTTCACTCGAGGCGCCGATGATCAGAGCGGTTCTTTCCACCATGCATATTCTTTGAACGAGCTTTTCGCCGATCGCAAGTAAGAAACAAGCATGAATGTTTTTTTGTGGCGCAGCGCTTAAATATCCTTCGCAAACGCGGTAAAAAATTGCCCTCCCGCGCTTGACTTCCTTCACAAAAAACAGTCATGTTTGTTTTTTAGCTGGTTTCGTATGGAGATAATATGGCTCTTGCCTCGGGGCGTTCAGCCTCTGCCCCGCGCAGTGCGAAAGCAGCGTCGGCAAACGGGCCGACTCAGCAATCGCTCAAAAGCGCCCAGACAAGAGCCCGCCTAATCGATGCAACGATTCGTTGCATAGTAAAATTTGGCTATGCGAATACTACAACGCCGCAAGTTGCAGCAGAGGCGGGTCTATCACGCGGCGCTATGCTCCATCACTTCGAAAATGGATCGGCGCTGATCAAGGCAACCATTGTCGAGTTGCACGAAAAGCGCCTTCGGGCGTTCCGGCGCGCGGCAGAGATCACCGAGCACGAACCGGCCACCATGGTGAACACTTATTGGCGCCAGCTGCAAAAGCCCGCCTTCGTCGCCTTCCACGAACTGGCGCTTGCCGCGCGCACCAATGCGGACCTGGCGCGCATCCTTCAGCCGTTGCAGCTTGAGTTCCGACAGAAGTTCAATTCGCAAGCGGTCCTGCTCTTCCCGGAATGGCAGGACGATCCCGTCAGTTTCGAATTGGCCATGACGCTGTCGCAGACCATGATCGAAGGCATGGCGATTAACCTGCTGACCAGCGCTATCGATGAAAGCATGGTGGCTCCCATGCTGCATTTGCTCGAACAGCAGATCAGGCTGATGAAACCATCGGCTCGGGATCAGTCCCGGTGAGTTACGCCCCAGCGAATGCCGCGTCGCAACAGTTCGTAGAATATGGGGTAGTTCCACGCGCAGCGCTGCGGGTGCGGCCAGAAATCGGCGACGGGGCGCAAGTCATAATGTCCCCGGCAATGGCCAAGCGTCAAATAGAGAATGCTGCCCTTTCCGACCTTGCGCTCGTACAATACGGGCATCTCCGGCGCGTCCCACTCCGCCTCGCGGAATTCGTCGCAGCGCCCGGTAAAGCTGGTGTGCATCAGCACGTCGATCTCACCGGTGCGATGGGTAAGGTACAGTTCGTCCTCGACACGAAAATCACGCAGGCCCGTTGTCATCTCATGATCGCTGCGGGTCACGAAAACCTTGTACGGCGCAATTGGTGGGTGGCCCGCAAAGCGCGTGCCGAGCAGGCCGGTGAATTCCGGAGCCGCGTCCGGCGTATCGACGATGCCGTCATCGCCAAACCGCAAAATCGCATTGGTGCCATGCAGGGCGAGCCAACGACCACCCTGTTCCAGCCAACCCTTTAGGACTTCGGTCTGCGGCGGGGTCGGGATGAGATCACAGGTGTAAGTTATCAACAAATCGGCCGCCGCGATGCTGCCGGTATCGGCATAGTCCGAGGAGACGGAGGTACGGATTTCAGGATGTTCACTCAGCAATTTGAGCAGTTCGAGCCGCGCGAAATCGATGTCGTGGAACTTGCCTGCCGCAACCAGATGCGTCTTCATGATCATCCCTCTCTCGCATGTGTACGCGAGAGGGTAAGCGGGCGCTTTGCTTTGGCAAGTGGGGAGCAAAGCGCATGAGCGGTCGGGGACAAGGTCCGCTGGCGGGCGTGCGGGTGCTCGATCTGACGAGCGTTCTTATGGGTCCTTATGCGACCCAGATCTTTGCCGATCTCGGCGCGGACGTCATCAAGGTGGAAAGCCCGGATGGCGACACGACACGCTATCTGCCGCCTGGCAACGACCCGGCGCGGGGCGGCATGTTCATGAACGTCAACCGGGGCAAGCGCAGCATCGTCCTGGACCTCAAGCAGCCTGCAGCGCGCGAGGCCTTGCTGAAACTGGCAGAAACCGCCGACGTGTTCATCCATTCGATGCGCGCGCAGGCCATCGGGCGGCTGGGGCTCGACTATCCGGCGCTGCAGGCGGCCAATCCGCGCATTCTCTACGCCAATCTTTACGGTTTCGCGCGATCTGGCCCCTATCGCGACTATCCGGCCTATGACGATATTGTGCAGGCGGCATCGGGAATCGTCGATCTGCAAGCCCGCCTGTCAAAGGGCGAGCCGACCTATCTGGCCACGGTCGTCGCGGACAAGGTCGCGGGTCTTACCGGCGCCTATGCGGTGATGGCGGCGCTCTACGCTCGCGAACGCACCGGCCTTGGTCAGGAGATCGAGGTTCCGATGTTCGAGACCCTCGTTTCCTTCGCCACGGTGGAGCATTTGTGCGGATCCCTGTTCGTGCCCCCGCTCGGGCCGCCGGAATATCCGCGCGCCACATCAGAGGCGCGGCGTCCCTACAAGACGGCGGACGGCTATATCGGCGTCATGATCTACAACGACAAGCATTGGCGGTCCTTCTTCCACGCGATCGACGATCCGGAATGGTCGAAGGACCCGATGTTCGCCTCCATGCGCACACGCACTCAGAATATCGGGACAGTGCTCGCCAAAGTGGCAGAGGTCATGGAACAACGGACCACCGATGAATGGATGGTCCTGCTGCGAGATGCGCAGATTCCCGCAATGGCGATCGCCAGTCTGACCGACCTGCTGCATGACCCGCATCTGGTGGAAACGGGATTCTGGCAGGAGCGCGAAACCGACGAAGGTACGCTGCGCTTCCCCGGCATTCCCACGAGCTTTTCGGCCACGCCCGGCGCGATCGGAGAGCCAGGGCCTGCGCTGGGCGCAGACAGCCGCGCTATCCTCGACGAAGCAGGTTTCGATAGCGATGCGATCGACGCCCTTATCGGCAGCGGCGCGGTACGGCTGGCCGAACCGGCCTGAAGGAGAGCGCAATGGATGGAGTGACGGGCGGGCCGGAAGCGCAATGGCGCGCGGCCCTAGCGGACGGCAAATTCCTGCTGCAGCGGGCGGTGTCCAGCGGGACGGTATTCTTTCCCCCGCGCGTTATGGAGCCGGGCACGGGCGACACGGATCTGGAATGGATTGAGGCGACGGGCCTTGGCATCATCTACTCCCTGACATGGGTGTCACAGAAGCCCCCTGCCCCGCCCTATAATGTGGCGGTCGTCCGTCTCGGCGAGGGCGCACAATTGATGAGCAGGGTCGAAGGCGTCACGCCGGAAACCCTCCGCATCGGTCAGCGCGTCCGCGCAAAGATCGCGACGGAGGATGATGGTGCCGCCATACTTCTTTTCGAACCGGCGGGTCACTGACATGGGCGGAAGCTTTCCCCGCGGTAAATGCGCTATCGCCGGCCTCGCGACGTTTGGCGTCGGCGAAGCGCCGGGCTTTACGTCGATGGAATTGACCGCGCGCGCCGCCTCGCTCGCCGTGGAGGAGGCCGGCCTGCGCATCGACGCCATCGACGCACTGTTCATCTGCCAGCCCGACGATTTCTTCGCCGGCCTGAGCTTTGCCGAATATCTCGGCCTCAGCCCGCGTTTTACGGACAATAATCGCACTGGCGGATCGGCGTTCATGAGCCACATGATCACTGCGATCATGATGCTGGAGGCCGGCTATATCGATACCGCCCTGATCGCCTACGGATCGAACCAGCGCACCAATGGCGGGAAGCTGGCAACGTCGATCAAGACCAACGCCTGGGATGCGCCCTACAAGCCGTTATTCCCTTTGTCCTCCTATGCGCTGGCTGCCGCGCGCCACATGCATGAGTTCGGTACGACGCGGGAACAACTGGCGGAGGTCGCCGTCGCTGCGCGCCAATGGGCCAACACGAATCCTGAAGCCTTCGCCAAGGGGCCACTCAGCATTGAGGACTGTCTTGCCTCGCGGATCATCAGTTCGCCTATCTCCGTGCGAGACTGCTGCCTTGTGACCGACGGGGCGGCCGCCATTGTCCTGACCCGGACGGATCGCGCGCGCGACATGCCCAAGACCCCGGTTCCGGTTCTGGGCGCGGCGGCGGCGACATGGTGGAATTCGATCGCGCAGGCGACGGACATGACCACCACGGCCGCGGCGGAATCCGGCCCTCGCGCCTACAATGCAGCGTGTGTGGGTCCGTCCGATATTCAGAGCGTCCAGCTTTATGACGCGTTCACGATCAACACGATCCTCTTCCTTGAGGATCTGGGTTTCTGCCCGAAAGGCGAAGGCGGCCGGTTCGTCTCCGGCGGGACCATTGCGCCGGGTGGATCGCTGCCCGTCAATACCAATGGTGGCGGCCTGTCCTATTGCCACCCCGGCATGTACGGACTGTTCGCGATCATAGAGGCGGCGCGGCAAATCCGGGGCGAGGCGGCAAACCAGCAAGGTACGGTGGATGTCGCCCTTGCCCATGGCAATGGTGGCACCCTCTCCAGTCAGGCGACCGTTATCCTGGGGAGCACCGCTACTCTGTGATCGTCAGGTCATGTAGAATCCCCCGTTGATATCCAACACCGTACCGGTCACGAACCCAGCGCCCTCCGACACAAGATATTCGACGCCGGTGGCGATGTCGGCGGCTTCGCCGAACCGCCCGACCGGTAACTGGTTCAAATAGGTGTCGGTGTCGCCGAAGCTGCGGCTTTGCTCCGTATCGATCCGTCCGGGCGCGATGCAGTTGGCCGTTATGCCATGTGCGCCCACCTGCCCGGCCAGCACACGCGTGAAGCCGATCAATCCCGCCTTGGTCGCGGCATAATGTGCGCCCGACAACAGCGATCGCATCCGTCCGCCCTGCGACGAGAAATTGACGATCCGACCCCACTTCCCTGCTTTCATCAGAGGGAGCGCATGACGGCACATGGAGAAGGTCCCGGTCAGGTTCACCGCCAACACCCTGTCCCATTCCTCTAGGGGCACATCCTCGACCAGTTGCGAATAGCCGCCATGGCTAGGGCTTATTCCGGCATTGTTGATTAGAATATCCAGCCGGCCGAAGCGCTTTTCAACATCAGAAATCGCGTCCCGGGCGGATGCGTCCGAAGCGACATCGCATTCCAGAGACGATACCGAATAGCCTTTATCGCCGAATGCTTCCGCAGCCGCCGCGAGCGATGCAGCGTCCCGGTCCAGCAACACGACATGATGACCGAGCATTCCAAGGCGATCCGCCACGCCAAAACCAATGCCTTGGGCAGCGCCCGTCACCAACGCTACGCGGCGATCCTTCATCATATTCTCTCCTGATCCGATGCCAGCTTGGCATCCTGACCCAAAAACTAGAGTCGATTATTTTTCAGTCAAACGCCTTATTTATGAACCATGGAACGTCACAAATAAAGACATTCTTGTTTGTTTTTTTATTTGGCCTTGCTACTCCTGTTCCGACAGAGAAGAAGGTGCGGATTCGCGGGCAATCGCGATTATCGCCCATGAGAGGACGAGCGTTATGACGGCACCCAAGATCTTCCGGCCGGACCTGAACGATCCGACCAGGCCCAAGCGCGGGCTGACGGAACAGGATCTTGCAACCAAGGACACGGTATATCGGCCGGACCTGCTTGCCGGGCAGACGATTCTGATCACCGGCGGCGGTAGCGGGATGGGCAAGGCCGCAGCTTTCCTGGCAGCGCGCCTGGGTGCGAATGTCGCCATCTGCGGCCGCAACGTCGAGAAGTTGGAAAATACGCGCGACGTGATCGCGAAGGAAACCGGCGTCGAGATTTTTACCCAATCGATGACCATCCGCGAGCCGGAAGCCGTCGAGGAACTGATCGGCGCGGTGCATGACAAGTTCGGTGGTATCGATACTGTCGTCAACAATGCCGGCGGCCAATTCCCGCAGGACGCCATCGATTTTACCCGCAAGGGCTGGCTGGCCGTCATCGACACCAACCTCAACGGCACATGGTGGATGATGCAGGAAGCCGCCAAGCGCTGGCGCGCGGATGGCAAGCCGGGGAACATCATCAACATCGTCGCTAATGTGGAGCGCGGCATGCCCCATGCCGCGCATACCTGTGCGGCGCGAGCGGGTGTCATCTACCTGTCTAAGACGCTGGCGACCGAGTGGGCGCCGTTCAAGATCCGAGTCAATTGCATCGGCCCGGGCGTGATCGAGACGGAAGGCTTCGCCATGTATCCGGAGGAAGCACTTAAGCGCTTCCACCAGGCAAACCCGATGAAAATACGCGGAGACGCATGGGACGTGGCGGAAGCCATCGCCTATCTGGCGTCGCCGGCGGCCCGCTTCATCAATGGCGACCTGATGATCCTGGACGGCGGACAGGCGCAATGGGGCGTCGTCTGGCCCGGTGGCATGCCCGACTATTTCAACGAAAACGGCGCGGCCTAGCTGCTGCGCCAACTTCACCCTGCCGATCAGGCGGGCTGACGGACGCCCATGTAGGGAAAGGGGTGATCCGCCGCGATCACCTCAAGCAATTCGACGACATTGCCGTCGCAATCGCGGCCATAGGTCGCCAACATCGTCCCGCCGCCGCCCGGCTCGCAATGGAACTCCATGCCGAGCGCCGAAAGCCGCTCATATTCCGCCCAGACATCGTCGACATAGAGGCAGATGTGGATCAGTCCGGGATCACACATCCTGCGCTCGAAACGCTCACCCTTCGGTTCAAGATACTGGAAAACCTCAATATAAAATCCCGATAGCCGGATCATGGCGTAGCGCGCAGCGGAGCCGGGCAATTGCACCATCCGGCCGACGCGCGCATTGTCGCTTTCCCACCCACCGTCGGCAACGCGCTCAAATCCGTACCATCGCGCATAGTGATCGACGAACCGGTCGAGGTCCGGCGTCGATATCGCCACATGGTGCATACCCAGGATCATTTTTCTCTCTCCACCGGCTCAGGCCTTTTCTGACGCCCTTTGTCCCGCATTTTCCATTCAATAACAAAACAAACTTGACTGTTTTTTTCAACCCTCCTCTGGTGTGGATATTGGAGAGAGATGACCGGCGATTCCGCAAAGGATGCGCGCCATCTCGTAATGCAGGATGAGGCGATGCAGAAAAGCACCACGGCATGAGCGACTATGATGTCATCGTGATCGGCGCTGGCGGTGCCGGTCTCGCGGCTGCGTCAGCTGCTTCGGCGACCGGAGCGTCAGTGCTGCTCGTCGAGGCAGGCAAGGCCACCGGCGGGTCGACCGCGCTGTCGGGCGGCGTTTTCTATGCGGCCGGAACTTCGCTGCAGCGTGAAGCGGGCATCGAGGGCGATACGCCGGACGCCGTGTTCCAATATTATATGACGCTGAACCAGTATAAGCTGGAAGCCTCACTCGTACGTAAGCTGTGCGACGACTCTCCCGCCGCATTCGAATGGCTGCGCTCGATCGGCGTCGAGTTTCGCGTCGAAGACCTTTACATGTCTGGTGTCGACAAGGTCCGGCGGGGGCATCGCGCCGCCGGCGGCGGATTGGCCATCGCGGAGGGGCTTGAAGGCTCCTTCGCCGGCCGTTCGGTCGACATTGCGCTGGATACGCGCGTCGAAAAGCTGCTGGTCGATCCTGATGGGGTCAAGGGCATAATGGTTGACGGGCAACCGATCACCGCTGGCGCGACCATTATCGCCACAGGCGGCTTTGGCGCCAATCCGGCGATGCTGGCGGATATCTATCCCGATGCTGCGCGGCACGGGGACCTGCACTGGTATATCGGCGCGAACACCTGCCAGGGCGACGGCATCGCTATGGCGCGCGCCGCAGGTGGCCAACTCAGCACCCCCAATCGTGGCCTGCTGCTGCTGACGCCCGGCTTTGCCAAGGATCTGGAAAGCTACCTTCCCGGCTGGCTGGTGATGGTAAACGGGCTTGGTCGGCGCTTCGTGGACGAGACGATAGAATATTCGGTGTTGGCGGCGATCCTCAACGAGCAAAAGGATCACACCGCGTTCGGGATATTTGACGAGACCGCCCGCCTATCATCGCGGACGACGTCCTACCGCCCCGCGCCGAACTGGACGGCGGACCGCCTGGAGGATTTCATATCCGCCGGCACCCTGGCCAAGGCGGACTCCATTCCGGAGCTGGCCAATCACCTGGGCATTCCGGCCGACACGCTGCAAACCAGCGTCGCGCGGAACAATGCCAATGCTGAAACCGGTATGGACCGGGACTTTTTTAAGCCGTCCAACTTTCTGCGCAAGATCTACACGCCGCCATTTTACGCGGCCCGCATCCGGGCGGCGATCATCTGCTGGACCGGCACTGGACTGCGCATCGATACGGATGCCCGCGTGCTCGATGCGGCCGACCGGCCCATTCCCGGCCTCTATGCAGCCGGGGAGACGACCGGCGGCATGTTCGGCGAATGCTATGCCTCCGGCGGCGCATCGATCGGCAACGCTGTCGTCTTCGGACTTACGGCCGGAAGGCATGCGACCGGAGCGAATTCATAACAACCCATTACAGGAGCCAGGATCATGAGCACATTGGAAGACCGTATCGCGCTGCTGGAAGCGGAATCCCAGATCCGGCAACTTGTTGCCCGCTATTGCTTCTATCTCGACGACCGGCTGATCGAGGAGGCGTACACGCTGTTCACCGATGATGCCGTTCTAAAATCGGCCGACGGCGTGATGAACGCCACTGGCGTCGAAGCGATCATCCAGCAATTCCACGGCCGTTTCGACGTCCTCGGACCAGGCCATCATTTCATGCACGACATCCAGATCGATTTCGTGGGCGACGGCAAGCAAGAAGCGCGGGGCCGCGTCATCGGTCATGCGGAATTGTGGCGCAAGGGCAAGATGATGGTGACGGCCATCCGCTATGACGATGTCTATCGCAACACGGACAAGGGATGGCGCTTCGCGGAGCGGACAATCAACTTCCTCTATTATGTGCCGGTGTCCGAATATCCGGATATTCTGCTCACCGCCAATCGCAACCACGCCTATGATGAGCCGAAGCCGGCCGACTTTCCCGAACGCCTGCCCAGTTGGATCGCCTATGAGAAGTCCCGAGGCCGCGCGTGAGCGGCCTCATCGTCGAGCGGCACGGTCCGGTCTTGCTGCTCGTCATCGATCGCGAGGCGCGCCGCAATGCCATCGATTCCGTTACGTCGGCGGCGATCGACAGCCATATTGGGCTGGCCGAAGAGAATGACAGCATAGGCGCGATCATCATCACCGGGGCGGGCGACCGCGCTTTCTGTTCGGCATGGACATGAAGGAAGCCGCAGAAATCGGCGTAGGCCATGGCCTGATACCCGGCAGAGGCTTTGCCGGCATCACCGAGCGCAAACGGACGAAACCACTGATTGCAGCCGTCAATGGCGTCGCCGTAGCCGGCGGGTTCGAGATTGCGCTGGCCTGCGACATTGTCATCGCCGCCGACCACGCCATGTTCGGTCTCAGCGAAGTGAAGCGGGGTCTGTTTGCCTTTGCGGGCGGCGTCCAGCGGCTCGCAAGGCAGGTGCCGCGATCAACCGCGCTGTCCCTCATCCTGACCGGAGAGCCTGTGTCCGCTGTCCGGATGTACGGGCTGGGCGTTGTCAGCGAAGTGGTGCCCGCCGCGCAACTGCGCCAGCGGGCGTTGGATGTCGCGAGCGTCATGCTGCAGAATAGCTGGGAGGCCATCCGCAACGGCAAGCTACTTTATGAAATGGCCGCCGACATGACCCTGGACCATAGCCTGCGTTTCGGCAGGGCCTATGGCGAGGCCACGCTGCAGTCAGCCGATAGCCGTGAGGGCGTCGCCGCCTTCAGCGAAGGGCGCGATGCGAGCTTCGGCCAATTGCAGAGCTAGATTTCGCCATCCGCTCCCGCCGCATGACGGTCGGGAGCGGAGGCAGCATATCTTCAGCGCTTGGCCATGGCTCGGCGCAAGGCGTCGTCGCTATTGTGCTTGAAGGCGAGCGAAACGCCCGCTTCCGCCGCCATATCAAATCCGTGGAACGCACCGGGATAAATATGCAGCTCGACCGGCACGCCTGCCCGCGTCAGCCGCCTTGCATATTCCATATCTTCTTCCATGAAGAGATCGATCGCGCCGACCGCGATAAATGTTGCAGGCAAACCGCTCAGATCCTCGGTCCGCGCTGCCGCGCCATAGGCCTTGGTCGCGTCGCCGCCGGGAGCGTGACCCAGATATGCGCTCCAGCCGAAGCGGTTCTGATCCGCCGTCCAGATGAATTCCCCGCAATAAGGATGCGGCTGCGCTTTCGTGCAGGTGCGATCATCCAGCATCGGATAGATCAGGTGCTGGAAAGCAATCGGGAACTCGCCCTTGTCGCGCGCCATTACGGCCAATGCCGCGGCCAGCCCGCCACCGGCGCTTTCGCCGGTCACGCCCACGCGACTCGTATCGATCTTGAGCGCCTGCGCGTTGCCGTGAAGGAAGCGAAGCGCTGCATAGCAATCCTCTATCGGTCCGGGATGCGATGTCTCCGGCGCCAGGCGATAATCCACCGATATGATAACGCATCCCAGGTCGGCGGCGCGCGCGCGGTTTGCGGCCTCCGTCATCGCAGCCGACCCGATGACATAGCCGCCGCCATGGATATGGAGCAGCGCGGGGAACGGCGCATTCCCGGTGGTCGGCGTGTAGATCATGACGCCAACATCGGGCGCGCCATTCTCGCCAGGAATGCTTTTGCGTTCGACAGATACCGGCAGCCCCTCGGGCATTGGCATGTCCGCGAACATCTGGTCCATCGCATCGCGAAGTGGCGGAAGCTCAACCGTTGCGAAATCGATCACCGGCAAAGCCTCCAGCGTGGCGACCAAGTCCGGCTCGATCAAATATCTGCTGCTCATCATAGTCTCCAAACGTCAGAAACTGGCCATCGCGCCGCCGCAGATGCGGATGCCGGCGCCGGTAATGAAGCGCGCCTCGTCGGTCGCCAGGAACAGGGCCGGAGCGGCGACTTCCTCTGGCTCTCCAAGGCGGCCGACAGGCGTCTTTGTGTTCCAGTAATCGAGGAAGGACTGGTCCTCCATGAAAGGCTTTGACATGCCGGTCCAGATCGATCCGGGCTGCAGATAATTGGCGGTGATGCCATATTTGCCCAGGTCGACCGCCAGCGATTTGGTAAACCCCGCCATCGCATGTTTGGACATGCCATAGGCGCAGAGCGACGGCCCACCGAAGTCGGACATGATCGACCCCAGATTGATAATCCGTCCCCAGCCCTTCTCCTTCATATGGGGGAGCGCTGCCTGCGTCAGGCGGAAAGGCGCAGTGACGTTGATCGCCAGCGTCTTTTCCCAGCTCGAAAGGCTCTGATCTTCAATCGATCCAGGAAGGCATATGCCGGCATTGTTGACCAGTATATCCAGGCCGCCAAAAGCCGCGATCGCCGCGCTTACGATGCGATCGGGCGCATCCTCCGTCGTGACGTCCGCCACCAGCGTGGCCAGCCGGTCGCTACCCGCCAGTTCCGGAAATTGCGGCTCGTTGAGATCGGCCGCCAATATCCGCGCTCCGGCGCCGTGATAGGCTTCGACGATGGCCTTGCCGATGCCGCTGGCGGCGCCCGTGACGATCGCAATCCTGTTGGCGAGAGACCCTTCGCTCATATTTTCCTCATCCCGTAAATATTGATGTCAAATGGCTGTCAGCGCAGATCGAAGTCCGTCAGGTTCGGTTTCTTGATCCAGTGATAATATTGGTCCGGCTTCCACGGCATGTTGGCGCTCATTCTGCCGAATTTGTTGAGATAGTAGGATTGCTGTCCAGGCACATCCCAGATGCAATGCTCCATCGCGGTGTCCATCTTGGCGTTATAGTCGTCGAACACCGACTGACGGCATTCCATGACGTGCGCGCCGGCTTCGATCATGTCGACCACCGAATGCACGGCGTAACGCACCCATATCTCGATCCAGGGGAACAGTCCGCCCGCCCGCGCCTGTCCATTGGGGCCGTAAACGATGAACAGGTTGGGGAATTGCGGCATTGACATGCCCAGATAGGATCGCGCGCCGTCCTTGGCCCATGCCTGCTCCAGCGTGACGCCGTTCACGCCCGCATATTGCACGGGCCACAGATAATCCTCGGTCTTGAACCCAGCGCTCAGCACCAGAAGATCGAGAGGGTGTTCCTTCCCATCCTTCGTCATCACGCCACCCGGCGTGATGCGATCGATCCCGTCAGTGACCAGATCGACATTGTCTCTGCGCAATGCGTCGAACCAGCCATTGTCGATAACGGTCCGCTTCGTGAAAGGCGGAAAATCGGGAATCAGCTTGGCGATCAGGTCCGGCCGGTCCGCCAGCTTCGTCCTGATGTTTTCCGCCAGATAATTGCGCAAATTATCGTTGCGCTCGCTGATGATGCCGCCCTTGGCCTGCCACTCGGGGTCCGCATTCTGCAACCCTTCGACGTCTCCGAACATCGCGTGGAACAGCGCGAAACAATACCAGTTCCAATAATAGGGCACCGTATCGAACAGCCATTGAGTCTCCGGCGTCACTTCCGACTTGTAGCCATCGACCGTCGCCACCCATTGCGGGGAGCGCTGGAACACCGAAACATGCGCCGCGTCCTGCGCGACGCGCGGCATGATCTGGGCGCCGGTCGACCCCACGCCGACAATGCCGACGCGCTTGCCCTGATACTCCACACCATGATCCCATTCGGTCGAGTGGAACCACGGGCCTTCGAACGTCTCCAGTCCGGCGATGTCCGGCTTGTTGGGGCGGTTGAACAACCCGGCGGCGCTGATGATGGCGCTCGTGCGCAACTCCTTCGCATTCTCGCCCTCCAGCGTCAGACGCCATTTCGCCCGCCCCTCATCCCATTCCGCCGCGGCGAGTTTGGTGTTGAGGCGGATATGCGGGATCAGGTCATGATCCCGTGCTGCCTGCTCGATATATTTCTGCACTTCCCGGGCCGGCGCGAAATTATGCTTCCAGGGATAGTTGCGCATGAACGAATATTGGAAATGGTGGCTGGCGATGTCGACGCGGGCATCGGGATAGTCATTCTTCCACCACGTCCCGCCGATCCCGTCATTCTCATCAATGATGACGAAGGGGATTCCCAGGCGCTTGAGCTGGATGCCTGCGGCGATGCCGCCAATGCCCGCACCGATGACGGTGACATGATAGCTGCGCTTGGTCTCCTCGGACGGTTCCCTGGTCCACTCGACGCCGCGTGGGTAGGGATCGAAGGACAGTTCCTCCCGCCCCATCTCGACCATGAAATCCGACACGGGTTCGCCAGCAAACGCCTCGATCAATGCGCGTAGCTGGTCACCCGATGGCAGCGCATCCGATGACGCCTGCGCGCCTCCGGACAGAAATGCCCGCGCCTTTTGTTTGACCTTGTCGCCATCCTCGAGAGACAGAGTAGCCACCTGAAATACCCCACCCCACCATGGCACGGAGCCGACGTTGACATCGGCCAGTTCCGGATCACCGGTGGACTGGTAGAGCGCCAGTCGCAGGGCATTCAGATTTGCTTGATCCAGCGCCCGCGCGATGAAAGCTGCGTCGGGAGCGTTCTGGCCCTCAGCCTGCGCTTTCGGCTCCGTCTCCACTATGATCATACTCTCTCCTTGCCTGTTCGGTCATTCGGGGCGGAATCAGGAAAGAGACGATGCCTTCAGACCCCTCACCAAGCTCGGTCCGGAACCGGCGGTGTTTTACATGCAACGGCACGGGTTTCGGCATCTCTCTCCCGCGACTTGCGCCCCGGTTTTTCAAGCGAATCCTCTGGCGGGACCTTTGTTGTCACCTGCAAACATGCATTCTCAATTTGAAAATGCAAACGCTTTATCCTTTTTGAGGATGGGAAATGTCACGGCGCAAACACCATCAGCAGATTGCCCGCCATGTGACCGTACATGCCATAGCCGGAGTTCACGATGACATGCCCGTGTGCGACCGCAGCGCCCGGACCGCTCATGGCTCCTCCATGGCCCTCTACGCCGGTGATCGTTGGCACCGGCTTGGTAGTATCGACTTCCCAGATCACCTTGCCGCTGCCGCTGTCATAGGCGCGGAATCGGCCGTCCAGATGGCCTGCGAACACGACCCCCGGCATGGCCGTAACGGCCGCCGATATGCCCGGATCGCAGAATTTCGCGCCGGCGCACAGATCTGGCGCGCGTGCATTCCACAGGACATTGCCGGTGGCCGCATCTATCGCATGCAGCCCTGATCCCCGGATCTTCGCGTCATAGACGCGGGCGTCGCCGGTGTCGGCCATGTCGTTGATCGGCACGAAGACATGCGTGCCCTCTGCCGCCATGCCGAAGTGAACGCCACCTTGCGTACCACCATGGCCCAGCCTGCGCGTCCAGAGGATCTTGCCCGTATCGGGATCAAGCCCCCATGCTTCGCCCGATTTCTGCCCGGCCACCAGCACTTGCTTGCTGTCGCCCAGCGGGATCAGCAGCGTCGAGGCCGCGACGTCATGATCCGGCCCTTCCTCCTTGGGACAGCTATCGACGCCCAGCATGCAGCCGACGTTCCATGCGTCGCCCTTCGTGAACTGGGTGTGCCAGATCCGCTTCCCCGTCGCGGCATCGACGGCGAATACGGCGTCAGAATTGCCGTCGGCCGGGGACGAATAATTTTCTCCCGATCCGAAATAGATGCGCTTGCGCACCGCATCATAGGTCGGGCTGTTCCATACCGGCGCGCCGGATGGGCCAAGCTGCATCGTCCCCTCCCCATTCTTTGCTTGCGGGGACGGCTCCTGCTGAACGGTATAGGCGCGCCAGCGCACGTCACCCGTCGCAGGGTCCAGCGCAACTACCGATCCCCGGAACGAACAGCAGGGATATTTGGGATCAGCCGGCTGCCCCACTTCGAGCGACGATACCGGTACGAATAGCGAACCGCCGGCCAGCGTCGGCGTACCCGTGATCGTCGCGTCGGCATGGTCGTCCATCTTGGCGGACCACAGCAGCTTGCCGGTCATCGCATCGAAAGCATGGGCGCGACCCAGAAGATCGCCGACATAGAGCCGTTTCGTCTCAGCATCAGGAACAATTGCGGTGCGGACTTCCGCCGACACGCGCTGCTTCCACTTCACGCATCCCGTATCGAGATCGAGCTCGTAGACAGTGCCATCCTGACTGCCAACGAACAGCGCGCCCCAAGCGACAGTGGGCTGCGATCGGGCGCGCAATGCGCCGGGGAAGGAGAAGGCCCATTTCAGCTTGAGCTTCGGCACCTGCGCCTTGTCCAGCCCCGCGAGCGCGGCAGGCACGAAACGCCGATTGTCGAGGCCCCAACCAACCTGCTGCGGCACATCCTTCATATCGAAGGCAAGCTTGGCCCCAGTGCACATGGGAGCGGGCGCAGCGGGCTTATAGGAGCTGAGCTTGCGGCGCGTGAGGAACTCTGCGACTTCGCTGCGCTCCTCCGGTTTCAGCGCGGATCCTTGCGCCTTCATCACGCCATTCGTCAGCGCATCGATAATCGCGTCCGGCGCCATCATGCCCAGGAAGTTGGGCGACGGGGCCTTGGGCACTCCGCCTTCATGACACATGGCGCAATGGACGGCGAACAGCGTCTTGCCCGGATGCGTCTTGGGGTCGATGCGCGATCCGTCATTGGCCTGAAAATCGTCCGTGGACTTGATCCGCCCCGCACCCGGCGCAGCCGCGGCCGTTACCTTGTTCTCTGCGGGACGATTTGCCGCAAACACAGCGCTGCCCAATAATGCCAGGCTCGCCGCCAACACAGATCTTTGAAAATCTTTCATGATCTTCCCCTCACCGGCATCTTTGGCGACGCCATTATTATTCCCGTCGGTAGTCATACCCGCGCCAGTTCAGCCGCTTCGGCGACGAAGAGTTCCAACTGCGCATGATACATGGGCTCAGGCGCGCCCGCCGTAATGGCGTAGACATTCTCCATGTGGCACGGCCCCGGCGTCCCGCCGAAATAGAGGCAATCGAGGCTAATCAGCATGTCCTCGGCCATTTCGAAACCCGCAATGCCGGCCAAGCCGTGTGCGGGGAACGGCACAGGAATCTCCAGCGGCATGTAACCAATGCCGTGCGCCACAGTCAGCAGCTTGTCCGGTGCTGAAATGCCGTTTTTCACCAGATGATCACGAGCGATCCGCGCCAGATCGCCCGTGTGCACGCCGGGTCGCAGATGATCGACGGTCTTCAGAAAGGCGTCGCGCAAGACATCGTGCAGGCGCTGATACTCGGCCGACGGCGGCCCCACGACCGCCGTCCTGTTGATGTCGATCCACAGGCCGTCATGGACGCCCTGCGTTTCCAGGATGATGATGTCGCCCGTCTGCAGGGGCCGATCGACCGGTGTGCGGAACAGGTCGGGGATAAAATCGCCGTCATAGGCGCCGCCGAACAGGACCGCGCCTTCATCGACCGGGACGATCGCATTGCGGACCATGAACTGGGCGATGCCCGCCTGCACTTCCGACCAGCTGCGGCCATGCACTACCTCGCGGCCCGCTTGCGCAATGACCGCGTCCGCCAACGCCCCGACCTTCCGGTAGCGCGCAATCTCTCCGGGCGTTTTCACGACGCGAACGCGCATGAGGAAATCCAGCGCGTCAAACAGGTCGACCTGCATCTCACGCGTTGCATATTGGCCGACGCGCCAGTCGTCGCATCCTATGCGCCCGCGATCCAGGCCGTTCGCCTTCAGCGCAGCGGACAGGGCGGAAAGCATGTCCGGCTGGCATGTGCCCCTGATCTTCTCGCCCGCAATGGCGCCGGCCGCGCGCGCCAGGCTGGAACTGCGCGCACCGGGGTCCTCGGCGCGTGCGACCTGGCAGAAGTTCAGCATGTCGAACGCGCGGATTTCGTCGCAGAAGATTTGGCTCTCTTGCTCGTTGGCGACCGCGATCACACCAATGCTGGCTTCGGGGATCAGGAGCGTGACAGGCTTGTCGGGATCGCAGGGAACCACCGCGCCACACAAAGGCTCCTGCTGGGTCCAGCGTTCAAGCACGCTATGGTATCCGGTCGCGTATCGTACATCATGCGGATGGGAAAGGATGACCGCGTCAATCCCTTCCCGCGCCATCATCATGCGAAGGCGAGCAATCGTTTCACTGGACATTATGAGGTCCGCCCGGCTGTGCCACCGTGGCCATCACAGTTCGACCGCCTAATACGATCATTATATCCTCCGCCTAATATAGGGACCGACTGCCGCCATTCCGTGCTCGTCGGCGGTACTTTTCGTACCTGCCGACAGCGCATCATTTCCCGATTTCTTCAGGAATGACGGTATCAGAACCCGTAAGAAATAAAACATGCATGTTTGTTTTTAGCAAGCACTTTCCACCACATTATCGCGGTTCTCGCACCCGCCGATTCAATCGTTTCATTGCCGATTTCTTCTGTTAGGAAGGCCATATGGTGATCAAAGCCGAAGACGATGGGGACGAAGAGGACGGCGTTGGCCGCTCCTATTCCAGTCCCATCATGGTCAGCCGCCGCAAACGCATCACACAGGAAGCGCGCGCGATACTCGCCGATGGCGGGGTCAAGGCGCTGACGATCCACCGGCTGTGCGAACAGGCTGACGTAGCTGTGCGGACCATATACAGGGCGTTCGGCGACAAGGATGGGGTCATCCTCGCGGCGATCAACGAGCATATGGATTCTATACGCGACTTCCTCGCAATCAATCCGGGCCGGGGCGACGTGGAATCCGTCTTCAAGGAACTGGACTGGCTGGTCGCCGAACTGTTTCGGTCGGCGGCATTCGGGCTGGTGGTCATTGAATTCTATTTCTCCCAGGCGCCCAGGGTCGAGGCCGTAAAGGCGCTACGGTCGGTGCCCAACGACCGGGCGTGGCGCTGGCTGGATCTGTGCCGCCGTCAGGGACTGCTGCTTCCCGGACTGGATCAGGAGCGCGTTGCCCGGCATTTCGCCGACGCGGAATATGTCATGTACCACCGCTGGGCGGTCGGCGAGATTCCGAATGAGACGCTGGCCGATGAGCTGAAAGCCAATTTCCTGCTCAATGCCATTGGCGTCGTCACCGAACCGGAACGCGGGCGACTGATCGACATGCTGACGCCGATCTACGCGCATCTTGGCGCACTCAATCCGCACTAAGGGCTTCACCCCCCGGACGAGTGAGCCAAGGCATTGAAGGCGCGGTCGGGCCAGAGAAAATGCAGGCGCGTCCGCGATATCCGCCACTTCCCCGCATCACGCCGGTAATCATCCTCATATATACCCAAATACAGCAGCGGATTGTCGTGGCCACCGCGCGTCCGCAGGCCGTCCTGTGTGATCTGCCGCGTCAGGCAATCGAGCAGATACCAGCGCCCATGTGCCGTGTCCGGCCCGTCCAGCGTAATCCAGGGATTGGTGACGACGTGGATTGCCTCGAAGGCTGTTCCGGCGGACACCATCACCTCCTCGTAGCGCGCGCGTATCTCCGCTCGCCCTACCCAATTGCCGCCATATTCGGGACCGAATTCGCACACGGCGTCATCGGTGAACAAGTCCATGAACAAGTCATAGTCGCGCGCGTCCAGATGGGCGGCATAACCTAGGCGCAATTCCATGATCTCATGCTTTGCCAGCAATGTTTCAATATCCATGCTTTCTCTCCACTACATTTGTGATACGGATGTTCATATTGTGCCCCACCAGAATGGGCGTGAAAAGAGAGGATGACATGACCGATTCATCATTCGAACACCGGCTGGCTCGGCTCGAAGCCATCGAGATGATCCGCGAACAACTGGAGCGATATGGTCATGCCCTGGACTGGCTGGATGCGGGCCTGCTCGATACAGTGTTCTTCGACGATGCTGACATCGATTATGGGATGTTTCAACTCGACGGGCGCGCCGCCAAGGATCGATTGATCGAGATCGAAAAATCCTTCCCGCGCCGGTGGCATTTCACCGCATCGCCTACGATCGTATTCCTCGACGCAGCAACTGCGCAGACCACCAGTTACCAACTCGCCGTCTCTTCCCAGGGCGCAGAACCAGGAAGCGGGCTGACCCAATATTTCGGCTGGTATCTCGACCGTTTCGAGAAGCGCGATGGTCATTGGGGCATCGCCGCCCGCAAGCACATCCTGCTCGGCTTTGGCGATGCCATCGAACAGCAATTGCCGGAGATGCTGACCGCGCTCAACCGCTTGTCCCATGCGACGCCTGCACACCCCGACTATCAGAAGCTGGATGCGGGTCGCATCGCGCAGCCCGTGCACTGAAACCATGGGTGCCGGCGGGGACATTGCTGCGCTCCTGAGCCGCGCGGCAGAACTGGCTCAAGGGCCCGCGCCCGACACTGCGCGCGGAACGATCGACGCACTGTTCGCTGTTGCGCCTAACCATCCTGACGGTCTCACCCTGCTCGGCATCGTCGAACAACGGAGCGGCAATCTGCAGGCCGCCTGCGACGCCTTTGCCCGCGCGGTAGCGGCCGAACCGGACGCGCCGGCAAAGCTCGCAAACTATGGCGCCGCTCTCAAAAATGCCGGCGATCTGGCCAAAGCAATCGCGGTGCTGGAACGGGCAATCGCCGTTCGCCCGGATGCTCCGGCCGCGCGCAATAATCTTGGCTCCGCGTTGCTCGCCGCCGATCGGCCCGGTGACGCGCTGGAACATCTGCGCATGGCGGTCAAGATACGCCCTGCCTATCCGGAGGCCTGGAACAATCTGGGCATCGCGCTGGCCCGTAGCGGCCAGCATGGACAGGCTATATCGGCCTACGCCACAGCGCTTCAGCATCGGCCCGATTATGCGGAAACCGGGGTCAATCGTGCGTTTGCGATGGAAGCGGACGGCGATATCGGCGGAGCGATCCAGCAGCTTGATCGCACCCTGTCCAGGCATCAGGCCCACTGGCCCGCGTTCGCCAACAAGGCGCTGCTGCTGGAGAAGGCGGGACGCCCGGTCGATGCCGAACAGTGCCACCGGCGCGCCATCGCCATCGCCCCCGACCAGCAGATGCTCTATGTGAATTTCGCCACGCACTTCCTGAAAAGCGGGGACGCGCGCAGCGCCGCCGAGATATGTGAAGCGGCATTGCGCAGACCGGAGCCGGGAACGAGCGTTCTCGCGCTCAAGGCGCTGGCTCTCGGCCAGCTTGGGCGGACGGACGAACGGGATGACCTGCTCGGGATCGACCGCTTCGTCCGGGTGATAGACAACATCGCTCCCGATGATATCGCATCGTTCGGACGCGACCTCTCCGTCGCTCTTCGGGCGCACCCGACCCTGACCTTCGAGCCGGAGGGCCTCGTCACCCGATCGGGGCATCAAAGCAGCGAACTGGCGGGAGAAGGCGGCACGATCGGTCAACTTGCCGCTATGGCGCGCAAGGCGGTTTCCAACTATCTCACGGACCTGCCGGTCGGCAATCACCCATTCCTTGCCGCGCGCCCGGACGATTGGTCGCTCACCTTGTGGGGAACGGTGTTGCAGCCGGGTGGCGAAGTCGGCCCGCACATCCATGCGCCCAACTGGCTGTCGGGCGTCTATTATCCCGATGACAACGCCATCGTCGCGGAGCAGGCTCCAGCGGGGTGGTTCGAGATCGGCAAGGCCCCCGATGCCTTGGGGCCGAGCGAGGCCCTGCATCGGATCGCGCCGAGGGCGGGGCGAATGATCCTTTTCCCGTCCTATTACTATCATCGCACCCTGCCCTTTGGCGGAACGACGCCGCGCATCAGTTTCGCGTTCGATGTGGTTCCGGCCGGGCGCGGCCGCGCTCATCGCTTGGCCAGCGGCAAGGCGTAAGCGACAAGGGAATCTCCGGCCGGCGTCTGGAACCACATATGCTGGCCCGTTGCCATCACGACGAATTGCCGCCCGCCGGCCATGTAAGTCATCGGCGTGGACTGGGACCCGGCGGGCAGCTTGCCCTTCCACAGTTCCGCGCCCGTCCTCATGTCAAAGGCGCGCAGGTAACCATCCATAGTCGCGGCGACAAACAGCACGCCGCCCCGCGTTACGATCGTCCCACCGATGTTGGGCGTGCCCAGTTTCCAGTTCAGCGCAGGCTTGAACGGCAGCTTGTTGTCGATCGTGCCGAGCGGCACATCCCACAGCGTTTTGCCGGTCTTGAGGTCAATCGCGGTCAGTCCACCCCAAGGCGGCGGCGTGCAGGGCGCGCCCAATGGCGACAGCAGGAACTCGCGCTTCACTTCAAAGGGCGTGCCGTCCATCGGGGATACATCCGCCGTGGCGGTAAGCTCCACTGAATTGCCTGACGACTTGCGGCGGGGGATCAATGTGATCAGCGACGCCACGCGGCTGGAATTGACGAACATGATCTGGCTTGTCGGATCGACCGAGGCAGAACCCCAATTCGCTCCACCGGAAGCAGCCGGATAGGTGATCGTCCCCTTCGTGCTTGGCGGCGTGAACAGCCCCTCATAGCGATGCGCAGCAATAAGATCGCGGCACTTGCCCCGGTCCCACGGCGTAAAGCCCCAGGCATCCTCCGGACGCAGGCGCGTGCTGAACAACGGCTTGGGCAGGCGCGGCACGGGCTGGGTCTTTGAAAGCCATTCGCCTTGCACTGCGCCTTGCGGCACGGGCCGTTCGTCGATCGGGAACAGAGGCGTTCCGTTGCGACGGTCGAAGACGAAGGTAAAGCCCTGCTTGGTCGGTTGCACGACTGCGGGAATGGTCGCTCCGCCGCGCTGGATATCGACGAGGACAGGCTGGGCGGGCGTGTCGTAATCCCAGATGTCATGATGAACGAGCTGCTGATGCCAGACGACCTTTCCGGTCTTGCCGTCCAATGCGACGATGGAATTGGCGTAACGGTTATCGCCGGGGCGCAGGCCGCCATAATAATCGGGGGATGCGCTCGACGTCGGTACGAACACCAGGTTGCGCGCCGTATCGACCGACATGACCGACCACATGTTCGCCGCGCCGGCATGGTGGCGCGCGTCGCCCAGCCAATCCTTGTCAGTCGGCCCGCTATCCTGCGGTATGGGTTCGAACGCCCACAGCAGCGCTCCGGTGCGCACATCATAACCGTTGATCGTGCCGCGCGGCGCGGCAGCGCGGACATTGTCCAGCACCATCGACCCGACGACGGCGACATCGCCGACGATGGCGGGCGGCGACGCCAGCTTCAATTCGCCCAGATGCCGGGGCGGAACCGCCTCGACCACCTTGATCGCGCCGTCCTTGCCGAAGCCGGCGCAGCTCTTTCCGTTAGTCGCGTCGATCGCGATCATGCGCAGATCGACCGTCGCGGCGATTATGCGATGGCGGCACGGCGCACCGGCAGGCGCCGTCGTATCGATCCATTGCGAGACGCCACGGCAGATATATTGATTGGGCAATACGAAGTTCGGGTCGATCTTGCTTTCGTGCGCCCACTTCTCACGCCCGGTTTGCGGGTCGAGTGCGATGATCCGACCGAACGGGGTGCAGGTCACCAGCGATCCTGCGGCAAGGATCGGCGTGGTTTCGACGGTGCTGTTCCCCAGCATCGCGGCGCTGCGCCGCTTCATCTCCCCGCTGCTGTACGTCCACGCGACCTGCAGGTGCATGACGTTGTTCGGGCGGATCTGACCGATGGGCGCATAACGCGACCCGCCGCGCGAACCGCCCCAATCCTCCCACGCAGAGCTTTGCGGCTCGCCCGTCGGTATCACGAGAGGCGGCAGAGGGCGCGGCATCCAGAGATAGAGCCAAAGCGCTGCCAAGACGAGCAGCAGCGTCCCGGGAATTAGATACCGCTTTTTGTGAAACCACTTACGGGGCTGGGCGGACACGCGCATCAAAACCTCTTTTCCGAACCGTTCCGCCGTGCGGGTTAATTCTCCAGCCGCGCGATGACAGCGCGAACGTCGACCGTCTCGCCTTCCTGCGCGACGATCTCGATCAGCTTTCCACTTGCAGGCGACGGCACTTCGACCGTGGTCTTTGCCGCTTCGATTTCGACCAGCAGCTCACCGGCATCGACAGTGTCGCCAATGGACTTGAGCCATTTCACGATTTCCCCGTCCTGCATGCCCATGCCGAACTGGGGCAGAAGCACATCCACTATTGGCATTTCATTCTCCTTGGATCAGGCCGGGACCGGCGCGCCGACGACCTTGCGGACTGCCGCGATGATCCGGTCCTTGTTGGGGTAGAGCGCCTTTTCGATCACCGGGCTGAAGGGCATGTGCGTGTCCGGCGTCGTCACGCGCACGACTGGCGCGCGCAGCGCATCGAATGCATCCTCGACCACAATCGCGGCGATCTCGCTTGCCGCGCTGCATGTCCGGTGCGCCGGATCGACGGCGACGACGCGTCCAGTCTTGCGCGCGGATTTCAGGATCGCCTCCCGGTCCAGCGGCGAGAGCGTCCGGGGGTCCACGACCTCCGCCGATATGCCGTCCTGCGCCAGTATCTTCGCCGCCGCCATCGCCATGGGAACCGCTCCGCCAATGGCGAAAATACTGACGTCAGTGCCTTCTCGCTTCACCTCGGCCTTGCCGATCGGCACGACAAAGTCCGGATCGTCGGGAACCTCTTCCTTGCCCGACCAGAGCGTCGCATCCTCAAAGCAGAAGACCGGATCCTCGTCGCGTATTGCGGCCTTCAACATGCCCTTCATGTCGCGTGGACCGGACGGCACGATGATCTTGAGACCCGGAACGCCCATGAGCATGGGGTAAGGTCGGTCCGAATGCTGCGCAGCATTGGAATTGCCGTAGAACATGCAACTGCGCACCACGAGCGGCAGGCGCGCCTGGCCACCGTAGATGTAGCGCGACTTCGCAATGATGCTGACGATCTGGTCCATCGCCGGGTAGAGGAAGGACGACAGCGTGACGTCGACGATCGGGCGCATGCCCACCATCGCCGCGCCAGCGCCTGCGCCGACAAAACCATTTTCGGAAATGGGCGTGTCGCGCACCCGCTCCAGTCCAAAATTCTCGACGAAGTTGGTGGTGGTGCCGAAGACATTGCAGACAATGTCCTCGCCCATGATGAAGACCTTGTCGTCCCGCTTCATCTCTTCGAACTGGGCGGACTGGATGGCTTCCAGGAAGGTTATTCTTGCCATCGGGCATCTCCTCTCAATGGCGTCAAGCGGTCAGGAAATCCGGGATCGGCAGGCGTTCGGACAGAACATCATCGAACGCTTCTTCCTGTGTCGGATAGGGGCTTTCCCGGCCGAAAGTGATCGCGTCCTCGACTTCGGCGACCACTTCACTCTCTATGCCGTCCAGCGTCGCTTCAGGAACGCCGCTCTCACTCAAACGCCTGCGATAGAGCGTAATCGGATCGCGAGCCCGCCATTCGTCCACTTCACCGCCGCGATCGAGCAGGATGCGGCCCATATTCACCGCATGGTCCGCATAGCGGTATGTCTTGGTCTCCACGAAGGTCGGCCCACCACCGGTGCGTGCGCGCGTCACCGCTTCCGTCACGGCTTCGAACACGGCCTCGACATCCTGGCCGTCCACGATGGCCGACGGCATAGAATAGGCCTTGGCGCGTTCCGCCACGTCCTTCACCGACACCATGGCCGATGCCGGCGTAGAGACGGCATAGCCGTTATTCTCACACAGGAAGATCACCGGCAGCTTCCAGACCGCCGCCAGATTGCAGGCTTCGTGGAACGCCCCTTCATTGGATGCGCCGTCGCCGAAGAAGCAGAGCGACACGCGGTCATTGCCCTGCATCTTGGAGCCAAGCGCCGCACCGACGGCGACGGGCAGCCCCGATCCCACAATGCTGGTTTCGCCAAGGCTGCCGACCTTGAAGTCGGACAGGTGCATCGACCCGCCCTTCCCCTTACAGATGCCGGTGGCCTTCGCCAGCAGCTCCGCCATCAAAGGACGAAGCGCCGCCCCCTTGGCTATCGGATGCCCGTGAGAGCGATGCGTGCCGACCATATAGTCTTCGTCACGCAACGCCATACAGGCCCCAACACCCGACGCTTCTTGACCGGCATAGGTATGCAGCGAACCGGGGATTTCCCCGGCCGCATGCATGGCCTCCGCACGATCTTCGAAGTGGCGGATGCGCAGCATCCGCCGATAGGATTCCAGCGATCTGTCGTTGGCTTTCGCCGTCATGCGGAGTTCCCTTGTTGGAGACGTCAGAACTTCGCACCAACTTCTACGCCGAACGAGCGCGGCGGAGCGTAGTTGGTGAAGTTGAAGAGGCCAGCGACCGAGTTACCGTTCACACGATAAATCTCATTCAACAGGTTCGCACCGTAGATTGATACACGGTAACGATCGCTGTCGTCGGACCAGTTGATGCTTGCGCCGACCAGGGTGCGCGCTTCGCCCTGCGTGAATTCGGCATTCAGCGTCGTCGCCTCATATTCGGCCTGATAATTGACCGACCCGGTGAATGAAATCTTCCCAATCGGCACGAACACATCATAGGTTGCTGTGCCGTTCAGCGTCCATTTGGGCAGATTGCGTAGCTTCAGATAGGACGCATCATCGTTCACGCCATCGCCGTTCACGTCGGTGATGAACTCATTATATTTGCCGTCCTGCCAACCGGCGCTGAGCGATACGGTCAGGTTTTCGACAGGGACAGCGCTGGCTTCAGCCTCGACGCCCCACACCTCTGCGGCGCCTGCGTTGGTCGTCCGGGTTTCCTGCCCGGGCAGGCCGGTGATCGGATCGGTAAACGGCACGACCGCATCGCGCTGCAGATTGTCATACTTCACGAAGAAGCCGGCCAGGTTGAAACGCACCCGCTTGTCCGAAGTCTCAGTCTTGAAACCGAGTTCGAAGGAGTCTGCCGTTTCTTCCTTGAACGGAAGGGCTGATGTTGCAGACATTGCCTGCTCGTTGAAGCCCCCGGACTTGTACCCCTGGCTATAGGTGAAGTAATTGTTGATATTGTCGTTGATTTCCCACCGGTAACCGGCCCGGAATGTCGGGCGGGAGAAGCTGGCGCTGGAGGCATATTCCGGCCAATAGCCCGTGGCGATTGTCGAGCGGCGCACCTGTGGGCGGACACGGAAGGTCTTGTCTTCCTTCGTGTAGCGTCCGCCGGCGATCAGGGCGAACTTGTCGAGCAGCTTGAACTCGCCCTCGCCAAAGACCGAATAGCTGTTGACCGTGTAGTACATGTCCGACTGGTTCGGATCGGTCGTCGCCGTCGGATCGCCCAGGAAGCGCAGGAAGCCAAGGAAGGATGTCGCGTTAGCGGCCAGCTTCTGACCCCAATACATGCCGCCGACGGTGAATTTCAGGCGATCGCTGAAGTCCGAGGTGAAACGTCCTTCGACACTATACTGCTTCCGTGTATCGTCGCGGGTGGAATAGAAAATCTTCGCATCTTCACCCGAATATTCGCTGGGCAGGATGGCCTTGGTCCGGCGATATCCACCGACCATGATGAAGCTGCCGATGTCGGGCAAGTCCTTCTGGGCGCGCAGATACATGCCATCGACGTCGAGTTGATGCCCGTTGAGCGTGCCGATGCAATTCGGGTCTGTCGCATTGCCCTCGCAAAGCGTAAGGCTGGTATCGAGAGGATTCTTGCCGGTGACCTGGATGCCGGGATAACCAACTTGCGCGAGCAGGAAGGATGCCGGCGTCTCGTTCACTGACGGCGGGCTGTCGCTGCGATCACGCATGATCTCATAGGTCAGCATGATGTCTGTCGTCGAATCCGGCGTGAACCGCAGCTTCGCACGGGCATTGAACACGTCCGATCCGCCGATCCGGCCGCCGCCATGACTGGTGTCATGATAGTAACCGCCGCTCTTATGATAAGCGCCGGCAACGCGAAGGGCCAGTTTCTCGTCGATCAATGGAATATTGATCGCCGCCTTCACATCCTTCGTATTGAAACTGGAATATCCAAGCCGCAACTCGCCGCCCAGTTCATTGGTCGGCCGCTTCGTGATAATGTTGATGACGCCGCCGACCGTGTTCTTGCCGAACAGAGTGCCCTGCGGGCCGCGCAGAACTTCGATCCGTTGCGTATCGAACAGATCGAACAACTGGCTCTGCACGTTGGCCAGCACGAAATCATCGACGATCACGCCGACCGCTGGCTCAAACGTCAGGATGATGTCTGCCGTCGACTGGCCACGAATACCGATCGCAGCTGCATTGAAACCCGGGACGTTGGTGATGACGACGTTCGGAATCTGGCCGGCAAGGCCGCGGATGTCCGTGACGAACTGGCGATCGATAGCCGCAGCGGAGAAGGAGGACACGGCGATTGGCGCATCCTGAAGGGATTCCTCGCGGCGACGGGCCGTCACCACGATTTCCTCAAGGGATGTCACACGTTCCTGCGTTTCGGTCGTGCCGGATGTCGCTTGTTCCGCCGGCGCTGTCTGGGCGAGGGCTACACCGCTCACCCCGCTCAGCAAAAGGGCGGGAAGGCTGGAAAGCATCAATTTTTGTAGACGCGCGCTATCATTAGCGAAAATCGCCATTACTTGTCTCCTCTCCTAAAAAACGTCACATTTTATGTAATCGTCAATTTTTTCGTGCAGGCGCTCAACTCCCACACGTCGATTTATGGAATATTATTCCAATCAGTCATGGCAATAAAATTAATGCCATAAGATATATTGGTATCATAACTTATGATCGAATCTCATTTCGATAAATCATGATACTAATATCTATAATTACATCAATAGGAAAATTGATGTTCGTTTTCAATCGATAGATTCGGTCGCTTTTAAAGGCAGAACGTTAGCGTAAACCGGGTCCCCGGCTCCCCATTCTCCGCGTGGCCGCATCGTTCGGAACAGGCCTTCGTCGAGAAGCTGGTTCGACGGATTGCTGTCATTCCAATCCATCACGACTTGGCGATGCATGATCCGCCATTCGCCGTCCCGGCGTTCCAGGCGATCGATATAGCGTCCGGCCATGACAAACATCTCGTTGCCGGCATCGAGGCCGCTGCCGCCGCACATCTGGAGATAGCGAGACCCCAGCAGGGCCTCCGTCATATTCTCCCGCAATCGGCAGGCGGAATAGAGATAGCTTTCCGAACAGGCGACATCGCCCTTCACCTTGATGTCCACATTGAGCAGGCAATGCGTGCCCATCTCGAAATATTTGGTGATTTCGCCAATGATGAACTCAACGAATTCGGCCGCGTTCCCGCTATATATGCCGTGGCTGTCGATGCCGTCCGGCCAGTAGACCGTCCGCATCAATTCCAGATCTGCTCGATCGAGCGCGCGGCAATAACGCGTCAGCACGGCATAGACATCGCGCCGGGCAACCAGGTCCTCCAGTTCCGCGCGGCGGCTCATGGAACGTTCGCAAAGACGAGATCGCCCTGCCCTCTTTCTCCGCGCGGCTCCAGCGTTGCGAACATCCCCTGATCCAGGATTTCGCCGGACGGGCGGTTATCGTTCCAGTCCATCACCACTTGGCGCTTCAGGATGCGCCATTCGCCGTTGCGTCGTTCAAACCGGTCCAGATAGCGGCCGCCGAAATAGAAATGATGATGATTGGGATCGAGACCCTTGCCATCGAACATCGCCATGTAGCGCGACCCGAAAATCTCGTCGGCCTTGTCCTGACGAACTTTATGATAGGCGAAGAGATAGGTTTCGGTCGACGCAAAGTCGCCGTCGACTTCCATATGCACGTTCATCAGACCATGCATCGTCACTTCGAACCAGTTCTGGATTTCGCGAACGATGAATTCGGCGAATTCGGCGGCGTTGCCATTGAATACGCCGTGATTGTCGATGCCGTCAGGCCAATAGACCGTCTTCATCAATTCCACATCGGCGCGGTCCAGCGCACGGGAATAGCGGGTGAGAACATCATAGATGTCCCTCCGGGCAATCAGGTCTTCGATATCCTCGTCCGTTACGGCCACTATGCCTCTCCTTATTTTATGTCAGCGAGCGGTAGAAGGCGATCTTCATCTCCTCTGCCAGGCATTCGACGATCGGCGGCACCAGCCGGTCGTGAAAATCGATGTGCATATGATGCTCGAACGCCGCATCGTCGCGGAACGTCGCGACGATCTGGAACAGGTCAGGATCTTCGTCGGAGTGGAAAAGCTCATAGACCAGGGCGTCGGGCTCCTGCGCATGCACCAGGTCGCGCAATTCCTTTTGAAGGTCGATAAGGTCCTGTCGCTTTTCCGGCTTTGTTCGCAACTGCGCAATGAAGCTCTTGCCGCTCATTGCCCCGGCACCAGATCGTAGAGCAATTCGCGCTCATAGCCGCCCGCCATACAGGCGACCATCTTTTCGATCAGCGGCTTGCCATGGTCGGTTTCCATGTGCGCCTTGTCCGCAGCCTCATCGACGAAGGACTCGAACACGGCAAACATGCCCGGTTCGCCAAGGCGAAAAAACTGAAACCGCAGCGTCCCCGGCTCCCGGTCCACAAGGGATTCCATCTGCTTCGCCATCTGGACGAATTCTTCCTCCTTCTCAGGCAGGACACGGAAACGCGAAAGAAAGCTGTAGGCCACGAAAGCTCCTCATCCAGGCGGCAGGGATTTTTCCCTGCTCTCTATTAAAAACAATCATGAATGCTTTTTCAAGGCGAATGACAAGGAAAATCTCGTTTGCTGCGCTGCAAAATCTGCAATTCTTTTATTCTGGCCACTGTCCAAAAAAAACATTCATGCATGATTGCATTTTGCAATCGGCGAAGTAGGATCGAGCCATCTGAAGAACGAAGCCATTGAAGTTTCGACACAGGAGAGGAGACAGGGAATGATCAGTAAAACTCGGTTGGCCGGCGTAGCTTTCGGCGCTCTCGTAATCGGCATGGCCACGACATCTGCACTTGCGCAGTCCACAGGCGCGCAGTCGAGCGCAGATCAAGCGCCGCAGGCAGCGCCACAGGATACTATAGGCCTGCAGGACATCGTCGTCACCGCCACCCGCCGATCGAGCAATCTTCAAGATACGCCGATTGCAGTCAGCGCCATCGACGCTAACTTGATTCAACAAGCAAGCCCGCGCGACATCGGCGAACTCGCCGCCTTCGTCCCCAACTTCTCGGCCGCGACCATCGCGAATTTCAATGCGGCGTCCTTCGCCATGCGCGGCGTCGGCCAGAACACGATCATCGTCTATTTCGAGCCGCCGGTTGCAGTGCTCGTCGACGATTTCGTGATGCCATCGGTCCAGACGCAGCTGCTCGACACTTTCGACATTTCGCAGGTCGAGGTCCTTCGCGGACCGCAGGGTACCCTGTTCGGCAAGAACACCACGGGCGGCGCCGTCACCGTGCGCACGAAGAAGCCGGAAATGAACATGATCGGCGTCGAGGCGCGGGCACAATATGGTAGCTACGGCACCAAGAAAGTGCAGGCCGCTTTCAACGTCCCACTAATCGAGGATGTTCTGGCCCTGCGCCTGGTCGGCGGATATGAAAAGAGCGACGGCTATTATCGCAACGGCGCCTGCTACGGTCCCGTTACTGGGTTCGCACCCAACAAGTTCAATGGCGCGGTTGGCTGCCTCGACAATAGCCGCCTGGGCGGCAAGGATGTTTGGCAGGCACGGGCGAAACTGCTGTTTGAACCCAGCGACAAGATCAGTGCCCTGCTCCAATATGAATGGATCCGGGATAAGTCCGATGCGGTCCCCTCCGTCAACGAAAATGGCCTGTTCGAAGGTCCCGGTGGCGCAGGATCGTTCCTGACATCGATCCTGGGTACAATCGTTCCCAATCCCAACAGCAGCGATCCGCTAAAGAATGCCGCGACTACCAACCGCTTCGCCGGACTTATCAGCATGCCGCTGGGCCAGCGGATCAACGTCGATGGCGTATATCTGAACGTCGATTTCGACCTTGGCTTCGGTACATTGACGTCCGTGTCGGGCTATCGCTTTCAACGTTCGCGGCTTCCAAACAGCTATGCCGGTGCGGTGGCTATTGCTCCAGACGGCGAACCGCTATCCTTCTTCGACGCAAACCGTGATGACAATCGCAAGACCTATCAGCAGGAATTGCGCTTCGCGTCCGATTTCGGCGGCGCGTTCGATGTGGTTGCGGGCGGCTTCTACCAGAAGGACAAGACGCAGTTCTGCGTTGCACAATTGCTTGGCTTCCTGGACCTGACGGGAGGAACCACGCCTTACGGTCCATGGAACTCGACTCCCTTCACTCTCTGCAACGCGCAGCATGCAACGTCCAAGGCGCTGTTCGCCGAAGGCACATTCAAGTTCACCGAGGAGCTGAAATTGACCGCCGGCGCACGCTACAGTTGGGATGACAAGACCTGGTGGGGCCGTCAGCAGACCTTCATTCCCGATCTCGGCACCCCGGTTCGTCCAATCACGGTTGAAGATCCGCTGGACATGAGCGTGTTCAACTTCCCGGACAATGTCGTCAGCGTCGAAGCGCATGACCGCAAGCTCACCTATCGCGGCAGCCTTGGGTGGCAGGCCACGCCGACGCTTTTCGTGTACGGCACTGCGTCACGTGGATATAAGGGTGGCGGCTTCAACGATCAGACGGGCAGTTTCGCGCCATTCGGCACCGACCTGGATGCCTTCCGCATTGCGGCGGCAGCGACCAAACCCGAAACCGCCGACAGCTATGAAATCGGCTTCAAGAGCGAGTTCTTTGACCGGCGCGTTCGCCTCAACGTCACCGGCTTCCATGTGAAGTACAAAAATCTTCAGAAGAACATCAATGTGCCGATCATCGTAAATGGCCAGGCCAACCAGTTCACCCAATTCCAGAACGCCGCAAGCGCAACGGTGAAGGGCGTTGAGGCGGAAGCCTCGGCCATCCTGTTCCAGGGCTTCACGCTGCGTGGCGTGCTTGGCTATCAGGATGCCAAATATGGCAATTATGACGCGCCAGGCTCCGGCTACGATCTATCAACGGCGCCTCTGGATCGCGCACCCAAGTGGCAGTGGACCGCTGATGCGACCTACGAACTTCCGGTCGGTTCCGATTGGAAGATCGTGGCAAACGGCAATGCCGCCTATACGGGCCGCAATCTGTCCACCCAGGCGATCGATACGCCGTTCGGCAATACCTATCTGAACGCGCGCACCTTGCTCAACGCATCGATCACCCTGTCCGAAGCGGAGGACAAATATTTCATCCGCCTGATCGGACGTAACCTGAGCGACAAGCGTTACCGTATCGCTTCGCAGAATGTGGCTGGCCTGTGGCTCAACACCCAGTTCGGCCCACCCCGTTTCTATGGTCTGGAAATCGGGGCAAAGTTCGGTAGCAAGCGGTGACGCCGCCTGCCGACGGGCAGGCAAGCACGGCGGCGGGGACCCCCTTCCCCGCCGCCGTCAACTTACGCTGCGGGCTGCAGCATCTCGGTCATGCAGACCGAATCCAGTCCAAGGGCATGGGTGAAGCGGCCCATCGCCATCCAGCAGCCGATCGCCAGGGTCAACTCCGTGATCTCGGTATCGCTGTACGCATCATGCATCTGCTTCCAGAAATCGCTATCGTAGGACAGGTCGCGCGGGTTTTCCGCAAGGCGTTCGGAATAGTCCATCGCCAGCCGCTCCTGCGCATTGAACAGGCTGGAATTCTTCCAGTCGCTCACCGCCTGGTAGAAGGCCTCGTCAGGCTTGGCCCCGCCGCGCGCGACCAGCGACGACGCCGTATCTCCGCCGATGGACTCCAGATAGCTGTCCAGATGGTCGCCGGCGCGGAAATCCTGGCATACCAGACACCCATTGATTTGCGCGGTGCGATAGCGGGCTGCCTCCGCCACGCGCAGCGGCAGGCGCAGCGACTGGTAGACCGCGCGCACATAATTGCCAGCCGCCGATCCGATGTCGGGCGCGTGATGGCCAAGCACATAACCCAACGGGTCAGCCCCATTCAGAGGTGGAACATCTACATTCGGCATATCCATTCTCCTGTCTTTAATTGTGGATTCGAAAAACGAGTCCCAATTCCAATTTATCATAAGTTGAATTTTTCACATATATGATTCTTTCATAATATTCACACAATTTTGGAGAGACCTTATGACAGATATACTTGATCATGATTGCCGAGATACGTGGATTATCAACCCGGATGCGCCGGAAGATAGTTACGAAGCCAAGGCACCCTATATCGACAACGGTACGGCTCCGATTTCTCCTGAGCGATATTACAGCCAGGATTATATGGAGAAGGAGCGTACACATCTATGGGCGAAGGTCTGGAACTGGGCGGCCCGTGAGGAGGACATCCCGGAGCCGGGCGATTATGTGATGTTCGAACTGGGTCGTGAGAGCTTCATCATCACCCGCGACAATGACGACACTATTCGCGCCTTCTTCAATGTCTGCTCGCATCGCGGCAACCGATTGGTCACGGAAGAGACCGGCTCGCGGCCGGCGGGCTTCACTTGCCCGTTCCATAACTGGCGCTTCGCCTTGGACGGCAAGATCGACCATGTGACCGACCGTGAGACGTTCCGGCCAGAAGCGCTATGTCGGAACAAGGACCTGACCGAAGTCCGCTGCGAAAGCTGGGAAGGCTTCATCTTCATCAACATGGATAAGGATGCCAAGCCGCTTCTCGACCATCTGGGTCCGCTGCCTGCCCACGCCAAGCCCTACCGGCTTCAGGAGATGCGGATCATGCGTCGCGTGCGCGCCGTGTGGGATTCCAACTGGAAGGTCGGCGTCGACGGCTTCAACGAAGCCTATCATGTCCACGCCATCCATCCGCAGATCCTGCCGGTATTCAACGACTATCATGCGCAGGTGGACCTCTATCCCAATGGCATGAGTCGCATGGTGACCAAGTTCGCCTATGAAAGCCCGCGCATGGGCATCGACGGCCTGAATGCAGGCCTGCGCGCGACGATGCAGGAAGTGGGGCTTGATCCCGACAATTTCGAAGGCCCGAAGGAAACGGTGCGCCCCGCCGTGCAGGCCGCCAAGCGCGCGCGTGCCGATCGGCTGGGTATCGATTATTCCGGCTTCCTCGACAACCAACTGACCGACGACTGGAACTACGATATCTTCCCCAACATCCAGATGGGCATCCATCCGGAGGGCGTGAGCATGCTCTATTTCCGCCCGCATGCGACGGACCCGCGCAAGTTCGTGTTCGACGTGATCGTCATGATGCATCCCCAGGAAAATCCCGAAATCCTGCCGCCTGCCTATATGGGCCTGCCGGAAGGATGGGACATTAGCGGTAAGGAACCGGCGCAGGTCCAGCATATCGACTGGCGCGAAGGCGGCCTTGGCGAAGTGTTCGATCAGGACAGCGGCCTGTTCGCCGAAGTCCAGCGTGGTATCGAAAGCTTGGGCTTCCGCGGATCGATCCTGTCCGAGCAGGAGCAACGCATCGGACATTTCCACGCCGAACTCGATCGCTACATCAACGCCGCCCACTGACCCTGCTGCGATACTGGATATTGATTTGATGCTTTCCCTGTCCCGCCGCGCCACGCTCGCGGCCGTCTCTCTGCTTGCCCTGTCATTGTCGGCCTGCACGTCCGGTCCTTCTGCCCCTGGAAACGGAACAGAAGCGAAAGACGCCGGGCCGTCCGAATGGCAGGCGCAACTGACCGACGGCAGCGACGGGCGGGACTGGCCGGCATTCGGCCGCACCTATGGGGAACAGCATTACAGTCCACTTGATCAGGTCAATACCGACACGGTCAAGCGCCTGGGTCTGGCCTGGTCGCTGGATTTGCCTGCGGGCAATCCGGCGACGGGCCCGATCGAGGTTGACGGCATATTATATTTCGCGTCGGGCTACAGCATCGCCCATGCCGTTGACGTGCGCACCGGCAAGCTGCTCTGGACCTTCGACCCCAAGGCGCCCGAAGCGGCCGGGCACAAGCTGCGCCAGGGCTGGGGCAGCCGCGGCATCGCCTACTGGAACGGCAAGGTCTATATCGGCACGCAGGATGGCCGCCTGATCGCGATCGATGCCAAGACGGGTAAGGTCGTGTGGTCGACCATGACCATGGGCAAGGATGATCTGCGCTTCATCAGCGGACCGCCCCGCGCGTTTGACGGCATGGTCATCATCGGCAATGGCGGCGCGGACGAGGCCGCCATCCGGGGCTATGCCACCGCCTATGACGCGGAGACCGGCAAGCAGATATGGCGCTTCTACACTGTTCCGGGCAATCCGAAGGACGGCTTCGAGAACAAGGCCATGGAGATGGCCGCCAAGACCTGGTCGGGCGAGTGGTGGAAATATGGCGGCGGCGGCACGGTGTGGAACGCAATCACCTATGACAAGGAAAGCGACACCATCTACCTCGGCACCGGCAACGGATCGCCTTGGAATCGCAAGATCCGGAGCGAGGGCAAGGGCGACAACCTCTTCCTCTGTTCGATCGTCGTCGTGAACGCCAAGACCGGCGAGTATAAATGGCATTATCAGATCAATCCCGGTGAAAGCTGGGACTATAATGCGGCGATGGACATGCAATTGGCCGACCTGTCGATCGATGGCAAGCCGCGCAAGGTGCTGATGACCGCGCCAAAGAACGGCTTCTTCTACGTCATCGACCGCACCAGCGGAAAGCTGATCTCCGCCAAGCCCTTCGTGACCACGACCTGGGCCAAGAGCATAGACATTAAGAGCGGCCGCCCGGTCGAGGAACCCAATGTCCGCTATGAAGATGGTCCGGTGACCTTCAAGCCGAGCCCGGCGGGCGCGCATAGCTGGACGCCCATGGCCTTCAGCCCGAAGAGCGGCCTCGTCTACATCCCCGCGATCGATCTGGAAGTCACCTATGACGACAAGGGCATCACGAAAGAGAACTGGAAGCGCACGCCCGGCATGGCGCTCGATTATGGCGTCAACGTCGTTGTCCAGCCCTCCAAGGGCGCGAAGATATTAAGCTATCTCGTGGCGTGGGACCCGGTGACGCAGAAGGAAGCGTGGCGGCTGCCCACCCCCGGACATTTCAACGGCGGCCTGATGGCGACCGGCGGCGGATTGGTGTTCCAGGGGCACCCCGACTCCTCCTTCACCGCCTATGACGCGAAAAATGGCGGCGTCGCGTGGAATTTCGATGCGAAGGCACCGGTCGTCGCACCACCCATCACCTACTCCGTCGACGGCAAGCAATATGTGACCGTCATCGCCGGCATGGGGACCAGCGCAGGCCTGTTCGGGCCCCTCCTCGCCAAGTTCGGCATCGATTATCGCACCCAGACCCGCCGCGTGCTGACCTTCGTCCTCGACGGCAAGGCGACGCTACCGGCGAAGGTACCCTACAAGCCCCAGGCTGTAGACGATCCTGACTTCAAGGCGAACGCCACGGCGGCCAAGGCTGGCGAAAACATCTTCAACGTGCGTTGCGCCGTATGCCATGGCGGCGGCGCGATCGCAGGCGGCACGGCACCCGACCTGCGTACGTCGGGTGCGATCCTGTCGGCGGATGCGATCTCCGCAATCGTCCATGACGGCGCGCTTGTCCCCAACGGCATGCCGCGCTTCGAAGAACTGAGCGTGGAGGATCGGGAGAATATCCGGCGGTATCTGCGCACGCGGGCCGATGACTTGCGCAAGGGGCGGCCCTGAGCCGTCCTCCGGGACGGCTCAGCCTGATTAAAATGCCCTAGATTTTTCGCACCGGGTCCTTGCCGTCCCAGTTACGCGCCGTTGCCTTGATGCCGTCGAACAACTCAGTCATCGCCGGAGAGACTTCGATCAGTTCGACCATCGTGCCGGGAAACAGCACATCGGTATCAAGGTAGGAGAAGCGCGAAATGGGCAGTTGTCCTTCGGCGGCAACACCGATGCCCGCCGCCCGCGCCGCAGCCATTTGCGCATCATAATCCGTGGCCACGGTGCCAAGGTGATGGACACCCCGCCGCCCGGCATCCAGAAACTCGCGATAGGTCGACGGATCGCGCCCCGGCTGGATGATCTCGATCATCGTGTCGCCACTGTAGGACAGGGCCGCTGCGCCCAGGAAATCATAGTCGGGACCGACTCGTTCCCCCCGCACCTCAAACCACTCCGTCTGTAACGGCACGGGGAACATGAAGAATGGGCCAACCCCCATCGTCTTGACCATATGATCGATCGCCGACTCCACATGTTCGACGACATAAGCGATCTGAAATACCGGTCCGAATAGCTGACTCATTGCCTGATCCTCTCTTGCAGACCTGTTTTTTGCGCAACCCATGGCGGATCGTGCGAATCTGCTTGCAAAACAATCATGCATGTTTTTTTATTGGTGTCGATCCGCATAAAGACGGAAATCATCCAACCCGGGATGAACATCATGGAGAGCTGGAAATGAAGTTCGACTTCAATCTGTGGGATATCCACATTGGCACGCCGCATCCGTTCAACGATCGCGCACCCGTCATCGACAATGGAACCGCGCGGCCGACCGGCGCGCGCTATCACGACAAGGCTTTCGCCGCCGCCGAGTGGGAGAAGGTCTTCGCGCGCAGCTGGCTGGTCGCCTGCCCTGTCTCCGATGTGCGCGAACCGGGCGACTTCGCCAAGTTCGACATCGGGCCGGAGAGCTTCATCATCGTCCATGGCGACGATGGCCAGATCCATGCCCATTACAATGTATGCCCGCATCGCGGCAGCCAGATCGTCCAGGCCGACACCGGCAGCGTCGGCAAGTTCACCTGCCCCTTCCACAGCTGGCAATTCAGCCTGGAGGGCGAGAACCTGGCCGTGACCGATCCGGAGACGTTCCGGCCGGAAGTCCTGTGCCACGACCACAATATGACATCCGTCCGCTGTGAAGTGGCCGCTGGCCTCGTGTTCATTTCCATGGACCCGCATATCGAGCCGCTCAAGCAATGGCTGGCTCCCGTTCTTAAGCATCTCGAGCTGTACGAAATCGACAAGATGAACGTCGTCCAGCATCGTCAGTCGGACTGGGGCTCCAACTGGAAAGGCGGCGTCGACGCCTTCGCGGAAATCTATCATCTTCACGCCGTGCATCCGCAGACTCAGTGCCTGATGGATGACCGCACGCAGATCGACCTGTATCCGGGCGGGATCAGCCGCCAGTTCGTGCCCTTTGCACAGCCCAGCCGGCGCTATGGGGACCAGGAAAGCGTCAATCCTGGCATCGCCATGATGCTGCAGGACGCGGGCATCGACCCAGAGAGCTATGACGGCACCGCGCACGAAACCCGCGCGGCGGTCCAGCAGGCCAAGCGCGAGCGGTCTGAGAAATATGGCCTTGGCTACGAGAAGTTCAGCGACACGCAACTGAGCGACTCTACAGTCTATGGCCTGTTCCCCAACGCGCAGATCGGTTGCCATCCGGAGGCTGTGTTCCTGCACCGTTTCGTGCCGCACGCCACCGACCCCAACCAGTTCACCTATGACACCTGCATTCTCTACCGGCACATCGACGCGCCTGGTTATTGCGCGCCGGCATGGATGGGGCTGGGTGACGAGATCGACCTGACCGGCCGGACCCGCCCCGACATCGTCCATACCGGTCTTGGTGAGCCTCCTGGCCTTGGCGAGGTTCTGGATCAGGACAGCGACCTGCTGCCGATCGTGCAGGCCGGCGCCCGTTCACGCGGCTTCCGAGGTCCGCTGTGGAGTGAGCAGGAAGCAAGGCTACGCCATTTCCATGTCGAACTGGACAAGCGCATGGCACAGGGAGACGACGCGTGAATTACGATCCACGCAGTTGGGCGGTCCATAAGGACAGCAAGCATCCCTTCGATACGCCTGCTCCCTATGTCGATAATGGATCGGCCCGGCCGGATCCGGCCCGCTATAGCGATCCGGCTTTCGCCGAGGCGGAATGGGAGAAGGTGTTTACGCAGACCTGGCTGCTCGCCGGGCCGTCGAGCGACGTGCGTGAATCCGGTGACTGGATGCGGTTCGACATCGGCGTCGAATCCTTCATCATCGTGCGCAAGGATGATGGCGCGCTTGCCGCCCATTATAATGTATGCCCGCATCGCGGCAGCCGACTGGTGATGGACGATGTAGGATCGCAGGGCAGCTTTTCCTGCCCTTTCCACAGCTGGAAGTTCGATCTGGACGGCAGCAATCTGGCCGTCACCGACCCGGAAACCTTCCGGCCGGAAGTATTGTGCCACGATATCAATCTGTCGTCCGTGCGGGTCGAGGAGGAAGCCGGCCTCGTCTTCATCTCGATGACTGACGATGTGCCGCCGCTAAAGGACTATCTCGGCACGATCCTGCCGATGCTGGAAACCTACGAGATCGACAAGATGCACGTCGTGCAGCACCGCCGGTCGGACTGGGCGGCGAACTGGAAGGGCGGGATAGACGCTTTCTACGAAAGCTATCACCTCCATGCCATCCATCCGCAGACGATGGGCATGCTGGACGATCGCACGCATATCGACCTGTTTGAAAATGGTATGAGCCGCCAGTTCGTGCCGTTCGGCCAGCCCAACTCGCATTTCCCGGATCAGCAGGGGATCAATCCGGGCATCGCCGTGATGCTCGATGATGCCGGCCTGGATGCCGAGACGTTTCAGGGCACTGCCTATGAAAGCCGTTCGGCGATCGCCATGGCGAAGCGCGACCGGGCGGCAAAGCTGGGCATCGACTATGACAAGTTCAGCGACGCCCAGTTGACGGACGCGACGATTTTCGGCGTATTCCCCAATGCACAAGTCGGCTGCCACCCGGAGGCAGTGTTCCTTCACCGGTTCAAGCCGCATGGCGACGATCCCGATCAGTTCACCTATGAAACCACGATCATGTATCGGCATATCGACGTGCCGGGCTATGGCGCGCCGCTGTGGATGGGCCTTGGCGACGATGTGGACCTGACCGGCGCGACCCGTCCGGAAGTCGTCCACACGCCCCTGGGCGTACCGCCGGGCATGGGCGAAGTGCTGGATCAGGATAGCGACTTGCTGCCGATCGTACAGGCCGGCGCGCATTCGCGCGGCTTCCGTGGCCCCCTATGGGGTGAGCAGGAGGCGCGGCTGCGCCATTTCCATGTCCATCTCGATCAATGGCTGGCTGACAAGAGGTAACCCCGAAGGGGGAGGCGGTCTATGCAGGCCGCCTCCCCCGCCCTGTCAGAACGGGCGGATCGTCACGCCATTATCTACGACAAATTCCGCGCCCGTGACAAAGCGCGATTCATCCGACGCCAGGAACAGGATCATCGCCGCGACATCTTCCGGCGCGCCTGCGGTTCCAGGCGGTAGTACGCCTGCCGGGATCACATTGGGCTTGCCGGGGCGTCCCTCGGCCAATTGCACCATCGGCGTCTCGATAGAGCCGGGATGCACGGAATTGCAGCGGATTTTGTAGCCCTTCTCCTGGCACATCACGGCCACCGACTTGGTCATTGCCCGCACTGCGCCCTTGGCGGCGGAATAAGCGAAGAAGATGGGGTAGCCCAGCAGCGCGCCTGTCGACGACATGTTGATGATGGAGCCGCCGTCATTCTTGTTCATCAACGGGATCGCATGCTTGCAGCCCAGGAAAACGCCATCGCTCATGATCGCATTGACCCAGCGATACTGTTCCAGCGTCGTGTCCTCGACGTCCGCATTCAGCACGACGCCCGCATTATTCACCAATATGTCCAGCCGTCCGAACGTCTCGTCAATCGTCTTTATGGTGTCGATCCAGGCCTCTTCGGAGGCGACGTCGAGGGCGATCGCGATGGCGCTGTTGCCGATCTGATCGGCGACCTTCTGCGCCGTTTCCAGCTTTACGTCGGTCACGACGACGCGCGCGCCTTCCCGGGCCAGCGCCACGCAATCCGCCGCGCCAAGGCCCGAGCCTCCGCCAGTCACCAATGCCACTTTGCCAGCCACTCGTCCCATTCCACTCTCCTATTGTGATCCGGCGTTTGTTCTGCCGGAGCGTTCCCGCGCAACCTATCTCAACGATGGCCACAGTCCATATAAAAACATGCACGATTGTTTTATTTATGGCACCGGGATCGGAATGGATGCGCCGTTCACTGCGGCGATTGGGCCGGATGCGTGGCCTTTATGGTAGCTTCTGCCCTTTGCCTCAGGCCGTGTTGCCGCGAATTAATGTTGATTGCATTGCAGTGCAGCGCCGCGCCGTTTAGGCAGCGGACCAATGTTTTCCGACCCCTACCGGGATTCGCCCGATCCAGATCGTGCGCCGTTACGGCGTCGGGCCATGGCCATGCTGTTCGCACTGGCGGTGCATGTCCTGATCCTGCTCGTCCTGCTGACGTTGGCCCCGTCCCTGCCTCTGCCGAAGATCGACAAGATCCCGACGACCTTCACGATGATCCCGGATCACAAGGAAGCCAAGACGCAGAAGGAGTCAGGCGAAAAGACCAAGAAGGCCGAAGGCGGCGCCCCGCCAAAATCAGCGGAAAAGGTGACTAAGCCCCAGGTTCAACCAAAGGAGCCTACGCCCGACCTCCCCTTCATCAAGATGAGCAGCGCGGACTTCGCCGCCGCCGACATCTCCAAAATGCCTTCGCATGCCGGCGAGGGGCAATCCGCTGGTAACGGTACAGGCAAGGACAGCGCCATGGCCTACGGTCCCGGCGAAGGACCGGGCGGGGAGCAACTGTACGACGCCGACTGGTATCGCAAGCCGACAGACGCGGAACTCGCGACCTACATGCCGCCGGGCAACCGGCAGAGCGGCTGGGGCCTCGTCGCCTGCAAGACGATCGAGAATTATCACGTCGAAAATTGCCAGGCCCTGGGAGAGTCGCCGCTGGGATCAGGCTTTGCGCGGGCCGTGCGTCTGGCCGCCTGGCAATTCCTGGTGGTTCCGCCGCGCGTCGGCGGACGTGCGCAGGTCGGCGCCTGGGTGCGGATAAGGATCGACTATATCGAGGGCGTGGTAAAACAATAAGCCGACGCGATCGGGGTCAGGGAACCAATGTCCGCACGGGCCGTTATGCCAATGTTGACGGTCGCTCACGCTGACCCCCCGCACAAGGCGCTGTCAACGTAAAGGGCCCCGTCGCTTAGGCGTCGGGGCCTTTATTTTGTCTTCGGTATGTAGGGTCGCTGACTGCCGGCCTTAATTTAGCCGATACACGCTAGTATCTCGTCACTTTCCGGGCGATCCAGCCAGTCAGGGCTGACCTGTATCCACTCCACGGTGCGACCGGGGCCAATCAGCAGTACGGTCGGCTGCGGCAGTTCCCATGTTCCGGTGCCAGTGACGTCGCCAATCCATCCCGCAGGCGGCGGTTCGGGCCGATCGTCCGGAACGAAGCTGATGCCAAGCGCTCGCGCAAGGCCGTTGCCGGGATCGCTCGCCACCGTGAAGGCAAGGTTATGGCGATCCTTGATGTCGCGGAGTTTATCCGGCGTCTGCGGACTGACAGCGACCAGCCGAATGCCACGAGTATTCAGAGCCGGATAGAGCGTGCGATCATAATAAGGCAGCGCAAGGTTGCAGGCGGGACACCCGGCGAAACGGAAGAAGACCAGCAAAGCCTGACTTTCTGCAGTCAGGTCATCCAGACTGATGACATCGCCATCCACATCGACAAGATCGAATGGCGGCAGGATATCACCGGACTGAACCGTCGCCGACGGATCAAAGCGATCTGTCAGCGCCCGCCTCTGACCGGCATTTGCCGCAAGCTGCGCAGGCGACCAGGTCCGCTCCCGTTCTGCCTGAAGCTCCGCATACTGCCCCTTCAAGCTATCAATCGCTACTGTCGCCATCGTAATCCCCTTATCGCGGCCGCCACGAACCTGCGGCACACGCACTCATGCCGCCGCAAGCTGCTCGGTGGTCTCTCTTTTCCGGTTATCCGGGATCGTCAGCCCCAAGTTGCCACGCAGCGTACTGGCGTCATAATCCCGCCGGAACAGGCCCCGTTCCTGCAAGATGGGCACCACCTCAGCGACGAACCGGTTGAACTGTTCCGGGTGGCCGAGATGGACATTCAGCCCATCAAGCGCGCGCCCCTCGAACCAGCGCTCTATCTCATTCGCGACGGTCTGTGCCGATCCGGTGAACGGACTACCCCGCCCTGCCCTTTGGCGTTCCACCGCCTCCCGCAGAGACAGACCCTCGGCAACTGCGGCTTCGGTAATCTTCTTTGCCTGCGTGTAGAAACTGTTCCGCGCATGTTCGAGCGCCTGAACCGGAAACGGCGAATCGACATCATATTGCCGAAAGTCGTGCCAGCCAAAGGCGCGTCCGAACTCGGCCAGCGCCTGATCGAAACTCTGGTCCAGCCGCCGGTATTTCAGCTCGATCGCCTTGGCGTCCTCGTCGGTATCGCCGACATAGACGAAGAAGCCCGGCAGGATAACGATGGACTCGGGATCACGCCCCAGACGCGCGGCGCGGCCTTTCAGGTCGGCATAAAATGCCTGTCCCTGCTCAATATTGGCGGCATGCGTGAAAATGGCGTCCGCGATATTCGCGCCAAGGTCACGGCCCTGATCGCTATCGCCAGCCTGGAAAATGACCGGTTCGCCCTGTGGCGAACGCTGGATGTTGAGCGGCCCGACGACCGAGAAGAATTCCCCTTCATGATCAAGCCGATGAAGCCTGTCGGCTTCCAGAAACTTACCGGTGGCGCGGTCGCGTACCAAAGCGCCATCTTCATAAGACCGCCACAGGCCACGCGTAACATCGAGAAACTCGAACGCACGCCGATAGCGTGTGTCATAGTCGAAATGTTCAGGCTGGCTGAAATTTCCCGCCGTGCCGGCGTCTCCGCTGGTGACGACATTCCATCCCGCCCGGCCCTTGCTGATCAGGTCCAGAGAAGCAAACCGCCGCGCGAGACTGAAAGGGTCGTTGTAGGATGTCGTCAGCGTGCCAACGAGGCCAATGCTCTTCGTCGCCACCGCAAGCGCGGACAGCAGCGTCAGGGGTTCGAGCCGATTGAGATAATGCGGCGGCGAATGCGCCGTGATGAATTGGCTATCTACGATGAAAACCAGATCGAACTTGGCCGCCTCCGCCTGACGCACGATATCGATGTACCAGTCGATATTGACGCTCGCATCGACCGGAATATCGGTGTCGAGCCAGCGATTGCTATCACCTGGCCCGCCGACACCGGTAGGCACAAGGCCGAGCTTGAGCTGACGATTGGTCACGATAATCCCCTGACTGTCAGGCGTCGAAGCCCGGCGATTCCCGCCGCGCCTTGCGCAGCGCCGCTTCCCAGACGAGGTCATAGTGAGACTTTGCGCCCTCGACCGGCTTGCGCTCGCGAGACATCTGGCGGCGCACTTCTTCCTGGGCGGCTTCCGGCGCGATCAGCACATTCTCGCGGCCAACGCTCAGGGAGCGCACCTGCGCCGTACAGGCGGCTTCAAGATGATAGATGCCGCTGAATGCTTCACCCGGCGACGCACCCAGCGCCAGCGTGCCATGATTGCGCAGCAGCATCACCTTGGTATCGCCAAGATCAGCAACCAGCCGTTCCCGCTCATCCAGGTTCAACGCCACGCCTTCATAATCATGGTAGGAGAGGCCGGGGATCAGGGCGAGTGCACGCTGGTTGAGTGGCAGCAGTCCTTCGGCATGGGCGGAAACAGCCATGCCATCAGCGCTGTGGAAATGGGCGATATAATGGGCATCGTCGCGTGCGCCATGGATCGCCGAATGGATCACATATCCGGCATAGTTGATGCCATAGTCGCTCTCGCCAATGACATTGCCGTCCAGATCGACCTTGACCAAACTCGACGCGGTAATCTCGTCGAACATCAGGCCAAACGGATTGATCAGGAAATGATGATCCGGGCCGGGCACCCGGGCGGAGATATGCGTGTAGAGAAAATCGTCCCAGCGATAGAGAGCCGAAAGGCGATAGAAGGCCGCCAGATCGACGCGCGCTTTCCATTCCGCATCGCTGAAGCCCTGCGGTTCGGTCCTCACATCTTTCAGCACGGTTGCCATCACGATACTCCTTTACGAGATAGTCTAGGGGTGCCGCAGCACGCCGAATAACGAGGATTTCTAATCAAGCGTCATGTTCCGCTCATGCAGGAAACACGCTGGCGTCGGCGATGGCGGCGACATTAACATGCTTGGGCAGTTCGCCATCCGCATAAAAGCGATCGACGACGCGTTGCAGCGGCGCGATGACCGCCTTGTCCGGTGGGACCAGCAAGGCATTTTGCCCCTCGACCATTACTTTGGCAACCCGCGGATTAACCTTGGTCTGACGCACGAAAATTTCTGCATAAGCATCCGGATTGGCGACGGCCCACCGAGCCGCTGTCTGGAATCGGGCGAGCATGTCGCGCAGCGCCGTTCGCTTGTCGGGATCATCCAGCGCTCCCTGCGAAGCGGCAAGTAAACTGTAAGGACTGTTGATCCCTTCTCCATCGCGCACCAACCGCGCACCTGCCAGTTCGGCGGCGATCTGATAGGTGCCAAATGTCGCCCAAACATCGATACGTCCGGCAGCAAACGCCGCCGCGGCGTCATTGGGCAGCATGAAGCCGATATCCACCTTCTTGGGATCGACCTTGGCTTCTTTCAGCGCCTCAAGCAGCAGGTAATGCGAGATGCTGCCGCGTGCGCTGGACACGATGACGCGCTGGCCGGCAAGGTCGGCAACCTTCCGGACCGATGATCCCGGCCGGGCGAGAATGCCAATATTGCGCGTGGAGAATTTCATGCCCGCGATGATCTTGAGTGGCGCTCCGGCGGCGGCGGCCAGCACCACAGGAAGGTCGCCAGCCGGGGCGGTATCCACAGCACCGGCATTAAGCGCCTCGAGCAATGGCGCTGCGCCGACGAAATTCGCCCATTCAATGTCATAGGGCAGGTTCTTCAGGACGCCCGCAGCTTCCGCCTTGGATTGCAGGAGATGGACCTGATCGCCCAGGACAAGCTTCGTCCGCCCGCCCTTCTTTGCGCCGCAGGCGGCAATGCCGAACGCAGGGATTGCCAGTGCGGCAATCCCTGCGAGCACGCCTCGACGGTTAGAAATCAAGTGCGATCCGTCCATAATAATAACCGCCTGCGGGGTTGAAGGGCGACGGGCCATAATAGCCCTGCCCGGTCTGTGGATTGCCCGGACCATTGGTTTCGGGACGCACGTCGAACAGGTTGGTGGCACCGAAGGACACCGTTGCAAAGGACGTGACCTTCGCACTGATGCTCGCGTCGGTGATCCATTTGGCGCCGAAGTGACGATCGTCACCCGCCGCAGTCCGCTGCGTATATTTCCCGTAGCGGGTCGTGGTGACGGCAAAGCCCAATATGCCCTTGCTCCAGTTCAGTGTGCCGACCAGCTTGGTATGGGGTTGCAACACCTCAAGTTCACCTTGCTTATCACCGCCAAAGAAGACCGATCCCGCACCGAGCAGGGAAGTCCCGTTTGCCGCAAACAGTTGCGACGGCGTATCGACAAGATCGGTGATATGGGTCTTGCTGTAGTTGAAAGCGAGCGTACCCCCTAGCTTGCCGAGCGCGCCGATATTGGTGCTGTAGTCCGCAACCAGATCGAACCCCTTGGTCGTGGTATCGACGGCATTGATGAAATACTCGGCCTGCTCGATGTCTGACAGACCATTCGCCGTGAGGATCGCCGTGATCCCCGGTCCGAACAGTCGGCCGGTGCGCGCCACACGGTTCTTGATGCGAATATAATAGCCATCGAGTGTAAGCGAGAAGCCCTGGAAAGGCGTCGCGACGACGCCCAGACCAGCGTTCCAGCTCTTCTCCGCCTTCAGCGGCTTCGCACCGAGCAGTTGTCCGACCGTGGAATCCGCCGTCACCAGCTTGGCGACCGTCGGCCGCAACTCCGTAAGGCCCGTCGCTGCGTTGAAGAAGGAGGATGTCCGTCCATCGGTTTGAGCATAGCCGATCTGCGTCAGTGACGGCGCGCGGAAGCCTGTGCCCACCGTGCCGCGAAACGCAATGGCCGAGCTGACCTCGAAGCGGCTGTTGAGCTTCAGGCTGACCGGGCTGCCCGATCCGTCGCTATAATGTTCGGCGCGGGCCGCTACGCCGACATACCACTGGTCGAGCGGATAGAGGCCGAGATCAACATAGCCGGCATAGACCCGGCGGCTGATATCCGCCTCATCAGCCGGCGACAGCACGATCGCGCCCTGCACTACCGGGGAAGCGATGCGGCCGACATTCCAGTCATATTGCTGGTCGCCGGGCCGAAACACATAGCTGGCCGGCTGATAGGCGAGCGGGTCGCCGGCAAATGTCCGGAAACGATCAAGCCGATATTCCGCGCCGATCGAAACCTGGACCGGGCGTGCGAGGCCGATGTCGAACTGGCGCGTCAGGTCGACATTATGGGTCCATTCGCGAAACTCGAAACTGGCTAGGTTCGGCCATTCCGTCGGGCTGGTGGGGCCAAGTGATGGCCGGATCGACAGATCGGAATATTGGTGGCTGTAATTGCGGCCGAACGACGAACTTATATCGTAATCCCAGCCGATGAGGGTGCCCTTCAGGCCGCCGACGAACTGGAAGTCATTCTCGTCAATATTGTTGAGCGGATAATAGCCATCAGGAAAAAGCGCCGTGAAATTGGCGGTGCTGTTGGGCCGGCGGAAGTTGTTGCCGATCACGGCCTTGCGCTCGCCATAAGTACCGAAAGAATAGAGGGTGGCGTTGTCCGTTACCGGCAGTTCCGCATTATAGGTGAGGTTGAACGCCCTGATCTGCGGGTCGCCATTATGCGCGCCGTCCTGGTTCCACGCCGCATTGCGGGCATTGGCGTCGGCGACGTTTGCCAGCACCTGGGCGCGGGACAGTCCGCTGCGCGTCACGACCTGATCCACGGTAACGCCTGCGGGCAATCCGTACAAATTGGTGTCGGTCGCGGGCAGGTTCCACCATGCGCCGCCGCGCTTGCGGATATCACCGCTGACAGTCAGGAAACCGCCGTCGCCGATCCGCGTGCCGTAGCGCAGATTGGCCTTCCAGCTATCCGGCTTGCCATTGGCGCTGTAGAGGGTGCCGTATGTCGCGTCGCCGGAAATCCCTTCTTTCTGGCTCAACTGGATATTGATGACGCCGGCCACGGCATCGGTGCCATATTGGGCGGCCGCAGAATCCTTGAGGACCTCGATCCGGTCGATCGCGCTGGTGGGGATCAGGTCCAGATCAACAGGATTGACACCCGACGTGTCGGTGGGGCTGTTATTAAGGAAAGCGCCATTGTGGCGGCGCTTTCCGTTGACCAGCACCAATGTGTAAGCAGGGCCAAGGCCGCGATTGGTGACAGGCCGACCGACCGAAAAGACCCCGGCATTGGTTGCGCCGAAATTTAGCGAGGGCAGCAACTTGGTCAGCGCTTCGCCGAATTCGGCAGCGCCGGTCCCCTGCAACTTGTCGGAACCGACGACGTCGATAGGGGCCGGGCTCTCCAGCACGGTGCGCGGCGTGCCGCGTACGCCCGTGACAATGATGGCGCCAGTATCGCCCGCGTCATCAATCGGACCCGTTTGGGCATAGGATGACCCTGCCCAGACGATCGCCAGTGCAAAAGTCGATATCCCTGCAGTGCGATGATATTTCATGAATATTCCCCCAATAGAATTGGAGGCTCTCCTAAGTTTTACATATGTATTGGAATAATGATTTAGGCATATTTCTGATGAGAAAATAAAAACTCTAATTTTTATTTTCTCATCGAAACATTATCTATCTGCTATTCGGAAAATTGCCTGTCGAATGCCTCAGTAACGGAACGCTTGGGATCGATCAGGCCCGCCTTCTGAAAGCGCGCCGTGATTTCCTGCTCATGCGCAATGACCTTGGCGTCGATGGGCTGAGAAATGCGATTGTTGCGATCGAAACTGGCGCGGGCGATGTCCAGCGGCAGGCCGGTCTCCTTCGCCAGAACCTGTGAAAATTCATCCGGATGCGCGCGCGCCCAGGCGACAGCCTTTGCCTCACGGGCAAGGAAGTCCTTCAAAATGGCCTTCTTCGGCGCAATCGCATCCGCATTGGCGATGTCGATATAGAGCGGAAGCCCGTAATCCTTGGCGTCGACCACAGCGAGCGCGCCTTCCTTGATCGCGACATTGGTATAGGGCGTCCAAGTCGACCAGGCATCGATCACCCCGCTATCGAACGCAGCTTTCGCATCGCCGGGCGGAAGGAAGGTCACACGGACCGCACTTGCTGGAATATGCGCGCGCTCGAGCGCCTGAAGCAGCAGATGATGACCGATCGAACCGCGCGTCGTGGCGACGGACTTGCCAACAAGGTCCTGCACGCCGCGGATCGGCGATCCCTGCTTCACCAGCACTGCCAATGCGTCGGCGGCCTGATGCGCCGGAGCCTGGACCCCGATCGCCTTGACCGGACTGCCGCTCTGATAGGCGAAGATGAAAGGCGCGTCAGCAGCGAGGCCGAGGTCCGCTGCGCCACCGCCCACCGCCTCAAGCAAGGGCTGCGCCGCCGGAAACTCCGACCATTCGACCGTATAGGGCGCGCCCTTGAGCGCGCCCGAGGCCAGCATCATCGATTTGACCTGCCCCTTCTGATTGGCGACCCGCAGGACATTTTCAGGCCCGCGAAAGAGCCCCGAAGCGAATATCCCGATGCCCGTGACGCATACTGCCCCGACAACAATCTTCAGTACCGTCCGTCGCGTCATTAGCCAGCCAGCGCCAGTTGGGCTTCATCACGCGCGGCGACCTTGCTGCGCACGACCGGCAGCAATTCGCGTCCGTACAGGATGCTGTCGCCCAGCGGATCGAAGCCGCGGATCAGGAAATGATCGATGCCGATATCATAATATTCCAGCATCGCGTCGGCCACCTGCTCGGGCGTGCCAACCAGACCGGTGCTGTTGCCCGCTGCGCCAGTCAGCGCAGCGACGCCGGTCCACAGGCGCGTATCGCGGCGATTGCCCTGCGCGGTGTCGAGCAGACGCAGCGATCCGACATTGGCCGGGCGATGACCCGTGACGGGAAGCCCTGAGGCAAGACGATTCTCCCGCACCTGCTCCTCAATCTCGTCCGCCTTCTTCCAGGCCGCTTCCTCGGTATCGGCAATCACCGGACGCAAGGACAGCGAGAAGCCAGGATCGCGACCGAAGCGCGCCGCCGACCGGCGGACCTGGCGAACGGTCTCCCCGACCTGCTCCAGCGTTTCGCCCCACAGGGCGTAGACGTCGGCATGACGGCCCGCGACCTCGATCGCTTCTTCGGACGATCCGCCGAAGAAGACTGGCAGATTGTCCGGCTTGATGGCGCTGAAGCCCTGCTTCACATCATAGAAGCGGCCCTGATGATCGAACGGCTGCGCCTCGGTCCATTCCTGACGAAGCACGGTCAGATATTCGTCGGTGCGCGCATAGCGCTCAGCCTTGACGCTTTTCGTATCACCGTCCCGCGCCATTTCCTCGTCGGCGCCGCCAGTAATGATATGCACGGCGACGCGGCCGCCGGACAGTTGATCAAGCGTTGCGAGCTGGCGCGCAGCCACCGTCGGCTGGGTGAAACCGGGACGATGCGCTACCAGGAAGCCCAGCTTGCTGGTGAGTGCCGCCGCGTGCGCCGCGACGATCTGGCTTTCGGGAGTGTTTGATCCGAACGGGATCAGCACACGATCAAAGCCACCCTGCTCCTGCGCCTTTGCGGCCGCGTCGACATACTCCTTATCGAGTACCCGGCTGCGAACTGCCGACTGGGTTTCCGAACCATTGTTGAAGCCGATATAGCCGATGAACTTGACGCTCATGATGCGTCTCCTCTTTAAGAATTACTGATCAGATGACGTAGAAGCCATGGGTGCCGTCGCGGGCGAGCTGATCTACCAGCCCATATTCCCAATCGAGATAGGCCTGCATCGCCGCAGCCTTGTTGTCCGTGCCTTCATAGGGCCGCTTGTACCGCCCCTCGGGACCGCGCGGAGACGGCGCGCCATCGGAGCCGGTTGCAAGCGTCACCTGCGTCCAGTCGGCATTCAGTATCGACACATCCCAGCCAAGCTGGGCCAGCCAGGATGCCGTCATGTCCGCGCGCGGGCCAAGATCATCGGCAACGACGATCCGTGCGCCGCGCACCGGGGCATAATGGTCGGTCTCCTGCACCAGCTGCCCGCCCTGCGCATTCCGGAAGCCCGGAATGTGCCCAGCTTCATAAGCCTTTGGCTGGCGCACGTCGTAGAGATACAGGGTGCGGCCCGTATCGGCCTTCAGATGCTCCAGTTCCGCAAAGCCGATGCGCTTCACGCCGGCGCGATAAGACACGGCGCGCGCATTGTCGCGCGCCTCCTCGACCCCGGCATTGTCGACTTCCGGCGCGATGCGGGTCTGGCCGGTTTCCAGGTCCTGACCCGCCAGCGTCCAACCGATCGTGCCGTTGCGCAGCGCGTAGACCTTGTTCGGGATGCCCGCATTGACCAGCGACTGCGTGCCGATGATCGATCGCGTGCGCCCGGCGCAATTGACGATGATCGTGGTGTCCGGATCGGGCGCGATCGCTCTGGCGCGGAGCACCAGTTCGGCCCCCGGAACGCTGGTCCCGGTGGGGATGCTCATCGTATTATATTCGTCGGTGCGCCGCGCATCCAATATAGCGATGTCGGCTTTCTCGCGGATCAGCGCCTGCACTTCTTCGGCGGGCAGCGAGGGCGTATGGTTGCGATGCTCAACCAGTTCGCCAAAGGCTTTGGAATAGCTGTTCACATCCTCGAACAGTTCGAAGCCGGCATCGCGCCATCCGGCAAGGCCGCCCTCCAGTTCGCTGACGTCCGTGAAGCCCAAAGCCAGAAGCCGCACGGCCGCGCGCTCCGCAAGCCCTTCGCCATTATCGTACACGACGATCGGTGTCGCAATCCGGGGAATGCGCCAGCGCGCTTCATCGTCGATCCGGCGCAGCGGAATCTGCGCGGCGAAGAGCGGATGTCCCTGCGCGAATTCATGCTCTTCGCGCACATCGATGATCGCGATCTCGTCGCCGGCAAGCAGGGCCGTGCGGATCGCGGCAGGTGTCGTCGTATGCGTGCGGTCGAGGGTATCCGTGATCATTTGGATCTGTCCCAAAGATTGGGGATGACGCTGTTCGCGTATCCGGAGATGAAGGGTTTTGGCGTGCCGTCCTCGGCAAAGGTCGCACGTTCGACCGCGCCGATATTGGCCCCATAGACGTGAATGCTGACCGACGGCGCGTCAGCGCGGCCGTTGGATACGCGGTGGATGTCGCCAGTGCGCGGGCTCAGCGCCTCGACAGCGCCCTCGTGAAGATAATCGGTCTCCGCCGCGACAAGCGCGCCGCCTGCGCCGCGCGTGAAACGCTCGACCTTCTCCTTGCCGCGCAAAATGCCGACCAGTCCCCACACGCGATGATCATGGATCGGCGTGGACTGACCAGGCGCCCAGACGAAGCTGACGATGCTGAACCGCTCGCGGCTGTCGCAATGGAGAAGATATTGCTGATGACGATCCGGGTTTGGGCGCGCAAACGCCTCAGGCAGCCAGTCATCCTTGGCAATCAGCCGGGCGAGCAGCGCGCTACCCGATTCCAGGATCGAGCGCTCGTCGCGGGTGCCCGACAAGAGGTCGGCAAATGCTGTGATAAACCCGCGCAGCCTTGATGTGTCGATAGGCCGGTCGATAGCAGTAATTGCGTTCATTCGGCGGCCTGCACCAGGGACATGACATCCTCGCCATGGTCGCCGCCTAAGTGGGAGAGCAGTTTCTCGCGTAAGCGCGCGGACAGGCCGCCGCGCTGACCGCGCTCTACGCCGATCCGCTCCTCGGCGACGATGCGCCCGCCGTCGAGCACCAGTATCCGGTCGGCCAGTGCGATCGCCTCCTCGACATCATGCGTGACCATCAGGACCGCTGGGCGATGGACGCGCCAGAGGGCAAGCACCAGATCGTGCATGCGATATCGTGTAAGGGCATCAAGAGCCGCGAAAGGCTCATCGAGCAGCAGCAGCTCCGGTTCGCGCACCAGCGCGCGCGCGAGCGCCACACGCTGCGCCTCGCCGCCCGAAAGGGTCAGCGGCCAGGCATCGAGGCGATGGCCAAGACCGACCTCGTGAAGCGCCTTTTCGCTTCGCTCGCGCAGGGCGTCGCCTTTCAGGCCAAGCCCTACATTCTTCCATACCGGCTTCCAGGGGAGCAGGCGCGCATCCTGAAACACCACGGCGCGCGATCCGGGAACCGTCACATCCTGACCGCTCACCTCGTCCAGCCCGGCGAGCGTGCGCAGCAGGGTCGTCTTGCCGGAACCGGAACGGCCCAGCAGCGCGACGAATTCGCCCGGCGCAATATCGAGGTCGAGGCCGTCGATAATCACATTCGGGCCAAAACGCCGCGAGAAATTGCGCAGCCGTACTACGGGCGCTTCATCGGGTTCGGCGGTAAAGGTCTTGACGACCGAGAAACCAAGGCGTGCATCCATGATCATTGCTCCACTATGCTAGGGCGCCAGACCAGGGCGCGACGTTCAATGGCGCGCACTCCCCAGTCGGCGAGGAGGCCGAGGATGGCGTAAACCATCAGGCAAACGACGATGATGTCGGTCCGCATGAAATCGCGGGCATTGTTGATGAGATATCCCAGGCCCGCCGAGGCGTTGATCTGCTCCGCAACGACAAGCACCAGGATCGACACGGACAGCGCGTAGCGCAGCCCGACGAGCAAGGCCGGGAACGCGGCTGGCAGGACGACATGCCAGATTTGCTCTGCCCGGCTAAGGCCAAAGCTGCGCGCAGCTTCCAGCAAACGCGGATCGACGCTGCGAATGCCGCTGAACAGATTGAGATATACCGGGAAGATAGTGCCGAATGCGATCAGGGCTATCTTCGGCGTCTCACCAATCCCGAACCAGACGATGAAGAGAGGCGTCAGGGCGAGCGCCGGGATGGTGCGCTTGATCTGCATGAGGGGGTCGACGATCAGTTCGCCGGAGCGCGACAGGCCCGACACCAGGCCAAGGATCGTGCCGAGCCCGACACCGATGAACAGGCCGACCGCCACACGCCCGAAGGACACAAGAAGATTTGACGGAAGTTCGCCCGAGATGAGCATCTCGAAAAGGGCGCCCATGACTGCGGAAGGCGCAGCAAGGGTGCGTTCCGGGATAACCCCAACCCGCGATCCCAGCTCCCAAAGGAGCAGTAGCAGGACCGGAGACAGCCATCTGCCACCGAAGGCAGACAGCGAAAATGGCTTACGCGCCGTTTGGCCCGCTTTCTGTGCGGAAATGGATAATGCCGTCATGCCGATTGCCTTTTGGTGTCGGCAATAAGCTCAACATGCTTTCTCTACTGCTTCAATTGAGTTTTCCCCCGCGCACATATTTGGGATTCTCATAAGTAACGTTTCGTCGCTCGCGAAGCCCGGTTTATCAAGAGTTTCAAGGTTTTTTGTCGTCCAAGCCATGTCCGGATAGCTTTTCCTTGCCCTTTGCAATCTCTACTATTTTGATTGATATATAAGAATGCGCCATAGGCCATCCGTTGTTTCCGACAGCGGATCGGCATGTCTATGGTCAAGGGGCGCACATGCCGGTTAATCTTCCTACGAATCTCTTGCGCAGCTTTGTCGCGATCGTCGAGACGGGCTCCATGCTCAATGCATCCGAACAGGTGTTCGTGACGCAATCCGCACTCAGCCTTCAGATCAAGCGGCTGGAAGAGCTCGTTCAGCAAACCCTGTTCCTTCGCGAAGGCCGTCGACTGGCCCTGACGCGTGCGGGCACCGTTTTGCTCGATTATGCCCGACGCGTCCTGGTGCTGCATGATGAGGCCGTGGCGGCGGTCAGCGCCGGCCGTTTCGTCGGCCCGGCGCGCATCGGCATGGTGCAGGACTTCGCCGATACTTTGCTGAGCGGCCTCTTGTCCCGCTTTGCCGAACTGCATCCCGATGCACAGATCTATGCGCGCGTTGCCGGCACTGCCGAATTGCAGGCGCTGCTCGACCGACGCGAACTGGACATTCTCCTGGGATTTGCAGCGCCCAATGATGCAAGTGCCGTGAGCGTCGCGCCGATGAGCTGGTATGGGGATTCGACGCTGGTTGATCGCCCCGTCATATCGCTGGCGGTGCTTGAAGAGCCGTGCCGTTTCCGCGAGGCGGCGATACGCGGCCTTGAGGATGCAGGTCTCAGCTGGCGTATCGCAGTCGAGACGCCGAATCTCGCGACGCTGAAAGCCGCCGTCTCGGCCGGGCTGGGGATCACCTGCCGCACCCGCCTTTTCCTTGGCGACGATTCTACTTTGGATCATGAGCGCCTGCCGACGCTGCCAAACGTAGCCGCAATCCTGCGAACCAGCGATCAATTGGACAATGCCGGGTCGCGCCTTGCGGAACTGGCGCGCGAAACCGTCCTGGCCTTGTGACGGACTCCTAGTAGCCGCGCGCCGGATCGACGATGTCGCTGGGATCTTCTCCCCGCGTGAAACGGGACAGGTCGTCCGTCACCTTGTCCAGCAGACGATGGCGCACCAGCGTATAATTGCTGGAGATATGGGGCGTCAGGCGAACCTTGGAATGCGTATATAAGGGGTGACCTTCCGGCAGAGGTTCCGGCTCCGTGACATCCAGCGTCGCAAAGCCTAGGCGCTCGCTGTCCAAGGCCCGGATCAGCGCCTCCTGATCGAGCACCGAACCGCGCGCCACATTGATGAGATGCGCATCCGGCTTTGCATGCGACAGCAAAGCGTCATCGATCAGCAGGCGCGTCTGCGGTGTCGCAGGCAGGGCGACGACGATATGATCGGACTCCGCCATGAGCTCGCGGATGTCCGACACCAGCGATATGCCCGGAATATGGCTCACTGTTGAAGAACGCCTGACACCCACGACCTGTGCGCCGAGGGCGATGGCTCGGCGACCGACGGCGTTACCGATCGCGCCGAGACCCAGGATGCCGACGGTCGTGCCGGACACCCGACCAAGCGGCTTTTGCACCCATTGCTCACGCGACCGGGCGGTTACCGCCTCAAGATTCTTCGCATGGGCATAGATGGCCGCGATGACATAGTCGGCAATCTCTTCCGACGCCACGCCTCGCCCGCACGTCACCAGCGGCGCTTCGAGCAGCCAGGGCGGGTAGAAATCTATCCCCGCCGAGGCGCTGTAAACCCACTTGAGTCGACCGGGCCAGGCCCCGGGGCGTCCTTGCGGCGACTGCCGCCAGGCCAGAGAAGGACGAATAAGCAGAACGTCCGCCTCACTTGCCGCGGTCCAGGGCTCTTCCTCCGACACCGAAATCAGCGTTGGTCGCGATGGATGCCCTTCAAGGCTGCGGTTGAAATCGGCTTCCATCTGGCTGGCAATGACGAGCGACATGAAGGTTAGTTCCCCAGGCCCGCACGACCGGCCGCAACCAGGATCGTGTCGGTCTGCGGCGAGTGGATACGGCTGCACAGCACATCCCGGTAGTGCCGCTCCAGCGGGTTCTTCCGGCTGATCCCGGGATTACCGGTCAACTCCAGGCCGATTTCCACGGCCCGGATGGCGTTCGCCGTCACGATATATTTGATATTGTTGACCTCGACGCCGCCCGGTGGCGTGCCCGCATCGCTGCGCGCCGCCGCAGTATCGATAAGGGTGCGGTTCACCTGCAACAGCGCCTCAATCTCTCCGAACTTCTCCTGCACGCGCGGCAGCGTCGCAAGGGAGGCGCCCAGATTCGTCGGGACACGATCGTTAAGGTAGAAGCGTAGCCAGTCGCGCGCCGCGCGGGCCACCCCGTTATAGATTGTCGAGATCGCCAAGGCGTTCCAGATCGCCTGGGATGGATCGCCCGCGACCGACCATTCCTCCAGCTTGCGGACATCGACAGCATGGTCGAACGGAACCGGCGTATCGGCGAAATGCACGGCATGGCTGACAGTCGCCCGCATGCCCAGATGGTCCCACTCCGGCTCGATCCGGATATTCGGGCTGTCGGCGCGCACCAGGAAATTGCCGACGCGCGGGCTGTCCTCGTCCGTCTTTGCCCATACCGCGAACCAGTCGAGGCCAGTGGACCCGGTAGAATAGATTTTCGTGCCTTCAATCAGCCAACCGTCTGCCGTCCGACGGGCAATCGTTGCGGGCAGGCCGCCGCGAACCGGTGTCCCCAGTTCCGGCTCGACACGAAGCCCGCCGATCAGACCCTTGCCCGCTACAGCGTCTCGCGCAATGCGCTCGTAAATGCCCTTGGGCCAGTTCCGGGTCTTCGCCGGAGCCGCATGATAGGCATAGGTCATGAAAAGGATCAGCGCGGTTGAGGGTTCGCCCTTCGCCACCGCGCCGAGCACGCGCAGCGCCTGTGACAGGGACGCGCCTCCGCCGCCATATTCCGGCGCTACCGTCAGGCCGATCAGCCCTTCGCGCGCGAGCAGATCGAAATTGGCGCGCGGGAATTCGGCGGTCCGGTCATAATGCTCCGCCGTCTCGCCCAGCAGGCGGCTGATATGATCCAGTTGATCGCCATGGGGAATGGAAACCCCGCTGGTGGTTACGGACGCCTCGGCGAATTGCGTTGCCATGCTGTCAGACCTCCTTGAGGATCACATCGTTGAAACGGTCGTCCCACAGGGGGCGCACATCGACCGGCTTGGGCAGAAGGCCAGCCTTTTGAAACACGTTGGCGACCTGCTGTTGCGAGGCGATCGTCTCCTTCGTCACCGGCTGAAGGGAGTAGGGCGCGGTGCTGCGGCGGAACTGATCGACCACATATTCCTTGGGCACGCCGATGTCGGTCGCAATGATTCCCGCCCACTGATCACGATTTTCGACGGCCCAGGCGAAGCCCCGCTTCAGGAGCGTCAGATATTCGCCGATGATCTTCACCCTCTCCGAATCGGCGAGAGCATCGACATGGGCGGCAACCAGATAATTGCCTGACAATATCCCGTTCGCCGTGCGCAAGATGCGCGCACCTTCGGTCGCGATAGCCCGCTGTATGGGGAAACCATAGATCGCCCACGCGTCGAGCGCGCCTTGGGAGAAAGCGGCCGCGCCGTCCGAAACGCCCATGGCGACCGGGACGATATCGTCCCAGGTCAAACCGACCTCTTCCAGCATCCGAATGAGAAAATATTGCGCCGTCGTCGCACGGACATAGCCTACTCGCTTGCCCTTGAGATCGGCGATGGACCGAGCTGGCGAGCCCTTCGGCACCAGCACGACCTGGTTGTTCACGTCGCCATGCAACACGGCGATCTGCTTGAAGCTCTGGATCGTAGACGCGGCCGCGAAAATCGGCGGTATCTCACTCATCCCACCATAGTCGAGCGATCCGCCGTTCAATGCCTCGACGACAAGATGCCCCGAAGCAAACTCGCTATACTGCACCTCGAAGCCCTCCGGCGCGAGGTGCGCGGACTTCAACAGCAGGCGGGTGTCGCCCTCGCCCTTACCCGTTACGGAAGCGCGCAGGCGGGGTATGGCCTTCTTTTTCGAACCACAGCCGGTCAGGACCAGCACACCAGCCGCGGCCGAACCCAAGAAAACACGTCGGGAAAACATCAACGCGCGCCAGCCACTTCGCGAGACGTCGCGGCCTCGGACTCCGGCCGATACTCGAACAGGATAACGTCAGGGTCGCGCAGAAGCTCTTTCTTCAAGCCGGCCAACGTCCTCTTCAGACGATCCCCACCGCGTTTCAACCAAGCCATAGCAAGCCCTTTCCTGACCTCAGAAGGATTTATCTATTCATTTGGTCGAGAATTGTCTGTCAAGCTTTGCTGGCAGACCCATTAGAATAACTTGAACCGCTCGAGACCCGCCCGCGATGCGGGCCGCTATGTCCCTCGGCTGTTATGAGTATCGCTCAACATATGAGCCATTTCCGAAAGACATAGAGCAATCAAAATTAGATCGATCGCGAGAATTTGTTACGCCCTGTTGTCTGCATGACGCCAAGAGCGGCGTTGCGTGATCGTCCTTCTTGTTTTGAGGCGCTAATCGATGATCAGGATAGCACGACCAAAGGGGTGGGGCATGGGCGGACGGCCCATGATATTCAACGCCCGGGTCAATGCAAAGGATGTGGAGATCATCGTGCCAAAGGGCATGTGGATGAGAGCGCTGCGGGACAGCGGTCAGGACAGTGAAGATACTGGCATCGGTCTTGAGCCGAGGGCCGCATACCGCCTGATCGAAGCCGCCGCATCGCACCAGCTTCATTGCGGAAACATCCCGTCCGGATCGACACTCGCGCTTCGATGAAGATTATGCAGACCTGCACAACCAAGTCGGTCTAAAGCCCCTCTCCGCCTACCCAATGCGCGGCTGACAGCCAGCGCGCCAGATCCCAGCTCTGATGCCGCAGGTCGGGCACGGCGACAATTTCCCAAAATGCGCCGCGCGTCATCGGCCCGACCGCATAGAGGCCATCATTCACGCCGCCGTCGCGCCCGATAACACGGCCGGCCTGATCCACGTCTATGCCCAGGTTCAGCCTGTCGGGGCGGATCAGCCCCTGATCGACCATGTTTTTAAGCAACGGCTCTTCGGTGCGCAGCAAATCGCCCTGCGGTCCGGTGCAGTTGATGATTCGTGACACCGTCAATCGGTTCGCAACCGACGCGCCTCTTGGCCGCCAGTCAACGCAACAGGCGCGTTCCACCGAAAGCACTCGTTCGATCTTCCCGGCGGCAAAAGTCAGCCGCCCTTCCGCCTGCATCGCCGCTACACGCTCGGCGATGTCGGGGGCGAGCCGGTGGCGATGCACATCCCAATAGGGGCGCAAATGCCGAAGGAAACGGCGTTGCTGGTCCTCGCTCGCGCTGCGCCAGATATTCTGGGTGTGAGGCCGCAGCTCGTCCACGGCCAGCCGCCAGCCCAATGTCTCGGCCCGCCGACGCACATGCGCGACGAGCGCCGATCCCGAATATTGCGGCTTGTCGAGCGAATGCGGCGGTGGCCCGCCGGCAGCGTGCGCCCGTGGCGAAAGACCCCGGCGGGACAGCGCGACGATCCGACCGGCGAAACCGCTCGCGTCAAACGTGAGCGCCACATCGACCGCCGTCAGCCCGGTGCCGATCAAGACGACCGTGTCGTCCTCGTTCAGGTCGCGCGCTACATCGGTTGACCATGGATCCGCGATGAAAATCGGCTCCCCCAGGCCCGCGAATTGCGGCAATTCATGCGGCGGCAGATTGCCCTGCGCCAGCACCCCGGCATCGGCGACGATCGAGCTACCGTCCCGCAAGGCGATGCGGATGCCTGCCCCTTCCTCACGAACGCCGACCGCTTCGGCATGCACCATCCGCAGCCGGTCCGGCGCAGCGCTCATCGCCTGCGCCAGCAAATCCGCAAGATAGGTCCCGTAAACCGACCGGCCCACAAACCCGCGCTGGCCTTGCACACCCTGCGCATCCAACCAGCGGATGAAATGATCCGGATCGTCCGGCAGCGCGCTCATGTTGGTCGCGCGGACATTGAGCAGATGCTCCCGCCGCGCGGTGCCATAGGCGACGCCCCGCGCCACCTGCCGCGCCCGCCGCTCGATCAGGGTGGCGTGCGGCCCTTCATGCCGCAGCAGATTGATCGCCAGCAGCGACCCGCTAAATCCGCCACCGATGATCGCGACATGGTCGCCGTTCAGCATGCAAGAGCGCTACAGGTGAAGAAGGCACGATGCATAAGGGCCGTTTCCGTCCGGTGGAGGCTCCCCGGTTTCGACTTGAGTGATGAGCAATATCGGCTGGCCTGGCGTGGTCGCCTCGGCTCTCGTCCATTCTGTAGCAGGCGCGCGTGACGCCCGTATGGCCCATGGTCTTGCCACATGATGCATAAGGACGGCAAGCGCGGCTCGTCCGCTCCCGTCAAAGCTTTGCCTATTCGGGGGCCTCACCAGCAGAGAAAAGCAAGTCGTCCATCGCCCGCGCCACATTCTCCAACGTGTAGGGCTTCTGCACCACAGGTCTGCCGCGATGCTCCATCGGCAACTGGGCCTGTTCGCCATAGCCCGTCGCGAACAGGAAGGGCACGCCCAAGTCCATCAGGCGATCGGCAATCGCAAAGCTGGTCCGGTCGCCCAGGTTGATATCGAGCATGGCGACCGAGGGCTGATGCGCATCGATCGAATCCAGCGCCGCCTCAACGGTTGCCGCCGTCGATACGGTATCCGCCCCCAGCCGGGTGACGATATCTTCCGCATCGAGGGCGATGATCAGGCTGTCCTCCACCAACAACAGGTCTCGTCCGGCAAGCATCTTGTTCGGCGGCGTTTGCGGATGGCCCATAGAGGCGCGTGGATATTTGATGGCCGGTCCCGCAAAAGTTCTCGGCTCCGACACATGGCGCGCGGGAATGCGAAACTCCGCTTCGACGCCGCTGGGCTTGTAATCGATGCTCGCCGATCCGCCGAGATCATAGGGTACGGACCGATCGATGATCGTCGTGCCAAAGCCCTTGCGGGTCGGGGCCTTCACCGGCGGGCCGCCGCTTTCGCACCACCGCAGGATCAGGTCGTTTGCCTCATTGCGCTGCCAGCTGATCGTCACCTGCCCGTTTGGCATTGAAAGGCTGCCATATTTGGTCGAATTGGTGACCAGTTCATGCACCACCAGGGCCATGGTCGAATAAGCCTGCGGGTTGAGCAGGATGGGTACGCCCTTGGAAATCACGCGTTCGCGCTCGTCGACAAACGCCGCCGCCTCGGCATCGATCAGGGCCTGCATTGGCGCGGGTCCCCAATGATCGTCGGTGATCTGGTTGTGCGCCCGCGCCAGGGCATGAATACGCCCGTCGACCAGCTTCACGAAGTCCTTCACCACCGCTTCGGATGGTTGCGATTGCCGGATGAGACCCCGGATCACGCCCAGGATGTTACGCACGCGGTGATTAAGTTCGGCGATCAGCAATTCCTGCCGCGCGCTTGCCTGTTGCCGCTCGGCGGACGCCTCATCGGCCAGGCGCAGAACCACCTCGATCAGCGTGGCGCGCAGCGTTTCGGCGACACGCAACTCCGAATCCGTGAAGGGCTTGGAATGACCTTCGACAAGTTGCTTCCATTCCGCAAAACTCTCTCGCGGCGTCAGGCGCGGCCCGTTCGGTCCATAGGCGATCGGCTTATGCGGGTCTCCCGCCCAGCGGACCGACCGCACCAGTTCCGATCGGAACAGCACGACATAGTCGCGCGGCGATCGGGAGATCGGGATGGCCAGCATCCCGGCGACCGCAGACGCAAAGCTCTCCGCGCCGGGCACCAGCGACGCGATATGATCAGTCGCGAAGACCTTGCCCGCGGCCGTACTGTTCAGCGCGCGGACGATTTTGCGGAAATCATCGATCGACGGTGTGGTGCCGGAAAAGGCGAAGTTGCCGGCGATCCACACGCCCACGCCATCGGCGCTGATGGCGTTGGTCAATATATCGCCGAGCCAGTCGGGATCCTTGAGCAGCGTCTCGTCAGACGCGACCGCGCCCAGAAGCTGGTCGGAAATATCGCGCGCGCGCCGCTCGAAATTGACGGTTTCCTCGCGCTCGCGGCTCTCCAGCCGCATCGAGAACATCTGCGCGAACAGTTCGCTGACCGATCGCCGCTCGAAGGTCGGGCATCGCGCCGCATAGTGGTGGCAGGCGAACAGGCCCCACAGGCGTCCCTCGACAATGATGGAGATCGACATGGACGCGCCGACGCCCATATTTTTGAGATATTCGATGTGGATCGGCGACACCGACCGCAGCACCGACAGCGACAGGTCCAGCGGCTGGCCCGCCGCATCATATTGCGGCACGACCGGCACCGGCTCTGCATTCACATCCGTGATCATGCGCAGCAGGTTGCGTCGATACAGTTCGCGCGCCTGCGCAGGAATGTCGCTCGCGGGATAGTGCAGGCCCATGAACTTGCCGATGCCCGCCTTGCAGGCTTCGGCCACGACCTCGCCCGATCCATCCGCAGCGAAGCGATACACCATCACCCGGTCGAACCCGACCAGCGCCCGCACCTGACGCGCGCCCTCCTTGAAGAAGGTGGTGAAATCCCCGCACTGGTCGAGGCGCGTGATCATCGACCGCACCATGCCGGTGGCGTCGCCATGCTCGCCCGAGGCCGGCTCAGCCTCCAGCACGACCTGCCCGCCGGAAAAATGGATCGCGATATCGAAACCGGGCGCGCCTGGCACCAGCGTACAATCGAAAAGCCGCTCGACCGCATCCGGGCCGCGCAGCATCGCCGTGCGATTGCGCAGATCATGCACGGCGCCTGCCGGCAATATCTCGGCCAGGGGTTGGCCGATCAGTTCGTCCGGTGTCCGCCCGATGAAGTCGGCGACGTTCGCCGACACCCGGGCGACGATCCAGTCGGCCGTCAGCGCGAACAGGAAACCGATGGGCTGGATGCCGCCCAGGATGTGAATGGGTTCACGGTCGCAGTTGGTAAGATCGACCGTTGCTTCTATATCTGCCAATCTCAATCTGCCTTGATTTTCGCGTGACCACTCCGCTCGAAGACACCGAAGACATTTCGGGCGGCGGCGACGGCATCGCGGATTTCCTCTTCGGTTCGCAACCGGTCGTCAAGTAACTGGATCAAGGTCCGCCAGGCTCCCGCTGACCCGCTGGTCAGGAAATGCTTCGGAAAATCGGCGGGTACAGAACGTGCGAGCATGGCACCGCCCAATCGTGATCCTTCGAGCACATAGATGCCGCCAAGCACGGCTGCGGGGCTCGTGAAATGCGGGCCGCCCTCACGCTCTGGCGCGTCGAGACCAAGCGCCGCAAGGTCCGAGCGCAGCGCATCCGAACGCTTGCGCGCCGCCCAGTCAGGCAGAACCTCCCCTGCCCCGGCTTCATCAAGCGCCGCTTCGCAGGGAAGGAAAGCATTCGCTTGCGCCACCAGGAACCGCCCATAATCGGCGCGATCACTCAATCGAAGATCGGAAAAAAGGGCATCCACGCGGTCGTGATTATCGCGTGTTTCCTGTCGTAGAATGGAACGAGCCGTCACCATAAACCCTGCATTGGATTGAAGACGCCCGATTGCGCTCCAACGGCGGATTTGTCGACAGATTATCTTTCGTCCGCCACCCAACACCCGCCAAAGGACAAAAATCGACAAACGCTGCAAATGTTCCCGGAACGCAACAAAGCTCTTCCCCTCCTTTTCCCCTTGGCTGAACAATGGCTGCACAGGCGGTTCAGCGACGTGCCATCTGCGTTCAGCGAATGTGTCCTTACCGACAGTGAGGAGACTGGAGATGACGACGAAATTCTGGAAATTGGCGATGGCGGCCGGTGCCGCTGCCGCAACCCTGATGCCCCTGGCCGCACAGGCGCATGGAGAGGGCCGCCACCGGGGGTGGAACGACCGCGGCGGATATCATGAACGCGGATATGATCGCGGCTATCGCCCCAGCGCATATCGAGGCGGCTATGACGACCGGCGTTCGTATCGCGGGCGGGGATGCAAGACCAGCGGCACGACCGGCCTTGTCCTTGGCGGCGTAGCAGGCGCTCTTCTGGGCCGCAGTGTAGATCGCTACGGCGACCGTGCGCCTGGCACCATCATCGGCGCAGGCGCAGGCGCGCTCTTGGGCCGCGAAATCGATAGCAAAAGGCGCTGCTGATCGCGCATCTGCGGGCGGTGCATGCCGCCCGCACTAAACCTGACAGAAGCATACCTATTTCTTTTCCGAGTGCCCGTGCGGACAGGTGGGGGATATGCCCGCCTCGCACCGCCGCCGGTCCTTCTTTCAATGAACATCAAATATAGGCGCGCGGCCATAGCCGAAGGAGAGGTCGATGATCCGCATCACTGGCGACTATGTCACTAGTCCCATTGCCCCGGCAGAATCCCCTATCCGATAGACCTCGTTCCCCTTTTTCTGTCAGGAGCATCGCATGCTGATCATAGCAGGCCATATTCGCACCGACCCTCGCTCGTGGAATCCCTTGCCGCCGATCTTCGTGCAGGCCGGGAGCGCACGCGTGCGGAGGATGGCTGTCTTGCCTATAATTTCGCGCTGGACGAGGCGAATGAAGGCAGCGTGCTCGTCTATGAGCGCTGGCGCGACCAGACCTCGCTGGACATGCATCTGGCGACACCGGAGGTGGCCGAACTGATGGGCGGCTGGGTCGAGAAGATCGAGATCGCCGTCAAGATCTATGACGTCTCGGCCGAACGCGACATGGGCGTCTGAGACCCTATCCTTCTTAGTGCAGGCTGGGCTGCTGGCGATCGCTCTCGCGGGTTCGCCTTCCCTTGCGCTGACCATCTCGCGCGCAGCGCTATCCGTGCTGTGTCGCACACCTGAATAGCGCGCAGCGCGCATACCATCTTCGCAGTTGCACCGGGCCTAACGCCAGCCCGTCATAGTTAATGATCCGCAGTCTCGACAGTCAGTCCAAAATGGCGGGATTCTGTGCATTTTCGGTACAGAATCCCACTCTGGATTAACAATTCGTCACTTTTCACGACGCCGCGAAAAGCAGATTATTCGACTCGAAAAGGTCGTGGATTTTGCACTTGCGGGGGTGTCGATGAAACTGGGGGTTTTCGAGGCGCAAAGCCTGGATCAGGTCATGGCCGCCCGGAAAGGGCATACGACGGGTTTTGATTATCTGCGTATAGGTCTGTCACTGGCGGTTCTGTTCGTGCACTGCCTTTGGATATCCGACGTCGCCGGCTGGCAATGGTTGTGGTCGTCATGGACCGGGCCGGTCGAACGGTCGATCCTGCCCGCCTTCTTCATCCTCTCCGGCTATCTCGTCCTCGGCAGCCTGTTTCGTAACAGCATGCCCCAATTCGTCGCCCTGCGCGTCGTCCGGCTGGTGCCGGCGCTTGCGGTGGAGATCGTCCTGACGGCCCTGGGCTTGGGCCTCGTCTTTACGACCCTTTCGACCAGCGACTATCTGCGCTCACCGGAATTTCACGCCTATTTCCTGAACATCATAGGCTATATCCATTACACGCTTCCCGGCGTGTTCGGCGGACAGCAACTCAATGTCCAGCTTTGGACGATTCCCTATGAGCTCGAATGTTATGTGCTGATTGTTACCCTGGCGTTGCTTGGCCTTGTCCAGCGCCGGAAGCTGCTCCTTTCGTTGCTGATATTCGGCGCGGTGGCTGGCGCCGCACTCTCGTACCGCAACGGCTGGCCGACGCTGCAATCGGTGGTCTCAGGCCGCGTGCTGGTGCTGGGTTTCCTCGCCGGCATGACCATCTACCAGTTCAGGGACCGCATCCCCTACAACAAATATGTGTTCCTTGCGTCTTGTGCAGCAACCTACATGCTGTTCGCTATCCCCCACATGAATTTCCTGGGTGTGATCCCGCTGGCTTACGCCACCGTCTATTTCGGCACGCTCAAACTGCCGAAGGTGCCGTTCGGCGATCTTTCCTACGGCGTCTATCTGTTCCATTTCCCGATCGCGTTCACCCTGTACCAGGTATCGGGAGGCGCGCTTGCCTGGTGGGAACTGACCCCGCTGGTGATCGCGATCACGGGTCTGTTTGCAATGGGGTCATGGACGCTGATCGAGCATCCGACGCTCAAGCGCAAAAAGCAGGTTCTTGCATTCGTCGACCGCGCCATGGCTACCCTCATGCCGCGTAACCGGAAAGCCCGACAGGCCCCTCTTTCACCATCCAACGCGCGCTGGGTCGCAGTAATGGCCGCCCCCGCCAAGGCCGCCAACGATGCCGAAAGTCCGGCTCTGCACCTGGTGGACACGGCCGACATCGCCTGACGGTATGCGTAACCCGTCATCCCAGCGAAGGCTGGGATCTCAGGCCCAACGGCGCATCATCTCCTGAGATGCCAGCCTTCGCTGGCATGACAACTCATGATCCTTCACCAACCTTCCGCTGTCCTACAGCCCGGTCCCGCCATACAATGCAGATCGTTCTTTCCCATCGTCAGCCAGCCCCTACGCCTTTTGCAATAGGATCATGCCGACGCAATAAAATGTCGAGTTACGCGGGAAAAGAGGGAAGCGAATGACGATGATCGGTGGCCCCAATCGGAGGCTATGCCTCCCGCCTCACCGCTTCGGTAGCGCATAGGCGACAACATAATCGCCCTTCGTCGTGTGCAAATGGTCGTCGCCGCCCGACACCATCACCAGGAATTGCCGCCCACTCGCCGCCGACAGGTAGGTCATCGGGATGGCGCTGCCGCCGCCGGGCAACTTGGCTTTCCACACTTCCTTGCCGGTCGCCGTCTCATAGGCGCGCAGATAGCGGTCCTGCGCCGCCGCGATGAAGGCGACGCCGCCCCGGCTCACCGACGATCCCCCCTGGCTGAACGTGCCCAGCGTCACGGGCAGGTGCGAGCGCACCCGCAACGGGCCGATCTCCTCGGCATTGCCGAACGGTTTGCTCCAGATCAGCTTGCCCGACACCAGATCGATCGCGCTGACCCGGCCATAGGGCGGCTTGGTGCAAGGAACGCCCAGCGGCGACATGAACATGCTGGTCAGCACGCCATAGGGCGTATTGCCCTGCGGCGCCTTTTCGCTGATCTCGATCTGACCAGCATTCTTCGCGGTGAAGGGCTTAAGGCCGATCCTGTCTGCCTGATCCCTTTTGATCAGCTTCGTGTAGACCGGCATATAGTTGGAATTGACGACGGCGATATGCCGCTCGGGATCGACCGACAGGCTGCCCCAGTCGATACCGCCCATATTGCCCGGATATTCCAGCGCCAGGGAGAGGCCCGGCGGCGTCATCGGCCCCTCATAACGCGCCTTGCGGAACCATATCCGGCAGAGCATCTGGTCGATCGGCGTGATTCCCCACATGTCCTGCTCGACCAAATTGGCGCCGCGCAGCGACGGCATGCCGGTGGAGAAGGGCTGCGTGGGCGAGAGGCGGTCGTCAGGCACCAGCCCCGCCTGCGGAACCTTGCGCTCCTCAACAGCCTTGATCGGCTTGCCGGTCGCGCGGTCCAGCACGAAAATCTCGCCGCGCTTGGTCGGCTGGATCAGGGCATGGCGGACACCGCCCGGCGTAGGCAGGTCCACCAGCGTCGGCTGTGATCCCACATCATAGTCCCACAGATCATGATGCACGGTCTGGAACGCCCAGCGCGGCTTGCCGGTAGCCGCGTCGATCGCCACCACGGAGCTGGAATAGCGATCATCGAACGCGCGCCGATGCCCGCCAAAATAATCGGGCGGGGAATTGCCCGTCGGCACATAGACCAGCCCGAGCGCCTCATCCGCGCTCATCGGCGCCCAGGCATTGGGGGTCGACTTTGTATAAGTCTCGCCCGCTCCCGGCTCCGTCTGCCGGTCCGGCCGCCCCATGTCCCAAGCCCAGGCGAACTTGCCGGTCACCGCATCGAACGCCCGCACCACGCCGGACGGCTCACCCCAATATTGGTTGTCGGCAACCCAGCCGCCCAGCACGACCTTGCCTTTGATCACCGTCGGCGCGGATGTCGTGTAATAATAACCCGGCGTCACCTCACCCATGCCGGTCAGCAGCGATGTCTGCCCGTTCGTGCCGAAATCGCGGCAAAGCTTTCCGTCATGCGCGTCCAGCGCGATCAGTCGCGCGTCGATGGTGTTGGTGATAATCCGCTCGGCACAGGCCCCTGTCAGGCCCGGCGCCCGGTAATAGGCGACGCCCCGGCACACGCGCTGCGGCATCTTGGTCGGGTCGACATGTGCGTCGAAACGCCAGAGCTGCTTGCCGGTTTCCGCGTCGAGCGCGATCACGTCGTTGACCGTCGAGCATAGATACAGGCTTTGCCCGATCTTCAGCGGCGTCGCTTCCAGATGCGTGCCGCTATCGCCAACCTTGTACGACCATGCCGGCTGCAGTTTGGCTGCCGTCTCCGGCGTGATCTGCCCCAGCGGGCTGAACCGCATGCCGCCGGCGTTATTGCCGAAATGCACCCATTCGCCATCGCCCGGCTGGCGGGCGATCTCTGCCTTGCCCGGCTCCGGCGCAGCGGCCATGCCGCGCTCAAAGGCAGGGTCCGCAGGAGAGGGTGGCGGCGCGAAGGCGTGCAGCGCCGTCCCCGCCCCGATCGCTATAACAAGGCCCGCAATACCCGACAGCAACGGCCGAACCACGCCGCCCGCCTGCAATATCCGGCGGATCCAGGGCAACAGCAACACGCACCCCAGCACCAGCGGCGCGACGATGCGCGGCAACAGCGCCCAACCGTCGAACCCCGCTTCCCACACCGCCCACACCAGCGTTGCCAGCAGCATCAAGCCAAACAGCGTCGCCCCCGCCCGGCGGCGCATCCACAGCAACGCGCCGCTCGCCAGAACGGCAGCGCCGCACAGCAGATAATAGGCCGATCCGCCCAACGTCAGCAGATAAACGCCGCCACACAAGAGCGTAATCCCGATCAATAAGAGCACGGCCGCATAGGCGCGCAGTACGAAAAGCCAAAAACGGTTTGGCGCAATCATCAGCTTCCCCCCGGAACGGATCAGGCGTTTGCCCGGAAGCCTGATCGGCTGCCTCTGCCCTGTCAACGGGGTGCGCGGGGCGGATTATGCCCAACAGTACGGCAATGATACAGCTTGGCATTATCTGCCCGCCACGATCACTCCCTTTTCGCCTGCTCCGCGAAGCTACGCACGGTTTCGGCCAGGGTCAGCGGATCGAACGGCTTGGCTATGATGCCCAGAGCGCCGGCCTCGACAAACCGATCGATATCTTTCTGCCACGCGCTGGCGGTCACGAACACGATCGGGATATTGGCCGTCCATCCCCGTTCCCGCAGGGCCGCCATCACGTCGGTCCCGGTCATGCCGGGCATCAGCATGTCGATCAACGCAAGGTCCGGAATCCATGCACCCTGCTGCAGCATTTCCAATACATCCTGCCCAGAACTTGCAAGGCGGACCTCGATGGCGGGGTCGAGCGCGAACGCTATCTCGACAATCGTCCGGATGTCCGGCTCATCATCGACATAGAGAATCTTCAACTTCTCAGCCATCAAAGCCCCCGCGCCCCTGACGCTCAATGATAGCCATCACCGTTTCGACAAGATTGGGTAATGACCTCTTCGATTTGATAAGAACCGCCTCGACATTCGCGACGTCGCTATGCCGGAAATCATGGGCGGAATAGATGATGACCGGTGTAGCAGGCGCATGGGCGGGCGACAGATCGGGAAGGATTTCAAGTCCAGACCCATCCGGCAGGTCAATGTCCACGATAGCGATATCGACTGCATTCTCCGCCAGGAACGCCCGCGCAGATTGCAGATCGGTGGCCCGGGCGATCCGGGCCAGACCACCCAGCGCCTTGGCGGTGATTTCCAACGTATCGCTGTCGTCGTCGATGTGCAGAACCATCGGCATCGGCGTCGTACCGCGCGCTATAGCGGCGTTTACCGCATCGTTCAGGCGCGCCTCGCGAACCGGCTTGGGAATCCAGTCGATTATATCGAGCGCAGCCATCTCGGCTGCCTCAACCGCCGGGTCCGAGGAGGCGATCACAATCACGGGAACAGTTCGCCCAGCCGGATGCGCGCGAATAGCCTGGATCATGGCCATCGCATCGCCCTCATGAGGCTGGAAATCGAAGATCACTGCCAGATAGGACCTGTCCCCGATCGCCAGCAAAGCCTCTTCGCGCGATCGCACCACGTCGATCCTAATGGCCTGCGCCGAGAAACCCTCGCCTATCGCCAGCGCTTCCGCCTCTTCCGCATAGATCAGGAGCCGCGGGGCGCCCTGCATCTCCTCCTGGCCCGTCACGGCATTCCAGAGGGGCACGGCAAAGGCAAAGACGCTACCACCGCCATCGCCATCCTCGAACCAGATCCTGCCGCCATGATTATGGACGATTTCGCGCGATATGGAGAGGCCTATTCCCGTACCCGATACCGCCTTGTCAGAGTTTCGCCGCGCCTGGGCGAAGCGGCCAAACAGCCGTTCGCGCAGTTCCTTGTCTATGCCCGGCCCCTGGTCGCGGATCGCAACGCGAACCTCATCCTTCCGCACCTCCAATGTGAGCGTGACGGCAGCGCCCGAAGGAGAGAATTTGATTGCATTGGACAGCAGGTTGGTCGTGACCTGAACCATCCGATCCATATCGCCACGAACCATGGCCGGATTTTCCCCGGCAATCATGCTGAGCGTCACCGCGTGGGTATCGGCCAGAGGCCGCGCGCCCTCCAGAGCCTGCTGCGCCGCGGTCCGCAAATCCATCGGCTGGAAATCGAAACGCATTTCGCCCGACTGCATCTTTTCGACATCAAGCAGGTCGTTGACGATGCGGATCAGGCGGTTCGCATTATTCTCCGCTATCACGATCAAGCGCTGCGCCGTTGCGGGCAGGTCGTGCGTCGCGCCACCGCGCAGCAGGCCAAGGGACCCGACGATGGAGGTAAGGGGTGTCCTCAACTCATGACTGACGGTCGACAGGAACTGATCCTTGAGTTGCTCGACCTTCTCGCGCTCCGACACGTCGCGGAAAGATGCGACGATGTGCATCCCATCCTCCTGCGGCATCAGACCAAGGGTAACGTCCACGGGCACCCTTTCCCCATCCGCGCGCCGCGCCTTCACCTGCGTACGTTGCGGTTCCGCAAGCCCCTGCGGAGTTAGGCCCAATCGATCCAGGAACGGCCCCTCGCCAGGGGCAATGTTCGCGATCATGGCAATGTCGCGGCGCACCAGCGCGGTCTTGGGGTAGCCGAACAGCTTTTCGGCCGCGCCGTTCATGACCTCGATCCCCCCACTGGGATTGATCAGGATCACCGCGTTGAAATCGCTTTCGAACAGCGCGATTTGCCGGTTGTGCGCCTCCGTCGCGGCGCGGGTCGCAATATATCGGCCTCGCCGATTACTCCAGACGATATAGGCGAGGGAAAAGCCGATGATCGAAACGACCGTCACCATGCTCCAATAGAGGATATTGGCCATATGGGACCGACCTTTGGCCTGCTCCTGATTGCGCGCGACCTGATCGTCTTGCCGGCGGGCCAGCTTGCCGACTTCCGTTTCGATGCCCTCCATCAGGGACCGTCCGTTCCCTGCGGCCACCATCTTGCCGGCCGCCGCAAGCCCGTCGCGATCACGAACGTTTATAACCGCCCGCATCTCGGCGAACTTCGCCTGCGTCAACTGATCCAGTTTCCGCAAAGTTGTTTGTGTCTCGTCATCGCTTGCTGAAGCGAGGCGATCGAGCGTGGACAGTTCCCGCGTCATCCCTGCCTCAATCCGATTGAAAGGCGTCAGGAAAACGGGGTCGCCGGTCAGCGCATAACCACGCTGGCTTCGCTCGGCATCCTTGATGTCCGCCAGCAAGGCTTGCGCTGCATTTACGCGCCGAAGCGACTGGGATGCGTCATTGAGATTGCGCAGGTTCCGCTGATAGGCGGCCGTCAGGGACAGGCCCAATATCGTCAAGAGTATCGGCAATATCGCGGCTACCGCCACGCTTCGCCAAAGCTTGGGCATTCCTCGACCGGCTGGGGTCGTTAAAGGCGCTGTACTCTCCAGGATATCGGCTCTCTCATCCAGGGACGAACGACCTCGTTCGAAGACTGAACCTGTCCGACCTCAATGTCGAGTACAATGGCAACTGGAACCGTTACGAACGCTTCCTCTACTATTTGGTCAGGCAATCCGATCCAAATTCATGTCAGAGAGCCCTTGCCTCCAAATCCAGCAAGGCCTGCTTCGCGACAAGCCCGCCCGCGAAGCCCGTGAGCCGTCCCGTCGATCCGATCACCCGATGGCACGGCGCAATGATGGAAATCGGATTTTTGCCGTTCGCAGCCCCAACGGCACGGGAAGCGGAAGGCTTGCCAATCTGATGGGCGATCTCACCATAACTGCGGGTCTGGCCGAAAGGAATGGTGAGCAACGCTTTCCAGACCATCTTCTGAAAGTCCGTTCCTCGAAAATCGAGTGGAACGGTGAACGCCTTGCGATCGCCAGAGAAATAGGCGCCCAACTGACGCTCCGTCTCCTGAAGGATCGCGTGATCATCCTCGTCTCTAACCGCGCCGAGCCGCACCCGATCTGGATTATCGTCCTGCCAAAGGATCGCAGCCAGTCCTTGCTCGCTCGCTACGAGCGTAAGCTCACCCACTGGTGAAGCCATTTTCTTGCGCACATAAGCCATCATATATCTCCTTCCAGCGATTGAGACGGACTAAGCCCGCCTAAATCACGATCTAGGAAGGGATATGGCGCAAGCAGACAACGCGCGCATCCCGATGCTTGCTGTCAAAAAGCAGCTTAAGCGCCAATTCCGGTATCAGTGGACGAACCGCGCCACGACATCCCGGTAGGACCGGCTGACCTTCACCTGCGCGCCGGATTCCAGCACCAGGAAACATTCGCCATTGGTGTGCGGCTTCACCTGCCGCACCTGCGACAGGTTGACGATGGTCGAGCGATGAACACGCTGGAAATTGCGCGGGTCGAGCCGCTTTTCCAGATCCTTCATCGTTTCCCGCAGGATCAGCGAATTGTCGGCGGTGTAGATGCACATATAGTCGCCCGCCGCGTCGATCCGCTCGATAGAATCCACGTCGACGCGGAATATCTGGCCGCGATCCTTGATGTTGATGAGCTTCTCGAAGCGACTGGAAGCTGGCGTATCCTCCTCGGTCACGAAGTCGCTCATCGCTTGCGGCGCCACTTCGGCCAGCACCTCGCGCAGACGCTCCGCTTCCTGCACCTGCCGCTTCTGGCCCAGCCGCTGGCGCACACGGTCAAGCGCATCGGCCAACCGGTCCTGCTCAACCGGCTTCATCAGATAATCCACGGCTTGCGCTTCGAAAGCGCGGATGGCGTGGTCGCTATAGGCCGTCACGAAGATGAACAGCGGTGGTTCGATCTCCATCATCCCCTGGACGACGGAAAAGCCGTCAAAACCGGGCATCTGGATATCAAGGAAAACGAGGTCTGGCTTGTGGGTCTTGATCGATCGGATGGCTTCGCGGCCGTTCATACAGGTGTCGATGATCTCGACATCCTCATGCGCTTCAAGGCGCAGTTTCAACCCCTGGATGGCTAGGCTCTCATCATCCACGAGGATCGTTCTGATTGTCATGCGGCCACTTTCGTTGGTTCTTCCATTATCAGCGGCATTTCTATGGTCACAGAAAAGCCGCCTCCAGGCGTGGAACGCGCATCGAAGGAATGTCGTTCCCCATATGCCTGAAACAACCGGTCCTTGATGTTCGCCAGGCCCACGCCTGTTGACAGGTTCGGCCTCACATTGGCTTCGTTCAATCCCGGCCCCGTATCGGACACGACGATCCGGACGTTTTCACCGGCAGACTGCGCCGTGACGGTGATTTCCGCGCCCTCTTCCTTCGGCGCGACGGCATATTTGATGGCGTTTTCGACCAAAGGCTGCAGCAGCAGGGAGGGAAGCCTTGCCTGCGACACGGTGGAATCGATAACGAACACCGACTGGAGCCGATGCTCGAAACGCATCTTCTCGATCTCTAGATAGAGCTTGAGCGTTTCGACTTCCTGCTCAAGCGTCACCTGCGCCGTAGGCTCGTTGATCAGCGTGTAGCGCAGGAAGGACGACAGGCGGGATAGCATGGCGTTCGCGCGGTCGGTTTCCTTCAGTAGGACAAGCGTGGAGATACTGTTCAACGTATTGAACAGGAAATGCGGGTTGAGTTGATAGCGCAGCATCGCAAGTTGGGCGGAGCTCGCCTGGTTTTCCAGATGCAGCAACTGGTCCGCCTGCTGCTCGACCGTCAGGTAGAAATTGATCGCATAATAAAGCGCCGACCATGCACCGAGCAGGGTTGTGCTGAGATAGGCTGCGCCCAGAAACAGCTGCAGTCCAGCGGTGTCGCTCGTGCGGTTCTGGGTTGCGAAGACCCAGGAATCGATAAAGGCGCACATGCCCGCCGCGCCCAGCACCACCAGAATCGACACGCCCCAGGTGACAATCGGGCGCTGGCGCAACAGCAATCGGAATATGACTGCCATCAACAGCGTGACCGAATAACCGGTGACCGTCGAAATCAGCACCGGCACCAGGCTGGACAGCGGCTGACCATTGGCGACGGTCGACGACGCGCGCAACAGAAATGCCCCCAGCCAACCCACCGTCTGCAGGTTCCAGAAAGCGCGATTCTTGTCCGCAAAAAAGGGTTCGGCTTGAAGGGGTTTTACCGACATCGCGCAGAGACTAGCGGCTTTTCAGATCATGGTGAAGTGCAAGCTGGGATATTGCGGCACGATCAGGCCGCGATTTCCTCCACTCCACCGACCGGGGCGATTTCGTCCGGGTAAATCCAGACCAGATCGCACAGGCCAAGCGCACGGCCATCATGCGAAAGGATGCGGATCTGCTGAATCGGCTGACCGTCGCGACGATCGGCAAGGGTCGGGACGGACGGCACGCCGCATTCCCATTTCTCGCCCCACTGCCGCAGCGCGATCATCACCGGGGCGAGTTCATTGCCCTTTTCCGTAAGGCGATATTCCACCTTGCGTCGGTCACAGCTCATTGGCTCGCGCACCATGATGCCCTTTTCGACCAGCCGCGCCAGACGGTTGGCCAGGATATTTCGGGCGATGCCCAGCGTGGACTGAAAATCCTCAAAATGCCGCGTACCGGCAAGCGCGCCCCTCAGGATCAGGAACGACCATTTCTCACCCATCGCCTCCAAAGCGCTGGGGAGGCCGCATGTAAGCGCACAAGGAAATTCGTCCAACATGACTCCGCAATTACTCCAATTCGCGCCCTGTTGCAAAATTGTGAAACGCGCACGAAACAGCCTGGAATATAGGTTTAAAAACAAAACGTATCAAGTGTCGAGACAATGGCTGGTGTGGCAGGGAAACCTAGGCGTGCTGCCAATTTCACTTGGCGGCCCTTTTTTGTTGCATGGCGGCAAAAATCCCCCACATCGGTATTCATATGTTGCGCCAATATGAACTTGTTGAACGTGTAAAGCGGTACGACCCCGATGCGGACGAGGCGATGATCAACCGCGCCTATGTCTTTTCCGTCCAGAAACATGGCAGCCAGAAGCGCGCCAGTGGCGACCCCTATTTCAGTCACCCGATCGAGGTGGCCGGCATCCTGACGGACCTGTATCTGGACGATCAGACCATCGTCACGGCGCTACTGCATGACACGATAGAAGATACGCTGGTCACGCATGAAGAGATTGAGAGCGTGTTCGGCAAGGATGTCGCCCGCCTTGTCGACGGCGTAACCAAGCTCAGCAAGATCGAGGCGCAGTCAGAAACGGAACGCGCGGCCGAAAACCTGCGCAAATTCCTTCTGGCGATGTCCGACGATATTCGCGTGCTGCTGGTGAAGCTCGCCGACCGGCTGCACAATATGCGCACACTGCACTTCATCAAGAATGAGGACAAGCGCCGCCGCATCGCCCGCGAGACGATGGATATCTACGCCCCGCTGGCCGAGCGGATCGGCATGTATGATTTCATGCGGGAAATGCAGCTCCTCGCCTTTCGCGAGCTGGAGCCGGAGGCCTATGACAGCATAACCCGCCGGCTTGAGCAGCTGAAGGAAGGCGGCGGCGACAAGGTCGCGCGGATCGCCTCCGGCCTGCAGATGCTGCTCGGCAATGCCGGCATCAAGGTCACCGTGTCCGGCCGCGAAAAGCATCCTTATTCCATCTGGCGCAAGATGCAGGAGCGGCACATCAGCTTCGAGCAGCTGACCGACGTCATGGCGTTCCGCGTCATTACCGACAGCACGGAAGATTGCTACCGCGCGCTCGGCATCATCCATCAGAAGCACAAGATGGTGCCCGGCCGGTTCAAGGACTATATCTCGACCCCAAAGCGCAACGGGTATCGATCGCTCCACAGCACCGTGATCATGAGCGAGAATGCGCGGATCGAGGTCCAGATACGCAGCCGCGATATGCATCGCGACAGCGAATTCGGCCTCGCCGCGCACTGGGCCTACAAAACCGGGGACGCCAAGCCGGATGGCCAGGCGGGGTGGCTGCGCGATCTGGTCGAGATATTGGAGCAGAGCCAGGACCCGGACGAGCTTCTCGAACACACCCGGATGGCCATGTACCAGGACCGGATTTTCGCCTTCACGCCGAAGGGGGAGCTGCATCAGCTTCCCAAGGGATCGACCCCGGTGGATTTCGCCTATGCGGTCCACACCAGCCTTGGCAACCAGACGGTCGGCGCGAAGATCAACGGGCGCGTGGTGCCGCTGCGCACGGCGCTGGAAAATGGCGATCAGGTCGACATTCTGAAATCCGATGGGCAGGAGCCCCAGCCCGGCTGGCTGACCTTCGCCATCACCGGCAAGGCGCGCGCCGCCATCCGCCGCTACATCCGCCATAAGCAACGTGACGAGACAATCGCGCTGGGCGAGAAGCTGTTCGAGGAAATCGCCAGCCGCCTGCCCGTCGAGATCGGCGACAAGGCGATGAAGGCCGGGTTGAAGCGCCTGAAACTGCAAGACCGCGCCGGCCTCATGATCGCGGTCGCCACCCATCGCGTCACCGACGCCGAGGTCATGGAAGCGCTGATCCCCGGCTCGACCAGTGGCGAAGGCGCGGAGGAAGCCCATCCGCGCCAACATAATCCGGTGTCGATCCGGGGCCTGACGCCCGGCATCGCCTATCAGCTTGGCGACTGCTGCCATCCGGTGCCGGGCGACCGCATCGTCGGCATCCGCCGGACGGGCCAACCGATCGAGGTCCACACCATCGATTGCCAGTCGCTCGAGGCCGGCGCGGACGCCGACTGGGTCGATCTCGCCTGGGACGCCAAGTCGAAGGGCGGCACGGCGCGGCTGTCGATCATCGTCAAGAACCAGCCGGGCGCGCTTGCCTCGGTCGCCAACATCTTCGGCGCAAACAAGGCCAACATCCTCAACTTGCAACTCGTCAACCGCGAGGGACCGTTTCACACCGACATCATCGACCTGGAGGTGCAGGACGCCGCGCATGTGATGCGCATCATCTCCGCGCTGCGATCGCTGGAAATCGTGATCCAGGCGGACAGGGTTTAAGGTTTAATCTCTCCTCCGTTCGTTTCGAGCGAAGTCGAGAAACCTTGCGCGGCGTTTCCCGACTTCGCTCGAAACGAACGGATGTCGGTAGTATCTAAAGCGCTGCCAGAACCGCCTTACGCCCGACCGCCGCATAGGCCTTATCCAAATGCCCCTTCAGCATCGGCGAAGCGGGAGCCAGTGCCAGCGCCTTCTCCAGCAGGTCCACCGCCTGCTGCTTCCGCCCGGCCTGCAGCATCATCCACCCATAAGCGTCAGCCGCAACGGGATTGAGCGGCTGCAGCCGATACGCATTGGCTGCATAGGCAAGAGCGCGCTGCTTGTCCCCCTTGCCTAGCCATGCCCAGGCAAGGTCGGCCATCAGCAAGGCGTCGTTATTGCCGGTGCGGGCCGAAATCGGTTCCAGCAGCGCGATCGCCCGGTCCCAGGCCTTGACGCTCAGCCAAGCCGACGCGGCGATCCGGGCCGCGACAAGACTGCCGGGATTCTGGCTGAGATAGAGGCTCAGCACTTGCGCGGCACGCTCCGGCTGCCCCGCAGCGCGCCAGGCCGACACGAGCCGCAATGCCGTGTCCTCGGAAAAGCGCAGGTCTGCCGCCTGCTCATAGGCTTGCGCCGCCCTGCCCGACTGTCCCGCCGCCATCAGCGCGTCGCCGAGAATTACATGCGCGGCCGGCGCCCCCGCATTGGCGTTGCGCAGGACGGTCGCGCGAGCAACGGCGGCACTCGCCTGACCCGAGGCAAGAAGCGCGCGGACATAGGGAATCACGGCTGGCGCTTCGCCAGGATGGGCAAGTGCGGCATTCGCGATATCGCTGCCATTGCCCGCCCCAAGAGCGCCAGAAGCCCCCATATCCGGCGTCGCCGCCCTAGCCAGCAGCATGTCTGCGACATTGCGATTACCCAGCCCTTCCTGCGCGCGCGCCGCAAGGGTCAGGGTGTAGCTGTCGGCATCTCCCCGATCGATCAGCGGAGCCAGCGCGACCGCTGCGTCCGCGAAACTGCCCTGGTCGAACAAGGACCGGCCAAGCAACTGCCGCGCCTGAACATTATCGGGCTGGATCGCCAGCAACGCACCGAACTGCTCCTGCGCCAGCGCGGCATTGCCATCCTTCAGATATAATATCCCGCTCAGCAGCGTCGCCGCCGGCCCGCCATCCTGCCCCGCGCGGTTCAGCATGGCGCGCGCAAGGTCGTAATTCCCGGCCCGCGCGGCGATCAGCGCCTGCAGAGAAAAGGCCCGCCCATTATGCGGATCAAGCGCGATCGCCCGGCGTGTCAGCGCCAGCGCCTGCCGCGCCTCACCGATATCGGACAGCGTCGCCGCATAGTCCGTAAGCGCAGGCACATTATTCGGATCGAGCGCCAGCGCCCGGTCGAACCAGGGCAGCGCCGCCTTCAACCCGAATTGGTCGCGCACCAGCGTGGCGCGCAAGGTAACGGCCTCTACATTCCTGGGCGCAATCGACACGGCCTTTTCCGCCGCCATGATCGCGCCTGCCTGATCGCCACTGGCCATGCGCAGGCGAGCCATGTCGGTCCAGGCGGCTGGGTCGTGCGGCGACAGGGCGAGCGCCGTCGAAAATGCCTCCTCCGACCGCGCGATCTGCCCCTTTGCCAGCCAGGCGCGCCCGATGATGCGCAGCGCATAGCCCCGCTGTTCCCGCATGGCGTCGGGCGCTTGCGCCTCGCGGATTGCCTGATCCGGTTCACCCTGCAACAGATAGGCATTGGCCATCAGGTGCCGGGTCTGGCCGGGGGCCGATCCCAGCGCCCTCGCCCGCTCCAGTTCCGCCTCAGCGCCGACTCCGTCGCCCAGTTCCAGCAGCACCCGCGCCTGCGCGATCCGCGCATCCGCCCAGTCGGGCCGCGCCTTTATCGCGTTCATCAGTTCGACACGCGCGGTCCGCGAATCTCCACGCTGCAGGGCGTCCAGACCCTTGGTCAGGCTTGCCTGCGGGTCGCCGTGGCGAACCGATAGGCCATAAAGCGGAACCGCCAGCGCCAGCACCCCGGCGAACCCAGCGCCCCACAGAATAAGGGACCGGCGCATCAATCCTGCATCTCATATTGCTTGAGCAGATCGTAGAGCGTCGGCCTGCTGATCCCCAGCATCTTGGCGGCGCTCGATATATTGCCCTGGCTTCTCGCGATCGCGCGGCGGATGGACTTGCGATCGGCCGTCTCCCGCGCGGCCTTCAGGTTGATAACCTCTGCCCCCTCGCCGCCGTCCCCATCCAGATCAAGATCGGCGGCCGTCACCAGCTTGCCGTCGGCCATGATGACCGCGCGCTTCATGCGGTTTTCCAGTTCCCGCACATTCCCGGGCCAGCCCCAGGCGTCGAGGGCGGCCAGTGCGTCAGGCGACAGGCCCTTGACCGATGGATTGATCTCCCGCGCGAAGCGGGTGAGGAAATGGCGGGCGAGCAGGACGGAATCGCCAGGCCTGTCCTTCAGCGCCGGAATATGGACGACGATTTCGGCCAGGCGATAGAACAGATCCTCGCGGAACGTCTCCGCCGCGATCATCGCCTCCAGATTGCGGTGGGTGGCGCACACAATGCGCGTGTTAACCGGGATCGGCTGGCGTCCGCCTACGCGCTCGATCACCCGCTCCTGCAGGAAGCGCAACAGCTTGACCTGCAGCGGCAGGCGGATGTCGCCAATCTCGTCGAGGAACAGCGTGCCGCCCTCGGCCTGCTCAATCTTGCCCGGCGTCGTCTTGATCGCGCCGGTGAACGCGCCCTTCTCATGGCCGAACAGCTCGGACTCAAGCAACGTCTCCGGGATGGCGGCGCAGTTGATCGCGACAAAGGCTCCATCCCGACGATGGCTGGCGTCGTGCAGGCCCTTGGCCAACAATTCCTTGCCGGTGCCGCTCGCGCCGAGCAGCATGACGGACACGTCGGCGGTCGCGACGCGCTCCAGCGTTCGCGTCACTTTCAGCATTTCCGGCGCGGCTGTGATCAGGCGGCCAAGAACGCGATTGCCCTCACCCGGCTGCTCGGCGAGCCGCGCATTTTCCCGCTCCAGCGCGTGAACGTGGAAGGCGCGGCTGACGATCAGGCCGAGTTCGTCGATATCAACCGGCTTCTGGTAGAAGTCGTAAGCGCCGCCGGAAATGGCGTTGAGCGCGCTTTCCCGCGCGCCATGGCCCGACGCCACAATGACCTTCGTGTCCGGCTTGATCTGCAGGATTTCCGCCAGCGTCGCGAAACCTTCGGTGGTGCCGTCCGGGTCGGGCGGCAGGCCCAGGTCAAGCGTGACGACGTCGGGCGCCTCGGCGCGCATGATCTCCATCGCCTCTTCCCGGTCCCCGGCGATGAAGAGCTGATAATCCTCATAAGCCCAGCGAAGCTGGCGCTGCAGGCCGATGTCGTCCTCGACAATCAGCAATTTGGGTCGCGTGTCAGCCATCAGGCCGCCCTTTCACGATGATGGGTGCTGCCGCCCTGCACGGCGAGCGGCAGGAACAGCGAGAAGCAGCTTCCCTCGCCCTGACGGCTCCACACCTCGATGCGGCCGTCCATGGCGCGGGCCAGTTCGCGCGCCTCGAACGCGCCAATGCCGAAACCGCCCGCCTTGCTGGAGGCGAAGGGTTTGAACAGGTCGCGCCGGATGAACTCCGCGCTCATCCCGCATCCCCGGTCCACGATATCGATGATGGCGCACTCGCGGTTACGGCCAAGGCGCACAACGACCGGTATCTCCGGTCCGCTGGCGTCGATGGCGTTCTGAACCAGGTGGCCGAGTATCTGTTCGACGCGGGCCGGATCGGCAAAGGCATCGGGGCCATCGCCGCTGACCTCGACCGGATGGACATTGCCCTTGGTCCGGGCGATCCGGTCGGCGATCGGCCGCAGCGGCATGGCCCGTGGCTCCTCCTGCGTCATCTTGTTATGCTGCGACAGTCGCGCGAGCATCTCGTTCATGCGACCGACGGATTCGCGCAGGGTCAGCACCATGTCGGCCCGGAATTCGGGATTGTCGGCATGGCGCTCCGCATTGCGGGCGAGCAGCGAGAGTTGGCTCACCAGATTCTTGATGTCGTGCATGATGAAGGCGAAGCGGCGGTTGAATTCCTCGAACCGCTGCGCATCGTCCAGCGCCTGCTGCCCCTGCGCCTCGCGGATATAGCTGGCGACCTGCCGCCCCGCCGCGCGCAGCATGTCGAAATCCTCCCAGTCCAACTTCCGATCGACCAAGGGGCGCGCGAGCAGGATCGCACCCGCCAGCCGGTCAAAGTGAATCAGCGGCACCAGCGCCCATGCGCTGCGATCCGCAACCATCCATTCGGGCATTTCATGACCGCTCTTGCCGGCACGAACGCTGTCCAGATCGACGATCCAGCCGTTCCGCTCGATGTCCGCCATGTCGGCTGTCGACATCGCCGGCGCGGGAATGCCGGCATCCCGCCAGTTCCAGCATGCCTGCAACATCAGGTCGCCATGCTCGTCGGGGATCAGCAACAGGCCTGCCTCCGACTCGGTGATGTCGGCGACCGCCTTGATGACGCGCTGGTCGAACGGCGCGGCGTCTTCGCCGGGACGACCGATCGTGTCCGTGAAGCGCATCCATTCGGCGCGATAGTCATAGCGATGCTGGAAGAAATGCTTGGCGACCTGCACCTTCACCAGCGCCCGCAGGCTGCGTGCAGGCAGCAGGCCGAGAACGGCCACGGCAAGGAAGAAGATGACGCCGATCTCTATGAAGCGCGCATAAGGCCCGGCAATCCAGTCGATCCCCGCCATGATGACCGCAACCACGATGATATAGACGCCGACGGCAACCAGGGAGAGCGACCGGAACGCAACCGTGCGCGACAGCCGCAGCCGTCCACCACCCGCCGCCCTCGCGCTCAGAGCCATCACCGGCGCGACGAAGGCCATGACGATACCGCGCAGGGCAAACAGCTCATCCACATTGCCGCGCGTCAGATAGCTCAGCGCATAGAGGTTGAGGTCATAGGTCCACATCGCCACCAGCGCCGCCATCAGCAGGCCGATGCGCGCACGCCCCTCTGGCGCGGAAATGGTGAAAAGGTGATGGACGAGCAACAGAGCGCCCGCCGCAACCATCATTCGCAGGATGCGCACCGTATCGAGCGCCGTGCTGAACACCTCGGTGTTGCGGCCGATGTCCAGCGCATAGAGCGCAATGCCGATCTGCGCGACCAGCAACAGGCCCAGCACCCCGTAAATGACGGTTATCGCGCGCGGATGCGCCGTTTGCCGCCCCTCGCCCCGGTGGAGCAGCGCGAAGATGAAGATCAGCCAGGCGGCATTACGCACGCATTCGGAAATGCCAAGGAACGCGCCACGCATGCCGCTGAACGCCGCATAGAGCGCCCAGAAGGCCGTCACGCCCAGCGCCATGACGAGCAGCCGCCGCTCCGCGCTACCGTCCGCGCCGCTATCCCGGCCGCGCGACACCCATATCGCCAGCGCCGCAAACAGAGCGGCGGCCAGGGCATGGCCCCAGTCGCCCAGAAATTGCAGGAGCATGTTCATGGCCGCCTCAGCGCGCCCCCTCCGGCCACAATATGACGCGCAGGGTCTGCAGCAGGATCAGCAGGTCGAGGAACGGCGTATAGTTCTTCGCATAATAGAGATCATATTCCAGCTTGTGGCGGGCATCCTCGATCGACGCGCCATAGGGATAGTTGATCTGCGCCCAGCCGGTGATGCCCGGCTTCACCATATGGCGCTCCGCATAATAGCGCAGATGCTGCTCCAGATCCTCGACGAACTGGCGGCGTTCCGGGCGCGGACCGACGAAGCTCATCTCGCCCTTCAACACCGTCCAGCTCTGCGGTAGTTCGTCGATGCGCAGCTTGCGCAGCCAGCGGCCAAGGCGGGTGATGCGGGGGTCGTCGACCTCCGCCCATATCGCCTGCCCGTGCACCTCGGCATCCTGCCGCATCGTGCGCAGCTTGATGATCTGAAACTCCTGACCATAGAGGCCGATGCGCAACTGGCGGTAGAAAGCCGGCCCCTTGCTGTCGAGCTTCACCCAGATCGCCGCGATCGCGATGATGGGACCCGTCAGGATCAGCAATATGGCGCTGGCGATGATGTCGAACAGCCGCTTGGCGAAGCTCGAAATGCGCCGCCCAGCCGAAAAGCCGTCGGAGAAGATCAGCCAGCTCGGATTGACGGTGTCCAGATCCACCCGCCCCGTCTCGCGCTCGAGGAACGTCGAGAGGTCGTTGACGTGCACGCCGGTGGTCTTGATGCGAATCAGGTCCTGCATGGGGAGCGCGTTGCGCCGCTCCTCCAGCGCCAGCACCACTTCGCTCGCGCCCAGCTTCACGACGAAATCGGACAGATTGTAGATGGCGGTGCGGTTGATCGCCTCTGCCACCACCTGGGGGCCGTCATTCATGCCGATATAGCCGACGATCAGAAAGCCCGCGCCTTTACGCTGCTCGAGTTGGCGGATGCGGTCGGCGCGATTGCCCGCGCCCAGCACGATCAGGCGGCGCTTGAACGCCTCGCCGCCCAGCATCGAGCCCAGCACGATGCGCAGCGTGAGAAGAAACAGAAAGGCCAGGATCATCGCGTAGAGCGAATTGGACCGCCACAGCGTCATCCCCGGAATCAGGAAGTAGAGCACGGAGAGGAAGATCACGCCCAGCGAGATGGCAACGATCAGTCGGGCAACGGCAAAGCGGAGCGATTGCAGCGCCTCCACGCCATACACGCCAACCGCGATCATCGCGACCTGGAGCGACACGCCGAAGCTCAGCAGCGGCGCATAGCGTTCCTGAATGCCATGGACCGCCATCCCGATCTGCTGCGCGCGCAGCACCCATCCGGCCTCGGCGGCGGCGATGAGGAGCATGAAATCCAGCAGCCCAAGCAGCAGCACCGCATGGGGCACATAATGTTTGAACAACCTGATCATGCGATACGCGCTTCCTGCGTTGTTCCGGCACCGGACATCGGGAAAGTTTACAGACGCGTGTCAATATTCCCGACACAGCAGAGAGTGTCGCGCAAAATCACCAATATTTCCTGAATGCCGGACTAACTAGAGTGGATTACCCTAGACCGCGCCGTCCAAACCGTTCGGGCTGAGCCTGTCGAAGCCCTGCCCTTCTTTTCAACGCTAAGAAAAAGTACAGCCCTTCGACAAGCTCAGGGCGAACGGTTTTGGTAAAGCCAAGCTGACGCGCCTATTGTTTCCCGGACTGGAGCTTTTCCGCAGCCTTCTGCGTGGCGTCGCCGACATTGAGGGCGGCGCTGTCCACGGCTTCAGCCGCGCCGATGGCGGCATTGGCGCGCGCATCCTCCCGCCGTTCGGCGGAAATATAAAAGAAAGCCACCGCCAGAATCACCGCGATCCCGATGATGGCGATAATCAACCCGCTGCCCCGAAGGCGCGATTGCTCGCACAGCGGCCGATCGTCCACGACCTCTGGAGACGTCCCGGCATCCTTGCCGTTCATGGATCCCTGGATCATGACCAATCTCCCTTTTGCATGGCGGGAGAACGAACATGGCCGGCCGATCGTTCCGGCGGCATCGGGTCAGTCGGCGAAGGCAAAGGGAGAGAGGCCCCGCTCCCGCTCGCTGAACTGGAGCGGGCGGCCCCGCGGCATCGCGCTGCGCTGCGTGCAATCCGGCCGCGTGCAGGCGACGCAGCCAAGCCCCACCGGCTGCGCCGCCCCCCCCTCAAGATCTACGCCCCGCGCTAGGCTCAAGGCAGCGCCGAACTCTGCCTTCAACCCGACCGACACCGAGAATATCGCGCGTTCATTGCCCAGACCCGAGGCTTGTCCCTCGACCGTGCGGGACAGGGTGAACCACCGCTCCCCATCCTCCATTTCCACCAGATGCGGCACGATATGCCCCGGATTGCCGAAGGCGGCATGGATATCCCATAACGGGCAGCGGCCATCGGCCTCCACCAGCGGCGCGGCGCTCGCCCCGGCATAGCGCTTCGACACCTGCCCCGCCCGGTCGATCCGCAGCATGAAAAAGGGCAACCCCCGCGCGCCCACCCGCTGCAGGGTCGTCAGCCGGTGTGCAACCTGCTCGAAGCTCGCCCCGAACCGGCGTTGCAGCAGCAAGAAGTCATAGCCGCTGCCCTCGCAGGCGCGCAGGAAGCGGGCATAGGGCATCATGATGGCGGCGGCGAAATAGCCCGTCAGATGGCGGCGATACAGGCGATCGGCGGTCCGGTCGGCAAAGGCCGCGCCATTGACCAGCGCATCGATCTGGTCCCGCCCCTCCAGATCGCCGAGCAGATAGGCGGCGTGGAACAGGCGGGACGCGCCATCCAGCATTTCCGACAACTGCAACTGGCGCGCGTGCAGGTCGAGGCGGCGTATCCTGTCCGGCAGCGTGTCGGAGGGCAATATGCGGATCGCCAGCTGATGCTTGACCCGCAACCGGTCAGAAATCGCGCCATAAAGATCGCCCGCTGTCAGGCGCAACTCATCGGCAACCGCCTCCGCCTGCGCATCCAGATCGGCGAAATGGTTACGCCAGCGCTCGATCTCCCGACGGACCAGCGTGATCGATCCCGCTTCCGTCGCCAGAGCGTCTCCGCCCACGCCCATTCGGTCGAACGCGCGGGCGAAGGCTTCTGCGCCGCCAGGCGCTGCCGCCAGCCATTCCTCCATTTCCGCCCGGTCGATGCCAAGGTCGGCAAACATCGGGTCGGCAAGCCTGCGCCGCAGGCCGTCCATGCCTCCACCCGGCTCCTGACCGCCCAGCCGCCGGGGGTCGAAATCGAACCGCTCGGCCAGGCGCAGCATCATCGCGGCAGACAGGGGCCGCTGGTTCCGCTCGATCAGATTGAGATAGCTTGGCGAGATGTCGAGCGTATCGGCCAGCGCCACTTGGGTCAGTCCGCCGGACCGGCGAAGGCGGCGGATGGCGTGGCCTACGAAAATCTTGCTGTTGGCCATGCGGCAAATTCCCGGAAGCGCGTCAAATGGAAGCGCAGATTGTATGATTATTTACAATTTTACAATCCTTCTTCAGCAATTTCCGACACTATCACATCAAATCTTTACAAAATCCCTCGCCTTCCGCCACCCGGTGGGCCACATGCTGGTGACAGAAGGAGAATGACCATGACCGAACCCACCCGTTCCCGCGCAGTCTTCTCGACCGAAGACTTTGGCCTGATGAAAGAAGCGATCGCGGATTATATCAAGAAGATCCAGGACAAGCCGGAATCGGCCAAGTTCAGCAATCTCTACCATCGCCTCGGCCGCCTCGGCTGACGCCAGACATGCATTTTTTGAGCTTTCCTGGGGAGGAAAGACTGGCCCGCCACGGTGAAGACCGTGGCGGGCCTTTCGATGTAGGCAGAAACCATCACCCCAACATCCGTTCACTTCGAGCGTAGTCGAGAAACCTGCGCGATACTTCTCGACTTCGGCCTAAGGTCGAAGTTTATCCTGAGCTTGTCGAAGGGCTCGAAGCGAACGGGGGTCTGGTCAAAATCTACCGCACAGCCCCATCCGCAAAATCCGCCCCAATCACCCGGTACAATGTAATCCGGTTGTTGATCGCGGTCAGTTCCGTCGCGATCGCACTCTGCCGCGCCGAATAGAGCGTGCGCTGCGACGTCAGGCTATTGAGGAAGGTGTCTATACCCGCGCGATAGCGCTGGTCGGCAAGATCATAGGATTTCTGGCTGGCCGTCAGCAAGGCCTGCTGCGCTGCCTGCTGCCGGTCGATCGTGCCCGCCCGGGCCAGCGCGTCCGCCACTTCGCTAAACGCTGTCTGCACCGCCTTCTCATATTGGGCGACATACAGGTCCCGCTGGGCCTTGCTGTAATCCAGATTGGCCTTCACCCCGCCGCCGAAGATCGGCATGCTGACTGAAGGCGCCACCGACCAGGTATGCGCGTCCCCCGTGAACAGGGAGGACAGGCCCGCGCTCGCGACGCCGATCGCCGATGTCAGGCTGATGGAGGGGAAAAAAGCCGCGCGCGCCGCGCCGATATTGGCATTGGCCGCCTTCAGCTGATGCTCCGCCTGCAACACGTCGGGGCGCTGCAACAGGATATCGGAGGAAAGCCCAGCGGGCGCTTCCGCTATGCCCGGCGCAAGCGTTGCAAGCGTGCCCGGCAAAAGCGCATCCTCGACCGGGGCACCGACCAGCAGGTTGAGGGCATTCCTGTCCTGCGCCACCTGCGTCGTGCTCGATTCGACATCCGACAGCGCCTGCTGAAGCACGGTTTCGGCCTGATGCACGTCCAGTTTTCCGGACAGGCCCGCTATATTGAGCGATTGCGTCAGTTTCAGCGAGCGGTCGGCGCTCGCCGCCGTATCCTTCGCGACGGCCAGCAAGTCCTGATCGGCCGCGAGCGTCGCATAGGCGCTGGCCGTTTCCGCGATCAGGGTGATGCGGGTCGCTCGCGCGCCTTCCTCGGTGGCGAGATAGGATTCCAGCGCTGCCTTGGTCAGGTTGCGCACGCGGCCGAACAGGTCGATCTCGAACGCGCTAAAGCCGACGTCCGCGCTGTAGGATTCCTGCACGCCCGTTCCGGTCGCCGTCGTCGTCCCCGTACTAGCCCGGGAATTGCGCCGGAACGTCGCGCCCCCCTCGGCCGTGATCACGGGCAGCAGATCAGCGCGCTGAACACGATATTGCGCGCGGGCCGATAGCACGCTTGCCAGCGTCGCGCGCAAGTCCCGATTGTTCGCCAACGCCCGGTCGATGACGGTCTTCAGCTTCGGATCGGTGACGAGTTGCGTCCAGGGCAGTCCCGGCGTCTCCGTCGCCGGCTGCGCCGCATAGGCCTCCCCTTCCGGCAGGGCGGCAGGGACAGGCGCGATCGGCCGCACATATTTGGGCGCAAGGTTACAGGCCGAAAGCAGCATGACCGACGCCATCAGTATAGCACGATAGGTCATGCCGGCACCTCGCTTGCGGGGGCTGGTGGGGGCGTCTTCTCCGCCCGGGTGAAGAGCTTGCTCACCGTCAGGAAGAAGAGCGGCACATAGAAGATCGCAAGCGCCGTTGCGGTCAGCATGCCGCCGATCACGGCGGTGCCGATCGCCACGCGGCTCTGCGCGCCTGCGCCGCTGGCGATGGCGAGCGGAATGACGCCTGCAATGAAGGCCAGCGACGTCATCAGGATCGGGCGGAATCGCAGCCGGGCCGCTTCCACGGCGGAGGCGAAGGCGTTCTTGCCCTGGCGATGCGCCATTTCGGCGAACTCCACGATCAGGATGGCGTTCTTCGCGGCAAGGCCCATGGTGGTGAGCAGGCCGACCTGGAAATAGATATTATTGTCCAGGCCGCGTAGCGTCACCGCGAGCACCGCGCCGATCAGACCGAGCGGGATGACGAGCAGCACCGCCAGCGGGATCGACCAGCTTTCATAGAGCGCAGCGAGGCAGAGGAACACGACCAGCATCGACACGCCGTAGAGCAAAGGCGCTTGCCCGCCGCTCAACTGCTCCTGATAGGATAGGCCGCTCCAGGCGAAGCTGGTGCCGGCGGGTAGTTGCTCCTGCAAGGCGACGATACGGTCCATTGCGTCACCCGAACTGGCGCCTGCACCCGCCTCGCCCTGGATTTCGTAAGAGGACTGGCCGTTGAAGCGGGACACGGTGCTCGGTCCCTTTTCCCAGCGCGTCGTCGCAAAGGCGGAGAAGGGCACCATCTCGCCCGTCGATGTCGAACGGACCTGCCAATTGTCGATATCGCTCGGCAAGGCGCGAAATGGCGCATCGGCCTCCATATAGACTCGTTTCACCCGCCCGCGATCGACGAAGTCGTTGATATAGGTGCTGCCCCATGCGGCGCTCAGCGTCTGGTTCACATTGGCCTGGGTCAGGCCAAGGACGCTCAGCTTTGCGGTGTCGATGTCAACCTTCAACTGCGGATTGTCCTCCAGCGTCGCTGCGCGGACCGAGGCCAGCGCCGGGTCCTTATTGGCCGCCGCGATCAACTGGTCGCGCAGCGCAAGGAACCGCTCACGGCTGAGGCCACCGGTATTGAGCAGTTCGAAGGTGAAGCCATTGGACTGTCCAAGACCCTGGATCGCGGGCGGCGTCATGGCGAACACCTTCGCATCGCGGATGGCGGAGAAAGCGCCCGTCGCCCGGCCCGCTATGCCAGCAGCGCTGTTGGCCTTGCCCGAACGATCGTCCCATGGCGCAAGGCTGACGAAGGCCATGCCGGTATTCTGGCCGGAACCGGAAAAGCTGAAGCCGGAAATGGAGAAGATATAATTGGTGTTCGCCTTCTCGTCGTTCAGGAAATAATCCTCGACCTTGCTGGAAACGGCCCGCGTACGCTGGCCGGTCGCGCCGGACGGCAGGGTATATTGGACCATGTCCATCCCCTGGTCCTCGACCGGCAGGAAGCTGGTGGGCAGCCGCACGAAAGTGAACCACAGCACCACCAGCACGAGCGCATATCCCGCCCAATAGATCCAGCGACCGCTCATGACCTTCTCTACGCCGCCGACATATTTTTCGGTCGTGCGCCCGAACCAGCGATTGAAGCGGCCCGCCAGTCGCCCGGCCAGCCCCTTCTCCTCCATCTCCGGGTCCTTGGGCTTCAGCAGCGTCGCGCACAGCGCCGGGGACAGGATCAGGGCGACGACCACCGACAGCGCCATCGACGACACGATCGTGATCGAGAACTGGCGATAGATGACGCCCGTCGATCCGCCGAAAAAGGCCATGGGCAGCAGCACGGCGGACAGGACCAGAGCGATACCGACCAGCGCGCTGCCGATCTCCTCCATCGACTTCACGGTCGCGTCGTGCGGAGAGAGATCCTCCTCCTCCTCCATCAATCGCTCGACATTTTCGACCACGACGATGGCGTCGTCGACCAGCAGGCCGATGGACAGCACCATGCCAAACAGGGTCATGGTGTTGATGGAATAGCCGAATAGCGCCAGCACGCCGAAGGTGCCGAGCAGCACGACCGGCACCGCAAGCGCCGGGATCAGCGTCGCCCGCCAGCTCTGCAGGAACACGAACATGACGATGATAACCAGGATCACCGCCTCGACCAGCGTCCAGACGACCTCCTCCACCGACACTTTGATGAAGGGCGTGGAATCGCGGGGATAAGCGACGGTGTAGCCGCTGGGCAGGTCTTTCGACAGTTCGGCAACCTGCGCCTTCACCAGCTCTGCGGTCTTGAGGGCATCCGCGCCCGGCGCGACCTGCAGCGCCATGCCGGACGCCGGATGCCCGTTCATGCGGGCGTTGGACGTGTAGTTCTCGTTCCCCAGTTCGACCCGCGCGACGTCCGACAGGCGCACGATCGATCCATCGGTCTGCGTCTTGACGATGATGTTGCGGAACTGCTCGGGTGTTTCCAGGCGCGACTGCGCGGTCACCGTCGCGTTCAGCTGCTGCCCTTCAGGGGCCGGCTCCTGCCCGATCTGGCCTGCCGATATTTCGACATTCTGCGCCTGGATGGCGGTCTGGACATCGGACGGCATCAGCTTGACCGCAGCCAGCTTATAAGGGTCGAGCCAGACCCGCATCGCATATTGTGATCCGAAGATGCGGCTGGTGCCCACACCGGTGACGCGTGAGATCGGGTCCTGGAAATGATTGACCAGATAATCGGAAATGTCGGACTGCTTGGACTTGTCCGTCGTATCGTACAGCCCCACCAGGATCAGGAAGTCGGTCTGCGCCTTGGTGACGGTCAGGCCCTGCTGCTGCACGGCGCTCGGCAACCGGCTCAGCGCCTGCTGCACCTTGTTCTGCACCTGCACCTGAGCAGTATCGGGATCAGTGCCCTTCTCCAGCGTGACGCTGATCCGCGCTGAACCGTCGGAACCCGACGTGGAGGAAAAATACAGCAGGCCGTCGATGCCGGTCAGCTGCTGCTCGATCACCTGCGTAACGCTGGTCTCGACGGTCTCTGCCGAAGCGCCCGGATAGGTGGCGCTGATGCTGACCGATGGCGGCGCAATATCGGGATATTGCGCGATCGGCAGCGTCATGATCGAGCCCAGGCCGGCAAGCATGATGCCGATGGCAATGACCCATGCGAAAATGGGCCGCTCGATGAAGAATTTGCTGAGCATCGGTCCGCCTTACTTGCCGGCCGTGATAGCGACGGGCTTTACCACAGCGCCGGGCGCCGCCTTGTCCGTGCCTTCGACGATCAGCTTGTCCCCAGCTTTCAGGCCGGACGTGATCAGCCATTTGTCGCCAATCGCCTGGGCGGCGACCACGGTGCGGCTCTCCACCTTGTTATACTTGCCGACGACCAGCGCGGTCGCATCGCCCTTTGCGTCGCGGGTAATGCCCTGCTGCGGCGCGAGGATGGCGTTGGGCAGGACGGACTGCGGCGCGACGACGCGCACGAACATTCCGGGGAGCAGCATACCGTCAGGATTGGGGAACTGCGCGCGCAGGGTCACGGTGCCGCTGTTCACATCCACGATCGGCTCGGCGAACTGGATGGTGCCGGTCTGCGGATAGTCCGTGCCGTCGTCCAGTTTCAGGCGGATCGTCGCGCTGGCCGGCAGCGCCTTGCCCGAAGCCATCGCGCGGCGCAGTTCCAGAAGCTTGGAGCTGGACTGGGTGATGTCGACATAGATGGGATTGAGCTGCTGAATCGTCGCCAGCGGATCGGTCTGGCTGGCGGTGACCAGCGCGCCCGGCGTCACGACCGAACGGCCGATCCGGCCGCTGATCGGCGCGAACACGCGGGTGAAGGCCAGGTTGATGCGCGCGGTCTGCAACGTGGCTGACGCCTGCTTGACCGAAGCATTTGCCTGCCGGGCGGCGGCGATGACATCATCATTATCCTGCCTGCTGACGGCTTCGGTATCATTGAGGCCCTTGTACCGGTTGGCCTTCGCCTGCGCTGCAGCCAGTGTCGCCTGGGCATTGGCGAGCTGGGCGGACGCCTCGTCCCGCGACGCGGTGTAGAGCTGGGGGTCGATCTGATAGAGCGGCTGGCCCGCCTTCACCATCGACCCTTCCGTGAACAGGCGCTTCTGGACGATGCCGGCCACCTGCGGACGCACTTCGGAGATCATGAAGGCATTGGTGCGCGCGGGCAATTCGGTCGAGACGGTGACCCGCTCGGTCTTCAGCGTCAGGACGCCCACTTCCACCGGCCCGCGCTCGGGCGGCTTCTTGGCTCCACATCCGGCAAGCAGGATGCTGAGCGCGATGGGAGCGAGGATACGGGCATAAACGGGCAAGAGCTTCACCATGTGCAAGTGGCCAACAGGTAATCAGGATAGGCTGCTGAACGCTTGTCGCGGTGCAGCATAGACAATTTTGGTGTCTTGATTGCACAGTACGGTCGTTGCAACCGCCAGTTCCGTATCGTCATGTATCACACTGTATCAGGCGGGGTCCGGCAAGCAGACTTTCGGCCAAGCCTGTACTAGAAGGCCCCTATGTCCGATCCGACCCCACAGCCGCGCATCGTCGTCGTCGAGGACGATGAGGATATTCGCGATCTCATCATCGGGCAGCTCCAGCGCGAAAATTATGAGGTGGAACCGGCGGCGACGCTGGGCGAACTGCGCGCCATATTGCAGGACAAGGTGGTCGACCTGCTCGTGCTGGACCTCAACCTGCCGGACGGCGACGGCCTTAGCCTGTGCCGCGATCTGCGGGCGGAGGGATGGTCGGTCGCGATCATCATGGTAACAGCGCGGGGCAGCGCGATCGATCGCGTGCTGGGGCTGGAGTTGGGCGCGGACGATTATCTGACCAAGCCGTTCGAGCCGCGCGAACTGCTCGCCCGCGTGCGCAACCTGTTGAAGCGCACCCGCACCGATGCCGCCGCCCGCCCCGCCAATGCCCGGACCGTTGTCATCGGGCCGTGGCGACTGGATTTGTATCAACGCAGGCTGATCGCACCCGACGGTAAACTGGTCATGCTCTCCTCGGCCGAATTCCGTTTGCTGGGACGCTTCGTCGATGAACCGAATACCGTCCTGTCCCGCGAAGCGTTGCTCCCCGAAAGGCGCGCAACCGTGGCGTTCGACCGGTCGATCGACCTGCAGGTCAGCCGCCTGCGGCAGAAGCTGGCGGCGATACCGGGTGGCGAGGAGCTGGTGCTCACCGTGCGCAACGAAGGCTATGTCCTCGCCTCGCCCGTCCGGTACGAATGACGATGACGCCTGTCCGCAGCATCGTGCGATTTTTGCGATCCATGGCGGGGCATATCTTCGTGCTGCTGACGGTTGGCATGTCCGCCGCCGCAATCCTGTCCCTCTACATCGCGGAACAGGCCCGAAAACATGACTTCGAACGGATCCGCACGCAACGCGTGATCGCGAGTGCTGCCGACATTGCACAGCGCCTGAAGCAGAACCCTGAGCGCATAGGGGCCATGCTGGCGGCGCAACAGATTATGGGTGCCGCCCTCGCACCCGACGGGATTGCGCTGACCAAGCCGGACTCCATCCTTAAGACCGCGCTGGAGGAGAGGTTTGGCCCGCATGCCGAGCCTGAGGCCGGACAGGTCCCCACAGGCTTTTGCTTTCCCGCGATCAAGGTAGATTTCAAGGAACGCGCAGCGGGTTTGATCGGTGCCCCCCGCCCGGACTGCTGGATCGTCCGTTTCACAGACCAGACGGGAGAAAGGCGATCGATGGCCATCTATCTGCCGCGCCTTGCAATCGCGCCCAGTTCGACGCTCAATCCCCTTTATCTGCTGCTGATCGTGGCATCCAGCGCCGGTCTGTCGATCATCGTCGCGCGCTTCGTCTCGAAGCCGCTCCGGCGACTGGAGAAGGCGGCGGAGGCCTTTTCCGTATCGCTCGACCCCGAACCGATCTCCGAGCGCGGGCCGGAGGAGGTTCGGGCAGCGCTATCCACCTTCAACATGATGCAGCAGCGCGTGCGCGAAGGGTTCCTGGAACGCACGCAGCTGCTTGCGGGCATCGGCCACGATCTTCAGACGCCCCTGACGCGCCTGCGGCTACGGCTGGAACAGGTCGAGGATACAACCCTTAAAGACCGACTGATTCATGATCTGTCTGCCATGCAGACGCTCGTGCGCGAGGGGCTGGATCTGGCAAGCAGTGCAGACTCTGGCGAGGATTGGTCGCTCATCGACATCGATTCCCTGCTGGCGAGCATGGCGGAGGATGCCCAGGAATTCGACAGTCCAGTCACCTTCCTGTCCGGCTGTGGCGGCACCGTGCGGGTCAAGCCGAATGCGTTGCGGCGGTGTATCGGCAATCTCGTCGATAATGCCGTCACCTATGGCGGCAGCGCCGAAATCGCCTGCGCACGCGACGTCGGCAAGCTGGTCATCACCGTGCGAGACCGGGGCAAAGGCATCGACGAAGCCCTGCTGGACAAGATGTTCGAGCCTTACACGCGCGGCGAGGCGGGACAGGCTGGCGGCCGGGCGGGTACGGGCATCGGCTTGACGATCGCGCGAACCCTGGCCCTGACTTTTGGTGGCTCCGTCAGATTGCGCAACGCGCCCGATGGCGGCGTCATCGCCTCCATCAGCATCAAGGAATAGACCGGAATTTTCTCTCCTATTCCGTCATCCTGATGAAAATCAGGATCCATTCGGAGCAACGTGTCAGGGGGAGCGCTGAATGGATGCTGATTACCATCAGCATGACGGCGGCATGGGAAAGCCGGCATCTCGACAAATCTCAGATACAATTGCCCATCTCCGCCAAAGCCCGCTACAGCGCAGCGATGCTTAGCCGCCTTACCGTCAGTGACTTTCGCAATCATGAGGATGCGCTGATCGTTCCCAACCACCCGTTCATAGTGCTGACCGGGGAGAATGGCGCGGGCAAGACCAATATATTGGAGGCGGTATCGCTGCTGGCGCCGGGCCGGGGCCTGCGCGGTGCACCTCTGCGGGAAATGGTGCGACAAGGTGGGGGCGGCGGTTTCGGCGTCGCCGCACAGGTTGACGGCGTGACGCTCGGCACCGGGGTCACAGCGGAGGCGCCCGATCGGCGACAGGTCCGGGTCGGCGGCACCGCTAGCACCGCGACCGCCCTGCCCGAGCACCTCGCCGTCCTGTGGCTGACCCCGGCGATGGACCGGCTGTTCACCGAAGCGCCCGGCGGGCGGCGACGGTTTCTCGACCGGCTGACGCTGGCGCTGCATTCCGGTCATGCCACGCACAGCGCGCGCTATGAGGCGGCGATGCGCGCCCGGACCAAATTGCTGACCGATGATCGCCCCGCCGACCCATCCTGGCTGGCGGCGCTTGAGGCGCAGATGGACGAGCATGGCAGCGCGCTGGCCGCAGCCCGGCAGGAAGCGATCGCCGCTTTGGGAGCAGCCTTTGCCACGCAACCGGACAGCGCCTTCGCCCGCCCCCTCCTCTCGCTCGACGGCTGGACACCGGGCGGCGAACCGCTGGCCGACCAGTTGCGCGACGGGCGGCGCAGGGACGCCGCCGCCGGGCGCGCATTGAAGGGTCCCCACCGCACCGACCTCTCCGTGATCCACGCCGAAAAAGGCCAGCCCGCCGCGCTCTGTTCGACGGGCGAGCAAAAGGCGCTGTTGCTTTCGATCATCATCGCCCACGCCGCGCTGGTGGCGGAGCGCGCCGGACGCCCGCCCATATTGCTGTTGGATGAGGTCGCCGCGCATCTTGACCCCGCCCGCCGCGCGGCGCTGTTCGACCGCCTTGCCGCGACCGGCGGGCAGGTCTGGATGACCGGCACCGAATCCGAACTCTTCTCGGCGCTCAATACGGCGACCCGACTGCACGTTGAACAGGGCCGTATCCGGCCATATTGAGCGACGAACCGTTCTTTGACGCATTGCAGCAACGACTCATCGCAGGATCGACAAAGGTCGTATTTTCTTATTAACCGCGACCTGCCTTAACCCTCCCAACGATAAAGCGAGGGGTCGCAAATCGCATGATTAAGGGTTTTCGCGCAGCCATTGCGCTGGTGTTGGCGTTTGGCTGCCTGACGGTCGCAAATCCGGCCGTTGCTGGTGTTCTGCAGTGCGCGCCTTATGCGCGGGAAGTCTCCGGCATCCAGCTTTTCGGTCGCGCAGCCAACTGGTGGTCACAGGCCGAGGGCCTCTACGACAAGGGCCATGAACCCCGCGAAGGCGCAGTCCTCTCCTTCTCTTCCAGCCGCTCGATGCCTGCCGGCCATGTCGCCGTCGTCAGCCACATCGTCAACTCGCGCGAAGTGCTGCTGGACCATGCCAACTGGTCCTATCGCGGTGGCATCGAGCATGACGTGCGCGCCATCGACGTCTCGCCAAACAATGACTGGACCGACGTGCGCGTATGGTACGGCCCGATCGGCGACCTGGGCATCCGCAGCAACCCGGCGAACGGCTTCATCTATCCGGAGGCGCACAAGGCGCTGAACGGCTCGATGCAGATCGCATCGGCCGGCCGTATCGGCGGCGGCAAGTAATCTAATTAAGCGTAACGGGGCGCTTATTCGCCCTTATCGTCGCTCGCTTCTTCGCCTTCCGGCGGATTCTCGTACCAGGCCTCGACAGGGCCGGACAGCTTGATCGTCAGCGGCTGGCCGTGCCGGTCGCGGGTCTTGCCGGCGGCAACGCGGATCCAGCCTTCCGAAATGCAATATTCCTCAACATCGTTGCGCACCCGGTCCTTGAACCGAATGCCGATGCCGCGCTGAAGCACGTCCATATCGAAATGGGGGCTGCGCGGGTTGGTCGAGAGGTGATCTGGCGGCATGTCTGTCATGGCAGAGCGCCTAGCGCCGATGCAGCCGGGCCGTCAACCGCCTGTAGGTGCGATCAACGGCCCGACATCAGATTATTCAGCGACAGATTTTGACGCGCACGTCGCGGTGGCGATAGCGGTCATAGCGCCATTCCTTCCAACAGCGGCGGCGGTCGTCGCGATAGGCATAGCGACGATGGTCGCGTCGCCAATCGCGGCGGTCACGCCAGTCGCGGCGATCGCCTCTGTCCCACCGGTCGCGCCGGTCGCCACGCCATTCGCCGCGATAATTATCGCCGCGCCAGCTATAGCCGTCACGATAATCGGCTGCCTGGGCGGGTGCTGCCACGCCAGCCATCGCGCTGCCGGCAATCAGGATCGCGGTAACGCCTTTCCACAAAATGTTCATCTTCACGCTCCTCCGTATCCGGGCCGGAGGGGGTAGCCGCCAGCCTGTAGACAAAGACATATTCCCGCCCGGCTGAACCGGACGGGAATATAGCGTTAAGAAAACATTCAGCCGCCCGAGACGGTGAGCGGGACGTCAGGCCGCTTTGGAGCGGGACTGGCGCTTGCGCTCATTGGGGTCGAGCCAGCGCTTGCGCAGGCGGATCGACTTGGGCGTCACCTCGACCATCTCGTCATCGTCGATATAGGCGATGGCCTGCTCCAGCGTCAGGCGGCGCGGCGGCGTCAGGCGCACCGCATCGTCCTTGCCGCTGGCGCGGAAGTTGGTGAGCGCCTTGCTCTTCATCGGATTGACTTCCAGATCGTCCGGCTTGGCGTTCTCGCCGACGATCATGCCCTCATAGAGCGCCTCGCCCACGCCGACCATCAGGATGCCGCGCTCTTCCAGCGGACCCAGCGCATAGGCATTGGCCTCGCCTGCGCCATTGGAGATCAGCACGCCATTCTTGCGGCCTTCGATCTTGCCCTTGTGCGGACCATATTTTTCGAACAGCCGGTTCATGATGCCCGTGCCGCGCGTGTCGGACAGGAATTCGCCATGATAGCCGATCAGGCCGCGCGACGGCGCGGAGAAGGTGATGCGGGTCTTGCCGCCGCCCGAGGGACGCATGTCGGTCATCTCGGCCTTGCGGATGTTCATCTTCTCGACGACTGTGCCGGAGAATTCCTCATCCACGTCGATGACGACGGTTTCGTAAGGCTCGGTCCTGCCGCCAGTCTCGTCTTCGCCGAACAGCACGCGCGGACGGCTGATACCCAGCTCATAGCCCTCGCGACGCATCGTCTCGATTAGCACGCCCAGCTGAAGCTCGCCACGGCCGGCGACTTCGAAGCTGTCCTTGTCGGCGCTCTCCGTCACCTTGATCGCGACGTTCGATTCGGCTTCGCGCGCCAGACGGTCGCGGATCATGCGGCTCGTCACCTTGCTGCCTTCACGGCCCGCCATCGGCGAATCATTGACGGCAAAGCGCATCGACAGCGTCGGCGGATCGATCGGCTGCGCCTGGATCGGCACGGTGACCGAGGTGTCGGCAATGGTGTTCGCCACGGTCGCGACGGCGAGGCCAGCGAGCGAGATGATGTCGCCGGCCTTGGCCTCTTCCACCGGAACGCGCTCCAGCCCCTGGAAGGACATGATCTTCGAGGCGCGGCCCGTCTCGATGACGTTGCCGTCCATGTCGAGCGCGTGGATCGCTTGGTTGACCTTGACCCGGCCGGAGGTCACGCGACCGGTCAGCACGCGGCCAAGGAAGTTGTCGCGGTCGAGCAGCGTCACCAGGAAGGTGAAGGGCGCATCGACGTCGAGCGCCGGCGGCGGCACATGGTCGACGATCTTCTGGAACATCGGGATCAGCGTGCCGGAGCGCGCGGAGGGGTCCTCACTGGCATAGCCATTCCGGCCCGACGCATAGAGAACCGGGAAATCAAGCTGCTCGTCGGTGGCCTCCAGGCTCACGAACAGGTCGAACACCTCGTCCAGCACTTCCTGGATGCGCTCGTCCGGACGGTCGACCTTGTTGACCACGACGATCGGACGCAGGCCCAGCGCCAGCGCCTTGCCGGTCACGAACTTGGTCTGCGGCATCGCGCCTTCGGACGAATCGACCAGCAGGATCACGCCGTCGACCATCGACAGGATGCGCTCCACCTCGCCGCCGAAGTCGGCGTGGCCCGGCGTATCGACGATGTTGATCCGGGTGTGCTCACCGGTCGGGCTGACCCACTCGACGGAGGTCGGCTTCGCCAGAATGGTGATGCCACGCTCCTTTTCCAGGTCGTTGCTGTCCATCGCGCGCTCTTCGATGCGCTGGTTGTCGCGGAACGTGCCGGACTGGCGGAACAGCTGGTCGACCAGCGTGGTCTTGCCATGATCGACGTGCGCGATGATGGCCACATTGCGGAGGCTCATGAAGAATTTGCTCGTTCTGTGAGGAATGTTGGCCGCGCCATTAGCGGAAAGTCCGCTGCGCCGCAACAGCGCGGTCATAAAGACCGATAGGACGTTTTAACGCCTGGCGGTCTTTAGTCCGCACTTCTTGCGGATATAGCGCGCAAGGTTCGGATCGCTCAGGCCATTGCCCTTTTCATAGGTGGCATGCAGCTCGTCCCGGACCTTCTGCGCAGCGCTGCGCCGGTCGAGATCGCTAAAGCCGGTCTCGACGGACACAAGCTTTTCCAGCGCGGCATGAATACTTTCGCTGACTTTCGATCGGGCCGGTGTCTTGGGTTCTGGCTTTACTTCGACAGGATGCGTGGGTGCGATCGGCGCAGCGACGGCGGATTCCACCGGCTTTGCCGCTCTCTTCGCCTTCTTCGATGTCTGGCCAGCATCCTTTTTGGCCTTCACCTTTGGCGGCTTGTCCTTTTTCGGAGGCTTGTAAACCAGCGCCACTGGCGCAATCGCTTCCGCCACAGGCGCTACGTCTGCCACCACAGGCGCTGGCTCAACCACGGGCGCAGCTTCCACAGGCGCGACCGTCTCTACGCTCCGGACCGGAGCGACGAAACCGTCTCCCAGCGCAGCGGGATCGGTGATCCGGACGCGCTCATAGGTCGTTCCGTTCAGGCGGACGACGCTATTCTCCCAATCGGCGCTGGCTTCGGCAAAGAAGGCCGGAGCGATCGGAACCGGCGTCCCGTTTGCGCCCTTGGCGGAATAGCCGGTGGCGATCAGATGATCGGTGGCCAGCACCTCGATCAGCATGTCCTGCAACAGCTTGCGGCTTTCCACCTTGTCGAGATGAGCCTTGCCCACTTCCTGCAGGGCGGAGAGGATTTTCTTGCCGTCCCGTGTGCTTTGCGCCACCGACACAAGATGCTGGAGCGTCCCCGTGAAGCCCGGCTTGCTCTCATGCTCCTCGCGCACCGCCTGCTCGGCAAAATGCAGCCATGCGTCGCTCAGGGCCACGCCGGCTTTCCATATCTGCCTTGATGGATCGGTTGTCATCAGAAGCTGTTAACCAAAGACCAGAAACAGGAGGGACAGGATTCGCAAATAGCCACGGATTGCAACGATAGACTAGCGTGAAATCGCAGCATCATGGTTACTGGCCCCGCTAGCAGCGAATTGTTTCATCTTGCAACACGTCAAATGCGCGGCATCCGGTTCCATGCATCGAGGGCCGCGATCTTGTATGCCTCCGCCAAGGTCGGATAGTTGAAGGTGTTTTCGATGAAATAATCGAGCGTTCCGTGAAGGTTAAGGACTGCCTGGCCGATATGGATCAACTCGGTCGCACCTTCGCCCAGGATGTGGACGCCAAGAAGACGCCGGGTCTTGAGCGAGAAGATCATCTTCATAAGCCCTTGATCGAGCCCCATGATATGTCCGCGCGACGTTTCGCGGAAGCGCGCGACGCCGCATTCATATTTAATGCCCTTCTCCCGCACCTCCTGCTCGCTCATCCCCACGGTCGAGATTTCCGGCACGGCATAGATGCCATAGGGGAAATATTGCGGTGCGGGCGGCATCGGCAGGTTGAAGGCGTGGCAGGCGGCGATGCGCCCCTGCTCCATCGACGTCGACGCCAAGCTGGGAAAGCCGATGACGTCCCCGGCCGCATAGATATGCGGGACGGATGTCTGGAAGGTGGCCGGGTCAACGGTCAGGCGGCCGCGCTTGTCGGTCTCCAGCCCGCATGTGTCGAGGCCGAGCGTGGCGGTGGCCCCTACCCGTCCGGCGGCATACAGCAGCATCTCGGTGCGGATCGACCGCCCATCCTCCAGCGTGGTGACGACCTTGCCGCTCTCGTCCTTCTCCACCGTTGCCACCGGAGAGCCAAGACGGATGATCATGCCCCTGTCCCGCAGTTGGTGGATGAACTCCTCGATGATCTCCCGGTCAATGAAATCGAGGAAGGTCGTGCGGGGTTCGACCAACGTGACCGCCACATCGAGCGCACTGAAAATCGTCGCATATTCGATGCCGATGACACCAGCGCCCACGACCGTCAGACTGCGGGGCACGCGGGGGGCCTCAATCACGGCATCGCTGTCGAGTATGCACGTGTCGTCGAAAGGAATATCGTCGGGACGAAAGGGCGATGTGCCCACAGCGATCAGGAACTTTTCGGCCTGGACGACCAGTTCGCTCTCGTCCGGGGAGGTGACCGCGATCCGGTGCGGGTCCAGGAAGCGGGCGAAGCCGGACATTGTCCGCACGCCGTTACGCTGGAACTGGTGCTCCAGAACATCGACTTCATGCTCTAATGTTTTGGTGAGGCGCGATCCCAGATCGCTGCTGTCGATATCCTTCTTGACCCGATAGGATCGGCCATAGAAGCCGCGCTCGCGCCAGCCTGAAAGATTCAGCACGGTTTCGCGCAACGTCTTGGACGGGATTGTGCCGGTATGGACGGAAACGCCGCCGACGCGCCTGCGCCCCTCGACCACAAGGACAGTCTTGCCAAGTTTGGCGGCCTGCACGGCGGCGCGGCGCCCTGCCGGGCCGCTACCGATCACGACGAGATCATATGGCTCCATGGCTTCCCCCCACGCGCCGGCACACGGCGCCTTGTCGGCCACAGACATCCCCTAATATGGTTATCATTATGTGAAACACGCCGGAATGCAACGGAAAGCGGTGGACTTGATCCTGCGGGCTTGATCGTCCGGGACGGCTTCCGTCGAGCGGCCATCGCCGTTATACCACCTCAGCGCATCGCCACTTGATGCCAAGGTGTTTTATATACATATGACACCTAAGGAGATGATATGGCCTCGACCGCGACGACGACCGAAACGCAGGACGCAATCGAAACGCTGACACTGGACGCGCCCAACCCGGTGCCGACCGTGACGCCGGAAAAGGCGGCGGGTCTCGTGCCGCTGGATGACGGCAAGCGCTCCAAGCTGGATGAAAAGGTCGATGCCTTTGTTGAGGATCTGGTGGCGCAGGACGCCAACAGCCCCGAATTCGGGATGCGAGTCGATCAGCTCACCAATATGGGCCGCAAGGAAATCGCCGACGCGGCAGGGCATAGCAACCGCTTCCTCGATCGCCCCGTCCGCGCGATGGATTCCGATAATAGCGTCGGCGCGGACCTCGCCGAACTGCGCCGTACGGTCGAGGATCTGGACCCCGCGAAGCGCGGCAGCCTGACCGCGCCTCGTAAGCTGTTCGGCATCATTCCGTTCGGCAACAAGATGCGGAATTATTTCGACGGCTACAAAAGCGCGCAGGGCCACATCAACGGCATCCTGGGCAGCCTCGCCGGCGGCAAGGATACGTTGATCAAAGACAATGCCGCCATCGACGTGGAACGCCAGAATATGTGGGCGTCGATGGGCAAGCTGGAGCAGATGATCCACATCAGCAAGACGATGGACGCCCGGCTTGAGGCCAAGGCGCTCGAACTGGACTCTTCCGATCCGGCCAAGGCCAAGGCAGTCCGTGAGACAGCCCTCTTCTATGTCCGGCAACGCAGCCAGGACCTGCTGACCCAGATGGCGGTGACGGTGCAGGGCTATCTCGCGCTCGATCTGGTGAAGAAGAACAATGTCGAGCTGGTGAAGGGCGTCGACCGCGCATCCACCACCACGGTTGCCGCGCTGAGGACCGCCGTCACCGTCGCGCAGGCGCTGGTCGGGCAAAAGCTGGTGCTGGAGCAGATCACCGCGCTCAACACCACGACCGCGAACATGATCGATTCGACCGGCGAGATGCTCAAGACCCAGACCGCACAGATCCACGAACAGGCGGCCTCCAGCACGATCCCGATCGAAACGCTGCAGCGCGCGTTCCAGAATATCTACGACACGATGGACAGCATCGACACCTTCAAGCTGAAGGCGCTGGAATCGATGAAGACGACGATCGGCACCCTCTCCAACGAGGTCGAGAAATCGAAAGGCTATATCGCCCGCGCCGAAGGACAGGCGCAGTCGCAGCTGAGCGGCGGCGCGGCCAGCAATCCCCTGCTGAGCGCCATCGAGGCATAGGGGATGGCGCGGTCCGATCAGGTTCTCGCCGATGCCGAGGCGATCCTGCGCCGCCACAGCGAGCGCGGGCAGAGCCTGTCGACGCGCGCCCGCGCCCGGCGCAATGCCGGGATCATGCGCAAGCTCGGCCGGATCACCGCCGTCGCCTTCGTCATCCTGATGGCGGCGATGGTGACTGGCTGGTTCATCCCGCTGGGCGCGAACGGCGTGATGATCGTCCTAGCCGCATTGATCCTGGCGACGCTGCTGGTGGCGCTCCTTCCCTCAGAGCGGACCGTGAAGGCGACGGCGCTGGCCGAGACCGACCTCAAGGCCCTGCCCCTCCAGACCGAAATCTGGCTCGAAAGCCAGCGCAAAGCCCTGCCCGCCCCGGCGGTGAAGCTGATCGACAGCATCGGCGTGCGGCTGGAGACGTTGGCGCCGCAGCTAAGCCGCCTCAATCCGCAGGAGCCGGCAGCGGTGGAGGTGCGCAAGCTCCTGTCCGATCATCTGCCCGAACTGGTCACCGGCTATCAGAGCATCCCCGAACCGCTCCGCCGTGAAGAGCGCAACGGCCGCGTGCCGGAGCAGCAGCTGATAGACGGCCTTTCCGTCATCGACGGCGAGATCGACCGGATGACGGAACAGCTCGCCAGCGGCGATCTCGACAAGCTCGCCACGCAGAACCGTTTTCTGGAACTGAAATATCAGGAAGCCAAGGCCTTGGGGGAGCCGGGGCTGTAGCCGTCCCGGAACCGGCCCCTGATCCACCTCACCCTCATCCTCGTCGACTTCCTCACCGGCCTCATCGTGGCCGGCGTGTGGGCTCTGCTCGCCATATCCGCAGGGGTCGCCGCGATGGTCGGTCTGGCGGTCGTGGGGGTCACGGCATTCCGCCGTTGGCGTGGCCGTCAATAGGGTTAACGACCCTTTATTGCCTTTTTGCGGCGAGTTGAGTAAGAAAAGGCCAAGAACAAGAATCGCCATGGGCAAAACTGGACAGGTCGCGATGTCCGAATTTGCTGAAATCTCTGAAAATCAGACGCGCGAACTGAAAGAGCCGGCCCCTCCCAGCCATGCATTTGGCGAAGATCATGGGAAAGCCGGTCGCCGGAAATCGCACCTGGTGCGACCGATGGCATGAGGGAGGAATGGTCCGATGAATTCAAGCCCAACGACAGATATACATCCCGTCGTCAGTGCGCCCGAACAGGTGGACCTGAACTGGAACGAGCAGCTGACTCAATTCTACAAGCAGCATTCGGACAGCGCGCGTTTCCTGTTCAAGATCGGCGCGACCTTCGCCTTCATCACCGCAACGATTTCGCTACTGGCCCTGATGGCCTAAAAGCTGGGGCCTGACGACAGGCCCCGCGGTCAGATGAAATGCCTGACCGCCATGACGCCCAGAATGACCGACGCCCCCAGCGACAGCCCGCACAGCATATAGCCGACATAGATCAGCACGGGGGGATGCGCCCGCTGCAGCTTAACGTTGCGGCTCGCCGCAGACAGGATGAAGCTGGCCAGAAACCCGTAGGTCAGCGCCGCGAATGCCGTCATGATCCCTTACCCCGAAATGCCCGTTCGCAGCCTGTTTTGCCGGGGAAAGATTAGAACATCATTAACTACGCAACCGGTTGGTCGAAATTTCCGCCCAGCTCTTCCCTATGCGGCCGCTCTTTACGCCGCAGTCGGGCGAACAGCCGGCGCAGCAGCATCAGCGCCACGATCGTCCCCGCGATCATCAGGACCGCGAGCAGCACAGCAAACGCAGGATGAGCGAACACCGCGAACAGCAGTCCGGCGGACACCACATCCTCCCCCGTCGAGACGACCGCATTGCTGAACGGCTCCGGACTCGCATTCACGACCGCACGCGTGCCCGCCTTCGCCGAATGGGTGAGCAACGTCGCACCCCCGCCCAGCAACAGCGTCGCCACCTGCCAGGCCGGATCGCCGGCATCGACGAGCGCCAGCGCCAGAAGCGCCCCGCCCACCGGCCGCACCAGCGTATGCACGGTATCCCAGATCGTATCGACGATGGCGATCTTGTCCGCCAGAAACTCCGCCAGCGCGCCCGCCGCCGCGATCCCGATGATCCAGCCATTCGCCAGCACGTCGAGCGCATGCAGGTGCTCAGGCATCGCAACCCATCCGAACCGCATCGCCATCCCCACGGCGAACACGCACAGATACAGCCGCCAGCCCGCCAGCAGACTGACGCTCGCGGCCACGCCCAATATCTGGATGATGTCCATCCACGCAGCCTATCACGGCCCACGACGGGTCGCCTATGCAAAACGCGCTGGGAGGGAGTGCTGGATGCCCCGCGAGGATTCGAACCTCGATTGACGGAGTCAGAGTCCGTAGTCTTACCATTAGACGACAGGGCATCATGTCCGGCCACAGGCCGAAGCGAAGTGCGCAGATAGGCCCAGTTGTCGGGAGGGTCAAGACCGTTCGCGCGCCATCCCGGTTACAAAATTATCCGCAAAACCCTCTGGCGACGCGCGCCGGAAATGCGGGACATTCCGGGCGCGCCGCGTCCGTCCGGAGCGCGGACATCTGTACTTCGGGGCCCATCCTGTCCCGCCTTGGACCGCCCAATCCCGTCAACTTGCGCTTTCCCGATGCCCGGCCTACTCTGTCATCAAGTACCGGCGCCTTCCCGGCGTGCGGAGAGCATAAGAGTACGGCCTTGGCGCAGCGCAGCAGCCCATCGCCGCAGAATCCCCCGACTGGTCCCATAAAAGGCGGGGGTGCCACTGCGGCTCCCCCCATGGCCCCTCCCATGGCTAAGCCGGCAATGGCAAAGGCGCAGCCCCGATCCGGCTGGGCAGGCCGCAAATCCTACGCCGCGATCGACCTTGGCACCAACAATTGCCGGCTGTTGATCGCCCGGCCATCCGCCGACGGTTTCGTGGTCGTCGACGCCTTTTCCCGCATCGTCCGCCTTGGCGAGGGGCTGGCGGGATCGGGCCGGATCAGCGACGCGGCGATCGAACGGGCCATCGCTGCGCTCACGATCTGCGCGGAAAAGCTCAAGCGCCGCCACGTCACCCTCGCCCGCTCCGTCGCGACGGAGGCCTGCCGCCGGGCGAGCAACGGCAATGATTTCATTGAGCGCGTCTATCGCGAAACCGGCATCGCCCTGGATATCATCACCGCGCAGGAGGAAGCCCGCCTTGCGGTGCTGGGGTGCCACGCGCTGCTGGAGCCGGGCGACGGCCCAGCCCTCATCTTCGACATTGGCGGCGGCTCGACCGAGCTTGTGCTGGTCGACACCAACACCGAAGTGCCCCGGATACTCGACTGGCAAAGCGCGCCCTGGGGCGTCGTGTCCCTCACCGAAAGCGAGATATTTGACCCCGAAAGCCCTTCGGCGCGCCTGACCGCCTATGCCCGCATGCGCGAGCGCGTGACGGACGCGTTCCAGGCGCTCGCCAGCCGCCTGCCCAGGGACGCGGATGACATCCGGCTGCTGGGCACGTCGGGGACGGTCACGACCCTCGCCAGCCTTCACTTGGAATTGCCGCGCTATGATCGGCAGGCGATCGACGGCCTGATCGTACCGTCGGAGGCGATGCGCGGCATATCGTCCCGCCTCGCGCAGATGTCGATCGCCGAGCGGCGGCAGCTTCCCTGCATCGGCAATGAGCGGGCCGACCTCGTCGTCGCTGGCTGCGCGATACTGGAGTGCATATTGGATATCTGGCCGGCCAAAAGCCTTGGCGTCGCGGATCGCGGCATTCGCGAAGGCATTTTGCGCGGCCTGATGGACCGTGACGGGAATATAAGATGAGGGGCGCTGGCGGCCGGGTGAAGGTCAAGACCGGCAAGGGACGCACGGCGCAATCCAACCGCTGGCTGGAGCGGCAACTCAACGACCCCTATGTGCGCCGCGCAAAGGCGGAAGGGTATCGGAGCCGCGCCGCGTACAAGCTTATCGAACTGGACGAGAAGTTCGCACTACTGCGCCGGGCGCGCTATGTGGTCGATCTGGGCGTTGCGCCAGGTGGTTGGGCGCAGGTGGTGCGCAAGGTCGCGCCCAAGGCGCAGATTGTCGGCATAGACCTGTTACCGGTCGACGCGATCAACGGCGTCACCCTGCTTCAGATGGATTTCATGGACGACAAGGCGCCAGGCCTGCTGCGCGATGCGTTGGGCGAAGCGCCGGACCTGGTATTGTCGGATATGGCTGCCAACACCGTGGGCCATGCCCAGACGGACCATCTGCGCACCATGGGGCTGGTCGAGGCCGCCGCCTGGTTCGCGATCGAAACCCTGCGCCCGGGCGGCGCCTTTGTCTCCAAGGCTTTCGCGGGCGGGACCGACACAGAATTGCTGGCGGTGCTCAAGAAGCATTTCGCGACCGTCAAACATGCCAAGCCGCCTGCCAGCCGGAAGGGCAGCGTGGAATGGTATGTGGTGGCACAGGGGTTTAAGGGCCGGGGCGATGCGGACGATGGAAAGCCTGAGGACGTAGGCGAAGACTGATCCGCACAAGGCCCGAAAAATAGGTGGGCTGAGATGCGATATCTACCTTACACCCATATCCTACACCCGTTCGTGTCGAGCGAAGTCGAGGGACCAAGCGCGGCGCGAGCGTGTCTCGACTTCGCTCGACACGAACGGCGGTTGGGATGCTGTCTCAAGTCATCCCGCTCTAGAAAGAAATGCAGCCCTTCAACAAAGCTCAGGGAGAACAGAAGCGTATTCTCCATTCCGTCATCCTGACGAAAGTCAGGATCCATTCGGGACTACGATCGAGAGGTAGCGCTAATGGATGCTGATTTTCATCGGCATGACACGCCTTTGGATGCCCCGCACAAATCCGCGTCAATCCGGGAAATCAGGCCTTAACCACCAGCAGCGTATTTTCATATTTCGGATCGGCCGGATCGAAGCCTTCCAGCGCGACGAACCTCTGCCCGGTCATCGCAATATCGTTCAACCCGGACAGCTTGAACGTGCCGATCTTTGGCTCGCGCGGCGGCTTGCCGTCGCACTCGATCGTCATGGCGTCGATGAACAACTCATCATGCTTCTTGTAAAGCACATGGGGCGCCATCAGGAACGACGCCTTGTTGTAAATCGCGGTCAGGCACACCCGGACCTGAATGGCCTGGGCGATAAGATTGGCGGGATCGTCAGGCGCCAGATCAGGCAGCTGATCTTTGGAGACCTTGATTGATAAGGTTTTTCGATTCTGTTGCATCGCAACATTGCCCTTATCCTCCTCGGGGCTTGGTGGCAATCCGGGTTCGACCAGTGAACAGGTGGCAATACAGGGACTTCCTGCGTTAACGATTTGGAAACCGACGAATGTAGTATCGACATTTTTGCCGTTCGACTGTTTAACAACACAGGGCCGCTTCCATCGAGCGGAGTCGGAGGGTATGTGTCAGCCACCTTGTTTCAGGGGTCTTACGCGCGACGTGTAAACGCCGAGCGGATGGGGATTTTGGCGCTGTGACCGGCATGAAACATGCCCGATCCGGATCGACGACGGCTTTCAAAATACTCTGTGTCGACGATGAACCGGATGTTCGCGCCGTCCTGGAAATATGCTTGAAAATGGACCCGCATATGGACGTGCGCTCTGCCGGATCGGCCAGGGATGCTCTGGAGATGCTCACGCCGAACGGCTGGCTTCCCGACATTGCGCTTCTGGATATGATGATGCCGGAGATGAACGGATGCGAACTGGCTGCCGCCCTTCGCGCAACCGACCATATCGCTGATGTCGCCATCATTTTCGTCAGTGCAAACGACCGGCCGTCAGACTTGGACCGATATCGGTCCGTCGGAGCGATAGGCTATATCCGCAAGCCCTTCGATCCCATAACCCTGCCCAAGCTCGTGCGTGATCACATGTCTGGAGCGGTCACCAGCCTTGCTGAATGACCGCCCGGGACAGATTTCTGCCTAGTCGATCGCGTTCTTTATGCCTTTTCCGGCCAGAAGGCCGAGAACAAGGAAGAGCACGAATATCGCGACAGCGATGAAGAACAATATCTTGGCAATGCCGACGAACGTTCCGGCCGCTCCGCCGAACCCCAAAATCGCAAGCACGGCTGCGATAACCAGTGAAATAATGGCAAGACGGATCATGATGGCACCTCTTGGATATTAGGGTCATCTGAACCACTCCAAGCGCGGATTTGTTCCGCAATCGCGCGATGCAAGAGAAAGTTCATAACGCAGATTAGTGCCCGGAACGGCCCGTAAAATGGCGCGTTACGCAGGATGATAGAGCCGTCTCCGGCCCGCTCCTGCTAATCGCCATGGGAACTGCGCATTCATGCTGATCCGCGCCGGATATGAGATCGTGTTTGATACGCAGACGCCTACCGCGATGCTGGCGCTGCTCACCATTCACCCATCACGCAACAAGGACTTGCGGACACCGCATCGCATTCAGGTCTCGCCAGACATCCCCATGTATAACTACACCGATATCTTCGGGAACAGTTGCACCCGGCTGACCATGCCGGCGGGCGGCATGACGCTCTCGACCGACTTCGTGATATCCGATGATGGCGAACCGGATGTCCGGGCGCCCGACGGCCCGCAAATGCCTGTGGAGGAACTGCCGGATGACGTGCTGATCTACCTGCTCGCCAGCCGTTACTGCGAAACCGATCGGCTAATGCAGATCGCGTGGGGGCAATTTGGCGGCATTACGTCCGCCCGCGATCGCGTTGAGGCGATCGTCGACTTTGCCCACAATCATATCAGCTTCGGATATGAGCACGCGCGCGTCGATCGCACGGCGTGGAACGGCTACGAAGAGCAGGTTGGCGTTTGCCGGGACTTTGCGCATCTGGCTGTCACGCTGTGCCGCTGCATGAATATTCCGGCTCGCTACTGCACCGGCTATCTGGGCGATATCGGCATCCGGCCGGTGGACGCGCCGATGGACTTCAGCGCCTGGTTTCAGGTCTATGTCGATGGCGCATGGTACACCTATGACGCGCGGCACAATTTCCCCAGGATCGGCCGGATATTGATGGCATGCGGTCGGGACGCCACTGACACCGCCCTGACCACGGCTTTCGGTACGGCCGTCCTGACCTCCTTCAAGGTGCATACCGACGAAGTGACGACCTTGCCTTAGAAATTTTTTGCGTTCTCAACGGCTTGCGGGGAACCAGTCCGTCTTTCGAGCGATTAACCGAAATGACCGACATGGAACGCCTCATCGCCGCCGCGCGCAACTATCGCAAGCTTGCTGGCCGGATGCCGCTCGGGCGATCGCGCAAGGCGCTGCTGGAACTGGCGACGGAATGCGAATTGAAGTCGATCTCCAACCGCGCCTGATCTGACTTATGACAGTGAGGAACGCCAACAGGCGTTCAGCGCGCCCGCCGTCCATGGTGTGGAAAGGCCACCACATTGTCGTTCGAAGCGTAGCTTTCCGCACCATTCGTCGCCGAACTGTGCTGAAATGCGGCGAAAGCTGCCCAATCCGTTGCAAATGCGGCGTCAGATATCGTCGCTTTGCCCTGGGCGTTTATGACGGTGAGCTTCCAGCCTCCGCCTTCATAGGGGCGAAAGATGACCACATCCAGAAATACGCCATCCAGCGTGATGCGCTGCGACAGGCCTGAATAGACATAGCGTTGGTTGGAATGCTGCGCGGCGCGGCGGTACATCAATTAAGGCTCTGCTCTTCAAAGGAAATATGCGCCATGACGCGACGGACAGCCGCGACCGCTCCCCCCGCTGCCGTCAGCAGCAGGGATGCGATCGCCAACAAAGTGAAATCACCCTCATCCATAGTCCGGTAACGCTTTGGAAACCAATTGTTCCCCTATTAACCATAGAATCCTGCAAATAAAAAGAGTCCCCAATCATCCACACACTTCGCCGACAATATCGGACGCCCAAAGCCGCCGGATTACGGCGCTTTTGACGCGGTCACCTCATCCCCGATGAGCGCAGGCGGAACGATCCCCGCCGCAATGATCTTGGCGAATGCCTCCCCGACCACGAACGGCTTCCCAGCCCGGTCCGCCTGCTGCGAGGCGTCGGCAATCAAGCGATCCAGTTGCAGCTTTCCAAGCACATAGCTCGGCCCATATCCGGGCTGCCGAAGGTACAGCAGCTGCTCGAAACCCACCAGCGGACTGTCCGGATCCGACCAGTGGCGGGGCGTCCATTCGGCATGAAACTTCCCGGCCTGCGCTAGATCCATCTGATTGGCCTGAACGTAAAGAGAGGCCAGTCCCCGCGCCGCGCGGTTCGCCAGCATGATCCACACCAGCTCGCGCCCATGCGGGATATCATCGTACAGGCCCGCCTGCATGACGATCTCTTCCATCGCCGTGGCGAAGCCTTCGGAACGGTCGGCGAATATATTGAACAGCGGCGGCACCTGCCGGATCGGGCTGGACCGGGGCTCATGCTTCAGCCGCGCAAGTTCGATCCAGTGTGTCGCATGAGACAAGAGCGGCAAGGGATCGAGCGCGGTCCCATGATAGAAGAAGTTGCGATCGGCCGGTGCCACATACACGCCGGTTTGCGCCTCCATAGCTGCCCGGAAATACGGCTTGTCCGGTACAAGGCCCGTGGCCACTAGGAAGTCGTTGAACTTCGCGGTCTTCGCCTCCGCCATCTTCCGGTATGCGGCCGGATCGCTAATCTCGGCGATCGGCGGCAAGGCCCGGTTGCGCAGTTCCTCCAGCCGTAGCGACGCCAACGACCGATCCAGTTCGCGACGCAGCAACAGGACCTGCGCATCCCAATCATAGGGCGAAAGTTCTACATGCGCGGCATACCAATTATAATTGTCCTTCCCCACGCCCGATGGGCCGGTCTTCTTTTGCGCTTCGGACGCAACCCACGCAGCGAAATCATCGGTCGCCGCTTTCGCTGCGCGCACAGCCCGTTGCAGCGCAGGGCTTGCCCCGTCGAGAGTAGCTTTCCGCTTCCCTTCCAAGGTCGTCATTGTCAGAGCGCCCTGATCCAGCGCAGCCAGCGTCGCGCTTTGCTCCCTGAAGGCGCGATCGCCATACACCCAGAGATCGCGCGCGTTGCTTTCCGCAAGATTGATGCGCGCGGCAGACAAAGTCGCAGGTACGGCATCCAGGAGTTTCGTCAGGCGACGGTCATCGGCCGGGGACAAGGGCCAGGAAAATCGAAACAGGTCGATATTCGGACTAGCCGACGGCCCTTCATGCGCGGGCACGTCGCTCTCATCCGCAAATATGCTTTGGTAAAAGCTGGGATCGCGTGACCATGGCGACAGCACGCGCAGAAAAAAGTCGAAGCCATTTATCTCGGCCTCGATCAACCGGTAGTCTGTGATATCTGCGGCGTTCCACCCCTGCGTGTCGATACCCTTCAAGCGTTCACGATAACGGGGCAGTTCGGTAGCTTTTCTCGCCATCGCCGTCCGACTGTAATCGGGTACGCCATGCACCATGTGCGGCTCAACGAATGCTCGCCAATCTGAAAAGAGCTTCAACAATGCCGCGTTGCCGGCAGGAGCCTGCACCGAAGCGGCGGGCAAGACCGGCTCGCCGGCAAGCACTGGGACTTGCGAAATGCCAAGCAGCACAGTGCAAAATGCGATCGTGAAATCGGCGCGCATGATCTCTCTCCTGTCCGCGGCTATGCCAAGCGGCGACGCTACCGGTTAAACCATGCGGGTCAATCCGTGTGCTTGCCATGGCTTGCATTCCGATGGCATAGGCAGCCGCTTCGAAGCTCGTGGCGCCGGAAAATCATCATGACAAGCTCCGGCGCCGACGTGCTCGGCCTCGATTTCGGCACGACGAATAGTGTCGCATCACTCGTAAGCGCAGATTCTGCGCCAGATCTTGTCGAATTCTCTAATAATGGCGAAAGCAGCGCAGTCTTTCGCTCCGCCCTGTGTTTCTGGCACGATGATGACGTAAAGGGTGGCCTCGCGGTTGAGGCAGGTCCGTGGGCGATCTCCGAATATCTGGAATATCCCCAGGAAAGCCGGTTCATCCAGTCGTTCAAGTCCGTCGCGGCCAGCGCAAATTTTGAGCATGCCTCCGTATTTGACAAGCGATTCAAGTTCGAAGACCTGGGTCGCATATTCGTCGACAAGCTGATTGCGCATGCGGGGACCAGACTATCCGCGATCCCAGGCCGCCTGATAGTGGGCCGACCCGTCGAATATGCCGGAAGCCGGCCTGACCATGGCTTGGCGCGTCAGCGCTATGACATGATGTTCGGACATCTGGGCGCCGATATCCATTATGTCTACGAGCCACTGGGAGCCGCGTTCAGTTATGCCTCGCGTTTGACACATCCCGCAACGATATTGGTGGCCGACTTTGGAGGCGGAACAAGCGATTTTTCCGTGGTGAGGGTGGCCGCGCCGGGCGAGGCGCGCCGATGCATTCCGTTAGGCCATGCTGGCATTGGCATCGCTGGCGACCGTTTCGATTATCGCATCGTCGATCGCCTCGTCCTGCCAATGCTGGGCAAGGGCGGCAGCTATCGATCATTCGACAAGATATTAGAAATCCCGCGCAGCTACTTCGCGGATTTCGCTGACTGGTCGCGGCTGGCGCTCATGCGAAACCGGCGGACCATGGACGAATTGGCGCGACTACAAAAAAACGCCATCGATCCTGACGCCATCGGGCGCATGATCGCGGTGATCGAAAGCGAACTGGGTTATCCGCTTTATGAGGCAGTCGGTCTACTCAAACGTACCTTGTCCAGCGAGGAAAGCGCGCACTTCCATTTTTCCGGCGCGGGGCTGGAGGTGGAGGCAGACGTCACCCGGCAGGATTTCGAAACCTGGATAGCGCAGGATATCGCGAGCATTGAGGCGACCGTGGACAAGGCGATGGCCGATGCAGGCTCAGATATGCGGGATATCGACCGAGTATTTCTGACCGGCGGATCCTCGGTCATCCCCGCCATACGGGATATCTTTATCCGACGGTTCGGAAGGGAACGGATCGCCAGCGGTGGAGAACTTACCTCTATTTCCGACGGCTTGGCTCGGATCGGCCTGGAACCCAATATCGAAGAATGGGCGGTCTGACGCGAATTACCTTCATTCCACTGCAAGGGCGCGCGAAGTCCACTCATCCAGAAGATCATAGGTCGGTCTGGACAAATGCAGATAGGTCCGGCGACGATCATAGGGATCGGCGACCCGTTCTATCATACCCGCCTCGGTCATGGTGGTGATCCAGCGGATACCGGTGCTCGGTGGCACTGCACCCGCGACCGATACAGCAGTTACGCTGAGCTGACGCTTTTCCAGTTCGGCCAGATACAGTTCAAGCAGCATATCCCAAGCCGGATCGGCAAAAATCTCCCCGAACAGCTTTTCACGGTAGCGGCGCATACGCAGGTAATGGCTGATCGCTCCAGCCCTTCCTTCCTTGCGCGGTCGGGTTGGGAACGCGGTCGGCAACGTCAGACGATCTGGATTGGCTGCAATATCCTTGAGATGTTCCAACGTCCGTTGAGCATGTTCTTTGGTTTGATCGCTGCCCGTGACGGCGCGCGATGAGCGACTTGTCATTACTTATTCCTATCGAAATCTGCTTGAAACCGCGATCATATCTGCGGAATTTGGCAACCTAATGTGTTCGCCCGCGGAGCGCGGCTTCGCTTATCAGGTCGGCAATCCTTTTTCTTTGATCGGCCATGATTCCAGAAAGCATCGCGAGTTGCATCGGGATGGTCCAAAGTTGCTGAAGAGCCTGATAGGCCTTTGGAGCAATATTGATCTCCCAGACAGTCGCCAGATGGATGAGCACGGCAACCAACTGAAAACCGGTAGCCCACAAAGGCCAAAGGCGATCGCTCCGCAAAGCCAGGATAATAAAGCAAAAGAGACAGACTAGATCGATGGCCAGCAGGGGGTACATGGTTTCCTGCCAGGAATAATCTATCCACGCCGTCGAAAGATCCAATACCGTCTTGGTAAGGATGACTGCGGCCCCTGCCCTTCCCGTGATGCCCCCCACGGCCAGTGCGTAACCGCAACAGCACAAGGTGAAAATCACATAGAGGAGCAGGAGCATCATCTGTACTTTGCACTTCAGTAGCTCTGGTAATCCGTCAAGATCATCTCAGTTATGATGCTTCACGCAAAACGGTGTGCTCCGGCTGTGCCGCCGGCTGAAACGGATTGCAGATCGGGCCTGGCGAACAGCCTATCTCCGTGTTCTTGAGGTTTGAAGCATTCTTGATCTCAACCATTTTATGATGCGCAGAGACGAACTGCCCGCGGCCCTCGACGATCGTCGAAAGACCTTTCACCATGTCCTCAAGCGCAAACTGCGACGCCGAAGCAGGAAGTTTCGCTTCGTTGCTGGCATTCACAATGCTGGATGCCAACTGGGTCATCCGCAGCAACGATGCATCTATGGCTGCGTGGGTGCGGTTGATTTCCACTACTATCCGGCGAGCGGTCATTGGATTGTATCCAGGCATGATTCCTCCTTCACTACCGATGGGCAGCGTGATGTGCTTCGAGAAGTCTGGAAAGGCGCCTAAACTCAGGACAAAAGAACGAAGGCGCCCTTTGCGATGATGATGATCGATATGGCGACCACAGTCGAAACAAGCGCGATCCTGAAGATCGCGAACAATCTGGTTACGGAGTCGAGATCATTTGGCTTTCCTCCCGTGGGTGGCAGCTTGAGTGCCGCCAACCAGTTCGAACCGCGAACTGCATCGGAAGAATTGGCAGTTTCTTGCGGTTCGGCAAGCAACGCCGGTTTGAATTCAAACCGTCTTAACTCCCGTGACGACTCCCATTTCACAAACTGTCTAGCCGCTTCCCGACGACTGCCCGCGCCAAGCACCAGCATCGCACGATGAATATATTGGTCCACCGTCATGGGTGTCAGCTCTGTTTCCAGCGCGATTTCCTTGGAGGTCTTTGCCTCGGCGACAAGACGCAGAATCTTTTTTTGTACCTCCGTCAGCCGTGCAACGTCATTCTCCATGCCTGTCTCCACGGCACTTATCTGCGCGGCTCCATATGCAGCAATTAACCGCAATGTGAACAGCGTCGCAGAACCTTCAAAAGGATAATTTTGGCACCAGGGGTGTGACCAATGGGCGGCGCTCATAGTGCGGAATCGCCGCGAACATGCCAAGGATTCGCCAAGCCACTATGCGATCTCTTGTTTCCAGCAGCGCACTTTCGGTTGGTCAAAAAAGCCCCGGGCATCATAATTGCCCTGCATTCCGCAGGGCAAAAGTTGGTAACATGATTGCAATCTTTGCAACTGCGAACAAAGCTTTCGCACTTGCGAAATGGCCTGACATCGATGACAAGAAACTCGCCTTTCAGGCATCCTCTCCTAAAACTTTCAGGGCTGGCCGCGAGGTCAGCCCTTTTTTTGCGTTGCAAGGAGACAGCCGATCGGGACATCACGACGGACGATCTTGATTCGGTCCGCAAACCTAATTTGCAGCGATGGTCATCATCGGTCAGCTTCATTTGGCGAAATCGTTGCCCGTCGATCAATCTCCCAATGATGATTTTCTATGATGATTGACCGCACCGCCCGCCCCTGAGGCGTCATAGACGGCCGATAGCGGAACCTGTCCTCAATCAAACGACATGTAACCGAATCGAGATCGGCGCTGCCGCTTGATCTGGTCACGATACATCCCGTTGCCCGGCCGTCGGCTTCTACGGCGTACCGAACCGATACTGTTCCGCCGACGCCCGCCTCTGCCTCCGCCTTTGGATAATCCGAGTCCCGGATATGCCCTCTGATCCAGCGTGGCGGACTGTTTCCACCATCGCCGTCGCCATAGCCCTCGTCGCCGCTCCCCGTACCGTCTCCCAAGCCGCCGCTGCCTGTTCCCGGGCCTTTGATAGCCGCGTTTCCTGCAGAAGCCTGGTTGCCGACGCCGGGTACCGGAGCAGCAATGATTGGAGGTGGGATGGGAACGGAGATGACGGGGACAGGAGCGACGAGCGGAGCAGGCTTCGCTTTCAAATTAGGCGGGGCGGCGGCGCCCTCGGCACGGGGGCTTTCATGCTGCGACACCGGCTTTTTGGGTTCGGGGATTGGCGGCGCATCGGGAAGGACTTTGAATACCTTCAATTCATCGCTGATACGCAAGGGCATGTCGACGTGGAGACCGGCGATCAGGGCAAAGGCCAGCGCCACGTGCAGGACGGCAACGGCGAATGCGACCTTCATTCGGTCGCGGGTTTCTGGTTCCATTGTGATCATGGTGCTTGTGATGTGGGGCTGTGAAGCCGCCTTTCCATGCAACCTTCAACTCGCCGCACTTGGGCGCGTTCCATTTTTGGTGAGAAAGACACCGGAAGTGAAACATTCTGCCTTCCCGCTGGTTTGAGCAGCATATTGAAGGAGACAGTCATGAAAAGAGCGACAGTAGCCACCCTGATGCTGGCCATTTGCACACCCGTCGCATTGCCCAGCGCAGCGCTGGCGCAGGATCATCATGATCGCCGCTGGGATGGCGACCGGGACAGCGACTGGGACCCGGCCAACCATTATGACGACCGCCGTTACCGGGAGCGCCGGCTGCGCGATGACGACCGCGTCTATCGGGGCAGCGACGGCCGCTATTACTGCAAGCGCAACGACGGCACGACCGGCCTTGTCATCGGCGGCGTGGCCGGCGGCGTATTGGGCAATGTGATCGGCGGCGGTACGCTTGGCACATTGCTGGGCGCTGGCGGCGGCGCGCTGCTGGGTCGCAGCGTCGACCGGAACAAGCAGAAGGTCAAATGCCGCTAGATTTTCGCGAAACCTCCCATGCGGCCCAAAAATGCCGGATGGGAGGCCTTCACTATTTGCGGCATCAGACCGGGTAACGGATCAGATCATGCCCAAGGCGGACAGATAGGTTTCGAGAATCGCTTCCTCGACCTGATACTCTTCCTTGTTCTTCTTGCGGATCGACATGATCTTGCGGATCGCCTTCACATCGAAACCGCGCGATTTGGCTTCGCCCATCACGTCCTTGATATCGTCGGCAATGCCCTTCTTCTCTTCCTCAAGACGCTCGGCGCGCTCGATAAGGAGGCGAAGTTCGTCTGCAGCGACGGCGCCATCACGGATGCCCTCAGGCGTAGCAGTATCCATATCAAATCCTGTTTCTGTTCCGCGTCACGGCGCGATGCTCCGGCAACAGCCATTGCCTGGAATGAATCGCATCCGTTACCGCATATGGTGAATCGGAACGGCTGCCTCTAATGACTCCGCACGGGTTTCGCCACGCTTTCCTGAAGCGATTTGCCCGGACGAGAACACCGGTCGTTCGGCAAGAAACGCACCCGCGGATTCCGAAGGCGGTTGCGGCGGGCGGATCATCGACTATTGTGCGCGCCAATTGCAGTCCCCCCTGCAATATCCCTGTCGTGCAGCTCGGATAACGGAAAATTATGCCGCAAACCCAGGCGGCGAGCAGACTGTCAGGAGCGATCCATTGAAGAAAATGCGCCCCCGCCCCCGCAAGGTCCGGATCCTGGCCACACTGGGTCCGTCGAGCAACAGCCCGGAGATGATCCGCAAGCTGTACCTTGCCGGCGCCGATGCCTTCCGCATCAATATGAGCCATGGCAGCCATGAGGATCATGCCGAACGGATCGCGGCGATCCGCGCGCTGGAGAAGGAATTCGGCCGGCCCACGACGATCCTGGCAGACCTTCAGGGACCAAAGCTGCGCGTCGGCACGTTCAAAACCGGCATCGCCGTCCTGAAAAATGGCGCGAAGTTCGTGCTCGACCGGAACGAGGAGCCGGGCGACGACATGCGGGTTAACTTGCCTCACCCCGAAATCTATCGCGCCCTGCTGCCCGACACGCGCCTGCTGCTGGACGATGGCAAGCTGGTGCTGCGGGTCAAGGCTGTTGAGGACGACCGGATCGAGGCGGTGGTCGAAGTCGGCGGCACCCTGTCCAATCGCAAGGGCGTGAACGTACCCGACGTCGTGGTGCCGATGGCCGCCATGACGGAGAAGGATCGCCGCGACCTGTCCTTCGCCATGCAGCAGCATTGCGACTGGATCGCGCTCAGCTTCGTGCAGCGGCCCGAGGATCTGGCCGAGGCACGCAAGCTGATGGGCGGTTACGGCGCGCTGATGGCGAAGATCGAGAAGCCTGCGGCCGTCCAGAGGCTGGACGAGTTGCTGGAGCTGGCCGATGCGGTGATGGTGGCGCGCGGCGACTTGGGCGTCGAGCTGCCCCCCTATGCCGTCCCGCCCCTGCAGAAGCAGATCGTCGAGAGCGCGCGGCGGCTCGGCAAGCCGGTGGTCGTCGCTACCCAGATGCTGGAATCGATGATCAAGGCACCGACCCCCACACGCGCCGAAGTGTCCGACGTCGCCACCGCTATCTATGACGGCGCGGACGCGGTGATGCTGTCGGCGGAAAGCGCGGCGGGCGACTGGCCGGAGGAATCCGTGGCGATGATGAATGCCATCGCCCAGAGTGCCGAGAATGATCCGGGATATTTTCGGCGGCTGCACTTCACCGAGACGAAGCCCGACGCGACGACATCCGATGCGCTGGCGGAGGCGGCGAACAGCATCACCGACACCGTGACGGCCAAGGCGATCATCTGCTTCACCTCCTCGGGCAACAGCATCCGCCGGGTGGGCCGCGAACGCCCGTCCGCGCCCATCATGGCGCTGACGCCCCGGCTGGACACGGCGCGCAAGCTCGGCCTCTATTGGGGCGTGCACGCCATCCGCACAAAGGACATCGGCAGCTTCGAGGAAATGATCGCCAAGGCGCGCCGCATGGCCCTGCGCCACGAAATGGGCAAGGCCGGGGACAAGGTGATCGTGCTGGCCGGCGTTCCGTTCGGCACGCCGGGATCGACCAACGTCATCCATGTCGCCACCATCCGTGGGGATGAGTTGAAGGACAGGGAGGACTAGGGACGGGGTAAAGGCGGGCTTTCCATGGGATTGCCCCTCGGCCTGTAGTCGCTGCGGCATGACCGAAAATCCAACGAAGTTGCGGAATTTGCGGGTCGTGACGTGTTTTGCCCGGAAAGTCGCAACAAAGTCCCATGAAAGTCTCATGTGCCTCGCACTTACGTCCCACATGCGTCGCACTTGAGTCCCATGTACGTCGCACTTGAGTCTCACCTGGGTCGCATATACGTCCCAGGTGAGTCCCATATGCGCCGCGCTCGGAACACTTATCGACGATAGGGGCGTGTGCGGGATGCTGTTCCATGAGGGGAAGTAGAGCATGGCCGCGGGGATGTAGGACAGAGTTTGGTGGAGTTATTGTAGCTCGACCATAGGGAGCAGCCCATCAGGAAGCGACCAATTGTGGACCCTGGAAACTATTTCGTAGATACTTCAAGGCGGCCATTGACCAGAACACGACGGCTTCGAACGTTCACAAAACCTAGGGCGAACTAATGGCTAAAGCGAAGGGACTGGAAACCGAAAAAGAAGATGTTTTTAGCGACCTGAACCGCCTGAATTCAATGCTCGCTGACCTTGATGAAAGAGCGCTTATACTATCGCTTGCGGCCTTCGCAGAAGAGGCGCTGCGCGATTTAATCCAAGCTTACCTTATGCCGGGCGAATCGGCAGATAAGCTCCTTGATGGCTTTAACGCCCCTCTGGGCACTTTCTCCGCACGCCTCCGCATGGCAGATGCGTTAGGCCTGTTGACGCCCCACCAAGCCAGCGACTTCGATAGGCTCCGCAAAATTCGTAATGAGTTTGCCCACAACTGGTTACCGGTTTCGTTCACCGACCAAAACATCGCATCCCACATCCAAGCGCTGAACTTCCATTCTTTGGACGATCACTTCCCAGAGACGCCGGGCGAGAAAGTTCGAACTTCGATCAGTACGCTGCTGCTGGAAATCAGACTGACCACTAGTCAAACACGCCAACGTGGAGGTGCGGTCCTTCGCGGCCAGCACATACTGGCAGGAGTGCCGGGCGACTTAGATGAGCAAATGAAGAAATGCCGGCGGCGATTGATAGAAATCCGCGACGAACTGCATGTAGCCAAAGGAGATCGCAGAAGATTTCTTCTAGCTTCTAAGCATCGGTGGGAAGGTAAACTGGAGATTGTTCGCTTGAATGCAGGCGGAAGAAACGCGGAGGTGCGGGCAATTCAAGCCGAATTAGATGCTTGGAACCGAGGTCCTGAGTACTAGCCGCACTACGCACCTGTCTTGGAAACGATCGGAGTTGTGACTACAGGCTCGGCTAGGCGGTTCCCCGCTGGGCACTTTCGGAGTTCGATCACCAAAACCGGACTTTCCGCTTTCCACCCCTTCTCGTTATCCCCGCGAAAGCGGGGACCCAACGCGCCTTTGGCTCGCAAGGCGCGGGAGGGGAGATGGTCGCCCGTGAAAAACTCTGTGGAGCGCGGGAAAGCGTGAATTTGGGTGGGATTGAAGTAACGTTATTTGCAAGGTTCTGTGGATTTGCGGTGGAAAGCTTGCGATTTTGCACGGGCGGT